>Ga0189291_100017_pt1 | contig 391140 bp, 384 predicted proteins | sample UW1redminimetaG_FD_130331 | JGI IMG/M metagenome (GOLD analysis project Ga0189291, IMG submission 130331) | Marine microbial communities from the Costa Rica Dome - UW179B-red mini metaG | ecosystem: Environmental > Aquatic > Marine > Oceanic > Photic zone | place: Costa Rica: the Eastern... | reverse complement strand
TGCTTTTTCTTCTGGAGCTTTATCAATCTCGTCAAAAGCTGTCGCAACACCACCTTGAGCCTCAGCCAATACTTTCGTAATCGCTGCTGTCAATGTTGTCTTGCCGTGGTCAACGTGACCAATTGTTCCAATGTTTACGTGCGGTTTGTTCCGCTCAAACTTTGCCTTCGCCATGCGTCAAATCTCCATTCGCTTAGCATCCGGCAAATATAACTGGGAACAGGCCCTGCCGGAAATTCGCAGGTCTATTACCGCAAAATTACCGACAACAAAAGCCCTAATTTCACCCAGAGTAAGAACCTGTTAGTATTGGGCCAATCGTTCACCCAATAATGCAAAGAATCGCTGCTTATTTGCCTTATGCACCCACTGCACATTTGGCGTGTTGCCAGTTACCCCCCAAAAATCCACAGCCGTATGCCCACGGGTCAATTTGCTTTGGGTTTCAATGGCCACATGGCAAGGTTTTAGCTCAAATATTGATGGCTCCAGCAACCAAGCAATTGTGCAAGGGTCGTGCAACGGCCCGCCTTCTGCGCTATATTTAGCCGCATCATATTGCCCGAAGAAGTCCAGCATTCCCGCAGCAGCATGTGCGACCTTATTATCCAATGCCCTGATATCTTGAACGATTGTTGGGTCAGTCATCACCTGGTGGGTCACATCCAACCCAAACATCACAATCGGCCGACCACAGCGCATGACCACGTCAGCAGCGTGCGGATCAACGTATATGTTAAACTCAGCCGATGGGGTCACGTTTCCCCCTTCAAAGCACGCGCCCCCCATCAAGACGATCTGTTTGATCTTGGGCACAATCTCAGGGGCTTTGCGCATCGCCATCGCAATGTTTGTTAGCGGGCCAGTCGGCACCAGCGTAATTTCATCGTTTTCAGCCGCGCGCAAAGTTTCAATAATAAAATCGACGCCGTGCTTATCATTCTTGCCCAATGTTGGCTCAAAGAAGTCAATCCCATCAATGCCCGTTTCACCATGCAAATATTCGGCGGTGAATAGCTGTTCGACCATTGGTCCATGACAACCTGCAAAAACCGGCACATCCGAACGCCCCGCCATTTCAACCAAAATCCGACAATTTAGTTCGGTGCGCGCAAGTGGCACATTACCACCACAAGCCACAACACCAAGCACATCCAATTCAGGCGCGTTGAGCGCCAAAAACAGCATCAACGCATCGTCTTGTCCCGGATCACAATCAATAATTACAGGCAATTTTGGCATTTCAGCAGACATAACCACTCCAATAAACAGCGACCGACGTTGCGGTTGGGCGCCAATTCATAAACTAGGCATTTATATTCAGCAATCGGTGCTTTGCATTCAGTCCGGGCACAGTTCGATCAACGATCTGAGAATTCCAATGATTCAACTTGCTCTGCCAACAACGGGTATGCTTGCTTCAAACTTGCCAAACAAGACCAAACCAAAAATAAGATCCAGCACCACTTGTTGAATGCACTGCGCCGCACCACTTCTCAATCACGCCCCATATCGCGGCGTTTACTCTTGGTTTTTGGAAACCTAAATGCTCACAACAGTTACTTTTCTCGCTCTTGGCCTAGTGCTGCTGTTTGCGGGCGGTGAAGGCTTGGTTCGTGGCAGCGCAGCACTTGCATTGCGGCTGCGCATCCCGCCGTTCATCATTGGCGTCACAATTGTCGGCTTTGGCACATCAATGCCCGAAATGCTGGTTTCGATTAATGCCGCCTTAAAGGGTTCCCCAGACATCGCCATCGGAAATATCGTCGGCTCAAACATCGCAAACATCCTGCTTATCTTGGGCATATCGGCGCTGCTATTGCCGCTGAAACAAGATTTCTCCAAAGTCTCGCGCGATATGGGGGTAATGGTATGCGCTGGTCTTGCATTGGTGGTGTTGAGCTTGTTCGGCAGCGTAGAACTTTGGGCTGGCGTGATAATGGTGGGCTCGCTCGCTAGCTACTTGATCTATATCGTTGTTACCTCGCAACAAAACCCTGACATCGAATTTCCAGCCCCCGCAGATACGAGCAACTTGGTTTTAGAAATCGCATTCGTTCTGATCGGCTTGGCCTGCCTTATCGTTGGTGCGGATTGGCTGGTGAATTCTTCAACCACAATCGCACGTTCGTTTGGCATATCCGAAGCGGTAATTGGACTGACAATTGTCGCGGTTGGCACAAGTCTGCCAGAGCTGGCCACAACCGTGGTTGCCGCCATTAAACGGGAAACCGACATTGCCGTTGGCAATATTCTTGGTTCCAATATTTTCAACATATTGGGTATTTTGGGCGTCACCGCAATCATTACGCCGATAACGATCAGCCCAGAGATGGCAAGGTTCGATGTCCCAATTATGTTCGCAATCTTTTTATCGCTGAGCCTGATTATATTTCTCTACGGACGCATACAGCGTCCTTTAGGAGCCGCCGCAGTGCTCGGGTATATCGGGTATATTGCATACCTTTATTGACGGTACACTTTATTCAAAAGAAAAGGGGGCACCCACGCTGGTGCCCCTTTATAAATTTTACATGCAGTGCTTGCACTTCACCGCATAGGCAACGATGTCCAAGCGTGCATCTGAAATCTCCTCGCCACACTGAACGCAAATACCAAACGTGCCATTGTCCATTCTGCTCAGAGCATTTTCAATCTTTTGCAGCTCTTTCTTGCCTTCGTTGCCCAGCCCTTCAAGCATTTGATCGTCTTCGCGTTCAACTGCGCGTTCTTCGGCATCAGGGTCGGGTGTATCATCCAACTGATCCTCAATCTTATGCAAACGCTCATCAAGCTCAGCTTTTCGCGCCAGCAACCGCGTTCTGTAAATCTCTAAATCACGCATGGTGCGCCCCTTTCTTTGGTTGGCAGCATTGTGCCAGAAAGCGACTTGCACCAAATTGATCTGGCGCAAACAGGTTACCGCGAAGCGGCAACAGGTAAAAACACCCCTCCTCGGTACCCTTTACGCTTTTGCGCCGTCATCAACACCACTATCGTTAGCCCAATCATGATGACATCCCCAATCGGTGATGCAATCCAGATACCTTGCTCACCCAGAAAACGCGGCACAGCAAACAGCAAAGGCAAACCAATCAGATAGTTGCGTGACAGGCTCAAAATAGCGGCGCGCTTGGCGTCACCAATTGCTTGATAAAAACCAGACAATATGATGGCGGGGCCAGCGGTGAAATACATGATCATCACCCAAGGCAAGACACGGGCAGTTTCCGAAATCATCTTCACGTCGTTGACAAAAGAGCCCGCTATCTGCGAGGCGAACGAAATGAAGACCACTTCAATCACCAAGCAATAAACAAACGCCACGATCAGCGCCGTTTTGGTACTAATATTCACCCGTGCAGGTTGATTGCCGCCGTAATTATTGCCCGCTATCGACTGAAATGCCATTGTGATGCCCAACAATGGCATGAAGGAAAAAGTCATCAGCCGCGTGATAATTCCATAGGCCCCTACAGTGACCGTATAGTCCTGCGAACCATAAATCTTGAGCATCGCAACCACACTGCCCGCAATCAACGATATCGATAGATAGTTCAGACTCAATGGAGCGCCCAGTGCCAAGTTCTCTTTTGCCACACGCATAAATGTCGCCATGTTTGGCATGTGGAAACCAAGTTTTGAATACCCGAGAAACCGGTAGGTCATAATAGCGCTAAGTGAACATAGCTGTGCTGCGACAGTTCCCCATGCCGACCCCGCTACGCCCATATCCAACATGACGATGAAGACATAGTTGAAAAGCATATTGAGCAACGTCACACTGATCGAAACCAGCGTCATAAATCCCATTTTTCCTTCACTGCGCAAGGCATCAAATTGCACCGATAAGATGAAGATCAGCGGCGATGTGAACATCATGATCGACATGTATGTCCAAGCCATCGCTGTCAGATCAGGGTCTCCGTTGGTAACCCAAACCACCAATTGATGGCCAAAGCCAAGAAAGGCCAACATCAAAACCACACTGACAACTGACCCCATGACAATGGCCACTGCAAAACTGTCGGCTGCACCACGCAAATCTTTCGCGCCTAACCGTCTTGCTACAATGGAGGCAAAGCCGTTTGAAATCATCGTTGTCAGCGAATAGATCAACATCTGTACAGGAAACATAACCGTAACAGCAGTCAGCGCAGCCGAGCCAACAAAAATGCCAAGGAAGTAAGCATCCACCAGATTAAATAGCCCATTGACCACCATAATCATTATGATTGGCAAAGCTGTTGTTAGGAATAGTTTCCCAATAGGTTGAGTCAAATAGTTATTGTTTTCAGAAACTTGCGCTTCAGACATGATTCAGTTCCTTAAGAAATCACGCGCCAGAGGGCGGGATAAATACGTCTTTTGAAATTTGATTTAGATGGTTTTTTAGACCATTGGGCCAATCCGTAATTTGTGTAAAGAAGGCGTCTTTATCGCACGCAAATAGCGCACGGATAGCCTCTTCGTAATTTGGCAAATCGCCAGAAACAGCCGTCATTAGTCGGTATGTCGTTTGCTGCGCTGCCCGCTTTTCCTTGTCGCCGTCCGTCGCGTGCATCGCCTCGCCGACAAGCTTACGCAAGGTCACAGATGCACCACCACGTTGCTCCCGGAGCCATTCCCAATGACGGGGCAACAATGTCACTTCTTTGCTCACCACCCCCAACTTTGGACGCCCCGGGCGTTTTGGTGGCGCGATGGGTTCTGCGACCGTCTTTGGGCTATCCAGTAGTGCGAAAACATCTTCCATCTTCCCGCGCAAATCCATTTCGATCACGTTTGATTTTTCATTGTCGAAAATCAAAATCAGATCATTCGGGTTTTGGTCATAATGCCGCTTCACTTCATTAACGACTTCGGCGAGCGCGCCACTGGCAATTAAATTATGACCAACAAAGGCCGCACATTCCAAATCTGGCGAATAAGTCACAACAATAGGCTCCGCGTTAAGTTGCAGGTGTTTTATCTGGGTAAAACTCTGGAGTCAATAACACCCGGGTAAAATATTTTACCCTGATAAAATTAGCTTAATCTGTCAGCCAAAAACGGCAAACTGCGATCATATCGATAATCAATCGAAAAGTGATTGTCTGGAAACTCTTCATAAACATGATCAACTCCAGCGCTCTTAAGCTTGTTTTGCATCCGACGCGCCACATAAACGAAGTTGAACTGGTCCACGTCACCGCAATCCACCCATATCCCTTTTAGGCTCTTCAAATCATCCACATGTTGATCAAAAATATGCATCGGATCCCACTCAAGCCATGCATCCCATCGGGCTTGATCCAACTCGCAAGTGTGCATATCCACAGGCAGCCGAATGCCACAAAATGCATTAGGATCAGGATCATAAGTCGCCGCCATCGCCAAAATCATGAGGGCGTGAATATCATCATGGCTTGGATTGTGATTTCCATCTACCGCGCGTACAAACTTCTCAATCGAGTTGTCGTGTTTAGCGATCGCTCTAAGCGCTTTTGGCATATCAGGCAGATACGCCATCTCAAAACCCATGTCACCTGAATGGCAAGCAATGGCTGACCACGTATCTGCATACAACATGCCATGGATCATGGCCGCATAGCCGCCAGATGACTTTCCAATCACCCCGCGCATTCCTGTGCCGCCACATCCAAACTGCGTTTCGATCTGCGGCAGCAATTCACCAATCAAGAAGTCCGCCCAGTTTCCCATGGCGAGGGAATTAATGTACTGATTGCCACCCAACCGGGTGAAGCAATCAGGAAAAACCATCACAGCTGGCTTCATTTCGCCTTTGGCTATTAAACGATCCAAACGCGCAGGCAAATTCTCGTCGAACCCCTTCCAACTGGTTCGACTGAGGCCACTGCCCGTATATCCAGCAAGATCAATGATGATCGGCAACCCAGCGCCATCGTGACCGTGCGGCACATAAACATCCACATCGCGCAACGTATGATCGCCCAACATGTTGGACTTGAGTGCTTCAGACTGCACTTGAATACGGTGAATGGTGCCTTGTGGCAGTGAATAATCGCGACGCATAAATCTATCCTTCAATATGTTGGACAGACGTTAGCAACCATTAAAATGTTCAACCACCACAAAAACCGGCCCAATCGTTAGTTTTTGCGCCATTTACCCCATTGAATTTTGTTTTAGTTCGGGCCAAAATATGATGGTAGCCATTTTAGTCTAATTGCTTTTCACCACGCCGGCTGCCAACCAATCATCAAAAATTGCCAAAGCTGTCTCACAAAACACCGCATCATTGATGTGACAATCAAGCTGTGTGAACCCAATTGGCGCTTTCACGCAACTTTCCAACTCAGCAACAAAAGCCGCGTGATTATCCGGCTCATGCGCGGGCTCACCAGGTTTGTCCCATTCCTCAATGCCATGCTTTGGCGAAATGATATGCACGGGCGCTCGATTTTGTGCCGCCCTTGCCGCCATTTCACGCGCCACTTGACGCCGTTCATCCGCGTTCAATGTAGCAGAGGCAAGCAAGCGATTGTGCGCATGGAAAGATCGGTCTTTGAATTGATCAGGGAATGGCTGCCAGCCCGGAAAGTCCACCAAGTCAACGCAACCGGGTGCAATAATCGCAGGCGTATTCGACATGCCGGCCCCAAGCATGCGGTCCGGCCCGGAGTTCACACTAGACCCCATCAAATGATTGCCCATTTCTTGCGGGGCAAAATCCATCACACATGCAAAGGCCCCTTGCCGCGCCAAATTCTCAAACGCCATACCGCCCATGCCCGTCGCGTGAAAAATCACCACCTCAAACCCGCGCTTTTCCAGTTCTGGCTTAAGCACCTTCATATACTTCAAACAGGTTGATCCTAAACTGGTCATACCGATCATTGGCGTTTTAGCAGCTGGCATTTCAACCGCTCTTGCCGCACCCAAAACAGCGCCCGCGGCTTGGCTCAACGAAGCTTTGCAAACCGAGTTAAGGCCGTAAAGCCCACCCGCCCAAAGGATCATTTGCGTATCCGTCGCCAGCCGCTCCGCTGGAATAAGCGTTGAAAACGCAATGGTCGAAATAATGTATTTAGGCACCCCAAGCGGCAACGCCTTCGCGCAATCTAGGGCCAAATCAGTTCCCATCGACCCGCCCATGGCAATCATGCCGTCGATTCGCCCCGCTTTGTGCAATAGTTTGCACAGTGCCGAAGACCCCCGCGCCATAATCTGCATCGCCGTGTTTTCATCACCACTATCAATCGCTTCCTGAATAGAAGAATTCGCGGCTTCAGCAACTTGATGCTTTGAAACATCAGTTGGCACTACCGGATCGCCTAAAACGCTCACATCCATGGTCAAAACGTTGCCGCCTTGCCCTTTAATCGCGCTTGTCAGGTAATCGAGCTCGTCCGACTTGGTGTCATATGTGCCAATGACCAATATTGTTTTATCGTTTGCCATATGCCGCCCCTACAATTGAATCCATGCTGTCTTTAGGTTTTCGTATTTTTCCAGCGCATGCAGCGATTTGTCCGCGCCATTGCCCGATTGCCTCATCCCAGCAAGCGGCACGTTATTGCCCGCCCCGCCATAAGTGTTCACATGCACTACGCCAGACTTGATGTTGCGCACCATTCGGTGGGCACGCGATAGGTTTGACGTCCAAACCGCCGCAGCCAAACCAAACTGCGTCCCATTGGCCAAGGCCACCGCTTCCTCTTCTGTGTCAAACGCGGCAACCGCAACAACGGGGCCAAAAACTTCGTTTTGGAACAAGTCCATATCGGCGCGAACACCTGTAAAAATCGTTGGCTGCATGTAATATCCGCCTGTTTCACCATGCAACTGCTGACCGCCACATATCAGCGTACCGCCCTCAGCCTTTGCCCGTTCAACAAAAGCCAAATCCCCTTCAAGCTGCTGCTTGGTGGTGATCGCGCCAATATTGTTGGCAGGGTCTAACGGATCGCCCACCACCAGTTTTTCCGCGTGCGCTTTTAGCCGCTCAACAAATGCATCATGGATGGAACGCTCCACTAATATCCGCGATCCCGCGACACAAACTTCGCCCGAGTTGCGAAATATCCCTGCGGCTGAAACTTTGGCAGCGTGGTCTATGTCCGCCACATCTGCAAATATGACATTGGGCGACTTGCCACCCAATTCGAGATAAAGCCGCTTCATGTTTGAGCGTGACGCATAATCCATCAATCGACGCCCAGTGCTCCCAGACCCCGTGAACGTGATAATATCGATGTCTTGATGCAGCCCCATGGCTTTACCGGCAACCGCGCCACTTCCCGTCACAACGTTCAAAACGCCCGCTGGCAAGCCAGCCTCTAAACACAGCTCCGCCAACCGCAACAGGCTTAAAGACGCAGCTTCGGATGGTTTCAAAACGACAGAATTGCCTGCGGCCAACGCGGGTGCCAATTTCCACGCGCCGATCATCAACGGAAAATTCCATGGCACAATCGCACCAACAACCCCAACGGGCTCGCGATGCACCAGCGCCAACACATTTTCCGCAGTTGGCGCGATTTCACCATAAACCTTGTCGATTGTCTCGGCATAAAACCGAAAAGTGCCCGCGGCAGAGCCCGGCTCTGCTTTCAACGCCATACCAATTTCTGTGCCATTGTCGCGAACGCCCAAAACGGCAAGCTCTATTGCATGTTGTTGAATCAAATCGGCAATCTTGTGCATGACCTTCATGCGACCAGCCGGTGCCATACGAGACCAGTCACCCCGCTCGAAAACTGTACGGGCAGATGCCACCGACGCATCAACATCTGCTGGCGTTGCCGATGCAAGCGTGGTCAGCTTTTGTCCGTCAATCGGACTAACAACTTCAAGCGCCCCACCGTCCGCAGCATCACGCCATTCGCCACCGATCAACAGCTTTTGCGCCCCTATTTGTAAATGTCGCAAACCATCGATTTCATCTTGGGTTATCATAATCAGACTTTCTCAGATTTCTTCGCGCGAGACAGCGAATAGAAGTGTACAATCAAAACAATCACGATGATGCCAAAAAGCACCTGTGCCACGGGCCGCTCAACAAACTCAAACACCGTGTCGACACGCGCCATACTGGTGCGGAATTTCACTTCCATAATCCCACCCAAAACCATACCAAGAATAATCGGCACAATCGGCAGCTTGAGCCGCTTGAGCATCAAGCCAAACATGCCAAACGCAGCTGCAATTGCACAATCAATCACTGAGTTTCGCAGCGAATAAACGCCCACAAAACTCAAAATAAGGATAGTCATACCCAAAAACCGATTGGGTATCCGCACAACCTGCGTCAACCATCGCGTTGCACCCAACAAAAACACAAAAGCCAACACGTTGAGCGCAATCAGGGCCAAATAAAGGCTCAGGACAAAATCAAAATCATTGGCAAACAATTGCGGCCCGGGAATAACATTGTGCACGTAGAACACCGACAACATCATCGCTGTCAGCGCTTCGCCCGGAATACCCAGCGCCAATAGAGGGATCATGGCAGCGGCTGGAACGGCATTATTCGCCGCCTCAGATGCGACCAACCCTTCAGGCGCCCCTTTGCCAAAATTCTCGCCATTGCCCGAAATTTTGCGTGCCAAGGAATAGGAAAAGAACTGAGCCAAAAACTCGCCGACCCCGGGGATCATCCCCATGACAACGCCAAATCCGGCAGAAGGCAGGACAATTTTGGGCATCCGTAGCACTTCTTTGAGCCCATCAAACATCTTCCCAACCAATGCAGGCGGTTTATTGTCTTCATCTTCCCCAACCAACAACAAGAATGCCTGTGACAAGGCAAATAGGCCCAGAACCACAACAATCAAATCAATGCCGGATGCAAGCCAGGTTTGCTCAAATGTAAAGCGCTGCGTGTAGCGGATTGGCTCAAGACCAATCGTGTTGATAAAAATGCCCAAGCACAGCAACGCCCCAGCGGCCAGAGCCTGCCCTCGGTGGGTTACAACCACCAAAACCATACCCAACAACGCGGCCAAAAATATTTCGCGCGAACCAAACATGGGCGCAACCGCAGCCAGAACTGGCGACAAACAAATCAAGGCAATAATTGAAATGATCGCCCCACAAAAGCTAGCACCAAACGCCAAAGACAAAGCACGGGTCGCCTCACCCCTTTTTGTCATCGGGTAACCATCATATGTGGTCAACGCATTCACCGCCGTACCCGGCGTGTTTACCAAAATCGCAGGTATCGCGCCGCCATACATGGAAGAACCATAAACACCAAGCAGCAATGTCAGCCCAACGATTGGCTCCATCGAAAAGGTTGCTGGCAGCAAAATCGCAATCGCAATGGCCGGGCCAACCCCCGGAATAGCTCCAATAATGACGCCGCCAACCGAACCAATTAATAAGGCGATTGCCACATCAATTCGCGCCAATGCGCTCAAACTTGTAAGGATTAGGTCCACAAACTGCCCCTAGAGATAAAGGATGAAAAAGCTACGCACCGCAGCGGGGAAATATTCATAAACCGCACCGCCCGGTATTTTGACTTGCAAGAAGCTCTTGAACACCAACACAATTAAAATGCCCGTAAGCACCGCATAAATGTAGTGCGCTTTGCTTCGATAACCCAGGCGCCAAACCATCAGCATCAAGAACCCAATTGTGATTGGCAAGTACCCAACAATTGGCACCAAAAAAACATAAGCCATAAACCACAGCACATATTCTGCGGCACGTAGCCAAATCTTTGCTTCACTCAGAAAACCGGGTGAACGCAAACTGTTGCGGTGGAACCAAAATTGAACCATTTGGAGCACCCCAAAGAACAGCATGCCAAACACACCAATTGCCGACCAAAGGCCTGGCTGTTTTTCAATCACCATGCCTTCAAAAAACTTTGCTTGGCTGCCCAATTGACTAGCTAAAAATATAGCCACGAAGAATGTGCAAACACCAAACCAGACCAGCGCTGAACTGTAAGGCGAAGAGAAATAGCCCTCTACGCTCTTTGAACTGTTGGTTTTGCCGCCGATTTCATTTTCTTGAACCATGAACCAGATACACTCGCTTTAAAGAATTGGCTGGGACCATCTGCCCCAGCCAATATTGCATATCTATTCGGCAAACTTGGCAATAGCCTCTGCCACCACGCCATCAGCAGCAATCTGCGCAGCCGAATCTGCAGCGTTTTTCCAATAGACGCCAGCGCCGGTTTCTTTGGCCAAGTTCATCGCAGCTTCACTAGACATCGCCTTTTGTGCGGCAGCCGCAATTTTTTCTCGCACATCAGCTGGTGTATCTTTGTGCACAAACAGGCCATTCCATAATGCGATATTCAACGAAGGCTCTAACTCGCCAACGGTCGGGCTATCGGGCACCAAAGGAATACGCTCGTTGGTTACCGTCGCCAACACATTCACTTTGTCCAAGCACGGCAGAATTAGCTGCAATGTGGTGTTGATTACATCAGCATCACCCGATGCGATTGTGTTACAATCCAACGCATCAAATGCAGCGTTTGAATAGTAGCGGGTGCCATTTTTCTCACCCAGCGCCATGGTCACCTGCGTTGGGATCAAGAACGATCCGAAATGCCCAAGCAAAAGCTTGTTGTCTTGTGAGTAGGCAGCCATTTCTTCCATGGTTTGGTACGGCGCGTTTTTAGATGCCGCAATCACAAATGGGTAAGTTAGAAAAATGCCGACTGGCTCAAATGGATCCGGGTTGAGCGCAGGAATGCCAACATAAGGACCAACAAGAGGCACATCCACAACGAAAGAGCCGATTGTATAGCCATCCGCTGGCGCTTCTGCGACTTCAGCAGCTCCGGGGAAAGGACCACCACCCCCACCAGGCTTATTCACCACCGCAGCTGGCACGCCATACATGGCCTGAAATTCTTCCGCAATCATGCGGGTAAGAACATCTTCCAGATCACCGGGTGGAAATGGCACCACAAATGAAACGGGTTTTTCTGGATATTCAGCAACAGCTGGCGAAATTGCCGCCAACATAGAAGCCATCCCTAAAAGGATTACTGAGATTATCGTGCGCATGGTTTCCTCCCTCACAGCGTCCGAATCCACCAATCGGTTCATTATTGTCACCACTGGTACAATTAATGGTTGCATTGTGAAACAAACTGAGTCAAGATTTTTGTTATCATGTGAATGAAATGAGTTTTGACCAGAATGAAAACTGTCGACAAAGCAATGCGCCTCCTCAGCTACTTCACGCCATCTCAGCCAGAGATAGGCCTGTCTGAACTTGCGCGGCTTGCACAAATGGATAAGGCAACCACGCGACGCATTTTGGTCTCGTTGAGCAACCATCATTTCATTGAACAAAACCAAATCACCAAGTCTTATCGCTTGGGCAGCGGCTTCTTGCATCTCGCACGAATTCGCGAGGCAACCACACCCATTACCGCAATCGCCACGCAAACCGTTGACTGGTTGTGCGACGCCACAAGCGAAACTGCCCATGCAAGTGTTGCAGGACCAAACGGGCTAATCACCATCGCTCATAAAGAACCCATTCGCGGCACTGTGGTGATGATTGACCCAACCGAACCCCTACCGTTTCACGCTACTGCATCAGGAATCGTTTTCTTAGCTTTCAACGATAATGCATTGACTGAAAAGGCATTAGCCAATCCGCTCAATCGTTTCACGGCCCAAACCGAAACCGATCCGATCATTTTGCGCCAGCGCGTTCTCCAAGCCAAAACCGAAGGCTTTTATTTGAACGAGCATGGTTTTGAATCAGATGTTGTTGGCATTGCAGCGCCCTATTTCAACGCCGATGGAAGCGCTGCAGGCGCCATTGCTGTCGCCATGCCCGTCACGCGAAAAACCACTGAATTTGTAACAAAGACCAAGCGCCAAGTTGCTGCTGCATCTGCGCGCATAACCACGGCCATTGGGGGCCTCGTGCATCCAAATGTTCAAAGGCTGATCACTTAGCAGTCACAAGCCAAATTGCCATTCACGTTACGTCGAAGCTCAACAAATGCTTTGCATAAAGATACTTTAAAAGGAGCCCATAATGCGCGATTCAAACTTCTTGAAAGAGAACAACGCCAAACATTTCTGGCACCCAATGGCGCACCCTGCGGACATGCGCAACAATCCCCCTACAATGATTACTGGGGCGGAAGGCGTGGAAATTGTCGACATTGATGGTCATAGGACCTTGGACGCAGTTGGCGGACTTTGGAACGCAAACCTTGGCTATTCAGTTGACAGCATCAAGCATGCGATGACCGAACAGCTCATGGCGCTCCCTTACTATTCGGCCTTTCGTGGCACCACCAACGACAAAGCGGTTGAGCTTTCTTACGAACTCACAGAATGGTTCAAACCCGAAGGCCTTGTGCGCTCGTTCTTCACATCTGGCGGTTCTGATTCAGTTGAAACTTGCCTGCGCCTTGCCCGCCAATATCACAAGATCCGTGGAGAGGGTGAACGCACGAAATTCATCAGCTTGAAAAAAGGCTATCACGGCACCCATTTTGGTGGCGCTTCGGTCAATGGCAATGCAAATTTCCGCCGCAACTATGAACCGTTGCTGGCTGGTTGCTTCCAACTCCCAGCCCCATGGACTTACCGCAATCCGTTCAACATCACCGATCCACAAGAAATTGCGAACCGAATTATTGCGCTGTTCGAAGAAGAAATCGCCTTTCAAGGCGCAGACACAATCGCTGCGATGATCATGGAACCTGTATTAGGCGCAGGCGGCGTGATTGTGCCCCACGAGACTTTTATGCCCATGGTACGCGAGATTTGCGACAAACACGGCATTTTGCTGATTGCCGATGAGGTGATCACCGCCTTCGGCCGCACCGGCTCTGTGCACGGCTCCCGCCATTGGGGCGTTGCACCAGATATGATGTGCACCGCCAAGGCCATCACGAACTCCTATTTCCCATTTGGTGCCGCAATGATTGGCGAAAAGGTCGCCGAAGCCTTTGAGAGCAACAAAGACGCGGTGGGCAACATCGGGCACGGATACACCTATTCCGGCCATCCAGTAGGCTGTGCAGCCGCACTGGCCACATTAGCTGAAACAAAAAAGGCAAAGGTTTGGGAAAACGCAAAGGAAAGAGGCATTGAGCTGCAAGCTGGTCTTTCTCAATTGAAGGAAAAACACCAAATCGTCGGCGATACGCGCGGCGTAGGCCTCATGGCCGCTTTAGAGCTGGTTGGGGACCGCGCCACCAAAGCGCCCGCGTCCAAATCAGCTATGGCAGCGGCATTTGAGGGCGCTTACGCTGACGGGGTTACCATTCGCGTTTCAGGCAATAACATCATCTTGTCGCCGCCTTTGGTGATCACACCGAACGATGTAACAAGAATGATTAGCGCTTTGGACAAGGGCCTTACTGCAGCCGCGAATGCATAACAATATTGGCGTCGCTATTTGGCGGCGCCGTTCACACTGGTTTGCAGTTCGTCTAGTAAATCCACGAGCTGACGCAGTTTATCTTCCCCATAAGAAGCGACAATTTGATCATAGATCGCCGCTCCTCTGGGCGCCACCTTGTCAACAAATCTCAGACCTTCTTCGGTGGCACAAAACAGCATCCTGCGACCGTCGTCTTTGTCGCGCCGCCCTTCAATCCAACCATTGGCCTCAAGCGTTTTTAGCATCCGCGTTAGGCTCGGCGGCAAAATGCAGGCATGGCTAGCCAAGTGACTAGCGTCCTGCTCACCCTCTTCACTCAAAACACGCAATACGCGCCATTGCTGCTCTGTAAGGCCATGTTCGGCCAGCATTGGCCGAAAGTGCGCCATAACGGACTCCCGCGCCCGCAGCAAAACAATGGGCAAAGACCGATTGGTCTTTTCCAGCAAGTGTTCCGATTTCACGCTTTGATTCTCAGTTGTCATTTTTTAGAATTCACCCAAAATGCCCCAAAATGCAAGAAAACATGCCTTCAACAGATATTGACAACAATCAATTTATTACTTAACATGTTAATTGTTAGGAGAAACCATGCCGCATTTGCAGATACAATACTCCAGCAATTTGGACGCCGTCCTTGATATGGCGCAACTTTGTGACCGATTGAATGAACTCATGTGTGCGTCTGAACTGTTCCCAACAGGTGGCGTTCGGGTTCGCGCGATCCCCACATCCGCATTTTCGATTGCGGACAAGCACCCAAAGAACGCGTTCATAGATATGGTTTTGCGCATTGGCATTGGCCGCACTGCAGAACAAAAACAAGAAATTGGCCAAGCCTTAATCGATCAAGTCAGCCAAACGTGTGCGCCACTTTTGCAAGAACCGCATTTCGCGCTTTCCTTGGAAATTCTCGAGATTAATCCCGAGTTTAGCTGGAAAGTGAACTCCATCCATCCACGCCTCAAGAAGCAGCAGTAAGTTAGGAACAGATTATGACAGGCTTTCAAAACAATCTGGACAAAGCCAACGCCTTTCTTGAACCGTTCAAACGCGATGGCGTAAGCAACTACATCAACGGCCAGGCTGTTGCTGCTGCTGACGGCACAACATTTCAATCCATCTCACCGATCGATCTTTCGACCATTTGCGACGTTGCCCACGGCAAATCTGAAGACATTGATCGCGCCGCCAAATCCGCCCACGGCGCCTTCAAAAGCTGGTCACGCACACCCGGAACCGAGCGCAAACACATCTTGCACGCCATAGCTGATGGCATTGAAGCGCGCGCCGAAGAAATAGCACTGATCGAGAGCATGGATACAGGTCAATCCATGCGCTTCATGTCCAAAGCCGCACTGCGCGGTGCCGACAATTTCCGCTTTTTCGCTGACCGCGCGCCCAGCGCGCACGATGGCCAATCCTTGCGCAAAGAAGGCCAAGTCAACATGACCACCCGTCATGCGATTGGTCCCGTTGGCGTCATCACCCCGTGGAACACGCCGTTCATGCTGTCGACTTGGAAGATTGCCCCAGCTTTGGCCGCAGGCTGCACAATCGTGCATAAACCCGCCGAGTTTTCACCCCTTACAGCCCGCCTGTTGGTGGAAATCGCCGAAGAAGCAGGCTTGCCAAAGGGCGTGTGGAACCTTGTGAATGGTTTGGGCGAAGATGCAGGCAAAGCCCTGACCGAACACAAATTGATCAAGGCTATTGGCTTTGTGGGTGAAAGCCGCACTGGCTCAATGATCATGGCCCAAGGCGCACCAACGCTTAAGCGTGTGCACTTCGAACTCGGTGGCAAAAACCCTGTTATCGTTTTTGCGGATGCTGACTTAGATCGCGCCGCAGAAGCCGCAGTCTTCATGATCTATTCGCTCAATGGCGAACGCTGCACATCATCGTCGCGCCTGCTGGTTGAGCAATCTATCTACGCAGAATTCACCGCCAAGATCGCCGAAAAGGCCAGCAAAATCAAAGTCGGGCACCCGCTTGATCCAGAAACCACTATCGGCCCACTAATCCACCCTGTGCATGAAAAAAAGGTACTCGAATATTTTGAAATCGCCAAACAAGATGGCGCAACCATTGCGCTGGGCGGCGAAAAATTTGATGGCCCCGGCGGTGGTTGCTACGTAAAGCCAACCCTTTTCACCAATGCCAACAATAAGATGCGCATTGCGCAAGAAGAAATCTTTGGCCCAGTACTCACCGCCATTCCATTTAAGGATGAAGCCGAAGCACTCGAAATCGCCAATGACATTGATTACGGCCTTGCTGGATATGTCTGGACCAACGACGTTACCCGTGCCTTCCGTGTGTCCGACGAATTGCAAGCGGGCATGGTTTGGGTGAACTCTGAGAACTCGCGCCATCTGCCCTCACCATTTGGCGGGGTGAAATCGTCTGGCATTGGCCGCGATGGTGGCGATTGGTCGTTTGACTTCTACATGGAAACCAAAAACGTCGCCTTTGCGACGACAGAACACAAAATCCCAAAACTAGGTGGATGATCGCAACAAACTCTGCGAGCATGAGGAGAGACATGCGCGCGTTTCAAGATAGGAAATATCATGCCCTTACCAAAGCATAATCTTTACCCGCCCTTTAATGTGTTGCGCTTGAGCCATGTTGAGTTTGTCGTAACGGATCTGGCCGCCAGTCGCGCATTTTATGTGGACACATTGGGCCTACAGGTCACCCACGAAGACAATAGCGAGATCTATCTTCGCGCCATGGAAGAACGCGGGCACCACTGCATCATCTTGAAAAAAGGCGAGAAAGCCCAAGCCAACGTGCTCGGTTTCAAAGTCTACGACGAACCAGAACTTGATAAAGCCGAGGCATATTTCCAATCTAAAGGTCGTCCAACATCTTGGGTGGAGCGCCCCTATCAAGGCCGCACATTGCGCACTTCAGATTGCCACGGCATACCGCTTGAATTCTATTTCAAAATGGACCGCCTTGAGCCAATCCACCAAAAATACAAATTGTATAATGGCGTGAAACCGCTGCGCATTGACCACTTCAATGTGTTTTCGCAGAACGTCGATGAAAGCGTCGCTTTTTACGCAGATTTCGGTTTCCGCACCACCGAATACACCGAAGATGATGAAAGCAAACGTTTGTGGGCCGCTTGGATGCACCGCAAAGGCGGCGTGCATGATATGGCCTTCACCAATGGCCTTGGCCCGCGCCTTCACCACACTGCCTTCTGGGTCCCAACGCCACTCAACATCATTGACTTGCTCGATTTGATGTCCACAACGGGCTATCTCGCAAACATTGAGCGCGGCCCCGGCCGCCACGGTATTTCTAACGCCTTCTTCCTTTATGTTTTGGACCCTGATGGGCATCGGATCGAAATTTACTGTTCAGACTACCAAACAGTTGATCCAGACCTTGAGCCAATCAAATGGGATCTTAAAGACCCACAACGTCAAACCTTGTGGGGTGCAGCCGCGCCGCGCAGCTGGTTTGAACATGGCAGCACCTTCGCAGACGTTGAGCCGACAATGTCGGACCTGAAAGCATCACCAATCATCGCACCATAGGGGCAAGTACGTGAACTGGAACGAATTTAGAGACTGGGGCAAACGTTTTGTCGATTGGGGCGCAGATTACCGCGAAACATTGCGCGATCGTCCAGTTCGCGCCCAAACAAAGCCGGGTGAAATTATCGCACAACTCCCCGCTTCTCCTCCGGAAAAGGGCGAAGCGATGGAAGACATTTTTGCCGATTTCGAAAACAAACTGATGCCCGGCATTACCCACTGGCAGCACCCCCGCTTCTTTGCCTATTTCCCGGCAAACGCAGCCCCCGCATCTGTGTTGGCAGAAATGTTGGTCAACTCAATCGCTGCCCAATGTATGCTTTGGCAAACGTCACCTGCTGCCACAGAACTAGAAACTAGAGTTCTGGATTGGTTGCGTCAGGCCATCGGTTTACCAGACGGCTTTACAGGTGTCATTCAAGACAGTGCATCTTCTGCAACACTTGCCGCAGTTCTAACCATGCGCGAACGCGCCCTTAATTGGCGCGGCAATGTGGATGGCCTCGCCGCCCACAAACAATTGCGCATCTATTGTTCTGATCAGGTCCACACCTCCATTGACCGCGCCATTTGGGTTGCAGGCATTGGCGAACAAAACTTGGTCCGCATTCCCCACAAAGGCAAATTGCGGGGCATGGACATTGACGCGTTGAAGAAAGCCATCGCAGCTGACCGCGCGGCTGGATTCATCCCTGCTGGTATTATTGCTTGCGTTGGTGGCACCTCAGTCGGATCGACTGACAATATTGCAGAGGTCGTAGCCATATCCAAAGCTGAAGACCTCTACTCACATATTGATGCTGCTTGGGCAGGCGCTGCTATGATCTGCCCAGAATTCCGTCACTTTTGGACGGGCATCGAAGGCGCAGACAGTATTGTGTTTAACCCCCACAAATGGCTTGGCGCTCAATTTGATTGTTCTGCTCACTTCATTGCCGACCCAGATGCTTTGGTCAGCACCCTAGCCATCAAACCCGAATACCTAAAAACCCATGGCACCGATGGCATCATCAATTATTCAGAATGGTCGGTGCCCCTGGGTCGTCGCTTCCGCGCACTCAAAATCTGGTTCCTCCTGCGCGCTCATGGCCTTGAAGGTTTGCGCCAGATGATCCGCAATCATGTGGCTTGGTCTGACAAATTGTATAAACGTCTTGAAGCACATGCAGACTTTGAAATGGTCACGGAACCCATGTTGTCTTTGTTCAGTTTCCGCTATGCGCCAAAAGACGCAACCGATCTGGATGACATCAATCTACGTCTTCTGACCAAAATCAATAATGATGGGCGCATTTACCTGACCCAAACAAAAATTGACGGCAAATTCGTCATCCGATTCCAATGTGGCTCATTCGACATGGAACAGGCTGATGTCGATTTCGCTTATGATGTAATTACAGAAATGGCGACAAAACTATGATGGACAAATTTGTCTCTTACACCATCGACGGTATCCCAATGTGGGGTGCCACCGACGGCCAAAACATCATCGATTTGTCCCTTCAAATGGCACAGTTTGGCACATTGGTGGACCTGTTCCACGCGAACGCCGAAATTCAAGCACTTGAGCTGGCACAAAATCTGGAACCATCCCGGGACTTTGCCGAGACGAAACTCAGCATTCCCGTGCCACATCCCGGCAAAATCATCTGCGTCGGCGTCAACTTCCCTGCCAGAAACGAAGAGTACAAAGACGGCCAAGACGCACCGCCAAACATGTCTTTGTTCGTGCGGTTCGCCAGTTCTTTTACCGGGCATAACTTGCCACTCATTCGCCCCAAAGCCTCCCACCAACTCGACTATGAGGGCGAGATCGCCATCGTTATTGGCAAGGGTGGCCGCCACATCAGCCAAGCAGATTCTTTGCATCATATCGCGGCCCTAACCATTTGTAATGAAGGCACTATTCGCGACTGGGTGCGGCACGCAAAGTTTAACGTGACCCAAGGCAAAAATTTTGACCAAACCGGTTCAATGGGCCCATGGCTTGTGCCCTACTGTGACCCGCAACAGGTTGAAAATGCTGAGATTATCACCCGCGTTAACGGTGAAGTGCGTCAGCAAGACAATACGTCGCGCATGCTATACCCAATCCGCAAACAAATCGAATATATCTCCACTTTCACCACCCTTGAGCCCGGGGATATCATCGTCACCGGAACCCCAACAGGCGCAGGCGCGCGGCTCGATCCACCCCAATACCTAAAGCCCGGGGATAAGGTTGAGATCGAAGTCTCTGGCATTGGCACCCTCATCAATACTATTGAAGACGAAAAATGAGCCCAGAGGAAATCCAAAATTCCGCTAACGCCTTGTTTAAAGCTGAGAAATCGCGCCAGCAGATCGATTTGATTTCGCTCGCCAATCCGCAAATGACCATGGACGACGCCTATGCCGTCCAATCTGCATTCGTGGATAACAAGCTCTCAAATGGCGGCAAAATACGCGGATGGAAAATCGGCCTCACCTCAAAAGCTATGCAATCGGCATTGGGCATTGATATCCCCGATAGTGGCATTCTGTTCGAGGATATGTTTTTTGAAAGCGGAAGCCATATCCCGCAAGATAGATTCATCCAACCCCGTATCGAGGCGGAGATCGCTTTTGTGATGAAAGCGCCGCTTTCCGGGCCAAACACCACCCGCGAGCAAGTTCTAGCCGCCACAGACTATGTCTGCCCATCACTCGAAATTCTAGACACCCGCATCCTGCGCCAAGACCCAAAAACGGGGACAAAGCGCAAAATCTTCGACACAATCGCCGACAATGCCGCCAATGCAGGTATCGTTTTGGGCGCACAAAAGCACAAAATCGACACTTTCGACCTACGCTGGGTTGGGGCTATAGTGACCAAAAATGACGAAGTAGAAGAAACCGGTTTAGGCGCGGGTGTTCTCAATGATCCAGTGATGGGCATCGCTTGGCTCGCCAACCGTTTAGCACAATACAATCAATCTATTAGTGCAGGTGACGTGGTGCTTTCTGGTTCATTTATCCGTCCCGTCGAAACCCAAAATGGCGACCTTATTCACGCAGATTTTGGCCCATTTGGGCACGTCAGTTGCACCTTCTAGTTTCTAAGGAACATCAAAATGCCAGCTCCAACGAATCATTTCAAATCCGCCCTCAAAGAAGGCAAAACTCAAATAGGCTGCTGGGTTGGCCTTGCCGATTCTTATTGTGCAGAAATCGCCGCAAGTGCAGGATTTGATTGGCTTTTAATCGACGGCGAACACGCCCCAAACGATCTACGTTCTATCCTAACCCAACTTCAAATCATCCAAAACTCGCCTTCAAATGCAGCCGTACGGCTACCCATTGGCGAGACATGGATGATCAAACAATTCCTAGACGCAGGCGCCCAAACTATTCTTATTCCGATGGTAGAAAGCGCCGCCCAAGCAGAGGAGCTAGTTAAAGCCTGTCACTACCCGCCAAAGGGTGTTCGTGGCGTTGGCTCTGCCCTCGCTCGTGCGTCAAATTTTGGCGGCATACCGGACTATGTCACCACGGCAGATGATGAAATTTGCCTTTTGGTTCAAGTGGAAAGCCAGGCTGGACTTGACGCTTTGGATGACATTTTGAAGGTTGAAGGCATTGATGGCGTGTTCATTGGACCAGCGGATTTGGCTGGAGATATGGGGTATTTAGGCAAACCAAAAGAGCCTAAAGTGGTCGCCGCAATTGAGGAGGCAATTGTTAAAATTGCTTCTTCCGACAAGGCGGCAGGCATACTTACACTTGACGAGACATTCGCCAACAAATGCATAGATTTAGGGGCCAAATTTGTGGCGGTTGGCATTGATGTTACCGCCTATGCAACTGCCATGCGAAGCATTGCTGCCAAATTCAAACCCTAATAAACCCTGCGTCGCTCGCTGCTGTTGCGTCGATCCTTTGTTTGACCAGGCGCGGTTGCATAGACCGCCTGCCCCCGCCCCAACTCTTTGGCGCGGTATAGGGCTTGGTCGGCACTGCGAATGACTGTTTTGGCCGTCAACGCATCATCGGGCCACCAAGCAACGCCAATGCTGGCACCTACGGATGCTGAACCATTGTCGAACACTACGGTTTCGCACACATGCTCAATTATTGTGTCGCAGAGCATCGTGACGCTCTCTTCATCAAGCCCATCACGCAGCAAGATGATAAACTCATCACCACCCACACGCGCCGCCATGCCTTTATTACCCACAACATCGTTGATCCGCTTGGCTACTGTTTTAATCACAGCATCACCGGCCTGGTGTCCATAAGTATCGTTGACGTCTTTAAACTTGTCCAAATCGGTACAAATAATAGCACATCGATCCAACTCGCCTTTAGCGATTATATTGTTCAATTCGTTGTCAAACTGAAGGCGGTTGGGCAAACCAGTCAGTGCATCATGTTCCGCCATAAACCGGTTGCGCGCTTCGCTTATTTGAATGCGGGTTACGACCTTGCTGTAGCGGTAACCGATGAACCCCAAGCCAACTGTTATCATCGCCAATAATGTGCCGAGAATTGGTAGTGCTTTTTCCCAAATACTCAACGAAGGTCTTGCAGCTTGCCAAACGGCAACAATTTTTGATTTCCCCACACCGCCAATAACCATTTGGTCCAGCTTCGGATCTGCTTCTGACTGCTCAACAATTGAGAACCTGTTCAATCCCAGTTGCTCGCGCACTTGTGCAAATGCAAACTTGTTGAGCGGCCTAAATGTCAGCAAAATTTTCGGATTTCCATCCGGAATAACTTCCAGTATGTCTGGCACGATGGCTTGAGCGACAACCATCCCTAGCTGCCCCTCGACCACCCGATAATCTGCAGCGTAAATGGCGTTTTTTGACCAAATTGGATCACCAATTGTCACATAGCCTTTGCCGCGCACTTTTCGATTGGAGAAATATTTGGTGCGTGCCCGTTGGATTAGATCAAAGTTTGCAACAACAATTTCCAGACCATCATTGGGTGAGACACGCTCATCACGATAAATCGTAATTTCAGGATTTCCTTCCTGGTCAACTACAATGATGTGCTCAAAATCGAGGTCTTCCCAACTGTCCTCAACAATTTCTTCGTCGACAAACTCAAAATCTATTTCGCGCCCATAAAGTGCAAACACGGTTTCATCCCAATAGGAGACGCCAGCCTGATCATCAGCCATACTCTGGAGTTGAAGGTCGACTTCCTTTGCAACAAGGTTGGCTTCCGCCTCGTATTGCACTTTGTTGGCAACGTCACCTGCAGTGCTCAAAACATAGAAATTCGAGCCTGCAAACCCCACAACGATGGCCGCGCAAAGCGCATAGATGCCCAATGCTAGATTGAACTTTAGACCGACTTTTTCTACAGGCATGACCAAATTCCCCGAAATTGCACACGTTACAATAGAACTCAGAGTTGAATCTCGCGCTAATCGGGATGGTTTTTAATGGGTTAAGTTGATTGGCGGTTTGCAACACAACTCAACTGATCGATTGGCCACCAATCGGGTCACACCAATGTTGTCGCCAACTGCGCGCCCTACTTATTGAGCAAAGTGGGTATCTTTAACCCTGCTTCGGATGAGGCAATCAATATGTCGAGCCTTCTAAGCCGTGTTTCTTCTTTCTTGGCGCTCATGACCCACCAGATCGAATCCCGCTTATAAGACAGCGCCAACTTTGAAAAGAATTCCCAAGCGGCCGGAACTGCTCTTATTTGTTCCTCGTACTCTTTGGCAAAAGGTACATTTCTTTGAACAGAGGAATAGCCTTCAAGATCACTTCGCTTATTGAAAACATGTAAGCCTGCGGGCCGCATCATGCCGAGTTGTTCAAGCTTTACCACCTTGTTTACGTTCACGGCACTCCATAAACTGTCCAATTTGCGTGGCGTAAAGCGGATCTTATAGGTTTGCTCATCAATAGTTTTTCGTATGCCGTCGATCCAACCAAAACAAAGCGCAACGTCTACTGAGCTTGACCACGTTAGGCCCACACGCCCGGTTTTTTTCTTGAAATAGCCGACCCAGAGCTCATTGGCGTTATGATGCTTTTCCAACCATTCAGCAAATTCGCCCTGACTTTTGAAAAACTGAATATCTTCCATTCGCCGCCCCAAATCCCAACCTTTGCGCCAAAGTCATTTGGTCCACCCTCCACCAAGCCAGAGGGAGGACTCTTTCTCACACAAGCCAGCGTTACGCCTTATCGCGGTCGGCAAGCCAACGTAACATCGCATGGTTTGTTTCTTGCGGCATTTCCTGCTGAATCCAGTGGCCACAATCTAGACTGACCACGTCCACATTGGGCACAAAATCCGCCAAATTTTTAGATTTAGGGACCATATCTTTATCGCCATAGATCATCAGCGTGGGCTGCTGAATGATTGGCTCCACATCAGCCAATAAATGCCAGTTGCGATCAAGGTTTCGATACCAGCTTATGCCCCCAGTAAATCCAGATTTTTCAAATGCGGAAATGAACACAGCTAGATCACTTTCACTCATTAGGGGGTCACCGAGTGGGGTTTCCGATCTCGCAAGATTGATCATCATCATGCCGGGTTCTGGCATTGCCGGTGGCACGTTCTTACGGAACATATTGCAAAGAAACTGAGAAGTATTCTCCTCCAACACCGCGTCTGCCACCCCAGGCTGTCGATTGAAATGGACGAAATAGAAGTCGCTGCCAAAAAGCACCTCCATCATTTCAATCCAAGGCTTTTCCCAACGTTCTTGGTAAGGCAAAGCCATGTTGATGACCTTCTTTACCCGGTTTGGATGCAGCAATGTCAGACCCCATACAACGTTTGCACCCCAGTCATGACCAACAAAAATTGCATCGTCATAGCCATAGTGATCGAGAAGGCCGACCAGGTCACCCGTCAGGTGCTTGAGATCATAGTCGGCCACGTTGCTAGGGCGCGATGAGTTACCGAACCCTCTTTGGTTTGGCACGATGACATGGTAGCCAGCCCCAACAAGTGCAGGCACCTGAAAGCGCCACGAAAAGGCGTGTTCTGGCCAGCCGTGACACAGCACAATGGGATTTCCTACATGTTCGCGTCCAGCTTCAAACACTTCAAGTTCCACACCGTTCACTTGGACCATTGTGGGCTTGGGGAAACTAATTTGATTTGGCATTACAATTCCTGTTTTTTGGGGGAGAACGCAGAAAATTGGCTTCTTCTTGTCTCGCCCTTTGTTTTTTGGGTGTGCGCCGCAATTGGAGTTCTCCTTGCCAACGCGGCCTAACAATGTCTAAAGCTATATGGTGCCAAATATTGGCACTATAAAATGGTCACTAGATGAAATGAACACTCGCCTCCGCCAAGAAGCCATCGCGCGCAGCCTGCGCAGAAACGGCACGTCAACAATAGCAGCCTTGGCTGAAGAGGTTGGCGCTTCAAGACGCACTGTGCTGCGCGACATCAGCGCACTGCGCGACGAAGGGTTCGTCATTTATTCAGAACCTGGGCGTGGGGGCGGACTGCAACTTGATCCGCAGTCTGTTCAAACCACTGCTCGTCTGTCGGTTGCAGAGGTCTTTGCCCTTCTCATCAGCGTTGCATCCATGCGGGCGGCGGGCAACTTGCCGTTTTCCGGTCTAGCGGATGCTGGACTAGCCAAAATTGAAAAATCTCTACCACCCGACAAAATTCGCGACCTGCGTAGGTTTTTGGATTGTTTGTATGTGGGAGAGCTTTCACCGCTTGTGGATATATCCGATATGGGGTCAATGGACCCTGAACTGCTACCAGTCTTCGAAACTACGTTTCTCCATCATCTTTATTTGAGTTTCCAATACCGTGATGCAAAAGGAGTTGTGAGCCGCCGTCAGGTTGAACCCCAAGCCATGCTGATTTTGCCACCACTTTGGTACTTGGTCGCTTGGGACCCAACGCGAAACGATTTCCGACATTTTAGAATGGACAGAATATCCAACCCACAATGCGTTCAAGGCGCAACATTTAGACGACGCAAAGTGACATTTGACGACAAGGTCAACCCGGTTCGCGAACTGCCGCGTTAAATATGCCTATTTTGCCGCGAAAAAGAACGCTAGCGCAAATCGTTGAAATTTATGGAGAAGAAGTGGAGCGGGTAGCGAGAATCGAACTCGCATATTCAGCTTGGAAGGCTGCTGCACTACCATTGTGCTATACCCGCATCCGGTTCGGTCAACCAGAGTTACATGAATGGTGGAGGGGACTGGATTCGAACCAGTGTAGCCTAAGGCGCCAGATTTACAGTCTGGTGGTATTAACCACTCACCCACCCCTCCACATTTATTCAATGCAACTCGGGACCGAGTCTTGTCAGTTTCTTGCCAAAAAAAGAAAGCAACCAACGCGCGGTTTATGGTCACCACGACGCAATCTGTCAACACCAAATATGTTGTTTTGATGAACCTTTTCGCATTGGTCCCCGTTTCCGGCGTTTTTGCAGGCATACGAAATATGCAAATCTGCTGGACCTGTGCCCACATTCACGCTACCGAGCACATTATGAAAGATAAATCGAGATTTCAGCCGCGCAGAAAACCAAAGCTCAATGCAATTGAGGCCGGTCAGTTCTATGTTTATGGACTGCACCCCGTTCAAGCTGCACTGGCCAATGATGCGCGCGAAAAGCACACATTATACGCCACCCCAAACGCCATCCGCCGTTTGGAAGAAGAAGGCGCAGCCATCAACGTAAAGGTGAAAGATACTACACCTAAACGACTTGATGAAATGTTGGGCAAAGACGCAGTGCACCAAGGCGTGGCCTTGCATTGCAAACCAATCGAGCGCCATTCGTTTTCTGGCTTGGAAGATGCAAAACTTTTGCTCGTTCTTGACCAGATCACAGACCCACACAATGTGGGCGCCATTTTACGCTCGGCTTGTGCGTTTGGCGCCGACGCAGTGGTGACCCCTGCCCGCTTTAGCCCCCAAGAATCTGGTGTATTGGCCAAATCTGCATCCGGCGCGCTAGATTGGACACCAACCATTGAAGTGAAAAATCTTGGCAATGCCATTCAAGAACTCAAAAATATGGGCTTCACCTGCCTAGGCTTTGATTCTGAGGCCCCAGAAGAGCTTCAGGCGGGCGGCAACGGCGATAAGCTCGCGATTGTGCTTGGCGCCGAAGGCAAAGGCTTACGCCAGCGCACACGCGAATTGTGCGACAAGATGGTACGCTTAGATATGCCAGGCCCAATCAAATCTCTCAACGTTTCCAATGCAGCGGCAATTGCCCTGTTTGCGGCAACGCGGGATTGACACATCCCCTGAATATTCGCACATTAAAGTCCACTTCCTGGGGCATAATCTGCGAATAATTCGATGGGATTTTTACGAACAGCAGCAGTGGCGATTACCCTGCTACTCCTGTCAGCTTTGTCTAGCACCGCATTCGCGTCCGGTCAGAACTCGCCAAACCACAATGTGATGCTATACGGAAATCTATTGCTGTTTCACGGCCCTTCGTGGGTGTCTTCCGATGAAAACTCGCTGGAACTCTCTGAGGTTAGCCGTAAGAATGGAAAAACGTTTTTCCTGCTCGAACTGATTCCAAAAAATGAAAGATTTGAGAATTGGTCCAAAATATTTGCCGTTCTGGCAGAATCGAACAAAACCCTAACTCCTGAAATTATTGCAGAGCAAACCTATAGTGTTTACGGCGGCGCCTGCAACGACACCATTGTTGATCACGTCCAACTGGCAAAATCTGAAAATTCAAGCGCACAGGCAGCCGGCTATTTATTTGTGATTCATTGCCCCAACTACAGGAATGCCCCCCAAAGGGGTCAAATCACAACTTACCGGATTTTGAAGTCTGGGGACGTCACTGCACGGATATATCAAGAATGGCGGGGCCCAGCGTATGATGTACAAGACAAGACGTCGTGGCCAGCAAGCTTTGATGAGATCAGCTTGATGGTTCAAAGACTATCAGCCACGCTTTTCGTTTCTCCCAAATCCATTGAATCACGGAATGGCGACTGAACCACTTGCCCTTCATGCCCGCCGCCCATAAATTCCACATGAAATGAGGGGCAGATATGAAAATTCATGAAATCAATGATCTAAAGAAACTCGCGCGCCGCCGCGTGCCAAAGATGTTCTTCGATTATGCCGATAGCGGCTCCTATACCGAACACACTTATCGATCCAATGAGGCCGATTTCAAGGATATAAAACTGCGCCAGCGTGTTGCCGTGAACATGAGCAACCGGTCGTTAAAAACAACCATAATTGGGCAAGATGCTGCGATGCCCCTTGCGATCGCGCCAACCGGTTCTGCGGGCATGTTCCATGCAGACGGTGAAATTTTGGCAGCACAAGCGGCGGAGCAGTTTGGGGTGCCCTACACCCTTTCCACCATGAGCATTTGCTCGCTGGAGGACGTTGCTGCAGCAACAAATAAGCCCCTATGGTTTCAACTTTACGTAATGAAGGACCGCGAGTTCAACAAACTGCTGATTGAACGCGCCAAGGAAGCGGGCTGTTCGGCGCTAGTGTTGACCCTTGATTTACAGATACTGGCACAGCGCCACAAAGACTTGCGCAACGGGCTTAAAGCGCCGCCTGACATCAATCTACAAACAGCCATGCAGTTCGCGACACGTCCACGCTGGTGCTATGACATGCTGCAAACCAAACGACACCAGTTTGGAAATATATTTGGTCACATCAAAGACGTCACCGACCTCGCCTCACTGCACGAATGGTCAGCCAAACAATTCGATGAAACCTTGTGTTGGCAAGATGTGGAATGGATCAAAGAACAATGGGGTGGCCCACTGATTTTAAAAGGCATTCTTGACCCAGAGGATGCCCAAATCGCACTTAAAACCGGTGCTGACGCTATTATTGTTTCCAACCACGGCGGGCGACAACTGGATGGCGCACCCTCGAGTATTTCGATGCTGAAAAGCATTATTGATGCGGTCCAAGGTGACATTGAAGTCCATATGGATGGCGGCGTGCGCACAGGAATGGATATATTGCGCGCCAAAGCCATCGGCGCACAAGCCGTCTATATCGGCCGCGCCTACTTGTACGGTTTGGCAGCAATGGGAAAACAGGGCGTGACCAAAGCGCTGGAAATTTTGTCCAGCGAACTCGACACCACCTTGGCATTATGCGGCGAACGCGACATCAATGAGGTGGGTACACACAATTTGGCCGGATGATTAGCGTGCGCCAGCTTGCTCGGCAAAAGACCAAGGCGCGGGCTATTGTTTTAGCAAAGGCATGGGCATCGTGATGAGTGGCAATGCAAATAAGAAGGATTCGTTTTTTGACATCTCAGCTAAGCATTTATTTTGGCATAGCAGTCATTTTCAAACGAACTGCGTGCAACTGTTGCCGCGCACGTTCTTGAACCCGTGTCGCAAGTCCATTTTGGACTAACTTGATTTCAAAAAATCTCGCAACTCGTTAAACTGACCATGAGTTTGCACTATGTTGCTTATGATTGGGGAAACCTGTGCACGCTCTATCCATTTTAGCGCTTGTTCCAAGGGCATTGGGTGCCCTATTCCAAACCCTTGAATAACAGCGCACCCCGCAGCCTGCAATTCCTCGGCTTGTTCGAGCTCTTCAACCCCCTCAGCAACCACGCCCAAGCCAAGCTCGCTGCACAAAGCAATAATTGTGCGCACAATGGTCATGGTCGCGGGGTCAAGCATCATGGTTCGAACCATTGAGCGATCAATTTTGACTCCATGGGTTGTGATACGAGACAAGTGCGCAAGACCCGCATAACCCATGCCAAAGTCATCAAGTTCGACTTGAAATCCTTCGTTGCCGGCCTCTCGTATTGTTTCCAAGTTAGAGCCACTGCTGCCCTCTAGTAGGTTTGTCTCCAAAACTTCAAGGGTCACCTTGTCATTATGCAACCCACGCGACTTAACCGCGGCACAAAGTTCGCGAAGGAATGTAGGCTTGTTCAGCGTTGGAGCCGAAACATTCATCGAAACCCGCAAGTGAGTGTGCCCAGCATCATGCATTTGCCTTAAAGCATCCAGTGCGCCACACATTGCGGCATGATCAACTCTCGCCATCAACCCGTTCTGCTCTGCAAGCATCAAAAAATCTTGCGGCGGCAACTTGCCATATTCTGGGTGATGCCACCGAATAAGAGCCTCAAACCCATGAACTTCACCGCGCTCTAGATTATACTGGGGCTGCAAATCAACGGCGAGCTGATTGTCGTCGATTGCTTTTGCCAGCTGCGAGGACAATTCCGTCCTTCGAGCATAAACTGTTCCCAGAACTTTGTTAAAACATGAATAGTTTTGGCGACCGTTGCGCTTAACTTCGTATAGCGCGACGTCGGCATGTTTCATCAAATCAGTTTCGGTTTTTGCGTGATCGCCGGTAATCGCGATACCAACGCTGCACCCAAACTGCACCACGTGATGGCCGATCTTGAATGGTCGCTCCAGCGCGGCCAAGATTTCACTTGCAGTTTCTTTTAGCGGTTCAAAGCCATTCGTTTCATCAAAAATGACGAGGAATTCGTCACCACCAAACCGACCCACCAAACCTTTTTCACCAACAATCCGCTTCATTTCTGAGGCAGCATATGCCAGCACCTGATCACCAACAGAATGCCCAAGCGTGTCGTTAATCGCTTTAAACTTATCCAAATCGATATGCAGGAGACCCGCAGTTTTGTTTTTTGCTACAGCCTGCTCAACGGCGCCAATCAAATGTTCAGATAGTTTCATCCGGTTGGGGAGACCCGTCAAAGAATCGAACTCTGCAAGTTCTTTGTTGCGGATCTCGGAAAGTTGGAGTTCTTCTTGGTGTTGACGCTGCTCGGTTATATCTCGGGCGATAATGACGATCTTAGGGTCTTCATCATCATTAAAATGGGCTACAGCAAAACTCAACTGGTTCCAGAATCGTTCGCCATTTTTGCGCACATTTAGAACACACTCAAAGTTTTGCAGCACACCAGACGAAATATTGTATTGAAAGTCTTCAATTTCCTGTGGGCTTAGGCTTGTTTCAGGTGGAAGAATAATTTCTTGAGGCTTCCGGCCAACAATTTCTTCGGATGAATAACCTGTCATCCTGGAATATGCTGGGTTTGACCATTCAATTCGCCCATTCAGATCTTGGATTAGCAGCCCATCATTGGCGTTGTTAACGATCAAATCTAATATGGAGTTTTCAGCACGAAGATTATGAATTTCGAGGTTTTTTTCTTTTAGCTTGTTGCTGAAAATATGGTGCGATCGAAGGTTTTTCCGGACAGAATAAATCAATCCGCCGGCCAACAACCCACAAAGCAATAAGATAAACACATTAAAGTTTACAACCGCACCCAACAACAAGCGCTCCTTTTGGGAGGCAGAATATATCGGCATCCGTTAATTTGCGCCAAACGTTAATCGACTAATGCAGAATATTGCGCCTTCATGCCCAAAAGAACACGGAAAAAATGCAATAGTGTGCCACCAGGCAGCTTAGACAATGTGGGGGAAAGTGGTGCCGGTTGAGAGACTTGAACTCCCGACCCTCTGATTACAAATCAGATGCTCTACCAACTGAGCTAAACCGGCAACGCGCGTTTGATACATAATCCTTTTATGCGGCGCAAGCACCATTTTTCAAAAAATGAGAGAAATATTTTCTGCTGTTAAAAAAACTTAGAACCATTTGTCAAAATTGAGGCTTTGAGATTCAGTGCCCGTTGTGCCACCTTGCGCGAAAGTTCTAGTTCTGCACCAATTTGGAGCGCGCACGTGCCTGCATTTTTAAGTGACAAAATCACGTTTGTTTCCTCGGGCACTCCAGAGGCGGAGAAAGCGCGGACCGTGCTTTGTGCGAAATATGGAAATTGCGCCTTTGAAGAAGCAGAAGTGATCGTGGCTTTGGGCGGTGATGGGCTGATGCTCGAAACGCTTCACAAAGTCATGGACAGCGGCACCCCAGTGTATGGCATGAATTTTGGCTCCATTGGCTTTTTGATGAATGATTATGATGCCGATGACCTGATCCAACGATTGGCTGATGCCGAACCGACGGTCATTCATCCGCTGCGCATGACGGCAACAGACAAAGCAGGCAAACAACACACCGCTGTCGCGCTCAACGAAGTGTCTTTGCTACGTACTTCGTATCAAGCTGCAAAAATTGAAATTCTAATCGATGGCAAACCAAGACTAGAGGAACTGGTGTGCGACGGTGTGCTGGTGGCAACCCCTGCAGGGTCCACGGCGTACAACTTGTCGGCTCACGGCCCTATTCTGCCTATCGAGGCACCCTTGCTGGCCCTTACCCCAATATCACCCTTCCGCCCCCGAAGATGGCGCGGTGCTATACTTTCTAATCGTGCCGAGGTGACATTCCGTATCCGCGAAATCGACAAACGTCCGGTAAATGCTGTTGCTGACAGCAAGGAGTTTGTGGATGTGATGGAAGTAAAAGTCAGCGAATCGCGCAGCCATTCGGTCACACTGCTGTTTGATCCAGGGCACAGTCTTGATGAGCGGGTATTGAACGAGCAGTTTGACTATTAAGCGGCGGGAAGCGCCAATGGTTCATCACGCAAATTCGAGATGCTGATGGCAACATCTTGGCTAACTTCTTCGCAAAAGCTTGCCATTACGCCACGCGCGGCTTCACGAGCAAGACTAACATTTTGCTCATTCAGATAAGCAAATACGCTTTCAAGACTGTCAGGTATTTCACCGTTATGGTCATCAATCAGCGCTGTGATCAATTGAGAAACAACAAAATGACGCGCAGCGACGTCAGTTTCCAAGTGCGCTTCCCGTGCTAAAACGGTAAGCCTTGCCATCAAGTTGCGCAATGCAGGCTCAAATCCACATCTGGTGTACAAGGCGTGTAGCGCCAAGCGTGTACCTGAGCGCAAAATACCTTCGGTCTTGCGCGCTGGCAACTCAGCAAGCACCGCAAGTGCTGTGACAAAAAACTGCAGACGCCCGTTTACCACCGAATTGATCAACAATCGTGGCGTTAAGCGGTTTGATTGGTATAGCGCATCTAAATAGCTGTAATGTTCGTTGGTTGGTTCGCCGCGAACGAAGCCAGTGGTCGCTTTGTCCAGCTGATCGCGCATAAGCCGATGCAACCGCTGGCTTTGAATACTGCCCTTAACAATCCGCGCGCCCAGCAGGGCGTCCGCGATGCGTTCGGTCAATAAATACCGCGCAGCAATCGGCAAATCATGACGCGCGAGCAATGTGCCGCGCATTGGGGCGTCATCACACCAGCGATCAGCTAGTTCAATCAACACATCATATGGAAGTAGAATATCGTGACGATCTAAAAGTAGCTCATCGATGGTTTTTGACTGTTCTTCGATTAGAACCTTGCAAACATTCATACCAATTTGTTTACGAGACAAAATCGCTTCGGCAACTCGAAGAGAGCCTTTTCGGGCAAGGGCCACTAAATCACTATCAAGCAAAACTGGCGAGAACTGCACAACGGCCGCCCCGATAATTGGCTCATCCTGCGCCAACGCAAACATGACGGGGCGCGGCGCATTGGGCGAACGCAAAAGCTCATAGGCAAGTGCGGCACGCACTTTAACAGAACTATCGTCAAGGAAACTGAGAACAGCAGCATAAAGGGCAGCCTGCTCGTCTGCTGGACCATCATGCTCCAGATAAGCACGCGCAGCTATTCTTGCGGCTTGCCCACGCTGCTCGCTATGAGCTGACTGTGACAATGTGTGATATTCGTGAAAACCAAGCACGCCTACGCCTTTAAACAACTTACCCATCAAGCGGTTAAACTGAAGACTACGCGGGAAGGCTTAATGAAGCGTTCACCATAAAAACTAGCTGGCTATTTTGAATAGAACCGTGCGAAAAAACTTTCGCGCCGCGCATTAACTTCAGCGTCAGATAAAGTGCTATCATTGTGTTGAACTGGTTGTTGGTTGTTCACATCAAACCGCCCAGGAATGAGAACTTCAGGCGCAGAGCGATAAAGTGCTGCGAACGCAGAAACGGGCCCTTGTGTCTGAGATACGGAGAACGGACCCTGATTTGATGTTGCCATTTGTTGTGCAGCAAAAGCGGCGGTTTGACTGCTCGAGGCATCAACTTCAAGCGCACGGTGCTTGGCCACCAAAACCTGATAAACTTGCTTTACCGTGCGTGGCTTGCCTTTGTCGTAGAATATCGGTTCATTTGCCCGCGCCTGCGCTGGAAAATTCATCGCCGCGTTGGCGTTAGGGTTGGACAGGCCCAGATTAAAGAACTTTTCCGCCCCGCGCGCTCCCATAAAGTGCGCAATGTAGAGCTCCCCGGGCGACGGCATACGGCCAAATTTTTCTTGTAAATACGATCCATTGCGCCGCGTAAAAGCCGCTGCCAAATCAGCAGACATTTCAGGGTTTTCGCGCAGAGCTAAAATCGCATCTTTAACCTTTGGATCACGCACCTCATAACCATCGCTTGTTCGCTCGATTTTGTCCGAGATTGAGCCATATCCCAACTTTGGCCCTTCTTCCTTCAACACTTCAAGCCAAGTGCCTTCAATGAATTGGAAAAGCCCAACGGCGCTAGATGTCTTCGCCTTTGCCTCCGGATTGAGCGAACTTTCACGCATTGCTGTTTGCAGCAAGTAGTCAAAGTCCACACCATTCTTGTCTCCTGCCCTGCTCAGGGCCTGAGTAAGTTGGTTTGGCACTTGGACCGGCTTTACGCTGGGCATAAAAAAGACAGCTTCTGTTTATTGGACAAATTAACAAACCATAAATGGCGTTAAGTAATCATTAACCCTGCCAGTATTCCACCACATCATTTAGGTCCGGACGTGGTCGATCCAAAGGAGAAACGGTCGGGGTTCCTATGTGCACGAAACCAGCAAAAAACTCGCCAGGTTTTGCACCAAAGATTGCTGCAGCTTCTTGATCAAAGGCATACCAGCGGGTTACCCACTGCGCGGCGAACCCAAGTGCATGAGCACCATGAACCAGATTAAAACACACACAAGCGGCCGAAAGCTGCTGCTCAATTTCAGGCACTTTAGGATGCGCTTGCACTGAAGAAATCACACCAATAGTGAGCGGCGCTGGCAAAAATCGGTTCCGCTCAATTTCGAGCATTTCATCAGAAATCTCTAAATCTCGGCTCTTCGCTAAGTCTGCCAGTTTTTCACCGGCAGCAGCGCGCTGCTCACCAGCAATAACCACCAACCGCCACGGCGAGAGTTTGCCGTGATCTGGCACCCGTGTGCCAATCTCTAACAGATCGGACAATTCAGCCTCGTTTGGACCAGGCTCGGCCAAAAAAGGCAATGTCACAGAGCGGCGCGACTTCAAATACTCAACCAATTCGATGTTTTTGCTCATTTTGTACCAATATCCCCAGTCTGTTTTGAAAATTCGAGTTGTTTATGCCATAGCTTGGCCGCAAACTTAATCCAAAAGCTTCATAGTTTGTTTGGCGACACGATTTATCGTGTAACCTTCAGATATCGGAATGGCATTCGCGGCACATATGTTCAAATTAAATTGGCTACATGCAAGCTTGATCGGTTTACTTTTGGTTGCGCCAACCTTTGCACAAGAGGTTGCGCCAGTCCCACCTGTTCGACCAGAAAATCTAGATATCTCAACGCCTTCCGAACCAGAAAAAGCTGAAGACGCCGATGTGGAACTCGTGGATATTGAGGGGCCAGATCAAGAGATTCTCGTTGCGCCCAAAACTGATGGACCGCCACAACCGGTAACGATTGGTGCAAGAGTCTCAGAAGATGGCCCCTTTATTCCAGATGGCTTGGAGTGGCGCATTTACTCTATCGTACCAAACGAAAGGGGTGAACTAGACCTCATTGCGCGATCTTCTGATTCTTCGGCCAGTTTTGGCTTGGCCGCTGGCCAATATATCGCTCACGTGGCTTATGGCCGCGCCCAGGCTTCAGATACCATTTCTGTTCAAGAGGGTCCCAACCAAATCGAATTGATTTTGGATGCTGGTGGTCTCGAGCTGAACGCGTTTGTGACCGGCGAAATTCCTATCCCGCGGCGCTGGCTGCGGTTTACCGTTTATGCCGACAACCCCACAGGGGCGGGCAAAAAAATTGTGGCGCAAGCCGTGGCGCCGGGCAAATTGCTCTATTTAAACTCAGGGGTATACAGCGTCGTCTCGCACTTTGGCGAAGTAAACGCGACAGCAAAAGCGGACCTGCGCGTAGAACCTGGACAACTGACCTCAGCAACGCTTTATCACAAGGCAGCGATTGTGACATTCAAGCTGGTGTCAGAGCCCGGTGGAGAGGCCATTGCTGATACATCTTGGATCATCAAAACAACTGACGGAGAAACAGTTTTCCAAGACAATAACGCGTTCCCACAGACCGTATTGGCCCAAGGTGAGTACATTCTAATCGGCAAACTCGGCAATCGCGTTTTCAACCGAGAGTTTGAAATCATACCCGGGTTGCCGCGCGAGATTGAGTTGATAACTGAAGACAACTGATCCGATATGAAACTGACAACGTAACTCTTACACACAATGTGGGAGAACAACGTGGCTAAGTTAAATCTATTATCTGCAGCACTAATTGGTGTGCTTTCAGTATCATCTGGCGCGCTCGCTGGACAGTTTCCAACCATCACCGCACAAAACCTCAACGAGGTAAAAATGAACTTGCCGCAAGATTTCGGCGCGCGCAGGTCTATCGTGATGATTGCTTATTCGCAAGGGCAACAGGACGATGTAAACACCTGGTTGCCCTTTCTTGAGCAGGCCGCAAAAAAGTCTGGCGTAAAATATTTTGAGACGCCTGTGCTTTCGTCCGGATACAAATTGATGAGCGGTTTCATCGATAATGGAATGCGCTCCGGAATAACCAGCAAAGCAACGCGCGCAAAGACCATCACGCTTTACACAAATGTGAATAAATTCAATCGTGACGTTGGGGTGAGCGGAAAAAACTCAATCCATGCAATTGTGATTGATAAGAGCGGCAATGTCCTCGCGCAAGTCAGCGGCACCTACTCTGCGGCCAAAGCCAAAGAAATAAGCGCCGCCCTCTAGCAACACCTATTGCTTGCGAAGGTCTGGAGGCGTTGCCTCAGCGACCAACATAGCAATCGCGTCCTCGACGGGCATGACCTTTTGGCCTTGTTCCCCCAAGCGGCGAACGGAAACGGTTCCCTCGTTCGCCTCACGCTCGCCGAGGACAAGAATCGCCGGCACTTTGTTTGTTGAGTGCTCACGCACCTTGTAGTTGATCTTTTCGTTGCGGAAATCGGTTTCAACCCGAATACCCGCAGCTTTAAGCTTTTCAACCACCGCCAATGCCGCTGGATCAACGCTTGAAACAATTGTTGCCACAACAGCTTGGGTTGGTGCCAACCAAACCGGCATACGACCCGCATGGTTTTCAATCAGAATACCAATAAAGCGTTCAAGAGTGCCAAGTACAGCGCGGTGCAACATCACCGGTGTTTGGCGAGAGCTATCTTCTGCAATGTAAGATGCGCCCAACCGCTCAGGCAGAACGAAATCAAGCTGCAACGTTCCACATTGCCATGAGCGACCAATCGCATCTTTCAAATGGAACTCAAGTTTTGGTCCATAGAATGCGCCATCGCCTTCAGCAATTTCGAAATCTCGACCTGTGGCCCGCAAGGCATCACCCAAGCCTTTTTCGGCCTGATCCCAAACCTCATCAGACCCTGCCCGCATTTCCGGACGGGTTGCCAACAATATTCTGACCTCAGTAAAGCCCATATCCTCATAAACAGAATCGAGCAAAGCGCAGAACGCTTCCGTTTCTGAGGTCACTTGGTCTTCACGGCAGAAAATATGCCCATCATCTTGGGTCATTTGGCGTACGCGCATCAAGCCATGCAAAGCGCCATGCGCTTCGTTACGGTGACAACAGCCAAATTCAGCCAAACGCAATGGCAAATCACGATATGACTTAATGCCTTGGTTGAAGATTTGAATGTGCGCCGGGCAGTTCATTGGCTTAAGGGCCAACAGTTTAGCATCCTGTTCAATTTCCAAATGCTCTGAATCAGAAGCAAACTCAATATCTGGCACCACAAACATGTCTTCGCGGAATTTTGACCAGTGGCCAGATTGTTCCCAAAGCTTACTGTCCATCAATTGCGGGGTTTTCACCTCGCCATAACCGGCATTGCCCACTTTGCGGCGAATATATTGCTCCATCTGATTGTAGATGGTGAAGCCCTTCGGATGCCAAAAAACACTACCCTGAGCTTCTTCTTGAAGATGGAACAAGTCCAACTCTTTACCAAGCTTGCGGTGATCGCGTTTTTCGGCCTCTTCAATCATATGAAGATAAGCATCAAGCTGCTTTTGGTTTGCCCAAGCAGTGCCATAGATGCGTGACAGCATTTTATTGTTGCTGTCCCCACGCCAATACGCGCCCGCAACTTTGGTCAGTTTAAAGGCTGTGCCAATGTCTTTTGTGGTGCGCATATGCGGGCCACGGCAAACATCCATCCATTGGCCTTGCTTGTAGATTTTGACCTCTTCACCAGCAGCAATCGCGTCAATCAGCTCAACTTTATAGTCCTCGCCTTTTGACTTAAAGACCCGTTTCGCCTCTTCGCGGTCCCACACTTCTCTGGTAAATTCTGCACCACGCGCAATAATTTCTGCCATCTTTTTCTCAATGGCTTCAAAGTCTTGCTCTGTGAAATGCTGATCACGCGCAAAATCGTAATAAAAGCCGTTTTCAATTGACGGGCCGATTGTGACCTGGGTGTCGGGCCACAACTCTTGCACAGCTTCAGCCAACACGTGTGCGCAATCGTGACGGATCAGCTCCAGCGCTGCATCGTCGTCGCGCAGAACAAATTCGATTGTGCCATCTTGCTCAAACGGTTGTGACAAATCTACGATTTCACCTTCAACCCGCATCGCAACTGTTTTCTTCGCCAGCGATTTAGAGATGGAGTTTACGATGGTGGTGCCGGTGGTACCCCGAGGATATTCTCGAACAGCACCATCAGGAAACGACACATTGACCATGATCTTTCTCCATTTTCTTTAAAAATCGCCGCGAAGGCACTATTGCCCCACGATCGGTCAGAAATGGTGCTTTAACATGTTTTGAAATTATTTCCAGCGCCCAAATCGCCAAGGCGCGTACCAGCGACCATTTGTTGGCAATTTTTCTGGTACTGGGTCAAATCCATCACTACCGCCGGGCCGACAGCGATAAACACGCCCTGCCCCCATCCAGCCGCCTGACCAAAAGCCATGCCGCTTAATGGCGTCCATGGTGAATTCCGAACAGGTCGGTGCATGGCGGCATGTGCGCCCCATAAAGGCTGAAAGACTGTATCGATAGATCAAAATAAGCCCAACGGCGATCCAGCGAAATGGAAAGTCGATAATTCGACCAATGAGGTGCAACATCAGACTGCGTGGCCCGTTTGTTTTGATTCATAGGAATCAATGGCATCTACTACTGCATCAAAAACCAACAAGGTTGAGGTATGACGTGGCTTATAGTCGCGAACCGGCTCAAGATATTTTAAATCTTCCCATTTCCCCGCTGGTGCTGCTCCGTCCTCTTTCAACATCGCAATCATTTGCGCGCGCACAGTGCGCAGCTCCTCAAATGAAGAGCCAATGATATGCTGTGCCATCACAGAAGCTGAGGTCTGCCCCAGCGCACATGCGTTCACTTCATGCGCATATTCTTTGACAATATCGCCTTCTATGCCCAGTTGCACGTCAATCGCAGAGCCACAAATGCGCGAAACCCGCCGCGCACAAGCGTCCGGCCGATCAAGTGGCGGCATTTGCGGCAAATTGCCTGCAAGCTCCAGAATACGGTCACTGTAAATTTGATTGATGCTCATAACGCCACCATCACAATAATGGGTTCACTCTTGTTAATTCGTGTATCATTACCTTATATAGAGCGAGAAGCGAGAAACACCAATGCTCGGTAATTTCGAAAGGCGTTCGAAATTGTGAACCGTTCAGCCGTTGTGTGAGTATTAAAGGTCGACGCCATTAGGAGATGAATATGGATGCGACCGCCAAACCAATAGTTCCTGCGAGCATCGTTAAGATCGACGTGAAACGTCCGTCCCGCGAAGAAGCAGAAGCCGCTGTAAAGACCCTAATAGCTTGGGCAGGCGACAACCCCGATCGTGAAGGGCTGCTCGACACGCCTAAACGCGTCGTAAAAGCATATGAAGAGCTCTACGAGGGTTATGGGCAAGACGCGCATGATATTTTGAGCCGCACTTTTGACGAGGTTGGCGGCTATGATGACATTGTTTTTGTGCGCGATATTCCGTTCTTTTCGCATTGTGAGCATCATATGGTGCCATTTGTTGGCAAAGCGCACATAGCTTATTTGCCCACGCAAGGCGTTGTTGGCTTGTCAAAACTTGCTCGGATAACAGATGTTTTCGCGCGTCGCTTGCAGACGCAAGAAACCTTAACGGCGCAAATAATTGACGCGATCAACGACGCGCTTAATCCGCGCGGTGCAGCCGTTATGCTTGAAGCTGAGCATATGTGCATGTCTATGCGCGGCATAAAAAAACATGGAGCTTCAACGCTTACTCAACGTTTTACAGGGGTGTTCGCAGAAGAGCCAACAGAACAACATCGGTTTTTCTCCTTGCTCAACATGAACAAGGGTTAGCACCTTCTCGCCATCACTGGCTTTCAACTTGTGAGTTTTTCATGTCAGATTTTGCCAACCCCAAGGGCATGACCAAACCAGAGTTGGAAGCAGGCAATGTTTTTGCACCCCGCTTTGATGAACATGGACTGATTTTGGCCATAACATGTGATGCCAGCACCAACGAAGTGCTGATGGCCGCCTACATGAATGAAGAATCGATTAGGCTGACGATTGAGACTGGATTCGTGCACTATTATTCACGCTCGCGCAAAAGCCTTTGGAAAAAGGGCGAAAGCTCGGGCGAACTACAAGAATTCGTAGAAATGCGCACCGATTGCGACCAAGACATCTTGCAGGTACTGGCTCGCCAGACAGGGACAGGCGCGGCCTGCCATACGGGGCGCAAATCATGCTTTTACCGCAAAGTGGTCTCAGAAGGCGGCAAAATCAGTCTTAAAGACTTAGACATGCCGCCTCTATTCGACCCTAAAGATAAATACAAATCTTAGGTTCAAAATGCGCGTCGTTCTAACCACGCAACCATGAAATAACCAGCTACGAACCCGCCCAAATGCGCCTGCCAGGCAACATTGCCGTCTACCCCCGCAATGCCGGGCACCAGGCCGAACAAAATGTTCAACGCGAGCCAAAAGGCAGCAAAGCCAAACGCGCGCCGATTCTTAACAATTTCGGTCAAACTTGCCAACTTACGACCAACTACATGCACCTCGCCTGTGGCTTCGTCGGTGCGCACTTCAACCGGCTGAAAGACGAATCGCGTCGCTCCACCGATGAATGCTGAAACCGCACCCGATGCACCGATGAGAATCACAAAGCTTCCCCCCGAAATCGCACCAAAAACCACCGCCCCAACTGCAGAGCCAAACAAAAACACCGCAATAAATCCAATATTGCCGTAACGCCGGGCAACCGGGCTACCGAACACGGCAAGCCACGCCAAATTGAAAATCAGGTGTTGCCAGCCGACATGCAAAAAAGCGTGTGAAAACAACGTGTAATACCGAGCCAGCTCATTACCACGAAATTCTACGGGCAACTGATCACGCAAAGTCGAGTATCCAAATTGAACGAAAAAATTATCGTAAGCCGCTGGCGACAACATCAGTTGTGCGGCCAAATGAATCAAAAACAATATGCCGATCGCAGCCGCCACAATGAAGGGCAGATTAAATGCGGGTGGATTCGGCTTAGAATTTGGCGACTCGCCATGTCCAGGTGGTAAGTTCATAAAAGCTCCTTGCCCCTCTTATGCCCGTTCTTTACAGACTTTTCCACAACCGCGGTCGCCGTTAACCTTAATAAAGCTTTAAGGGCGATTTTTTCGGCAGTTTGGTCCAAATTGGTTTTACTCAAAAATTCAGGGACAAAGTCCATCTGAGCAACAACCAAACTGGCTCGGACGGATTGATGCGGGGAACATGAATAAAATGCAGATGCAAAGCACGCAGCGGCTCTACAAATACTGGAACGAATTGCGCGGCACACGCAGCGCCCCTGAGCGCCGCGATGTCGATCCGACAAAAATCCGCAACGCGTTGGCAAACACATTCATTTTGGAATCATCCCCAGACCAAGAAACGTTCAATTTCCGCCTTGCAGGATCGCACATCTGCTCGACCTACTGTCGTGAGCTGAAAAACCGATCTTTTATTGATCTTTGGCATCGTCGCGACAAAGACGCGATCGAAACTTTGATTAAAGCCGTAACCGATGACCACGCGGCTGCATTGGTTACGTTCAACGCCACAAGTCAGCACAATGCACAACTAACTTTTGAAGCTTTGCTTTTGCCTTTGCGACACAATGGTGCAACGAATAATCGCATCATTGGCTCAATTACTGCGTTTGACGAGCCATTGTGGTTTGGCACTCAACCCATTATGGAACAACGTATTTCTGGCTTGCGCCTGATTTGGCCAGACGACCAAAACAACGACTTTGCTGGCAGCGACTTGAGTACGGACGTACAAATCGAAGAGCCACAAGACATCATCGATATCCGATCAACTTTTGGGCAAAACTCCAAAGTCTACGGCTTTAATGCGAGACGGTATGCACATCTGTCTGTAATCGACGGTGGCAAACAATAGTTTAAATCATTTTGCCATTACACTCGGTTAACTAACTCAATGCTATCTTTGAGTGGAGTTGATCAGAACAAGCGGCAAACGATCTATGCATACGCACGCTCTACGCACAGAGACGACGGGAATGGTGGAACCTGGTAGGTTCCAGCGTGTCAAAATCTCTTTGCTTGGTCGCTATATGTTGGCCGATCGCCGTGAATTCCCTTGCCAAGTCATCGAAATGTCCCCCGGAGATGCAACCCTTATTGCGCCGGAAATGGGAGAAGTCGGCGAGCGGGTAATTGCTTATATCGACCACCTGGGCCGAATTGAAGGCACCATCCAAAAAGAGGCAGAGGGTGGGTTTGACGTCAGCGTAAACGCATCCCCCCGTAAACGCGACAAACTTGCCGCACAGCTTACTTGGTTTGCCAACAAAGACATTCTCAACCTTCCAGAAGACCGCCGTCACGAGCGTCAGGTCCCCGATATTCGCCATTCGCGCATTATCTTGGAAGATGGTCGAAACTATCGCTGTAAGATTGTTGATATTTCACTTTCTGGTGCAGCGATTGAAATCGACGTTAAGCCTGCAATGAACACGCCCGTAACTTTAGGTCGTATGCGTGCTACTGTCGTGCGTCACTTTGATGATGGCATTGCCGTTGAATTTTCTTCGGTGCAAAAAATCTTCACCGTCGTGCAGGCAAACTTACGCTCAGAATAGATCTTTCATCATTGCATATCCAATTGCCCGCCATTTGAGCGGGCTTTTTTGTGTGCGCCCAAAAGTTATGCTTAACAGCACCTGAATCTAACCCATTGTTTTTGAATAAAACTCTGCCGGTTTATTTTTCGAGCCGGAAATTTCCGATCTCCATAGTGGTCCTCGTCAGGGAGACTACAAATGGAAAATTTAAACCGCGTAATTCGCAAGTGCTTGATTAGTTTGACCGCCATTGTGGCGTTTGCCTCGCCAGCTCTTGCCATCTCTTCAAACGAGGCTTTCGTTGCAGAGATAAAAGAAACATCTATTCCAATGGGCCACGCTGCATTTTGCCAGTCCAGACCATCAGAATGCCTTCAAAACCCAGTATTTCTATCTTACGAAACACTCACACAGGACAAATGGCAACAACTCCTCAACGTCAACGCACAGTTGAACGCAGAGATTAAGCCGATCAATGACATTGATCTGTACCAAACAGAGGAGTTTTGGACATATCCACGCGGATATGGCGATTGTGAAGACTATGTTTTGGCTAAACGCAAAGCGCTCATCAGCGCTGGGTGGAAACCCAGCACCCTATTGGTGACAGTGGTGATGCAAAAATCTGGCGAAGGCCATGCAGTTTTAACTGTTCGCACGGACAGAGGCGACTTGATCTTGGACAACCAAGAAGGCCTCATCAAACTTTGGAGCGAAACGCCATACACGTACATCAAACGCCAATCGCAAGTGCATGCCGGGCGTTGGATGGAACTTGCAGACAATAGAACAATTACGTTGGCGAGCAACTAAGCCAACAACCAAATCACGAGAACTTTCGGCCAAACTTCCAACCCTGACACCGGCCGAAATACAAAGACCAGCTTTCCCCGAGGCTGGTCTTTGGCCATTTTGGAACCAAAAATTTACTCAAAGAGCTTTCAGTGCTTCCAAATAGTGTTGACCGCGATCTACATAACCCATCGCATGTGCAATGCGATCGCTAAAAGTAGATGGATCTAGTTCCTTTTTTATTTTCCCAGGCATGCCAAGAACCATTGAAAATGGTGGGATTTGCTGCCCCTCAGTAACAACGGCGCCTGCCCCGATAATAGAGCCCCGACCGATCACACAACCGTTCATAACCGTTGCACCCATGCCCACAAGCACGCCTTCTTCCAAAACACATCCATGTAGGATTGCCCTGTGCCCAACTGTGCAGTGTGCGCCAATAATCACCGGAAAGCCTGCGTCAGTGTGGATCACACTCAAATCTTGGATATTTGAATTCTCACCAATGCTAATCGGCTCAATATCACCACGTAGAACCGCACCAAACCAAATGTTTGACTTTGCCTTCGCAATAACATTGCCAATCAAATCAGCGCTTTGCGCTATGAAAGCGTCAGAAGCAATTTGGGGTTCAATACCGTCAAATGAATAGTTCATGCGGTTACAGCCCTAAAACGCCGATATAGAACCACAAGAAAAACAAGCCAACGATAAAGCTCCACCCGAATGCAATAAAGGCTGAAAGCAGCGCTTGGCTTACGTGCAGGCCACCTGCGCTGTCCCGACGCCAACCCATATGCAGCATGATAAACGGTCCACAAACAAAGCTCATGAGCAAGTGTCCTGCCGTCACAAAAACATTGTCACCATCAAAGCGCAAAACAGCTTCTTGCTTGGACAACCATTGGTACAAATATGTCGAACCGCCAGCGAACGCCATGCCCACCGCCATAATGTATAAAGATATCAAAAATTCGCTGCCCACAACAATCTCCCGCCAAAACACACCGCGCGCGTTTACCTTTTGTTAAACATATTATTGCGTCTATCAATTGTCACGCGCGACTGGGGGAAATGGTTAACGCCAGAACTGGAAGATAATGGGCCAAAAAAACTCGCAAAAACCCCGGAACTCCGTGAAAACCAACGTGCTTATTCTGTGCATCATTCTCTCTCTCTTAGGATTGAGCGTCGTATACACGCTGGATTTTCTTGAAAAAAACAGCCCTCAACAGGCAAATTCCAGCCAAGAAACCATTGAATTCACAATTGCTGCCTCAAAGTTGCGCGCGCCGAAGTCATGGATAGAGTCCAATTTTGACGAAGAGCAAAACATATTGAACCTGCTGCAACTCCGCTTAGAGCTGCAAATCGATGGCAAGTTAGTTGCAGTGAACGCAACCTTATTGCCGGCAGCTCGTGCTGCGCCAAGCGCCTATTTGTTGGATTCGCTTTACATCCATAATTTTGCACCTGGCCGATCAGAACAAATGTATGGATTGGTGGCAAAGAAGCTGAGAAATGAAGCTGGATTTGAAGACGAAACAATTTGGTATGACGCCCTCAGCGCCAACCCGTTTGTCGCAAAATGTTTGGATGAAAAAGTAGAAGTCAGAAACGCAAAACCTTGCATTACAACGATTTTGGTCAATAAGCGCGTTTCCGCGCTCATTCAATTTGAAAAGTCAGTATTGCCGCACTGGCGCCAATTCTCTGTTGCATTGGCGCAGCAGTTAGCATCATTCAAAGCAGACTAAACGTAGTCTTCCAAATCGATGTCTAGAATCGCCATTTGGAAATTGAAAGAGCGCTCCCCCTCATCTTCATCCAAATACATGACCCCAATAAATTCTTCACCCAAATAGACTTCCGCAGAATCGTTTTTGTTTGGCCGGACCCGCACTTCAAACGCTGGATTGCCAAATTTGCCACGTAGATATTTCGTGAGGTTTTCAATTTCTTCTTTTGTCATGATGACCACCGCTTTTGGCATTTAAAGTTAGAGCGTGAAACTATCAACTTAGTCAATTTGCTCAACCGCTAGTTTGGTTTTCCCCACCTTAGCCGAATTTCACATTCTGATGATGAAAAGATTTGCGCCAAGCACCATCAACTTCGATCCAAAGTGCCATACAGATGTCTACAACGCCGCTATTGTGCACTTTTTGATAGGCTAAACAGCAACTTTGCTCAGATCCAAAATGACCCCACAGGCGCGTCAGCTTCACCTCACTAGTTGTACTTAGGCGATCAGCATATTCTGATTTGGCAATTGTGTTGCCGCTAGCATCAAAACTTACAAAATCCATAGCGATTTTATCAAGTACCGCCACATCAGTACCGACGTTTGCAAGTTTCTGTTCATTCAACCAAATCTGATCGATAATCTCTTGTTTGGGCGCTGATTGTTCAGTCTGAACTTGAGTTTTGGCTATCATCGGCAATCATCTGGTCCATTCTAGATGCAGGTTGGGCACAACCAGCTTCCCCCACAACCTTTGCAGGAACGCCAGCAACTGTTGTTTTAGCAGGCACATCCTTTAGAACTACTGAACCGGCAGCAACCCGCGCGCAATCGCCAATAGAAATGTTGCCCAATATTTTAGCCCCAGCACCGATCATCACACCGCAACCAATCTTTGGATGCCGATCGCCATCTTCTTTGCCCGTACCACCAAGGGTTACCGCGTGCAAAATAGAAACATCGTTGCCAACCCGCGCCGTTTCACCAATCACGAGGCCCGTCGCATGATCCACCATGATGCCTCGGCCAATAACCGCTGCAGGATGAATATCGACTTGGAATACTTGTGACGAACGACTTTGCAGATACTTCGCAAAATCTTTGCGTCCCACTTTCCACAGTTCATGGGAAAATCGATATGTTTGAATGGCTTGGAAGCCTTTAAAGAACAACACCGGATCGATGCCACGGTGGCAAGCAGGATCACGCTCTAAAGTTGCCATCAAGTCAGAGCGAATGTTGTCCGCAATAGATGGATTGTCTCGCAGCACATCAAAGAACGCCCGCCGTATGATCGCAGCAGGCACATCGCGATGGTCCAACAACTCAGATGCGCGGTAGGCAATGGCTTCCTCAACACGCTCGTGATTGAGAATATTTGCGATGACGAGCCCCGCAAATGCAGGCTCATTGGCCATCATCTGCTCCGCATCGCTACATATCGAGCGCCAAACCGGGTCAACGATTGTCGGTTTTTGCGATTGTAGCTTTGTCTCAGCCATCAAATTTCTCCGTATTCAACTCAACTCAATATGGGCGCAAATCAGAAATTTTCCACCCACAGCACACACTAAATAGGGTAGTGACGCTCAAAGAATGATAACACAGCTTGCTTGAACTGTTTATCCCCAGTCGCGCGCATGTGATCACGACCCTCAATCACAAAGCTTTCGCCCTGCTTCATCAACGCGGCCAACGGCTCTGGTCGACCGCCAACTTCATCTTCGCTGCCGACCGCAACCAGAACAGGCATAGCAATTTTGCTTACATCTTCTTCAGTGATGCGCTGACGTGATGATGACATGCAAGCCGCCAAAGCGCGCCGGTCGCTTTTTGTGTGGTCAGCAAATATGCGGAACATGCGCCCTGTCTTGTCTTTTACTTCCTCAAGTGTGGGTGCAAGCAATGCATCCACAATCACCCCAGAAGAAGACATGCCCAGCGTCATGCGCTCGCCAAGACCGCCAAAAACGGCGCACTTGATCAATTCGGGTGCAGTCATAGAAACGTAGGCCGATATCCTCGCGCCCATGGAATAGCCCATTATCGCGATACTCTTTAAGCCAAGGAACTTGATCAAATTGACTGAATCCTTAGCCATCTCACTAGAAGGATAAGCCGCAGAATCATAAATCTTTTGCGATTTCCCATGGCCACGATTGTCGATTGTGATGACCCGGTATCCTGCACGCACGAGAGAATCAACCCAATCTGTGTCTACCCAATTGACCTTGCCGTTTGATCCAAAACCATGAACCAACAGAACAGATGGCCCTTCGCCATATATGGAATAGGCAATTTCATAGCCTTCAGATTGAAAGTGCGGCATTTTGGACCCTATTTAGTTGCATTTACAGCGCTCAATATCAGCAAAATGTGTTTTGGCAAATTGTCAACTTGATCAGCAACAGTTATACGCTGGTCAACGCGATTGGGTTTAGCTATGTTTTGACCCAACTTGTCACGAGACCATTTTTGAAAAAACGAGAGCAATATGGCACACGGCACAACACCACATTACCACAACGCAATGGGCGTCCAAAAAATCGAAATTGGGTCCAAAGAGTTCAAATGTGTTGGCGCATTGCCGCCATTTGATCATCCGCATGTCTTTTTGGACATGGGCGATGAAAATGACATTGTGTGCCCTTACTGCTCCACTCACTATATTCACAATGGAAACCTTGGCGCCGCAGCATCTTCTCCCAAAGAAGCCGTTTACGACGCTCACAAGGCGTAACAAACGAGGAAAATATGGGCCCCGACAAAACGATTTCAATTAACGGGGCGGGCATTGCTGGCCTCACGCTAGCCCTCGCCCTCGCAAAATTTGGGTTCCGCGTTGTCATAGCGGAACAACACAAAGAAATATCACAGTTTGGCGCAGGGTTGCAGGTCAGCCCAAACGCACGTCGCGTCCTCAATCAACTGGGGCTAAACGACGCCATCGCCGCGCACAGTTTTGAACCAAATGGCATCGACATTTATCGACATGGTAAATCTGAACCTCTGTCACAAATCACATTGGGGCAATTCGCAAAAGACCGATATGATGGAACCCCTTACGCTGTAATGCATCGCGCAGACTTGGCCCAACAGCTTTATAAAGCCACCAAATCGTTCCCCAGTATTGAGATATTATTCGGCGTTACCGATACACGAGTTGAAGATCTTGGAGAGGCCGTTTCAGTCATCATCGAGCGGGATGGCAAGCCAAGCTATCCCCTCACCGCTAGAGCCCATATTGGTGCCGACGGCGTGCGGTCTGTAACGCGCACCGGAATACTCAACGGTAAGCCCCCACAATATTCTGGCTATGTTGCGTGGCGGGCCATGGCTGACTTTGAACAACTTGGCAAGATTCTACCAAAAGACCGTTCTGCCCTTTTTTGGGGACCTGACTACCATATGGTGGTCTACCCACTACCGAAACGCGACCAGTTCAACGTGGTTTTGGTCACAGAATTTGCGCTACCACTTGAGGAAACCGACACCCCAGCGATTTCAAACAAATCACTGAGCAAAAACAAACTCTTATCTTCGATTATGGATTCTATTTCTGATCCTTGGACTGCATGGCCGTTGTTTAGCGTTAAAACCGATACTTGGCACAAAGGTAACGTCGCGATGTTAGGCGATGCAGCACATGCTATGCTTCCGTTCCAAGCTCAGGGCGCTGCAATGTCCATCGAAGATGCTGGCTCACTGGCAACAATGTTGGCTAGCGAAACTGATAATGCAAAAGCGTTCAATAAATGGCAAAACCTACGCCAGTCGCGCGTCAATAAGGTCCAAGACCAATCCCAGAAGAACGGCTTTGTATTTCACATGTCACCGCCACTCAGCTGGGGCAGAGACGCGGTTGTTGCAAGGAAAAGTGCAAAGGCGCATCTTGAGCGCCTTGATTGGATCTACGAGCACGATGCCTTTGAAGGAATTGCTGGAATCAACTCAACCACACAATAAAAAATTGCCCGCAGATCAATGCGCGCCCAACCAATAAGTCTGGCAAGGGATTGGATTATGCCCTTGCCAACCCCATATCGGGCGTGTCAATTGGCTCATCTTTCAACAATGCCCTAGGATTCCCATGACTGGTGCGAAAAACCCCCGCCTTGCGTTGATCTTTATTCTGATCACCGTGTTCATCGATATTCTCGGGTTGGGGATTATTGTACCTGTATTGCCGGGCCTTTTAGAAGAGTTAACCGCTGAAAAAGTTTCAAGCGCCGCGGCTTACGGTGGTTTTTTGATCTCGGCCTATGCCTTGATGCAATTCATTTTTTCACCCATTCTAGGCAACCTTTCAGACCGCTTTGGCAGACGCCCAATTTTGTTGGCCTCCCTATTGGGGCTAACACTTGATTATTTGCTGATGGGCTTTGCCCCAACCATCATTTGGCTATTTGTTGGCCGCGTTGTAGCTGGCATTATGGGGGCGGCAATTTCCACCGCCACCGCTTACATTGCCGACATTACGCCGAAGGAAAAACGCGCTCAAAACTTTGGGCTGATCGGTGCCGCGGTTGGCGCAGGCTTTATCATCGGCCCAGCAATCGGCGGCCATTTGGGAGAATTTGGCACACGGGTGCCCTTCTTTGTGGCAGCAGGCGTAGCCTTCCTAAATCTCATCTATGGGTTCTTTGTTCTGCCTGAAAGCCTTGGTATGCGCAAACGACGCCGTTTCGACTTTAAACGGGCGAATCCACTGGGCACCTTCCAATCGCTTAAAAAATATCCATTTGTCTTGTCGTTCTTGGCCGTATTGTTTTTCTTTTCAGTCGCAGGCCAAGCTTACCCAAGCATTTGGAGCTTTTTCACGATTGAACGCTTCAATTGGACTCCGGGGCAAATCGGCATTTCACTCTCGGTATTCGGCATTATGTTTGCCGTTGTGCAAGGTGCACTCATTCGCCCAGCAATCAAAATGCTCGGTGATATTTGGACCGTTGTGGCCGGTTTGGCTTTTGCCACCATTGGCTTTTTCGGCATGGCCTTCATCGACACAGCGGTTGGCCTATACATATTCCTTTTGCCAGGCGCATTGGGCGGCTTTGTTGGTCCTGGATTGAACGGCCTTATGTCCAGCCGCGTTGAAGACAACGCGCAAGGCGAGCTGCAGGGTGGGGTTAACGCGGTGAATTCGATCACTGCCATTTTGGGCCCACTCGCCGCGACACAGCTTTTTGCGTTCTTCACCATGTCCCCAAAAGCACCCGCGTACTTCCCGGGTGTCGCATTCTTCGCTGCAGGAATTGCGATTGTTGTAGGGGCTGTGATTTTCTTCCAGGCGACGTGGAGAGCTGGTTTGCTTGCAAGAAAACCAAAAGCCAGCGCAAAGACCGATTAGTTTTTGCGCTAATTTGCCCACTTATCGTAAATCAGTTTGGCCACCATCAAATCAAGGTGAGCGCCACCGCCATTCTTGAAGACGGTGATGTCTTGAGCATATTCACGTCCCAATGCTGGATTTCGAGCAAAATCATAATAATCCGCAAGCACATCACGCTCGCTGATCACACCTTGTGAAATTGGAATGCTCAACTCGCCAATATCGTGAATTGTCGTCTCTCGAGAATCAACGAACAACCGCCCTTTGCGAAGTAGTTCGTCATCCCCTTCCCGCATATCCAATCGAAACGCACCGATGAGATCCACATGCGTGCCTGCCTGCACCCAGTCACCCATAATAACTGGGCTACGTGCCATTGTCGCAGAAGAAACAATATCAGCGTTACCAACGGCATAGGCTAGATCATCCACCGCCAAACAGTTCTGCACCTGCGCCAACGCCTTTGCGTTGTCTGGATTTCGGCTCCAAACAGAAATGCTTTCAATGTGCGGGAAAACTTCGCGATAAGCATCTATAAGTGAACTTGCGACGGTGCCAGACCCAATGACAAGCAATGACTTCGCATCTGGACGCGCCAACAGCCGCGCACCCAAAACGCTGTCACCTGCGGTTTTCCATTTGGTCACCAATTGGCCATCAATCAGCGCTTTGATTGCGCCGGTGTGATCATCAAACAAAACCACAACGGACTGAATGGTTGGCAAGGGTGGCTGACACTCTGCATTTTGGGGATAGATCGTCACAGATTTAAGCGCCAACCCCAACCCGTCAATCCAAGCCGCGCGGTTGAGCATTGATTGCGTACCCCGCTCCAGCGCAAGATCACCAAGCCGCGCTTTGTCTTGGCCGTGCCCCGCCATAATGGCATCAGCAACTTCAGTCCAAGTCAACTTGTGCTCAACATCTTCAATGGAAATGAAAGGTATGTTCATGTCTCAACCTGCGCCTTTTTTTGCCAGTCGATAGCAGACGTCCGCACAAATCAAGATTGATTTCTCACATTCGGGCTTATTTTGTATATTTTATCCAAAATTTGACCTTAAATAAACACCGTAGGTCATTTCATCCTGCGGCGCTAAAACTCAAATCGATTGGGAAGACTACGCCCGACCAAATTCGTCGGCTAAGCGAATAATATCGTCTTCGCCCAAATAAGAGCCAGTTTGCACTTCGATCAACTCAAGCAATATCTTGCCTTTATTCTCCAATCGGTGCACCGCACCCAATGGAATATATACCGATTGGTTTTCGCTAAGTGTTTTGACGGTATCGTCAATCGTCACTTCGGCGGTGCCACTCACCACAACCCAATGCTCCGAACGATGATGATGCTTTTGCAACGACAGCTTTTTGCCGGGCTTCACAAACAAGCGTTTTACTTGAAAGCGGTTGCCCACCACCAATGAAGAGTATCCACCCCACGGGCGATAACAAGTACGGTGCGTCTCAGTTAACGGCGCGGTGCGCGAATCGCTGCGCAATTTTTTGACCAGCGCACCAACTTTTTGCGCCTCACTTAGAGCGCCCACAAAAATCGCATCTTCGCTGACGATTACAGCAACATCATCCAACCCAGAAACCGTTACTTGTCCGGTTTCTGAATAAACCAACGAATTCTTGGTTTCAGAAAGCAATACGTCGCCGACTGCCACGTTGCCAGAACCATCCTGTGCGCCAACTTTCCAAACAGCATCCCAACTGCCAAGGTCCGACCACTCAAACGGTGAAGGCACCACAGCCGCTTTGTCCGTTTTTTCAAAAATTGCATAATCGATAGAAATATCAGGTGATTGCGCAAAGGATTCTTCATCCAGACGAACAAAGTCTAAGTCCTTATCCGCACGATCAACAGCACCGGCGACCGCAGAAGCAACCTCCGGCGCGAGCTTCTCACACTCAGACACAATCACATCTCTTTCGAACAAAAACATGCCCGAATTCCACAAATGCTTCCCACTGGCAACCAACTTCTCGGCCATTGCTAACTCAGGTTTTTCAACGAATTTAGCGACTTTATAGCCGCCACATTCAATCGCTTCGCCCTGTTCAATATAGCCATAGCCAGTTGCAGGTTCTGTTGGCTTAATGCCAAATGTCACCAAATTACCGTTTGCTGCACACGCAGCCGCTGACTGAACAGCGGCCGAATAATTTGCGTCTTCAACAATTCGATGATCAGACGCCAAAACAAACATCAAGCTGTCATCACCGCCTGCATTTTGCAAATACTTAGCAGCTGCCAACACAGCAGCGGTTGTGTTGCGCGCGACCGGCTCAAGCAATATCGCACCAAGCTCAATGCCTGCTTCCAGCGCCTGTTCTGCAACAAGAAAGCGATATTCATTGTTGGTAATCACGATGGGTGCTGCAAATTTTTCATTGTCAGAAACACGTGTAAGCGTTTGTTGAAAAAGCGAATTATCGCCCGCAAGATTCAAAAACTGTTTAGGCCGCGCAGACCGAGAAATTGGCCAAAGCCGTGTACCTTTGCCACCAGCAAGAATAATTGGCACTATCCGCTTATCAACGCCCGCCATGAAAACACTCCGGATCTAAACACAAAGGTTACGGAATATAGTCATTCATGCGTCATTGCAAATTGGAATTGGCTCTACAAACTGTGGCGCAGTTTGCATTTGAAGGAACAACTGCCAATTGGGCAGAACTTACCCATTGAAAAGGCGTCGATTTTATGACAAACCGACGCCTGAAGTAATTCACCCTCGATTTCGCGGACGTGGTGAAATTGGTATACACAAGGGACTTAAAATCCCTCGCCTTAATCGGCTTACGGGTTCAAGTCCCGTCGTCCGCACCAAATTTTCCTATCGTTTAGTCGCCTGCCCCATCACGAATTGGCGGCGCGTAGGAAACATCCATGTCCCATGGAAAATAGATCCAGGTGTCTTGGGAAACTTCGGTAACAAAGCTATTCACCAAATCACGCGCCAACGGCTTTGCATAAACCGTGGCGAAGTGCGCATTGGGCATCATGGCCTGCACGGCACGCCCCGTTTTGCCCGTGTCCACCAAATCATCGATGATAAGCACTTTTGTGTCCGGATTAGCATCCAACGCCAAAATATCGTCAGCAATTGGCTTAAGCACCTTTAGCTCACCTTGGTCTTTGTTGTCGTAAGACGCAACAGACACACTTTCAATCACACGGATACCCAACTCGCGGGCAATAATGGCTGCAGGCACAAGGCCGCCCCGTGTAATACACACGATCGCGTCAAATGGCCCTTCTGCATTCAGGCGCCATGCTAATGCGCGAGAATCGCGGTGAAACTGATCCCAAGAAACGGGGAAACTTTTATTTTGCGGTGCGCTCATGGCCTGCCTCTTCTAAATCTTCAACTTGCTCTGCGTTGCCGCAGCAATTATTTCACGCACCTTTTGCGTCGCCTCATCCAGCAAGGCTTTGTCAGAAGAACGCAGTACGATCTGCGTCATGTAATTATCAAACCCCATTTGCGGGTAAGAGCCGATTTTGACCGTTGGGTAAGAAATTTGCAATGCCGCAAGCGGCTCAGACAGAGAACTTTCCCCAACCTGTGAGTCGCAAGAGGCCGTAAACACTTCAATTCCAGTTTCCAATGTCGGTGCAATCGCCTCCAGCATGCCTTGCATTATTTTGGGCACACCCGCCATTACATAAACATTTTCCATTTTGATGCCCGGCGCACCAGAAACAGTATTGGGAATAAGATCGCCCCCCTCGGGTATGCGCGCCATGCGCAAACGGCCCTCATTCATAGGATAATCCGTAAACCGATCTTGCATCATCTTGATTGCTCGCTCATCCACATTCAATTCCACACCGAATGCCGCCGCAATGCCATCAGCTGTGATGTCATCATGGGTCGGGCCAATTCCGCCTGTTGTGAATAGATAGGTGAACTTTTTGCGCAGCGTATTCACCGCGTCAACAATCTCCGAGATTTCGTCAGCAATAACACGCACTTCGCACAATTCAATATTCAAATCAGCGCAAAAATCCGCAACGGTCCCAATGTTTTTATCTTTGGTGCGCCCGGAAAGAATTTCATCGCCGATCACCAGCATGCCTGCCGTCACGCGCTTTTTTGTCGAATTGTCAGTCATATACTCACCCATTCTTTGCTTGACTGAATGCCCAAGCCTAACAACAATTGCAAGCCCGTTCTTGCCACTTGCTAGCCATCCGGAGTTTCAATTGCACTTTCCCACCCCGCTTTTAAGCGGCACCCTTGTTCAGCGCTATAAACGATTCCTAGCTGACATTACGTTGGAAAGCGGCGAACTGATCACCGCCCATTGCGCAAACCCGGGTGCGATGCTGGGTTTAAACATGCCCGGATTGCCCGTCTATGTTTCAGTGTCTGACAACCCGAAACGAAAATTGAAATATTCCCTAGAACTTGTGGAACTGCCCACGGGACTTGTTGGGATCAATACCAACCACCCGAACAAGATCATTGGCGATGCATTGGCAGAAAAAGCCATCTGTGAATTAGGGGCTTATGAGACGTTCAAGGCAGAGGTTAAATATGGCGAAAACTCTCGTATCGACTTTTTGTTGGATCAAAATGCCGAGCAGATGACCTATTTGGAGGTCAAAAATGTGCATCTATCACGCGGCAATGGGCAGGCTGAGTTCCCAGATTGCGAAACAGATCGTGGTGTTAAGCACTTAAAAGAACTGGCAAATATGGTCACAAATGGCCACCGTGCGATCAATCTATACCTTGTGCAGCGCACAGATTGCAAAGCGTTCTCGTTTGCCACTGACTTAGCCCCCAAATATGCCGCAGCAGCGCAAGAGGCCCGTAATGCAGGGGTTGAATTTTTGTGCTATGATTGTCACATCAATTTGAACGAAATTCGCATCGCCTCAAGGCTTCCAATTTTGATGCCTTCACGTTAGTTTGCGCGCAACGTAAATTGAGAAGAACCATGGTCACATACGCATCCGCCAATCCAAATCAAAAACGCACACCCGGCATTATTCCTTTACACAAGGAAGAAGGATTTGCAGGCATGCGCAAAGCGGGTGCCCTTGCAGCGCAAGCGCTCGATATTATGTACGAGCACGCAAAGCCCGGTGTCACCACCGCAGAACTTGACCGGATAGCCTTTGAATTTGCCAAAGATAACAACGCGGTGCCCGCCACGTTGAACTATCGTGGTTATCGGCACTCTATTTGCACCAGCATCAACCATGTTGTTTGCCACGGCATCCCAAACGAAAAACAACTCAAAGAAGGTGATATCGTAAATATCGACATCACTTTGATTGTCGACGGTTGGCACGGCGATACCAGTCGCATGTATCCTATCGGGGAAATTTCGCGCAAAGCCGAGCGCCTCATAGAAGTCACGTATGAAAGCCTTGCCCGTGCGTTAGAAGTTGCAAAACCAGGCAACACCACAGGCGATATTGGCGCTACCATTCAGTCCTATGCGGAAGCGGAACGCACATCAGTTGTGCGTGATTTTGTTGGGCACGGCCTTGGCCGCTTGTTCCACGATGAACCAAATATTCTACATTTTGGTACGCCTGGCACCGGACCAGAGCTTAAGCCAGGCATGATTTTTACAATCGAGCCTATGCTCAATTTGGGACGCCAACATGTAAAAGTCTTGGCAGACGGATGGACTGCCGTCACGCGGGACCGCACTCTGTCAGCACAATGCGAACATTCCATTGGCATCACCGAAGATGGCTGCGAAATTTTCACGCAAAGCCCAAAGGGCCTTTTTAACCCACTTGAGGCGCGTCGGTAATGAACGACAAGCCAAAGAACTCCGGCAGGTCACGAATGTCTGGAATGTCTGAGGCACCGCAGCCCCATTTTCATGGGCATAGAGACAGATTGCGCGCACGTTTTCAGTCGTCTGGCGCAGAGGGCATGCAAGACTATGAGTTGCTCGAATTGGTGCTGTTCCGGCTCTTGCCGCGCCGCGACACCAAGCCGATCGCCAAGGCATTGATGCAGCGGTTTGGCAGTTTTTCAGAGGTTCTATCAGCCCCGCCAGCGTTGCTACAAGAAATTGATGGCCTTGGCCCCACTGCGACAACTGACTTAAAAGTTATTATGGCTGTGGCGCAACGTTTCTCAAAATCTAAGGTGCCCGATCGGCCAACACTTGGCTCATGGTCTGAGTTATTAGATTACTGCCACGCGCAAATGGCCTACGAAAACAAAGAACAATTTCGCATTCTATTCTTGGATAAGAAGAACAAACTGATTGCCGATGAAGTTCAGCAAGTGGGCACCGTTGACCACACGCCAGTTTATCCACGCGAAGTCATCAAGAGATCGCTTGAGCTCTCTGCCACCGCATTGATTTTGCTGCACAATCATCCTTCAGGAGATCCAACGCCGTCGAATGCAGATATCCAGATGACTCGTGCAATCGACGAAATCGCAAAACCGCTCGGCATAACTCTGCATGATCATGTCATCATCGCAAAAGACGGTCACGCATCAATGCGCGGGTTAAAACTAATCTAGATCTAGGTTCTGAGAACAGGCGGCAAAACACCGCGTACTGCTTTGTAGAATCCAAACAGTTTTTGATTGCCTTTAACGACCATTTTCAAGTGCTCTAGCCCTGCTTGTGCCACAAAGAATACCCACCCCTTGATGGTGCGTGGAATGTAACAATTGCAAACTGGCATCAGCTCATTGCACCATCGGCGCTTCTCATCAGATTCCCCCACACCAATGTCAACAAGGTTGAATCCATCGTCTCCCAATTCGCTTTTTAGAATTTCGAGAAGGCACTGATTGCCAGGGGATCCAGCCATAACCTCGCTGTCATCTGACATCGACGAGATCAACATGAAAAGCTTCCGCTGATGTGCAATGCAATAACGTACTGAAATAACTTCGTCATTTAGGCAAAGAGCAAAAAGGATTGGCTTAATTGAGCGGGCATTTGAAAACACTTTCAAGTAGGCATGCCGGATGTTTTCATCGGCAAACGGATCTTCAATGTCCAATTGCTCAAACCGAATACGCTTTTGTTCGAACATCCCGTTCAAAACGCTTTTGATATCTTTCGGCTCGACAAATCGTTTCAGCTCAACAGTTCCCAGGGCATCCAGCTTTTGTCTATGCTGTTTGTCTCTGCGACGACGTTTTCTGTCACGACGTGCCTCGTCAGCTTCCTCCCAACTATCGAATTTTGTGCGATAAACATAGTCGCAAACTGGCTTCTTGGCTTGGCCCTCAAACGCTTCAAATTCAACGGTTTCGCCCGTGGGAACCCCTGGCAGATACACCGCGTCAGAGGGCGGCAGCGCCCGAACAAGTTTTTGCCAAAAATCTTTTCGCTCTTCATTCGAGAGCTTTACCATGATTTCAGAATTAATCAGCGGCCCGTTGCACGCTACGTGCGACCCAACAAACCAAGACAGCACCGTCGCGCCCAGACGACTGGTCATCATCATTGGAAGCACAACAAACGGTTCCCTATCGCAGTAAGCCGTCACATAAAATTGTTTTTGCAGCGGAATATCGCACTGTTCAACCCACGTTCGCACAAAGTCAAAACTTTGCCCCGGCGACTGAATTCCAAATGTTTCCAGCGCCCGCCAATTTTGTTCAACTTCATAAATATCTGAGGTTACAGTAAACATGGGTTTCCACTCTGAAGCCTTGGCTTCAGGCACAACAACGCTGTCCCCTACTTTTTGCTTATCGCTCAACGTCACATTACGCTCCAAAAATATTACGGAGCATCCTCACCCAAAAACCCTTAAAACCTTGCCAAAGCTTAGCAAGTCTTTGGGCGACAGCACACACAAACAAACTTTAGGGTTAACGCTAGCCAAAATTTTGCAGAATGGGAAAAGTTTCTAACAGCCAAAAACTAATGCGAGTGAAATCTCCGGTGAGAAACAAAACACCAGTGACCACCAAAAACCCACCCATGACTTTTTCGACTAAACCTAGGTTTTTCTTGAATTTTGAAAAGAAACTCATGAAAGGGCGCACGGCCAATGCAGCGATAAAAAACGGCACACCTAGCCCAAGCGAATAAACGGCTAGCAGCCCCGCACCCTGCCAAGCGGTTTCAGAATTTGCGGCGACCGGTAAAATGGCAGCAAGAATAGGCCCTATGCATGGGGTCCAGCCAAGTGCAAATGCTAAACCCAACAAATAGCCGCCGAGCGGTCCAGACGCTTGGGACGGCCCTTCAAACTTGGCTTGGCGATATAAAAAGCCAATTTTCAACAGCCCTAAAAAGTGCAAGCCCATCACAATAATGGCAATGCCTGCCAACGAAGTTAGCCAAGATAAAGACGATCTCAACATCTCGCCAAACAGCGTTGCTGTTGCACCCAACCCGACAAAAATTGTGGAAAAGCCAAGTATGAAGAACAAGGACGTCAAAACAGTGCGCCACCAAACAGCGCTGCCTGTGCTGCCTTCGCGTCGCAACTCTTCAAAAGTCGTGCCCCCCATATAGCTCAGATATGGCGGTACGAGCGGCAATACGCAAGGCGACAGAAAGCTCAAAACGCCAGCACCAAAGATCACGGGAATGCTCAAAGAAATCATATCGGCTCCATTCCCCTTTCTAATGCCCCATCAACATTTTATGCGCAAGCACCTCACTGTCGCACTCAAGCGATTGTGAATCTTGCTGAGAATCACGATATTTCCAAGAAATCCGCGCGTTTCGCCCTTCGGCCAATTGGCAGCACCAAAAACATGTGCTAACCCGCGCCCCATAACCTCCTTTGATATATTGGACAGTGTGATGACCGACTTGCCTATCAAGATCGCCCCTTCCATTCTTTCCGCCGACTTTGCACGTCTTGGCGAAGAGGTAAAAGCAATCGACAATGCGGGATGCGATTGGGTGCATATCGACATTATGGACGGGCATTTTGTACCCAACATTTCGTTTGGCCCTATCGTCATTGATGCCATTCGGCCCGTCACAGGCAAGTTCTTTGATGTCCATTTGATGATTGCACCAACAGATATGTATCTTGAGGCCTTCGCAAAGGCGGGTGCAGACGCAATCTCGGTTCATGCTGAAGCGGGCCCTCACTTAGATCGCTCTTTGCAGGCCATTCGCAATCTTGGCAAAAAAGCAGGCGTGGCGCTCAACCCAGCGACTCCAGTTTCATCCATCGAAAACGTACTTGATCGTATCGATTTGATCGTTTTGATGAGCGTGAACCCTGGATTTGGCGGACAAGCTTTCATTCCTCAAACCCTTGAAAAAATCCGGCAAACAAAAGCACTGATAGGCAACCGTCCAATTGATATTGAAATAGATGGTGGCGTCACTGAAAACAATGCTGCTCAAATCGCAGCAGCCGGTGCAAATGTGCTTGTCGCAGGTTCATCAGTCTACAAAGGTAATGTCCCGTCCACATATGGTCCGCGCATTGAAGCAATTCGAAACGCGGCAATTAAGGGTCGCGCGTAAGGACATTAAGTTGAACATCGCAAACCGAGCGCGTAATGCGCTATTCTTTATTTTCTTCACACAACCAATCGTGTTGGGCGCTTGGCTGCCACGTATCCCTGAAATCCAAGACAAACTCGGCCTAAGCCCGGCTGAGCTCGCCATGGCGCTGATTGGCGCGCCAATTGGCACCCTTTCCTCTTTGCTTGTCGCTGGACGCATTGGGGACGCCCTTGGAGCAAAACGTACAATGGCAGTCTTTTACCCCTTGTTTTTTGCCGCAATGCTGGCGCCCTTGATCGCCCCAAGCCAACTAACGTTGGCAATTGCTTTGGCAGCGGTTGGTTCTTCAATTTCAATTTTGGAATTGGGGATGAATATTGCCGCCGACGAAGTTGAGAAACAATTCGACCATCTTGTAATGAGCAAAGCCCATGGATTATGGAGTCTTGGTCTTATGGTGGGGACTTTGGCAGGTTCGGGCGCAGCTGCAATTCAGTTCGCACCGGTATGGACCGGCATAATTCTATCGGTCTTGTTTTTGCCTGCCGGCTATTTCGGTCTTTCAATGCTGGCTCTGGCCGAACATCAAAAGCCTGTTAAACCGGAAACCAAACCCAAGTTTACCCTACCTCACCCAGTCTTGTTGGCAATTTGTGCCTTTACGTTTGGTACAACCCTGACGGAAGGCGCTGTTGCAGATTGGGCTGCGATTTTTATGCGCGACGCGCAAAGTGCAGGGCCCGGTTTGGCCGGACTGGCGGTAACGGCTTTTACGTTGGTCGTGGCGCTTGCGCGGCTTTCAGGCGATAGAATGCGCAAAACATTTCGCACGGAACAATTGGCATTGGTGCTTGCCATCATTGGGCTGGTCGGTGTTGGCGTAATCTATATTTCTTCAAGTGCTATCATGGCCATGTTGGGCTTTTCGTTGCTTGGACTTGGCGTTTCCTTAGCATTCCCCCTCGCCGTTAGCGCGGCCGCGAACGCCCCCGGTCGATCCCCTGCCAACAATATGGCAATTCTATCGTTTCTTGCCCTCACAGGTTTTCTTGTTGGCCCCGTTAGCATTGGCTTTGTTGCCGAGGCAACGTCAATTCGCCAAGGCTTGCTTGTGTTGGCACCAATGCTCATCATCAGCGCAATTTTTGCTTTTGCGCTTAAATCCCGATCCACCTCCACCACGACGACAATTGAAAGTGCTGCACAATGATCCCTCGTTATTCTCGCAAACAAATGACCTCAATTTGGTCACCTGAATCAAAATTCAAAATCTGGTTTGATATCGAAGCACACGCTGCCACGGCGCAGGTAAAAATGGGCGTTGTTCCACAAGAAGCCGCCGACGTTATTTGGGCGAAAGGCAAAGATGCTCAGTTTGACGTTGATCGGATTGACGAAATCGAGCGCGAAGTGAAACACGACGTGATCGCGTTTCTAACCCATCTGGCTGAAATCGTCGGACCTGAAGCACGCTTCGTGCACCAAGGCATGACATCGTCAGACGTTTTGGACACTTGCTTTAACGTGCAATTGGTCAAAGCAACCGATCTTCTTTTGGAAGATATGGACAAACTTTTGGCGGCGCTTAAGAAACGCGCCTTTGAGCACAAAACAACGATTACCATTGGTCGCAGCCATGGCATTCACGCAGAACCAACAACATTCGGTATTAAGCTTGCACAAGCCTATGCAGAATTCGACCGTTGCAAGAAGCGCCTGCTCAATGCCCGCGAAGAAATCGCCACATGCGCAATTTCAGGTGCCATCGGCACATTTGCCAATATCGACCCAAGCGTTGAGGTTTATGTGGCCGAACAAATGGGTCTATCGCCTGAGCCTGTTTCAACTCAAGTGATCCCCCGCGATCGCCACGCCATGTATTTTGCAACATTGGGCGTTATCGCCTCGTCTATTGAACGCCTTGCAGTTGAAGTGCGCCACTTACAACGCACAGAAGTTTTGGAAGCCGAAGAGTTTTTCTCTAAGGGCCAAAAAGGCTCATCCGCAATGCCGCACAAGCGCAATCCAATTCTGACCGAAAACCTTACCGGGTTGGCGCGGATCGTGCGCATGGCCGTAACACCCGCCATGGAAAATGTTGCACTTTGGCATGAACGCGACATCTCTCACTCGTCTGTTGAGCGCATGATTGGCCCAGACGCCACTGTAACTTTGGACTTTGCATTGGTTCGCTTGACCAACGTCATCGAAAACCTATTGGTTTATCCAGAGACCATGAAAGCCAACATGGACAAACTTGGCGGCCTTCACAACTCGCAGCGTGTGTTGTTGGCACTCACCCAAGCAGGCATGTCACGCGAAGAAAGCTATAGCGCAGTGCAACGCAACGCGATGAAGGTCTGGCGCGGCGAAGGCGCTTTTGCTGATTTCTTGAAGGCAGATGCTGACGTATCGGCGGCGCTAACAGATGCGCAAATCGACGATATGTTTGATGACGCCTATCACATGAAGCATGTCGACACGATTTTCACGCGGGTATTCGGCGAGGCATAAACTGTCCGCGATATTGGCTTGAATTGGGATTGACCAAAAAGACAATGATTGGAAAGGTGGGTCTCAACGCCCACCTTTTTTCTTTAGGCATCACAAATGAAAATTCGCGACATACTGCTCGCCTTACTTGTTGTTGCCATTTGGGGTTTCAACTTCGTTGTTATCAAAGTTGGGGTGACCGAAGTTCCCCCGCTGTTGCTCACTGGCCTTAGATTTCTGCTGGCAGCATTTCCACTTGTGTTTTTCATCAAAAAGCCAGCCACGAGCTGGGGTTACATTGTCGCATATGGCATGAGTCTGGGGGCGATTCAGTTCGGCCTACTCTTCTTTGCCATCAAACTCGGCATGAGTGCTTCGCTATCATCGGTTATCATGCAATTGCAGGCGTTCTTTACGATTGGTTTCGCGTTCTTGTGGTTAAAAGAGGTGCCAAAGCTATGGCAAAGTGTCGGTGCACTTATCGCATTTTCAGGCATTGCGATAATGGGCAGCGAACAAGCTGAACAAGCCAAGCTTTTGCCCTTTTTACTGCTAATTATCGCAGCAATGTTCTGGGGTATAGCCAACATTATTTCCAAAAAAGTAGGCCAAATCGACATGTTTAGCTTTGTGATCTGGACGAGCCTGGTGCCCCCACTCCCTTTGTTCGCATTATCATGGGCAATTGAAGATCGCGGCTTAATCATCAACACATTCGCCAATCCAACATGGATTGGCACAGGGTCGATATTGTTTCTTGCCTATCCGGCCACTGTGTTCGGTTTTGCCATCTGGAACCAATTGCTCAAAAAGAACCCCGCCAGTTTGGTCGCCCCCTTTTCGCTGTTGGTACCGATTTTTGGCATTCTTTCTGGCTATCTTGTTCTCAGGGAAACCATGAGTACCCTCGCCGTTATCGGCGGCGCGGTGATATTTATCGGCCTATTGCTCAACGTTTTTGGCGGTCGGATTTTTGCCCGACTCAAGCTGCGTTTTCGGCAAAAGCCCCAATAATTTCCGGCCAACCGCCCGACGCACCGAGAGATTCCCGCATTTTTGATGCATTCGATCCAAATCGCTCAAGCTTTGAATGGGTCAAGCGAACCTTGGTGCCGTTTTCACTTGGCGCAAACTCCACCAACACCTCAGTGTAAACATTCGGGTCAAACTCCCAGTCAGCGTTGAGGTGCCATGCAAACAAAATGTTTTTGCCCGGGACAAGTTCAATAACTTTGCCCCAGTCACATTCTTGGCCCCCGCACACCTCATACCAGCGCCCTCCTTCATGCATTTCAACGATCAAGGCTGACCGCTCCCCCTCACCAATAGAATGATTTTGCGGCCAAAATTGGTGCATTTGTTGGGTGAAGAAGTCAAAAGCAGCTTGCGGCTTCTTCTTGGTGGTTACTTCCACTAAAACGGGTTCAATCATTTTGGTTCTCCTCATCTTTGTCGGCCGCTTGCGCAAATCTATGCATCGCATCGGTCCAATATTGGTCGAGCCAGTCGCGCAAATCTTTCAACGCTTTTGGATTTGCGGAATAAATCCGCTGCCGACCCATCTTGTGTGCGTGCACCAACCCCGCATCATTCAGCAATTTCAAGTGCTGCGACACAGCTGGGCGGGTAACCGGCAACACGTCTGCAATTTCTTGCACGCCTCTTCGCCGATCAGAAACAATCTCAAAAATTGCGCGCCGGGTCGGATCGCCAAGTGCGGCCCACATTTTATCGTTTGTGCTATTTACTATCTCGTAAGTCATTACTAACGGTTAGTATATACTTACGTATATGTCAACACGTTTTTGACTTGCATCGAGCAGACAAATTGTGCACCAAGACTTTATGAAAATAGCTGACGCAGACATCCTCATTATTCCCGGTTACCAAGGCTCGCCTGAAGGGCATTGGCAACATGGCTGGGCACAAAAAATGCCAACCGCACACATTGTTGATCAGGAGAATTGGAACAAGCCTGACCTTGAAAAATGGGTTGGCAATGTTTTGCACGAAATCATGATGGCCACCCGCCCCGTGGTGCTTGTCGGGCATTCTTTGGGCGTTACAACTATTGCCCATGTGGCTGGGCGCCTGACAGATAGTAAAGTTGTTGGGGCCTTGTTGATCGCCCCACCTGACCTTGATCGCAAAAAGGGTATTCCCAAACAAATACTGGGCTTTGGACCAATCCCGCGCGATCCCTTGCCATTTCCCTCGTCTCTTATCGCCTCTTCAAACGATCCATTCTGCTCTGTGGAAGCTGCCGCTGAAATGGCCGCTGCTTGGGGTTCTGCATTTAACAATGCAGGCGAATTGGGTCACGTTAACCCAGCCTCCGGCTTTGGCGCTTGGCCAGAGGGCTTGATGGCTTTCGCCAATCTAATGAAAAACCTCTAATTGGTCTTTGTTGGCCACTCTGTATGGTGGCCGTCAATCACGTATTTGTGGCTGTGGCGCACCGCTTCATGTTTATGCGGGTGTCGATGTGGTTCTGGCCCTTCCCACCCCTCATGCCCATGCTGGTGATGCGAGCCATGATAATGCAGGTGGTCATGATACAGCTCATCATGTTGATGCTCAATCTCTGCGGGATCGTCATCCTGCCAGAGTTGCTGTGATACAAACATTGCCACAAGCGAAACCAACGCAAATACCAAAAACGCGGTCTGAAAACCCAACGCGCTAGCCATCCACCCTGCCGCCGGATAACTCAACAACCAACAAGCATGGCTCAAAGTGAACTGGGCAGCGAACAACTTGGGCAAATCCTCGTCGCTTGCCGAACGACGCAGCACACGCCCTGCTGGCGTTTGCACAAGCGAATAACCGATGCCCAGCAAAAACCAAACCACCAACAACAGGTCAAATCGCCCAACATAACCAGCTAGCAGCATCACAACGCCAAGCAACCAACCACCTCGGCGCATAACGGCTTGATCGCCCAATCGGCCGACCAGCTTTGGCACCATCAATGCGGCCACAAGAGATCCCAATCCAAACGCACTCATGGCAAAAGCAACCATGCTTTCCCCACCGCCGAACTGCCCACGAACCAACACAACGGTGTTCACAATCACCATTGCTCCGGCTGCAGCGACGACCAAAAACATGGCCAACATGCCCATCAATCGCGGTGTTTTGCGATATATTTGAAAGCCCTGCGCGATTTTTTTCGTCGCACTCAACGCCTTGTCTTGCATATCCACAACAACCGGCAAAGTCGTCGACAACACCAAGCCTGCAGAGACGATAAAGGCTGCAGAGTTGGCGACAAAGAACACGTCAAAACTCACTACCAACAATAGGGCAGCCGCAATGGTTGGACTAAGCAAATTCTCCAAATCATAAGCCAAACGCGCCATGGAAAGCGCTTTTGTGTAATCTTCTTCGTCTGAAAAAATCTGCGGAATGACGGATTGAAAAGTTGGAGTAAACCCGGCCGAGCAGGCATTCAAAACAAAAATCAACGCGTAGATTTGCCACTCCGTGGTTACAAATGGCAACAACAAAACACAAGCAGCACGCGCAACATCAAGCGCCACAAGTAATTGTTTGCGACCTTGCGGTTTGATAAGCCCACCAACAACAGGCGCAACAAAAATGAAGGCGATCATTTTGATGGCAAGGGCGGTGCCCAAAACCAAACCAGCACGATCTCCTGCTATTTCAAAAGCCAACAACGCCAAAGCAATTGTAGTCAACCCCGTGCCCGCAAGCGCAATGAGTTGCGCGCTGAACAATTTGCGAAATGTTGTGTTTTGAAAGATCGAACGCCTAGTGCCCATGTTCCCACCATTTTTTGTAAGATGACAACACAGCATCAACAAAAACGCAAAAGAAAACGGCCCCGCAAATGCGAGGCCGTTTCGAAAAAAATCAAATTGCGAAGTGCTTAGCTTTTTTCTTCGAAAGACTGCGCCACTTCAGCATACAATGTGCGCATTTTTGCGTGCAAATCATCATCAGAAATTGAGACGCCCTTGGCTTCAAAATCGCCACGCACTTTGCGGAACACGTCTTCGTCGCCAGCTTCTTCAAAATCAGATGCAATGACTTCGCCCACATAGGCGTCGACTTCTGCTGCGTCGGTTATGCCCAATTGCTCCGCTGCCCAAATGCCCAAAAACTTATTACGACGCGCTTCAATTTTGAACTTTGTCGCCTCGTCATGTACATATTTTGCTTCTGCAGCTTTTTCGCGATCTTTAAAACCGGACATATGTTCGTCTCCACTTAAAAAGGGTTTTGCCCTTTAGCCTCTTTACCAACGAGATAGTGCGAATGAGCGAATAAATCAACGACACATCACCCATTTTCTCAACCTACTTTGTCAGATTCAAACGAATCCGCTTTGATTGGTATCAATTTTTAAGGGACAAACCCAATTTGCATAGCCCAAACCACACAAAAAACTTGCTTTTAGGGTCCAAAAGGGCGCATGAAGCCCGCGAAAGCATTTATCCATTTCAGAATCACGGGGAACAAGATGAACCGTCGTCGCAAGATCTACGAAGGCAAGGCCAAAACTCTATATGAAGGTCCTGAACCCGGCACTTTGGTTCAGCACTTCAAAGACGATGCAACTGCGGGCAACGGTGCCAAGCACGAAATCATCGAGGGCAAAGGCGTTCTGAACAATCGGATCTCAGAATTCATCTTCACCAAATTGAACGAATTGGGCATTCCAACCCATTTCGTACGCCGGATGAATATGCGTGAGCAATTGATCCGTGAAGTTGAAATTATTCCGCTCGAAGTGGTTGTACGCAATATCGCCGCTGGCTCAATCTGCCCACGTCTCGGGCTTGAATCTGGCACACGGCTACCCCGTTCAATCATCGAATTCTATTATAAAGATGATGCGCTGAACGACCCTATCGTATCTGAAGAGCACATCACCGCTTTTGGTTGGGCCAACCCACAAGAGCTTGATGACATCATGACCCTTGCGGTTCGCATCAATGACTTCTTGTCTGGGCTTTTTATGGGCGCAGGCATCCAACTTGTCGATTTCAAAATCGAATGCGGTCGTCTTTATCAAGAAGACACAATGCGCATTGTTTTGGCCGACGAAATTTCGCCAGACAATTGTCGTCTGTGGGATGCAAAAACCCAACGCAAACTCGATAAAGATGTTTTCCGGCAGGACTTGGGTAGCTTGGTTGATAGCTACCGCGAAGTTGCACAACGTCTGGGCATCTTGGTTGAATCAGAAAACGCGCTAACTACTGGGCCGCGTTTAGTAAAATAGATAGCCTCAAGGCTACAAATTGAAATTGAATGGTTAGAATTATGAATGCACGTGTGTTCGTTACGTTAAAAAACGGCGTCCTTGATCCACAAGGTAAAGCAATTGAAGGCGCACTGGGCAGCCTGGGCTTTGAAGGCGTAGATGCAGTTCGTCAGGGCAAAATCTTTGATATCAAAGTGGATGCCGCATCAAAAGAAGAAGCAGAAGCTCAAATCGCCAAGATGTGCGAAAAGCTGCTGGCCAACACCGTCATTGAAAACTATTCAATTGAGTTGCGCGACTAGCTATTCAGCTTGGGTTCATGCCCGCTGAATTATTCCTAGTATTGTTACGAAGTAAAAGCTCAAAACACCAGTTTTGAAGCCATTGGAGCTGTCATGCTAAAATCTATCTCTCTTTCGTTGATGTTCTTTCTTGCCATGGGTCTGTTCGTTGCCGCATACGGTACACTGCCCGCATAGAAACAACCGCCGACCACCAGTTCTATAAACTTTTACGCATTAACATTACCGGTTAATCAAACCTTATGAAAACAGCCCTCCTCTCATTGTCGTGATCGCAGCTACCGTTAAAATCTGGTAAATTCACTACAACGCATATGTATTGAGGAGCGTTGTGATGATTGATAACAAACGACTAGATTGGGTGGACATGGCCAAAGGCATGTCAATCTTGTTGGTGGTGATGCTGTACGCAACAAATGGCGCTGGCGAAGCAACCGGCAACATTGGTGCTCTGCACTACGTGATTGGATTTGCAACCCCATTCCGCATGCCTGAATTCTTTCTGATCTCAGGGCTGTTTCTTGCCAACGTCATCAACCGCCCATGGGCGAAATTCACTGACCGCAGAGCAGTGCACTATCTTTATTTCTACGTTATTTGGGCTATCATCCACATCGTCCTAAAGGTGGGCTTGGCTTCAGCTAACCCTGTTGCGGCTGGCGAACAACTGCTACTGGCCATTGTTCAACCATATGGCGTGCTTTGGTTCATCTATGTGCTGGCACTTACTGGCATTGCGGCCAAAGTATTGAAAGAGTTGCGCATACCACATTGGGCCGTTTTGATCGCCGGTGCCGCACTTTCAATGGCGCACCTGAACACCGCAAGCTACGCGCTCAATCAATTCGCGAACTACTTTGTGTACTTCTACGCCGGTTATGTGTTTGCGCCGCAAATATTCAAGTTGGTCGCAAATGCGCAAGCCGTTCCAAAAACTGCAGCAGCAGGCTTAATCCTTTGGTCTTTGATCAATGGCTATCTCGTGTTCACACCTGACTTTCATGCAGAACCAGTTCATTTCACCATGGGCCTAGCAGAAGCACAAATGATTAGGTTTGCGCTGGCCATCATGGGCTCTGTGGCACTCTGTGTTGGTGCAGGCTTGTTGTCCCGCTTCAACTGGATGGGATGGTTACAAACCATCGGCAAACATTCGCTTATGGTCTATGTTGCCTTTGCTCTGCCGCTAACTTTTAGCCGCATCGCCTTGCTCAAACTGAACATTATCAGCGACACGACGCTTCTCACAATCGTCACGATGCTGATTGCATTGCTGGTCCCGCTTATGGGTTTTTGGGTCGTTCAGAAGATTAGGTTTGGGCGTTTTCTGTTCACACGTCCTGGCTGGGCGACATTGCTCAAAAGCGACAAAAAACCTGACCATCCGATCAAATATACTGCCCCCGCGGAATAACCGCTAAAGAAATCGCAACATTCTGTAAAAAAGAGGCTCGGCACACCGCTGAGCCTCTTGCTTTTTGGGCCAAAATTCCGTCAAAGAAGGGCAAATATCAGCGCCACCACTAAGATGGTCGCTCGGCTTCGATCCAGCACTCAACACCCAATGGGAACTGAACATGAAATCAGCTGTGATTCTATTCCCCGGTCTAAACCGTGACCGGGACATGCTAACCGCATTAGAACAAATCACCGGACACAAACCAATAGCGGTTTGGCATGGCGATGCAGACCTACCAAAAGTTGACCTTGTTGTGGTCCCAGGTGGATTTTCATATGGCGATTATCTGCGTGCAGGTGCAATCGCCGCAAGGTCCCCCGCTTTGGCACAAGTCAAAAAACATGCTGATGCTGGTGGCCTGACACTGGGTGTTTGCAACGGCTTTCAAATCCTCACCGAAGCGGGATTGCTTCCAGGCGCATTGATGCGGAATCGCGACTTGAAGTTTTTGTGCAAAACGATTCATCTAAAAGCAGAAAACACCACCAGTGCCTTCACCAATCAATATGCTAATGCGCCAGTCGTGCCGTGCCCAATTGCCCACCATGACGGTAATTACACCATTGATCCTGACGGGCTAAAAGACTTGCAAGACAATGACCGCATTGCATTCCGTTATTGTGATGCACAAGGCAACGTCAATGTTGGCGCAAATCCCAACGGCTCGATCGATAATATTGCTGGCATTCTGAACAAAGGCGGCAACGTTTTGGGCATGATGCCTCACCCTGAAAACCTCATCGAAAAAGCACATGGCGGCATTCAAGGCCGCATGATCTTTGAAAGCCTTGTGAAAGCGGTGGCGTAAATGCTTAAAAACCAAGACGTTGAAATCACCAAAGAACTGATCGCATCGCACGGCATCAATGACGAGGAATATGCAAAAATCCTCGAATTGATTGGACGCGAGCCTACCTATACTGAGTTGGGCATATTCTCGGCCATGTGGAACGAGCATTGTTCCTATAAATCGTCCAAAATCTGGCTTAAAACGCTACCGACCAAAGGCGAGCGCGTCATCCATGGTCCAGGCGAAAACGCAGGTGTGGTCGACATTGGCGACGGGCAAGCTGTGGTGTTTAAAATGGAAAGCCACAACCACCCCTCTTTCATCGAACCTTATCAGGGCGCAGCAACAGGCGTTGGCGGCATTTTGCGGGACGTTTTCACCATGGGCGCCCGCCCCATCGCGGCTATGAACGCTTTGCGTTTTGGCGCACCTGAGCATGAAAAAACGCGTCATTTGGTTTCCGGCGTTGTTGAAGGGGTTGGCGGATATGGCAACTCGTTTGGTGTGCCAACGGTCGGTGGCGAAGTGGAATTTGATGCGCGCTACAACGGCAATATCCTCGTAAACGCTTTTGCCGCTGGCTTGCTCGACACAGACAAAATCTTCCTGTGCGCTGCAAAAGGTGTTGGCCTGCCCATTGTTTATCTTGGCGCAAAAACTGGTCGTGACGGTGTTGGCGGCGCAACCATGGCATCGGCAGAGTTTGGCGACGACATCGATGAAAAACGCCCAACCGTTCAGGTTGGTGATCCGTTCACAGAAAAATGCCTGTTGGAAGCCTGCCTTGAACTGATGGCAACCGGCGCGGTGATCGCCATTCAAGATATGGGCGCGGCTGGCCTCACTTGTTCGGCTGTGGAAATGGGTGCGCAAGGCAATCTGGGCGTTGAATTGAACCTCAACGATGTGCCAGTGCGCGAAGAGCATATGACACCATACGAGATGATGCTGTCAGAAAGCCAAGAACGCATGTTGATGGTGCTCGATCCTAACAAGGAAGATGAGGCGAAAGCGGTATTCAAAAAGTGGGAACTCGACTTCGCTATCGTTGGAAAAACTACAGACGATTTGCGCTTCCGCTGCATACATGATGGCATTGAAGTTGCCAACTTGCCGATTAAAGACCTTGGCGACGAAGCACCTGAATATGACCGTCCACGCTCACCATATCCAACCCCACCAGCGCTGCGCGACATCCCTGCTGGCATTGACCCGGCAAAATCATTGATGACCCTTATTGGCAACGCCAATGGCGCATCACGTCGCTGGGTTTGGGAACAATATGACACACTAATCCAGGGCAACTCTGTGCAACTGCCGGGAGGCGACGCTGGTGTGGTGCGGGTTCAAGGCGCTGACGGCAAAAAAGCCTTGGCCTTCTCTGTTGATGTGACCCCACGCTATTGCGAAGCAAACCCGCGTGAAGGTGGCAAGCAGGCCGTGGCCGAGTGCTGGCGCAACTTGTCTGCGGTTGGCGCACTACCTTTGGCCTCAACCGACAACCTGAATTTCGGCAATCCTGAAAAACCAGAAATCATGGAGCAATTCGCCCAATCTATACTGGGCATTGGCGATGCTTGTCGTGCACTCGATTTTCCGATCGTTTCAGGAAATGTTTCGCTTTATAACGAAACAAACGGTATCGGCATTTTGCCTACCCCCGCCATTGGCGGCGTAGGCCTGATGGCCGACTGGGCCAAAATGATGACTCAAAGCTTCAAGAATGAAGGCGATGTGATTATTTTAGTTGGCAAAAATGGCACGCACTTAGGCCAGTCCGCATTCCTGCGCGACTGCTTGGATCGTATTGAAGGCGATGCACCAACTGTTGATTTGGCCGAAGAAGCCAAAAACGGCGCTTTCGTTCGTGGCTTGATTGACGACGAAAAACTCACTGCTTCACACGACCTATCTGATGGCGGCTTGGCCGTGGCTTTGGCAGAGATGGCCATTGCGGGCAGTATTGGTGCATCGGTTGATGTACCAACTGATCTTGAAAACTTATTTGGAGAAGACCAAGCCCGCTATTGCATCACAGCAAATTCTGCTAATATCGACTCAATTCTGGCGCGCGCGTCTGAGCAAAATGTGTCTATCGCGCAACTGGGTACAGTTGGCGGCGACACACTTAAGCTTGGCGATGCAATCAGCCTGAAAGTAACAGATATGCGTTCGGCGCATGAAAGCTGGTTCCCTGACTATATGACGGCGGAAGCGGCTGAATAGCCGTTTCGCTCAACCAAAAAGAATTGGCACTTATATGTCTATTGGCACCGCAGAAATTGAACGTTTAATCATCGCCGCTATTCCAGATGCAAAAGTGCATGCAGAAACCGACGATGGTCATCACTATACAGCGACAGTTGTCGCTGAAACGTTCAAAGGCAAAACCCGCGTGCAACAGCACCAAATGGTCAACGCTGCCCTGAAATCAGTGTTGGACAACGGTTCGTTGCACGCTCTCGCTCTCAAAACAAACGCACCGGAATAGTTTCCGGTGCGGGCTGTCCTATTTGATGTAGATGGTGTGCTCATCCACTCCATGTTTCACCCAGATCCTGCCCGCTGCCGTAATTGGAGCGCGCATATGGAGATGGATTTCGGCATCGATCGGGCCACGTTCAATCAGTTTTTTCGCAAGGACTTCGGCGAAATCGTGCGCGGACGGCGTTCAATCGTGGACGCGCTCGATGCGTTCTTACTCACCATTGGTGCCAAGATCAATTCGCTGGACTTTCTCGCCTACTGGTTTGAAAACGACACGCCATTGAACTTGCAATTGCTGGACGGCATCAAGCGCTTACAGCGCACAGGCAACGCCCGCGTTTACCTTGCCACCAACCAAGAGCATTTGCGTGCCTTCCACCTTTGGAAAGAATTGCGCCTCAGCCATATCTTTGACGATATGTTTTATGCGGCGCGCCTAGGATGCGCCAAGCCAGATGCAGAGTTCTTTAAAAAAGTTGACCAAGCATTGGGTACCCAGAATGAAGCCCCATTGTTCTTCGATGATGGCCAAAAAAATGTCGACGCGGCAATTGCCCATGGCTGGGATGGCGCGATGTTCCTCACCGAAAATGACTTCTTCAATCACCCATGGGTCAAAGAGCAGCTAAAATGAAGCATATCATGAACCCGTGGGACAATGGCGTCATCATCCGTTCATGGGATGAAGAAGATGGCCCAGAAATGGCAGACCTCCACCGCCGCGCTATCCTTGCGACGAGCGACGAGTTTTACACCCAAGCACAGCGAGAGAGCTGGGCACATGGTCTAGATGGAAAAGGCTATGCAACAAGAGCAAAAAGAGGCGAGCAGTTCATCATCGCGGTTGACGAAGACGATAAACCCCTCGCCTTTTGTGGTTACAAAGACAATGAGATTTGCGGGCTTTATGTTGATCCAGACCATCAGGGGCGCGGCATTGGTCAGCGACTAGCATTGCGGGCGATTGCAAACCTGCTGCAAAGTCAGCCTGAAAAACTCGTCGTAGACTCAAGCGCACCGTCCGTTAGCTTCTACGAAGCTCTTGGCTACCAGATTACGCGCAAAGTCACCCACGACACGCGAGGCGGTAAAAAACTGCATGCCTTTGACATGGAAACCGACCCTATCGAATACTCTGCCGAGATAGGTCCTCATGAAGGACGCGAGCTTGAACTCATGCTTGCTGGCAACAAACAGATAGCTTGGTTCGCCGAAATGGACCCCATAGATGCCTTTGCACCCTATGTGGAAGATGGCAAAATTCACCGGTATGAGTGGCGCGACTGGACAAAGCACTTTTATGAGCAAATGAAAGATCAATTGCCGCCCAACACGCCTTGGCCCGAACCTGCAGTTTATTTCATGCCAGGTGCAGAAGATCGCGTTGATCAGCTGCTAGACGCAGTTGCAGCAACCTATGCGCGCACCGAATCCGGCTATGATCTTGCACTTGAACGCGAAATCGGCGAATTACTCGACTATCCAACACATTCAATTGATGTCTTCATTGAGGAAATGCAAAGAAGATCAGCAAAAGGTGAAGTCCCCATTCTCGACAATTGAGTGGCGATATCCTAAATAGTGGACAAACACTTTCACATTTTCACGCGAAAGATGGCTTTCGCTTGAATAACCAGACGACTTCCAAGGGATTAAATTATGAGCGATATCAACGCATTCATCGAAGACAACGTTAAGAAAAATGATGTGTTCTTGTTCATGAAGGGCTCACCAGACTTCCCACAGTGCGGCTTTTCTGGTCAAGTTGTACAAATCCTGAACTATCTTGGCGTTGAATATGCGTCCGCAAATGTGCTCGAAAGTGACGAACTGCGCGACGGCATTAAAGCCTACACCAATTGGCCAACCATTCCTCAGCTCTATGTTAAGGGCGAATTCGTTGGCGGTTGCGACATCATCCGCGAAATGTTCCAAGAAGGCGAATTGCAATCTCATATGACCGCAAATGGCATCTCTGTCAAAGAAGCGAGCTAATTGATGTCGCGTCATTGGACCGTATATCTTTCTGGTGAAATCCACTCCAACTGGCGTGAAGAAATTGAGGCCGGCGCACAAGCCGCTGGCCTTTCAGTTTCTTTCACCTCGCCAAACACCAATCACGCAGATAGCGATGATTGCGGTGTGGCCATTATGGGTGCAGAAGACCAAAAATTCTGGCACGACCATAAAGGCGCCAAACTCAACGCCATCCGCACGCGCACACTGATCGAAGAAGCTGACCTAGTAATCGTTCGCTTTGGCGAAAAGTACAAACAATGGAACGCCGCCTTTGATGCAGGCTTTGCCGCTGCAAACGGCACGCCATTGGTGGTGATGCATGGTGCAGACCATCAGCACGCCCTAAAGGAAGTCGATGCAGCCGCACTAGCAGTCATTGAAACACCGCAACAAGCTGTGCAAATTCTTGCCTACGTGCTAAACGGCGACATGCCAAAATCAAAATAGACAAAATCTGAATTGGCGGGCTTGCCACTTGTGCGCCCGCCGTTCATCTTGCGGGCATTCTTTCCTTAAAGCTTTTGCCCAATGCACATAAATCCCCATAAGAACCGTACCGAATTTATTCTGTTGATCGCCCTATTGATGGCGCTCAATGCTGTTGCCATTGATATCATGTTACCCGCGTTGCCAGTCATTGGCACGGAGTTGGGCGCGACAAACGAAAATGATCAACAACTCATGTTGACGCTCTATTTGGCTGGGTTTGGCATTTCACAACTGTTCTATGGACCCTTGTCAGACGCAATCGGGCGACGCCCTGTTGTGTTCATCGGCACAGGGCTGTTTTTGATCCCAGTGGCGTTAGCCCCTTTCTCGCCCGATTTTTCTTTTTTGCTAATGCTTAGATTCATGCAAGGTGTTGGCGCTGGCGCATCCCGCGTCATGTCCACCGCCATTGTTCGCGACAGCTATGAAGGTCGGGCAATGGCAGAAATCATGTCTTTGACCATGATGATCTTTCTCGCAATGCCGATCATCGCCCCAAGCCTAGGTCAAGCGATCATTCTCGTGACCACTTGGCATTTCACATTTCTTTTCATGGCTTTAATGGCAGTTATTACACTGGTTTGGGCATATTTCCGATTGCCCGAAACACTGCTGTCAGCAGACAGAAGGCCATTTTCTGTTTTGACGGTGATCAACAATTTCAAGATCGTGCTTTCCAACAAATATTCGGTTTCCCTAACCCTCGCCAATATGCTTTTGTTTGGCACATTGCTCGGATTTTTGGGGATCTCACCGCTCATCTATTTGAATATTTACGATCTGGGGCCGATCTACCCGCTCATGATTGCACTGACCGCATCCAACCTTGCAATCGCGTCACTGATTAACTCGCGCATTGTTGGTCGCTTCGGCCCAGAACGGATCGCTCTTGTCGCAGCTATGAGCTTTGTGGCAATTGCTGCCATTTGGAGCCTGCTTGCTTGGCAAATGACTGTGCTTCCACCGTGGCTTTTTGTTGCTATACACCAACCATTAATGCTGTGCTTTGGTTTTGCAGGCACCAACAGCATTAGTGCCGCAATGCAACCTTTGGGCAAAGTGGCGGGCACAGCATCGTCTACTGTTGGCTTTTTTCAAACAGCCGGAGGTGCAATAATCGGTGCCGCCATCGGCTACGCCTATAACGGTTCAATCCTGCCAGTAACTTTGGGGTTCTTCATTTGCGGCTGCTTGGCCGCAGCTCTGATGCTTTTTGCACGCTTTGTGCGCGTTGCTGAAGCACCCGCCACCTAACCAAAGTAATTCGCCCCAACCCAAATCACAATCGGCACTGTCAGAAACGAAAACACTGTCTGCACGGTAAGTGTAGAGGCGTAAAGTTCTGCATCGCCACCCATTTTCTTAGCCAGCACATACCCATTAACCGCGGCTGGAACGGCCGCAAAAATCAACAGCACCTGCGCCGTCATGCCGGTCACCCCGAACATCCAGCACAATGTACCCATCATAAAAGGAACCAGCACCAAACGGCCCAAAACGCCAACCCACATCTCACGTGAGGGATTAAGAGCTGCCTTTAGGCTCAAACCTGCCCCAAGGGCCAACAAACTCAAACCCAACGCTGCGCTGGCAAGCAAATCCATAAATGTCAGCACAGGCTTCCAAAGAGGCACATTTCCAAAATTGAGCACAAGCCCCAGCATGGCGCTCAAAAAGATCGGGTTCTTGATCACACCAAGCGCAACATTGGTAAAACTGAATTTTGTCTTGTCAGAGAAACTGACCAGCACCACAATATTAATGAACTGAATCAATGGAACCATAACCGCAAACGATAAGGCAATGGCCGTACTGCCTTGCGGCCCAAACAATTCCAAAACAATCGCCAAAGCAATAAAGCCATGATAGCGCGACACCGTTTGGAATATCGTCGTGTATTGCGGCTTCCCAACATTCCACACCTTGCGCAAAATTGGATATACCGCCAATGCCAGTGAAGTTGTGATAAACACCATCACCAACATAACGCCGGTCACCGCACCAAGTTCGATTTGGCTGAAATCTGCCTTTACTAAAGTGCTGATCAAAAGCGCTGGAAAGAGCACCCAAAAGCACAACTCATCGACAATCGGCCATTTGTCTGCCGCCACAAAATTGCTTTTGCGCAAACCAAACCCCAGCATAACAACAACAAAGACAGGCAGAATATTTTCGAAAGCGGCGAGCATAAATGTCCTAATGATGGTGGCGCATTGAAGGGAGATACAAGGGCTACGCCGATCAGGATTGTGTGTCAAACCATATGGCAAAATTGGTCAAACCTATTGCCATTTCCGTTTGCGCCTGACATTATTTGCACGAATTCACGTTGCTCGTTGCGCCATTTCGACGCCCTGCACCCACCAAAAGACCCTAGAAATTGGTCAACCAGCCCAAAGTAATTGTGGCTGTGTCGCTCGTCCATTGGAGTTCGAATGAACATCGCAAAACTAAACATCACGAAAAACCGTTATGAGTTCATCGCCTTAGCCGCACTTGTTATGGCACTGAACGCGCTCGCCATCGATATTATGTTGCCCGCATTGCCAGAAATTGGCGACGCAATTGCTGTGGTTAGCGAAAATCATCGCCAATATGTGATCACCAGTTTTTTGATCGGGTTCGGAATCAGCCAACTATTCTTCGGCCCCCTTTGCGATGCAATTGGGCGACGTAAAACCTTCTTCATTGGTGTCACAATTTACATTCTCGCAGCGACCTTCGGGTCGATGACAGAAAGTTTTGCCGCGATGATCGCTGTGCGTGTAATTCAAGGTGTTGGCGCAGGGGCCACCCGAGTGGTTGCACTATCGATGGTTCGAGACAGTTTTTCTGGCCGCGCCATGGCGGAAGTTATGTCGCTGATCATGATGGTGTTCATGGTCATGCCTGTCCTTGCGCCGGCATTTGGTCAACTTATAATTCTATTCGGCCCATGGCAGTGGATCTATATCGCGATGGCAGTTATCGCACTGATCGCTTTGATTTGGGTGACCTTGCGTTTGCCCGAAACGCTAAAACCGGAAAACCGCAGAGCTTACCGACCAGACGTGGTGATCGAGGGCTTTAAAATCGTTTTCACCAACCGTTCGGCCCTGATGTATGGCCTTGCTAACATGGTGAAAATTGGCGCGTTATTTGGATTCCTTACTGCGTCCCAACAAATCTATGGCGAGCTTTATGGGTTGGGCACACTATTCCCAGTTGCGTTTGGTTTTATCGCGCTTGTTATGGCCAGTGCATCATTTTTCAACTCACGCTATGTGGGTCGATTTGGCATGCGCGTGCTCTCCCATGGCGCCCTGCTAGGCTTTGTAGCCCTTAGTGCTGTTTGGTCGCTGTTTGCTTATTTCGACGCATTGCCTTTATGGTTGTTTATCGCCCTGCAGGCCCCAATCATGTTTTTGTTTGGCCTAACAGGGACAAATTTCAACTCACTGGCAATGGAGCCATTAGGCAGAGTAGCGGGCACAGCCGCGTCTGTGTTCGGCTTCATGCAAACCGCAGGTGGTGCAATGTTGGGCACAATTATTGGCCAATCATACAACGGGACCGTGTTGCCGATCGCACTTGGCTATCTAGTATTCGGCTCAATCGCTGTAGGTTTGGTTTTAATTGCTGAAAATGGCACTTTATTCCAAGCCCATAACGACCCCATTTGATTTGGTAATAGCACAATTCATTTATTTGATTTGTTGAACTACGCATTTGGACGCTAACCTCAGCAATCAATTCCGATAGGGCACCACGAACATGAACAACACCAAGTCAGTTGCCGCAACTGCGCTGCCGGTCATAATCATCGCGGGCTGCATTATTGCCATGACTTCCTTTGGCGTGCGGTCGACATTTGGCCTGTTTACCCTGCCCGTCACCGTAGAGTTTGGTTGGGGCCGCGAAACATATGGCCTAGCCCTCGCCGTCCAAAACCTAGTATGGGGCTTAGTGCAACCGATCGCTGGCGGCATGGCAGATAGATATGGCACTGCCAAAACCCTATCTGTTGGCGCCATCATTTACGCATCTGGCCTTTTGCTCATGGCACTAGGCGGCACCGAAGCAAGCCTATACCTGGGTGGTGGTGTTCTCTCCGGCATCGGCATCGGAACCGCATCTTTTGCGGTTGTAATGGCCGCCTTTGGTCGTGCTGTGCCAGCAGAAAAACGCAGCTTTGTGTTTGGCATAGCAACCGCTGCTTCATCCGCAGGCCAATTTGTGTTTGCCCCCCTTGGCCAGCAATTCATCAATTCATTTGGCTGGCAGACCACCCTCATCTATTTCGCTTTCGCATTGATGCTGATCTTGCCTTTGTCCTTCGCCCTCAAGGGGAAAACAGTCCACTCGGCAGACGACACAGAAGACTTGCCTGTTCTAGAAACCCTGAGTCGTGCATTCAAACACCGTTCTTATAATCTTTTGGTCGCAGGTTTCTTCGTGTGCGGGTTTCACTTGGCGTTCATTACCGTGCATATGCCAGCATACCTTGTGCAATGTGGGCTTTCGCCAGACGTTGGCAGCTGGGCGCTCGCGCTCATTGGCCTGTTCAACATTATCGGTTCCCTTACCGCAGGATATTTAGGCGGCAAGGTGCCCAAACAATTCTTACTTGCGTCGATCTATTTATCGCGCGTGGTCGTTACCGGATTATTTTTGTTGATCCCGGTTAGCGAAGTTTCTGCTTACCTTTTTGCCGCCTTCACGGGTCTTTTGTGGCTGGCCACAGTGCCGCCGACCGCAGCTCTGGTATCTGGGTTCTTTGGCCCTAAATATATGGGCATGCTTTATGGCTTTGCCTTCTTGTCACACCAAGTTGGCTCGTTCTTTGGCGTGTGGCTTGGCGGTGTCGTGTTCGACCGCACAGGCTCTTATGATCTGGTTTGGTATCTAGGCATTTTGCTTGGATTGGCGGCAACAGCCTTGCACATTCCAATTAGCGAAAAGCGCTCAGATCGGTTCCGCGTTGCAGCGCAAACCTAGTAGCTACTTGGCGGTTGGCATTAACGCTGCAAAATCGAACAGATTATGATCAAGCATATGAGACGGATTGATGTTGGCAAGGGCTGACATCATCCGGTCTTTGCGACCGGGATCTGCTTTTTCCATGTCTAAAAGCATCTTTTTCATCATTACTCGCTGCAATCCGTCTTTCGATCCACAAAGGTTGCATGGGATTATCGGGAACTGCATCGCATCTGAAAACTTTTGCAAATCCTCCTCCGCACAAAGGCTTAGGGGGCGCAACAAGGTCAAGTCGCCATCATCATTCAAAAGCTTTGGCGGCATGGCAGCCAACCGCCCTCCATGGAACATGTTCATCAAAAACGTTTCCAAGATGTCATCGCGATGATGACCCAAAACAACCGATGTGCATCCTTTTTCTCGCGCAATACGATAAAGGTTCGCGCGGCGCAACCGCGAACAAAGTCCGCAATAGGTTGCGCCTTCGGGCACCTTTTCTTTCACAATCGAATAAGTATCTCGATATTCAATGTGATATTTTACACCGAGCTGCTCTAGATAACTGGGCAAAACATCTTTGGGAAAACCGGGCTGCCCTTGGTCAAGATTGCAGGCAATCAACTCAACAGGAAGCTGATTACGGGCCTTCAAATCTAGCAAGATCGCCAGCAATCCATATGAATCTTTACCTCCTGACAAAGCCACAAGCCAACGCGTACCCGGCTCCACCATGCCAAAACGAGCAATAGCTTCGCCTGTCTGGCGCAAAAGCCGTTTGCGCAGCTTCTTGAACTCCACGCCTTGTGGCATGGAAGCAAACAACGCCGCCGCATCGCTCTCTATCAATTGTTGAATTTCAGACACGCTTTTCGCCCAATCTAGTGTTGGGTGCAGCGATACTTTGTTTGTACAGGTTTGAAAAGGGGCAATCCGCCGGATTTAGGCGACGTTTCTTTGCTGCAACTCTTTGATCTTCATGTCACGAAGATCCTCCAGAGAGCGCCAAAAGATTACATATGTAGCAAAATCGGACGTGAAATTCTCAAACTCATGCACCACATCAACGCCAATTGGCACAACATCGCCTGGCTGCATATGGTGTTTATTTGTACCCAATTTTAAATGCGCACGCCCGCGCATAACTATATAGATGATGTGTACACCCGGTGGGACCGGATACATGCCAGTTTTTGGGGTATATAGTTGTACTGAAAGCGTATCACTTGCGAATGCCCGAGCGAACCAGACACCATCTGGCCACTTTTTGGTCGGGGGGCCGGGTATTCGGCCCAAAAGATCGTCAAATCCAATTCGCATCAATATCCCTAACACGATCAGTGGAACAAACCCGTCCCATTGTTGCCTATTAGAATACAATAGGCATCGCTACAATACGGTTAATTACAAAAGTCTTATTCAAATAGAGTGAAAAAAATGGAAACAAGCCAAGTTTTTCGCCTTTTTTGATCTCAATGCGTTCAAAAATTGCCTAAAATTCTCACAATCACATTCACGGGGCATGATAATTACTTGCACGTTTTGGGATATGTGGAAAGGATGGCACTTGAGGGAACTACTTATGAGGGAGTAAATCTGTGTTTCGGTCATTTTTTCCAATGCCAAAGATTTTTTTTGGGTCGGCTGTCGTTTGGACAGCCATCTGCGTAACGCTGTGGTTTGCGTTTGGTAGTCAACTACAGGGCATGTTGAGCCTAGACCCAGTGCTAACACCAAACGCAGGCGACGATCCGGCTCCATTTTTGGACAACCAAAAGGTCTGGCTTTATCAGTACATTCTTATGGGGTCATACGGATTTTGTGTGCCGTGGTATTTCATAGGCCGCAACAAGTGGTACTGGTGGTCGGTTGTTGGCTCGACTTCAATCTTCGTTATCATCTTCGCGCAAGTTCAGGTGGGGGCATACCTGAACGATTGGTATGGCAGTTTTTACAACCAGATCCAGCAAGCTTTGGCTGAACCAGGCTCCGTTTCCATCGATAAATTCTATGGCGATCTCATTCCTGTCGTCTTGATCCTGTTGCCAAACATCGCAGTTGCGGTTTTGGTTGCGTTCTTCACCGGCCACTATGTATTCCGCTGGCGGACAGCAATGAACTTCTATTACATGGAACATTGGCCAAGCGTGCGTGACGTTGAAGGTGCTTCTCAGCGTATCCAAGAGGATACAATGCGCTTCGCAACAAGTGTCGAAGATCTCGGAGCAGATCTGGTGGGATCACTCATGACGCTTGCGGTATTCTTGCCCATCCTATGGACATTGTCGCAGCAGGTGACTGAGCTACCGCTAATTGGCGAGGTAAATGCATCCCTCGTCTGGGTAGCTTTGGTCTCCGCGGCATTCGGCACAGTTCTGTTGGCGCTGGTTGGCATTCGATTGCCCGGTCTAGAATTCAACAACCAAAAAGTTGAAGCCGCCTATCGCAAAGAACTCGTTTATGGAGAGGACGATCCGGCACGCGCACAACCGATGGCGGTGGACCAGCTTTTTGGAGATGTGCGCAAGAACTACTTCCGCCTATATTTTCACTATATGTATTTCAATGTTGCCAGATACGTCTATCTGCAGGGGTCGCTTTTTATCCCATTGATCGCCCTTGGCCCGTCAATTGTGACAGGTGCGATTACCTTTGGCATACTTCAACAAGTCTTTAACGCCTTCTCTAAAGTAGAAGACTCGTTCCGCTACCTGGCAAATTCTTGGACTCAGATCATCCGCTTGATGTCCGTCTATCAACGTCTTCGCAAGTTTGAGAAGGCAATGCCGACGGCGTAGTATCTCCAAACAAAAAAAGGCCGCCCAATGGGCGGCCTTGAATTCTTGGTGCTGTGGTCGTCTCGATTAACGAGAGTAGAATTCCACAACTAGGTTTGGTTCCATTTGTACTGGATAAGGAATATCCGACAAAAGTGGAACGCGTGTCATAGCTACAGTCAATTTCTCATGGCTGTAATCCAAATAGTCTGGAACATCACGCTCTGCCAATTGTGTTGCTTCCAACACAAGTGCCATTTGCTTTGACTTCTCGCGAACTTCAACAACATCACCCACTTTCAAGCGGTATGATGGGATGTTCACGCGCTGACCGTTAACAAGCACGTGACCGTGGTTCACGAACTGACGAGCAGCAAAAACTGTTGGAACGAATTTCGCGCGGTAAACAACAGCATCCAAACGACGCTCTAGTAGACCCACAAGCAATTCACCTGTATCGCCGCGTAGACGAGTAGCTTCACCATAAACGCGCTTGAATGACTTCTCAGTCATGTTGCCGTAATAGCCTTTAAGCTTTTGTTTTGCGCGCAACTGCAGACCGTAATCTGACAATTTGCCTTTGCGGCGCTGACCGTGTTGGCCTGGACCATATTCACGACGGTTTACTGGGCTCTTTGGGCGACCCCAAATATTTTCGCCGAGGCGACGGTCAATTTTGTACTTCTGCGAATGGCGTTTTGTCATCGCTTGTCCTTTACATTTCTTCTTTAAAGACAGCGCCCTCCTTTGATTTGTTAAACCGTTGATTCAACAAACCTGACAGACTGTGCGAAAAACACATTCAAACCGTTCCCGGGTGGTCAAATCGCTTTGACCAATATGAAAACCGACAGTCTCGGGTGCCCTTAATCAATCCAATGGATTCACTAAGTTGCGCGGATGTACCGCCATGCAGGCACAAAGTCAACGATTTTCAGTACTTTGGCGCAACAAATCAGGGCTCCTTTCCCCATGATTTGGCTATTACCAGAATATTTTTCTTAAACACTTGAAAGTTTCTATTGCAATTCTGATTTAGTGTGTTACTACTCTAGCACACTAAATGAGTGAGACACATGAACCAATGGAATGAAACACAGCCGATATTTGTTCAGATAAGGACGCGCATTATTGCCCTTATTCTGAACAAGACGACCGATGAGGGCGAAGCTCTACCATCGGTTCGTCAGATCGCAACAGATCTTTCCGTGAACCCGCTAACCGTCACCAAAGCCTATCAATCGCTGGTGGAGCTTGGGGTCGTGGAAAAAAGAAGAGGACTGGGCATGTTTGTTGCCGAGGGCGCCCATAAAATTTTACTGAGCCATGAACGCGAGAAGTTTTTGACCGAAGAGTGGCCCCGCATTCGAACCCAAATTGAGGCGTTAGACCTCAACTTAAACGATTTGATGAAAGAAGAGGGCAAATAATGACCAATTCAGCCCCCCTCGTCAAAGCCTCTGCATTGCGCAAGGGATTTGGCAAAAATGAAATCCTGCATGGACTGGATTTTCAAATTCAACCAGGTCGCATTGTTGGGCTAATCGGCCACAACGGCGCGGGCAAGACCACAACACTAAACGCGCTTCTTGGGCTAACAGATTGCGAGGGCGAAATATCCGTCTTGGGCAAAAACCCTTATGCCGAGCGTGCTGCACTTATGAATGAAGTTGCCTTCATTTCTGACGTAGCCAGCCTGCCCCGCTTCTTGCGTGTTCGCGAACTCTTCGACTTGCTCGACGAGATTCACCCAAATTTTTCAAGGGAGAAGGCAAATGGATTTCTTCACGGAACAGACATCCGCGCTGATGCAAAGATTAAAAATCTATCAAAAGGTATGGTCGCTCAGCTGCACCTTGCTGTCGTCATGGCGATCGATGCTCGGCTTCTAGTTTTAGACGAACCGACCCTAGGTTTGGACATCACATACCGCAAACGCTTCTATAAACGTCTTCTAGAAGACTATATGAACGAAGATCGCACGCTCTTGATCACCACCCACCAAGTGGACGAGATCGAATTCATGCTGACCGACTTGATGTTTATCCGCGACGGCCATTTGGTTTTGGATAGCCCAATGGAAGAAGTAGGCGAACGCTACACGCAATTGGTGGCAAATCCGCAAAGTCTGGATGAAGCAAAAGCGCTACGCCCCATTTTTGAAGAAACCAAATTTGGCCAAAGCATCTTCATTTTCGATGGTGTTGACCATGAAAAACTTAGCGCATTGGGCGATGTTAGCATCCCCTCTGTATCCGATCTTTTCGTCGCCCTTATGCAACGCGACACGGCTCACCAAGGAGAAATGATATGAGATCTTGGGTCGCCCTCGTCAAACGAGAATTTTTAGAACACCGCGGCGCATTCTTTTACGCGCCAGCAATCATCACACTAACGGTCGTCATCGTGCTTTCTATTGCAATCATGATGAACCAACCTGGCATTGCAGAAGATGCAGGAGATATGCCCGGAAGCGTACGATTCTTTGAAGCCGCGTTTATGGCGTCGTTTCTTTTGTGGGGTGTTTATCTGTTAATCTCTCTGTTCTTTTATTTTTCAGATGCTTTCCATGCAGACCGTCGCAACAACTCCATGCTGTTTTGGAAATCTATGCCAAAAAGCGATCTTGAGATTTTGGGATCAAAGGTAATTGCAGGATATACAGTCTTTCCACTCGCCATTGGAGCTTGGGCACTGGTTACAGGCGTAATTGTTTATGCATTTGCCCATGTCATCGACCTAATTGTCGTTTTCTATACGGCGCCAAATTTGTTGGAGTTCCTGAATAGCTATATTCAAATTGCTGTTGCGGCCGCGTTCTACGTCCTGATTGCACTTTTTTGGTACGCACCAATATTTGGTTGGGCAGCATTTTTGGGCACACTCTTCAAACGCTGGAGCATCCCACTATTCTTCGTCATTCCTGCTTTGGCTGTGCTGCTTGAACGATTGATCAACATTCAAAACTGGACCTATCAAAGCCAAATTTTGCGCTTCATCCAGTTCCGTTTGGAACTGGTTGGCGAGGATCCAGAGCAATTCGACCCCGAAGTTTGGATCAGGCAAACAGACGCAGTGTCTGCGCTAGAGTTAATCAAATTTGGATTGTCGCAAATCGACTGGCTGCATATGGGCATTGGCATCGCAATGTTGGCTGGCTTCGTATACCTAGCAAGCGAATACCGCCGCAGATTGCTCGACGCTTAGAGCAGATCGATCATACGCAAATCAAAAGGACGCTTATTCAGCGTCCTTTTTCTGTTTGTATTTAGATTGATCGCGCAACGGGTTAGGCCGCTCGTGACGCCGATCCAGCGCAGCAACAACCCCACGAAAAGTTCGAACTTCTTGGATATTCATCTGCGCCCGAGCAAACATTGCTCGCATATTGGCAACCATTGACGGACGTTTACCCGGTGTTTTAAAGAAATTCACACGGTCCAGTGCTTCTTCTAAATGCAGCATCAAACCAACCAAGTCTTCGCGTGTGGCTGGCTCTTCCGTTGGCCCATCAAAAGGCAAATCCCCCGCGCCATTGTATGCACGCCGCCATTCATAGGCCAAAACCAGCACTGCTTGAGCAATATTGAGCGAAGCAAACGCGGGCTCCACAGGCAAGGTTACAATCTTGTCGCAAAGGGCCACTTCATCATTGTTCAACCCCCAGCGCTCACGGCCAAACAAAATGCCGACCTTTTCATCATTCTTAATCGGGCCAACCATTTCATCAGCCGCAACATCTGGCCCAATAACGGGCTTGTACATGTCGCGGGACCTTGCCGTGGTCGCATAACATCGCGTCATATCTGCAATCGCGGCTTCTACAGTGTCAAACACCTGCACCCGATCAATGACATGGTTTGCTTTTGCAGCAGCGGATCGCGCTTTATCGCTTGGCCAACCGTCACGCGGATTGACCAACCGCAAGTCCCACAGGCCAAAGTTGGCCATCGCGCGCGCGGCTGTGCCAATATTTTCGCCCAATTGCGGCTCACAAAGAATAATCGCCGGCCCCGGCTTTAGCTCTGGGCCCTTAGTGCTGTCAGTGCCTGCCATTTATCGCTCCATCAATTGGTGGGGATGAATGGGCCAATCAGCGCAAAAGATCAAGGGTGCAATTCCTTCCATTCCCGTTGCAAGATCGCATAGATCAACAACTCATCCCATTCGCCCTTAAACAGCGCCTGTTCCTTGAAGTGCGCTTCGCGTCGCATCCCAAGCTTTTCCATCAATTTCCACGATGGCGTATTGGCTGCCGAACACTTGGCTTCAATCCGATGCAAATTGCCGACTTTAAACGCAACATCCATCAACGCTGTTGCTGCCTCCAGCCCATAACCTTTTCCCTGATGCTTTGGATTAAGCGCATAACCAATTTCACCTTGCCGTGCTTCAACATTTCTTGAGAACAGCAGGAACTCGCCAATCATTTCTCCGGTTTCTTTCAGTTCCACATGCAAAAAGAGCGGATGTCCTTCCGGCGTAAATTCCGTGAAACCCAAACGGCGCTCCATGGATTTTTCAATTTCCTTGCGATCTCGCGGTTCATAAGGTAGGTAACGGCAAACCACTGGGTCGCTGCTATATTCAACCAGTGCATCCACATCGTCTTCACGTGCCAAACGCAGCACAAGTCGATCGGTTTCTAAAGGCAATTCAAACGGCAATTTCATCGGTCGACTATCCAATATTCAATTTAATGTTGCATCCAGCCCATTTGCTCGGCAAGCTGAACATATGAGTGATTTTGTTGAAACCTTTTGCGCTTGTGGCGCAGTCAGTGTCAAAATTTCAGGTGAGCCGCGCACAACCATGTTGTGTGCGTGCAAGGATTGTCAAAAAGCCAGCGGCACAGGACATAGTGCGCTCAACCTTTTCAGCAACGACACTACCCAAATTTTTGGTGAAACCAAGTCCTTTTCTGTCACCGCTGATAGCGGTGCAGCCGTTGAGCGACATTTCTGCCCAAATTGCGGCACCCCGATATTTGGCACGACCTCACGCGTTCCCGGACACTCTCTAATCCCGACATCCATGTTGGGAAAAAATGCGAATTCGTATCAGCCCCGAGCATTGATATTTGATCGCTCACATTTAGATTGGGATTACATCGATCCCAGTCTGCCACGGTTTCGAAAATATAAAGAAAGTTAGAAAGGGTTATTGAAATGACTAAAACCGGCCAATGTCACTGCGGTGCAGTAACGTTTGAAGTTGATGCAGAGCCGGTCCGCATGGCCCAATGCCATTGCGAAGCTTGTCGCCGCCTTACCGGCACCGGCCATGTTGTTCACGCATTTTTCAAGCGTGAAGACGTCAAAATCTCAGGCACCACAAAAACACACAAGTCCATTTCCGATGCGGGCAACACCCGTACCCGCCACTTCTGTCCCGAATGTGGGTCGAGACTGTTTGCTGAGAACACGAGGGCACCGGGGGCAATTGGCGTTTCCGTTGGCGCATTCGACAATTCAGATTGGTTCAAACCAGAAGTCATTCTGTATTATTCGCAGCGTCCGAAATGGGACCCCGTAGACGACACTATTGAAAAGCACGAGTTTATGTAATGACCCAAGAACGCGAAGAACTAGCCGAACGAATCCGCACCATCATCGGCGACGACCCGAACGTGACCGAAAAGAAAATGTTTGGCGGCATCGCGTTCATGCTAAATGGCAATATGCTGGTCGGGCCCCATAAAGACGGCTCAATGATGGTTCGCGTGGGGCCAGAGCGCTATGATGATGCACTCAACCGCCCCGGAGCAAGCTTGATGGACTTTACGGGCCGCCCGATGAAGGGCTTCGTGAATGTCCACCCAGACAAAATCACCGACGATGAAGCACTGGCCACATGGATCGCCCTTGCAACTGAGTTTGTGGGTGCCCTACCTGCAAAGTAGTGCCTAAACCGCGCTAAAGATCAAACTGGCATTCACCCCGCCAAATCCAAACCCATTAGACAAGACGTGTTTAAGGCCCCACTCTTTTGGTGTGTTCGCCACCAATTCAAATCTATCCGCTTCCAGCTCTGGATCATCAATATTCATGCCTGCCGGCACGATATTGTTGCGTAACGCCAAAATCGAATAGATCGCCTCGATTGCGCCTGCTGCACCCAAAAGATGGCCTATCGACGATTTGGTGGAGGTCACTGGTAAGTCCTTGCCCCGGCCATCAAATACCGCTGATATGCCTGCAATCTCGGCCGCATCTCCAACTGGCGTAGAGGTGCTGTGCGCATTGATATAGCTGATGTCATTTGGCTCTAGATTTGCCATGCGCAAGGCCTGCCGCATCGCTCGTTGTCCGCCTTCTCCATCAGGAGACGATGCGGTCAAATGAAATGCATCACCGGTTGTGCCATAGCCAGAGACTATCGCCAACGGTGTAGCACCGCGCTTTTGCGCATGACTTAACCGCTCTAGAACCAACACAGCAGCCCCTTCTGACAAAACAAATCCCGCATGCCCCTTGTCGAACGGACGCGACGCAATTGCCGGTGTTTCATTGAAATCCGTGGCTAGTGCCCGAGCTGCAGCAAATCCGCCAATTGATACCGGGTCGACGCAGGCTTCGGCACCACCACATATCGCCACGTCCGCCTCACCCGTTAAAATCATGCGCATACCATCGCCAATTGCCTGAGCAGATGCCGCGCAAGCTGTAACAGGCGCTCCAATCGGTCCTTTAAGCTGGTGCAATATGGAAATATGCCCAGCTGCCAGATTGGCCAAAAATGATGGCACCACAAATGGCGACAACCGACGTGGCCCACGTGTATCTATCGTGCGCGTCGCCGCAGTCATTGCTGGAAAACCGCCAACGCCAGTCGCAATAATTGTTGCACTTCGCTCTTTGTCGAAATCAGATTGGGGCGCCCACCCCGATTGTGCCAAAGCCTCATTTGCCGCCGCTATTCCATATTGAATAAACAGATCCATTTTCTTGATATCTTTTGCGGCGATGTGATCTTCAGCGGCAAAACCATGCTCATCATTTGATTTGGACGGCACGACGCCTGCTATTTTTGCTCCAAATTGTTCAGTATCAAACCGATCGTGCCTCACTACACCGCTTTTACCTGCAACCAACCGTGACCAGTTCACATCCACGCCTACGCCAAGGGGTGTAACTGCCCCCATGCCAGTCACAACGATTGGGTCTTTTCGTGCATCAAGATTATTCACTTTGAAGTCCACTTCTTTTCAACATTCGAATTTCCTCCCCCAATTTTTCTCACCCTAATATCGTGTATATACACGATGTGTAACAACCAACAGCATGCCATCGGCCTAATCATTTGGCTTCATGCTGTGTTAGTTCGGCAGTTATCCGCCTTAAAACATCAAGCGCTTGATCCACCTCTGCTTGGCTAACCTGCTTAAACGCCATATTTTGCGCTTGTCGCCATGCAGGGGTCATATCCTGCATCAACTGGCGCCCTGCGCTTGTCAGCTCCACAGTACGGGCATTGCCCTTTTTGGCAACGACCAGTTTCACCAGTCCCTTCTTCTCCAATAGCGCAAGGTTGCGGGTCAGCGTGGTTCGCTCAATCGCCAAAAACTCGGCCAGCGCTGAAACTGAATTGTGGTCCGTGCCCACCAGCGAGGCCAACAATGAGAACTGCTCCGTCGACACATCAAACTCGCGCATATGCTCTGCAAAACGCCGCGTCATTACCCGTGCAGCAGCCCGCGTATTACGCAACAAACACTTTTCAATCTCAGATTCCATGCAACAATTACTACTGTGTATCTACACAATGTCAAGAATTATCGTTTCTGCACAATCCAATGGCACCAATTCAAGTCCAACACTTTGCGTTTTTTGTTTGGAGTGTTATAGGGTCAGCGAATGCCTGTCCCCCACAAACAGGCTCCCCATTCAACCAACGCTATGCGGAGCATCCCATGAGCAAAATCAAGGTCGCAAACCCAGTCGTCGAGCTCGACGGCGATGAAATGACACGGATCATCTGGCAGTTCATCAAAGACAAACTGATTCACCCCTATCTCGATATTGATCTGCACTATTATGATCTTGGTATTGAATCTCGCGATGCCACAGATGACCAGATCACTGTGGACGCAGCAAACGCCATCAAAAAACACGGCGTCGGCGTAAAATGCGCGACCATCACACCTGATGAAGACCGCATGGAAGAGTTTGGCCTAAAGCGTATGTACCGCTCGCCAAACGGCACAATCCGCAACATTCTTGGCGGCGTTATTTTCCGCGAGCCGATTATTTGTAAAAACGTACCTCGTCTGGTTCCAGGTTGGACACAACCCATCATCGTTGGCCGTCATGCGTTTGGCGACCAATACCGCGCAACTGATTTTAAGTTCCCGGGAAAAGGCAAACTTTCAATCAAGTTTGTTGGCGAAGATGGTGCAGAAATCGAACACGAAGTATTTGACGCGCCGAGCGCTGGCGTTGCGATGGCAATGTACAACCTTGACGATTCAATCAAAGATTTTGCCCGCGCATCAATGAATTATGCTCTACAGCGCGGCGTTCCTTGCTATCTTTCTACAAAGAACACAATCTTGAAGGTCTATGATGGGCGTTTCAAAGATTTGTTCCAAGAAATTTTCGACGCAGAATTTGCTGATGCATATGCTGAAAAGAAAATTTGGTATGAACACCGTTTGATCGACGACATGGTTGCTTCAGCCCTTAAATGGTCTGGCGGCTATGTATGGGCGTGTAAGAACTATGATGGTGACGTTCAGTCAGACATCGTAGCGCAAGGCTTTGGCTCTTTGGGCCTAATGACCTCAGTTTTGATGTCACCAGATGGCAAAACTGTAGAATCTGAAGCCGCGCACGGCACGGTGACTCGTCACTACCGTCAGCACCAAAAAGGCGAAGCCACTTCAACAAACTCAACAGCATCAATCTTTGCTTGGACACGTGGCCTAGCGCATCGTGCCAAACTTGATGACAATGCTGAATTGGCAAAGTTCGCAACAACGCTTGAAGAGACAGTGATCAACACAATCGAAAGCGGCGGCATGACCAAAGATTTGGCCCTTCTTGTAGGACCAGAACAAGAATGGCTTTCAACAATTGGCTTCCTTGAAGCAATTGATGCGAACCTGCAAAAAGCAATGGCATAACGTCGATTGCATTTGACTAGACTGCTGAACCGCCCACTCTTCATGCGTGGGCGGTTTTATTTTGCCTCAATGGCCACAAAGTGTTTATGCTGAATAATGGACAAGTACACACATAGCGGTCGCTGCTTATGTGGCAACACAGTTTTCAGCGTTACAGCAGAACCCATCCACACCACAATTTGCCATTGCAAGATGTGCCAAAGGTCAACAGGCTCCTCCCATTTGCTTGAGCCCATATTTTTCAAAAAAGATTTCGCGGTGACAAGAGGTACACCAAAGACGTTTGATTATAGGTCCGATATGAGTGCAAAACTACTGCACATCAATTTTTGCGCCAACTGCGGCACCAAGCTGTTCCAAACGTTCGAGCGGTTTCCAGAAGTTGTTGGCGTGTTTGGCGGTACATTTGACAATCCAAACTGGTTCAGCCGAACGCCAGAAAATACTCGCCACATATTCGTCGATTCTGCCCTAAAAGGGGATCTGCTTCCCGCCGACTTTACGCTCTACCACCAGCATACTTCTGACCCAAAAACCGGAGAAGGGCTATCACCGTTCAAATTGAACAGCCCTAAACAGATTTAAACTGCACAGTTACAATTTGGTCTTAAGCCGTTCATTCGCGATTGCCAGAAAATCTTCTCTCAAATGCGGTTTGTTGATCAACAGGTAATTGAAGTCGTGAGAATCTAGAACCAGCAAGTCACAAGCAGTCACCGATTTTGCGGACAGCATATTCGAATCTTGCGCCAACAGTGCTGTTTCCCCGAAATGCTCTCCTGCACCTAACTGCAAAATCTGCCCACCGGTCTTAACAATCACAACCCCAGTGAGTACAAAATACATTGCTTTGGTTTCCTCACCCTCACGCACAATAGTTGTGCCTTTTGGCAAGTGGCGAGACTTCAAGAGCTCCATGATCTCAGAAATTTCACCCGCTTCAAGCTTTGAAAACAAGTCGACTTTCGACAACATGTTCCATGTCACCACGAAATTGCGCTGGTTTATCTCAATTGCAAAACCGTTCGACAATATGCCAATCGGCAGCGCATAAATGCCAACACCAAGGATCATAACAAACCCAGCAAACAGCTTTCCGAACGGCGTAATCGGCACAACATCCCCGTAACCAATAGTGGTCAACGTTGCCAACGCCCACCACATGGCCGACGGAATATCCCCAAACGCTTCGGGTTGCACATGCCCTTCAATCGCATACATGCCCGAAGCAGCCAAAAGCATCAGGGCCGTCAAAATAAGCAAGACTCCCATCAGAGATCGACCTTCGCGATGCACGACCCGACCGAACAACTGGAAGGCAGAGAAGTATCGTGCGATCCGCAAAAACCGCAGCATGGAAAACACCCGCAAAAAGCGCAAATCTAGTCCAGATCCGGGCACAAAGTAGAACGGCAGAATGGCGATAAGATCTATCAGCGCCATCGGCGTCATCATATATTGCAATCGACTCCAAACCGGATGACCGTCGCGCCGCAAGGGATGCTCAACACACACCCAAACGCGCAAAAGATATTCGGCTGAAAACACCAAAAGCGAAAGATAAAGTACAAGGTCTAATTCCCACTCATAGCGAGCGTGAAACTCCTCAATTGTTCCAAGGACAAATGCAATCGTATTCAGGAATATTAGCCCAATGAGCAGTATATCACTTATCAACGACACACGATCGCCGCCTACAGATGGTTCCAAAATCTCAAACCATCTACGACGAAGTCGGTGCAAACGGGTGCGTGTCATTGTCCTTGGCCCTTTCTAATCTGAGGTATTTTGCCCTAAAACATCTAACAACCAGTTGCGCACGCCTTGAATGTAGGCCTACGCATTGAGTGCCTCAGAAACGAATTCAAGTGCACACTGATAAAATGTTTGTGAGATTTTGACCTTTATTCTGACGATCTCATCTCCATATCAATTAAATGTCATTTGAACTGGAGTTAAAAATGTCTCGCAAAGCACTCTTAGCAATCCCCCTCCTAGCCGCTGGTCTAACCGGTGCCCACGCAGAATCGTCACGCGTCTACGAATTCACTGGATTCGATAGGATAGAAGCACAGGCAGGGCTTAGAGTTGCCGTTCAATACTCAGAAAAGCATCACATCGAAGTCATCGCCAAAAACTCCGACCTCTTCGACAAAATCATGATTACCCAATCGGGCGGCAGCCTTGTCGTAAAGCGCAAAGATGATTGGAGCATTATCGGCCTACTTTCATGGGACGACAATTGGACCAATGACGTTCAAGTCAACATAACAACGCCTCTCCTCACCGAAGTGGAAGCCTCATCCGGCGCGTCGATGGAAATTGGTCCGTTCGATCTTGACCGCCTATCATTGGAGGCTACTTCTGGTGCCGATTTAAACGCAAACGACATAACAGTGAAGAGCTTGTCGCTGGACGCCAGCAGCGGCGCATCACTCGACGCAACTGGCGCTTGCGAGAGATTGAAGGCTGAGGCGTCTTCTGGCGCTGACATCAATGCTCAAGGTGTTGAATGCGCTCAGGGCGAAATTGACGTTAGCAGCGGTGCTGATATTAGCGCCCATCTTTCCACATCTGTAAAAGCAGATGCTTCATCAGGTGGGTCAATCAACATTACTGGCAGCCCCAAAAATGTGGATATTGAACAAACATTCGGCGGCAGCATCAACATCAAGCGATAGTGCCATCTAAGTGCCATTCTCCTCAGCCTAGCCGTCCATTTTGAGTTCGAGCAGGCCGAGAAAAAAGCGGCATTGGAAACCATTTGTGTCATCGGCTGCTATTTAGTCATGGCACAGCGCATTGCTTACACCAATCCCACAAAGCTCAAATGCCAAATCAACTCTGGCAAATGCACCAAGCGACAAAGGCTCCGCAGGACTTGAAACTATCTATCAGCTAGAGTTGGTGTCAGAAGATTTTAACGGATATGTATGGACCAATTGATTTGATTGGCCCACACATTAAGTCAAAAAGTTAGCCAGCAATCGCCGCACGAATAGCATCGATTGCGGCACTGGCTTTGGTGCCATCTGGTCCACCACCCTGCGCCATATCTGGGCGTCCGCCGCCCCCTTGGCCACCAACCGCCTCAACGCCAATCTTGACGAAATCAACAGCGCTGAAGCGCTCTTTAAGGTCGTCGGTAACACCGACCGCAATGCCAGCTTTCCCGTCTTCCGAAACACCAGCAATCGCGACAATACCAGATTTGATCTGAGCTTTGCCTTGGTCCACAAGCCCGCGCAATTCACGCGTTGGAATTCCCTCAGCAACGCGCCCAACGAAAGACACGCCGGCGATCTCTTCAGGACCATTGGCACCGGACGTGCCACCACCCATTGCGAGTTTCTGCCGCGCTTCGCTGAGTTGTTTTTCAAGTTGCTTGCGCTCTTCAATCAACGCGTCAACTCTGGTCAACGCATCTCTGGGCGCAACCTTCAAACGGTCAGCTATGTCCTTAACCGTCTTATCTTGTTCATCAAGATATGCGCGCGCACCATCTGCCGTCAGCGCTTCAAGGCGGCGAACGCCAGATGCTACTGCACTTTCGCCAACAACCTTCACCAAACCGATTTCGCCTGTGCTGCGCACATGGGTGCCACCACACAATTCCATCGAATAGGTTTTACCTGCTTTTTCGCCTTCAAGCGCAGTGCCCATTGAAACAACGCGCACTTCCTCGCCATATTTCTCGCCAAACAGCGCCATTGCGCCCGCTTCTTTGGCTTCTTCAACACCCATTAAGCGTGTTTCGACGGGGGAATTTTGCAAAATAATTGCATTGGCCAACCGTTCAATGGTCGCGATTTCTTCTGCGCTTACCGCTTTAGTGTGCGAAAAGTCAAAGCGCAAGCGGTCAGGTGAAACCATCGATCCTTTTTGAGCAACATGCGTGCCAAGCGTTTCGCGCAAAGCTTCGTGCAACAAGTGTGTTGCGGAGTGGTTTGCCCGAATAGAAGCACGACGCCTCTTATCAACTCGCATATCCAAAGGCTGGCCGACCTTCACTGTGCCAGTAGTCACCTTTGCGGCATGGGCAAAAACCTTACCTACATGCTTGGTTGCATTGTTGATTTCAGCTTCAACGCCTTCACCATGTGCTGTGCCATGGTCGCCTACTTGGCCGCCGCTTTCTGCATAAAACGGCGTTTGGTTGAGAACGATGAAGCCTTCTTCACCAGCGTTGAGTTCTGAAACTACTACGCCGTCCTTAACAATGGCGGTCACTTCGCCTTCGGCGCGCTCATGCTCATAGCCCAAAAACTCCGTCGTTCCGGCTTTATCGGCAATGCCAAACCAAATAGCTTCGTTTGCCGCATCACCCGAACCGCTCCAGTTTGCACGCGCCTCCGCTTTTTGCGCGGCCATTGCGGCATCAAACCCAGCCTGATCCACTTCAACACCACGCTGGCGCAATGCATCCTGTGTCAAATCCAGCGGGAAGCCGTATGTGTCGTAAAGCTTAAAGGCTGTTCCGCCAGCAAGCACATCGCCTTCGCCCAAATCAGCACTTTCCTCTTCCAAAATCGAAAGCCCACGGCTCAGTGTTTTGAGGAAACGCTCTTCCTCCAACCGCACTGTCTCAGCAATCATCTGCTCGCCATGCACAAGTTCAGGATAGGCTTGACCCATCTCGCGCACCAACGTTGGCACCACCGAGTGGATGACAGGCTTGTCGGTGCCCAACAAAGTGGCATGCCGCATCGCACGACGCATGATGCGTCGCAAAACATAACCGCGCCCTTCATTGGACGGCAGCACACCCTCAGCAATTAGAAACGACATGGAACGCAAATGATCTGCGATTACTCGGCGGCTTTGATCGCCCTTATCGGCGACATCAGTGTTTGTCGCGTTCGCAATATCAGCGATCAACTTTTTGAACATGTCGGTTTGGTAGTTGTCATGCGTGCCCTGCATCAGCGCTGCAAAACGTTCAAGCCCCATACCCGTATCAATGGAAGGGTTTGGCAAATCCGTGCGCTCGCCATTGGCATGCTGTTCATATTGCATGAACACCAAATTCCAAATCTCGATAAATCGATCACCATCTTCTTCTGGCGAGCCAGGAGGGCCACCCCAAATGTGATCGCCGTGATCAAAGAATATCTCCGATGATGGGCCACAGGGCCCAGTATCGCCCATGGACCAAAAATTGTCCGACGTCGCTATACGAATGATTTTGTCTTCAGACAGTCCAGCAATCTTTCTCCAGAGATCAAAGGCTTCATCATCGTCAGCATAAACCGTCACCAATAACTTTTCGACCGGCAACTGGTATTCTTTGGTAATCAGGTTCCAAGCCAGTTCGATGGCATTCTCTTTAAAGTAATCGCCAAAGGAAAAGTTTCCAAGCATTTCAAAGAACGTATGGTGGCGCGCAGTAAAACCAACATTGTCCAAATCATTATGCTTACCGCCCGCGCGCACACATTTTTGCGCCGACGTTGCCCGCGTATATGGACGCTTCTCCAGCCCAGTGAACACATTTTTAAACGGCACCATACCTGAGTTCGTAAACATCAAGGTCGGATCGTTTTGTGGCACCAATGGACCAGAGGCAACAACATCGTGACCATTTTTGCTGAAATAGTCGATAAATTTGGAGCGGATTTGGTTGACGCTACTCATAAAGCCTGCCGGTTGGTTGAAGGCCCCAAAAGCATTTGGAGCAATTGACAATTCGGCTGGTTTTAACCTGCGCAATGCCCCCTGTCTAGGTGAGTATGCGCCCAGTTAAACTGCATACAAAAAAAGCGCAGACTTTCGTCTACGCCCTTTGTGTGAGGAGCATGAGGAGCAAACCCAGTTTCGATCCGTAAAACTGAACCGCAGGGCAACACCAAATACTTATTCGTCGTCAGACTCTAACAATGCTGTATCGACTTCTGAAATGGCAGGTGGCTCAATCATATTATCAGTTTTCAAACCCGCACTCTCGCGCACGCCTGCTTCAATTTCATAAGCTATGTGAGGGTTATCCTTGAGGAACTGACGAGAGTTTTCTCGCCCCTGCCCAAGACGCTCGCTATTATATGAGAACCAAGAACCAGATTTCTCAACAATGCCAGCTTTTACGCCCAAATCAAGCAACTCGCCGGTTTTGGAAATACCCTCGCCATACATAATATCAAATTCAACTTGACGGAATGGCGGCGCAAGTTTGTTCTTCACCACTTTTACCCGGGTTTGGTTGCCCACCACTTCGTCGCGATCCTTAATCGCGCCAATGCGACGGATGTCCAACCGCACAGAAGCATAAAACTTAAGCGCGTTACCGCCCGTTGTTGTTTCAGGCGAACCAAACATCACACCGATTTTCATCCGAATTTGGTTGATAAAGAGAACCATTGTTTTAGAACGGGAAATCGACGCGGTGAGCTTACGCATAGCTTGGCTCATCAAACGTGCTTGCAATCCAGGCAATGAATCGCCCATCTCGCCTTCAAGCTCGGCTTTTGGCGTAAGCGCCGCAACAGAATCGATAACCAACAAATCAATTGCACCAGAGCGCACCAATGTGTCCGTAATCTCGAGTGCTTGCTCGCCCGTGTCAGGTTGTGAAATCAACAGGTCGTCAATGTTCACACCAAGCTTACGAGCATAGATCGGGTCCAGCGCATGCTCAGCATCAACAAAAGCACAAATACCGCCCGCTTTTTGCGCTTCCGCAATAGCGTGCAATGCCAATGTTGTTTTACCTGAACTCTCAGGACCAAATACCTCAACAATTCGCCCACGCGGCAGACCGCCAATCCCCAAAGCAATATCAAGGCCCAAAGACCCAGTCGGAACAGACTCAACTTCAACAGCTGAGTTTTCACCCAGCTTCATGATGGAGCCCTTACCAAAATTCCGTTCGATCTGTGATAACGCCGCTTCCAGCGCCTTATTCTTATCCATAGAACCCGCCTCGACTACACGAAGTTGAGAATTAGCCATTACCTTCTCCTTATTCCAAAACCAACGCCATGATGCAATCCATCGGGCAAATCTATTTCTATATTTTGTACTATATTTGTTCTCATGTTTCACTAACATTGTCAAGCTATATAAATTATTGAAATTGAACGATAAAATTCCATCTATTCTAGTTTTGTTCTTATGCAAGACCGCTAAGCCGACATACCGCCCAATAGATTCAAGGAAGTTTGTATCTCGCAAACCAACCATTTTCAGTTGTATTTGGGAGAATCATCTTTATATGAGAATGATCATTCGCAAATAAGTCGAAAAGGTTGATACAAAATTGCAACGGATAAACGGACTTGACTTCGCGCGTTTATTGGCATTCGCGGGCATGGTCATTGTTAATTTTCAAGTCGTGATGACGTCGGCCGATGTGGCGAATTTCGGGCTTTTTAACGACATACTTGTTCTATTTGAGGGGAAAGCAGCTGCCACATTTGTTGTTTTAGCGGGCATTGGCACCACCTATGCTTATCAACGTGACAAGCGCGAAAACTTTGGTACATCTATGTTGAAACGCGCGTTGTTCTTGCTCGTCATCGGTCTACTGAACATGACAATTTTCAGCGCAGATATTATCCACTATTACGCGTTTTATTTCTTAATTGGCCTGTGGCTTCTACCACTCAGCAAGCGCTTATTGCTTGTGATCACCGCAGCAATAATTTTGGCGTTCCCAGTCTTAGTGGTGCTATTCAATTATGATGCAGGCTGGAACTGGAGCACACTCTCCTATCTCGATTTTTGGACGCCTCTTGGTTTTGCAAGGAACCTCATGTTCAACGGCTGGCATCCGATCATTCCCTGGCTAGCTTTCTTCAGTTTTGGAGTTTTTTTGGCAAAAACTGATCTCACATGTAAAGCAAATGCCTGGCGGCTTGTCGGCGTCGGCGCAATTGGTGTGATCGCCATCCCATTACTCAGCAAATTGCTTATTAGCGTCATGACTCCAATTGCTGGCACCAAGATTGCAACGATACTGTCGACGTCACCAATTCCGCCAGGTCCGCTCTATATGCTCAATGGCATTTGCGCCGCCATACTTGTTATAGGGCTATGCCTCTTGCTGCCCAGCACGGTGTTTCAAAACACCTTCATCAAAACTCTATGCCGCACTGGCCAAATGGCACTGACCTTATATTTTGCGCATATTGTCATTGGAATGGGGATAATTGATGCTCTAGGCCTTGTCAGCTCCACAACTGCACTAGGTGCATTTTGGGCGGCAAACTGTTTTGTCGCTGCATCCATAGTCTTCACGTATGTCTGGCGCACTAGATTTAGGCGCGGCCCAATTGAGGAATTGATGCGTCTTTTGACCAAATGAAGTCGAACGAATTGGCTGACGCTATTCAGCGCCAGCCAACACGGTTTTCACTTTTTGGGCTAACTGTTTTAGAGAGAACGGTTTTGCCAAGAACTCAACAGAACTGTCATCTTCAAGCCCCTTGCGGATGTTTTCTTCCGCATAGCCGGAAACAAAAATAACCTTAATGCCCGGATATCTTTCACGCATGTGGGTGAGCAATGTCGGCCCATCCATTTCCGGCATCACAACATCAGAGATTAACAATTCGATTTCACCGTCAATTTCTTCAAGCACTTCAAGTGCCTCAACCCCACTATCAGCCTCATGCACAATATAGCCTGCGGAAGCGAGTGCGCGTGATGCGAATGCGCGTACGCTATCTTCATCTTCTACGATCAGAATGCGTTCTTGCCCCGTCAGATCACGAACCTTGGTCGCGACTTCGGGTTGAACACTCTCATGAGAAATCTTCTTCGTGTCTTCTTTTGGTGCATAGCGCGGCAGGAATATCTTAAACGTAGTTCCCAAACCCATCTCAGTATCCGCGTAGATGAAACCGCCAGTCTGCTTCACGATGCCATAAACAGTCGATAGACCAAGTCCTGTGCCTTTCCCAATATCCTTGGTGGTAAAGAATGGCTCGAAGATCTTCGCAAGCACCTCTTGGGGGATGCCCGTACCAGAATCTTCCACTTCTATCAGCACATAATCTGCCGCTGGCATGCCGCGATAATTAAATGTCGCCGCAACCGCTTGTTCGACATTGCTGGTGCGAATTTTAACGCTACCACCGTCCGGCATCGCGTCACGCGCATTTACAACCAAGTTGATCACAACTTGCTCAAGTTGGATATGATCGGCCCTCACCGGCCAAATATCTGCAGCATGATCCACGGTTAGGGCAATGCTGTCGCCAATTAGTCGCTTAAATAGAACGGTCAAATCATCAACAAGCAACGACACTTCCAACACTTCCAATCGAAGCGTTTGGCGGCGAGAAAACGCCAGCAATTGCCGCACCAAACCAGCCGCACGATTTGCGTTCTGTTTGATTTCCATTGTGTCTTTGAACGAAGGATCATTTGGCCGCAAGTTAAGCAACAACAAATCAGAAAAGCCGATAACGGCCGTCAGAATATTGTTCAAATCGTGGGCAATACCGCCTGCCAGCTGACCAACCGCCTGCATCTTTTGGCTTTGGGCAAATTGCTGTTCCAGTACACGCTGCTCCGTTGTGTCCAACGCATAAACAATGACCCGTTCATCAATACTGCCACCATCCGCAATACCAGACACATAAAGGCGCACACTACGCTCTTCATTGGCAGCCAATACGGCATCAACTGGTTTGATGGTCGATTGATTGGATTTGGCAGCATCAATTGCCGCCACAAAGCGCGATTTCGCCTCTGGCGCAACAAGTTCTGTCAGCGGCAAACCTTCGGTTGCTTTCTCTCCATGCTCATTGCCAAAAGTGCGCATAAAAGGCGCATTTGTGCGCACAATATTGCCAGTCGCATCAAGCGCAGCAATGGCAAACGGGGTATCATTGAAGAACCGGCTGAAACGCACTTCAGCGTTGCGCAACTCTTCAGATGCATCAATACCCGGCGCTCGATCCAACACCAAAGTGCGAGTTTCTCCCAAATCGCCCTCAGCAAGCCGTGCCGCGCGGTGCAACAAGCGAACAGGGAAATTTGTGCCATCCCGTTTGACAAGATCTATATCGATGACTTCGGTTTTGATTTGCCCGTCATTACTGCCGCCCAGCAACAGGCCAGAACCTTCGCCGCGCACAATTTCTGATAACCGCAACGACCCCGCATCGAACTCGGCCAAATCATAACCAAGCCAATTGGCCAGCGTCGCATTGAGATACTGGATTTTGCCGCGCCCATCTGTCGAAAAGAATCCAGCAGGTGCGTGATCAAGGTAGTCGATTGCCTTTTGCAATTCCAAAAAGATGTTTTCTTGCCGTTCGCGGTCACGCGAAATATCCTCAACTGACCACAAAACCAATTTTTTGCCCGAAGCGCCTTCAACCTCTGGCAAGCCTTTTACAGAAACCCGATACCAAATTGCACCGCCCGTAGCACTGCTCACACCTGGATTGTCGGTCAAACGAATATCTTCAACCGCGCGTCGACCATCATGCGCTGCACGTGACAGCCGATAAATGGCTTCACTCGCTTCCGCAGCACTGGCAAACAGACGCGGCACACTCACGAGAGATTTTCGGTTCAAGCCTGAAATCAGTTCGCCATAGGCCGCATTGGCATAAACAATACGCCCCTCACGGTCCGCAACAACCGCGCCAAAATCCAAACTATCAACAATTGCGCTTTGCAGCGCAGGGCCATCATCGGTTTGGGAAATCTTGAACAGGCCAGCCGCCAACCCAAAAAGGCAAAACACGCCAACCACGGCCAAAAGCCCGAGCACCAACAAAAGCATATCGGCTGGGATTTGATCACCAAAAACCGAATAGCCAACCGCCAGCCCAACAAAGACTGCGGAAAGCAAAACAACACGCCATACCCCACCGCCACCAAAGCGCGCTTGAGTTGCAGGTTGCGGATAACTATCTTCAGCCAACGGCGTCATGGACATTGCTTGCCCCTATTCTGTCCTGCAGCAGGCGTCAAAAACGCCCAAAATCCCACAAGAATCATGATTATTGTCGTATCTAATCATCATCATTAGATGCACTCGCATCAAGCAAGTTTAAGACATTATTTAGCATTTCAATCATTTGCGCAGCATTTTTTCTTCAAATCAAAGGTATTTCCGCACCGTGAACCGATTATGGCACTAGCCGGCGCTCCAAGAGCGGGATTTGCGCAGCTGCATCACATAGCCAATCACTTGAGCCACTGCCTTAAAGTGTTCTGATGGTATTTCTTCTTCAACCTCAACACTGGCGTGCAATGCCCGCGCAAGTGGTGGATTCTCGACAATCGGAATTTCGTGCTCGCCAGCAAGTTCCCGAATTCTAAGCGCCACAGCATCCGTGCCCTTTGCCAAGCAAATTGGCGCCCCCATACCTTGCTCATATTTCAAAGCCACAGCATAGTGAGTTGGATTGGTGATGATGACGCTGGCATCTGGAACAGCGGCCATCATACGCTTGCGCCCGCGCTCAGCGCGCAATTGTCGAATTTTCGCTTTGACCTTAGGATCACCTTCCATTTGCTTATATTCGTCTCGAATTTCCTTGATGGTCATCTTTTGTTTTTCCCACCATTTGTTGCGCTGATACATAAAGTCCAGACCTGCAACAATGGTGATGACAGCAAGTGTCCCCAAGATGATTTTGATTCCCATCTCCTGAAAGATCGGCATAATCATGGATGGGTCGGCCGTGATAATCGTGTCCAAGCGGTCTCGCTCGGGCCACATCACCAAAAACATGATGATCGAAACAATGCACAATTTGGCAAGCCCTTTGCCAAAGTTCACCAATGCTTCACTAGAAAATAATCGCTTTGCACCAGCAAGTGGGGAGACTTTTGAGAACTTGGGCTTAATCGGATCAATCGACCAAACAGGGCGGTGTTGCACGAGGTTCGCAGCAAGGGCAAATAAAGCCAAAATCAGCAGCGGCACAACAGCAACCACAAGAACAGTCCCCGAAAGATCACGCCAAAACGCAGCGAACCCGGCACCGCTCACTTCAATCTGATCCGCATTGAGCATGATCATTTTGAGCTGCCCCATCAAACTTGAAGCTGTAATGGGCGCCATCAACGCGAACACAAACGCCGTGCCAACCATCATAAACCAGGTGGTCAACTCTTGGCTTTTCGCCACATCCCCCCGCTTGTGGGCATCTTCGAGCTTTTTCTCAGAGGGGTCCTCGGTTTTCTCGGACTTGTCCGGTTCGTCAGCCATGCACCACCCCTACCCAACCAACTTGAGCAAGAATTGCTCAACATGGTTCATGTACCAACTCATCATCATGCTCAACAAAAACACGAAGAGCAAAAGGCCAATCGCAATGTTGGCGGGCATAGCGATAAAAAACACCTGCAACTGCGGCATCAAGCGCGCCAACAGCCCTAGGCCGAAATAGAACACCAAACCAAATACAATAAATGGTGCGGCCATCTGCACGCCGACCACAAAACTTCCTGCGACCACTTCAAGCGCCAAATCAGCAGCATCTTTCAGATCGAGCGCAGCACCTGGCGAGAATATGGTGTAACTCTTGTAGATTGCGGCAAGCACCAGATGGTGCATATCCAACGTAAAAATCAGAGTGACGCCTAAAACCGCAATAAAGTTACCAAAGATCGCGCCCTGCACACCACCCTGGGTCGGATCAGCGGTTTGCGCAAACGAAAGACCTGTTTGAAAGGCAATCACCGTACCCGCCACTTGAGCTGCAGACATTAGAATTCTTGAGACACCACCAATAATCAAACCCACGCCAATTTCTGAAAACAACAGAAAAAGCGCCGGATAAAATGTCACTTCTTGTCGTGGATAATTTGGAGAAATCAGCGGGTACATGATGAATGTAAAGACCAATGCAATTGTTAGCCGCATCCGCATAGGTAAACGCTGGGAGCTAAACCCGGGCATCAGCATGACCATGGTGCCCAATCGCGCAAAAATTAGAATGTAGATAAGGGCAGTTTGAGGGAGCCAAGCAATGCTCATACCTTTAACCGCCAGTTACGATTAGGTCAGCAACCCGATACATATACCCGCTCAACAGCGACCCCATAAACGGCAGCAGCAATATCATGGTAATAAAGATCGCCAAGATTTTCGGCACGAAAACCAATGTCATCTCTTGAATTTGTGTCAGCGCCTGAAATAGCGCGATAACAACACCAACTACCAACCCCACCAGCATGAGCGGGGAAGAAACATAAATCAAAGTCCAAATGCCGTCTTGTGCAACATCAAGCACCTGCGCACCGGTCATTTTGGCCTCCAGATATGGTGAAGCGGATTACCTAAATTGGCATCCGCATAATTTCTTCATACGCACTAATCACACGGTCACGAATCGTTACCATTGTTTGCAGTGCGATTTCAGTTTCCGAAATTGCAGTCACAACATCAACCACGTTGGACTTTCCATCAACAAGATCTATTGCCTTCTGGTCGGCAATACGCCCTGTCTCAACGACTTCTCCGATAGATTCGGCAACCAACTTGCCGAAGTCAGGCGTTGCACCCATGTTACCAGATGACGCGCCGGGCGCAGCTTTGGAGGCCTGATCGACAAGATTGGCTGCACTAGCATAGGCATTCGTTGCCGCAGAAAACGGTACGCTCATCATATTCCCCAGTTTTACTTTTGCCTCACTTCATGCCTGTTCCCCAACAGTCATGCAGCAATTGGCTCTCCGTTAACGCGGACTACCCACGCAATATATCCAACGTCCCGCCTAACATGCTGCGCGACGTGGAAATCACATTCAGATTCGCTTCATAGGTCCGTTGTGCTTCCCGCATATCCATGGACTCAATCAACGAGTTCACGTTTGGATAGAGCACATATCCGCGCTCATCAGCCGCCGGGTGACCCGGTTCATAACGGCTTTGGAAATCGCTCATGTCATAGCTGACCTTACCAATTTCCACCTGATGGGCAGACAATTCGTTGTTATATACTGCTTCAAATGTCGGCACACGGCGGCGATATGGCTCTCCGCCTGGTTCTTTAGCGGCAGAACTGGAATTGGCCATATTTTCAGCAATAATGCGCATCCGGGCAGATTGAGCGTGCAATCCGGTTGCCGCGATTTTCAATGAGTCCATAAAATTAGCCATAGATAACTCCTACTGAATTACATGCACAAATAAGCTCATGCTTTGCCAAGCGCGGTGCGGATCAGTTTGATCGATCGCGTATATAATGTGGTGGCCGTTTGGTATTCCATTTGGTTGCCAGCGACTTTCATCATCTCGTCTTCCAACACAACCGCGTTGCCTTCCGGCGTAACCTCAAAACTGTTCATACGTCGCGCGCCAAACCGATCAGAACCTTGTCCTTCAACACTGAAATGCTGAGTATTTGTTGCACGTGTCGAAACTTTCGACATGTTCAACGAGTTCATTTGGTCAGCGAATGAAAATGCCTTAAGGTCGCGTCCTTTGTATCCTGGCGTTTCCGCATTAGCCACGTTTTCGGCCAGCAAAGACTGGCGTGTTTGATGCCACTTCATCTTTTGACTTAGGGCTTGGAACAAAGGCAGTTTCGAAATCGTCATATAAAGGCTTCCACTTCTACTAGGCAGATATTGCCGCCCATTTAGTTAACGCCTCATTAACGATATCTCCCAATTTGCAAATTTTACCGATTTTTCGGCCTTGCCCTTGCCCTAATTGCTTGTATAGCTCACCCTGTGGGAATAAATTTCCTATTTGCGGCGTCTTATAGTGACGCAGTGCAGACACCAAACGGGGAACGGGCGATAAAATGGGTTTCATCAACGATCTTTTGGGTAATGTTGATAGCAATATTTGGGTGTTGATCGGCGGCCTTGGTATAACCATTGTTGCGATTGTGCTTGTAGTTTGGCTACTAAAATTCGCATTTAATGCCAGCAGAAATGGCCTGGGCAGCCGCGTAAAGCGCCTAGGTGTTGTCAGCACTGCTGCGGTGGATAACAAGCGCCAGCTTGTCATCATTCGGCGCGACAACAAAGAACACCTCATCATGATTGGCGGCCCGACGGATGTTGTCATTGAGACGGGCATCGACCCGGAGGAATCAGTCATCCAAAAAGCTCCGGCAACGCGCGCCACTAAAGCAGCCTCACAAACTGCACCGGTAAAAGCAGAACCAAAAGTAGAACCTATTTCTAGCGCCCCAGCGCCCAAACAACCTATTCCTGCACAACCAGCGAACATCGGCACCTCTGCGTTTGCCCGCCCCGCTCCCCGGATTGTGCCAAACAACCCATCGCCAGGTGCCGACGAAGCACCAACGAACGTGACGGCAATTGAAAAACTGCGCGAATTGGGAAAGTCCAATCCGGACTCAACGGCGTCTTCATTGCGCTATCCAGGCATCCTACGCCCTATTACACGTCACAAAGGCGTGGATAGAAGTGAGTTAGATGAGAATAACGACGACCAATCCGACGACTCAGATAAATTGAATGCTCAAGAGGTGCCCGAAGTAGACGTGGCGCATGGAGCAGATGGTGACAAGGATAGCAAATCGGACGGGCAAAAAAAGCGCGACCGTAAACCAGCCAACAGCTAACAAGCAAACCATCGATTTGGCCTTTGTTCAGGCAACGTTATCGCGTTGCCTGAAGATTTCTGGACTGTGTTTTGTTGTGATGCTGGCTGGCTCACTGATCGCCTTCCCAGCTCTCGCTCAAGATATTTCTGTCGACTTTGGTGATCAAACCACCCTTACCGAACGTGCAGTGCAGTTGGTGGGCATCATCACGGTGCTCTCGCTCGCGCCTTCCATTTTGGTGATGGTTACCTCATTCACCCGTATCGTTGTGGTCCTATCGCTTTTGCGCACCGCCATCGGCTTACAAACTGCTCCCCCAAACTCCGTCATGATTTCGCTTGCTTTGTTCCTCACAGCTTTTGTAATGGCACCCACGTTGCAACGTTCATACGATGAGGGCATCGCCCCTCTAGTGACAGGTGAGTTGCAAATCGAGGAAGCTTTGCCGCTTGCAGCTGCCCCATTGCATGAGTTCATGCGCCAACATGTGCGAGACAAAGACGTTCAGCTGTTCCTTGATCTAACTGAAGCGGAGATTCCTGAAAACCCAGAAGACTTGGCCATCACAATTCTTGTGCCTGCCTTTATGATTTCAGAGTTGCGCCGTGCATTCGAGATTGGTTTCTTACTGTTCGTGCCCTTCATCGTCATCGACATGGTGGTATCTTCAGTGCTCATGTCCATGGGTATGATGATGCTACCCCCGATTGTAATATCGCTGCCGTTTAAGCTCATTTTCTTTGTGCTGGTAGATGGTTGGCATTTGGTTGCAGGCTCGCTCATTCGAAGTTTTGGTTAGCTAGCCAAACCTTGCCCTAACCGCTATCTTAAAGAACGTCAGCTTGGGGCGCGATCGCCCCAGAGTCGACATATTGCGTTTTGTACGCATTGAGGAATGAGTTCAGCGAGTCAACATCGGCAATCTGTCTGGCCAGCTTGCGAAACTCCAGCGTGCCATAAGCGGTCTTGCCGGTCACAAATTCGAACACTGGCCATTCGGGCGTACCAGACATCCGTCCAGAGAACTTGGCCCGCAGCCGCGTCAAACCAATTTCATCCCCCGCCAAGGTATAAGCCACTGCCGCTTTTACCATATGGTTGCGCACAGATGTTGAAAGTGAACCTTCAGGTAATCCATCAGAATAAATGCGCTCAAGCATTTCCCCTGCTTCGCGATACCGCCGACCAGCCCAATGCGCATCCACTTCCAATAACGATGCATCACGCCCCTCAAGACCGCGCAGAATATCAACTGCAAGCTCGTCTCGGCCCGCGTCAATCAGAGCTCTGGCTTCCAATATCCGGCGTTGCCGCTCAAGTGTTGGAACTAAGTTTGCCAATCGCGTGCGGTATAGGGTTTTAAGCGCTAAGTCAGGGCGATGGTCCGCAATTTGAATCACCGCCAAATCTGCAGCGATTTTCGCACGCGCAACGCCTTCAAGCCGATTATCAATTTGATATTCGAGCAAGCCAGCTGCCTGCTCCAGCAAATCAACACCCACCAACCTTCGAGCCAAATTGCGGATCATTTCATCGCCCTTGGCGCCTACTGGGGCCAAGTTTCTAAAATCATAGAAAATGGCAAGCGCGGCAATCGGGTCCATTCGGTCTGCTTCGCCATTTAAGTACAAGTTCGCAAACACTTGTTTTGCTTCGTCATAAAGCGCGGTTTCATCAGGCGTGTCTTGATACTCGGTTGCCATCAATTCAAGTGTTTCAAAGCCTGCTCGATAATCACCCGACTGGAACTGGAACTGACCCATCATATGCTGAATTTTGGCAGCCAAAGGATCACCACGCCAAGTCAAAGACTGCAACTCAAGCGTTTCTTTTGCTTTCTCAATATCAATCCTTTCTGTCTTTTCGAGAATAACCAAAGTGCGATAAACAGCTTCTGCGTGCGTTGGACGAATATCCGCATTCATCACAGCCCCATAGGTATCAAGTGCTTCCTCGTAGCGTTCTTCGATCTCGTCAACACGTCCAGAAAGCAAATCATATTTACTTAGGCTAGCTTTATCGAGCTGCGCAAAGTCAATGGCATCCAAATAGCGCACAGCCAAACTGGCATCATTCTCTTCAATCGCCGCACGGGCCGCTGCAAAGTAAAATTCATTCTGCAACCAGGATGGATAGTTTGGCACAACCTCTTCCGCCCGCAATCCATCGGCACGCGCCATATCAAATTCAGATCGCTGCGCGCGGGCAATCGTGCGCCACATAATGGCATCAATATTCTCACCAATGCCTTCATCAAGCAGAAGTTCAAGGGCGTCATCAGGGCGGTTTGCCAAAACATTTGCCGCGGCAAGCGCAATCTTGGTCTTATCCTGCATTGCCGGGCGCTTGGTATCCGTCATTATCACGTTGGCGACGCCAATCGCTTCCTGTGCCAAATTCATCGAGAGATAGAACCGAACTAATTCCAGACGCGTCAGCTCTAGTGCCCCGTCGGAGGTCTCAGTGATACGCCGAGATATCTCCTCGCGTTTTTCTCGAAATTCAACCGGATTATCAACACCAAAGCTCGTTAAATCCAAAAAGCCAACACGGTTTTCGTTGTCATTCAGAGTTTCCTCAGTGCGCCGTTCAACGCCGGCGGAAAGGACCAATCCATCTGTCGAGTCAATGATCACATGACTCTCTTCAATGGTGACACTGAGCTCATCATGGAATGGCTTAACCACCAAGCCGTGAACGGCTCTTAGTGCACGAAAATCAACATATTCCAAATCCCGAACGACGGCACGAGATGGAGGATAAGCCGTTACCACATAAAGCTGATCGCCAACGTTTGGGTCTCGTATTTGATGAACCTTTGCTGGCCTTTGCAAATCAGCAGAAACCCGCACGCGACCGGTCGTTGTCGTGTCTTGACTTAGAACCATTGGTTCAGTTGGCGCTATTAGGATATCACCCAGAGACAATACCCAAGACCGACCTTCAGAGCCCAACGTCGCCAAGCGCTCTGCATTCATATTCAACCGCACGATCTGGGTCTCGCCAGCACTGTCAACTTCAATATCGCTGGCAATACCGCCCATCAACTCCATATCAGAGGGAGTATTGATACTCACGTGTGTGTCAAAAATCATCCAGACAGCACCGCCCCGCTTGTAAACAGCAGCTGGTGTGTCTTGTTCAAATGGAAAAATTAGCCGAACGGTCGCGCCAATTCGATTGATAAAGGGTGTAATTGCTGTCTGCCGAGAGAAAGAGGGACCTCGCTCCAGCTTACTTTCTTGCATTTCGACGGCCGGTGGGTCTTCTTTTTCCTCAACCGTCAATTCAAGGTCTTCGGGGATATTCCCTCCAACTAAATCGGCCAATGGCACGCTAATGGCTTCGTTGTTGGAGAAATCCAAATCAAGCGTATAACGGCGCTTCTCCTCGTTAAAAAAGCGCGGGTCCACTTCTTCTGCCAGCTCGAACGTCAGCAGCAACCCATCATCCAACACCTGCTTTGTCATGCCAAGTAATTCAGGCGGCAAATCAGATTCAATCGTATAAAAATCAACATCAACTGGCCACTCAAAGAGCAACGAGGCTGTGCGATCCTCAACACTAAACTTAGCCTCAGTCTCCATCGACCAATCAAAAACCAACCGCGAGAACGTTGGATGACGGCCTAGACGGACCTCTAGTTCTGGTTGGGATTCGCGTGCGATTTTTGCTTTACGTCGCCGTTCAGCCAAAAGTGCGGCTTGTTCGGCGCGCAAAGCCAACTCTTTGACCACCTCTTCTGGCAATGCCGGATCAAGTCCCGACCATCCCGATGGAATCAAATCAATGAATAATCGTTCGCCAGCTTCGATTTTGTTTATCCGAAATTCCTGTTTTAATCCAAACCGAATGCCTTTGCGATCAGGGTCCAGACGACCAACCGCAATGTAGTCACTAAGATGCTCGGTCACGTCAGGCAAATTGACTTCGATTGGCTTGGAGAATTCTAGCGCCAGAACACCGCCCGACACCTTCAGGGTATATGAGGGCAGATTTAGGCGGTCTTTAAACCGAACTATTAGGCGGCCATACCCTGTTTGCCCCTGTGCAATCAACTCAACACGTTCTACGGTATCATTGGTTTGCGCGAACGCATTGGGCACAAAAACGCATACGCTCAACATCGCCATCCACAAAAGGAAAGCGACAGAACGCAAACTAGCAGTTCTTGACACACGTCTAACGATCATTAACCGCAAAGGGCTCCGACTTTTTCACTGCATACAAAATATCTTGCTAGGCTTAACGGCGCATTACTTTTCCGTCACTCTATTGGCCAACAATTTGCGGAAGTTCGTTGTTACTGCTGCCAGCCACTGTTTGGCTAAGCTCAGTCAGATTTGGATTTGCCAGATTAATGGTGAGCGCCTCGGCTTTTTCAGAATCCATAGCAGCCATAATTGACGCCATTTTTCGCGGATTTATGCGCTCCACCATACGGACCAGTACAAGCATATCTAAGCGATCAAATATCCTCGCGGCGTCTTTGGCCTTCATATTCTCATAAGTTGAGACCAAAGCTCGGAATTTTTCCTCTTCCTGGCCCTCTTTTTCGTCTACCAATGCCGAAATTCGCGCCTCAATCTGCTTTAGTTCGTTTGCGCGAGTCTCCAATCGCAGCTCCGCCGCCCGAATGATGGATTCTTGCACCTGCAACTGCTCTTCACGCAGATCTAATTGTTTTCGGCGTTCACTCAATCTTTCCAAAAACTCGAGTTCGGTAGGTGAAACTCCCGAAGCATCGCTGAGTTCCTTCAAGTTGCCACTTGAATCCATCGTAACTGGCAAAGATTCTTTTGGCCTGTTGGGATCAAGAACAGCGTCCGTGGCATCGATAACTGGGTTCTCACCATTATCTTGCTGATCCGCGAGCACTGGGTTCGCTGCATTGGCATCCTCTGCATCGGTTTGCGCCTGAGCTTCTTGTGCAATTGCTTCGCGACTACCAAAAACATACAAATCGCCCGAAACAAACCCGAACAACTTAAACACCAGCAACGCTGACGCAACAACAATTACAACTGGCAGTAGGCGGACTGAATTCACGCAGCAGCTCCATCACGGCGACTAAAATTGTCAAGTTGGTCAAGCGCAGCTTTTGCCTTAAACGGCTTTTCTTTTGGTTGTGGCGAAGCATTCCGTGCAGTCTGAGCGATCAAAGCAATCTTGCTCATAACGGACTGTCCAGCATTCACGTGATGAGCTAACTCAATCGAAAAGCTCTCAGCTTCATTCAAGCGAGATTGCAGAAGGCCATCACACTGAATAGCTGTTTTCCGCATTTCGGTGATCGCGCCATTCGCTTGATCAGTTGCCCGTACCAAGTCAGTGATCATCGTTTGCAGGGCCACACGATCATCGCGAAGTCGTTTCAGCCGCACATTCAATATGTAACAATATCCAATTGTGAGAATGAGTAGAATAGCAACTGCACCTTCTACGATCAGTCCAAGCGCAAAATTACCCATTATCTATTGTTCCCTTGTTCGTCCATGGCTTCAAAAACAGCCATAGTCACTTTTGGCGGATTAAGTGGACGCGTGACTCTAACCGATACATTTTTGCCGATGTGACCCATGACGCCCTCACTAAGCAGAACATCCCCACATCGAAGCGACACAGGGTCATTTGGCGTCCGCTCAAACATCAACGTGTCGCCCTCCCCCAGTTCCAACATTTCAGATAGAGGGATTTCCCATTCGTGCAGGACTGCCTGTATTTCTGTGTCCGCTGCGTAAATCTCAGTCGCCAAATGCCCTTCCCAAATTGGGTCGCGGCCAAACTTTTCCCCCATGAACATCTGGAGAAGTTGTTCACGGATTGGTTCAATTGTTGCGTATGGCAGCAAAATCTCGACTTTGCCGCCCCTATCGTCCATATCGATACGCAATTCAATCAAAATTGCCGCATTCGCCGGACGCGCAATCGCCGCAAAGCGCGGATTGGTTTCCATTCGCTCAATGCTGAACTTAACAGGCGTCAAAGGCTCAAAGGCCTTGTGCATATCATCAAGAATGAGTTCGATCATCCGGTTGGTCAACGACATCTCAATTGTCGTATATGGTCGACCTTCAACCCGAATGGTGTTGTTGCCTCGGCGGCCACCAAGCAACACATCGATCATGGAATAAATAAGGTTGCTCTCAACCGTCATTAAACCGAAATTGTCCCATTCTTCAGCCTTGATCACTGTCAAAATCGCTGGCAGCGGGATTGAATTCAAATAGTCACCAAACCGTACCGAAGAAATACTATCGAGCGAAACTTCAACGTTGTCGGATGTAAAGTTGCGTAAAGATGTCGTTGTCAATCGCACTAGGCGATCAAACACGATCTCCAGCATTGGCAAGCGTTCGTAGGAAACAAGTGCGGAGTTGATAAGCGCTTGGACACCTGAAAGGTCTCCAATAGCCATATCGCCGCTATCAAAACCCAAGAGATTGTCGATTTCATCCTGATTGAGAATTCGATCAGCAGCCCCGCCGTCGTCACCGTCGTCGCCGCCTTCAATCATTGCGGCCCATTCGGCGGCCGCATTTTCCCCGTCGCTGTCCCCGTCGTCGTCGGAGATGCCAAACTCTTTCAGGAGGTCGTCAGTATCTGATTCCGACATTATTCAAGCGCCCCTATTGCACTAATATCTCTTTGAAAACGATGCTTTCAATTTGCGTTGGGAACAGAGCTAGATTTACGCGCCGCCGAAGCTCTTCCTTCAGGCGATAAATGCCTCCTGAACCCTCAAGGTCTGATTTGCGCATTTCTCGCAAATAGACCTGAAAAGTATCCAGAACCCGTGGCATTAACGCCTCAACATTTGGCACCATAGCCTCGTCCGCTAATTCAAGCGAAACAGCCATCTTCAAAAAGAGATCCTTGGCTTCGCCCTTTGAGTTCAGATTCACGCTAATTATTGGAAGGTCATAAAAAAACGTTTGCCGAACCGCTGCCTGGTTTTCCGTTGCAGTGCTTTCCCCGCCGCCCGAAAACAGCATGAAATATGCAGCCGCACCGCCACCAAGCAAAAGCACAACGGCCCCAATGATGATAATCATCATTGGCGGGCCTTTTTTCTTGCCGCTGTCTTCGCCGTCTACATCTTCAGCTGTGTCGTCTGCCATATTCTCGCTCTATCTACGCGGTGCACATTGCTCAAATTCTTTTCCATAATCCACGTAACGACGAGAAGGTTAACGAAGTATTACCAATTCTGATTTGCTGGGCAATTTTTGCCGAGGCAATTTTTCCACGTAACAGGCCAAATCTAACCTCGAATCCAGCCAAAGTAAAATTTATACAACAAAATCAACAAGATAATAGTTGGCACGATCCTCGCATTGTAGTGGTCAGGCGAAATACTTGGGGAAGTGGCTCGCTGAACAAAATTGGGGAGATAGTGCAAAATGGAAAATGCACAGCTCATAAGTCTATCGCGCCAGATTGCGCTTCAACGTCAAATGGACGTTGTTGCCAACAACATGGCCAACATCAATACCGCTGGGTATAAGAACGTCGATATTCTCTTTGAAGAATATGTGATGCCTGTTGCTCGCCACAAAGATTTCAAAGCCTTAGATCAACCATTATCATTTACCCAAGACTGGGCAACAATTGACAATTTTGCTGCTGGCTCAATCGAGCTGACAGGCAATGACTTGGACATGGCAATTCAAGGCGAAGGTTTTTTCGTCATCCAGACACCAGGTGGCGAACGCTACACAAAGAACGGCAGCTTTCAACTAAACCAACGCGGCGAACTTGTTACCTCGGAAGGTTTCAACGTTCTGGCCGACGGCGGCTTCTTAACATTTGCCCCAGAGGAAACAGGCATCGTGGTCACAAAAGATGGCCGTGTCTCAACGTCTTTGGGCGAAAAAGGCATCCTACGTATCGCCGAGTTCGATGACCCACAATCCCTCAAACGTGAGGGTGACACCACGTTTTCTGGCGAAAACCCAATTTTCGATAATGCATCCCATTTGGTCCACAAAGCCTTAGAGCGCTCAAACGTCTCAGGCGTAAGTGAAATGACCGAAATGATCCGCGTCACGCGCGCTTACACCTCGATGGCAAACTTGCAGCAAAAGCAAGATGAGCTGCGCCGTAGTGCAATTAAACGCCTTGGCGACTTAAAAGCCTAAGCGCTATCCCAGTTAGAAGGATTTGAAAACATGAAAGCTTTATATACTGCATCAACCGGGATGGCTGCTCAGGAACGCAACGTTGAGGTAATCTCAAACAACATCGCCAACATGCGTACTACCGGATTTAAAAAACAACGTGCTGACTTCCAAGACTTGCTTTATCAAGTTTACCGTCGCGCAGGTTCACAAACATCCGAGGCTGGCACACAATTGCCCACGGGCGTCGAGGTTGGTTCGGGTGTTAAACTGGGTGCAACCCCTCGGATCATGAGCCAAGGCAGCGTAGCGCCAACACAAAAAGAATTGGACGTTGCAGTAAGGGGTGAAGGCTTCTTCTCCATCACCATGCCTGATGGCCGCACAGGATATACCCGTGACGGTTCATTTGAACGCGACAGCCAAGGGCAACTCGTCACCATCGAAGGCTATCTAGTACAGCCGGGCATCGTTATTCCAGGTTCGGCCCGCTCAATTTCCATCTCAGCCGATGGCCAAGTTGAAGCATTCTTAGACCAAGATGCTGGCCCGACAGCCCTCGGCCAAATTCAACTGACTCGGTTCGTAAATAAAGCAGGCTTGGAATCTGTTGGTGACAACCTTTACGTGGAAACAGCAGCCAGTGGCCCACCACAAACAGGCACCGCAAACGCAGACGGTTTTGGTAACTTGCTTCAAGGTCACTTGGAAATGGCCAACGTGAACGCGGTAACCGAAATCGCAGATCTCATCGCTGCCCAGCGCGCATACGAAATGAACGCCCGGGTAATTTCTGGAGCTGACGAAATGCTCCAAGCCACAGCGCAGTTACGTTAGGGGATTAGGTAGAATGCTTCGCTTCACCAAATCACTCATCATTGGCCTGATTGCTTCAAGCATTGGCACCGCCGCTTGTTTCGCGGAACCAACGCTCAAGTCATCCGTCATTGTACACTCACAAATCGTCACAGTTGGCGACATGTTTGACGGCGCTGGAAGCTTGGCGGAAAAGGGCCTCTTTCGCAGCCCCGCACCTGGCACCATCGGCGCTGTACCCCTGCCCTCAATTCAATTAGCAGCTCAACGCGCAGGCATCACATCATTTGATGCCAATGGCATTACTCATGTGCGTGTTGAACGTCCGGGCATCGCAATTGACCAAGAGTTCTTGAGCACAATTTTTAGCCAAGAAGTATCTAGCCGCGGACAATTGATCGCCAACCAAGAAGCTAAGTTCTCTGCGTTCGGCAATTTCAAAACGGTCTACGCAGACCCAATGGCGTCAAAACCAGCCACCCTTTTGGACTTTTCTTTTGAACCGCAAACGGGCCGCGTTTCAGCCCGTTTAGCGCTTGCTGGACACAATGCTCCATTGGCGATCAGCGGCAAACTTGAAATCATGGCACCTGCCGCTCACCTAAGCCGCACAATGGCTAAGGGCGAAATCATCGACATCAATGACATTGAGTTCAAATCGGTGCCTGTTCGCTTTTCAAAAGTGCAAGGTGATATGCAGCTTACTGACTTGGTTGGCAAAAGCCTCACTCGGGCTGTGCGCGGGGGTTCAATGGTTAAATTGAGCGACTTATCGGAGCCAGTACTGATCGCCCGCAACGACCTAGTTACCATTCTGTATCAACACGGCCAACTCAAGCTCACCGTAAAAGGCCAAGCTCTGCACGCGGCGACACAAAACCAAATGGTCTCCGTTCTGAATCTAATGTCCAAGAAGACTGTCCAAGGCATAGCCACAGGCGCCGGAACAGTGCTCATCACCAACGACCCAACCCGCATTGCAAGCCGGTAGGCAGGAGCTAATCATGAAACTTTTCAAAATCATCACACTCATTGCGCTCAGCGCAAGCTTGGCTGCCTGCACAACAGCAAACCGCTTAGCAGGCATTGGTCAAGCACCTGCACTGACCACAATCGATAACCCCACAGCGCAAGCCGGCTACAAACCAGTCAACATGCCAATGCCAGAACCTGAACGTGTGGCCTACTCGCCAAACTCACTGTTTATTTCAGGCACACGCGGATTCTTTAAAGACCAACGTGCCAGTAAAGTTGGCGACATTCTAACTGTGGAAGTGACGATTTCGGACAAAGCGTCCTTCTCAAACAAAACAGCACGCTCACGGTCAAGCACAAACGATGCAGGCGCTGGTGGTGTCGTCGGTTCAATCTTCAACGCAGTTGTGCCGGACGTATCAGCATCAGGCGCTATAGAGTTGTCATCCGGCCTTTCTGATACCGGAAATGGCACCGTCAATCGGTCAGAAAACTTGCAAACGCTCGTCGCCGCAGTGGTGATCCAAGTGCTTCCAAACGGCAACCTGGTGATCGAAGGACGTCAAGAGGTTCGTGTTAACTTTGAGGTTCGTGACATGATCATTGCGGGCATTGTTCGCCCAGAAGATATCGGCGCAGCCAATACGATCTCTTCGTCCAAGATTGCTCAAGCGCGGATTTCATACGGCGGCCGCGGTCAAATCACAGACGTGCAACAGCCCCGCTATGGCCAACAATTCATGGACGCCATCTTACCATTCTAATCAAACAAGCGTTTTGCCAATCGATTTTCCCCAATTTATCGATTGGCTCTCCCCAGAAGGGCGCGGCTTTCCCCAATTTTGCCGCGTCCTTCTCTAGTTTTTAATCGCCTCAGCGCGTGGAGTTGAACACCAAAACACCAAGAATGATCGCAGAACCACCCAATAGAAGCGAAAGCGACGCCACTTCCCCCAACAACAAAATGCCAAGCCCGGTGCCAACAAGTGCGATAATTGGCCCTATTTGGCTGAGATAAACCGCCCCCGCTATTTTTTGCAGAACAAAGTAGAACGCAAAGCCAACGGCGAAAATCAATATCTGCAAAATCAGCGACAAACCCATTTCGCTTGTCGGCAATGCCAGTATGGGCTCTCCAATAAGTAGAGCGATCAATACGGAAAGCAGCCCGGCTACTATCAGCATCAAAGGCGCAAGCGCAAACGGTGACGCGCCCTCTGGCCACGCCCAAGATCTGTAGATATTCCCAATAGCTAAAAACACCGGCCCCGTTAACGCAACAACAATCCAGACAGCCCCAAATTGGCTGCCCGCCAATTTTCCCAAACTAAGGGCAACTGCGCCCACCAGCGCAATCCCCACCCCGACCGCTCGCGACAGCTTGAACCGTTCAGTGCGCAAAACGACACTAAACAAATAGGTCAAAACCGAAGCAAAGGCCGTGACCATGGCCACAAAACCTGCCCCCACATGAGGCACCGATACAAAGAAAATCAAATTGGGCAAAGCGAACAGTAGCCCACTGAAAAGCGAAAACTTCAAAACGGCGCGACTGAAGTCCATGCGTTGGCCAAACAGGCGCAAACCCACCATCATTAGAAGTCCGCCGAGCGTGCCAGATAGAGCCAAAAACACAATTGGGTGCCATCCAACTTGCGCCGCCACTTTACCATTCACCGTGGTCGCCCCAAAAAAGCTACCGACAATAATCAGCAAAACAAACGGCAGCAGTTTCGTGAAATTGAAACTCTCATCAGAAATTGTTGACACAGAAACATACGCGCCGCCCAAGGGTCTATCCCTTGGCGGTACTGGCGTGATATGGCCAGACATAGATATTCTCCAATTTTGCACTTGGATTATATCTTTTCATAAAGTATCTTAATGTCAAGATAAATTGAGGTAGAGATGGACCGCGCGCAATTTGCAGCTGATCAATGGCGAAAAGAATGGCCCCAAATCAATGAGTTGCCCATGCTCACCCTTGGGCGATTGGCAGAAGTCGCGACCCGTATTATGCAGGAGGAAATGGAACCGTTTTTCGCCGAGCACGGCCTGCACGCTGGCGAATTCGACGTATTGGCAACTCTACGCCGCAGCGGAAAGCCCTACGCCCTCACCCCAACTCAACTTTATGAAGCGACTATGGTCTCTTCAGGCGGCATGACCAACCGCATTGATCGATTGGAAAAAGCGGGCTTTGTTGAACGTCGCAAAAACCCAAACGACCGACGTGGCGTAATCGTTGCCCTTACTGATAGTGGCTTCGAAAAGATCACACACGTGATCCCACTTCACATCAAAAACGAAGAACGAATTCTCTCAAAAATGTCGGCAGAGGAACTTGAGCAACTAAACACTCTAACGGGTAAACTATTGGCAAGTTTGCAAGCTAGTCATCAAAAGGCATAAATTGCGAAAACAACTGCTGAGCTTCAGCCAAATCGGCAATTGGCACATAGTCGCAAACGGCGGCATATTCGTCCCACATTTTTTTTACGTTTGAGTTTGTATGTGCAACGTGCATAGCCTCTTCGCTGACCCACTCAAACACTTCAACAAATGTCCCATCAGCAGCACGCATAACTATAGATTGCCGTTCGGTTGCCAATCCTTCATCACGCAGTCGCTGAACGTGCGTTTTCATCAACATCGCTAGGGCCGCATCACAATTTGGTTTTGGACGGTAGCCAACAACAACGATGCGTGACATGGCAACTCCTACTTCAGCACGTGCCTTTTTTGAGACAATTCCGCCAGCAGTGGATCAATATGTTGAGAGAATTCTTCTTTTCGTGCCGTTTTGATCGTTTTGAGTACCTGCATCGCATGGTCTGCAGTGAATTTTTCAAAATACTTTCCCGCGTCTAACCCATCCGGCCACACGTTGGAAAGACGACGATTGATATATTCTTCCACCATATATTGCTGGCGCTGGATCGACTGGGCAAAGGTGCCTAGGTTCCACGCCATCTTCAGCGCATAAAGGTCAACGCCCGCTCGATTTTCACCACTTAGACCAAATCGCTGCATGTATTGGCGGCTCTTTGCCTCAAAATTTTGCGGCGCATAATCGTGGGTAACATCCTGCCATCCCAATGCACTAAGTGTCGCTACCAGCCCACTCGGGGTCACCCGTTCTTGGAACTGCAAATTGAAACGCCCAGCGTCTGCCAGCACCTTCAAAACCAAATCAGAACAGGAAAGCCATTCCTTGATTTGTTTTGCGTTGCTGTCGCGTGGGCCACGCCCGATACCCAAAAAGCGGCGCAATCCGTATTTGGACTCAATGTAACGCCAAGCCTTCATCATGGATTCCGCGCCAAACGATGTATCCGGTGCGCTCAACCCTGGCGCGCGCAGCACCAAAAAATCTCGATATCTGTTGTGGCTGTCGTAACAAAGATCGATTACCGGCACAAACCGCACACCACCGGGATGCACCATATCGGTATAATATCCCTTAACAGCACGTGGGTAAGCTTCAATCGCTGTCAGCTCAGAGCCAACCAACGCACAATGGGTAAATTTGCGTTTTGACTTGAAAGCATCCAAGTCGAAAACGTGCTGAAAGGTGACATTGACGTTGGATTTAGATCCATACGAGCGATAAAAAACCACGTCGTAAGGCTTGGATATGGGCCACAACTGCTCAGCCGATTGAAGCGCTTTGCCAAACGTAGCAGGTTGCTGATCATGCAATAATGCCTGATTCATAAGCAACTTACCCCTTTTACACCGGCTGACCATTGGAACGAATGCCTATCACACAATGAATAAGCATAAAACGCAACCTAAATTGCATCATTGCCAATGCATCTGAATATGACCCAGATCAGTCGTCGCGATAAACTTTTTCTCGGCGTTCGTGTTTTTCTTGCGCTTCAAGGCTCATAGTGGCGATCGGTCGAGCGTCCAAACGTGCAAGCCCAATCGGCTCACCAGTCACTTCGCAATAACCATATGTCTTGTCGTCAACCCGTGATAGCGCAGCATCAATTTTTGAAATCAACTTGCGCTGACGATCACGAGTACGCAGTTCCAGCGCACGATCACTTTCCGAAGAAGCCCTATCAGCAATGTCGGGGTGATTTTGACTTTCCTCTTGCAATGCCTCAAGCGTCTCTTTGCTTTCGCGCAGAATATCTTCTTTCCACGCAACCAGTTTCTTGCGGAAATACGCAAGCTGGCGGGAATTCATAAATTCTTCCCCTTCGGTCGGTCGGTAGGTCTCGGTTGTTTCGAAACTTGCCTCAGCTAAGTCGACCTTGTTGTCCAAATCCATTGACACGGCAATTTACTCCCTAAGTCTATGCGCGACATATATAATGGCCAAGCCCACTAACAGCAAGTGAGTTTGTTGCGCAGCATGTAAGGATTGTGTGTAACGGGAGTATGAAATGCACAATTTCAGTGAGGCATTTACGTATCTATTTGTATTTATTGAATTTTGCCAGTTCAACACGCACCCGCAACTCAATGTCATCTATTATTGAATCAAGCGCCGGATCTAGGTTTCCACGGGCCTTTGTGACCAAATTGAGCATATTATCGAGCCGAGATTCGGAAATTTGTCCAACCAATAAGTCAGTTTTGATGCGCTCAAGACCGTCCAATAGATCATGTCCGCGTTTGACCGCCTTTTTGCGTGCGAATGTTGGGTCTTCAACAGCCTGCAGAGCCAAAAGCGCATCGATTCCGCCGACATCATGACTTGGCGCACTTGATTGAGCTCTGTTTGTCGACGCACTCTCGCTAGAGACCGAAAACGCGGAGTCGTCCGCTTTTCCCGCCTTCTTATTGGACTTCTGTGAAGCCCTATTCAAACGATTTGCATCTGTAATGCGCATTCGAAACTTTTCTCCATCGCGCCAAAATCAATTGCCTTAACGCTACTAGGCAAAATTTACCACAATTCACCACCAAGATACCAAGAATAGGCAGTTTTTTCCTCTAATTATTTTTTCAGATTCTACGCGCAATCATTACTTAATATTTTCAATGACTTACAGACATAAGAAACTGGCACGAAACTCGCAACGGTAGGGGCAACGACAGTGAGACATGTGCTGGGGAGCATATGCATCATTAAAACAATTGGGGAATTCGATGACCAAAATACTGGCATTTGTTATTTCAGCATTATGCGCTCTGGCAATCTCGCTCAGCATTGTTGGCAGCGCTTCAGCAGCACGCATCAAAGATATCGTAGATATCGAAGGTGTTCGTGAAAACCAACTCGTGGGCTACGGCCTGGTGGTTGGTCTAAACGGCACCGGTGATGGCTTGAACAACTCACCTTTTACCAAGCAAAGCTTGCAAGCCATGCTTGAGCGTATGGGGGTCAACACGCTTGGCTCTTCGATGCGCACAGCAAACGTTGCAGCTGTTATGGTTACGGCCAACCTACCGGCCTTTGCCTCACAGGGCTCACGCATCGATGTCAATGTCGCCGCGTTAGGTGATTCAAAGAGCCTTCAAGGCGGCACATTGCTGGTTACACCACTTATGGGTGCCGATGGCGAAGTTTACGCCATTGCGCAAGGACCAGTTTCAATAAACGGTTTCTCTGCGGGAGGGGATTCTGCAACGATCGTTTCAGGTGTACCGACAACTGGCAGCATATCCTCAGGGGCAATTATTGAACGTGAGGTCAACTTCGCGCTCGGGTCGCGCCGCTCGGTCCGCCTTGCCCTGCGCAATCCAGACTTCACCACTTCGCGCCGCATCGCTTTGGCCATCAACAACCTTATTGGCATGCCCACTGCAGTGCCAATTGATAACGCAACAGTTGAACTCACCCTGCCCCGTGGCTTTAACGGCAACATCGTGGACTTGGTAACCGACATTGAGCAACTAGTGGTGACCCCAGACCAAACAGCCAAAATCGTTATCGACGAGAATTCCGGCATAATCGTTATGGGGCGTGAAGTTCGTGTATCTACCGTGGCCGTGGCGCAAAGCAATCTCACTGTAACGATCACTGAGTCTCCGCAGGTAAGCCAACCAAATCCCCTTTCTCTTGGTGAAACAGTTGTTGTGCCGCGCACAGATGTCACAGTGGACCAAGTCGACAGCAAACTTGCGTTGGTTGAAGAAGGTGTGACCCTACAAGAGCTGGTTGATGGGCTAAATGCATTGGGCATTTCGCCGCGCGACCTGATTTCCATCCTGCAGGCGATAAAATCTGCAGGTGCCTTACAAGCCGAAATTGAGGTGCTGTAATGCCATACTCTCAAGTTCATTTCCCAGTGCAGCGCCCAGCGCACATGCCAGAGCAAACTTTCAATCAGCTCAAAAGCAAAGCGGTGGAGCTAGAAGGTGTGTTTCTAAACACGTTACTTTCCCAAGTCGCATCAAGTGTGGACACAGAAGGTCAATTTGGCGGCGGATATGGCGAAGAGACATGGCGCGGCATGCAAGCTCAAGAATTTGCAAACAGCATGGCGCAGGCTGGGGGCATCGGCCTTTCCGATAGCATCCTTCGCGACCTAATCGCCACTCAAGCGGCCTCATCAGTTTCACAATATTCACCACCTCCAGGCGGAGCTTACCAAAAATGACCCCACAACAAATGCGTGCCCGAACTCTAGCTAAAACCAGGAAGCTGCCAATGCCGGATAGTCCAGAACAAGTTTGTGCGGAGGCGGACATCACGCTTAGAGCGCTCGTTGATATTATGAACAACGAAACAACACTTCTGCGCGCAGGCCATTTGCTTGCGGCAAGCGAGCTCGCTGCTCCAAAGGCTGAATTGGCTCAGACATATGTTGGTCTGGCCCGCGCCATTCAATCAAATGCGCAAGAGATCAAAGAAAATGCGCCGCATCTTTTGAAGAAATTGCAGCAGGGCCAAGCAGCACTTGCCACTCAAATGGCCGAAAACCTTCGCGTCTTAGCAACTGCCAAATCTCTGACTGAAGAAATTGTTAGCAGCGTCGCCTCTCAATTGGGCCAAGCAAATCAAACTGCGGCTTATGGCAATACAGGACGTGGAAACACACAGTCTGTTGCATCGGTTAAAGGGGTTTCCGTAAACACAACGCTTTAATTGCAATTTGATTTAATTAGCATCAATTGAAATCACATAAACTCAACACGGGTACTCCATACTAAAACGGCCAAGAAGGCTATTTTAATGGAGAAGACCCGTGAATCTAAGAATTGATTCAGCAGCCGGTTTTCAGGGTGGCGCTTTTGATGGTGGCTATGCCAGCAACAAGAGCGAGCATTACGGTAAACCGGACGTTGCTGCGAAAGCATCTGCAAGCGACGAAACGCCTGTGCCACCCTCTCCAAAAAGAGTGGCCGCGATTAGCGAAAAGCCGATTGACCAATTTCCCAAACTCGTTGGACCCGCTGCCCCGGCAAGCCTTCTCTTTGAAGTCTCGCTAATGGCTAGTGCAAAAGCCAAAGCGAATGAGGCAAACGAAAACGCAGGTGAAGATAGTCGGCCGACTGCAGCCATTTTCCCCCGCATGATCAATCGTCGATGGGTCCCCTCTCCATCGGCCATGCGCATGCTCGAGGACCTTAAATAAATCAAACAGTTAAACGAAAGGAGCTAACCCTCTATTAACCCTAAAACTACCCCCTAATGCCGCGTTAAGGTTTGATTCAGTCGACACGGGCTTTATGGGAAACACGCTGGAAGAACATTGTTGTGTTCAACCAGATTTATTGCGGGCCAGAAAGGCTCGCTTATATGCCAGAATGGAGTATTTAGTATCATGGCTATTCAACTATCAGCAGCAGTTCGTCAGAACCTTACCGCCCTACAAGGCACAGCAGAACTTTTGGGTAAAACTCAAAACCGTCTTTCAACAGGTTTGAAAGTTAACTCAGCGCTGGACAATCCAGGTTCATTCTTTACTGCGCAATCATTGAATTCACGCGCCTCTGACCTTTCATCGCTACTTGATGACCAAGGTCAAACAGTTCAGACGCTAAAAGCAGCTGACGAAGGTATTCAAGCGATCACCAAGCTTGCCGAAGCGGCTAAAGCGAAAGCTAACCAAGCTTTGCAGTCTTCTTCAACAGCTGATCGTCGCAAGTTTGCCGGCGAATATAACGAATTGCTTTCACAAATTGAAACATTGGCAAAAGATTCTGGCTATTCAGGCAAAAACTTGCTTGGTGGTTCAGGCAACGATTTGTCAGTTCAGTTCAACGAGTCTGGCTCTTCAAAACTAAGCGTTTCTGCCGTTGATTACACAGACACGTCAGGCTCATTGGGTCTGTCAGACCTAACTGTTGGTACATCATCAACTGCAACAGTAACAATTACAGCCCTTGCAGCTGCTGACGAAGATGGGGATACATTGGTGTATTCTGCAGGTTCATCAGGTGCAACAATTGCATTTGACGCTGACACTGCCGCTGCAGACATTCTTGCTGGCCTAAATGCAGTTGACGGCACAACAGCTACAAGCGATGGCACAACTATCACAATCACATCGACTGAAGGTCAAATTTCGCTCGACGATAGTGATACAACAACTGACTTGACCACTGTAACTGGCACTGGCTACGCGGCGGGTACATTTGATACCGACGCATCGATAAACTCAACTTTGACCAACTTGACAGATGCTTTGGGCTCACTGCGCTCACAAGCTTCAACATTCGGTACAAACCTTACCGTTGTTGAAAACCGTCAAGATTTTACAAAATCAATGATCAACACATTGCAAGAAGGTGCGGGCAAACTAACTTTGGCCGATACCAACGAAGAAGGTGCAAACCTTTTGGCCTTGCAAACACGTCAAACTTTGGCATCGACTTCACTGTCGTTCGCTTCACAAGCTGACCAAAACGTGTTGCGTTTGCTTTAGTCTTAAGCGCAAACATCAAAATTGGAAGGCGGGTCATTGGCCCGCCTTTTTTGCGACCTGCAACCACCATTAACTCGACGTTAGCTATAATCAGTCATTTTCTAAGTAGAGGTTCCAGGAAGGAGCCCGTTAGTACCTAGAAAAGGAAATAGTAAATGTCTGAAATGATTCATCTTTCGTCTGCTGTGCGTCAAAACCTGCTTTCGCTGCAGAATACAGCTGACATGATGTCAAAAACCCAAAACCGTCTAGCCACTGGCCTAAAAGTCAACTCTGCGCTCGACAATCCTGGGTCATTCTTCACCGCATCATCACTTAACAACCGCGCATCTGACCTAAGCGGATTGCTTGATGATATGGGGCAGAACGTTCAAACGCTAAAAGCAGCGGACGAAGGCATTCAATCCATCACCAAATTGGTTGAAGCCGCAAAAGGTAAAGCCAACCAAGCTTTGCAGTCCTCTTCTACAGCTGACCGTCGTAAGTTTGCTGGCGAATATAACGAACTGCTTTCTCAAGTTGAAACATTGGCAAAAGATGCTGGCTACTCAGGCAAGAACTTGCTTGCAGGCACTGGCAACGATCTTTCTGCCGTATTCAATGAAGATGGCACATCAAAACTTAGCGTTTCTGCGGTTGATTACACTGACACATCAGGTGCACTAGGTCTAACCGACCTCACTATTGGTGTTGTCTCAACTGCTCAAGTAACAATTACAGCCCTTGCAGCTGCCGATGAAGATGGGGATACATTGGTGTATTCTGCAGGTTCATCAGGCGCAACAATCGCGTTTGATGCGAACACTCCTGCTGCCGATATTCTAGCTGGCTTAAACGCAGTTGAGGGCACAACTGCAACTAGTGATGGCACAACAATCACAATTACGTCGACCGAGGGTCAAATCTCACTCGACGACAGTGACACAACCACTAACCTAGTTACAGTTACAGGCACTGGCTATGTCGCTGGCACATTCGACACTGATGCGAACATCAACGCCTCATTGTCTACATTGTCAGATGCTTTGAGCACTTTGCGGTCACAAGCTTCAACCTTTGGTACAAACCTCACCGTGATTGAAAACCGTCAAAACTTTACTACACGGTTGATCAATACTTTGGAAGAAGGTGCTGGCAAGCTCACGCTCGCAGACAGCAACAAAGAGGGTGCGAACTTGCTTGCCTTGCAAACAAGACAGCAGCTTTCCTCGACGTCACTTTCATTCGCGTCACAAGCGGATCAGAACGTGCTGCGTTTGTTCTAAGTTATTTAAACAAATACGAAAATACAAATGGCGGACAAATGTCCGCCATTTTTTTACACCGCCCCAACTTGTTTACACTTCATTAAGCACCTGCGCTTAATGCTAATTCCGTAGACCCTGAATGGGTTGTGTTTTGCCTTAGAATTAGGTGTGTATGTCCGCAATACAATTGTCAGCCGCTGTTCGGCAGAATCTTTCGTCACTGCAGGCTACCGCCGACATGATGTCCGCGACGCAAAACAGACTTGCGACCGGACTTAAGGTCAATTCAGCGCTCGACAATCCCGGCTCCTTTTTCACCGCCTCATCCCTGAACAACCGCGCGTCAGATTTAGGTGGATTGCTGGACGACATGGGCCAATCAATCCAGACTCTTAAAGCAGCAGACCAAGGCATCCAATCGATCACAAAACTCGTGGAAGCCGCGAAGGGCAAAGCAAACCAAGCCTTACAGTCATCAAGCACGACCGACCGCGCAAAATTTGCTGCCGAATATAATGAACTATTGGGCCAAATTGAAACGCTCGCTAAAGACACAGGCTATAATGGTAAGAACCTTTTAGCGGGGACCGGTAACGATTTATCTGTAATCTTTAATGAAGATGGCACCAGTAAACTAAACGTTTCTGCGATCGATTATACGGATACAAGCGCCTCACTTGGCCTTTCCGACATCATCACAACATCGGCGGGCACTCCGGGTTCTTTCACCATCAGTGATCAAGACCTCTTTGATGGTTTCAACGCCGACGGCGGCGACACATTTCAAATTCGCGATGGTGATGGCGCTGTTTTGGTCGCAGCAGGAGATCCTGGAACCGGATTGCTCACCTACGCCAACAAAATTTCCGATGAAATAAACGCGGCGGGCGTGCCGGGTCTTTCGGCAACATTCGTCCCCGGCGCACTTACTGGTTCACTCACCGTTACCTACACAGAGGGTAACGTCACAATAGATGATGCTGATCCAACCAATGACTTGGCCACAACCACGTCAAGTAATTATGTCGCCGGTGTCACTGGCGGGTTCTCCACTGATGATGAAATCAACCAAACATTGGCAAGCCTAACGACCGCACTCAACACCCTGCGATCCCAAGCCTCCACATTTGGCACCAACCTTACCGTTGTTGAGAACCGTCAGAACTTTACAAACAACCTAATTAACACTCTTGAAGAAGGCGCGGGCAAACTAACATTGGCCGACACCAACAAAGAAGGTGCGAATCTGTTGGCCTTGCAAACAAGGCAGCAACTTTCGTCCACCTCCCTCTCCTTTGCATCTCAAGCAGATCAGAACGTCTTACGACTGTTCTAGATTTAGGAATACGCGAGTTTTCAAATGCAAGGCGGATCTTCGGGTCCGCCTTTTTTATTTCCAAGCCACTGAAAACATTGCATTTCGCATTCTGCAAAAGTTAATTTCGCAAAATGCGAACGCGTTAACCTTTCATTATCCATAGAGTGACATTCTGTTCTTAAGACCCCAGGAAGGGGTTCTTGTATAGCCTAGAAGAGGAAAATACATGTCTGAGATGATTCATCTTTCATCGGCCGTACGCCAAAACTTGCTTTCGCTGCAATCCACAGCGGACTTGATGTCTAAAACACAGAATCGTTTGGCAACCGGCCTCAAAGTAAACTCCGCCCTTGATAATCCCAATTCATTCTTCACCGCATCAGCGCTGAACAACCGTGCATCTGACTTGAGCGGATTGCTTGATGACATGGGTCAAAACGTCCAAACGCTAAAAGCTGCGGATGAGGGTATCCAATCCATCACCAAACTTGTTGAAGCTGCAAAAGGCAAAGCCAACCAAGCTTTGCAATCGTCAGTAACTGCAGATCGCCGTAAATATGCCGCTGAGTATAATGAGCTTCTTGGTCAAATCGAAGATTTGGCAAAAGATGCTGGTTACAATGGAAAGAACTTGCTCGCTGGCACTGGCAATGATCTTACAGTTGTTTTCAACGAAGATGGCACGTCAAAACTTGGTGTTTCCGCCGTTGACTACACCGACACATCAGGTGCGCTGGGTTTGCCAGACTTAACAATTGGCGTTGTTTCAACAGCGACAGTCACTGAGACCAACTTGATGGGTGGTCAAGAGGCTGGCGACACGCTCACATTTACAGCGGGCTCGACCACTGTATCAATCGACTACAGCAATACATCAACCGCTGCAGAAGTTATTTCAGCAATCAATGCTATAAGTGGAGTAACCGCCACAAGCGATGGCACAACGGTAACAATCACATCGACTGAAGGTCAAATTGGATTAGACGATACTGACACAACCTCCAATATGACCACAGTCACCGGTACAGGTTATGTAGCCGGTACATTTGACACCGACGCCTCAATTAGCAGCACACTTACTGCACTTACTGACACTTTGGGTGCACTTCGTTCTCAAGCATCAACGTTCGGTACAAACATGACCGTTGTTGAGAACCGTCAAAACTTCACAACACGGTTGATCAATACGCTGGAAGAAGGCGCCGGAAAACTGGTCCTTGCAGACAGTAACGAGGAAGGTGCGAATTTGTTGGCATTGCAAACACGCCAACAACTCTCCTCAACATCCCTATCATTCGCATCTCAGGCAGACCAAAACGTACTACGACTCTTCGGATAGTAGTCTCGCTAGGCTCGGTCAGAAAACGGCTCGTGGGAACGAGCCGTTTTTTTATGCGTAATTTTATGCACAGATGAATCGCCCCACTGTCCCATATTGAGACCACCTCAAGACTAGCGTTAACCTTTCGGTAAGGTTAACAATTCATTGTCGCTAAGAATCGAAGCGCAAGAATTGTTAACTTTTAGCCAGGATGGTTTAACATGGCCGACATCACCCTCTCCCAATCTGTCAGACAAAACCTATTGTCACTGCAAGGAACCGCCGACTTGTTGGCGCGCACGCAGAACAGATTGGCCACAGGACAAAAAGTAAACTCTGCATTAGACAATCCAAATTCGTTCTTTACGGCTCAGGGATTGAACAATAGATCCAATGACTTATCGACACTGCTCGATTCAATGGGCCAGGCCATTCAAACCATTAAAGCCGCAGACCAAGGCATGTCTACCATCGTTGATTTGGTTGAAGCCGCTAAAGCAAAAGCCAATCAGGCGCAGCAATCCAACCTTGTCACAGATCGCCAAAAATATGCGACTGAGTACAATGAACTGCTCGCTCAAATAGAATCAATTGCAAAAGACGCAGGCTATTCGGGCAAAAATCTTTTGGCCGGCATTGGTAACGATTTGCAGGTTGTCTTTAACGAAGACAGCTCCTCAAAACTAGATATTGCTGCCGTTGATTTAACCGATACATCTGGCTTACTCGGCCTGCCTGATCTGACAGTCGGCACTGTGTCCTCAGCAACGGTTACCGAAACCAACCTGATTGCAGGACGTGAAACTGGTGACACACTGACCCTCACCATCGGATCGAAAACCCATACAATTGACTACGGCCCATCAGTAACCGCTGCAGAAATCATTGCCTCCCTAAATGCCATTCCTGATGTGACAGCATCAACCGATGGCACTACGGTTTCGATATCTACAGCTGGCGGTGCCGATTTTACGCTCGATGACACTAATACGACTACAGATATGGCGACTGTAACCGGCGCAGGTTACATTCAAGGCAGTTTTGAAACCGATGCTGCTGTAAACCTGACTCTCAAGGCCATCACCCAAGCCCTAAACACTCTACGCGGGCAAGCATCGACCTTCGGCACAAACCTGACGGTTGTTGAAAATCGCAAAGACTTCACAAAGTCGATGATCAACACGTTGGCAATTGGAGCTGATATGCTCACCTTGGCAGATACCAATGAGGAAGGCGCAAATATGTTGGCACTTCAAACCCGACAACAACTGTCGTCGACCGCACTATCGATGGCATCGCAAGCCGACCAAAACGTATTGCGACTCTTCCAGTAAAAGGAAGATAGGGGAACGACGAGTTATGGCGTTAAAAGTTGAACTTAAGCCAAATGAAAAGCTGATTATCGGCGACTGCGTAATCACGAATTCAGACCAACGCACGCGTTTTTACGTCTCAGGGCGCTCACCAATCCTGCGTGAGAAGGACATTCTTACATTCGAAACGGCAGATAGCCCCGCAAAGCGGGTCTATTTCGCCATCCAACTGATGTATTTGGAAGACGACATCGACAAAGTGAAAGAGGATTATTTCACTTTAGTGAACGATTTTGTGCGCGCAGCACCATCAACTGTAGGCATGGTTGATGATGTGAATAATGAGATATTAACGGGTTCACTGTATAAAGCTTTGAAAAAAGCCAAGAAACTCATTGAGTACGAACGGGAATTGTTAGGGCATGCAACAACAGGCGGCAGCAGCGTATCAACAAACAGCCAAGAAGACGGCGAGTCCTCGTGAATTAGAGGCTAGTCTGCTTTCTAAGTCGGCCGCACAGTTACAACGCATTAAAGACGACTGGGATAACAAAAAAGGCGAGCTTGAAGGTGCCCTCACCTACAATCGCAAGCTTTGGACTGTTTTTCTAACATCTGTAACAAAAGACGAGAATCCGTTGCCAGTTGCAATCAAGCAAAATGTGGCAAACTTGGGTATTTTTGTCATGAACCAGACGATTCAAATTCTGGCAAATCCAGAACCTCAACAGTTGACCGTGATGATCAACATCAACCAAGAATTGGCTGCAGGTCTGCGCTCGCAAGCGCAGCAACCAACTGAATAAGCCCTAAAAGGCTCATAGAATTAAAAAGCGCAGGAACATCGACGTTCCTGCCCTTTTTAGTTAGTGTAGCGAAGTTCTTATTGGACGTAATTGACCAGCGACAGCTTGCTGATGATTGAAATCGTTTGATAGCTCGCTTGCATTCGAGTTTGAAGCGACAATATCCGCATCGCTACTTCTTCAATTGGCGCAGCTTCAATATCGGTCAACATCCCCTTGAGCATTGCTTCTTGCTGGGTCTGTCTTTCGTTCACCCGACCATTCGTCGTCTTCACCAAACCAAGCTCCATTTGAATAACTTCAATCGACCCTTTGTCTGAGTTGTGTGTTTCAGAAATCCGCTCAGTCACAGCCTTATTCAACGCCTGATACTTCGCCTTGGCATTTGGATCAGTTGGGGAAAACCCCTCGGCAGCGAATACGGCAAGCGACCTGATCAAACGTGTAGGACCGCTCTCGTTGGCTTGCACGCCGTATGATACGCGGGTTGAGTTATCCACCCGAGCGTCCACTGTCCGGCGAGGATCCGTCGCACTTTGTCCCTTGTACCACAAAACGGTTTCCGCATCAGTTGCCGCAACCAACGCAGTTGCACTGTCATATGGGGGACCGTCAACACGCTGTGCGGTTTCACCATTCTCTGCGAAGAAGTTGTCTGCCGCCGCAAATGCAGATGCAGAAGTCAACTCAGTCTGTGCCAACTCAAGTATCTTTGTGTCCAACGCAGCTTTGAAATTCGCCGCAGTAGCAGCAGTTGAACCGCCAATTTGAAACTCACCCGCTTTGCTTGGTGGCTCCGAAGTCGCCTTCATTTCCACAGCAATGGTCCGCCCATCTGGCAAATCCAATGATATGATGAGGCGTTCGTTGTCAGAAGGTGTCCCTGTGAATTCAACCGACACCGATGGCGGCGCACCTGCGGGGCCTGTCAAATTGGTTGAAGTCCCGTCTGTAGTCAAAGCATCAATCTTAAAACCAAATGGATGGGTGCCATCTTCTGAAAGCGTGACAGTTGATGCTGCGATTCCAGTCGTTGTACGGCCCATATTGGTTGCGCCAAGATCTGCCATCTTGCGCTGTGCCATTACAGTGCGAAAACCATCTTTGCCATCTTTTCCGTTCATAATGGCATCCATGCCTTCAACTGGCTTTTCCTCTGTCTGATTGCCACCAAAAAGGTGTCTCCCATTCAGATCGGTATTCATTATGTCAATCATTTCAGACATGCGCGCTTCGGCCAAGTATTGTGCGGCGGTCATGTTGACCCCATTAATCTCGTAAGTGCCTTGTTGCGCCGAGGAGCGGGCCTCAGATTCAATCTCATCAAGGCGGCCGATCATGTCACCCATCATATTGATGCGGATATCCACCATGTCGATATTCTGCTGAAACGCGGTAATGCTGGTCAAGCGTGATCGCAAAGTAATATCGACAACGCGGTCGCCGCCCAGCTGCGACAGGGTCTGCGCCTTGTCCCCGGTGCTCAGCTGTTGCTGGAGCGCGTCAAGTTGAGAACGCATGCTCGCAACAGAGCGATAATTATATTGGGCTGGAAACATCGTGTTATTGATATTCATGGTCTATCCTTACCCACTAAATTTGCATCAATGTATCAACCAATTCCTTGGCTATTGATACAATTCGTGCGTTGGCCGCATAGGCATTCTGCAACTCCAGCAACATCGCCATCTCTTGGTCGATATCCACCCCATATTCTGCTTCTGCGCGCAGCTCTAAAGTGTCCATCACAACTTTTTGGCTCGACTGAGCTTGGTTGGAGGCTGAGACCAAATTGCCTTGGTAATTCAAAACCTGCTGCAGAACATTGTCGACGCTACCAGCAATTCGCAGCTTCCCGCCATGCAGGTCTGAACCGGTGTTTGCAACAAATTGCATGCTGTTGAATTGATCGACCAATAAGTTAGGGCGGGTCGCGTCACCAATGGATGTGCCAGTGTCGTACTTAATCAACAGCGTGGTATCAGCGACGATATTTTGATTAAGCACTATGCGGGAGGCGAAACCTCGTTTTTGTGGCGATGTGCCGTCCAACGAGTTCGTGAAAGCTTTTCCACCATTATCCACAAACAAGGACAAGGCAGAACCTGCACCTTGGTCTGCAGCAACGGTATGGAATGACTTAAGCTCATTTATGTTGGTGGTATTGCCCGCGCCATCATCCATTATACGGATTGTATTGCCTGCTGGGTTGCTCACAGTAATCGCGGCACCAAGTGAAGCGTTAAGGGACGCAGCAACCGCCCCAATACCACCGGAGAAATCCAGCCCAATCGTGCGAACTCCATCCGAGCTTGTTTCATCCATAGGCAATTTCGTTAAGTCATCGACCCGGACAACATTGACCTTTTTCGAAACACCACCTTCTTCATATTTAATGCTAAAGAAGTTGCCCGCCTGCATAGCGCCAACGTCAACCTCATAGCCGTCCGCTCCGCCACTCGAAACAGCGGTGCCATCAGTTTGCACAGTGTTCATCACCTGCGCGATGCTGGCAGCAACTTCATCAAGCTGGTCTTGCAGGTTTACAAGCGTTTTGTCCCTGAGGTCGAGCAACCCCTGCAATTTACCGCCTTGCAGTATGCCATATTCCACCACATCCATTTTCAAGCCAGACGCCGAAATCAAGCTCAACTCACCGACACCCGATTTCGTATCATCGCGGTCATAAATAGCGTTGGCCGACAAATTCCCTGCGCTCTCAAACTCAAATTGAGATGCTTTTCTGTCAAGAAGTCCCACGCCAGAGCGCGTGTGCAAAGCAATCGAGCCATCATCGCGGTACTGAACGGTAAGATCCACCATTTCCGAAACGCGCAAAATCATGCGATCTCGTTCATCCAGCAAGCCGATGCGCGTTTCATCGTTTTGCGTGGTATCCATCAGATCCTGGTTCAAGCTCTCCAGCGAATTAAGATGCTGGTTCAACTCGGCCACATTGACCATCATCTGGCTTTCGGTTTCTGACCGCATTGCTTGTGTGGAATGCGATAAGAAATTAAGCGTTTCGGCCATCGATTGTGCGCGATCGACCACTTGTGAGCGTGCAACAAAGTCTTCTGGGCTAGTGGTTAGCATTTGAAGCGACGACTTCAAGTTCGCTAGCTGCGTATCAAGCGAGTTAATCCCGCCAGGCTTCCCAAGAAGTTGATCAACTTGATTCATGAAGTCAGCACGTATGTTGACTTCACCCATTTTGCTGGTTTCTCGATAGGTCTGTGTATCAAGCGAAGCAAGGTAGGCGCGTTGCACCTTTGCCGCGCGCACGCTGACGCTGTTAACGCCCATATCCTCGGCGCGTTGCAGGCTTTGACGGTGATATCCGGGTGTGCCCGCATTGGCCACATTCCTGGACACGATAGTCAAGCCACGCTGGCTCAAATCCATGCCAGCAAGCGCATTTGCCAATGTAACACTTAGTCCCATAGTGATCCCACTATCTATTGTTTGCCAGAAACCGAAAAAGATTCAGGCGCCAATGGCGCCTAAAACTATCTCACCATGTTTAGTGCTTCTTGCAGCATCTCATCCGCGCTAGACACTATCCTTGTGCCCGCGGCGTAGGCTTGCTGCGTTACAATAAGCTTGGTAAATTCCTCAGAAATATCGGTATTCGAGCTTTCCAGCGCGGCACCTGTAATTTTCCCATCAACATCCAAAATCGCATCACCAGATTCCGACGTCGCTGAATAGATGCCGCCATCATGTCGTCTCAACTGGTTTTCGGAGTTGAACTGGGCGGTAACCACCTGCGCCAGCTCTACTTTCTTACCGTTCGAATAGTTGGCAACAATTCGCCCCTCACTATTCACCTCTACAGACACAAACTCGCCAGCTGGGTAACCATTTTGAGAAAGCTTCGTCACTTCTGATGTACCGTTGGCATCAGAAAACTGTGTAACCCCGTTTGAGCCGTGCTGAAGCGAAACATCACCAATGGTAATACCATCAATTTGCAGGCCAGTGAGGTTTACAGACGAAATGGTTGGCGACAACGAACCGTTCGTCCCAAACACATAGTCGGTGCCCACATTTTGCCACTGTGGATTTGTCCCAGCAGCATCAGCATCCACCTGATAGAAAAGATTCCACGTATCTGCACCGCCGTTTGCATATGAATCTGACTTTGCCCAACGCAACTGCACGTTGGCTGGCGCGCCATTTTCTGCGTAAACAGTGATCGCACCACCTGCAATCGAGTCCGAGAGAAACAGCGCGTTATCGTCAGCGGAAATGGTTGGAGCGATCGTGCCGCCCACATAATCGCCAGGAACAATCAATTCCGAGTTTGCGTTCACAGGATCGTACCCAGCATTCTTAGGTAGCTGGGGCAAGTTCAATTGATAATTGAACACCGCCGTGCGTTGTGAAGGCAAGAAGGCGTTATCTAGCTTGATCACATCAGGCACCGAACCAGCAACGTTGCCGGTTTTGCTGTCAATCGGCAGGCCCTTCAAATAGGCGCTAGAACCGTTGACCAAGTAGCCCTCTTTATCGACGTCAAAATCACCCCGACGTGTGTAAAAGTCAGTACCGCCAAAAACAGCATTTCCGTCATTTGTGCCAATCTTTTGCTCAACAACAAAAAATCCGCCGCCATTGATCGCCATATAAGTATTGCGATCGGCCACCGTAATATCACCTTGCACATCGTTAGTTGCGCGAGATTGAGCAATAACAGCACCAGCAATTTGCCGCTTAGACGGCGCATCTGGGATCAAATCAACAAAGTCCGTTTCAATCCGCTTGTAAGCAGTTGTTTGAGAGTTCGCGATATTGCCTGAAATATGCTCAAGCGCGAAGGACTGAGCCTGTAGCCCCGTCACGGCAGTCGCCAACGCACCATAAATACCCATTACATTCTCCTTTTGATCACGACGCACGCATCTGTTGCCAACTAGAATGCAATTTGAGTGCCAGATTCATAAATCATTGATTCAAAAGGATTTCATGGAAACCATGGGATCGGTAAATGGCCTAATACGGCAGATTCAACCCAGTACACGGCAAGAATTACCCACATGATGCACCATTACACAATTCGGCTACTAGTCAGCTTGCGGGCTTGCTTTTTCTCGGCTAAGAGCAGATCAAGGCCTTAGAACGCCAACAAAAGAACAAACCCTAAGAGAACAGGGTCATCGACCCAAGAGTGAACCATGCTATTTGCTTCTGCCAACGACTATAAGGACTGCCCGCGCAAAGCGGTTACTGCCTTTGGTATGTCTGGCGTTGGCAAAACCATGGTTGCCACCCAGCTGCGTAAATCTGGTTGGTTCCACTATTCAGTCGATTACCGCATCGGCACCCGCTATATGGGCGAGCACATTGTAGATAACTTCAAAAAGCGGGCCATGCGCGACCCATTTTTGGCAAACCTTTTGCGGTCCGACAGTATCTATATCGGCTCCAACATCACCTTCCACAATCTGTCGCCGCTTTCCACTTATCTTGGTCAGCCTGGCAACCCTGACGACGGTGGTTTGGATTTTGCAGAGTTTCAGCGACGCCAAGCCCAGCACCGAGTGGCTGAAGTGTCAGCCATGCAAGACACTGCCTATTTCATCCAACGTGCACAAAAGATTTATGGCTATGATCATTTCATCGCCGATACATCAGGCTCATTTTGCGAAATTGTAGATCCAAACGATCCTAATGATCCTGTGTTGAAAGCTGTGACGGATCATTCAGCCCTGCTTTATATTCGAGGTACTGAAGAAGATGAGCAACGGCTCATTTCTAGCTTTGTCAAAGCGCCAAAGCCAATGTACTATAGTCCCGATATGCTTGAAAACGCTTGGGGCCGCTACAAGGCCGAAAAAGGCATCGCGAACGATAATGATGTAGACCCGAACGACTTTGCGGTTTGGGGCTTCGCAGCGCTTGTGCGCCATCGCCTGCCAATCTATCAAGCCATTGCCGACAAATATGGCTATATCATTGAAGCACGTGACTTCGAAACCATCCGCGACGACCAAGATTTCGACGCGATGATGATGATGGCGGTTGCACACCGCCACAACGGTTGAGTTCTTAAACTTTACCGCCTAAATCTGTTTTACCTAAAAATGACCGAAAACCCATTCTGCCCTGCACCGGCGGAATCTTAGCAAACTAAACCGGAGTACTCCTATGCCCATCAGAATTCCCAACGATCTGCCCGCCCGTAAAGTGCTGGAAGCAGAGGGCGTTATGGTAATGGACGAAGATCGCGCCGCCCGGCAAGATATTCGCCCGCTGCAAATCGGTTTACTCAACCTCATGCCGAACAAGGAACGCACCGAAACCCAATTCACTCGCCTAATTGGCGCAACGCCTTTGCAGATTGATCTAACATTGGTGCGCATCACCGAGCATCAATCCAAAAACACGCCGCAAAGCCACCTCGAGAGCTTTTACAAAACTTGGGATGAAGTGAAGCACCGCAAGTTTGACGGTTTCATCATCACCGGCGCACCCATTGCGCACTTAGAATTTGAAGATGTTGGCTATTGGGACGAAATGAAAGAGATCATGGATTGGACCCGCACCAACGTGCACACCACCATGTTCGTATGCTGGGGCGCCCAAGCTGCCCTGCACTATTTCCACAATGTGCAGCGCTTCCGTCGACCCAAAAAAGCCTTCGGCGTTTACCGCCACCAAGCCGCCGCAACCGCCTCCAAATACCTTCTGGGCTTTTCAGACGATTTTGCCATCCCAGTGTCACGCATCAACGATATTGATGAAGCCTCGGTGCCAAAGAATTTGGAAGTTTTGGTTAGCTCAAGCGAGGTCGGCCTTTGCCTACTGGACGATGCGGAAAATCGCCAATTGTTCATGCTCAACCACTTGGAATATGACCACCGATCTTTGGCAGAAGAGTACCTGCGGGACAAGGAAGCTGGGTTGGACATCCAACCGCCAATCAACACATTTCCAAATGACGACGTGACCGCAGAGCCACTAAACCGCTGGCGCTCACACGCCTATTTGCTGTTCGGCAACTGGATCAACCAGATGTATCAAACAACCGAATATGACCTAGAGAACATCGGCAAATAGCACCGCCACCGGAATCTATTTCTAACAAACATCAGCCAAGCATTTGATTTAACAAATCATTTGCTTGGCTTTTTCGCATTCATATCAAAATGCTTGATTTTATATCTATACGATTTATATAACATATATCTAATCGATATATAGGAGTGTTTTTGATGAAACGTTTGTGGTGTATAGCTATCCCTCTAACCCTGTTTGTTGTTTTGATTGGCTATGCGCTAACGCTTTTGCAGCCCGCATTGCCCGCCCCAACAGGGCCGCACATTATTGGTTATGACCGCTTGGCCATCAACCAAGGCGAAAAATGGGTCGACGTTCAAGTCTTCTACCCCTCCACCCAAGCAACTGGCGAGCAACCCCAAGCCACTCCTCTGGATTTGGCAGAACAGTTCAGCGAAGCCTATGGCGCACCAACCGCCGCTTTGCAAGATGATCGCCCGCTGCCTGTCTACAGCAAAGCACCAATTGTTGCAGGTCAGCACCCAGTTCTGATTTTCAACCATGGGCATGGCATGTACGCAAACCAAAACAGCCATCAGGTGATCGAGCTTGCCAGTCAAGGCTACGTTGTTTTCGCCCTCAACCACCCTGGCCACAGCTTATTGAGCAAGAACGGCGAACAGGCCGTTTTCCGCGACGCAAATATCGCCAATTATGAAGAAGCTGAAATGAAATCTCTTCTTTTGCGCCAACAACGCGGCAATGATGAACTGCGCGCCACAGCATCGCTAGATGAGTGGAAACAAACCATGTCCACCATTCAGGCCGAAGCCTTTGCCGATATTGTACACCAATTCCCGGTTTGGATTGAAAACAACCAACTCGTCCTCAACGCATTGCCAACCCTTCAAGCAGGCGAGATCGCGAGTGCCATCAAAGGTGGTTTGGACTTAAACAAAATCGGCTATTTCGGCCACTCCTTTGGCGGCGCAGTTTCAACCCATATGGGCATGAACGACAATCGGGTCAAAGCCGCGTTCAATATGGACGGGCCAGTTTTCACATGGTCCCTTACTGAAAACCCGCAAGCAGCCTTTTGTTTCGCTTATGGCGACACAAACAACCAGGCTGGCATTGCCACAGATTCATCCTGGATAAACCGCCAAGTCGCCATCGCCACAAACGGCTGCGAACGCAGATTCAAAGGTGCGGCGCACATGAATTTTAGCGATTTGAACGAAATCACCATCATGAAATGGCTTGGGCAGCTTGGACCAATAGACAATTTGCAAATGCGCAATAACCTCAACCAATCATTGCTGCAATTCTTCAACCTTCACTTGCGCGGCACAGGCGAAATGACCAAACTTGATGGAACAGAACTGATTCAACATTGAGATTTCAATGCAAGACATGATCATTCTCGGACTTCTCGCCTATCGCGATGCAAGCCTTTACGATCTCAAAAAGACGATGGAGCAATCCACAACGATGTTTTACAACACATCGATTGGCTCCATCCACCCTGCCCTGCAAAAGCTTGAAAAGCAGGGCTTTGTCAAAAGCCACGAAGAAGCAACCGGCAGACGCATCAAGAAAATCTACACCCGCACACCCGCGGGTGCTAACGCCTTTCAAAACTGGATCAGCGAACCCGTCGCCGTTTTCAAAACCCGCGACGAAGGCATGTTGCGCCTGTTCTATATGGGGCATATCCAAGGCGACGTCAGCGCCTACATTCAACTCTATATCGATGAAGCCGACAAGTGGATCGCAATGCTTGAAGGCATGATCGCAGCCCAAGACCTATCAACGGTGCCAGATAAGTTGAAACAAATCGCCTTCTTCCAACTCGCCACCATGCGCTATGGGTTGGATACGATAAAATTCGGCAAACAATGGTACCAGCAGTTGTTGGTTGATTATCAGGCGCAAGAATTAGGTTAGACGCGACCAGCAATCGCTGTGCGCCGCTCTGCCAATCCAATCGTCAGCCACCACACCAAGCAGCCCCCTGCCCCAATAGTCACTGCCACATACATCATCGGAATAGGCGATTCACTGGTCAAGGAAAACGCACCCACTAGCGTTGTAATCATCCCAGCCATCGACCCAAGTGATTGATCAAACGCGGCCAGCGGCGCAGCCCTTTCTTTTGGCTGCTGAAAAACATAACGCAATATGGCAACCGTGAAACTGGTTTTAGAGAGCGTCAGCAACATGAACATCAACGGGATCAAATAAACGGAAAAGGGTGACGGCACAGACAAAGCCAAGCCCATAAATCCAACGCACACACCAATCCAAGACAAAGCAATCATTCCAGACGGAAAACCCGATGGTTTCTTGCCCCAGCGCACAAAGGCAAAATTACACAACAATCCCGTCGCCGCAGAAAGGGACAGCGCAACGGACAATAAGATTTTGGGCACTTCGAACAAGTTCAGCGTGTAAGGCATCAGGTTCGACATCATCACCGATAGGCCACTGATCCCAATAATCGGCACGCCCATAAGCAGCCAAGTGTTGAGCCCCACACGTTCGTGCTTGCCATTCGTTTCGCCCTGCCCATTCTCAAGCGATTGCGCACTGCGCCCCAACCCGCTGATCAGCACCAATGGTAGTACCAGCACGCAAGCAATAGCACTCACCGCAAATACAAACTTCTCACCAATCACCACGCCTAGGATGCCGCCAACCAGCGGCGCAGCCACCCGAGCGCCAGAGTTCGTTAGGTTCGTCCAAGCTGCGAACTTGCCATGCTCACGATAACGTTCCGCAAGAGCAGCAATGGTGGGATAAAACAGCCCAATCGCCGCTGACCGCAGGGCCACCAACACCACCAACATCGCCAAGTCATTTACCCAAAACATCAGCCCAGTGGCCAATGCCCGAACGATCAACGAAACCAGCATCAGATCCCGCGCCGAATGTCTCGCGACCAACCGTGCATAATATTTGCCCAAAGCTGACAAAGGCAAAAACATCGCAACAGCGATAAACGCCACACCTTTTGCATCGGCTTGCAGCACATATCCAGCAAACGTCAGGATCGAAATCAGGTCGAGCGATGCTGTCACGGCAGCGACCGCCATAATGGCCAGCAATTTATACATGAGGTGCCGTTTGGCGCTCCTGAATCAGAGTACGGCCCCTCAATAGTTGCGATTCTGACGCACATGTAAAGATAAAGGGGGCGATGCCGATCAACCCGACCGACTTTTCAACGCCCCAATCAATGCCACAGCCTCTACAGGCAGTTTTTGCTCAACCCGTAAATATTCAGACCCATCTTTATTGCGCTGCAGCATTTCATAGCCAACCATCACCCGCCGCAGTGTTGCCGGATCAGCAAATCCATGGTGCTCATTCAAAATGTCGCTAACTTCCCGTTCACTCAACACCTTGCCCGGCGGAAGTTTTGACCACAGCACCCAAATGCAGACCTGCTGCACCTTGTTGCGCGCTGGCCATCGGATCAAGCGCCCTGCCGGATCAAACTGATTGAGACACCGCTCAACCAATGCGTAATCAACTGCTTCGGACGCTGCACCCTTAGCCAACCTATTCTGCGACTTATGGGCAGACTTCATGTGCTGAAAATTGCGAAACCCGCTCGCCTTGGCCAGCATGTTCAACATGCGAACATGAGTCAGCGCTTGGGTATTTTGGCTAAGGTGCTTCGTTAGGGCGCGAGAGAATGCGGAAACATCCTCCACAAAAAGAGGTGTGACTTGCTTTGACATAATCATTCCTGCGTGCCGCTACAATGTCGTTGGTCACTGACTTGACGAACCGGCACTGAATACATGTTCAAATGCAGATCAAAATGAAGCAGCTTTAGCTATCCCCATAAAGAGACCAGTGACGCCTTGGTGCATGCTCGACCGCCTTCAATCTAGCACAACAGCAATGTTCGGCAACATGAAATTATCTCAAACCCTACCGCTTCGCACTCATCACCGCGGCGGCGCGCACCACAGTTTTGCTGGTCACCAAATATATCGCCAGAACGATAACGGGCAAGGCCAAGAGCTGGTTGTTGGTTAACTGTTCACCCAACCACAATATCCCGATAATGGCCCCTCCAACAGGCACAGCGAAATTGATTTGCGACATCTGTTTCGCTTCAATCCGGTTGACCAGAAAGAAGAAGATCATCATTGCAAACGCGGTGGGCACCACCCCCAGAAAGATTACTGCGATTACTGATGCCGTACTCGGCGTGGCAAGGTTTGAGACATCAAACGAAACCAGTGTCGCCACCCCAATAAAGAACGCGCCAACGCTCATCGAGCCGGCGGCCATTTCCAACGGATGCCGCTTGGGCGCGCGTTTGATGAAAATCGTGTTCATGGCATAACAAAGCGCGGCGCCCACCAATGCAACTTGCCCCACAAGGTGCGAACCGATGGCCGAAAGCGCATCAATGCCAAACAGCAAAATGAGCCCGCCAAATCCCAGTAACACGCCAAATGTTGAGCGTTTTGTCAGCCGCTCCCCCGCTAAAACAAAGTGCGCCAAGACCACCGAAGCAATCGGCGCCACCCCCATCAAAATCGCGGCAAGGCTGCTGCTCACATGCAGTTCACCATAGGAAATCAGAAAGAACGGCAGTGCCGTGCCCACCACGCCCGTTATGAAATATATACGCCACGCGGCCCACGTCATTTCAAAGCGCACGCCGCGCGAAAGCATAACGGCAACCAGAATGATTGCGCCAAGCCCCATGCGCCCAAACACCAACATTGCCGGGTCGATTGTCTCAACGCCAATTTTGATGATCGCATAGGAGGAACTCCAGATCACCGCCAACAACAGCCAAAGACCAACGTTCAAAGCCCTATCCATTTTCATCACTTTTCGCCGCCCTTGCATCGCTACTTTTTTTGTAGCATATTGCGCTACACTATTTGTAGCAACAGAAAATCTGATGGCTGATATAAATAAAGACTTCGCACAACAATTTCGCCCCGGCAATCCCGTCAAAGGATCAAAGTCCGGCGAACCCATCATGGCCCTTTTTGATCTCATCGGCCGCCGATGGTCTATGGGCATCTTGTGGAATCTGGCCAAACAAGACCGCACTTTTCGCGATCTACAAGCCAGCTGCGATTCTGCATCGCCTACTGTTTTAAACACCCGGTTGAAAGAATTGCGCGCTGTTGGCTTGGTGGAAAAAACAGCGAATGGCTACAGCCTCTCCCCCAATGGCCGCGAACTGTTTGAAAAGCTCGAACCGTTGGGTAAGTGGGCCGCAAGTTGGACAAAAACGCTCTAATTCGACGTTGAATCATCGTGTGAAGCAACAGATTCAAATCATCAACGTAAACACATAAGCCATTGCGACTACGTTGCTTTTATCTCCAAAGCAAACGCAGCCGCAACGCCAAACGCCGCTATCTATTATCTAGCTGAGCACGAACAGACTCGCGCCCTTTACGTGATATTCGATATGCTTTTCCGCCTTGCGACTTTACAAAACCGCGCTTTTTAAGGCTTTGAAAAACGTACAGGCTACAGTCAGAAAGCACATAGCCATCTCTTGTGTAACATTCGACAGATGCCACTTTACCGTTTGGGTTTCGCACATAATTAATCCGACCACCCTGTGACAAGACATGCAGCACCCGCTGCTCAAATTTAGAAATATTCAATGGAGTTCTCAACACTATGCAATAGACGCACGGGCCCATGCCTCGCCAATCGCAAAGGCATCCCGTAAGACTGAAAGTGCTCCGATATTTAGGAGCTAGTGGTTTACCACAATCTCTTGCATAAAGTTCTCCAGCGCAGGTGTAGTTTTGATTGCGCTTGGTGTTTGCTATCAACACCCAAACACAAAAACAATCCTCCCCCAGTGAAGAATTTGGTACAGTTGCATTCATGCAACGATCAATACCGTGCAACCAAGCCCTTGTGATCAGTCAAAAAATACCTACCTTGAACGCAACAAGGGCAAATCAAGGAAACGGGCTCCATGAGCAATTGGGCGGACGAAACACGCATCGCGCTCGACAATGTGGTGGACAATGTCCAAAACATTTTCACCCCAAATTTGCGGTTGGGCGTTACTGGCTTGTCGCGCTCGGGCAAAACTGTGTTCATCACGTCCCTCATTCATCAACTCATTCAGGGCAACAATTTGCCCTTGTTTGAACCGTTGGCCCAAGGCCGAATTATTGGCGCGAAATTGTCCCCTTTGCCCAACCAAGCTATGCCCCGCTTCGCTTTTGAAAATCACCTGAGCGCCCTCACCAGCAAAGACCGCCATTGGCCAACCTCCACCCGCCAAATCTCTGAACTGCGCCTGACGATCAAATACCAAAGCGCATCTTGGCTTGCTGGCATCACTGGCCCGCAAGAACTCAACCTCGACATTGTCGATTATCCGGGCGAATGGCTGTTGGACTTGCCCCTGCTCAACAAAAATTATGCTGAATGGTCAATGCAAGCATTTGAGCGCGCCAGCGAACCAGCCCGCCGCGACATTGCCAAGCAATGGAAATCGCTGAGCAACGCAATTGCCAAAGGCGCCGAGTTCAACGAAGCCGAAGCCCAAACGCTGGCAGCAGCCTTCAAAACGTACTTGACCGAATGCCGCGAAGACGAACACGCCCTCTCCGCGCTTCCTCCCGGACGTTTTTTGATGCCCGGCGATTTGGAAGGGTCCCCCGCCCTTTCGTTTGCCCCTTTGCCACCCCAATCCGGCAACAAGCCGAACAACAGTTTTTACGCGACCATGGAACGCCGATACGAGGCGTATAAGGACCTGGTTGTGCGCCCATTCTTTCGCGATCACTTTGCCCGATTGGATCGGCAAATTGTATTGGTCGACACCCTTTCTGCCCTTAATGCAGGCCCCGCAGCAGTTAAGGATTTGCAGTCCGCCATCAGCGAAATTCTCACTTGTTTTCGCACAGGGCAAAACAACATTTTGACCTCGCTGTTTTCCTCGCGGATCGACAAAATCTTGTTCGCCAGCACCAAGGCCGATCACCTACATCACACCAGCCACAACCAGCTTGAATCAATTCTCAATCACCTCGTGGCCAATGCCGCCCGCGACGCGCAATATAAGGGCGCAGCCACATCCTCCATCGCCCTTTCCTCCGTCCGCGCCACCCACGAAGGCCAAGTCGAGCATCAAGGCGAACAGCTTGAAACCATTATCGGCACCCCACAAAAGGGCGAGATGTTGAGCGACAAGACCTATAACGGCAAAACCGAAATCGCCTTATTTCCCGGCGAGTTACCCACCAAACCTGAATCAGTTTTTGACCATGAAGCCAACCACATTGGCCAACTCAAATTCTTGCGCTTTCGCCCCCCAGCACCACAAACAACAGATAAGGGCGAAATCAAATTGCCCCATATCCGTCTCGACCGCGCCATCCAGTTTTTGATCGGAGACAAGTTGAAATGAAGAAACCTGTCGCCATCGAAATCAACGCGGAACCAAACAAGCCAGCCGCAGAACAGACCGAAGCAACCTCACCGAAGTCGCCCTTGGCATTTGATGTTGCCTTGGCGAAAATCGACGAGCCAGATTTCAATGCGGACCTTGAATTGGCCGATGATATTGTTCTGCCCAAACGCTCGATATGGTCCAAACTTTTTTGGGCAGCTCTTGCCTTTTTGGTTTCATTGGGCACGGGCCTAGCACTAGAGCGCTTGGTTACCGATCTGTTTGCCCGATACCCTGCCCTTGGCTGGATCGGCCTTGCCACCATCGCTATTTTACTCCTCGCCCTGTTTGCCCTCATCATCCGCGAACTGTTCGGCATCATGCGGTTGCGCAAACTCGAACATTTGCGTAAAGCCGCACTTGAAGCCCATCAAAACCACCAACTCAAGCCCGCCAAAGCCATAGCCCAAGATGTGCGCCAACTTTACGCAGAACGCGCAGATTGCGCACGCTATGTAGCCACTTACGATAAAGGCGCAGATGGCGTGTTCGATGCCGATCATGTATTGCCCTTCGCCGAGCGCGAATTGCAGCACCCGCTCGACAAGAAGGCCCGCGCTATCATTGCCAACTCAGCCCAACGCATCGCGCTGGTCACTTCCGTCAGCCCCCGCGCTGTGGTGGACATAGCATTTGTCCTCTACGAAAGCATTCGCCTCTCCCGCCGCATCGCCACGCTCTATGGCGCCCGGCCCGGCTTTTTCGGCTTCATGACCCTGTCCAAAGCCATTCTTGGCCACCTCGCCCTCACTGGCGGTGTCGCTTTGGGTGATAGTGTGGTGCAACAGCTCCTGGGCCACGGTGTCGCCGCCCGCATTTCATCTAAACTGGGCGAAGGCGTCATCAATGGTCTGATGACGGTTCGCGTCGGCATCGCAGCTATGCGCGTCACCCGACCTATGCCGTTCCTAAGCAATAAAGCCCCAACGGTTAGCGAGTTTTTGCCCGAATTGCTCAAACTCACCAATGACGAGACAAAGAGCTAGGCCGAACACGGCGCAATTTGTTGGCAAATCTGAACCAAAATAGGCGACTGCAGGTTATGACTTCAACGATGTTTGGGATGGTCCGAATATACCACCAATCCTTTCTTTTAACAAGCGAAACGTTTTTTAATTTTTCTTGACCGCATCAAGCTTGAGGCGTAGATGCACTTTCATGAACATTTTGCCCCGCCTTGAAAAATTTCGCACTCCCTATGTAATGCTCATCTTGATGGCGATCACCATCCAAGTTGGCTTTGCCTCATGGAGCGCTATTCTGAACAATTTCGCCCATGATGACGCTGCCTTTACGGGCGCGGATATGGGCCTGTTGCAATCTGTGCGCGAAATACCCGGCTTTCTGGCGTTCACCGCGGTATTTTTCATCCTTTTATGGCGCGAGCAAACTTTTGCACTGATCTCGCTTGTTGTGTTCGGCGTTGGCATTGCCATTACCGGCATGTTCCCTTCTGTCACAGGCCTTTTGATCACCACTTTCATCATGTCTCTTGGTTTCCATTATTACGAAACCATGTCCCAAAGCCTGCAATTGCAGTGGTTGCCTAAGGAAACTGCCGCCAAACAATTGGGGACCATTTTGGCCGCCAGCGCCTTTGGCCAATTGCTGATTTATGGGCTTGTGATCCTCCTCTGGAAAGTCCTCGCCTTGCCCTATATGGCCATGTTCTGGGTGTTTGGCGGGCTTACCCTTGCGCTGGTTTTGTTCATCATTTTGTTTTTCCCGACCTTTGATCAACCCCATTTGCAGAACAAGAAATTGATCCTGCGTAAACGCTATTGGCTCTATTACGCGCTGACCTTTATGTCTGGCGCGCGCCGCCAAATCTTTGTGGTTTTTGCCGCGTGGATGATGGTCGAAAAATTCGGCTATCACGTGCATGAAGTGGCGTTCTTGTTCATCATCAACACCACCTTCAACATGTTCTTCGCCCGCAAAATCGGCTCTGCCATCGGCCATTTCGGCGAACGTGCCGCGCTAACTTTTGAATATATCGGCCTGATCATCGTGTTCGTGTCCTATGCTTTCGTCAATAACGCGTTCCTTGGCGCTTCGCTTTATGTGATCGACCATTTCTTCTTCGCGCTGGCCATCGCCATGAAGACTTACTTCCAAAAGATCGCCGACCCAGCCGATATGGCCCCCACCGCCGCCGTGGCCTTTACCATCAACCACATCGCCGCCGTGGTCATTCCCGTCGCTTTCGGTGTCATCTGGCTGTACAATCCTGCCTATGTGTTCTTCGCAGGCGCTGGCTTTGCTGTGGTTTCGCTTATCCTATCGCAACTTATTCCCCGCCATCCGGTTGAGGGGCATGAGACGCTTTTGGTGAAGCCGAAGGTTGTTGGCGAGTAAAATGCCTATCTTCGGTCAAATTATCGCATTTTTGACAGTATTTGCTCGAAGTCATTGTGTCTGATCTTCAAGCTGGCAACTACATCTTCTACTTTTTTGAAGTCTCTATCATTTGGGTGCGTTCCTTCAGAAAGTAAGTAGGCCGAAACAGCGTCATAAACTTCAGAAATAGACGTTAATTGATTGACGCCAGCTTTGTTCCAATTCATCGAAGTAGCTATTATAATATCGTATGTGCAACCTCTGCTGACGTTTACACTGATGGGCTTATCGCTTTTGGGCGCCGATTTCGGACTATACGAAAGCTGCATTCCCCGCACTCCGAGCACGAACTGGTTGTGTTTTTTACAAATTTCGTCAAGTCCATTTCTATTCCAACCCATATCCATTTTAAAATCGAACAGAGCAACAATCTCGTCTGATTTTACTACTGCGAGGTCTGGATAAGTTGTCCGTTTCTTTCCGTCAACCGGACTTGCGGTGGTAAACGGCTGATCGACAAAAATTTGCTGTATGCTTTGATCATTATCAACCAAGAAACCAGCAAATGCTTCTTCAGCCAATGCAGAGACCGAACGTGACCGACCCCGTACGATCTTTTGAGACGCCAAAACAGGACATCGCGCTAGATGGTATTCCTCGACGATCTTTGTGAAAAACTCTTGGGGAAGCATTCCTTGATCCAATCCAAAATTGAACAATAAACATACTTTTCTAACACACTCCCCCCTCATATCAACGGATCATACGCCCACTGCAACAAGGCTTGCCGCTGGCGGCGGCGGCAGAAGATGTCGCCTGGTTCGCAATTGGCGCGGATTTGGCCGGCGTGGCGGGAGAAACCGCGCCAACGTTTGATCTGTTTCTCGTCCACTTCGGGTAAGCGCCGCCCCATAAAATAGCGGCAATACCATTGGAACCAACCGCGCGGATCGGGGCCGTAAATCCACCCCTTTTGCTGCCAGACTTCTAGGGGCTGGCGGCTTTTGGTGCCGAAATAATTGCAGGTGATGTCTGGCTTGTCGGACAGGCGGGCATTTGCGTACCAATCGGTGGGGAATTCATCGGTACAATCATTGAGATATTTGCCTTCAAACACGCCCATTTTTAGCATTTCTTTCGGCGTATAGAATGGGGTAAAGCTTGAATCAAATTCCTCACCCATTGGCGCATCCAATTGATAGACATAATCTTTTTGCATCTTATCATGAACTTCTATCACATCACCAACGGCCATTGCATTCCCCTTTTGCTCTTTAAGTTATACGCAACAGCGGCGAAGCGGATCACAAATCTTGATATGCGAAATTGACCGATCAGCTTGGCTGCCAGTTTGAAAAATGTGCAGGGCGCGAGGCGTTTGAAATCTCGTCTTGTGTAGTTTAAAAAATGAGACGTCAAACGCCTCGCGCAAATGGCTTTTGCAACCAATTCGGTTATGCCCCGGGGTGCTAAACCCTTCTATCCCCTTACCCGCGCTCCACCAAAACTGTTTTGATCGCTGTGATCATTTGGTGATATTGAGAAACAATACCCAATAAGCGGCTTACGGCTGCCTTCGGTGTCAGGCTGGACAAAACCAAATGGTGCGGACCCAAACGTCTTGTGGCCCGGCCATCCCTTTTAATTTGGTCAGCGCCCCACCTGATACGGTTTGCCATCCACCGCCCGCCATTCGTCAATGGCCTGCGCGGTTTCAATCAAAAGTGAGGTATTGTGGCATGTGTGTGCAAGGCGGGGATAGATTTTTGCTCCTTTCGCGCCGCCGTCGCGAACTGCGGGGGTGTTGGAGCAACGAAGCAGACAAGCAAACTGAATTAATTCACCTTTCGCTAACGACAAACCTCATCCGTGTAGGCTGGTCCAAAAAATTAACAATTTGCTCGGAAGAGCTACGCTAGTTTGCGTTCAGTTTTCATGGTTTTGCGAAAACAATATTCGTATTTTATGTCAGAGTATTTTTGGAGTTTATTGTGTCCCGCATTTTGCGTTTTTCTATCCTTATTCTTAGCGGCCTGCTCGCACAGCCAACTTTTGCAAACGACGAGTTCTCAGTCTTCGAAGCTGTTGTTGAACATAATGAAACAATCGCCGGGAAACCGATGCATAGCTATGCTAATGAATGGTGGAAGTGGGCGCTGTCTATGCAGCAAGCAAGTAGCCCTGTCCTTGATGAAACCGGCAAACACTGCGCAGTCAACCAATCCGGACCTGTTTGGTTTCTAACTGGCGGTGTAGGTTCAGCGCAGCTTCACCGTCAATGCACGATCCCCGCCAACAAGCATTTGTTTTTTCCGGTAATTAACGTGGTAACGTTCACATCCCCCGAGGAAGAAAGAAGCTGCGCCGCGGCGATACACGAGGTTGCAGTTGCAAGCACCGGGTTCGTTCACATGAGTGCTTTTGTAAATGGCCGCCCAATCCAATATGTCGAACGCTTCAGACTTGGGTCAAAAGAATGTTTCAACCTGTATGAGCGCGTGCCCGCAGAGTTTGATGCCCCCTCCGTGGCACCTTCGGCAACCGACGGATATTGGATAATGCTGAGACCGTTGCCCGCTGGCAAGAACACGATACAATTTATGGGCCACCACGCTGACAGCCAAGGACCCTATTCAGGAATGCTGCAAAGCATTTATTATGAATTGGACGTTCTGCCCGAGTAATCGACTTCCAATACGCCTAGTGTGCATATCCATCCCTCACCCTGAGCTTGTCGAAGGGTCAGTGAAATGTTGCAGGGTGGTTCGACAAGCTCACCATGAGGGCTATGATGGGCACTAAAACCGATCTTGGGCGGGCAGCTCGGCAATCTTTTTGGCCGCCCCATCGGAGCGCCAATAGTTTGCACAGCCCGGCGTTAGCGCGACATTGCTGAAGGGCACCAACGGCGGGGGTGCCGGGGTCGGGAGCGAAGCGACCAACGGCGGCGTGTATAAATGTTCGGGGGTGCCGGGGTCGAGAGCGGAGCGACCAACGGCGGCTCAAAGAAGAGCCGCCGTGAGCGAAAACTATGCCACTTTTTCTTCTGGCTTTGAGCTTGGGGCCAAGGAAACCTTTAAACCATCAAGTTCTTCGCTCATCAGAATTTGGCAAGACAGGCGCGAGTTTTCTTGAACGTCTGGAACAGTGTCCAGCATGTCTTCTTCTTCGTCTGTTGCGGGGTGTAGTTTGTCTTCCCATTCGGGGGCAACAAAAACGTGGCAGGTTGCACAGGCGCAGGCACCACCACATTCGGCTTTGATCGGCAGGTCCCAATCGCGGATGACTTCCATCACCCGCCAGCCTTCAAGGGCTTCAAGTTCGTGTTCTTTGCCGTCGTGGTCTGTCACAAAAACGCGCATTATTTTACCCCAAGCTTTTTCTGCAAGCTGGTGGACGACGTCGTGTATTGGAACACAAATTTCTGATCTGGGTGAATGATCTTCTTCGCCGCTTGGCCCATCAATGCAGCTTCATGGAAGCCCGAAAGGATGAGTTTTAGCTTGCCCGGATAATGGTTGATATCGCCAATCGCAAAAATACCGTCTGTGTTGGTGGCAAACTTTTCAGTGTCCACGCTGATCAGGTTTTCGTGCAAGTTCAGGCCCCAATCGGCAACCGGACCAAGTTTCATGGTCAGGCCAAAGAATGGCAACAAACGCGTTGCGGGAAGTGACTTCACGCCGTCCGCAGTTTTGATGTTCACCGCACTAATTTGACCATCATCGCCTTCAAGATCAGCAATTTGGCCAAGCTCGAAATTGATTTTGCCTGTTTCTGCTAAGGCGCGCATTTTGTTGACGCTGTCTGTGTGGGCGCGGAAACTATCGCGACGGTGCACAAGGGTCATTGATTTAGCGATTGGCGCAAGGTTGAGGGTCCAATCCAGCGCACTATCACCACCGCCAACGATGACAATATCATGGTCGCGGAACTCTTCCATGCGACGCACAGAATAGAACACAGAGCTATTTTCAAACTCTTCAATGCCGGGCACAGGCGGGCGCTTGGGCTGGAACGAACCACCGCCAGCCGCGATCACCACAACCTTACATTTAAAGGTTTGGTTGTCGTCGGTTTTAACCACGAACGAGCCATCTTCAAGCTTTTCAAGCTCTGTCACCATCTGGTTATAATGGTAAGTCGGGCCGAACGGCTCAGCTTGTTTCAAAAGATTGTCGGTAAGCTGCTGGCCAGAGATTTCTGGAAAACCAGGAATATCATAGATTGGCTTTTCTGGGTACAGCTCAGCACATTGGCCACCTGGTTTGTCCAGAATGTCAATCAAGTGGCATTTAATGTCCAACAAGCCCAATTCGAAAACGGCAAAAAGACCTACAGGGCCTGCACCGATGATCACCACGTCGGTGACAATCTCACGCTCGCTCATTTCTCATACTCTCTTCGTATTTAATCGCGGGCGCTGGACCACCCAGTAAGTTTTCTATTTTGCCCGCCGCAAGAACGGACGTGTTCCAACAGGCACCTCTTGTGATGCCCCAATAGGTTGCATGAAGAGCGTGACCGAACCAAGGTCATTCTCTTGCAGTGCCTTTTTGGTCGCTTCATTTTGAACAGTCAAGGCATCGAACCCACATCTAAGGAAATAGGCTACCTGATCGGTCAAAATGTCGCCACGGGCGCGCAGTTCATTCTCATAGCCGTAGCGCTCACGCAACAAACGGGCATAAGAATACCCCCGCCCATCGGTAAAGGCTGGGAACTCAACCACAATCGAGGTGAAACGCTTCGCGTCTTCACCCAAAGCATCCACATCATCACCCGGTGCCAAAATCAAACCCAAATCACGCGGATTTGCATCAATCTCAGCTTTGTTGGCAACATAAACACTCAGCGGCACATGAACATGATGCAGATCATGCAAGGCTTCGTCTTCTTTTAGATCGCGCCACAAATCGGTAACAAATGCACCGTCTTTGAACAAATTCATTGGCTTTTGCCCAATTTCAACTGTTGGATGGGCGATCTTGCCGCTCACATCAAAATGGATACCACATTCGGTTTTATCTTTGCCCCGCCAACGGCCAGAACGAGGGTCTTCCCCCTCTTTCACGATAGACGTGCAAGGCTCACAACCGATCGACAAGAAGCCTTTAAGGAACAATGGGTGCGCAGGCAAGCCATGCTGCTCGCGATAAGCGGCCACATCATCATTGTCCCAATAGGCAAGTGGGTTCACCTTAACCCGCTCATCCGTGGTCAATTCAAAGTGTGGCAACACGCCACGGTCGTTGGTTTGGAAACGCTTGCGCCCCGTTACCCAACCACCATAGGTTTTAAGCGCTGTATCAAGCGGCTCGGTTTTACGAATATGGCAGCAGCTATCCGGATCGGATTTCCAAAGGTCACCCTTTGGGTCAAATCGCTCAACGTCTTTTGCGTCAGGCTCAAGAAACCGCACATTGGTCAGCCCAAATTGCTTTTTGATGGTTTGAATATACTCAAGCGTTTCGGCGAAATGTTTACCCGTTTCCAAGAACAAAATCTCTTGGTTTGGATTGATCTGCGCCACCATGTGCAACAGCACAGAACTGTCCGCCCCGAACGAAGACACCATGGCAATCGGCGCAGGCGACACATCGCCCGTAAGGGCGTGGCGCAGCACAGACAAGCCGTCTTTTTCGTCAAACATGCCGTTAAGCGCGACCAACTGTAGATCCGTTGGACGTGGCTTGGCGTTTTCGGCATGTGCCAAATTTGAACTAACCATAAAGCGCCTCCTTAAATGGTGCGTCACCCAAACGGCGGTAAGCGGCGATGAATGTTTCATCGGCACTTGTGCGCTCTGCCAAATAGCGGTTCAGCAATTTCTCAAGTGCACCCGGCACTTCTTCAGCCGTTACACCACGACCGAGAATGTTACCAACCGATGCATGTTCAGTCGCGTCGCCGCCAACGGTGATTTGATAAAGCTCGGTGCCTTTTTTCTCTACGCCCAGAATGCCGATATGACCCACATGGTGGTGTCCGCAAGCATTGATGCAGCCTGAGATTTTGAGTTTTAACTCGCCAAACTCTTCTTCGCGGTCCGCAAATTTTGTTGAAATTGCCTGCGCAATCGGGATCGAACGGGCGTTGGCCAAAGCGCAATAATCAAGACCGGGGCATGCGATAATGTCAGAGATGAGACCCGCATTGCCCTCTTGCAATTTTTGTTCAACCAAAACCTCATAAATCGCACGCACATCGTTGATGGCCACATGCGGCAGAACAAGGTTTTGTTCGTGCGACACGCGCAATTCGTCATGGCTATATCGTTCAGCCAAATCTGCAATGGCATCCATTTGCACATCAGTTGCATCGCCCGGCACGCCACCGATCGGCTTAAGGGAAATGGTCAGGCTGACATAACCCTCTTCGCGGTGCGGATTGAGGTTGCGCTTAAGGAACCGCGCATAAGCACTGTCTGTTGCCTCAAACTGAGCAATATCAATTGCTGTTTGTGTTTGCGGCGCAAATTCTGGTGCTGCGAAATACTCGGTGATACGGGTCAACTCGCCTTGGGGGAGTTTAAGCACACCTTCTTTGATCTCAGCAAACTCGGCTTCAACCTGCTCGCGAATGGTCTCAATGCCTGTTTCATGCACAAGAATTTTGATCCGCGCTTTGTACTTATTGTCGCGACGACCATACATGTTGTAGACACGCAAAATTGCCTCGAGATATGGCAGCAAATATTCATCGGCAACAAAATCGGTGATCTCTTTGCCAACCATTGGTGTGCGGCCCAAACCGCCGCCCACAAATACGCGCCAGCCAACTTTGCCAGCATCATTTGTGTTCGCCATCAAGCCAATATCGTGAAACTTCACTGCGGCCCTGTCTTGCGGCGCACCAGTAATGGCGATTTTGAATTTGCGTGGCAAATAGGAGAATTCTGGGTGCAAAGACGACCACTGACGAATGATTTCAGCCACCGGACGCGGATCAATGATCTCATCAGCAGCAGCGCCTGCAAAATGGTCTGTGGTCACATTGCGAATACAATTGCCTGATGTTTGAATGGCGTGCATTTCAACACTGGCCAATTCTTCTAAAATCGCTGGCACGTCTTTGAGCTTCGGCCAGTTATATTGAATGTTTTGGCGCGTGGTGAAGTGGCCATAACCCCGGTCATAGGTGCGGGCAATATGGGCAAGCTTGCGCATTTGCGTTGAGTTAAGCGTGCCATAAGGCACCGCGACCCGCAGCATATAGGCGTGCAGTTGCAAATAAAGACCGTTCATCAACCGCAAAGGGCGAAACTGCTCTTCAGTCAGCTCGCCCGATAGACGGCGCTTAACCTGATGTGAAAATTGCTCTGTGCGCTGGCGAACAAAGCCTGCGTCAAACTCATCATAGCGATACATGATCGGCTCCTTCTAAGCTCTGACGGGCAAAACCGCCAACAGTTGGGCCATTGGCCCTGATCTGTTCGCGTAAACGATTGGCCCAAACGGTGCCGGTTTCGCTCACCTCAACCGCAATTGCTTCAACACTGACAAGACGTGGATTGGCCAATGTCTTTTCGAGCATTGCTTCTTGAACAGCCTGTTCGTCCGCACCCAAAAGCTTGGCTTTTTGCAAGTCGACACCAAAGTCGCCATTGTCATATAGATACACAACGGCACCAGAGATTAGTTCGTTTGCTGTAATCGCATTCATATTCTTCATTCCTCTACGCCACCTGCATGTCAGGGCGCGTATCCCCATCTAAATTCTCAACTTGATTGGGCTGAACAATTTCGTTCACCCATTTGCCGCTGGCCACTGCCTCACCCACAAAAACGATGGCTGGACCGTCGACCAATAGCGGCGCTTGATTCGAAATCTCTCTTAGGTTCGACAAACATCGTGCGCTGTTCGCACGGCCTGCATTGACCACAATGCCAACTGGCGTTGCAGGGCGTAAGCCCTCGCCGATCAATTCGGCGGCAACGTCTTGCATAATTGATTTGCCCATATAAATGCCAAGCGTTAGACCCGACTTGGCCAATGTTGCCCAGTGGGTTACCGCTGTGTCGTTGGCACCGTGTGCGGTTGCGTAAACGACGCCGGAAGCCACATTGCGCAAGGTAACAGGCAGGTGCGCGTCCGACGCAGCGGCAGCGGCGGCAGTAACGCCGGGCACAATTGCGTAATCAATATTTGCCGCGTCCATTGCTTCAATCTCTTCCGCAGCGCGGCCAAAAATCATCGGATCACCCGATTTAAGCCGCACGACCTGTTTACCCTCTTGCGCAAGCTGAACGATCAATTTGTTGATGCGCTTTTGGGTGAACGAATGACGCCCTTTGGCTTTGCCGACTGACACACGCTCCGCATCGCGTCGGCCCATTTGCACCACAGCTTCGGGCACCAATTGGTCATGCACGATCACGTCTGCGCTCTGCAAAACCCGCTGCGCCCGCAAGGTCAAAAGATCTTCCGCCCCTGGCCCCGCGCCAACCAAATGCACAAAGCCCGAGCGTTGGGTCGAATTCGCGTGACCAAAAAGCAATTGGTTTGCCAGTTGGTTCGCGCCATCCACATCTCCCGTGGACAACGCGTTTTCAACCTGAGGAGAAGCCAGTAACTCTTGATAAAATTTGCGCCGACGATCACCTGATTGAATTAGGTTTTCGACCACGTGGCGCAACCCACCAGCCAGACCGGCCAACTTGCCCAAATGCAACGGCAAAGCCGCTTCAATTTGTGCCCGCACCAACCGCGCCAACACAGGCGCTTCGCCTTCTGACGAAATCGCCACAGAAATCGGCGTCCGATCAACAATGGCTGGGGTGAAGAAATCACATAATTCGGGTTGATCAACAACGTTAAGCGGCAAGCCCGCTGCTTTTGTCAGCCGTTTGGCGATTTCAGCATCGGGACCTTCATCGCCCACAAACACCAAAGCCGCATTGTCCAAATGGTGAGCCGCAAAAACCTCTTTGCGCACATCCAATTGAGCATTTTCAAGCTGTAGCGGAGAAAAATCGACAAAGATTTCGCGGGCAATAACAACCACCTGCGCATCGGTCTTGATCGCCAAACGCGCTTTGGCCAGCGCCTCTGCGCCGCCACCAACGATGATGATTTTCTTGCCCCGCACCTTATAGGAAACAGGGAATATGCCTAAGCGTGTCATTTGCGACCTCGATCAATCGATGCCGCTAAAATAGTTCAGACTCGGGAAGATGCCAAGTCACTGAAATTGTTATATTTTTCTTTATTCTACCAATGTCCAAGATGATGAAACGCCAAGGAAGCATTTCACCATAATCGGAGCAAATTGATCTCAATATTCAGTCAATCAGTAGAAAAATTCTTCTCAAAGCCTGTTTGAAGAAAACCTATGCTTGGTTTTCAGGCACATGCACAACTAGGCCGTCTAATTCATCAGAAACCTTGATTTGGCAGGACAAACGGCTGTTATCATTCACATCGAACGCAAAATCCAGCATGTCTTCTTCCATCACAGACGGGCCACCGGCTTTCGCTGTCCATGCGTCATCTACATAAACATGGCAAGTTGCGCAGGTGCACGCGCCACCGCATTCTGCGACAATGCCTGGCACGTCGTTGCGGATTGCGTTTTCCATCACAGTTGAGCCGTTTTCAGCTTCTACTTCGTGGCGGGTGCCGTTAGATTCAACGTAAGTGATTTTGGCCATGTGCGGCATTCCTTTATCTGATCTCAGGCGTTCTATATCGCCCAAATCTCATAGGAGCAAGCGACGCCACGCAAAAGTTACAACGCGCAATTGCACGCAGCTCGCAAGCTGGACGCTTTGCAGACCCATGATGACGTCTATATGAGGAAATTATTTCGTTTCGAGCAAATCAGCAATGAAATTGCAGGTTTGTTGAACCGCTTGGCGAAGCCGGTCCACCCCACCGGGTTGAATTTGACCATTATTCATCAACTCTTTTTCGATTTTGGCCGCCAACTGACCAACCTCGTTCGCCCCAACACCGTGGGCAGCACCCTTTATCGTGTGCAGCCGCACCCGCAATTGGGTTTCATCTTCCATATGGGCAAGTTGCACCAAGTGGATTTCCAACTGCGTTTTGAAGAGTTTTAGAATCTCAAGTTCTAAGGCCTTGTTGCCCATGGTCTGGCGACCAAGAAAAACCAGATCAATCCAACGTTCGCGACCGCCATCTGAATAATTGGAGTTTACTGTGGTTGCTAGTGCCGCCTTGGCCATGTTTGTACGCCCTACTCGCCTTTGATACTCAATTGTGCACAACTTTATATGACAGGGGTGAACATGGGCTTAAGCGTCATAAATCGGGCACATTTCACCGCCTTAAGAGCGAACAGTTTTGACGCGTTAACCATTTATTAATAAAAAGATAAGTTCAACGTCGAAAAAGTGTATAAAGAAATGATACCAACGTTCGGCGGCGTTGAGTATTTTGGCCAAAAACGTATGATTTTTTAATACGTTAGTTTTTTCCGAGGGACGCTTCGGGCGTGTTTTAACCATCAAACACGAATGGCCAAAGCTCACCTTAGCCGCCTTGTTGGGACGTGTGCGGACGCAAAGGTAGTATCGAGTATGGCAAAGAATTCAGGTTCAACACCCAAGGACCCAGCATCACTCGCTTTCTCAGCAGTAGAAAGTGCATTGGAGAATTCAGTGGCGGGAAACTCGCCTAAGAATGGATCCACCCCATCTTCAAACACCGCACCGCTGGCGCCTTCGCCAAGCCGAACAAGATCGGCCGAACGCATTGCAGCTCGCACCAGAGGCATTGCAAATGACGATGGCTCCAGCACAGCTGGCATTCTTTATTCACTTCAGTCCAAATCACCGTCCACGCCTTATTGGGTCGCCGCACTCGCCTCAATTGCTTGGGCATTGATAATTGGCACTTTGGGTTTCTTCCGTTTTGGGCCCAGTTTGACAGAAACTGCGCTAATGGCAGAAACATTGCGCACACCAGAATTTGCCGCGTATAGCGCCCTGCTTATTATTCCAGTACTTGCATTCTTCGCGATTGCAGTAATGGCCAAGCGCGCCAACGATTTGCGCCTTGCCGCTTCTTCTATGACACGCGCCGCGATGCGCCTGACCGAGCCAGAAGCAACTGCATCTCAACAGATTAAAACTGTTGGCCAAGCTGTTCGCCGCGAAGTCAACGCCATTGGTGATGGTCTTGAGCGCGCATTGTCTCGCGCCAGCGAACTTGAAGTCATGGTCCACAACGAAGTAAATTCGCTTGAGCGCACCTATGCGGACAACGAATTGCGCATGCGCGCCTTGATTGAAGAACTCGCTTCTCAACGCAAGGCAGTCGTTACCAATTCAGACCGCGTTCGTGACGCCATTTCGGATGTTCACGCAGATTTTGCAACCAAACTAGACACAGTTGGCAGCGCATTTGTTGATCAAATGAAAACTGTTGGTGGCAACATCACCTCTACTCTTGAAAACCAAAAGAATGAGGTCGCAACTGCTGTTCAACTTGCAGGAACCACCATTGATGGCGCAATTGCTGATCGGGCACGCAGCTTTGACGAAACCATTCAAAACCGCCAGGTTGATTTGGTTGCAGCGCTTGATGACAGCACCGAAAAGCTAAACATTACTGTTGATGAACGCACTGCAAACTTGGCTTCGCTAATTGCCGAGCGCACTGGCGAATTCGACAAGGTCTTGAGCAATCGCACCAATCAACTTGAAGCGTCGATTGAAGACAAAACATCAGCGCTTGAGAACACTTTGACCAGCCGCACGACGGAAATGCAGTCGTCGTTCGACGAACGCAACGAAAATCTGGATCGCATGATCTCTGCACGCTCGGCACAACTTGATCAGGTCCTGATCGAGCGCACCGATGGGTTTGGTACGTTGGTTGACGACAGCATGCAAAGCGTTGCGCAACTGCTTGAGCAAAACACCAACGCGTTCACTAGCCTATTCGATGACAAAACAAACCTGCTTTCTAACGCGCTGAATGACGGCACGGACAATTTCAACGCCAATGTGGACAATCGCATTTTGGCGCTGACCGGCACATTTGAAAATGGAGCGTCTGCAATTACTGCAGCTGTTGACACGCAAAGCACACGATTGAGCAATGTCTTGCGCGCATCTGGCGAAGCGGTGCTTGTTGATATGACATTGCGCGGAGAAGAGATTGCCGACCAAATGACTGCCGTGGGCGAAACCTTGGCAAACAGCGTGTTGACAAATTCCGCCAACGCACAAGTCAGCCTAAGCGAATTTGGCACACGGTTCGACGAAACATTGGCAATCCAAACCAACAATTTGGAAAGCAGCGTACAATCCGCATTGCTACAAATCGGCGGAGTATTGGAAGAGCGTGCAGAAGACGCACGCACCTTGCTGCAAACTGCTGGCGACGCAACGGCTGCCCAACTTACATCACGCGTAGACGAAGTGGCTGTGATCCTAGACAGCCGCCTAAAATCTATGGATGAGATTGTTGGCGAAAAAGGCGGCAAGCTGATCGAGACCATCGACCAGAACAGCATCAGCATGTCAAAAAGCGCGCAAGCGTTGGAAGATACTCTGGCAAGCCACACAAACGCTTTCCACGAGCAGCTTCAATCTGGCGCTTCCTCGCTCAGTGCAGAAATGCATCAGCGCACAGAAGAATTGTCAGCAACCTTTGACCTATCTGGTGAGAAGTTCCGCGACAATATCGATGCGAGCTTGCGCGATGTGAACCAGACTATGGAAACACGCACGCAGCAAGTTTCTTCAATGATTGAAAACAAGGTCGCAGAAGTGAATGCGCACTTGGGCACAGAAATTGACGGAGCAATTGCACGACTTTCAGACGCAGAACATGGCGTTGCTGGCAAGGTAACCAGCGCAATCACAAGCATTGAAGAGAGCACAAACCGTCTCTCAGGCAAGGTTGAAAGCGCTGTTTCTCAGTCTACTGAGACGTTTGAAACTGCAACCTCTGAGTTGGATAAAACCATTGCAAGTCGCGTGGCTAAATCCGCTGAAACGCTTGGACGTGCAACTCAACACCTCACTTCAACAATTGAAACAAGCGTTTCAAACACTGAAGGGCGCCTGGCGGCGACCATGCAGGGGCTAACAAGTGAGACCGAAGAACGTGTTGCGGAAACCGAAGAACGGCTTTCAGCTTCGATCAACAAACTCACATCTGGCATTCAAGAGCGCGTATCGGGCAGCGAACATCAGCTTTCTGCGACCGTTGAAAACTTGGCATCAACAGTTGAAACCCGAGTATCAGACGGCGAACAACGCTTGGCTGCAACCCTGAATAGCCTGAACAAATCAGTTGAAGGCCGGATCAGCGACAGCGAAAAACGCCTTGCAGCATCTGCAAGCAGCGCCGTTGAGAACATCGACGCAAGCGCAACACAAAGCGAAGCAAGCTTGGCCGCAACTGCTGAGAACTTTAGCCGTACAATTGATGAGAAATTGGGTACCCTACCCGATGCAATCACCGCACGTGCGAACGCTACTGCTGAACGCTTGAATGAGATCAACAGTTCAGTGTCCTCTGCTTTGGGCAAAACAATGTCCAACATTGATGAAGGCGCAAGCCGCATCACCGCAACATTGGAAGAGAAACTGGTTGGCATGACCGCTGACATTTCAACTGATGTTGAAGTTACAGCAACCCGTCTTGATCAGCTGGTACGCGGTGCCATGCAGCAAATGAGCGCCGTTGGCGACAAGTTGCAAGATTTGGTTGAAGTGCGCGGTGTGGCAACTGCGCAAGAGCTGAGCGACAAATCAAGCGCACTCAACCGCGTTGTTGCGCTGCAATCTGAAACATTGTCAAAACTCATTGATCAAAAAGCCAACGAGCTTGATGATCGCTTGTCTAATCATCAGAACATCCTCAACGCTGCGCTTGAAAACACAGCTGTTGGTGCAGAAAACATAATGTCAACTTCAACTGCGCGGATTGAGGAAGATGTTACCCGTGCACTGACCAAGCTTAATGATTCAAACATGCTGTTGCAGCAAGTGCTTGAAACATCGGGCAACAATTTGGCGACACTTGAAAGCAATATTGGTCATCACACCGCCCGCTACTCTGACGCTGTGCGTGATGCATTGGCTGGTACGGACGACGCTGGCCGCTTGATGAACGACCATGTTAGCGCACTTCAAGCCACCATTTCTGGATTGCTTGCAGAAGTCGGCGAAGTGAAGCATTCACTTGAAGGCCAAGCACATGGCTTTACAGATGCTGCGCGCGATCTCACCAGTGCCAGCATGGTCTCCATCGAAACTATTGAAGGTGGTCGGACAGCACTTGATGCATTGGCACAGGGCTTTACCAACCGCGCCGAAGAAATCGACGGCCGTCTGCGTATCTTTGCACGCTCGCTAGCTGAAACAGTCAACGATGCCGAACAACGCATTTCGGCAACCCAAGAAGCGCTTGATGAAACTGTTCGCGGTGCATCTGCCTCTGTTTCAAACAACCTTCGCACTTTGACCGAAACAGCAGGCATTGAAAGCCAACGCGCACAGAACGCTGTACAGCAAACGCAAAAAGCGTTGGTGGAAGAAATGCAGGACGCCATTCGCCAAGCAACGGCTCAGTTCAACGAAACAGCGCAGGCGATGCGCCTAACTGCTGGTCAAATGAACGAAGAGTTGCAGGCTACCCGCGGCGAACTACAACGTGGCATGCTGGAACTACCAGAAGAAACCAAAGCAAGCGCCGCCGCGATGCGTCGAGTTGTGGCCGAGCAAATCGAAGCTTTGAGCGAGTTGAACAATATCGTCAACGCGCAATCGAGTTCACACAGTTACACCGCAGCAACACCTGCACCACGCGCTGAACCTACACCAGCTCCAACTCCGCGACGCGAGGCACCACGCCAGCCTTTGCGCCAGGAAGCGCCACGCCCTACGCCGAACCTGCGTCGCCCAGAACCAATTGCCCCATCACGTGATGAGGACATTTCCTCTGAACAGATTGCAGCCTTGTTGGAACGCCAAATCGAAGCCGAACAACAAAAGAGTGAAGCTGAGGCCCTGCGTCAGCAAACTTTGCGCCAGCAAGTCGCGCCACAACGTGTTGCAACACCAGCGCCCGCACCTGCTGCACCTACCCCCGCACCTGCACCAACACGTGCGCAGGTTCAAAAGCCAGATGGCGACAGCTGGGTACGCAACCTGTTGCGCAACGCAGAAGCAAATCAGCAGGCCGAAACGCAGCAAGTCAAAAGCGACAGCAACATAAACAGCCTTACCGGTGAAATGATCGCTGCGGTTGACCAAAAGGCACTAGAGGACGCATGGATGCGTTATCAAAACGGTCAGACGGAAGTCTTCTCTCGCCGCCTTTACACCTTGGCTGGCCAAGGTACATTTGATGATGTGCGCAAAAAGCTGAAACGCGATGAAGAATTTGCAAACACGGCACGCGAGTTCATGGCTGAGTTTGAACAATTGTTGCGTGAAGCGGCCAACGGCAACGAGCCTGTGCGTGACACGCAAGCGCAGCTCACATCGGATCGCGGCAAAGTCTACACCATGCTCGCCCACGCCTTTGGGCGCATCGGATAGAGCGTTCTGGTATTGAGATTTTATAATGGCCCGCACTTCAAATTGAAATGCGGGCCATTTTTTTAGGCCTCTGAGCGTGGGTTGATTAGCAACAAAGAACCCATTACGCAAAGCCCACCGATGGCGGCAATGGCAGCAGAAAGGGCAAATGCTTGTGCGCCCATCTGCGCGTAAACAAAACCGAACCCAAACACCAACGTCGCCAATAGGCCCTGCCCCAAAACTTGCACCGTGCTCTGTGCCTCAGCCGCAAACTTTTCTGCTGTCCAGTTGGCGACAAAATTCAGCGTGCCCAAATAGGTTACACCGAAAGAAAACGCATGCAGCATTTGCAACAGAAAATACCCATAGACAGGCAATTCCAACGTCATGCCGTACCAACGCATGCATGTCATGCAAGCTGCAAACAACATCAAATGGCGCGCTGAAAAACGGCGAGCAATCCGCGCAAACGCCAAAAACACCAAAACCTCAGCCGCCGAACCAATTGCCCAAAGCGGCCCAATGATCTCTTTGCCAATACCTTGCCCATCCCACAAGAGAGAGCCAAAGGTATAAAGCGGACCGTGAGACGCCGTGATGAGGGCCGAGCCAATAATGGCCAACATGAACCATGGTCGAAACATATGATTGAATTCTTGAGCCTGCAATCGGTGCGGAGGCGGCGCATTTTTGTTCTCGGCCTTTAGTTTTGCATCTTCTGGTGCGGTTGCCCTAAATGCGGGCAATTGCAAAGAAAAGACACCCCGAATAAAACACAGGCCGACAAACAATGGTAAGAACAAGGCAATTCCTGCCCAGCCCAAATACCACCCTCCCACCAAATTGGCTGCAACGTAACCAACGGTGCCCCACACGCGGATCAAGGCAAAATCAGTACCCCGACGTCGGGTCATACGCACGGTGGCGGCATCAACAATTGGCGATAGCGCCATAACGGGCAAAACGCACATGGTCCAAACAATTATGATGGGCCAAACATCATTGGTCGAAAACAAAAAGAACGGCGCAACTGCTGCAATAATGCTGCAAAGAATTATCACCTGGCGCCAGTCAGATGCTTTGTCTGCCAAACGACCAACAAATATGTTGATCAGCACCATGGTCCATACAGGTATGGCGTTCAAAATGCCAATATCGGCGTCGCTAAACCCTTTATGGCGCAGCCAAAGGGGCAAAAATGGCACCGCCACCCCCACCGCAAGAAACATAGAACCGTAGAAATAGGACGCCCGCGCCTCAGAGGAGGACAAGCGTGACAAAATACCAATGGACATGAAGCAAACCTTGAAAGACAAGCAAGAAGTGCGTCATGGTTGCCCCGATTTGTTTGTTCGAGCAAGCAATTTCATACTTTGGTATTAGAAAACTTATGCCGCTTGGCTGACGTCCACATTCGTCGGAGCCAGATTTTCAAAGAATATCTGCGCACACTCTTGCCATGTAAATCGTGTTGCGTGGTTGATCACATCGCGCCGATCAAGCAGCAAAGCCTGACCAATCGCAACACTTAAGTCATTGTGCATTCGACCAGCTTTGGGGTCAAACAACACATCAATTGGCCCCGTTACGGGATAGGCCGCAACTGGCACACCGCAGGCCATCGCTTCCAACATCACATTGCCAAAAGTGTCGGTTTTTGAAGGAAAAACAAACACATCCGCACTTTGATAATAGGCGGTCAGCTCATCACCAGATTGTTGGCCAACAAAATACGCCTGTGGATACCGCGCTTGCAACTCGACCAGTTGTGGCCCGGCCCCCACAACGATTTTGCTGCCCGGCACATCCAACTTCAAAAAAGCTTCAACATTTTTTTCGACCGCAACGCGTCCCACGCACACCATGTACGGTCCGGGCAAATTCAAGAATTTCGTTTTGGCAGCGGGGCGAAACCGAGACATATCCACACCGCGCGTCCAAGGCACAACATGGGCAAACCCTTTGGACGTCAAATCGGCAACAACACTGGGTGTTGGCGCCAAAGTGCGCACAGCGGCTTCATGAAACCAACGCAAATAGGCATAGCTCCATTCCACGGGCACAGGCAGTCGAGCCGACACATATTCTGCAAAACGGGTATGAAAACTTGAGGTGAACGGAATGCGACGGTTGAGGCAGACCTGTCGGGCAAGAACTCCCAATGGCCCTTCGGTGGCGATATGGATATGATGGGGAAGAACCTGATCTAGCATTTCTTCAATATGGCCAAGATGGGCTAACGAGAGACGTATTTCAGGGTAAGTTGGTAAGGGCATAGTCCAAAACTGCTGCGGCGTTAAATAGTGAACTTTATGCCCGAGCAATTCTAACTCATCGCCAACCTTGTCTAAACAGCGAACCACGCCATTGACTTGGGGATGCCATGCATCCGTGACGATGAGAATGCGTTTCATGCAACCTGTTGCGAAGCCTTAGCATCCGCCTCCGTCTTGGGCGAGGCCATTTCCGTCCATCGGATCAACTCGAACTCGCCATCATGATGTTCAGCAATGGCAGTACAGCTTTCAACCCAGTCGCCCGTATTGATATATCGGGTACCGTAATCGTCGTGCATGTCAGCATGATGAATGTGGCCACAAATTACGCCATCAACACCGCTTCGCTTTGCCTCGAGCGCCAAAGCCTCTTCATATCGGCCTATAAAACTCACAGCATTTTTAACCTTATGCTTGGCCCAAGCAGAAAGGGACCAATAGCCAAAGCCAAGTTTACGGCGAATAAAGTTGATTCCTATGTTTAGCCGAAGCGCCGCATTATAAGCCCAGTCGCCTAAGTGGGCCAACCATTTGGCGTGCAGCACAACCACGTCAAACTGATCACCATGGATCACCAAGTAACGTTTGCCGTCTGCTGCATGGTGAATAGTGCGGTCGACTATTTCAATATCCCCAAAGTGGGTGCCCAAATAGTTGCGCAAAAACTCATCATGATTACCCGGCAGATACACAATACGCGCGCCTTTGCGCGCCTTGCGCAATAGCTTTTGCAGCAAAATATTGTAAGTTGCCGGCCAACGCCAATTTTTTTGCAAGCGCCACCCATCAAGAATATCGCCAACAAGATAAATAGTTTCCGCATCGTAGCACCGCAGGAAATCAAGAAGCTGATCAACTTTGATTGTTTTCATGCCCAAATGCACGTCCGATATAAACAACGCTTTGACGTGCTTGATTTGGGTTTCTTCGGTCATTCTTACGCTCGCTCTTTTATTACTGCGTTGAAACTTTTACTGCGATTCCAGAGTCAATTTTGTGACAGTGTATAGTGATCTGCAACGCCAAGCAAAAGCTTGATTGCGAACGATCACGAAAATCAAAGTCAAAGTTGCAATTCCTTAGTTCAGACGAGATTTCAAGGCGACAATCCGCTTGTAACTCGCTCGAATTTTCTCTGCAAACGCTGGGTCGCTAGTTGCTTCGGCCTCAAGAACATCCAAAATACGCTGCGGCAAACCTAAAGACGGCTTGATGGTATTGGAGAACAACAAAATATCATTGCCCGCATTCACAGCCAAAATAATCGCTTCATCAAACCCATAATGCTTGGTGATCGCACCCATTTCCATATCATCTGATATGATCACCCCATCAAACCCCATGCCCTTACGCAACACGGTGGTCAGCGCCACCGGAGACAGGCTTGCGGGCACCTGCCCTTCACCTTCACGCACATAGCCGCTGTGATAAAGATGGCCTGCCATGATCATATCGGCTTTTCCAGCTTCAATCAGCGTTTCAAACGGCTCGTATTCTGCATCTGTCCAGCTGTGAGAAATATCAACAAACCCAAGGTGAGAATCCCCAGCACTCGAACCATGTCCAGGGAAGTGTTTGAGGGCCGTCACCATCCCGGCCCGATGATGCCCATCAACGAAGGCTGCCGCAAACTTTGAGGTTATGTCACTTCGCGAAGAATAGGCACGTCCATATTTTGCAATAATCGGATTATTGGGATTAGCAATCAAATCAACAACAGGACCAAAGTTTGTGTTGAACCCAAGTTTTTTCATCCGCTTTGCAAGATCGGTATAAAGCGACAATGCGCCACTCTGATTCATGTTTAGCGCCACGTCGCGCGCGCTTGGAATTTCGGCGAACCCTACGGATTTGGTCAGACGCTCCACCAGGCCGCCCTCCTGATCAATGGCAACCAGAGGGGACAAGGCGCGATGAGCCGACAAGAACTGGCCGTTCATCTTGGACACTTCCGACAATTTTTTGACGTTGTATTTCAGATACATCACGCCGCCAATTTTACCGTCGCGCAACAAATTCAGCAATTGGGTTTGCTGATCGCTTTTTGCACTATCATGGGCAAAACCAATCATAATCATCTGCCCCGCCATTTCTCTTATGCTTTGGGCATAAGCAGCGTTAGAACAGCAAAGACAGAATAGAAGAAAGGCACAACGTGCAAAAATGCGCATAAAATGATCCGAGTGTTTTTGTGATGCGAAGAGGATATTCGCCAAAAATGGCTAAGACGTGACGTTTAGCTGGCGGCCTTTTGCAAAAATTCTTGCGGCTCGTCCAATTCGAAAAAGGTGCAAAAACTCTTGTTAGATTGCGGCCGTCCAAACAAATATCCCTGCCCAATACCACAGCCTGCCAAGCGCAAAACCCACGCTTGTTCTTGTGTTTCAATGCCCTCTGCCACAACACGCTTGTCCATTGCTGCAGAAAGCGAGAGCACCGACTGTACAATCGCCATCGATTGTTCGTCATGTGGCAGGTTCCGTACGAATGACTGATCAATTTTCACTTTGTCGACAGGCAAACGGCTCAAGTAGCTCAAGGATGAGTACCCAGTTCCAAAATCATCCAAGGCAACGCCCACGCCCATTTCAACGATTTCATTCAGTGTTTGGATAAACTTATCCTGCTTGGTCACAAACACGCTTTCTGTGATTTCTATGTCTAAGCGCTCAGCTGGTAGCTTCGAGATTTCAAGCGCCCGTTTGATCGCGCTCACCACATCGCCATATTCAAATTGAACGGCAGAAACATTTACAGCCAATTTGCCAGGCTTGGGCCATGCCATCGCATCACAACAAGCTCTCTCCAAAACCCATCTGCCAATCTCAATGATCATGCCACTGTCTTCGGCCACAGAAATAAAGCGATCTGGACGCACCGTACCCAATTCCGGGTGTTGCCAGCGCACCAGCGCTTCCGCACCCAAACAAAGCCCACTAACCATATCAACCTGCGGTTGATAACGAATATAAAGCTGGTCTTTTCCAACAGCATCCAGCAATGCCATTTCAACGCGCTGGCGATCTTGAATTCGGTCGTTAAGTTCGGGCATAAACAGAAAGTGGCTGTTGCCCGGAATGCCTTTGGCTTCGGACAGAGCCATATCTGCATGCGAGATCAAACTGTTCGCAGAAAGTCCCGAATTGTTAGTATCAGTCATGCCAATGCTAACCCCAAGCAAAGCGCGGTGCCCGTCTAGCGCATAAGGTTCAACTATTGAAGCCATCAACCGTTCCGCCAAGTCGTCAGCCCCATCATGGGACAAGACATGGGGCGTAACACCAGCAAACCGATCAGCCCCCAATCGTGCAACACTATAAAGACCAAACTCATTCATGCGTCGGGCTACCTCTTTAAGCACCCCATCACCCGCTGCATGGCCAAGTGTTTCGTTGATGTTTTTGAAGCGATCCAAATCGAGCAGCACCAGTGTTAGACCGGTTGGGCGGCCACTTCGCGTTTCTGCAATGAAAGACTGCAACTCTTCTTCTAATCGTGCACGCGTAAATGCCCCTGTTAAGGGGTCATGATTGGCAAGATAATCCATACGCTTTTGGTGAATATAGCGATGGGTAATGTCCCTAAATGTTAGACAGGCCACATGGTCTTTTCGGCTGACGCGTAAGTCGTCGTCGTCGACTTTGTTGATTGTCGACACAGTTATCGAGTATTCGATCACCAACTCCGGTTCACCATTGGCATCCGTTTCCAAAACATAGATTACGGTCTCGTCCAATCGTTCGCGATGGTGTTTTGCGCGTTCAAGTGCTGCAGAAATCTCTTGGTAGAGTTTATCAGGCAGCATGGAGATTTTGGAGCCAGTCAATTCTTGTCTAGGGCTAAACATTTCTTCCGCAGGGCGGCTTGCAGCAAGAACAACAAGGTCGCTATTGATAACGATCACGCCATCAAAATTGTCCGCGACCACGCGGTCCAAGATAATTTGCATTCGTGAGTTTTCGTCAGACACGCGACGTACCAATAATCGCTGAAGATCCATCGCCTCGAGTATTTTAAGCACGAACACAAGGAGTAGCGCCCCATGGAACCAAAACGTGTCAGAGTAAAACATCAGCTGCGACTGGGCATACAGCGCAAACAATTCCAAAACTGCCGCACTAGCCACAAATGCTAAAGCCAGACGAACAATCGGCGGCTTACGTATTCTGCACACAACAAGCGCAACCAACAAGAAAATGAACCAAGCAACAACTGGCCCGCCATCTCTGAGTTCGCGACCCTGCAACCGCGTTTCTGCCGCTAGTATCTGAACCATCGGCCCTGGAATGCGCCCGTACCGAGGCACTTCCAGTAAATCGCCCAATTCTAGAGCGGAAGCGCCCACAATGGCTTTTTTGCCAGCGATGCGGCTAGGGTCAACCTGCCCATTCAGCAAATCTGTCAGCGAAATACGATCAATACTGTCCAAGCTGATGGCGTAATCTATGTAGTAAAAGTTGTTTGAGGTTTCTTCGTCTTTTGGCGAAAAGATCGTTGGGAGTGACGCGACAATGCGCTCGTCAACCATACCATACTTGGTAAATTCCCAAACCAGGCCATCTTCGCTTGGTTCTACATTGACCAACGCCAACTCAGAATGTTCGCGAAACAAGGCGATGGGCACGTTGGTGATGAGCAAGGGAGTACCATTTGTATCAAAGCCCACCTGTTGCAACGCAGCCAAATAGGTAAATCCTCCCGCCTCTTCAAGCGCGTCGGCGAGTATTTGGTCATTTTCGTAAGAAGACTTGCTTGAAAAATCGACGTCAAACGCGATTTCATCAGCGCCATATTCAACAAGCTTGTCCAATACGCCCGCATGGACCCATCTTGGCCAAGGCCATTGGCCAACTTGTTGTAAACTGCGGGCATCGATGTCGATAAAAACGATTTCGCCAGTCGTCTCAACGTCATGGTTGGCAAATCGCCATTCGCGAAAAGTATTGTCGATGCCTCGGAAGAACCCACTCTGGCTAGCCATAAACGAGGCAATGGCCAAGAGAAAAATTGCAGCAAAGTTCCTCAATGATGGGCGCATGAAGCCGGTTACTCAACAAAACAAACAACTAGGGCGTCATAATGCAGCAATTGCGTTACGACGCCCTTAATTGGACAAACTTAAAAAACAAAGCCTACTTTTTCTTGTCTTTTTTATCTTCCTTGCCTTTTTTGTCGTCATCTTTGGAAGCTTTTTCAGCGTCTTTTTTGGCTTTTTCAGCCGCCTTTTCAGCTTCCTCAGCGGCCTTCTTCGCATCCTTTTCAGCTTCCTTGGCCGCCTTCTCGGCTCCCTCAGCAGCTTTCTTCGCATCCTTTTCAGCTTCCTTGGCCGCCTTCTCGGCTTCCTCAGCAGCTTTCTTCGCATCCTTTTCAGCTTCCTTGGCCGCCTTCTCGGCTTCCTCAGCGGCCTTCTTCGCATCCTTTTCAGCTTCCTTAGCCGCCTTTTCAGATTCCTCGGCAGCCTTCTTCGCATCCTTTTCAGCGTCTTTCGCCGCTTTCTCTTTTGCTTTGGCTTGCGCGGCTGCTTCTTCGGCAGCTGCTATAGCTGCGGCATCTCCGCTTTTCTTCGCGGCCTTCAACTCTTCTTCGGCTGCTTTTTTCTCAGCTTTCGCTTGATCAGCATTCGCCGCAGCAGCCGCCAGCGCTTCTAATGCATCATCAACGACATCATTGATCTCATCAGCGATCGAAGGGACACCTTGTTGCTCTGCGACTTTTTCAATCTCCGCAGCACTAATTGGTGCCGATGGGCGAGCCTTTTTGGCCAATTTGATGATCTGTTTCACAGACAAAACTCTGCCAGTATCAATTGAACGGATACGTTCTTTTTCACCACGTCCTTCAACGTTCAAAACGGATTTGTCACGCAGATCAAGGTTTACTTCTTGGCCCGGCTTCACGTCCACTTTCATACCGGCTTTTTCGTCGCGAGCTTCAACGCGCCCACGTTCAACATCAATCGAAGACTTGCCGTCGGATGCGGTTACTGTGAATTTTGTTCCTTTAACAACAGCAGCAAGCAAAGGTGCGCGCACTTCAAAGTGCTGCACGTTGCGCTTTTCAACATCTACTGTAATCGACCCAAAATCTTGTGACACGACGGTTCGCTTGGCACCGGCACGATCAGAAATACGAATGCGTGTATCACCGCGAACATCAATCGTCTCTTTTCCACGCGCAAACATTACACGTGCGCCTTTTGCTGTTTGTATGGCACTATCATCAGAAACAACATGGCCGCGCTCAATTTGCACCCAAGCGCCGCCTTGAAAGACGAATACGCCGCCTCGCAGCTTTTGCGCAACCCAATCATCGGCAAGCGAAGCGCTGCCTAATGCGACAAAGATGAGTAGGATACCGATAATGCGTTTCAACATGTTATGCCCCTGTGTGACAAGAATTTTGCATTTCTTCATTGCCGGCATAATCGCTTAGGAGCGAAACAAAGGTGTTAACGCGATCAGTGATTTTGTTGATGGTGTAAACGAATCGTTAAAAAGGCGCTAAAATCAGGGGTTTAGCGCCTTTTAGGTTCAAAATTGTGAACAGTATTTCCACTATTTATCTATTCTGACGGTTCTCAATAAGATCATCGACAACACTTGGATCAGCTAGGGTTGAGATATCCCCCAGTGCCCCATAGTCATTCTCAGCAACTTTTCGCAAGATGCGACGCATGATCTTACCTGAACGGGTTTTTGGCAAACCCGGTGCAAACTGCATCAAGTCTGGAGAAGCGATTGGGCCAATTTCTTTACGCACCCAATTGCGCAACTCAAGCTTTAGCTCGTCGCTCTGCTCTTGTCCGCCCATCAATGTGACATAACAATAAATGCCCTGCCCTTTGACATTGTGCGGGTAACCAACAACAGCGGCCTCAGAGACCTTAGGATGCGCCACAAGTGCACTTTCGATCTCAGCGGTACCCATGCGGTGCCCTGAAACGTTCAGCACATCATCCACACGTCCCGTAATCCAATAATAGCCATCTGCATCACGACGACAGCCGTCGCCTGTGAAATAGTAGCCTTTGTAGTCAGAGAAGTAGGTTTTGATAAAACGATCATGATCGCCATAGACCGAACGCATTTGGCCCGGCCAGCTGTCCTTAATACACAGAACCCCTTCGGCAACCGTCGAAGTTTGCTCTTCGCCAGTTGTTGGGTCCAAAATGACGGGCTGAACACCAAAGAATGGTGTGGTCGCAGAGCCAGGTTTAGTTGGTGTGGCGCCAGGTAATGGTGTAATCAAATGGCCGCCGGTTTCCGTTTGCCACCATGTATCAACGATGGGGCATTTTCCTTTGCCCACAACCTCATTGTACCAGTTCCAAGCTTCCGGGTTGATCGGTTCACCCACAGTGCCAAGAATGCGCAGAGAGGACAAATCACACTTTTCCACATACTCATTTCCAGCGCCCATAAGCGCCCGAATGGCTGTTGGTGCGGTGTAGAACTGATTAACTTTGTGCTTTTCACAAACCTGCCAAAAGCGTGAGGCGTCTGGATAGTTTGGCACGCCTTCAAACATCAGTGTTGTAGCGCCGTTCGCAAGCGGTCCATAGATGATGTAGCTGTGGCCAGTTACCCAGCCCACATCAGCTGTACACCAGTAAATGTCGCCATCATGATAGTCAAAGGTGTATTCGTGGGTCATCGCCGCATAAACAAGGTAACCACCTGTTGTATGCAATACGCCCTTTGGCGTACCGGTCGAGCCAGATGTGTAAAGAATGAACAACGGGTCTTCAGCATTCATGCGTTCTGGTTTGCAGAACTCATCAACACCAGTTGCTGCTTCATGCCACCAAACGTCACGACCGCCTTTCATGGCAATCTCGTTGCCGGTGTTTTCCACCACTAGGATTTTTTCAATACCCAGAGCATGTTTGGCCGCTTCATCCACATTGGCTTTTAGCGGAACGGTTTTGCCACCACGACGACCTTCGTCTGCCGTTATCACCACAGTCGATTTGCAATCGTTTATGCGGCCAGCAAGAGCTTCAGGCGAAAAGCCAGCGAAAACGATTGAGTGAGCAGCGCCAATGCGTGCGCACGCCAACATCGCGTAGGCTGCTTCAGGTATCATGGGCAAATAGATAGTAACCCGATCACCTTTTTTTACGCCAAGGTCACGCAACACATTGCCAAATCGGCTTACCCGACGGTGCAACTGCGCATAAGTAATATGCATGTCTGTGCCCGGCTCATCGCCTTCCCAAATCAGCGCAGTTTGGTCAGCGCGTTCGGGCAAGTGGCGGTCAATACAGTTCACAGAAACGTTCAGCTCGCCATCTTCAAACCATTTGATGGACACATCTGAATGCTCAAAACTTGTATTTTTGATCTTCTTCGGCTCGGTCATCCAGTCAAGACGTTTGGCGGCTTCCCCCCAAAACCCCTCAGGGTCTTTGACAGATCGCTCATACATTTCCTGATACTTGTCTGCATTAATTAGGGCGTGTGAGACAATCTCTTTAGATGGTTGATAAACATCATCACTCATCGAGCAACTTCTCCTCGTTTTAAAGTCTGCTATCTAGGGCATTTCTGCCGGACTTACGGTTGGTGACGCAAAACACACGCCACACGTTGTCCCCACAACACCGTGCTCAAATGGCTAAAGGGTTGGTGCCCCTTGGTCAATATCTCTTGGTATCTTTTTAGTCTTGTTATGCCCAAATGCATCTATTTTGCACCGATGGCAGCTTAGAAACCAAACCTAAAGATGATCGAGTTATCTTTTGGGCCAGCCCGCAAGGAAGAGACCAAATGTGCGATACCCCGACATCCCCAGCAAGCAATGACACCGCGGGCCCAGCAGAACTGACCGATTTGGACTGGATTTTGGCCCATGTTCACCAAGCCATTGATGAGCTTGAGTTTTATAACAAAGAGTTCAAAGCCTTTGAAAAACAACGCATCAATGCAAATCTGGTTCGCGCACTATTTGAATATGACCCCCACCATTTGCTGTTGCTAAAAAAGGACGGTCAGCGCGCTGGCTTTATGATTTCAGGCCCAGACAATGGCGTGGTTTTTCTTTATTGGTCATATATCTTACCCGAATTCCGCAACTCAAAATTGGCAATTGTGGGCAATACAGTCTTCAAAGAATATTTTGACAATGGCAATTGGCACAAATTGTCGACGCTGACCCGAACAGACAATCGCACCGCGCGCATCATCCTAAAGCGCTTTGGGTGGACACAGGTTGCTGAACTTAAAAAGCATATTTTTGGTGAGGACTATCTGGTTTATGAGATTGAACTCAACAAGACGATCCTTGGATATCGCCCTTTTGTTGTAAAAGGTCGTTTGGGGCGCTTCAAACAGCGACTAAGAGAATTGTTTAATCGTTAGGCCCAGTGGTTTGGCGCGATTTGATCCAACGCATAATTTGCGCTTTCGTGTCACGGGCAAAAAACAACGCGTTGCCCAGTAACCTGGGCAACATCCAATGGGCGTAATTCATGACTTTTGGCACGGTCGAAACCACACCAGCTTTACCCACCATACCATTCTTGAATTGGTGCAAGCCTAAGAACCCGTCTGTGCCCCCAAGATCGTACCACTTTATCCGCTCTTGGCGAGACAACCAGCGCATAATTTCCCAATGCATGAAATAGCCAGCACGCAACGGAAGCGCCTGATCGTTGGTCGCGCCATACAGATATACTGCCGTGTCTCCAGCCGTAAAAATCACACCTCCAGCAACTGGCTCACCTTCATGGTGGACCAGAAACAATTCAGGACGAGCGCTTTCATCAATATTGTCCATCAAATGGTGCAATGAATCAAACGCCGAGTAGTCTGGAAACTGCTTGCGATCGGTCATAGACCGATAAAGCTCGTAGAACACGGGCATGCGCGACACATCGCAATGCTCAAACTCCAAGCCATTTGCTTCGCTCTTTTTCAGGTGCGAGCGCCATTTTTGGCCAAAGCTTGTACGCATTTGATCGTCGTCGATATGCACATTCACAAAATATCGATTTGGGTAGGGCAAACCAGCGCCAGAATGGAAGTTGCGAGCAAGCAATTGTTCAGTAGCAAAATTGATCTCTGATGGCCGTGGACGAGGCAGAATTGAGAGCATCATGCGCCCCTCAACCGCATATTTTTGCACCAACGTATCCACCACCATGGCGTAGATGACCTCAGCCTCTTTGCTTGCAGCATCCAAAACCACGGGGCCCCATTTACAAACAGCAAGACCGCCCAGACCAAGCGGCGCAGCGCGGTACATCATCAAGCAGCCAGCCACCAACTGATTATCGCGCATAAAATGCAAGCAATCATAATTCATGTTTGGCCAGCGTTCGGCCGCAAAAACATGCATTTGTTCTTGGCAAATATCGTCGAACAGATGGGCAGATCGATCCCACTCTTGAGGCGATACAGAAACCACCTCAAGCGCACTAGTGCTGGATTTGGTCTTGAGATCTTTGTTCAGCATTTTTGTTGTCATATCAGCCATGGCAAAATAGTTCGACTTTGAAGTCTTCGCGACCTGCGCAGCATAAATTGAAAAACCATTGTTGCTGAATAAGAGCCTGAAAAGGCATAATTTGAAGTAAATTCTAACGAACAAACCCCGCCCTCTATTGAGAACGGGGTTTACAATTGTTTAAGCGATCAAGGTCGCGCCTACATTTGTTCCATGGCGATATGCCGTGTTTCTGCCCAAAGCGCATAATCTTTCATGGTCAATAGTTGCGCCGCAGCCTCGTCCACAACCACAATTGCATGTTCATGCAATTGCAGCGCTGACGCAGGGCAAGATGCGGACACCGGCCCTTCAACACAGCCTTTTACCGCCTCGGCTTTGTGCTCACCCGTAGCCAACATGATCACCTGCTTTGAATCAAGAATTGTACCAATTCCCATGGTGATTGAGTCTGTGGGCTGGATTTCATCTGGACCAAAGAAACGCGAATTGGCTTCGATTGTTGATTTGGTCAAGGTCTTGACACGGGTACGCGAAGAAAGGCTGGAAAGTGGTTCATTAAAACCAATATGCCCGTTTATTCCGATGCCCAAAAGCTGCAAATCAATACCGCCCGCCAATGCGATCATCTCTTCGTAGCGTTTGCATTCTTCAATTGGATCTTGCGCAACCCCGTTTGGCACAAAGGTATGCGACTTACTGATATCAATATGGTCGAACAACTGCTCGTTCATAAAATAACGATAACTCTGATTGTGATCGCCATGCAGCCCAACATATTCGTCAAGGTTGAAGCTCGTCACATCAGCAAAGCTGATATCGCCATTTTGTTGGCGCTCAATGAGCTTCTTATAAAGAGTTGTTGGGGATGAACCTGTTGCAAGCCCCAATATGCTCTTTGGCTTTTGGGTGAGTTGACGTGCAAACAAATCGCACGCGAATTCTGCTACATCGTCAGAATTCGGTAAGATAACAAGACGCAAGGGAATTGCTCCATGTGATGATTGTGAACTTTAAACGCCGGGGTGATACTTTGCCGCCCCAGTCGTCACTATGTTTTAGATATCGTCTCCAACATCTGTTGAATAAATATAGCGGTCACCCCGGTAATAGGAGTGTGTAAATTCTACCGCTTTGCCGCTCCGGTCAAACGACGTGCGCTCCATATCCAAAATGGCGGAGCCTTTTTCCAACCCCAAATAACCACCTAATTCTTTATCACAATTGGTCGCTTTGATGGATTGGCGCGCTTTTACAGGCCTAAACCCGCGCGCATCAAGATGGGCGTAAAGGCTATCGCCCTCCTCCACATTTTCAGCATCAATAGCTTCCAGCGGGAAATAGGCAAGCTCATAAGCCATGATGCTGCCATCCGCGTAGCGAATGCGTCTAAAGCAAGAAACACGCATATGTGCTGCAACGCCAAGCGCTTCGCAAACCTCTGGGATCGGCGCAACAAGTCCTTTGAAGACCAGTTGTGAACTCGGCTCCATGCCACGGTTGCGGATATCTTCAGAAAAGCCGTTGAGGAATTTTAGGGATTTTTCAAGTGACTGTGGCCGGTTGCGCGGCACATAGGTGCCAAGACCGCGTTTCTGCACCAGCTGACCATCATCAAGCAATGGTTTGAACGCTCGGCGGATGGTTACACGGCTTAAGCCAAGTTTTTCTGAAAGCTCTCTTTCCGCCAGCAAAAATTCGCCTGCGGTCAGAATTCCATTTTGAATGGATTGACGTAACGCTTCTGCCAACAACTCATATCGAACGCCCGGGCGCTCTAGCGCAGTCCTTAGAAAAACAATTAGGTCAGGTTGTGTTGCTACCCCAATATTACTCATTCGCAGCGCATCCTCTAAACAGCGACAACAAGGCGTTCATCGGACACGGAATCAACCAAGATAAACACACAATACCTATCAAATACCAATACACGACCAAATTTGCAACAAGCAATACCAATTGACACCACCAAGCTGTATTGGCTACTTCGCGGAAGCACCATTTCTGAAAATCGGAACGGTTCCCGTCCAAAGAATCGTGCAGGCGCTGCCGCTCGTGTTTTCCCAGCTGTGAATTCGGGTTGATCGGAAATGCAAACTATCGCCCACGCCAAGTACGACTTTTTCGTTCTCGACAAATGTGACCACTTCACCTGCAAGAATGTAGATTATCTCTTCGCCCTCATGGCTAACCTGTTCAGACTTGTATCCAGCTGGAACCGTAATGATGAAGGAAGAAAGTGCTTTGCCCGCAAAGTCGGCACCAAGACGTTCATACCGTAGCGATGAATCATCAACCGAAAAGCTTTCACGCTCGCCCTGGCGGGTGCGGCCACGATGAACGGCTGGCGAAGAAACGAAGAACTCCATTTCAACGTCTAAGCCCTTGGAAATCATCGACAATGCACCAAGTGAAGGTGTGGCTTGGTCACGTTCAACTTGAGACAAAAACCCCACAGAAAGATTGGCTAACTCGCCTAATTCTTTAAGGGTCATGTTCATACCACGACGCCGCTCTCTGATTAAACCACCCACCAACGGCGAGCCAGATCGATGTGCAGAAGTCTCTCCGGCATCGGCTGCCAAAAACTCTGTCCGTTGATCTAAGTCAGCATTTATCATATTCAGTTTTCCTGCCCGTCATTTCCCATTGATGTACAGTGATGTGAACACCAACTCCCTAAATGCACTTTGAATACATTACACTAAACACAGCGCATAGTTCGCCTCGCTTAAACCAAACCGCAAGCAAACGCGACAAAAAAACCAAAAAAAGAAGAAATTGGAGTAGATTTTGAACAATTCAGAACAATCCGATATTGCGGATCGCAATGCGATATTCAAGAAACTAAATATAACAGCGATGCAGGCCCCAGGCTTTAAATTGCTTACTGTGATGGATTTGGACTTGGACGAGCAAGTTGCTAGAAGAGCGTACTCTAGCAATCACAAAGTCTACCCAACTAGCGGCACCAAACCGATTGTTAGAACGCAGTGGTTCAAAGATGTGGTGGAAGGACAAAAACCGTTCTTGGCAAACTACCCAGAGCAAATGGGCGATCAGTTTCCCGATCTCGAATTCATCAAAACACTGGGTTGCGGCGCAATCGTCAATGTTCCTGTCATCAAAAATGGTAAGACCGTCGCGGTTATAAACATTTTGCACGAGGGAGGATATTTTACACCAGAGCGCTATGCGCAGGCCCTTCAGCTTGCGAAACTTTTGAAATACTAAGAGCACCCACCCCCCCCGCTTGACTTCACATCCATCATGTCCATGTTAGGGACAAGCACAAAACAGTTGGGCAAAAAAGGAACGAAACATCTATGGAATTGTCACAGATCGCAAAAGCAACCATTGATTGGTTGAATGGCTACGGCACAAACGTGATAACGGCAATTCTTGTTTTGGTTGCTGGCTGGTTCATCGCAAAGTGGCTTGCGCTGATCGTAATCAAGTTGATGCCAAACACTAAGGCATTTGATGAAACCATTGCCCCCATGTTCAGCGAACTAGTGCGCTATGGCATCATCATAACAGCCATCGTTATCGCTTTAAGCGGCCTGGGTGTGCAAACAGCATCAATCATTGCCGTCATCGGTGCCGCCGGACTGGCTATCGCCTTGGCATTGCAAGGCACATTGTCCAACATTGCGGCAGGGGTGATGATCATTTGGCTGCGACCGTTCAGCGTTGGTGACTACATTGAATCTACCGCGGTCAGCGGCACAGTTAAGAAAGTTGGCCTATTCGCCTCCCAACTTCGCACCGTCGATGGGCTTTATGTGTTTACCCCGAATGCCAAAATCTGGGATGCAACGATCACCAACTACAACAAAGAGATGACGCGTCGCCTGTCGTTTGATGTGGGCATCGACTACAAAGCTGACATTGACTTGGCCCGCAAGGTCCTCTTGGAAGTCGCAACGGCGGACGAGCGGGTACTAAGCACCCCAGAGCCCGTGGTTTATGTTATGAATTTGGGCGCGAGTTCTGTCGATCTACAATTGCGCGCATGGACCCGCACCGCAGACCATTGGGAAGCCCGCATGGCGATCAATGAAGCGGGCAAAAAAGCGCTCGATAATGCTGGCGTTGATATCCCCTTCCCACACATGCGCATTCTTGCCCCAGAACTTGAACAAAAATAATTCTCGCCTGCGCTATTGACCTAGACCTACTCCAACACCCTATTTATCCCAAGTCGTTAAATTGAAAGGGTGAGAATATAAATATTGGAGAAGCAGGAAAAATCAGCGGCCTGTCGCCTGACACAATTCGCTTTTACGAAAAACGTGGTCTAATCCTTTCGACAAAGCGCGATGACAAAGGCCATCGATATTATGCTGAAAATGATGTGGGATGGCTCGGGTTGCTAGCTTGTCTTCGTGGCACAGGCATGCCCTTGGCCGAAACCGAAACATTCACACGGTTGGTCCATGCGGGCGAAGATAATGTGCCAGAGCGCATTGAACTTCTTGAAAACCACCGTGAACGATTGGCACAAAAGCGCCGCCAATTGGATCAATATGAAAAACATCTCGATGGAAAAATCGCATACTATAATTCAGTATTAGAAGATCAAAAAAATAGAGGCTAAATAATGAAAAAGCCAGAAATCACACTTTGGAATGGCGAAACAATCCCCCGTTTAGGATTTGGCTGTTGGGCAATTGGTGGGCCTTTTTGGTCTGACGCATTTCCTGTTGGCTGGGGCGATGTTGATGACAATGAATCCAAACAAGCAATTGCTGCAGCGGTCGACGCTGGCATCCGTTTTTTTGACACTGCCGACGTTTATGGCGCAGGCCACTCAGAAAAAGTTGTCGGCGAGGCCCTAAAAGGTCGCAACGACATTTTTATTGCCACAAAATTTGGCAATCACTTCAACGAAGAAAACAAGCAGATCACCGGAAAAAGCGCCGATCGTGCCTATATCCGCAGGGCGGTGCAAGCCTCCCTTCGCCGATTGCAACGCGATGTGATTGACCTTTATCAACTCCACATCGGCGACCTTGATGACGAACAAACCAAAGAAACTCAGGCGGCCCTTGAAGAGCTGGTCAAAGAGGGTTTGATAAAAGCCTATGGTTGGTCAACTGATAATCTGGTTGATGCAAACCAATGGTTGGGCGGCGAAAATTTTCGCTCACTTCAGCACAATCTAAACCTGTTCACCCCGGCGACCGACATACTGGCGTTTGTTGAAAAACACAACATGCTGTCCATCAACCGCGCCCCATTGGCCATGGGCATGTTGGGCGGCACCTACAAACTGAACCACGCGTTCGGCACGGATGACGTGCGATCCGGCGCTGGCACACATTGGCGCGACAAAATAAACAATGTGCGCGATGAAGATGATGCACAGGTGCGGCTTGAAGGCATACACGAACTGCTAAAAACCGGGGGCCGCACAACAGCACAGGGCGCACTTGGCTGGATTTGGGCACAAAGCGGGATTGCATTGCCTATCCCCGGCTTCAGAACAGTTGCCCAAGCCCAAGAAAATGCTGGTGCACTTGAATTTGGTCCCTTGGACGTGGACACAATGCAAGAAATTGATCAGCTTGCAAGCGGCAAAATGCTTTAGTTGAACCTGGGGTGGCGGGTGCTGCTCAAACATTCCAAAAGCCCCAGTTTCTAGAAGTCTTTTTTCAGCATGTCGGTATAAGACAAAAACTTGCCATTCAATGTGATTGCAAAAGTGCCATAAGGGGACGGACACATGTCTCTTAGTAATGCCGCGCTATGCATTTCAAGTCCAGAAAAGTCCCAACCTATTCTTCAGCAAGCGCTTTGCAATTAGTCACCGCATTATCGGTAAAGGGGCACTGGTCTGTACGATAAACCGCAAAACCATCAGATAGAACGGGTAGATTTGCTCGACACTTTCAACCCCGCCGAACAAAAGCACATTGCTGTTGACCAGCCAATTGCCCGAACTGGCGCGTGCGGCGATACCTGCAAAACCTTCTTGCTTGCGTAATCAATCACAACTGCAAAAGGTATTTGCCATGGCCTTTGCTTTTGCTTTCGCCCACGACCCAAAGCCAACGAATAACCAAGGGCTCCCCGCAAAACATCCAATAGGAACTATGCGCTCAAGAGGGCTTAGTCGTTTAGCCAGGTCAATTGGACTTGAAGCCATGGCGCACAGTGGGCGATACAGCAAACTCATGGCTCCAAAGGAGTAGATTGATCGCTGTGATGGTGCGAAAGTATGTCCGTTGCGACTCGTTTCAGCTTCGCAAAATCAAGTCGGCCATATTCGCAAAGGGTCAGGGAAAGAATGCATCAAAAAATCGGCATTATCGGCGGCCTAAGCCCAGAATCCACAGTGAGCTACTACTTGCACATCACGCGCTCATATACAGATCAATTTGGCGATCATTCTTATCCAGAAATCGTTATCAGTAGCGTCAACACGCAAAAAATTCACGACTGGCGCAGTCAAGATCGGTGGGACTTGATCATTCAAGAACTCGCTGACCATGCAAATCTTCTCAAATCCGCAGGAGCTGATTTTGGCTTAATCGCAACAAACACTATGCACATCGTGTTCGATGAAGTGTCAAAACTCACTGACTTGCCATTGCTCAACGTCATGGATGAGGTTGCACAGGACTTAAACAAAAAAGGCCTTAAAACCGTTGCACTACTGGGCACAAAGTTCACGATGAGCCTACCGTTCTACAAAGAGCGGCTGAAGTCATGCGGGATTATGCCGCTCGTACCAAATAACGAGCAGCAGGACGAAATTCACAGAATAATCAACGAAGAACTTTTTCGCGGCAAAATATTAGAGAGTTCAAGAGCAACCTATCTAAAGATAATTGATAGCTTGGCGGCATTGGGTGCCGAAGGGGTAATACTTGGCTGCACTGAAATACCGCTGCTGATTAAACCCGAACACTGCACCGTTCCCACAATTGATACCGCACTTGTACACGCACAAAGTGCTTTGGATCGCGCAATATCGAATTAACAACTGATGGGTTTGAACTGCGTACCCAGCCCAACGCCCCTATATCAATGATCTTTGATGCCCTGATAGGCTTGCTTGCCCCAAACCTCTTCTACTCGCTTATTGCGACCACAGGTGAACCGGTAGAAACTGTATTTCAAACTGTTTTTCTTGTAATAATCTTGGTGATAATCTTCTGCAGGGTAAAATGGCATAGCGGGCTGAACGATGGTTGCGACGAATTTGTTCAACGTGATCGAAGTCTGCCGCTTGGCTTCCGCGGCAACTTCAAGCTGCTTGTCATCGACGGCAAAAATCGCCGTGCGATAGCTATCGCCTCGGTCACAAAATTGGCCACCAGAATCCGTGGGGTCTACAGACCGAAAGAAGATATCAACGAGCTGGCTATAGGCGATGATCTTAGGATCATAGGTAATTTCAACCGCTTCAATATGACCCGTTCCCCCCGCCGTGACTTGCATATATGTCGGGTTTTCAACCGAACCACCAGCAAAACCAGACCGCGCTTCAATGACGCCGGTCACATGCTCAAAATCACTTTCCACACACCAGAAACAGCCGCCTGCAAAGATCGCGGTTTCTTCTGCCTGTACAGCGCTACCTGCCAACATTAAGGATAGAGCCGCACCAATTTTAAAGATCGTTCGCATGTTGATGGCCTTTTGGTTTTACATCTAGTTCATGCAAACAGATAACGTGAACACGCACAATTCACATTGGCTTGAATCAAAAAGGCGCACCCAAATGAGCGCGCCTTGAGTTTTTCCTAGTTGGCTGAAATGCCTAGCCAGCCATCACGCCTTGGGCCGATGCGCCGCGCTCCACCAACAAACGGTTATAGGCGTTCAAATATGCACGTGCGGAGGCCACCAATGTATCTGGTTCCGCCGTACGGCCGGAGGCAATGCGCCCGTTCATTTCCAAACGCACATGTGCATTGGCCTGCGCGTCGGTGCCCCCTGTTACCGCGTCCACACCATAGTGAACGAGGTGCGGATCTGCGCCAACCGCCTTTTTGATGGCGTTGAAAATCGCATCAACCGAGCCTGTGCCCGATACTTTTACCGACTTTTCGTCACCTTCAATGGAAACTTTAAGATCACAAATATGCTCGCCGCCAATGGTTGACGAAACGCTCATGCCAACAAGTTTGATCTTGTCTTCGATTGAGCCCATTTCATCGTCAACCAAAGCCACAAGATCGTCGTCATAAACGTTTTTCTTGCGGTCAGCCAAATCCTTGAAACGGATAAAGGCCTCTTGGAAGGCGTTATCGCCCAACTCATAGCCAAGGTCTTTCAATTTGTCTTTGAAAGCCGCACGGCCCGAATGCTTGCCCATCACCAAAGATGTTTCTTTGATGCCCACACTGGCTGGGGTCATGATTTCGAACGTTTCCGCGTTCTTGAGCATACCATCTTGGTGAATGCCGCTTTCATGCGCAAAGGCGTTTTTGCCCACAATGGCTTTGTTGAATTGCACTGGCGTGTTGCACGCTGCGGCGACGATTTTTGAGGCCCGCGCCAAATGCGTCGCATCGATTTCAGTGTGGAAAGGCAATGCATCGCCACGGGTGCGCAACGCCATTACAAATTCTTCAAGCGCCGCATTGCCTGCGCGTTCGCCCAAACCATTGATGGTACATTCAACCTGACGCGCGCCGGCTTGAACACCCGCGATCGAATTGGCAACGGCCATACCCAAATCATTGTGGCAATGAGTTGAAAATATCGCTTTGTCGGAGTTTGGCACGGTCTCGATCAATGTTTTGATCATCGCGTAATACTCTTCAGGCACCGAATAACCTACGGTGTCCGGAATATTGATGGTGGTCGCGCCAGCATTGATGGCTGCTTCAACGCATCGCGCCAAATATTCAACCGGTGTGCGTGTGGCATCCATACCCGACCATTCAACATCGTCAATCAAGTTGCGCGCCTGGGTTACAGACTGAGTAACAAGTTCCAAAACCTCGTCTTGGTTCTTGTTCATCTGATATCTCAAGTGCAATGGCGACGTTGAAACGAAGGTGTGAATACGCCCCCTGGCAGCGGGGCGAATGGCCGCCCCTGCTCTATCAATGTCGGCAGGGATGGCCCGTGCCAAGCCAGCAATAACCGCATTTTTCGAACGACGCGCAATCTCAGAAACCGCCTCAAAATCGCCGTTTGAAGCGATGGGGAAACCAGCTTCAATGATATCAACGCCCATATTGTCAAGCAATTCAGCGACTTGCAGCTTCTCTTCAAACGTCATCGTTGCGCCCGGCGCTTGTTCGCCATCTCGCAAAGTAGTGTCAAAAATAAAAACGCGGTCTGTGTTAGATGATGTCGTATCGCTCATGATGTAGTCCTAGTGTAGTCGACCCCAGATAAAACAATTGTGGGCCGGAAAAATAAAATTCTCTCTGGCTATTGTTTGTCTCCCCTAAACACCCGCTCTCATGCAGAGAACTGCCGGTACTCAGGGGCAAATAAGGAGGAGGTCGAGAAGGAGGTTTTGGTTTTCGCGCGCAAGATCACGCGCACAAGCGAATTGCTGCGCAGCTTCATGATCTGTAATTTCAAACGCGGCGCGTAACATGCAACCAATGCTCCAAAGCACTCATCAAAAAAATCAATGCATAAAACGCATAGCAAACTTTTTTGCCGATGCAAACGCCCAAATATGCCCTATCCGTCCAGCACAGGCAAAAACCTAAGCGTTTTCCTCTATTTCTAGAACGTCAAAACCGCCAAAATCAGCGCCAAAGTAGCCATAGCGCCACCCAGCATGCCCAACTGTTTTGCCCTAGCACGTGCGCCTGCATCACCAGCGGCAACTTTCGGCCCCAAGCGTCCCGCCGTAAAAATGGCCACTGTCAAAACAATAACCGCCGTGATTTTTGCAAAGAATGTTAGTCCCAATTCAGTCGGCGCTGGGTAAGCAATAAACAACATGGAAAGACCCGTTAGCCACAAGAAGATCACGGCACCTCGGCCCACCCGCTGAAGCTTTTTCATGACCCCAAGAATGGCTTTGCCCGCTTCGCTTTTAACATCTGCAATTTGCGCCGAAGAAATAGCCGTCGCAATGCCAATGCCAATGCCTAATGCCATTGCGAACAAATGCACCATCAGCAATATTTTCATCAAGATTTCCATAAGTGCCCCCACCCTACTTTTAATGAAAGTTAGGCGAACTGCGCTCGCATAGCAAGGCTCGCGATCTCGCCCAATTTATCAAATGACATCAACGTTGAGGTGCCCCTCAGCTACCACAATGGCGTGGCCGCCAATTCCAGCGTGCGTCAGCTTGCCGTCCTCAAGTTTGATCTGTGCTTCGATCTGGCTGGGTCGCCCCATATCGACGCCTTGTTCTATCACAAAGTCGACCAGCCCCTCGCCCTCGTAATAATCATCGGCTAGCAAACCGCATAGCGCTGCTGCCGCAGAGCCGGTGGCTGGATCTTCTTTTAGCTCACCCAATCCAACGAATGAGCGCGCCAAAAATTGCGCATCCAACCTGTCAATAATCGGCGTAAAAACATAAACCTTGTCGCTGATACCGGTGTAAACACTAGACCACCCGCGTCGCTCCAATTTGATTGCTGAAAGCGCTTCTTGATCGCGCACAGGCACAAGCACGAACGGAACCCCAGCGCTGTATATGGCCGGCATCATGTTGCCAGACCCGATTTGTGCGGCTTCAAGCCCCAATGATCCTGCAATTTCTTCAACTGTTGGCGCATCGCCAACCATTTCTGGAATCCGCGGAAGACTAAACCGAGCGTGGCCGCTTTCCTTGTTCGTTTTTTCGGTTATCGCAACAATTGTCCCAACCTTCTCTTCCAGCCGCACAGCAGTTATGCGCTGACGAAGGCCCAAAAGCACCGCTGTCCCCACAGTTGGGTGTCCAGCAAATGGCAATTCCTCCGACGGTGTGAAAATACGCAAGCTGGCGACGTGGCGCTCATTTTTTGGCGAACAAACAAACACCGTTTCACTAAGATTGAATTCCTGTGCAATGCTCTGCATCACTTCGTCGCCCAAATGATCGGCGTCAAAAACAACAGCTAGTGGGTTTCCGCTCAACCGCTTTTTCGTGAAAACGTCCAATATTGTGTATGGCAGTTGCATAAAAGGTCCCCATCTCTCCAAACCACATCAGAAATCAAAACTAACTCCAAGCGGCGATTTGCCCATCAATAGCATTGATTCGACCATTTCGAACATCGGTGGCTTGGTATTGTGCCAACACCCAATGAAGGAGCAGTATCGTGATCACCTGCTACGTACAATATGAAATACAGCCAGACATGCTGGAGGAATTCGAACATTATGCAAGACTGTGGGTACCGCTGGTGCTCAAGCACAATGGATATCACCATGGCTATTTCATGCCCCATGAAAGCGCAAACGACCTCGCGCTCGCACTTTTCTCGTTTGATTCACTTGCAGACTATGAACGCTATCGCGCTGACATCGCAAAAGACCCTGAATGCATTGCCGCCTTTGACTATGCCAAACAGACAAAATGCATTCGCAGATACGATCGGCAATTTCTAAAACCGTTCATGGTACCAAACACATTGTCATGAACACAAAAAAAAGGGTGCTAAGAAGCACCCCTCAAGTTTAGCTCTGGGAGAGCTAGGGTTTATTCATTTAAAAGCAGTGGGTTGGACCTAGTTGCGGTCTTTATCAACCAATGCACCAGCTTTAATCCATGGCATCATATCGCGAAGTTTTGCGCCAACTTCTTCGATTTGGTGCGCGTCATTGTTGCGGCGTGTGGCCTTAAACTTAGCACCACCCGCACGGTATTCCTGAATCCACTCTGAAGTGAATTTGCCCGATTGAATGTCATCCAAAACACGCTTCATTTCAGCTTTGGTTTCTGAAGTGATAATGCGTGGACCAGTTACATACTCGCCCCACTCAGCCGTGTTTGAGATTGAGTAGTTCATGTTGGCAATGCCGCCCTGATAGATCAAGTCAACAATCAGTTTCACTTCGTGCAAGCACTCGAAATAGGCCATTTCTGGTGCATAACCAGCTTCAACCAATGTTTCAAAACCAGCGCGGATCAATTCAACAACACCACCACAAAGAACAGCTTGCTCACCGAACAAATCGGTTTCGCACTCTTCCTTAAAGGTTGTTTCGATGATGCCAGAACGACCGCCGCCAACACCAGAAGCGTAAGCCAAACCGATGTCTTTTGCATTGCCAGTCGCATCGTGGTGAATGGCGATCAAGCAAGGCACACCGCCGCCTTTTTGGTATTCGCCACGCACTGTGTGGCCTGGGCCTTTTGGTGCAACCATCAAAACGTCAATGCTGTCTTTTGGCTCAATCAAACCATAGTGCACGTTCAAACCGTGTGCAAAAGCAATCGCTGCGCCGTCACGAATGTTTGGTGCGATTTCGTCTTTATAGATGTCAGCTTGCAACTCATCAGGTGTTGCCATCATCATCACATCAGCCCATGCAGCGGCTTCTGCAACGCTCATGACTTTAAGGCCATCAGCCTCAACTTTTTTTGCTGTTGAAGAACCTGGGCGTAGTGCCACGGCCAAATTGGTCGCGCCAGAGTCTTTAAGGTTCAACGCATGCGCGCGGCCTTGGCTACCATAACCAATGATGGCTACTTTTTTCGCTTTGATCAGATTTAGATCCGCGTCTTGATCGTAATAAACACGCATTGTGTTATCCCTCTTAAATTATCTTATTATTCGGGCGAGATTGTTCCCGCCTTGTTTTATCGAACGCCGTAAAGCGTCACAAATTGCTCAACTGCCCGTTTGGCGTCGCGCACCACATCGGTTTCGCTTAACACCAGTTCTTCACCAAGCAGTAGTCGGATTTGCACATCTTTGATCACCAAACCAAAAAATGTGCGAAAAGCTTCTTCTTCGTCGCTAAAGTGCAACAGCCCTGCCCCACGCCCGGCCTTCAATAAAGGCTTCAAGCGTTGGCCAACGGCAAAACGGCCATTCATCAAAACCGTCGTTCCCAAATTGCTCAGGGGTCCAGCATGGGTAATTGCCAAACGATTTAGGGCAACCGAAATATCCCCAGAAATCACTTTGAGCCAGTCAAAAGCGAACTGCTCTAAATGAGATTGCAAAGCCTCTTTGGACATACGTTGCGGCCCAACGGGCACAGAACGAACTTTCGCCGCTTGCCACTGCACAATCGCCGTCAGCAAACCATCACGATCACCAAACCACTTGTAAAGAGACTCCTTGGAACAACGCGCACGTCGCGCCACACCGGTCATGGTCAGTTTGTCACCAACCTCTACCAACAGTGAAAGCGCAATATCAAGCACGTCCTGCTGACGCGCTGTCAATTCTTCATCGCCTAATCGCACTGCTTGAGCCAAAGCAAATCTCCAATGGTAAAGTGAACACTAACAGAACCGTACCGTACGGTTCGGTAAATTGCAAGTAGAATCTTTACCTCGGCACATCATTTAGAATAAGCCAATTAAACCAATGAATTGCAAATGTAGGAAAGCGAACTACCCTATTCGCCCACGCGAATTTCATATTCCCGCGGTATGCCCTCAGTCACTTTAAACCATGCCGACGCCCTGGTTCGTTTCTGATGCGCATCAAACGCCGCCTGATCAACAAACAGCTCCGCCACTTTAAAGCGCCCTTCAATCTGTGTGGATGGCACCACCACAAACGAAACACACCCCGGCTCGCCACGACTCAATTCAATATGCAACGGGAGGGCAGCCTCAACCTTTGCAATTCGGTCCTTTGGCACATCAATGTAGCCGTTTAGATATACCATTTGTGACATTTGGGTTTTGATCTCGTGTGTGGGATGCTTTGGGCAGTGCGGTGAGAGGACACATTATTGGGTGGAATGGGTTTCGCCAATGTTTTTGTGGCGAGTGATTAAGCTTCGATACGCATATGTGCTGATCATACACATTGCCACTAGAAACATTCAGAAGAAAATTGGAATGCAGTCGCCGTAATTTGGTTGAGAGAACTTTTTGGTGGCCGGCCGGGGTGGGCCTAACTCTTTCACGTGCCCTGTCAAACGCACTTTCCATTCTTCCAAAGGACAACACGGTGGCGTTTTTTTGTTTTCGTCATGTTTAAACTATGAAGCCGAATAAGTTTTTCCCCACTAATCACAACGAATTTGGATTGAATCGCGTACAATGGAGAAAACAAGCGTGTTTTGCTTGTACGGCCAATGACAACAAATGTAGATTCGGGATGCAACGATTGATTTGAATCGACCTTTGAACAATCCCCGCAGAATAGGCAGAAATGTCTGTAACTGCTTTCGCCAGACCGCCAAGTCGTGGTCTAAACTTCAACCAGCGATCAGGTCGATCGCATAAAATAGGAGTCTCTATTTGAGCAATTTGACTGAAATTGCCGTGTTCGGGACGTTTCTTTTGACAGCAGTGCTTGTGTACTACGCTATCAAAAGTTCTTGGAAATAACACGAAAAAAGCCCTGAAATTGCTTCTGTATCTTGCGGATCAGGAAAGCAAAGTCAGGACCAATTATCTTTTGATCAAGGGCGGCTGGAAGCCGCTCTTGCACTTGAAAGTACGAAGGAGTTGCAATATCTGCAACAAAATTATTCGAATACTGATATTTTGATGCCGAATTTACACACAATATAACACGAACTCCGTTGATACTTTTTGTGGCGGAGGAGCATTCTGTAAGCACCACAGCGCCCGCCCTAACTCTCATCAACCATCTTGATCCGCGTGCCCAGCGCCCGCATCAGATCAAGAATAAATTACGGTGAGAGTTTACTAAATTCGTCAATTTCGTTTGCATCCGAGTTTTGGAACAAAGAAACATAGTCAGTTTTGAACTTTGTACACTTAAGCTAATTGAAAAACCTAAATCATTCAAAAATCTCATCAAAAAATAGGCCGCACGTCACCGCGCGGCCCATACTCAGCTAAGATTTAAACTGCAGCCAATGCTTGCTCAATATCAGCAATAATGTCGTCAACATGCTCAATACCAACTGAAATCCGCACGAGGTCTTCACAAACACCCGCGGCTTTCAACTCTTCTGCATTCAACTGACGGTGGGTTGTGGAGGCTGGGTGACAAGCGAGCGACTTTGCATCACCAATATTTACGAGCCGCAAGATCATGTTGAGCCCATCAATAAATTTGCCACCGTTTGCCCGATCGCCTTTGATGCCGAAGCTCAAAATGCCAGAAGCTTTGCCGCTCGAAATTTTGGCGGCTAGATCATGGTAAGGCGAAGACTTGAGACCCGCATAATTCACCCAAGCAATTTTGTCGTGTTTTACAAGGTATTCAGCCACTTTCTGCGCATTTTCGCAATGGCGTTCCATGCGTAGGCCAAGTGTTTCAAGCCCTTGTAAAATCAAGAACGCATTCATGGGCGAAATGGCAGCGCCTGTGTTGCGCAAGGGCACAACCCGTGCTCGGCCAATAAAGGCAGCTTCGCCCAAAGCCTCAGTGTAAACAACGCCGTGATAGGATGGATCTGGCTCATTCAACAGTGGAAAACGTTCTTTGTTGGCAACCCAATCAAATTTGCCGCTATCCACAATAATGCCGCCAATTGAGGTGCCGTGGCCGCCAATATATTTGGTCAATGAATGCACCACAATGTCTGCACCATGCTCAAATGGTCGGCACAGGTAAGGCGTTGCAACGGTATTATCAACGATCAACGGAACGCCGTGCGCGTGAGCGATTTCGGCCAGCTTTTTGATATCAACAATGTTGCCAGCTGGGTTGCCAATGCTTTCGCAGAACACGGCTTTTGTTTTGTCATCAAATAGTTTTTCGATGCCCTCAAAACCCGCATCCACCATGCGCACGTCAATGCCTTGGCGCGGGAATGTGTGTTCAAACAGATTGTAGGTGCCGCCATAAAGCTGAGCCACGGAGACGATGTTGTCGCCAGCTTCGGCAATGGTTTGAATGGCGTAGGTGATGGCTGACATGCCTGATGCAAGGGCAAGACCCGCGATTCCGCCTTCCATTTCCGCTACGCGCTGTTCCAGCACAGCAGTGGTTGGGTTCATGATGCGGGTATAAATGTTACCCGCAACTTTGAGGTCAAACAGATCAGCGCCGTGCTGAGTGTCATCAAATGTATATGACGTAGTTTGATAAATCGGCACGGCTGCAGCTTTTGTGGTGGCCTCAGACGTATATCCATGGTGAAGCGCGAGGGATTCAAGTTTCATCGGTCATTCCTTGCTAGTGTTTTCGTATCTTCTTGTAGCAAGTTTCAGCACAAATTTGCTAGTCAGATTGGCGCACAATCAGGACAGCAAAAAATATTTTACCCCCCAATAATACACGGCATTTAAGAAACTTGATAATCACCAAGTGATGCACAATAATAAGCTCGAATTACACTGCTTTATGGAATGATTTTTTTAGAGAAATAACCAATTGCCCGGCAGGGTGGATATTAGAAAGTCATTTGCACTGGTTCTGGGGAGGAACGGCATGCGCATTAGAACTTTACTTGGGGTAACCAGCATTGCCCTTACCACCCTTTTTGGCTCAGCCCTTGCGCAAGAACGCACAATGATTGTTCTTGATGGATCAGGGTCTATGTGGGGGCAAATTGACGGCGTCCCTAAACTACAAATCGCTCGTGAAACCTTGCGCAGTGTATTGGCTAGCGTGCCCGAAACCACTGAACTTGGGCTTATGGCCTACGGCCACCGAAGAAAGGGAGACTGCAGCGACATCGAGTTAGTGGTGCCCCCAGCCCCCGGCACAGCATCCGCAATTGCGGACACAGCCGACAATATGAAATTTTTAGGCAAAACCCCACTTACAGCAGCAGTAAAGCTGGCCGCTGAAGAACTCAAATACACAGAAGACACTGCAACCGTTGTGTTGATTACGGACGGGCTGGAAACATGCAATGCCAATGTGTGCGAACTCGGCGAATTGCTTGAGTCTCAAGGGGCCAACTTTACCGCCCACGTTGTTGGGTTTGGCCTTTCCAAAGAAGAAGGCACCCAAGTCGCCTGCCTCGCGCAAAATACAGGCGGGCAATATTTTTCGGTGGACAATGCAGACGCACTAGCTGATGCATTGCAAAAAACCGTTGTCGCCGTGTTGCCTTCGATAACCCTCGTACCGATTGATCAAAATGGTGTAAAAGTCACCGACATTTCCCTTTCTTGGAGCGTTCTGGACGCACAGGGACAAGAAGTTTTGACCGATAGTGGTTTTGGTAATGCAGCTGGACGCCTTGAAGCGGGCACCTACAATGTGAGCGCATCGGGGGCTGAGGCTTCTGGCGGCGCTGCCATCGACGTGGTTGCAGACACTGCGCAACAAAACTTTGAAATTCCACTAGAAATTCTCCGCTTAGAGGCAACAGTAGACGCACCCAAGCAGGTTGCGGCGGGGGCCGAGTTTGAAGTGACTTGGGAAGGACCCGACCAAAAAAGCGACTATGTCACCATTGTAGCAAAAGGGGCGAAGGAAGGCACCTATAACGATTATGCCTATACCCAAAATGGCAACCCCGCAAAAATAAACGCTCCCGATGGGCTTGGCCAATACGAAGTGCGCTATGTGCACGGCGGAAGCGACAAAACCATAGGAACAACAGACATCGAAGTTGTTGAAATTACAGGCACAATTGAAGCGCCTGAAACCGTTGGTGCAGGCGCGGAATTTGAGGTTGCGTGGACGGGCCCAGCTTACAAAACGGACTATATTACAATAGTTGCAGTTGATGCCCCCGAAGGCACATACAACGACTATGCGTATGCAAAAAACGCTAATCCATCCAAGATTTCTGCCCCAGACGGGTTGGGCGAATATGAAGTACGCTATGTCATTGGCGCATCAAAACGCACACTGGCTTCAACCAAAATACAAGTAAGTGAAGTCACCGGCACGCTGGATGCCCCCGACAGAGTACCAGCAAGCACTGAATTTGAAGTGGTCTGGGCAGGGCCAAACAATAAAGGGGATTACATCACCATCGTCCCAAAAGGCGCAGATGAGGGTAAATATCTAGATTATGCCTACACCCAGAATGGGTCTCCCGCAAAAATCGCAGCGCCAGATGGGCTGGGTGAATATGAAGTGCGTTATGTTCTGGCCGCGAGTGACCGCACGTTGGTAGCACGACCAATTATGCTCACACAGACGTCCGCGACCTTGCAAACTAACAGCCCTGCGATTCCAGGCGGCAAAATTGAAGTGGATTGGACAGGTCCAAATGGCCCTGGCGATTACATCACCATCGTTGAAAAGGGCAGCGATCAAGGCACGTACAACGATTATGCCTACACCAAAAATGGTTCACCCGCAGAGATTGATTTGCCTAAAGCATTGGGCGCATTTGAACTACGCTATGTGGTTGGCACATCAAAAAGAACATTGGCGACTTTTCCAATTTTGCTCAAACCGGTTAGCGCCAGCGTTTCAGCCCCCGCAACAGCCAAGGCAGGTGAAGCAATTGAGGTGAGTTGGACGGGTCCGGCCGCTAAAGGCGATTCGATCGAGATCGTCGCGGCTGGATCTGCGGATAGTGCCAACCAAATATCAAATGCAGGCACCATTCAAGGCAGCCCGCTGTTTATATACGCACCAGAAACAGCAGGCGCATTTGAAGTGCGTTACAAAGTAAAAGACACAGGCAAAGTATTGGCAACGGCACCCTTGTTGGTCGAGTAACAGCACAAACAAAAAAGGCCACCCAAATGGGTGGCCTTCTCAAACTCAAAAGCGAGTTGGACTTAGTCCAGAAGCTCAAGATTTGTTGCTGACTCACGACCGTCGCGACCAGATTCAAGATCAAAAGAAACTTTTTGACCGTCTGCGAGGCCTGAAAGACCTGAACGCTCTACAGCTGAAATGTGCACGAATGCATCTTTGCCGCCATCGTCAGGTGAAATAAAGCCGAAGCCTTTAGTGGAATTGAAGAATTTAACTGTACCGTTAGCCATGGTAAAACCTATTTTATAGTGTGCCAGATGCAAAACGCATCCAGCGGATTGTCCTTCTTGCAACATGCAAAAAGGGGTAACGTTCGCAAGTATCAGGGGGAAAACCATTCTAACCGGCAAGCCGGGCATCAAGTTAGCCAAAGACGGCTGAAAACGTAATAAGCTCTATAAAGCACTGGTCAAAAAAGGCAAGGTTTTTCTTTGCACTACCAATCATTCAGCGAACGCCGATTTATAGCGAGCCATTGAATAGTCGAACACTTCCCTGGCCTTTTCACCGATCTTGACACCCGGAAATGAACCATAAATCTTTTCGAAACGCAGACCTTCCATACCATTCTCGGTCCCCATCGGCTTGTATGTGGCACTACAAAAGAATCTATTTGGGAAACAGCGAAGATTTGCAACTCAGTTGCTAAGGAGAAATCGATGCTGGAAATGGCGAAAGATTATCCCGCTTGCTGAGCTTTGCTGCAGCGCTTTCAAGCGCTTGACAGATTGCAAGGCTGCTGTAGCATCAATTCAAGTACCGCAAACCATGCGGGCAGACCCCTGTATGTGTTGGATTACCAATTTCGGGCGCGGTCGTCCGCTTTCCAACCAAAGGCAGCGCCCGACATGTCTGACCAACCAACTTTTGCTGAACAGCACGCCAACCCGCAATTGGGCATGGCCCTAATGATTTCAATGGCATTGCTTTTGCCTGTCATGGACACAATCGGGAAGTATCTCACCAACTTCCTTTCCCCCGGCACTGTCGCCTTTTTCCGGTTTGTGGTTCAAACGATCTTCTTCATGGCCCTACTAGGTGCACGCAAAAAACTCAATTTCCCCACCCGACATTGGAAAACACTCGCACTTTTAGGCATTTTCATCTGCTTTACGATGCTCACTTTAATGCTGGGGTTAAGCGTGTTGCCCGTTGCGACGCTCATCGCCATCTTCTTTGTTGAACCACTGATCCTTGTTTTCTTTTCCATCATTTTTTTGGGTGAAAAAGTAGGATGGCGCCGCATAACAGCTTGCTGTGTTGGTCTGTTGGGCGCGTTGATAATCATCCGCCCCAACTACGCAACATTTGGCATATATGCTGTAATGCCTGTGTTTACCGCGATCTTTATGGCCGGATATTTCACCGTGACAAAGCAATTACAAGGCAAGGTCGATGGCATCGCCGTTCAAGGTTGGGCGACGATGTTTGGCACAGGTTTTCTAGCAATTGCCGTTTTTGCAGGAACATTTGCAGGGTTTGAAGATTTTCAATTCAGCTGGCCAGAAACAGCGCATTGGGGTTGGTTGGTTCTGTCCGCAACAATTGGCGTGCTTGCTTACACCCTGATTGCTGAAGCCTTTAAACGCGCACCAGCAAGCCTATTGGCCCCATTTCAATATATTGAAATCGTTGCAGCAACCATTCTTGGATACGTCGTTTTTGGCGACTTCCCAGACGCCCTAACATGGTTAGGCATCACAATTATCCTGAGCTCGGGCTTATATGTTTTCTATCGCGAACAATATGTAGACCAGAGCTCAAGTTAAAGTGTTATTCACCCAAATAGCGCGCGCGCAAATGATTTTTGAAAATGCTCACATCCAGCGGTTTTCCGGTGGCTTGAGTGATCAGTTCGGGCGTTGCATGAAGGGATGCTTTGTGGTGGACGTTTTCGCGCAACCATTTAAAGACTGAACTAAAGTCACCTCTTTGCACGTCATCAGACCAGGTCGGCACTTGGGTTTTCAGCGTATCGAACAGCTGCGCTGCGATCATTGCGCCGATGGTGTAGGTTGGGAAATAGCCAATGGCGCCACTTGGCCAATGAATGTCTTGCATGCAGCCGTTGCCGACCTCATCTGGCACCACGCCGATCGACTTTTGCATTTCGTCGTTCCACGCGGCTTCCATATCATTGATCTGCAAGTCGCCAGAAAGCAGTGCCTTTTCCAAGCGGTAGCGTAGCATAACGTGCAGCGGGTAAGTCACTTCATCTGCATCGACGCGGATCAGGCCACGCTCGACTTTAAGCAAAGAGCGCTTGAAGTTCTCAGCTTCCCATGTGTCGCCTGAAACGCCGAAAGCATCTCGTACAACTGGCAAGGCGTAGCCCAAAAACTCGTCTGTACGACAAAGCTGCATATCCAGAAATAGCGACTGGCTTTCATGCATCGACATGCCGCGTGCCTGCCCTACGGGCTGTCCTCGCCATTGTTCAGGCAATCCCATTTCGTACATCGCATGGCCGGTTTCGTGCAAAACACCATAAAGACTTTGGCTGAACGCATCATCATTATATCGCGTGGTTAGGCGCACATCGCCTGGCACGCCGCCACAAAATGGGTGTGCAGACACATCGATCCGACCGTGGTTAAAATCAAACCCCAACGCGGTCATAAATGTGCGGCCAAGTTCTTCTTGCGCCTTTGTTGGTGTTTTGCCTTCGAGCGGCTTAAACTGACGGTGCTGGCCCTGATGGTCTAAAGCTTCGTTTAAGAAATCGGTCAAGAAAGCTTGCAGCTCACCAAAATATTGATCGATCTGGCTTGAGCGCATGCCTGGATCATATTCATCCAACATCGCATCATAAGGGTCCAACCCAAGTGCTTCAGATTTGGCAACAGAGGCTTCACGCACCAGTTTAAGAACTGGCTCGAACGCCTTGGCAAAAGACTCAAAATCGTTCTTGGCACGCGCGCCTTGCCAAACATGAGTGCAATGCGAAGTCGCCTTGGTCATCGCCGCCACCAAATCATTTGGCAGTGCGTTCGCATGGTGGAAACTGCGCTCCATCTCACGCAAGTTCGCGGCTTCCCAGCCTACCAGCTGTTCGCCTTTGGCCGCTTCAAGCAAATCACTTAAACCCGCATCGGTTATTTTTTCGTGTGCAACACCAGCAAGAGCCGACAATTGTTCGCCACGAACACCCGCCGCGCCGTCCGGCATCATTGTTTCCGCATCCCAGCCAAGCATGGAAGCTGCGCCACGAATGGCAGAAATCTGGTTAAAACGATCAACGAGCTGGCGATATGCAGACATGGTTTCCAACATTTTTTGATGAGACTAAGCGAAGTGAACCACGAATAGAGCGGTTTGGTTTTCAACTGTCAAATGCCATTTGATCCAAACCGCTATTTTTGCTTATTCAGCGACCGCAGGCGCTGATTTTGTGCGCAAGCTAATCAGCGTAATTGTTAGCCCAACAGCCGCACAGGTGGCGATTGAACCAACCATTGGCAGTGCCGTGCCATCAAATATGGAACCCGACACAAGCATCGCCACCGTGGCTACCGTGAACTGCATGGTGCCCATTAGGGCAGAAGCCGTACCAGCGTTTTTGCCGTGATTTTCCAAAGCCAACACCGCGGTTACCGGCACAACAAGGCCCAAGAATCCATATCCCACAAACAAGAATGCCGACATAACCGGCCATGCATTAAATCCAATTGCCATCACCACAAACATCGAAATCATGGTGGCAGCAAAACCAAACACGCCAAAGCGGATCAAAGGCAACAAACCAAAACGCTTCGACAGATAGCCATTAAGTTGCGAAACCGCAAAAAACGAAACCGCATTGATGGAAAATGCAAAGCTATACTGGGTCGGGTTTAGGCCATAATGCTCAATAAACACAAAGGACGAGTTGGACAAAAACACCATGAAGCTGGACATGCCAAAGCCACCGACTAATGTCATGGCCAAGAAATGTCTATCTTTGAGCACATCCAGATAGTTCGCCAATATGGAGCGTAAGTTTCCCGAAATTCGGGCAGATGGCGGATGACTTTCTTCCAAAAAGAACAACACCAAAAAGAAGCCTAATACGCCGCCAATCGTCACCACCCAAAAGATAGTACGCCAGTCTCCAAAAGCAACAATGCCAGAGCCAACAAGCGGCGCCAGAATAGGCGATATTGAAAAAACAAGCATCAACAAGGACATAAGCTGGGCCGCTTCTGCACCTGTGTGTAAATCACGCACCACGGCACGGGCGATAACGCCACCAGCACAAGCACCAACGCCTTGGAAGAACCGTAGGCCCACAAGCCAGTTAATATCGGTGGCCAGCGCGCAGCCAATGCCACAGACCGCAAACAACAACATGCCGAAATAGAGCGGCTTTTTCCGCCCATAAATGTCAGAGATCGGCCCATAAATCAGTTGGCCCAACCCAAGGGCGATAAAGAACGACATCAAGCTTGCCTGCACAGAAGCAGTATCTGCATTCAAGTCCTGTCCAATGGCTGGCAGGGCCGGCAGATACATATCAATGGCAAAAGGGCCAATGGCCGTAATCAAACCCAAAATTAGGGCGTTCTTGAGCATTTTCGAATTTATCATTGGATCACCAGGTGGCGCACCGGATCGGCGCTGAATAGACAAAACTTTTGGCAGGTGCTTTGCACCAAAAAGGCAGGACGGCGAGTAGATTGAGCCCGCAATGGTTTTTATTGGTCCTACTGTTGCCTCACTGGTATCCGATTTTGCTGCAGTTGCAAACAAAAAAGGGCCGGCAAAAAGCCGACCCCAAAATCATCAGATTGTTTTTAAAGCGTTAGTGCGCCATCAAGATGGGCACCTCTGCTTTTGTCAAAACATCGCGAGTCACCCCACCTAGTACCCATTCGCGAAAACGCGAGTGCCCATAACCACCGATCACGAACATGTTCGCGTCTGTGCGCTCAATCTCGTTCAGCAATGCTTCGCCAGCATTATCCCAACCAGCAATATTGCGCACTTCAACATTTACGCCATGTCGGTCCAAATGACGTGCCATGTCGGCTCCGGGCTCAATGCCCAACTCTTCGGTGGCTTCGCCATCTGTCACCATTGCCAGAGTAACTTTTTTGGCTTTCTGCAAAAATGGAATGGCATCTGCAACGACCCGGGCTGTTTCGCGAGAATTGCGCCAGCCAACCACAATGTCAGTAAACGGTTCGTTGGCTGGAATGGCTGGCGGTACAAACAAGCAGGCGCGGCCCGAGCTGAACAAAATCTTCTCAAATAGCTCAGGTTGTTCTGAATAGTGTCCATAAGGCCGAGTGGCAACGAACACATCTGCGACGCGTGCCTCATCAGCGATGGCGGCACCCATTTGAGAGCCAAGGGTGTCTATGCGGCGCAGTTCGTTGCGCACGTCCAGTTTTCCAAATTTTGCTTTGAGCAATTCCTCGACCGCATCACCTTGCTCGTTCGCTTGCGCCTGCAACTCTGCAGCAACGCGGCCAGCAGAAAAAACACCGTCCCCAGCGCTAATCACGTCTGGAATTTCAACGCACAATAGCCCTGTCAGCATTGCTTCATGCTGTTCAGCAATTGGTACCGCGTAAGAAAGCCGAACTTCGTCTTCCTTGCTACCGTCTAGATACACTAGTATGTCTTTGATCATGCTCGTCTCTCCACAAAAAATAACCCCACGGTTCCGTCCCACGTGATATTGCATTTTCCGCTAGACCCGCGCGTTGATCTCAATCAACATGCCGTGCTGGAGAAGATCGAAAGCACAACTAAAAAGATTGCCCGCCAAATGAGCGCTAACTCAAAGGATCGCCAGCCCAATCTTGTCTATGGGACCGTGCACAGCGCCCTTGGCACCATTATGTTGGCGGGCACACAAAACCACTTGCTGTACTTGGATTTTCCGCTGAACGGCGAAACTGTTTCCCCTCATCCGAGCTGGCAACTTGACCAATCACGGTTTGAACGCGAAATCGCGCAGCTAGAAGCCTATTTCGCTGGAAAGAGAAAAGAGTTTGATATTCCGTTGAAGCTAAATGGAACCGACTTCAACCAGCGCGTGTGGACCGCCCTCACCCAAATCCCATTTGGCGACGTCATCACTTATGGCGAATTGGCGCGGCGCATTGGTCAGCCCGAAGGGGCGCAGGCGGTTGGCAATGCCAATGGGCGAAACCCAATTCCGATCATCGTACCGTGTCACCGAGTGATCGCCGCCAAAAACAATATTGGCGGCTTCACCGGCGGCGTGGAAAAGAAACAGTTTTTGCTGCAATTGGAAAACGCAAAAAACGTACAGTTCAACTTATTCTGACAAGTCTTTGCCCAGAGCCTTTTTATATTGACGCACAGCTTCTGCAAAGCCCATCAGCAATGCATCAGCCGTTATGCCGTGGCCAATAGAAACTTCGGCGACGTTGGGCACATGCTCCATAAATGCTGGCAGGTTTTCAAGCGTTAGGTCATGCCCTGCATTAATCACCAACCCAGCTGCGCTTGCCGCTTGTGACGTCACTTGCATGCGTTGCAAATGGTGATCGCCTTCTGGTGTGCCAAAGGTGCCGCCAAAGGGGCCAGTATAGATCTCTACGCGATCCGCACCAATTTCAGCCGCGTCCGGCGGAATGTTCGGGTCTTCATCAATAAACAAAGAAACCCGAATGCCCGCATCCTTCATCCGACGAATAGGGTCAGCCAAAACATTGTGCGAGCCTTTTACGTCCCAACCATGATCCGAAGTGGCTTGGCTTGGATCGTCAGGCACGAACGTGACTTGATGTGGCTTGTTGGCCAAAACCAGTTCAATCAGGCCATCATCTGGATAGCCTTCAATGTTGAATTCTTTGTTCGGATATTCATCCCGTACCAAAGCCGCCAAATCATAAACATCTGATCGGCGAATGTGCCGTTCGTCTGGCCGTGGATGCACGGTGATGCCATCGGCCCCAGCATCAAGCACCACACGGGCCATGCCAACGACACTTGGCCAAGGCAAATCCCGCTGATTGCGCAACAGCGCCACTTTATTCAAATTTACTGAGAGTGCGGTCATCAGATCTCCCCACACTTATAGGAATGTTTAGTCAAAGGGTTATGCCAATTCGGGCAAACTGGCAACCACACAACACACAAACTAAGACAAAGGGATGACAAAATTCAGACGTTAAGCCATAAGAATGCGACCTGAAAGCAACCCACCCCAAATTGATACAGTGAGCCATTTGTGACCTATCCAAAACTCCTCTTTATGCGCCATGGAGAAACCGAATGGAATGTAATTGGCCGCACACAAGGTGTGCTCAATTCTCCACTTACCGCCAAGGGCCGCGCACAGGCTGAACTATTGGGGCAGCTACTAAAACGTGAAATTGGCACCGCAACAGGCTATGACCAGTTTGTTAGCCCGCTGGGTCGAACGCTTGAGACTGTTGATGGGATCACAAAGCACTTTGCTTTGGCCCCCAAAAAAGACGAACGCATCCAAGAAATCAATTTGGGCAAGATTGGCGGCATGACGCGGTTCGAAGTCGAAAACGAAATGCCTGAGCAGCTCGAGGGCAAAAAGGGATATGAATGGTATTACGATGCCCCAGGCGGCGAGACCTATGAACAAGTATTTGCCCGATCAAAATCTTGGCTCGACAGCTTAGAGGGCCCAACCATCGCCGTATCCCACGGCCAAGTCGGCAAAGTCATCCGCGGCATTTATTGCGGTCTAAGCAAATCGCAAATGCTCGATCTTGGTGAACCCCAAGGTGTTGTGCATGTTCTCGAAGATGGTCAAGAAACCATCTGGCGCGAAACAGCAAACGCTTAGCTAACTTGCTTGCCAACGCCCGAGTTTAGGAATGCTGCGTGTGAAGGTCCAAGCGACAAAACCGGGCATACCCTGCTTCTTCATCTGCACAATACAAAAGTCTTGCATTTGTTTTGCGGTGAATTCGGGGTTGAAAATTTGCCATCTTGATAGCACAGCGAGCAATATTTCTCGCTCTTGCTGCCATCGACTTCTGTGCCCCCATGTCCGGGGTCTTTGTCCATTGGCATCGAACAACTTTGACAAAACTTTGCCATTTCGCTTCCTCCTTGAGCCTTCAACATAGCAGCTACGCGCACAAACAAAATGATCTGAAACAAAAAGGGCGACCCAAAAGGCCGCCCTATAAATCGTTCAAAGAACCAAGGGCTACATGCCCTCTTTGCCGCGAGAAATCGCGGTAAGTCCGGTGCGCACCACTTCAACCAGCCCAAGCGGTTGCATCAGCGCGATGAACTGCTCCACTTTGTTTGGGCGGCCTGTAATTTCAAACACGAAACTATCGATGGATGCATCAACGACGTTGGCGCGGAATGCTTCGGCTAGCCGCAATGTTTCCACGCGGTTTTCGCCCTTGCCAGCAACTTTGATAAGCGCCAATTCGCGCTCAAGCGCTTTGCCCTCAGCGGTCAAATCATGCACCCGATGCACGGGCACCAAACGTTCAAGCTGCAATTTGATTTGCAGCAAAACTTTTGGTGTTGCCACGGTCACAATGGTGATGCGCGAACGGTGCTTGTCATTTTCTGTTTCTGAAACGGTAAGGCTGTCAATGTTGAAGCCACGCGCTGAAAACAGGCCAACGACACGGGCCAAGACACCCGGCTCGTTATCGACAAGAACAGTCAATGTGTGACGCTCAACCAGTTGATTGCGCTCTATATCCCAACTTGGTTTAAACAAGGACCTTCCCCTTTTCATCAATGATGCTGCCGATATCTGCCGTGTCTGGCAAAATCATCTCGTTATGGGCCTTGCCCGATGGGATCATCGGCAAGCAGTTTTCGTCTTTGGTCACCATACAATCAAACAAAACTGGCTTATCGCAATCAATCATTTGCATAATTTTCTCGTCGAGTTCTGCTGGGTCTTCACAACGAATGCCAACACCGCCAAAAGCTTCCGCCATTTTGACAAAGTCCGGCAGGCTTTCAGAATATGAACTTGAATAACGCCCACCGTGCAGCAACTCTTGCCACTGGCGAACCATGCCCATACGTTCATTGTTCAAAATGAAAATCTTGATCGGCAGGCCATATTGAACCGCTGTCGACATTTCCTGCATGGTCATCTGCACACTGGCTTCCCCAGCAATATCAATCACTAAAGCATCGCGGTGCGCCACTTGCACGCCAACCGCTGCTGGCAAACCGTAGCCCATGGTGCCAAGTCCACCAGATGTCATCCAGCGGTTAGGCTCGTTAAAGTGGAAATGCTGCGCAGCCCACATTTGGTGCTGACCAACCTCGGTGGTGATGTAAACATCTCGATCTTTGGTCAATTCATACAAACGCTCGATAGCATATTGTGGTTTGATGACCTTTTCAGATTTGTCATAACCCAGCGATTTGACCGCCCGCCAATCGTTGATTTGGTTCCACCAAGGCGACAAGGCTTCGGTGCGCGGTGAATTTGTGCGCGAACGCCAAATCCGCACCATCTCTTCCAAAACCAGTCCACAATCGCCAACAATGGGCAAATCAACCATGATGTTTTTGTTGATAGATGACGGATCAATATCGATATGGATTTTCTTTGAATTTGGCGAAAAGCCGTCAATGCGACCTGTAATCCGGTCATCAAACCGTGCACCAACGCAGATCATCAAATCACAATCATGCATCGCCATATTGGCTTCGTATGTGCCGTGCATGCCAAGCATACCCAACCACTGATCAGACGATGCAGGGAACGCACCCAAACCCATCAATGTTGAGGTAACAGGAAAGCCGGTCAACTCAGCGATTTCGCGCAATTCTTTTGACGCTTCTGGACCAGAGTTGATGACGCCACCGCCTGTATAAAGCACTGGCTTTTCAGCCTTGAGCATCAAATCGACAGCCATCTTAATGGCTTCCAACTCACCTTCCATTTGCGGCTTGTATGTCGGGTGCGACCCAATGTTTGGCTTGGCGTAGCTGCCAAGGGCAAACTGAACATCTTTTGGAATGTCGATAACAACCGGTCCAGGGCGGCCACTGGTGGCTACATAAAATGCTTCATGCAGAACCCGTGGCAAGTCCTCAACCGATTTCACCAAATAATTGTGCTTGGTACAATTGCGGGTAATGCCAACAGTGTCGCACTCTTGAAAGGCATCAGAACCAATCAGCGGCGTGGGCACCTGCCCTGTAATGCAAACCATGGGGATAGAATCTAAAAGGGCATCAGTGAGGCCAGTGACCGCGTTTGTGGCCCCCGGTCCAGATGTCACCAAGACGACGCCACATTTACCAGTGGACCGCGCATAACCTTCTGCTGCGTGGGTTGCACCTTGTTCGTGCCGCACCAGAATATGTTCGACTTTGTCCTGTTGGAAAATTGCGTCGTAAATCGGCAAAACAGCGCCGCCGGGATAGCCGAATATATGTTCGACGTCCTGATCGACTAACGCTTGAATGACCATTTCTGCGCCGGTCATTTGCTGAGCCATCGTTCTATCTTCTCCTCAGTTGCCCGTACCCAAAGTTACCTTAGATACACTTAAGCCATAAAAAAAGGCCCCGTTTGGGACCTAGACATGCACCGACACTCGCAAACCTCCTTAGATGTTTGCGCCGCCGGTGCCACTAATCACGAGTACGAGAACGGTCCGCATGGGACTCCCTTACCAAAATTCACTTGTTGGGCAACATTGGTAAGGGGCAGATTTTTATCGGTCAAGCCCCCATTTACCCTAAATCCGTTCGGTTCGACAATTTTACTTGACTGGTCCAACCAAATTTGAAAGCACATATGGCAAAAGTAACACCCCTTTCTTGTGGACCATTTGGTCCAAAATTTACCGGAAACATTTATGACATTGACCCATCTTGATGCTGTGACCAAACATATTGATGCTACTTTTGATCAGTCCGTAGATCGGCTAATCGATTGGCTAAAAATCCCCTCGGTCAGCACAGATCCTCAGTTCGATGCAGAAGTGTTACGCGCCGCAAACTGGATGGGCGACCAGCTGTTGGCGCTAGGCTTTGAAATCAAGCTGATTGAAACACCCGGCCACCCTGTCTTGTTCGCAGAACGCAAGTCGAAAAACGCTGATGCACCAACCGCCCTTTATTACGGTCACTATGATGTGCAGCCCGGTGACCCGTTTGAATTATGGGAAACAAGCCCGTTCGAGCCGGTAATCAAAGACAGCAAATATGGCAAAAAACTTGTTGCGCGCGGCGCACAAGATGACAAAGGCCAAGTGATGACATTCATCGAAGCGTTTCGCGCTTGGATTGAAGTCGCGGGTGATCTGCCTTGCAACGTCAAAATTATGCTGGAAGGTGAAGAAGAAACCGGCAGCCCAAGCCTTGCAGGTTTTCTGGCCGCCAACAAAGACATATTGGGTGCAGACGTTTGTGTGGTGTGTGATACCGGTATGTGGGACATTGACACCCCAGCAATCACATATTCGCTTCGCGGTTTGCTCAACGCCGAAATCACCATAACTGGCCCAACGCGTGACCTGCATTCAGGCATGTATGGCGGCACGGTGGTGAACCCGTTGCACGCTCTCTCCTCAATTGTTGCCCAGCTTCACGATAAAAGCGGCAAAATACAAATCAAAGACTTCTATGTTGGCGTGCCAGAAATAAGCGAACAGGAGCATGCAGAACTCACAGCGCTCGACCACGATGACGATGGATTTTTCGGCGAGATCGGCCTTTCCGGCGCGGCGGGTGAAAAAGAATTCACCACACTTGAAAAGCTATGGGCTCGTCCAACTTGCGATGTGAACGGCATGTGGGGCGGCTATATTGGCGAAGGCCACAAAACGGTCATCGCGTCAAAAGCCAGCCTAAAACTATCTTGCCGCTTGGTGGGAGACCAAGACCCGCATGCAATTTTGAAAAATCTTGAAGCGTTCTTCAAAGAGCGTCTGCCAAAAGATTTCACAATGACTCTCAAAAACCATGGCGCGGGCGTGGCTGCAAAACTGCCAGTGGATAGCCCATACCTTGTTGCTGCCCAAGCAGGTCTTGATCATGTTTTTAACAACCCAACCAAGCTAATCGGCATGGGCGGCTCCATCCCCGCTGTCGGCCAGATCAAGCAGACCCTTGGCCTAGACGCCGTTATGGTTGGTTTTGGTTTGTCAGACGACAATATCCACTCACCAAACGAAAAATATGAACTAACCTGTTTGCAACGCGGCATCCGCTCGCACGCTGCCATTTTGGCGAAATTTGCAGAGTTGAAATGACCACCCTAACCGCATCAGAAAGGCGCGTAGACGATGCTCTACGCGCTTCAGGATCCAAGGCTGAAATCGTCAAGCTGGATGACAGTGCGCACACCGCACAACAAGCCGCTGATGCGCTTGGGGTTGAAGTTGCGCAAATCGTTAAATCATTGGTCTTTAAAGGCTCAGAAACTGGCAGCGCTTACCTGCTGCTGGTTTCCGGCGCAAAACGCGTCCACGAACGCCGCACGGGCCACCAAATCGGCGAAAAACTAGGTCGCGCAGATGCAGACTTTGTACGTGAACATACGGGCTTCGCCATCGGCGGCGTTTCCCCGCTTGGCGCCGTTGGTAACGTCAAAGTTTTCATAGATGAAAGCCTAGTTGAATTTGGAGAGATTTGGGCCGCTGCAGGGCACCCGCGTTCTGTGTTCCAAACAAATGCCACCGAACTGATTGCGATAACTGGCGCAACATCCATCAACGTGCTTTAATTCACGCCTAGATATTCTCGGAGGTTTTATGCGACGCGCTCTTTTTGTTTTGTCCCTCACCCTCACATCAACCCAAGCACATGCGCAGGCTTTGACTCAAAACTACTTGGCCGATTTCTTCGGACCAATTCAAGAACGCTCCATAGCGGAAAAGCGCGAATATTGCGGGTACTTTGGCATGAATGATGAAGGCGAGCTTATTGCCACCAAGCCAAAGCGAGGACGAGAAGACAGCTGCCTCGCTGACGTTGGCGACGACATCGTCGAAATCATCGCCTCTTACCACACCCATGGCGCATTCCACTATGACGCCGATGCAGAAACACCATCCTCCGATGATCTTGAAGCAGATATTGACGAAGAAGTTGATGGCTATGTGGCAACCCCAGGCGGCCGCATTTGGAAAAACGACGCCGACCGCGAAAAAGCAATTTTGTTGTGCGGTCGCAACTGCACTGTCTCAGACCCAGACTATGACGATCAAGCATTCCCTCCCGTTAGCGGGAGCTACGATCTAGATGGTTTGTATGAACGCGATGATGCGGATTATTGATCAGCTGGCTTTGTGTTGTTGCTCGGCAATCAAAAAAGACGCATCGTAGAGATAATTCTGGCGGGCGAGTTCTGCCTGAAAACTAGGATCGCAATGAACGACGCTTTGGGTTTTTACCCCTTTACTACAGAAATACTGAACGTTAATGTTTCGGAATTATTTGGTTTAATATTTTAGGTAGTTTGAATTGGTCGTTTCCACCAACAGCATGTCATGGACCGTTGTACCTAACAACTGGTTCGTGGGCCTTTTGTTAGCAGTGCTCACGATATATGCATTTGTGATGCACATTGCTTTCATCCTTATGATCATGGACATGTTCACAAATTGGATAAGCAAATTTCGGTGGTTCCCCAGCGAGGGAAAGCGCAGGAAAGGATTGATCCATTGGATCGCTGCAATTGGCGGTTTCATTCTGTTTATTTGGGGCGGCGCTCAGCTCGGACTGCTAACATTGGTACCGATTGAGGTGCCCACTTCATCCTAACGGATCAATCCACTGCCAATCTTTCATTCGATTGCGAAACCAGGTGCGTTGGCGTTTGGCATATTGATGGGTTGCGGTGATGGATTTTTCTGTCGCTTCTTCGTAGGTCATATCGCCCGCTAGATAGGCAGAAATTTCCGGCACGCCAATGGCGCGCATGGCTGGCAGGGAAGGATCAAGGTCGAGCGCATTGACGGCCTTCACTTCATCAATAGCCCCGCCTTGCATCATCATGTTGAACCGTTTCGCAATCCGTTCGCGCAAAACATCGCGTTCTGGATTGAGAACAATTTTTTCAATTTCAAAGCCCTCAATAATTGACGGCGCATTTGGTTCATCTTGCCAACTTGCTAACGATTTGTTTGTAGCTTGTATGACAGATATGGCGCGCACAACACGCTGCGGATCCGGCGCTTGCAAGCGCTTTGCCATTTCGGGATCAATTCGCGCCAACAAATCAGCTCGCCCCTGTGCATCCAGTGGTTGAATCATTTCTTCAACTTGTTGAATCGCTACTTGAGGAACGTCGGGTATCTGCGCGAATCCGTTTATCAACGTATCAAAGTAAAGCCCTGTACCACCAACGAAAATTAGCTTTTCGTAACTCGCACCCTCCCCTTGAATCAACGCTTGAACATCGCGCAGCCACGCGCCAGTAGAATAGCGGGTGGCTGGCGACACATGGCCATATAAACGATGGGGCGCTTGCGCTAACTCTTCGCTATTTGGCCGAGCTGAGACTATGTTGAGGACATCATACACTTGCATTGAGTCGGTGTTGATGACTAGCGACTTTTCATCCGCTGAACGCTCAATCGCCATCGCTGTCTTGCCGCTTGCGGTGGGACCCGCTATCAACAATGCACGTTGCGCCATTTTTCGTATCCTTGAAGGAATATCATGTCGATCATCGTTCTTACCACCAACCCGGCAAACCCTAAACTGGATGCAGAATTGGTTCGCGCCATACATGCTGAAATTGGCGGCAGCGTCAACTGGCTGCACCAATCTATCGCGATAGAGTTTATCAGTCCCAAGTCACCAACACCGTTGCAAATTGCAAGAGATATCATTGGAGAAACAAAGGTCGATGCCAATTTGGTACCGATTGAAAAGCGCCGCAAAAAGTTGCTTATCGCCGACATGGATTCAACCATGATCAACGAAGAATGCATCGATGAGCTTGGCGCAGCCCTTGGCATCAAAGATCAAATTGCTTCAATTACTGAACGTGCCATGCGCGGCGAGTTGGACTTTGAAGCGGCCCTTGATGAACGCGTAAAATTGCTCAAAGGCTTGCCCCTTGATCAGGTTAAAGAAGTGCGCCGCGAGCGCATTACCTACGCACCCGGGGGGCGCGTTTTGGTGCAAACCATGAAAGCCTATGGCGCCTATACCGCGCTGGTTTCAGGCGGCTTTACTTTGTTCGCAGACTATTTTGGCAAACGCATCGGATTTGATGAATCCACAGCAAATATTCTTGAGTTTGAAGATGACAAACTCACCGGCACAGTCGCCCGACCGATTGTCGACAAAGACACCAAATTGGAAAAGCTCCAATCCATAGCGGCAGAAAAAGACATCGCCCTATCCGACACGATGGCGGTCGGCGACGGCGCCAACGATTTGATGATGATCAAGGCCGCCGGCATGGGCGTGGCCATTCACGCTAAACCAATTGTTGCACAACAAGCACAATATCAATTCAATCATTCTGACCTAAGTGCTTTGCTGTATTTACAAGGTTTTGAGGAAGCTGATCTAGTGCGCCAATGATTGAAGCCGAACGTCTCATATTACGCCCGTTCACTGATGCGGACACGGATGTTTTTGCAAGCTTTACTTGCGACCCAGAGGTGATGCGGTTTTATCCCAGTGTGCAAACGCGTGAGCAAGCCGAAATGTGGCTGACAAGCTGCAACGAACGTTTTGAGAAAAATGGCTTTCACATGATGGCGGTTGAGCGCAAATCGGATAGCGCTCTGCTCGGTTTAGCAGGATGCGGTCGATTTCCATATGAAGTGCCTGGCACTTGTGATGTGGAAGCAGGTTGGTTGTTGGGGAAACAATATTGGGGCAAAGGCTATGCAACCGAAGCGGCAAGCGCTGCGATCACCCATACATTTGACAATTTCGACGTACGCGAAATCGTGGCCCTCACCTATCGTAACAATTGGCCATCGCGTAAAGTGATGGAAAAACTAGGGTTCACGCACAATCCATTGCGTGATTTTGATCACCCCAAATTGCCAAGGGACAGCAAAGTACTGCCGCATGTGCTTTATTCGCTGCGGAACCCAAACTAGCTACTTGTTCAGCCGGATCGCCACAAATCGGCGCGCGCCGGTTGGGTCTGCTAGTTTAAGCAAAATAACTTCTCGACCTGTTTCCGCCGCGGTGCCAACAATCGTTTCCACGTCTTTGACTGAGAACACTTTTTGCTGATTTACTTCAACAACAGTGTGGCCCACGCGCACGCCCTTGTCGTCTGCGTCGGAGCCCCGTTCCACCTCAGTCACCACGACACCATCAACTTCATCAAAAATCGCAAATTGTGCGCGCAATTCAGCGTCCATAACAGAAACAGTCAACCCGAGCATTGTGTCGGTGTTGTCCGGTATTTCTTCCGGTGGCAAGTCCTCAACCTCTTCAAACAGGTCGACTTGCTCCAACCGACCTAGTGTTATGTCCAGTTCAATATTTTCGCCGCGCCGCAGCACCCCAACAATCACCGCTTTGCCGACTTCGGTCTCGGCCACAATGCGCGGCAAATCCCGCATCTTGTTGATGGGTCTTCCATCGAACATCAGAATAAGGTCACCTTCTTCAATGACCCCAAAACTTGGCGCACCTGGCACCACGGTCGAAACCAGCGCACCAGCAGTGTCTGAGCGGCCAAGGCTTGCCGCAATATCTTCACTTACATCTTGTATCTCCACGCCCAACCAACCCCTGCGGGTTTCGCCAAATTCGACGAGTTGATTGATCACCGGCTTAGCTAAATTGATCGGGATCGAAAACCCAATGCCAAGCGACCCGCCCGATTGCGAGATGATCGCTGTATTGATGCCCACCACTTCGCCATCCATGTTGAACAATGGCCCACCAGAATTCCCCTGATTGATCGCCGCGTCGGTTTGGATGAAATTATCATACGGGCCAGATCTAATATCGCGGTTGCGTGCCGAAACTATGCCCGCGCTTAAACTGCCGCCAAGGCCGAATGGGTTACCAATTGCCACAACCCAATCCCCTACCAGCGCCGTATCAGAATCGCCCAACTCAACATGGTTGAGTTTGCGCCCTACATTTACTTTCAAAACAGCAAGGTCGGTCTTTTCGTCTGCCCCCACCACTTTTGCTTCAACGCGTGTCCCGTCGGTAAAAGCGACAAAAATTTCTGTTGCGCCCTCGATCACATGGAAATTGGTGACAATGACCCCGTCAGGATCAATGACGAAGCCTGAACCAAGCGATCGACTTTCAATAGGTTCGTCTGTTTCAGGGGGCTGTTCTGGTTGTAATTTTTCAAAAAATTCGCGTAAGGGCGAACTCTCAGGCACGCTTGGAAAAGGAAACCCGCGACCAGTTGAATTGATAATATGCGTTGTTGAAATATTGACCACAGCGCCTTGCAATTCTGCCGCGAGCGGCGCGAAAGATACAGGCCCCCTTGCAAAGGTTGCCACCGCACTTGCCACCAACAAAACCAGTGCCAGCGTTATGCGCAAACAAGCGCGCATGGGTGTTTTCAAAACCGGCATATGTTCCTCCCAAACAGCACCGCACCCGCGAGAGTTTGAATTACTCTCTTATCCTTGGCGGAGCCAAAATAGCACAATAAGCCCTAAAATCGCAGTTGTAAGCCCAATCACACGAATTTGCGCATCAGGCGATTGCAGAATGGATGCAACCATCTTCTTCATAAAAACAGGAAAGGCTGCATAAAGCAGCCCTTCCAAAACCATCGCTAATGCGAGTGCTACAAATAGATCTTGCATCACTGCCCTGCGGTTGTCTTTTTCGTATCAGATTGGAAATACTGGAAGAATTCCGAATCTGGTGACAGAACCATCGTGGTGCCTTCGCTCTGCAACGCAGCCCGATAAGACTGCATAGAACGGTAGAATTCAAAGAATTCCGGATCTTTGCCAAATGCTTGAGCAAAGATGTTGTTCCGCTCACCCTCACCCTCACCGCGAAGAATATCCGCATCACGCTGCGCAGTCGCAACAAGCTCAACCGCTTGACGGTTGGCTTGCGCACGAAGGGTCTGCGCCAACTCTTGACCACGTGCACGCAAACGAGCGGCTTCCGCCAAACGTTCCGCTTTCATACGGTCATAAGTTTGTTGCGAAACTTGGGTGGTCAAATCAGTACGGGTCACCCGCACATCAACCACATCCAAACCAATGGTTTCCAAAGCTGGCTCAACTTGATCACGCACTTCGCGCATCATTTCAGCACGCTGTTCAGAAAGCGCTGCGTTAAAGTCACGCAAACCGTAAACGTCACGCAGGGCGTTTTCCAGAGCAGTATCAACGCGATCTTCTGCAGTTGAAATTCGACCAAATACGCTTTCACGGAAACGAACTGGATCAACGATCTTATAGGTCAAGAATGCGTCAACGACGTAAAACTTACCGCCTTTAACCTGAACACGCAGATCATCAAGTTCAAAACGGATCACACGATCATCGATAATTTGAACAGTTTCAACGAAATCTGTTGGGATTTTGAAATTCAGACCAGGCTCTTTTTCAACCCGAACGATTTCACCAAAGCGCAACACGATTGCTTGCTGGCGTTCAGTCAACACAAAGATTGATGACATGAACACATAGAAACCAGCAACAATGATGACGGCGAGAATTGCTAAACGATTATTCATGATTAGTTCCCCGCATTCGAGTTAGACCGAGCATTGATTTCGGGCAGCGGCAGGTATGGAACCACGCCAGAGCCAGCACCGTTTTCAATGATCACTTTTTCGGAATTGCCGAGTACATTTTCCATTGTCTCAAGGAACAAGCGTTTACGCGTTACTTCTGGCGCTTTTGCATATTCTTCATAAACGGAAACAAATCGTGCAGCTTCACCTTCAGCTTGCTTTACGATTTGGTCTTTGTAAGCAGCGGCTTCTTCGCGAAGCTGAGCGGCTTGACCACGTGCTTGACCCAAACGCGTGTTTGCATATTGACGTGCCTCTTCTTGGAAGCGGTCTTCATCTTGCTCAGCACGCTGAACTTCATCAAACGCATCGGCCACTTCGGTTGGCGGAGCAGCATCTTCAACTGAAACACGGATAATGTTTATGCCAGTGCCATAGCTATCAAGAATAGTTTGAGTGATCTTGCCCACTTCCAAGGCGATTTCCGCACGTTTGTCACGGAACACATCTTGAGCAGGCCGGCGGCCAACAACTTCACGCATCGCGCTTTCTGAAGCAGCGCGCAGCGTACCTTGCGGGTCCTGAACGTTAAACAGATAATCAGAAGGATCACCTACGCGCCAAAGAACAGAAAAGGCAACGTCAACGATGTTTTGATCACCTGTTAGCATCAAGCCTTCTGCGCTTTGCGAAGAACGTACACCACGTAGTGAGCCAATGCGTGTTTGGTTCTGTGTGGTGTTCACTTTTTCAACAGTCTCAATTGGCCAGAAATGGAAATGCAGGCCAGATTGCGAGAACTCAGCTTTGGGCTTACCAAAAATCAATTCAACGCCGACTTCTTGCGCTTCAACTGTATATACAGCTTGTGAAAGCCAAAGACCGAACAAGACAACGATGATACCCAGGATGCCCCAGCGGCCGCCAGGTATCCCACCTTTAAACTGATCGCGCCCCTGTGCGAGAATATCTTCAAGCTTTGGAGGACCGTTTGGACGTCGTGGTCCGCCACCACCACCGCCACCGCCGGGAGATTGGCCCCACGGGCCACCATTATTATTTTCGTTCCAAGGCATTGGAAACCCTTCGATTGATTTAAACTGTAGTTGTTATATAGGAAAACCGCGCGATTGGATCAATGCGAACGCGAATTTTATCTTTTTTCGTAAACCGAAATCTTATATTGCGCCGTGTCTTTTTCGTGCGGTTCAATTTGAGGTTGTAACACGCACGTCCAGCTTTCATCGATGACTGGAAACACAACATCACCCTCAGGCTCTGCGTCAATATGCGTGATATAGAGCCGATCCGCAATCGGCATGGCCAATTTATAAATCTCGCCCCCACCGATCACCATGACTTCGTCAGTTCCATCAGCGATCGCAATCGACTTTGCGTGCTCAATTGCCGCATCAAAATCATTGATCACAATCACCCCGTCGGGTTGATACCCAGCCTGACGAGTAACCAGAATGTTGGTCCGCCCAGGCAATGGCTTGCCCACGGTTTCAAATTGCTTACGCCCCATCACCATGGGCTTACCCATCGTCTGCGCTTTAAAAAACTTAAAGTCCGACGGCAAATACCAAGGCATCGTTCCATTGGCACCAATCACATTGTTCGTTGGCACAGCCGCGATTAGCGCGATTTTCGGTTCAGTTTTTGTCATCATCATCCAAATACACGAACCATTTGTCGCGCAATTCCTGTTCGAGATCGATCTTGTTGTGTTTGGCAAAAAGCAGCAAATGCGCCAACACATCAGCGCACTCAGCGCCCAAATCAGATCTAATTTCTGCCATAGACTTGTCTTTTTTGCGACCCCGCCCCGTAAGGCGCAAATATTCAGCGTTTAGCTCGCCAAGCTCTTCAGCCAGCTTCAACGCATACCAATCGTCATCGCGCTTGATATCGCAACGATTGGCATAAGTTTCGCTGACACGCTCAACCTTTCGGGTAAGCGTTGCAATTGAGTTTTCGCTCATACTGCAATCGGCGCCTTGATTGTTGGGTACGGGTCGTAACCCTCAAAAGAAAAGTCGTCGAACTCAAAATCAAATATAGACGTGCGTTCTTTGTTGATCGCCAATGTTGGTAATGATTTGGGCGTGCGCGTCAGCTGCAAGCGCGCCTGTTCGAAATGGTTATGGTACAGGTGCGCATCGCCAAATGTATGAACGAAATCACCAACTTCATATCCGGTCACTTGTGCAACCATGTGGGTAAGCAGCGCATATGATGCGATGTTAAACGGCACCCCAAGGAAGATGTCAGCCGAACGTTGATAAAGTTGGCAAGACAGCTTGCCATCCGCCACAAAAAACTGGAACAGGCAATGACATGGCGGCAGCGCCATTTCTTCAATTTCTGCAGGGTTCCAAGCCGAAACAATATGCCGGCGTGAATTTGGATTGTGCTTGATGCTTTCAATCAGTCGCTCAATCTGGTCGACTGTCTTCCCATCGCCAGCTGGCCAAGACCGCCATTGCGACCCATAAACCGGACCAAGGTCACCATTTTCATCGGCCCACTCGTCCCAAATCCGAACCCCGTTTTGTTTCAAATAGGCGATGTTGGTTTCACCCATCAAGAACCACAAGAGCTCATGGATTATTGATTTGAGGTGAAGTTTTTTGGTGGTCAGAAGTGGAAAGCCTTTTTGCAGGTCAAACCGCATTTGATAGCCGAATACTCCACGCGTACCCGTGCCCGTGCGGTCGCCGCGGTCCACACCATTTTCCAAAACATGACTGAGTAAATTCAAATAGGTCTGCATGGCACTGACATTAGATGATTCTCATATCATCGTTGAGTCTTTCCATCAGCTCACCTACCACTGCGTAACGTTAGGCCAAGTTGCCAACAGATTTTCAAAATTGGCATTCGCTTTTTCAATATTGCCTGGAATGTCCTGTTGCCAAATGTCGCGAACTGACTTGGAAAAATTCAAATAAAGCTTGCCCTCATAAATCGTCCAAGCTTCGGGATCGCCCTTGGCCAAAGCGCCTTTTGCAGCAGCGAATGCACAATACCCACCATATTGCGGCGCATAATTTTCTGGATTGGTCACAAACATATCAAGGTTCTCTTGGCTTGAAAAATGCCAGTTTGCGCCCTCGTAACTGGTTGAAAATTGCGGATCGCCCGCAACCGCTTCACCAAGCGTAAAATATGCCACTGCATCGTAACCGCCAATGGCCACACCGGGCAAAAGGCCAGTAAAGAATTTTTCAGCCGCCAATAAAGGGCTGGAAAACACAGTGGTGCCCACGGCTGCAAGGCTCAAAACAATAAATCTGCGACGGTCCATTTTTTAAGGCTCCCCTATTCGTTCACCCGATATTAGCAGGCTAAACCAAATTGATACCTCAACTATGCATCACAATCGCGCGAACGAAAACGGCGCCCAATGGACGCCGTTATTTTGCTGCCTTTCAAGAAAATTGCTTTATGCGAAAACAGAGAGTTTTCCAGCTTTTTTTGCGCACAAATAGTAAAATGTAAGGCGCTCTTTCATGCGGTCGTCTTTCATTTGGTCTGCCACACCAGCAATGATTGCGTCCAACTTGTCGTCACTGTCTGTTAGGCCCAGTTTCTTTTTCAAGAAATTTTCGCGCACAGTCTTCAATTCATTTTCGTCGCTAACCGCAACATAGGCACTGTCGCGCTTGCTCAAAACAAGACGATAGGTTTTCGCCATTTTTTCCACGATTGCTGCATCAGCTTTCGCATCATATTTCTGAATTTCTTCCAAGTGCTTGCTCATCGCCACACTACTCCCTTAAATTTACCGCCATTGACCACATTTTTGTGACCCCACCTAAATGACGATTCCACAACAAAATTGGCAAGTAAAGCCATTTAGACACAAGCTGTGGATTGCATTTTTAGAAATTGAACCTATATTGGAGGGGCTGGAAACAGCTACGGCGATAAATCGCGATCGTAATAAACCATTCGGACCCGGGGGCGGTACCCGGCGCCTCCACCAAAACATCTGCTGCTCTGCTAAAGCACGGATTTTGGGGGCGAAATAGGATCGACGAGGGTGTAAAGGGTTTGCTTTCGCTCGGCATGGTACCACCGCATCGGGCCATTATGATAGTTGCAAATGACAACTTCGCTGAGGCACGTTTGGCTGCGTAATGCAGTTCGACACCTCGAATTGAAGCCCTATACTCCTAGCAGGGTATAGGCGGGGTTCGCAGGTACCTGGCAACAGAAACCTGCACTCATTTTTTACCGCATCCCCAGTTTCAGCCACCTATCCACTTGCAATTGCAATAAATTTAGGGCTGATATGGACCTGACTTGGATTCGAGAAACAATAAGGAAAAGCGATGTCCGAAGACCTCATTCGCTACGACGTTTTGGCACAAGAAGCACTGCGCGGTGTTGTGCGCAAAGTGCTAACTGAGGTTGGGAAAACCGGTCTTCCTGGCGAACATCATTTCTTTATATCGTTTGTCACAACTGCGCCGGGCGTTCGCATTTCTGAAAAATTGCACAAGCAATACAAGAACGAAATGACCATCGTTTTGCAGAACCAATACTGGGATCTCAAAATTAGCGATACGGGATTTGAAGTTGGACTTTCGTTCGACGGTCAGCCTGAATTGTTGGTTGTGCCCTATTCTGCCATCAAAGGATTCTTCGATCCGTCTGTACAATTCGGACTACAGTTTGATGTCATGGACGAAAATGGCGACCTTACCGCCCCATCGACCGACTCTGACGAGGACGACGATGAGGACGTAAATGCCGAAGATACTACAGCCGACGCTAGCGACGATGATGACGAAAAAGAAAACGTTGTCAGCCTCGATTCGTTCCGCAAGAAACCTTAAGCATTTCAATGAAAAAGAGATCCCTAACAATTGCTGGGCACCGCACAAGTGTGGCGCTGGAGCAAGAGTTCTGGGATGAAGTTGATGCGTTGGCAAAATCGCGAGCGCTGACATTGACTCAATTGATTGAAAACATTGATCAAACTAGACAGACCGAAAACCTGGCATCTGCATTACGTCTGGCAGTCTTGCAACAGCTAAAAAAACCAACGCCCTAGTTACCGCCCTGGATCAAATCAATCGGCACGTCTTGATCCGTAAAATTCGGATCTAGTGGTGCGTTCGGATCAAACAAACTATTCAAGTCAAGCAATGGCAACGGTTCATCAATTGGCGGCACCAGCGGCGGCAATTCTGTAACACTGGGCGAACTATTTTGCTGTTCTGCCGCGGCTGCCTCTGCTGCAGCTTTTGCCGCCGCTTCCGCCTGCTTTTGCTGCCGCGCAGCTTCTGCAGCTGCGGCCTTAGCTGCTTCCTCACGCGCCAATTGTGCGGCCTGCTCGGCCATACGACGTTGTTGTTCTTCAGCTTGCGCCAGTGCCCGCGCTTCTTGTTCAGCTCTTAGTTTTTCAAGCCGTTCAACTTCCAACTCAAATGCCTTTACCTGAATTGAATCAACCATCTGCTGAATATCGATGCGATATTCAGGTTCCATCAACGTGCCTGAAATCAGCGCATCCACCCGGCCCGAGATTTCGTCTAAAACTGAACCATTGCCGATGTTTTGTGTAGGGGTTAGCGACCAACTGCTTTCAAGGCCCATATCTTCAAGCGCCAAACTTACATCGCCAAACAGGCGCGTGCGTTCGTCTTCCATCGCCAAATTGGAGATCAATACTTTGCCGGCCGCTAGACTAAACAGGCCCTCAAACCCAGTTGAAAGGTATGGTGCACCGCCAAGGTCGGCCAATACCCGCGCCTCCAGCGCTTCCGCCTCAAGCTCCAGCACATCCTCAACAGCGTTTATTTTTTCAAAAATCTTCGGATCAAAGTCTTCAATCGCCACGCCCAGAACAGAAAAACTGCCGTCGCCGCCCAAGTTACGCACAACACTAGCAAAGTCTTCACCCGCGCCGGAGAACTGACCACTACCCGAGATTTCACCTGAAACCCGCTGTGCCACAGCTTCGGGAAAAACATCACCAAGTGCCACACCATCTAAGGCAAACCGTCCGGCAATTTGTTTTTGCGCCACGCTACCATGACAGCAAAGGGATATATCGGCTGTTATTTCGCCTTGTCCCCGCTCCCCAACAAGATTGCGAATGCGGTTTTCAGCATTTGTCCACGACACATCAAAACCCGTCTCGGTCAGCAAAACATTGCCATTTACCACAACCAATGGCGTTTCAACGTGCAGGCGCCCTCTGGTATTTCGTGCGCCGCTGGCCACATCAAACGGTCCGTCCGGCCAAATTCGGTCGCCTGATTTTAAGTTTGCGGCATTACCGCCAAGAAACGCCGAAAACGCTTCGAGATCCAATCGGCCGATATTTAGCTCGCCCGTGATCACTTTCACATCGCCAAGGACACGCAGCTGTATATCCCCAGCCACGTCTTCATCACCCGCGCGCAATTGCAGGCCGTTCAACTCGATGCTGTCTGCACCAACGAATTTAAGGGTTGTTTGCCCATTAATTGGCGGGATTTGAAAGCTCTCAAGTCCAATCCACTCAGCAAAGCCTTCGGTATCGCCCAGTTTGGCCCTAACTTCACCCGTGCCACGCAAACGGTCCAAATCGCTCACGATTAGCGAACCTTGATACCCCAAAACTTCGTCAGCGCTGGTATAAAGTGCGGTCAGTTGAACACTGTTGAACACAGTCCCCTGATATTCAATTTCCAACTTTGCTGGCACCTGATCATCAAACAAATCGCTGTTCATACCCAATTGAGAAAACAATGCATTTGCTGACGGTGCATTCACTTCAAACGCACCGATGGACGGCGATGTGAAGGCTGCGATTAGTCCAGCGCTCAAAGCAACTTCGGCGTTCATGCTCAACTCGCCCGCCCCGCTGGTCAGCAACAGTTTTTGCTCCCCAGCGCTGCCAGGTTCAGTCAGCTCAAAATCAAACCGCGCAGGACGATTGGCCATAAAAACGCGTTCAATTGCCGGATGCAAGCTAGGTAGGGGCAACAAACCCCAAAGGGCAGCCACATCAGCTTGCGGTTGCAAGTCCGCCCGCAGCGTGCCGCTCATGCGCGGCTGAGCAAGCTGGCCTTCAACTTTACCTGCACCCTCAATACGAATTTGCGCGATATCTTGAATGCGGAAATGCTCCAGATTGATCGCTTCTTGATCCCACCGACCCTCCAACGCCACACCTGTCGCCAGTTGGCCCGCCACATCGATGCTTTGTGCGGAAAAACTGAACATGCCCACCGGGAAACTATTGTTGAACTTTGTTGGTCGATTGGGGTCAGGCAACAGGCCCATAAGCTGCGCTGTTGCCAAGGTATCGAACTTGCCCAGTTCTGCGCTGATCGAAAGTCGGCGTTGGTTCTCTTCGCGCCAATCCACTTGGCCACTGACTTCAAACCCGTCCATGTTCAAATTCAAATTTGCAAATGTCGCCCCAGAGTTCGAAAAGTCGATGTCCCCAACCAAGCGCGCTTTGGCACCAAATAGTGGATTGGTTTCACCAAAAGCCCGCCATGACCGAGCAAGAGCATCCAACCGTTCCGTTTCAACAGAAAACTTCCCATCAAAAGCCGCATTACCTTGCGCACTGATCAAATCACCAGACAAGTTCATCAACGTGTCGCCCGGCAGTTTGGCGCTAAAGCTTTCCACCACCCAATTCTGGCCGTCCGTATTCGCATCAATCAAAACGCCACGTAAAGCGAGTGACTTAAGCCCCAACTCCGTCACGTCAACAGAAATACTACCCGAGATATTGCCAAGGTTGGGTGGCGCTGGAAGTTGGGTCAGCAAAGAAACAAGAGCATATGGATCTTCATCCGTTGCGCTCAGCGCATCATTTGGCAATAGCGGCACCACGCCACCCGACAGTACAACATCAAACGAACGCTCCGCACCAAGACGCACATCGACTGCGCCGGTCAACCGTGTCCCTGCGCGGTTTTCATCTGGCTGCAACGTATATTCGGTCAACTTTAAACGTTCAGGCGAAAACTGAATTTTGCCGTTCAAAATTGCATCGCCGCGCACTTCGTTTTCAGCCAAGTTTTGTGGTGCAAGTCGCAGCGTTAGTTCACCATCATAAAACGGCGAAAGGGATGCCGTTGTTAGAAGCCCTTCGGTTGAAAGCGAGAAGGATTTGTCCGGTGGTGTTATGAAAGAACTAACCCGAATGTCACCACGTTCATTCAAATCAGATGTATTGATGCGCAACGCCAGCGCTTGCTCATCCACATCGCCAGAGCCGGTGAAGGCGAACGGCCCCCGCAATGCAGAAGCGCTTAAGTGCCCCTGCACATTCTCCATGCGCCAATGCTCGTCAGAACGTTCATCACTTAGCAAAAATGACCCATTGATGATGTGCGCGTCTTCAATCGCAACATTGTCACGACCACCGCTAACTGCCAAAGCAATCGGCAGGTCCAACCCACCATCTTGGGCAACACGCAAATGGAATGACGGCGTGTCCAGAACAAGTTTTTGAACATCATACTGATCGCGTAAAAACTGCATCAGCGCTAAATGTGCATCAACCCGTTCAATTTCTAGGATTGGCGATGCATTGGGACCAACAACAACCTTGGACATCACCATCTGCGGTTGAGGCAAAAGCGTAAAGCTTAGATCACCATTTATCTTAACCTCAGTGCCCAGCGCCTCAGATGCAATTTGCTCCATGCGCTCACGATAGGGCGACCAGTCGTAAAGACGTGGCACCACAAATGCCGCGGCGAGCAGCAGAATGAGGATCACACCAATTACTATATAAACCCGATTTAACAAAGAACTGACCGCAGCAATTCAAGAAACATGCAAAAATCCTAAGCGTTTGCGCATCGTTCGTCACCCCAAAATTGTGCCTAAATCAACAATTGTGCATTTGAAAACACTGCTTTACCTCATTTACCCTTGCACTCGTGCGCCAAACGGGCCTATCACCAAAGGGTGTTTCAGTGCCGGTTTAAGGGGGATCGCGCACCAATATGGCTAAAAATGCCCGCCTAATTTACCGTGTCGTTTACCGCTGGGTTCAACCTCACCTCGCCTCCTTTCAGTCCGCCCAACAGCCAAAAATGTGGATTTTATCAATCGGCGCGGGCGTTGCCGGCGGAGCGGTTGCGATTCTCTTTCGCTCCATGATCGGCTGGCTGCAATATCTGTGGATCGGCACCACGTCTGAGCGAATGCTGGATAGATTGGCCCAGTTGCCTTGGTGGTTCACTTTAGGCGGCCCAATAATTGGCGGCTTGCTTATTGGGCTCATTCTATATTTTAGACCCGCTTCGCGATCGGGTGGCGTTGCCGATGTCATTGAAGCGCGGGCCCATGACGGCAAAAAACTCTCCCTGAAAGAAGCGTTGGTTGGCACCTCGATATCGCTGATTACCCTTGGTTTTGGCGGCAGCGCGGGTCGTGAAGGACCAGTGGTTTATTTTGCAGCATCGGTTTCCAAAGCCCTGTTTCGATATTTCGAACTGCCCCCTTCAGCCCGTCGCATTATGCTGGGCTGCGGAGTTGCTGCGGCCATATCCGCCTCATTTAATGCACCTATTGCAGGTGTGTTGTTTGCCCATGAAGTCATTCTTGGCCATTTCGCCATGTCCGCCTTTGTGCCGGTGGTCATTGCTTCGGTAATTGCGTCCACCATGTCGCGGGGATGGTTTGGGGATAATCCAGCGTTCTTGGTGCCAGATTTTCAAATCACTTCCCTTTGGGAAATTCCCGCGTTCGCTCTCTTGGGCGTCATTTGCGCCATTGTTGCCATTTGCTTCCAGTCTTCACTAATTGGTGGCGATTGGATTGCGCGGCATTTCAAAATCAAGGCCTATATACGCCCCGTTATTGGTGGCGCAGCCGTTGGCTTCATTGCACTGGCCTTCCCGCAAATCCTAGGTGTGGGATATGAGGCGACAGACGCTGCTTTGACCAACCATTGGTCTTTGCAAACCATGCTCGCACTCATCATCGCAAAAACAATCGCCACTTCAATCACCTTGGCTTCGCGCATGGGCGGTGGCATATTCTCGCCCTCGCTCTATTTAGGCGCAATGACAGGCGGTGCCTTTGGCCTTATGGCTGCCAGTGTATTCCCTGAATTGGCTTCCTCAGAAGCGCTATACGCCATCATCGGCATGGGCGCGGTTGCCGCTTCGGTCCTTGGCGCGCCTATTTCAACAACGGTGATGATATTTGAGCTGACTGGCGGTTTTGCATTTTCCATCGCGCTCCTGTTTGCTGTTTCCATCTCAACGGGCATAAGCCAAGCCGTGATGGGCCGTTCTTTCTTTTATTGGCAGCTTTATACGCGCGGCATCATGCTTGAAGAAGGTCCGCACAAGCATTTTGTGAAATATTTCAAAGTCCGCGATTTCATGACACCGTTTGACAAAGATGGCGACGAAGAACCCTTCGATATTCTATCTGGCCAACCTTGGCTAAAATCCAACGACACATTAGAAAACGCCCTTCGCGCATTCGATGCGACCCACAAAGAGTGCTTGCCCGTTATGCAAGGCTCAGGCAAACGCATGCGGCAAGTTGGGTGGGTAACTCACGTCAACGCGCTCTCAAGTTTCAACAAAGCATTGGTTGAACAAAGCCGCGAAGAGCATCTTTAAGCCGCAATTTTGACGACTACTGACCCGACTTTGTGGCCGGTATCAACATGATTATGGGCGGCTACGATTTGATCGAGCGAATATACAGCATCGATGACCGGTTTCAGCCCCCCCTCCTGAGCATAGCGCATCAACTGTTCATACATTTTCGCTGACATGACTTTCTTTTCATCTTCACCTGTCAACAAAATCGCACGCTTATTGAAGCCGTTCAAAATCATCTGCCATGCGTTTTTAAAGATAACGACAAGCAATTTGCCATTTGGTTCCAGTAGATGCTCAATCTCAGCAAATGGCGCATTGCCCACATTGTCCATTATATAATCAAACTTAGAGCCAGAAGATTTGAAATCTGCCTTTGTGTAATCAATAACATTGTCCGCGCCCAGTTCAGTAACCAGCGCCGTATTTTTACCGCTACACACTGCCGTCACATGCGCACCGCGATATTTGGCCAATTGCACGGCGGCTACACCAACCGCGCCTGATGCGCCATTTATCAGAATTTTGTCACCCTTTTTCAGTCCAACTGAATCAAAATATGCCTCTGCCGTCGAGCCACCAAAGAGCATGGAAACGGCTTCCTCATGGCTGCATTCTTTGGGTTTGCGTGCAATTGCTCCTTGCACATCAAGGCACACATATTCAGCGTGGCAACCAAATTTGAACCCGGAAGAGCCAACAACCTCATCGCCAACCACAAAGAAGCTCACCCCCTCACCCACCGCTTCAATCACGCCTGAAAGCTGCAATCCCAAAACAGGATATTTTGGCCTAAATGGCCCCATAGCTAAACGCGTTGGAATAGACAGGCCCGCAGGCACCCTTAAAGCGCGCACACGCACATCGGCAATGTCCACAGTGGACGCAATAACCCGCACCAGCACTTCGCCCGCCGCAGGACTTGGGCTAGGCACATCTTGGATCTTGATATTCGTGGCAGGGCCAAACTGGTTGCAGACAGCGGCTTTCATATGGTGTTCCTTAAGTTGTGGATGTAGCGACAACGCACAACTTAGTTAGATCGCTAAACTGAAATTACAAGGCGCACGACAAAACCCTAAGGGCATAGACAACAAAAGCGCCTGAGCATTAGCCCAGGCGGCATGTCTTTTAGAACCCTATTGCGGCAACGCTGCTGGTGCATATTGGGCAGCAAACTCAGCGCTGGGTGGAATTGGCTGGATGATGTCAATCATCACACCGTTCGGATCGCTTGCGATGAAATGGCGTTGGCCAAACTCTTCATCGCGAATGTCCAACAAAAACGCCAGGCCAGCTTGCTTCAACCGATCATATTCGGCCTGCGCATCCATAACTTCAAAATTAAGGATTAGTCCTTTGGTCTGCTGTTGCTTGCCCGCAGGCACCGTTGGGTGATCAAATTGCAAAACAGCAAGATTGATTGCTTCATCGTCCAGCGATTGCAAATGGACATACCAATCGCTATCAAAAACTGATGTGAAATTGAAATGCGTGCAGTAAAACTGCACTGTTTGCGCCACATTTTTGGTCATTAGGACCGGATTGTAAGAACTCATTTTCATCGCTTTACCTTTCCTGCTTGTTAACATACAGTCTGTATGTATCTGCCAACTAACATACAGGCTGCATGTATGCAACATCAAAATCGCAAATCGAATAAGGACAGGACCCAAGCCACGCGTGCGCAACTCATAGGCGCAGCAAGGGAACTGTTTATTGAAGGGGGATATGCCGAAACCGGCACCCCAGCAATCGTGAAGAAAGCTGAGGTGACAAGGGGCGCGCTCTACCATCATTTTGCAGACAAAGCCGACCTGTTGGTCGCCGTCCTGGCTGAAGAAGCGCAGGCAGTTGCAACTTCCATCTCAGCGCAAGGCGACGAAAACTCGCCACTTCAATCCTTAAAAGACGGATCAAAAGCCTATATTGAAGCGATGCAGAAACCGGGCAGAACCCGCTTACTTTTGGAGATTGGTCCAGCCATATTAGGCATGGCGAAAATGCGTGAAATTGACAATAACTCAGCCCACCAAACACTTGTGGAAGGCCTAAAACTAGCCTCCAAGGGTAGCGATACGAACGTCAAGAATACTGAAATACTCGCAGACCTTTTGTCCGCAGCTTTTGATCGGGCAGCCATCGCTATATCAGAGGGCGGCGATCCAACACTATATCTAAAGGCAATGGAACAGCTTATCGAAATCTCGCTCCCACATTAAGATGCCAAATCCGGATATTCAGCACATAAATTGCGGGCCCTCGCCCGCATCGATGCCGCTTTCGCATCGCCAGCGGCCGCCAGTTTTGTGCGCACGAGATCCAGGTTCTCACCAAGACTTGCGGACAACCGAACAAAAACATCCAAGGCCCAAACTCGAACCAAGACCTTGCTGTCTTTCTCACATTCTTGAGCAAAAGAAAGGACTTGAAGAGTTTGGTCCTTCGAAAGGGTCAACAAACGTACAGACTGAAAAAAATGCAATCGAGGTTCCCAATCGACGAAGCTTTGAGTTGATGCGAGCAACTGCTGAACTGCTTCGGTCGGCAGAGGTTTTTCTAGGTCGAGCCAGTTTTTAACCAGCCATGTGGATGCAACTTGAAACTTTACTTCGTCATGATCAAAAAACGAAGCAATCTCGGCCCACTCGTTATCACCAATGCTCGTGGCAATTGCCGCCTTAAGCTCATCAACTTGCTTTCCATCAAACGACAATATTGCTTCAACAGCTGACATATACCCTCCAAGAAACGCAGTATGACACAACAAAACGCCCGAACAAAAGCCCGGGCGTTCTAAAAATTCATGCGGTTTTTGGCTTACATTTTCCCGATTGAGAAGAACAATGTTTCACCAGAATGATCGTCAACACCATCATTATCTGTCATCGCAAAACCTTCGCCATTTGCATCGATTGCAAAGCCTTCAATCTTGTCTTGAACATAGCCGTTCAACGACTGCAAGTTTGGCATGAAGTCGTGCACTTCTTCCTTGGCAACCACTGGCAACTCAGAACCAAGTGGCGCTGAAACCATGTCAGAAAGTTTTACGCGATAAAGCTTCTTGATTTTCGCGTTCAAGCCGATCTGGTTGTCACGCTCAATCACATAAGCATAGTCGCCATATGCTGTGATTTCTGAAAGACCAACCCAGCCTTTTTCACTTAAATCCAGCGGATAACGCACCGCGCCCCACTCACCAGTTGAAGGCTTGTAAGAAACCAATTTCACTTGGCCTTTTGGATCATCTTTCCACTCACGTTGAATGGCAATCCAAAGCACCATATCGTCGCCAGTGCCAACACTTGTGATGCCTTCTGAACCAAAACGCTTTTCAACAGCCAACAATTCTGTTGGGAACGGCACTTCAAGCTTGATTTCGCCCTTTGCGTTCACATGATAAATCGCGTGTGGGGTCAAACGATCTGTGCGGCCTTCTGAGGCCAACCAGAAACCGCCTTTTCCGTCCAACGTGATGCCTTCAAGATCAAGCTTTTGCGCAGGCGCACCATCACGCGTTACGCCGGTACGCTTGACGATTTTTGCAGGTTTCGTTGTTGCATCAATCTCATAGATTGAAGGCTGTGCGCGCAGGAAGCTGTCGTTCACAGCATATAGCTTGCCTGGAACTTCTGCATCTGCAACCAGACCAGAAAGCGCAACCCAGCCGATCGGACGATGTTCATCTGCCATTTCAGACATTATCTGCGGGTATGCGGCTGCCGCATCCTGCAATTCATAAATCATCACATGTGAACGCACGCCGCCATCTTCAATCAGGTCAGCTTCGTTCGCTGACACAAACAGATTGCGCGATGGAATGGTCAACGCACCTTCTGGTGCAATACCAGATGGCAATAGCTGAACAAACTCAGGTTCTGCGCCTGTGTCTTTGTAAACACCAACAAGCGAGGCACGCTCAAGCAACACGAAGAAATAATTGTCATCGCCAAACTTGCCTGTGGCCAAGCCTTCGGGTTCGACGCCCTTATTGCCTGAACGCTTTTCAGGATAGTGACCAGCGCGTGCTGCAAGAACTTCCAGCGATGTGTTTGATTCATAAGAAACAGAACCATCTTTATTGTAGATGGTGAAGCCACGTGAACCGCCTTTGTAGTCGCCTTCATTGGCACCCACAAAACGGTTGTCATCAAGCCACTTAACCGCATCTGGTTCGCGCAAACGCTGTGTTTGCTCGCCATCAAATGTAAAGGCACGTTCTTCTTCAACATCGATATTGGCTAGATCAACCGCACCAGCAGAAAAGTGAGTTTTCACTGCGCCAGTTGCACCATCAATGATCGCGTAATGGTTGTTTTCCTGCATGGAAACAACTATCTCGTTGAGCGAATTGAAATCAACAAATTCAGGCTCTGGATCAGAGGCACCTATTTGTGCCAAACCAGTCAGCTCGACAACTTCCATTGTGTCACAATCTGCGACGCCATTTGCCACATTAAAGATGGTGACAAAGCCTGCTGGCAATTGTGGAACTTCACCATCGTTTAAATCTTCATCGCGCTCATTTTCAATCGCAACCGCAACCAACGATCCATCGTGCGAAACCGCAACGCTGTCTGGCTGACCGCCAAGATCGCACGAGGCAACGATCGTTTTTGACGCAATGTCGATAATCACCAAATCGCCAGAGGGGGCCACATAACTCTGAGATGTGTTCACGCCCACAAAAGCCGTTTGGCCAATAATCGAAACAGAAGTTGGCTCACCACCCAATGCCATAAAGCCCGCCGCTTTTGGCGCTTTGGGATCGGTAATGTCCACAAAGCCAAGACCGCCCAATGGACTGTCCGAATAAACCAGTGTCATCCCATCTTCTGTGACGGCGATGATTTCGGAAGATGATTCGCTGTTCGCATCCATGTCCGCTGGAATGTTGCTGGCCACTGGAAAACTGGCGATGCGGTTGAAATGCGGGGCAGCGGCGGCGCTGAGCGCTGTCATGCTAACAGCGCTAAAAGCCAAGGCGCCAAGCAATTGAGAAGGTTTCATGAGGTAGCAATCCCTTATTTGTGAGCTAAACCGCCCTTGCCAATATGCATTGATTGCTACATTGAGATGACAAATCCAAACTCCGCACCTTAAGTTCACCTCCGCATATACAAATATTTGCAAGTGACCTATAAAGAACAAAACGAGATTCGAGCGCACGCAATGATTGCACGACCGGGCAAAGCGCCTAGTTCACAGCCAGGACCAATTACATCGCAATTTGGTGGCGGCACACCGCGCTATCTTGAGGGCCTAAATGCTGAGCAGCAAGATGCCGTTGAAAGCATTGAAGGCCCACTTTTGGTGCTGGCTGGTGCCGGCACCGGCAAGACCCGCGTGCTCACCACCCGCATTGCGCACATCCTAGCCACCCGCCGCGCCCGCGGGCACGAAATCTTGTCGGTTACCTTCACCAACAAAGCGGCCCGCGAAATGAAAGAGCGGATCTCCAAATTCGTTGGCGGCTCGGTTGAAGGCATGCCGTGGCTTGGCACTTTCCACTCGATTGGCGCGAAAATCTTGCGCCGCCATGCGGAGCTGGTGGGCCTGAAATCCGATTTCACCATCCTTGACACTGACGATCAGGTCCGTTTGCTCAAACAGCTTTTACAAGCTGAAAACGTTGATGAAAAACGCTGGCCCGCCCGCCAACTCGCCCACATGATCGACGGGTGGAAAAACAAAGGCCTGCAACCCAAACAACTAGACGCATCCGACGCTGGCGCATTCGCTGACGGCAAAGGCGCAAAACTTTATGCGGCCTATCAAGCACGGTTGAAAACCCTAAACGCTGCGGATTTTGGTGATCTGCTGCTCGAATGCATTCGCTTGCTCAAGGACAATCCAAGCGTTTTGGAAGAATATCACCGCCGCTTTAAATTCATGTTGGTGGACGAGTATCAAGATACCAACGTCGCGCAATATTTGTGGCTGCGCTTGCTCGCCCAAGGCAACTCGAACGTTTGTGTGGTGGGCGACGATGACCAATCAATTTACGGTTGGCGCGGCGCTGAAGTTGATAATATTTTGCGGTTTGAAAAAGACTTCCCGGGCGCAAAAGTCATCCGCCTAGAACGCAATTACCGCTCTACCTCAAAAATCCTACGCGCTGCATCTCATTTGATTTCGCACAATGAAGATCGTTTGGGCAAAACGCTACAAACTGATGTGGGCGAAGAAGGCGATCCGGTCAGCGTGACCTCGGTCTGGGATTCTGAAGAAGAAGCCCGCCACATCGGCGAAGAAATCGAGCAGTTCCAACGCCAAGGCCATCAGCTCAATTCCATGGCGATCCTTGTGCGCGCCTCGTTCCAAATGCGTGAGTTTGAAGAGCGTTTCATCAAACTGGGCCTCAACTATCGCGTTATCGGCGGCCCGCGCTTTTATGAGCGCAAGGAAATCCGCGACGCCCTCGCCTATTTACGCGCCACCACGCAACAGGCCGACGATTTGGCGTTTGAACGCATCGTCAATGTGCCCAAACGCGGTTTGGGCGATGCCACTATTCGTTTGCTGCACGATGCCGCACGCGGTGCCAACGTGCCGATCATCCAAGCCACCCGCGACCTGATTGAAACTGACGAGTTAAAACCCAAACAGCGCTCTACCCTGCGCTTTTTGATCAGCCAACTGGATGATTGGGCAAATCGGTTGCAAAACCAGCCCCATGCCGAAGTGGCCGAAGCAATTTTGGATGAAAGCGGCTACACCCAAATGTGGCAAAACGACCGCTCTGCGGACGCACCCGGTCGCTTGGAAAACTTAAAAGAACTCATCCGCTCCATGGAAGAGTTTGAAACCCTTGGTGGTTTCCTTGAACACGTTTCGCTGGTGATGGACCGCGATAGCGGCGATGGATCAGACGATGCTGTGTCCATCATGACCTTACACGCTGCAAAGGGCCTGGAGTTCGACACCGTGTTCCTTCCCGGTTGGGAAGAAGGCTTGTTTCCGCATCAGCGCTCTCTGGATGAAAGCGGCAAAACTGGGCTCGAAGAAGAACGCCGCCTCGCCTATGTGGGCATTACCCGCGCCAAAAAACGCGCCAAGCTGACCGTGGCGCAAAACCGCCGCATCCACGGCCTCTGGCAAACCTGCATTCCATCGCGCTTCTTGGATGAACTGCCCGCCGACGCCGTGGAAGTCAAAGACACAGGCTCAAGCTATGGCGGCTACAATTATGGCGGTCGCAACACCGCCTCAAAATTCGACAATCGCGACCCGTTCGACAGCGTTTACGAAACTCCGGGCTGGCAACGCGCGCAAAAACAACACAAAGCCCGTGGCACAGATCGTGGGCCAACCATTGAAGGCGAACTGATCGCACGTTCAGGAGCGATCAATTCGTCATCTTCGTCTTTCAAACCGGGCGACAAAGCTCTGCACCTTAAATTTGGTGAAGGGGTGATTGCCAGCGTCGATGGCAACAAACTAACGATTGACTTCCCCTCCGTAGGGCGCAAAAAAGTCCTCGAAAGCTTCATCAAACGCCAATAAAGGCCAAATCAAATGACCCTTGAACAAATCTCAGTCCCAATGTCGAAACAAGACGCCTTTGCTATGGCTGATGCGGTGATGGAAGAATATGATTTGGCCCTTTCTGCAACCGCCTTTGAAAATGCAGATGGAGATTGGGTGTTTGAAGCCACTTGCGACAGAGAGCCCGATATCGCGCGGTTCAATGAACTCGCCCAGCGCGTGCTGAACGGCACGGTTGAATTCAAACTAGCAAAAGTACCAAACAAGGACTGGGTTGCCCATTCGCTTGAAGGGCTTTCGGCCATCGATACGGGTGAGTTTTTTGTGCATGGCTCCCATGTGGATGCGCCAAGCGTTGGCGATAAAATCGCCATCAAAATTGATGCGGGTCAGGCCTTTGGCACTGGGCATCACGAAACCACCACAGGCTGCTTAGAAGCGATCTCGCTTATCGCCAACTCAGGTGCAAAGCCGGAAAAAATTCTGGATTTGGGCACGGGCACGGGCATTTTGGCCATCGCAGCGGCAAAGCGGTTCAATCAGGACGTGTTGGCCACCGACATTGATGCCAAAGCCATTGAAGTCACTCTGGAAAACATTGAGATCAACAGCGTGTCCGACAAAATCGATACAGCTGTCGCTACGGGCATGGACCATGGAATCTTTGCTGAACGCGGCCCATTTGACTTGGTGCTGGCCAACATTTTGGCGGGCCCATTGGTTGAACTTGCACCAGACATTGCCAAAAGCACCGCCATCGATGGCACGGTGGTTTTGGCAGGACTTTTGAACCGCCAAGCAGATGGCGTGATTGAAGCTTACGAACAAAACAAAATCGCCCTTCTCGAGCGTGTCGAAAAGGGCGATTGGACAATCCTAAGATTGCAACGCAAGGCTTAAAGGATAAACCCTAAAAACCGTGCCGTGAACGATCTTCGTTCAACAATTTGCGGTAGCCCTGTGTTTCCACATAGCGAGCAATTGCGCGCTCTGCGCGTTTAGAACGTGATGCTGCGATTGAATCGAGTACGTTGCGAAAGAAACCTGGGTTTGCCATTGTGTGCGTCCTAATAGAAACAGGCGAAAGCGCCTAAAATCAAAATCCGTTCATTCGATCATTATTGATCGAATCGTGTCCGTGTGTTTTCAAAAACTGAGCAACTTGACGTTCTGCATGCTTGCTGCGCGATGAAACCATTGCGTCTACTACGCTACGGAAAAAACCAACTGTCTGTGCCATGCTCGTCTCCTACAAATTCCCCATATGGTGGGGTTGCTTTTTTGAATTCTTAAAACCAATGTACGCCAGTTAAAAAATTTAGGTAGAGGCCGCACCGCACCGCAGCCATGCGTTTTCGGCATACCAATCTCACCAATCAGGAAATAGACCAGCATGCTCACCAAAGACAGCTCCATCCAATTGCAACAATTTACAGAAAAAGCTGATCCAACCCTCGTAAAACCACGACTTGCGGCACTTCGCGATGCGATGAAAGCCGCGAGTGTCGACGCATTCCTGATCCCACGTGATGACGCGCACCGGGGCGAAAACGTACCCGCAGGCGACGAACGCCTTGCCTATATGACAGGTTTCACTGGCTCTGCAGGCTACGCGATGGTGACCAGTGAGCGCGCCGCCCTGGTGATCGATGGGCGCTACACCATTCAAGGCCCCGCCCAAACCGACACAAATGTGGTTGAGTGCGTGGAAATGAAACCGGACGCCGCCCAAACTTGGTTGATAGGCGCCTTAAAAGCAGGCGACAAAGTTGGGTTCGATGGCTGGTTGCACACCCCAAATGCCATTCAAAAGCTACGCACAGCACTCGAAAAAGCCGATATCGAACTGATGGAATGCGCCAACTTGGTCGATGGAATTTGGACAGATCGTCCGGCCCCGCCCACCGACAAAATCTTTGCGCTGCCAATTGAACAAACTGGCAAGTCCGCTGCAGATAAAGTCTCAGAATTGGCCGCTGTCATCAAGGACAAAAAAGCAGATGCGCTTGTGCTGACCCTGCCAGAAAGCTTTTGTTGGTTGTTCAATGTCCGCGGTTCCGACATTCCCAACACCCCAGTCACCTTGGGCTTTGCAACCATTCAAAGTTCAGGCAAAGCCAACCTTTATATTCAACCTGAAAAAATCACGGCTGAGTTGAAGGCAGAATTGGCAGACGTCATTTCTCTGCAACCCATCCAAAATCTGGACGATGACCTAAAAACGCTCGCCAAAGGCAAAACCATTTGGTTGGACGGCAACACCTGCCCTTCAAAACTCTCAAACATCGTGACTGACGCCGGTGGTGAACTGTTGAACGAAGCTGACCCCGTTTTGGCCATCAAATCGCACAAGAATGAAACGGAAATCGAAGGCATGAAATCGGCCCAGCGCACAGATGCGAGCGCTATGGCGAAGTTCTTGTCTTGGTTGGATGTTGAAGCGCCAAAAGGCGAACTTACCGAGATCGCTATCGTCAAACAGCTTGAACAAATTCGCCGCCAAGCCAATTCTTTGGTTGATATCAGCTTTGAGACAATTTCAGGCTCTGGACCAAATGGCGCAATTTGCCATTATCGCGTAACCGAAAATAGCGACCGACGCTTGGTCCCCGGCGAACTAATGCTGGTGGATAGTGGCGGCCAATATCTTGAAGGCACCACCGACATCACCCGCACAATGGCCACAGGCTCGGCGACTGATGATCAGAAGAAGCATTTCACTTTGGTGCTTAAAGGCATGATCGCCTTAAGCGTTGCAACCTTTCCCAAAGGCGCGACAGGCGCGCACTTGGACGTGTTGGCCCGTCAATTTCTTTGGGCAGAAGGTCTAAATTACGACCATGGCACAGGCCACGGCGTTGGGGCATTTTTGGGCGTGCATGAAGGCCCTTGCGGCGTATCACCCAAAAACAATTCGCCACTTGAAGTGGGCAACATCATTTCAAACGAACCAGGTTACTATCTTGAAGGCAGCCATGGCATTCGCATCGAAAACCTGCTGGTTGTAATTGAAAGCGACAAAGGTCCGAAGGAAAATCCATTCCTTACCTTTGAAACCATCACCTTCACCCCAATCGACAAACGCTTGATCGACAAAGACCTGATGACCCCAAGCGAGATTGTGTGGCTCAACGACTACCATAAAAAGTGTTTTGAAATCGCAGCGTCACAATTGAACGATAGTGACAAAGCTTGGCTGGCTGAAGCAACAAAACCGATTTAAGCAAAAACGGCGTGGCCAACGGAGAAGTAACCTGATGTCACGCCCAATCGCTGAGATTTTTGCAGCCTTCACCAAACTCGGCTTTACCTCATTTGGTGGCCCAGTTGCCCATATGAGTTTTTTCAGAGCTGAGTTCGTTGAAAAGCGAAAATGGCTTTCTGAAAACGCCTATGCGGATTTGGTGGCGCTGTGCCAATTCTTGCCGGGCCCTTCAAGTTCGCAAGTTGGTTTTGCCTTGGGATTGCAGCGCGGCGGATTGCTGGGCGGGCTTGCCGCGTTCGTGGCATTCACTTTACCATCTGCTGTGTTTTTGGTGCTGTTCGCACTGTTTGCGGACAAATTGACAGGATGGTTTGGCACAGGTCTCATTCATGGCCTCAAGCTGGTGGCCACCGCAGTTGTCGCGCAGGCAATTTTGGGCATGTCCATTTCGCTATGCAACACCAAAATCACTGCAACTATTGCCGTTTTGGCGCTGCTGATCGTCACCCTTATTTCCGGACCACTTGGCCAAGTCAGCGCCATACTGTTTGGCGCAATTGTGGGACGTTTCGGAATTAAAGCGGCACAAAGCGAGACAAATCGGGACCATTCGCCCCCGCTTATCCCCGCCCTTTCAGCCAATACCGCCTTCGTAATTTTCGTGTTCTTACTGTTCGGTTTGCCGCTGTTGGCACAAAACACGCAGAATTTGAGACTTGACCTGATCGATAGTTTTTACCGTGCTGGCGCATTGGTTTTTGGCGGCGGGCATGTGGTCTTGCCTTTGCTGGAAACTGAAATCGTGACCACCGGAATTGTCAATAAAGACAGCTTCTTAGCTGGCTATGGGATGACTCAAGCGGTGCCCGGACCAATTTTCAGCTTCGCCGCATTTCTAGGCGCCGCAAGTGCACCATTTCCAAGCGCAATCACCAACGCAATTACCGCCACCGTCGCCATATTTTCACCCGGATTTCTGCTGGTCTACGCCATCATGCCCCACTGGCAAAAATTCCGGATGCTGCCTTCAGCAAAAACCCTTCTCGCCGGCGCAAATGCCGCTGTGGTCGGGCTTTTGGGGGCGGCGTTTTTCTCACCCATTTGGCAAAGCACGGTGCTCAAACCGTTAGATTTTGCGCTGGTTGCCACAGCCTTTGTGATGCTGACAAAATGGAAAGTGCCGCCTTGGTTGATGGTCATTTTGGGCGCGATTGTTGGTGCTGTTTTGGGCGCGATCTAAAGCAGGCCAAGCGCCGCGCGAAACAACGCTTTATCAATCTCCAGTGGATATTTGCTTTGCTCTAAAAGGTCATGGGCAGGAAAATGCACTTTGACAATGCTTTGGTCGTGACACGCCATATCCCAAAAAAACGAATACTTGGCTTGCCGCAGACATTTCATTTCAGCTGCAATCTCGCCCATCAACTTCCGTAGGGTTGAACATAGGATAGCTACAACCTTGCTCCAGCAAGCAGACATCGTACACAGCCGTCGAGCGTGTGCTTCAAAAATTCGAAGTGCCAAAATCTAGAACGCTCTTCCCGTACAATCTATTCTGGCAAATAGCGTACGTGTTCTAAATTAGAAACGCGCCAGTTGCTTTTGCCCTTCGGCGCAAAACTATGCCCCTCGTTTTCCAGCAACGCATAGTGAGCTTTGACTCCACCAGGGGCTTTTTCGTTCAGCAGACCATCCTTTTTAACGGTTCTCCACCATGCAATTCGCTCTCGGCCCAATCCGTCAAATTCTTCCGCGGCCCTTGAACAAATATTGATGAAGATCCCGGTCGTTAGCGGGCAAGTGACTGCAGCTGCGTGTTTTTGTGCAAGATAGGATCGCATATCATTGACAACGAGCACTTTGCCCTTTGGCACACTTGCCATCAAAACGTAAATTTCGCGCGGGGTGGATATCAGCATTGGAGCGCCAAGCGGTCCCCACGGTGTTCCATCTGGCAAGGGTTTCACCTGCGGCGCGTATTTAGGGTCGTCTAAAATCTCAATCGCTGACCGTGGCATCATTTGCCTCCAACAAGATCAAACCAGCCCTGTTCGTCGGTGGTTTCTACGCCCAAATCCTGAGCTTTTTTAAGTTTTGAGCCTGCGCCGGGGCCAGCAACCAACAAGTCTGTTTTCGCTGAAACAGATCCAGCAACCTTCGCGCCCAGCCGTTCGGCCATGGCTTTGGCTTCTGACCGTGACATTTGTTCAAGCGATCCAGTAAACACAACGGTCTTGCCCGCCACTGGACTTTCATCAGCCGATGCCACCACATATTCAAGTGGGGAAACTTGGGCCAAAAGCGCATCGATGGCGGCGCGATTTTGTTCGTTGGCGAAAAAGCCAACAACAGATTGCACGACCGTTTCGCCGATCCCATCAATTTCCAAAAGGCTTTCGCGAGCGGCAACATCGTCAGCTCCTGCCGCTACACAGGCGGCCATAAAACCTTCAAATGTGCCAAAGTTCTTTGCAAACATCGCCGCTGTTGTGCTGCCCACATGGCGAATGCCAAGGGCGAAAATGAACTTATCCAGCTCTGGCGTGCGCCGATCATCAATCGCGTCAAACAGCTTGCGCACAGAGGTTGCACCCCAACCTTCTTGGTCTTTGAGCTTTTTGAAATTCTCAGCATCGCGTTCGCGCAAAGTGAAAATGTCGGCGGCGGTTTTGATGCGCCCTTCTTCATAAAATGCAGCGACTTGTTTAGTGCCCATACCGTCAATATCAAGCGCGTCACGCCCAACAAAATGCTTTAGCTGATTGACCGCTTGCGCCGGGCAAATCAATTCACCCGTGCAGCGTCGAACCACATCCAGCTTGCCGGTTTTTTCGTTCACCTCTCGCTCAGCAGGTGAACCGCAAATCGGGCAATGGGTTGGAAATTCAAACTTTTGCGCATCCGCTGGACGTTTTTCAAGCACTGGACCAATAACTTGCGGGATAACATCCCCTGCCCGCTGAATGGTCACCGTGTCGCCGATCAGAATGCCCTTGCGCTCAATCTCATCTTCATTGTGCAGGGTAGCGTTGGACACCACCACACCGCCAACAGTTACAGGCTTAAGCTTGGCAACAGGGGTCAGCGCCCCTGTGCGACCCACCTGAATTTCAATCGCTTCAAGAATGGTGGTGGCTTTTTCGGCCGGAAACTTAAACGCAATCGCCCAACGCGGCGCACGCGCCACAAAGCCCCAACGGGCCTGCAAATCCAGACGATCAAGTTTGAAAACCACCCCATCAATGTCGTAACCAAGGGTGGCACGTTGCTCACCAATTAGCGTGTGATGAGCCACCATTTCTTCAACGGTTTTCACGCGTTTCATCAACGGGTTGACCTTAAACCCCCATCGCGCAAACGCTTCAACAACGCCCATTTGCGTGTCCGCAGGCATGGCGGAATTATCGCCCCAAGCATAGGCGAAGAACTTCAGGTTGCGGCTGGCGGTAACGTTAGAATCCAACTGGCGCAGCGACCCAGCCGCCGTGTTGCGTGGATTAACGTAAGTCTGTTTGCCTTCGGCTTCCAACTTAGCATTCAGCGCTTCAAAGTCAGCATGCGACATGTAAACTTCGCCACGCACCTCAAACACATCAGGCACATCATCACCCGCAAGTCTTTGTGGTATGTCTTTGATTGTTTTCAGGTTCTCGGTGATGTCTTCACCTTCAGAACCATCACCCCGGGTCGCACCTTGCACAAAAATACCGTTTTCGTAACGCAAGCTGGCAGACAGACCATCAATCTTTGGCTCGGCGGTAAAAGCTAGTTCAAGCCCTACATCCTTGGCGAAAAACTTGTGCGCACGTCCCACATAGTCTGCCAAATCTTCGTCGGAAAACGCATTGCCAAGCGATAGCATAGGCACTCGATGGGTGACTTTTTTAAAGCCGTTTGCAATGGCAAAGCCGACCGTTTTTGTTGGGCTGTCATCGCGCACCAAATCAGCAAATGCGGCTTCAATGGCGTCGTTGCGGCGGCGCAAGCTGTCATATTCAGCATCGGAAATTTCGGGTGCGTCTTTTTGATGATACGCCAAATCATGTTTCGCGATTTCGCTGGCCAACAAGGCAAGCTCTTGCGCCGCTTCTTCGCGGGTCAAGTCAGCAACGGGTTTTTGCTCGGTCACGCCGAAACCTCATCTATCAATCTATGGGCCGCAGCGCGTGCCTCATCAGTAATGGTCGACCCAGCCAACATGCGGGCAACTTCTTCGCGCCGGCTCTTATCGTCAAGTTCAGCAACATGGGTGCGGGTTAGGCTGCCCTCGGCAATCACTTGTTTTTCAATCAACAAATGGGTTGCTGCGCGCGCCGCCACTTGAGGCGCGTGAGTAACCGATAGCACTTGGACTTTGTTGGAAAGCCTGGCCAAGCGCTTACCGATTGCATCCGCTACCGCACCGCCGACCCCTGTGTCGATCTCGTCAAAAATCAAAACAGGCGCAGACCCCTTGTCTGCCAATACAACTTTGAGGGCCAGCAAGAAGCGCGAAAGTTCGCCGCCCGAAGCTACCTTCATCATGGGACCTGGGTGGGTGCCGGGGTTGGTTTGAACGTGAAACTCGATCACGTCAAAACCGTTCGCACTTTCACGGCTATCATCCACGTGGTGATCAACAATAAATCTCGCCTGCCCAAGTTTAAGATCAGGCAATTCAGCTTCCACCGCCTGCATTAGCGTTTTGGCTGCAATTGAGCGCTGGTCGGACAGATCTTTAGCCGCTTTATGATAATTTGCGCGCGCTGCCGTGAGGGCCTCACGCAGGGCCGTTAAGTCATCCCCACCTTGTTCAAGCTCGCGGATGGCCTGTTGGTATTTTTCCAACAACCCAGGCAGCTCATCACATGAGATCTGGTGCTTACGCGCGGCAGCACGCAAAGCAAACAAACGCTCTTCGGTGCGCTCCAACTCCAATGGATCAAAATCCATCTGCCGCTTTATTTCTTCAAGCGCCTCAGAACTGCGATCAAGCGCAATCAGCGTTGCGTCAAGACTTTCAACCAAAGGGGTGAACAGCCCCCCCTCCGCTTCCCCTTTGCGCATAAGTTGGCGCATCAGGCCTGCCAAACCACTAGAAGGTGCATTGGGCCCATTGAGCACTTGATCTGCGTCCCTGACCTCGTCAGCGGCCTTCTCAAGCGACATTAAGCGCTGTCGAGTAGTCGCCAGCGTTTCTTCTTCGCCCGCTTCGGTATTAAGCGCCACCAGTTCGCCAATGACATGACGAGCAAAGTCTTCGTCTTCTTGCGCTTTAGCAAGCTTTGCTTCTTGGCGGTTGAGCGCATTTTGCGCTTCGCCCAAGGCTTTGTATGTGGCGCCCACCTTTTGCAAACTGGGCTGACAATCGCCAAACGAATCCAACAGAGTGCGGTGGGTCGCGGGATCAACCAGTGCACGATCGTCATGCTGGCCGTGAATTTCAATCAAGTGTGCGCCCAATTCACGCATGAACTTGGCCGACACGGGCTGATCATTGACGAAACCACGGGTACGGCCATCTGCATATTGAACACGGCGCAGGATGATTTCTTCATCATCCTCAATCTCATTTTCCCGCATCAAATCGCGCACAAGATGTTGGGCTGGCAAATGCAGTGTGGCAACCACTTGGCCATGCGGACAGCCCTTGCGCACCAAGGACGCATCGCCCCGCCCGCCAAGCGCCAAAGAAAGAGAATCAAGCAAGATCGATTTGCCCGCACCGGTTTCACCCGTAAGCGCAGTCATGCCTCGATCCAGCATGAGATCGAGCTGATCTATCAACACTATATTTCGAATTGAAATGGCACTTAGCATGCCACGGAATCCATCACAAAATGCGCACTATGTCTAGCGATCAGATAGCCAATTGCCTTTGGCAACTTCTGGCGCCAAACCTTGCTTTTGAAGAAGCTTATAAGCATCATCATACCACTGGCTTGATGGGTAATTGTGCCCCAAAACCGCAGCCGATGTTTTGGCTTCATTCACCAGACCAAGTGCCAAATAGGCCTCAGTCAACCGCAGCAATGCTTCTTCCACATGGGTTGAAGTCTGGTGATTTTCCACAACATTACGGAAACGGTTAATGGCGGCTGTGTAATTGTTGTTGCCCAAATAGTAGCGACCAACGGACATTTCTTTTCCAGCCAATTGATCTTTGGCGATCAAAATCCGCTCTTTGGCGTCTTTTGCATAGCGCGAATTTGGATAATTGTTGATGATCGACTGGAACGTCGCAATCGCATCTTCAGCAGTTTGCTGATCACGGGTGATGTCTTTCATCTGATTGTATTGCGCTGCGCCCTTCATATACATCGCATATGGAGCGTCTTCAGAAGACGGGTAGAGCGCCAAAAAGCGATCCGCAGAAAGAATCGTTTTATCGTATTGGCCGGTTCGGGCGTTGATATAAACCGTCATTAAGCGCGAACGCTCAGAATATTCAGAATATGGGTGCTGGCGCTCAAGCTTATCAAATGTTTTTTGAGCGGATAAGAAGCGTTGATCTTCAACCTGCGCAATCGCTTTGTCGTAAAGCTCTTCAGCTGGGATGATTTCCTCTTCAACAATTTTCTTTTCGCCAAACAGACCGAAGCCTGCACAAGCAGAAAGCGAAACGGCCAGAACGGCAACCAAAACAAATTGAATTGAAGACTTTAGTGTACGCAACATTCGCTCATTTCCCATACCCAAGAGCCGTCTTCACTTCAAAAGTACGGCATCAACTTTATTTCGCTAAGCCTGTTATACGGCAAAACGAACGAAACTATGGCACAAAGTGTATTATTAGCCAACAGAACGAATATAGCTGTGTGCTGACAAACCAACAGGCACATCTTCTAACGCGTCAAACTCCAGCGGCAGATCACCAGCATTAACAATTTCGTAGTTTTGCTCACTGGCGAAGAGGCCGTTCAGCACCAAAGCATTTAGGCCATGACCACCCTTATAGGAACGGAATTTGCCGTAGATTGGCATACCAGCAAGCGCTAGATCACCCACTGCATCAAGCAGCTTATGGCGCACAAACTCGTCTTCAAACCGCAGCTCGCCTGAATTCATTATCTTATCATCGTCAACTGCGATTGAATTCTCTAAAGACGATCCAAGAGCATATCCAGCTTGGCGCAATATTTTCGCGTCGCGCAAAAACCCAAAGGTACGCGCTGAAGAAACATCTCTTGCGTATTTTGCTGGTGTCCAATCAAAAATCATGCGTTGACGCCCGATAACGTCATTTTCAAAGTCAATCTCAACATCAAACGCGCGACCATTGTACGGCTCAAGAGCGGCAAACGCGTCATTGGAGCGCACAAGAATGGATCGTTTGATTTTGATGAATTTCTTTTCAGCTGGCTGCAATGCCAACCCAGAATCCACTATCGCTTGCACATAGTGCGCCGCACTTCCGTCCAAAACAGGGCATTCCGGACCATCGACCACCAACAATGCGTTGTCGATCCCAAGCCCCGAAAGCGCAGAAACAACATGTTCAATCATCGAGATTGTACCGGCATCACCCAAATCGACGGCTGTGCACAAATAGGTACGGGCCACACGATCATGCACAAGCGGAAACGCATCCGACAAGCGACCATCTTCAAATTTACGACATATAGAATAACCACTATTGGCAGGTGCGGGTTGAATAATAAGACTAGAAGGCTGCCCATTGTGGACGCCAATACCCGTAAAACTCAGTGCTTCAGCAATCGTGCACTGCTTGGTGGCAAGTCTTTTCATCTGTTAACCCCAACCCATCGCGCCCCGAGCGCGCAGTCTCTTTTTTCGTACTAGTAAACAAAAAACACCCGCCGCGAAAGACGCGCCGGGTGTTTTTTTTGGGAAATGCCCAATATTCTAGCCGTGACGTTTCAAGAAACTAGGAATTTCAAGCTGTTCTTTTTTAGGCGCATCAGCTGCAACTGGACGGCCAGCGCGATCCAAATTGCCTTTGGCACCTGGCGTTTCCACCCGACGGCTTGGTGCGCTTGCTTCAACCGCACTGCGTGCAGCAGCATCGTCTGACGTCATTTGCACCATCTCGTCGTCTTTTGGCTGCAAGCCAACATTGCTGGCCAAGCGGCGGAACAACGCACGCGCATTACGTGGCTCTGTTTCCGGCGAATGGGCCTGAGCAACTGCTTCACGCGTTGGCGCTGGCAACTCATCGGCGCGTGGCATCCGGCGTGGCCCAGTTGGGCGTTGCGCTGACTGCGGCACATATGTTTGCACAGGCTCAACATCATTAACGCGTGGACGCTCATCAATTTCTGCTTGCACAGGCTCTGCCACTGGAATGTACGGTTCCACAGTAACATCGCTCTCTTTTGCAAGCTGAGCGTGACCTTCCTCAAGCGCCTTGTTGACGGCCTGCTGCATGGCAGCATCTAGTTCGTCGACTGGGCTTGATGCGGTAGGCGTCTGCGTATCCATTTTCGGTGTTGTTGCAACAGGTTCTGTTGACTTAACTTCACGTCGAATGTGGATAGCACGGTCAGCATTTGGCTGAACTGGGTCCATAGCTTGAACCATCGCCGCGTCGGTGCCGGTTGCCACAACAGACACGCGGATTTTACCGTCCATTGTATCATCAAATGTTGCGCCAAGAATAATATTCGCATCAGAATCAACTTCTTCGCGAATTCGGCTCGCTGCCTCATCAACTTCGTAAAGCGTCAAATCGCTACCACCAGTGATAGAAATCAACAGACCGCGTGCGCCTTGCATTGACACATCGTCAAGCAATGGGTTGGCAATTGCGGCTTCGGCGGCGTGGCGTGCACGATCTTCACCCTCAGCTTCACCAGTACCCATCATGGCTTTGCCCATGCCGCGCATAACGGCGCGTACGTCAGCAAAATCAAGGTTGATAAGACCTTCCTTGACCATCAAATCGGTGATGCAAGCAACACCGGAGAAGAGCACTTCGTCAGCCATTGTAAACGCATCAGCAAATGTCGTTTTGTCGTTAGCTACACGGAAAAGGTTTTGGTTCGGGATCACAATCAGCGTATCGACGTGTCGATGCAATTCATCAATACCGTCATCGGCGAGGCGCATACGGCGCGCGCCTTCAAACTGGAACGGCTTGGTGACAACACCAACCGTCAGAATACCCTGCTCTCGTGCGGCGCGGGCAACTACTGGCGCTGCGCCAGTTCCCGTACCACCGCCCATGCCAGCGGTAATGAACGCCATGTGCGAACCGCTAAGATGGTCATTGATCTCGTCGATTGTTTCTTCGGCAGCTGCTCGCCCTACTTCTGGGTGCGAACCTGCGCCTAGACCTTCAGTCACTCCCACGCCAAGCTGAATAACACGATCCGCTTTGGAAAGTGCCAATGCTTGAGCATCTGTGTTGGCCACAACAAATTCCACGCCCTCAAGGCCGGAATCGATCATATTGTTGACGGCGTTACCACCGGCCCCACCAACGCCAAATACAGTAATACGTGGCTTAAGTTCGTGAATATCTGGAATTTGAAGTTTGATGCTCATTTCTGGCCCCATTGTGCTCCGTTACAACCAGAATTACGCGTAGATCGTTAAGCCATCCCTAACATTTGGACAATTTTAATAAACTTTGATGCAATTTGCGTCACATTTTCGCCTTGTTAAACAAAGTGTTTAGCTTAACGGCGGCTTAAAAGCTGGTCCGCAACCAGTTTCCGATCTTGGAAAAATAGCCATCTGTGCCCGTAAGTTTGCGCTGCAAAGTGGGCTCCACATACTCAAGTTCACACACTTGTGGATAGATCAACATACCCACCACAGTTGAGAACGCAGGGCCTTTGGCGACTGCGGGCAAATTACCGACCCCAAGTGGACGCCCCTGGCGCACATTGCGGGCCAAAATGCGTCGTGCAAGCTCTGGCAATCCAGTGAGTTCGCTACCGCCGCCTGTTAAAACAAATCGTCGTCCACAAACATCCATCATGCCCGTTGCCACCATCCGGTCACGCAACACGGTCAAGATTTCTTCGACACGGGGCCGCACAATGCGGGTAAGCGTTGCGCGTGGAATTTGCGTCGGCGCTTCATTTTCCTCAGACCCAACCGGCTGAATGGGCACCAGATCACGTTCATCGCTCTGCCCTGGTAAAACGCTTGTATAAAGCGTCTTAAGCCGCTCGGCATCTTCAATACTCACAGAAAGTTGGCGAGCAATATCCAGAGTAATATTGTGTCCACCAACAGAAATCGCGTCGGCATAAACCAAATAGCCGTCCTTGAAGACGCTCAAAGTTGTCGTTGAACCACCAAAGTCGATAGCAGCAACACCAAGCGACGCTTCGTCATCCACCAGCGCGGACAAGCCGCTTGCATAAGGCGTCGCCATAAAGGCTTGCACCTGCAAATGGCATCGGTTTAACACCAATTCCACATTACGCATGGCCAGAGTTTCAGCGGTCACCACAGAAACATCCACACCTAGTGTTTGTCCTACCATGCCACGCGGGTCGCGAATTCCGGTGTGACCATCAAGTGAATAACCAATCGGCAATGCATGTAGCACGGCGCGGTCTTCGCGCACTGATCGTTCGTTTACAGTGCGCAGCACTTTGTCCAAATCGCGGTCTTCGACCTCGTGCCCATCCAAAGACACGCTGGCCGAAAATGTTTCCGACCCCAAGCGACCTGCCGAGATGTTGACCACAACAGATTGAACGGTAACACCAGCATTGCGCTCGGCCATACCAACCACAGAACGAATAGCATGCTCTGCTTGGTCCAGATCAGTAACAACGCCGCCTTTAACGCCAGCGGAAGGACCGTAGGCGAAACCGAGCACCTGAGCGCTGTGGGTGCGCCCCTTTAAGGCTTTTCCTTCGTCACGCGGCGTCAATCGCGCCACCATGCAGCAAATCTTTGTTGATCCAATATCAAGCACCGAAATCAAGCTGGCGCGGCCAGGTTGCAGCGGTTTCAATCGTGCGGTCATTGCATCGCTAAGCATTATTGTGGTTCCACTTCAGCGCCTTCAACTGGCGAACGATCAACTGCGCGGACCGCGATATAATCTTTCAGGCGCAAATCCAAAACACTAATATCGCGTTCAAAAATCTGGTGCTGTTCTTGCAAAGTCAAAAGCTGTTCCATTGCCATGGTAGCGTCTGTTTCTGGCAACATGACGCGCAACCCAAAATCATAAATCAAATCCCAACGTCGGTCAGCAATCCGGCTAGATGCCAAAAGACCTTCGGTCAAATCAGGAAATTTGTTGAGCATCGCAATCATGGCCGGCACATCGTCTGCGGCGCCATCACCAACGAATAGTGGCAAGCCTTCGATTGGTGTTTCAACCGGCGCAATGCGGTTGCCCTTGCCATCAATCGCGAAATTGACGCCATCCACTGTCCAAATCGCAACGGGCTGTTTTTCAACCAACTCAACAATCAATGAGCTGGGATAGATTTTGCGTATGGTCGCGCTTTCAATGCTTGGCAGTGCTTCAAGCCGGATCCGCGCCGCTTCTGCATCAAAATTGACCAGCGATAGGTTTGATTCCAAACCCACAGCGCCAAAAATCAATTCTTCATTTGTCAGCGCATAACCAGAAAGCGACAGTTCAGCAACAGAAAGACCAGCTTGCGCAAACAGTGAAGAAACCCGAGTAGACATATCAGCAAGATAGTTTGCCATGTGACCACGATTGGCCACCCCCACAGCACCAATGCTGGCCACCAGTAAAAGCGCGATGATGCGCACGGCGAGTTGCTTATGCAAAACCCAAAGATTGCGAGATTGCGCCGCAATCAAGTGGGTGGCGCGACGCACTACCAAATCAGCACCAAGTGGTTTGGCGAGAGCGATTGATCTGCCTGAATGCTCTGGCTTTATCTGTTGCAACTCGCGTCCTCCACAATCCAAGATACTAGGTCTTCAAAGCAGTGCCCCGCGTGGCTTGCCATTTCTGGCGCAAGCGAAGTAGGTGTCATGCCCGGCTGAGTGTTGATCTCTAAACAGATCAACTCGCCCTCACCGCCTCGATGCGGCATGTAGCGAAAATCGGTGCGTGTCATCCCCCGACAACCCAACGTTTCATGCGCCTTCAACGCCAGTCTTTGAACATCCTGGTAAATTTTCGGTGAAACCTGCGCAGGTAAAATGTGTTCAGACCCACCAACCTGATATTTGGCTTCGTAATTGTAGAAGTTCAAATCGGTCACAATTTCAGTGACGCCAAGTGCGACCCCACCCATAACGGCACAGGTTAATTCACGACCTGGAATATAGCGTTCCACCATCAAATGGTCTTCGCCCTTCCAATCAGTCCGCAAAATTTCCTGCGGCGGATGCTCTGTGCCCATTTTGACGATAAACACACCGACGCTAGAGCCATCATTATAGGGTTTCACCACATAGGGCGGTTCCATTTGATGCTTTTTCGCAATGTCGTCCCGGTGGGCGATAATGTGATCCGTTACCGGAATCCCAGCTGCCTTAAACAACATCTTGGATTGATGTTTGTCCATTGCCAAAGAAGAGGCCAGCACGCCAGAGTGTGTGTAAGGAATGCCCATTATTTCAAGCATGCCCTGCACGGTGCCGTCTTCACCAAATCGACCATGCAACGCGTTAAACACCACGTCGGGCTTGACCTCTACAAGACGCGTCGCCAGTTCACGGTCCACGTCAATCCGTGTGACCTTGTAGCCGGCCCGTTCAAGTGCTGCGGCACATTCTTTTCCTGAGGAAAGCGACACTTCCCGCTCGTTCGTCCAGCCGCCATTTAAAACCGCTACATGCTTACTCATGGTCAAACCTGACCGGTGAACACATCACCGTCCAAAAATTCGCGAACCTCTTTACCGGGCACAAAGTGGCCCATGCGGCGGATTTCCCACTTCAATTCTATGCCTGAACTCTCGCGAACCTTATTGCGCACGGTTTCACCAAGTGTTTCGATGTCGTGGGCGCTAGCATCACCAAGATTGAGCAAGAAATTGCAGTGCAGTTCAGACACCTGAGCATTGCCAATTTGCAAACCACGCCCGCCCGCTGCATCCACCAATTTCCAACTTGAATGCCCATCAGGATTCTTAAACGTTGAACCACCAGTGCGTGAACGCGTTGGTTGCGAGCTTTCGCGTTTTTCTGTGATTTCCTTCATCCGTGATTTGATATCATCAGGGTCACCAGCAAATCCTTGATAAACAGCTGAGGTGAAAATGATATCGCGGGGTCCATTATTCTTGCGGTATTTGTAACCCATGTCTGCATTGGTTAGGGTAACAACATCACCGTCGCGGTTGATGCCCCGCAGCTCAACCATGCGATCTTTGGTTTCCGTGCCATAACAACCAGCATTCATGTAAAGCGCGCCGCCAATACCACCCGGAATACCACGATAAAATGTTAGTCCATCGATGCCCGCATCTGCCGCTGCAGTTGCCACCTTAACGTCTGGCATCGCGGTGCCAACGCGCAGCTTATGGTCTTCAAGTATTTCAACTGATCCAAAGCCCTTTGCCGACAAGCGGATCACAACACCATCAAGCCCTCCATCTCGGATCAATAGGTTTGATGCCAAGCCAATTACGGTAACCTTGATATCTTTTGGCAAATGCTTGAGGAAATATTGCAGATCTTCCTCATCTTTTGGTTGGAAAAACAGTTGCGCAGGTCCGCCCACTCGAAACCATGAGATTTCAGAGAGTAATTGGTTGGGCACCAACCGGCCGCGTACGCCTTCAATCCAGTCAGAAAATTGGGGCAAAAGATCAGGAAAACTCATTATTTATCTCCGATAAGAGCTTGAAGTTCGCTGGGCAACTTGGCTGCCCATTGTGTGATTGAGCCTGCCCCCAGACACACCACATAGTCCCCCTTATTCACCCGTGATGCCAAAATTGGCGCCAGGGCTTCAGGTCGATCAACAACCCGCGCATCGCGGTGGCCTTTGGCCCGCAGTCGTTCCACCAAACTTTCATGACTTATGCCATCTATCGGCTGTTCCCCAGCAGAAAACACCGGTGCCACAAGCACCGTATCTGCATCATTGAAACAGCTCGCAAACTCTTCAAACAAATCATCAAGCCGCGAATAGCGGTGCGGCTGCACAACCGCAATAACATCGCCTTTTGCAGAAGAACGCGCCGCTTTAAGCACTGATGAAATCTCTACTGGGTGATGCGCATAATCGTCGATTATCCGGGCGCCCGCAACTTCACCAACCGTAGTGAAGCGGCGCTTCACGCCTGAGAAATTGTTAAGGCCCGTGCGAATATCAGCAGCGTCAACATGCAACTGATGAGCAACAGCAATCGCCGCAGTGGCGTTGAGCACGTTGTAAATGCCCGGCATCGGCAACACTAGGTCTTTGATCGTTTCGCTGGTGCCCGCTAGCCGGTCACGCAATTCAACAGTAAATACCGATTTGCCGTCTTTATTCCGAACGTCTTTTAAAAGCACATCAGATTGAGGGTTTTGCCCGTATGTGATGATGCGGCGATCTGTGACTTTGCCCACCAAATCTTGCACTGTTGGATGGTCCAAACACATCACCGCAAATCCATAAAACGGGACGTTTTCGACAAAGGTCAAAAACGCATTTTGCACCGCTTCAAAGTCGCCATAATGGTCCAAATGCTCCGCGTCAACATTAGTGACAATCGCCACGTCTGCTGGCAAGCGCACAAAAGTGCCATCGCTTTCATCCGCTTCCACAACCATCCAATCGCCATCACCTAAGCGCGCATTGGTACCATAGGCATTGATGATGCCACCATTGATGACCGTGGGATCAACACCACCAGCGTCCAACAGGCTGGCCACCAACGAAGTCGTGGTGGTTTTGCCGTGGGTGCCGGCAATCGCAATCGCGTTCTTAAAACGCATAATCTCGGCAAGCATTTCAGCACGGCGCACGACCGGAAGCGAGCGCGCACGCGCAGCAATAAGTTCAGGATTATCCGATTTGATCGCGGAGGAAATTACCACAACAGCTGCGCTTTCAATATTTTCAGCGCGCTGCCCAATGTCGACGTGAATACCTTTTTCCTGCAAGCGCTGCACGTTCGGGTTCAGCGATAAATCAGAACCTCGCACCTCATAGCCTTGATTGTGCAACACTTCAGCAATGCCGCTCATGCCAATGCCGCCTATACCGACAAAGTGAACGGGACCAATATTTTGTGGCATCTTCATTTTGATGCTCTCCTATTCTTCTTCATTGGCTGCGTTTTCTGCAACCTGAGCAAGCTGTTGCACCGCGTTTTGCAGCGAAAGCTTTTTGGCGTTTTGCGCCATGGTTTTAAGTTTTTCTGGATCACTGAGAATGATGGTGAGTTCTTTAGCCAGCAAATGCGGTGAAAGCGTGCCCTGCTCTAGGATAACTCCGCCCCCAACATCAACCATATTCTGTGCATTGTGCAACTGATCTTGATCTAATGACCCGGGCAAAGGCACATAGACACCGGGCCGCCCGATCTGCGCAAGTTCAAAAACCGTACTCGCGCCCGCACGGCAAATGACCAAATGCGAATTTGCAATCCGGCGCGGCAAGTCTTTAAAGAACGGCGCAAGTTCAACATTCAAACGCGTTTCAGCATATACCGATGTGGCACGTTTCATGTCTTCTTGGCGACATTGTTGCACCAAACGAATGCGTTGGCGCAACTGATCCGGAATATTCATCATCGCGCCGGGCAACATGTCGGAAAACACTTGCGCGCCTTGAGATCCACCGGTCACCAATACATGAAGCGGTCCGTCTTCTTCAAGAACTGGATAAGGTTTTTTTGCCGCTTCAAAGACCACATCGCGCACGGGATTGCCGGTGACGACACATTTGCCTTCGTACTTTTCAGAGAATTTTGTTTTGTCAAAACTCAGCGCAATAATATCCGCAAAACGGGCAGTCGCGCGGTTAGCGCGTCCCAGAACCGCGTTCTGTTCATGCAAAACGGTTGGGATGCCGCGCAACGTTGCCGCAATAAGTGGCGGAAATGTGGGGTAGCCACCAAAGCCAATAACCGCGTCAGGGTCTTCCTTTTTTAGGATACCATGCGCTTTTGCAATGCCCTGCAAAATGCTGATACCAGCTTGAAAGGCCTTGGCAGGTTTGCGCAAATTTGGCGTTGCTGCTGGAATGATGTGGGTTTTCTCTGCTGGAAAATCGGCCACAAAATTGTTCGCGCGCTTATCCGTCATCAATTGAACGGAGTGCCCGCGGCGCTTTAATTCGTGTGCAAGCGCTTGCGCAGGGAACAAATGTCCACCCGATCCACCAGCAGAAACAATAAACTTACTCATGCGACCTCTTGTACGGCTGCAACGCGAAACGCTGGCAGACCGGATTGAATTGTATGTTCTGGCTTACGGCGTGTTAGGCCCAACAAAATGCCCATGCCAAAAGCAATAGCAATCATTGATGTGCCCCCAGATGAAACGAACGGCAATGTCATGCCTTTAGGTGGAATAAGATTGAGATTCACCAACAAATTGATACATGCCTGCATACCGAACTGAATGGCAATTGCACTAACCGCCAAACGTGAGAACAAGTTTTGTTGCAACTGCGCCAGATACATACTGCGGGCAACAACAAACGCGATCAAAGCGACCAAACCAAGGCAAAACAAAATTCCAAATTCACCTGCTGCTGCCGAGAATACAAAGTCAGCATGCGCGTCGGGCAACGCCCGCTTTGCCATACCCTCGCCCGGGCCAAGCCCAAACCAACCCCCTTCAAGCAACGACTGCAATGCTTTTTCCACTTGGTAATTGTCGCCAGTCTCTGGATTTAGGAATGCATCAAACCGGCGTGTCACGTGTGGAAACAGGAAGTATGCGGCGGTGATACCAGCCAGAGAGACGCCGCCTAGCACCAAAATCAACCACCAAGATATCCCTGAAATAAACAGCAACCCTGCCCAAGTCAGCACGACCAAAGCAGTTTGGCCAATATCGGGCTGCAAAAGCAAAATGCCGATAATGCCCACAAGGATGCCAAACGCCATGATATGGCCAGGCAGTTCCGGTGATTTCATCTGTTCAGAAATCAACCACGACGCGATAATCGCGAAAGCCGGCTTCACAAACTCTGAAGGCTGGAGCGAAAACCCTGCCAACGAAATCCAACGCTGAGAACCTTTGATCTCCGTACCGATGAACAAGGTCAGCACCATAAGGATCGACATAATGATCAACACAACAAACGCAATGCGCCGCGCCTGTTGTACCGTCAAAAACGAACCCGCAATGAGCACACCAATTGTGGGCACCAAAAAAATGATATGACGCACGGTAAAGTGCCACTCGTTCAGCCCAATACGCACTGCAACGGCAGGACTTGCAGCAAAGGACATCATCACCCCTGCGGCCAATAATCCGATCAGAGCCGCCAGCAGCGGACGATCTACCGTCCACCACCACTCTGCTAGAGGGGTTTTCCGCTCTCTCGAAAACTCGCGTAAAAACATGTAGTTAACCGCACGACACTGTTGGCATTAAACTTGGTGAATAAAAGTACACCAAATTTGGTTACCAACTCGCAACGATTTCAGATTTTTCGTGCGCGAATTAGCGCAGTTTCAAGGAAGATAGACCAATCATCGCCAACACAAATGAGATGATCCAAAAACGAATAACAATCTGACTTTCGGTCCAACCCAAATGTTCAAAGTGATGATGGATCGGCGCCATCTTAAAAATGCGCTTTCCAGTGGTCTTAAACGAGATCACCTGTACAATCACAGAAACCGTCTCGAGCACAAACAATCCGCCAATAATCGCCAAAACGATCTCGTGCTTAGTCGCAACAGCAATGGCACCCAGCATGCCGCCAAGGGCCAGAGAACCAGTATCACCCATGAAGATAGACGCTGGTGGCGCATTGAACCACAAAAAGCCAAGCCCCGCCCCAATCAACGCACCACAAAGCACCGCAAGTTCACCCGTGCCGGGTACAAAGTTGATCAACAAATAGTTGGAAAACACCTCGTTACCCACAAGGTAGGCGATAAGACCGAAAGACCCAGCCGCGATCATTACGGGCACAATGGCCAAACCGTCCAACCCATCGGTTAGGTTGACCGAGTTCCCCGCGGCAACAATGATGAAACCACCAAAGACCACAAAGAAAATACCCAAATCTACAGCAAAGTCCTTGATGAACGGGAATGCAAGTGAAGTCGCAAATGGCGCTTCGCCCATGGTGGAAACCGCATAGCACGCAATCGCGCCAACAACAGCCTCAAGCACCAAACGCTGACGGCCACCGAAACCAGAATTTGTAGATTTGCTGACCTTTAAATAGTCATCATAAAATCCGATAGCGCCAAAACCAACGGTGACAAAAAGAACGATCCAAACATAGGCGTTCGAAAGGTTGGCCCATAATAAAGTGGAGATTATAACACTGACTAAAATCATCAGCCCGCCCATTGTCGGCGTGCCTTTTTTTGAAATCAGATGACTTTGGGGACCATCTTCACGGATCGGCTGTCCGTGTCCCTGGCGGGCTTTAAGTTGAGAAATAACTTGCGGGCCGAAAATGAACACAATGAACAGTGCTGTAATCGTTGCGCCGCCGGTACGAAATGTCAGGTACCGAAAAACATTTAGCGCCGCAAACTGTTCGCCAAATTGCTGCAAAAAATAGAACATTAAGTCCCCAACCCGTAATTTGGTTAATCCGCTGAATACTGCCTGCGCAACTGCTCAACGACTAGACCAAGACCAATTCCATTCGACCCTTTGACCATAACAAGGTCGTTCGGGGCAAGAGCTTCGCTCAACAAATCTGATATGCGCGCGCCCGTTTCATGGTGCGTTACATCGATTTCACCATTCAGCTTTTCGGCCAACAATGCCATTTTCGGGCCAACTAGATATAACTGAGAAATGCCCGACGCAAGAACAGATTGCGCCAAATCCAAATGCAACTGTGCAGAAGTCCCGCCCAATTCAAGCATATCGCCAAGCACACCGATCTTCTTTCCCGATGTGGCAATTGATTGCATAATCCTTAGCGCAGCGCGCATGGAAACTGGATTGGCATTATAGCTTTCATCAAGCAAAGTTGCTTCGCCCCGCCGCAGCGCAAGGCGCACAATCTCGCCGCGACCAACCGGTGCAACAAAGGCTGAAAGTGCTTGAATTGTTCTTTCCTGATCGTGGCCCAACTTTGCCGCCACCGAAAACGCAGCTGCAGCGTTGAGCAAAGCATGCTCACCAAACTGAGGCACATGAAGATCAATCTTTTTTGTGCCAGTTATGAGTTCGCAATCAAGCCCTTGATCTTGGCTTCGCACCTCAGATACCCGAACATCGGCGTCCGAGGAGACCCCAAATGTCATAACATCTGAGACACCCGATGCCAAAGCTCTGCTTTTCAGGTCACCCAAATATTCATGGTCTGCACAAAGAATGGCGGTGCCGTTTTTCGTAAGCCCTTCAAAAATTTCCGCTTTCGCAGCGGCTATGCCCGAAACACTTTCAAAATTCTCTAGATGTGCTTCACCAACATTGGTCACAACGGCGATGTTGGGTTTAATCATTTTGACCAGCGGTCGGATTTCATTGGCATGGTTCATACCAACCTCAAACACACCGAAGTCGGTTTCAGCGGGCATGCGCGCCAACATAAGAGGGACGCCCCAATGATTGTTGAACGACTTAATCGACGCGTGTGTTTGCCCTGCCGCCTCCAACACCAGCCGGATTGCTTCTTTGGTGGAGGTTTTGCCCACACTGCCCGTAACAGCAACCACTTTGGCGCTGGTTCTGGCGCGGGCGGCAACTGCCATCTGCTCAAGCCCAACCAGCGGATCGTCAACAATGATGAGCGGCAAATGGTCGGGTGCTGTTTTTGCCCATGTAGCACCAACAAGCGCAGCATCTGCGCCGTTTTCAATGGCTTTTGCTACAAAATCATGTCCATCAAAGCGGTCCCCAGAAATGGCGACGAACAAATCACCAGGGCCAATATCGCGAGAGTCGATGGATACGCCAGAAAAGGCTTCAACTACACATGACGAAGCCGTGCCGCTTGTTGCCGCAAGGATCTCATCTAATGTCCATAAGGGCATGGGTTAGGCACCAATTGCTTTCAAGACCACTTCATGATCAGAAAAATGATGTTTTGTCTCACCAATGATCTGATAGTCCTCGTGACCTTTGCCCGCAACCAGCAAAACATCACCAGGGCCAAGCAATGAAATTGCGTGTTGAATAGCGTCACCCCGGCCAGCTACCTGTACCAAGCTTGAATTGTCTGCCATCACTTCTGCGCGTATGGCAGCAGCGTCTTCAGTACGAGGGTTATCGTCCGTCAAAATGGCAATATCCGAGTGCTCTACGGCAGCTGCCCCCATGGGGCCGCGCTTGCCTTTGTCACGATCTCCACCGCAACCAAACACAGAAACAACGCGTCCTTTTGCAAATGGCCGCAACGCTTGCAATGCAGTTTCCAGCGCAGCTGGCGTATGGGCGTAATCAACAAAAATGGCGGCGCCATTATGTTCTGCAACCAGTTCCAAACGCCCCTTTGCACCTTCAAGTTTTGAAAGGCTTTCTAACGCATCATCCTTGTCAATACCTGTCGAAACAGCCATCGCAAACGCAACCAATGCGTTGGTGACTTGGAACTTGCCAGCAAGTGGCAAATAGAATTCTGCTTCTTCACCTACAAGCCGCCCCTTAACACGCTGGCCATAGCCTTCAGGTTCGATGCTGGTTACCTCAAAATAGGCGCCATTTTCTCCTACGGTTATCACGGTGGCTTCTCGCTCTAAACCCGCAAACATAAACGGCGTGGCTTCTTCGTCATCCATATTGATAACGCAGGTGCCACCTTCCGCCATCAGCTCTTTGAAGAGCCGTAGTTTAGCGTCATGATATGCTTCCATGGTTTGATGATAATCAAGATGATCGCGAGAGAGGTTGGTGAACCCAACAACTTTAAACGACATCCCATCTAGCCGACGTTGGTCCAAACCATGGCTTGATGCTTCCATGGCAACATGGTCGACATTTGCACTTTTAAGCTGTTGCAGAGTTTGGTGTAGGCTCATAGCCCCAGGCGTTGTGAGCTCGCCACCCGTTGTCTTTCCAGCAACCGTGATACCCAATGTACCCACGCTTGCACCGCGTACATTGTTCAATTCCCATATTTGACGAATGAATGAAACCACAGAGGTTTTGCCATTTGTCCCCGTAACCGCCACACAGGCCTCGGGTTGTGGTTCACAAACACGGCTGGCCGCGCGAGCAAAACATGCGCGCACATCATTGACCATGTAAACTGGCACACCTGCATCAAAGTCCAATCCACGATCGGTGACAATCGCAGAGGCCCCCAAGCGGACCACATCGCGTGCAAAATCATTACCATGTGTCTTAACACCAGGCAGCGCGAAAAAGGCGAACCCCTTTGTCACTTTTTGCGAATGTGAAGTAATGCCAACAACATCCAAGTCGTGGAAGTCTTGTGCGGTACTCGCACCTTCTAGCAACATTTTGAGGGAAAAGCCCATGAAGTGTCCCTTATCGTAATTCTACTGGTACAAGTTGTGCGTCTAATTCTGGATCTAGATTTGGCACAATACCAAGCATTGGTGCAACCATTTCCACAATTCTGCCGGTAACAGCACCAGCATTCCAAGCCGCCGTTGTTCCGCTTTTTTCGTTCTCTTTTTGCGGTTCATCGACCAAAATGATCATCGCATATTGCGGTGCATCCATCGGAAATACAGATGCAAAAACATTCAAACTCTTCTCTGAAGAGTATTTTCCGTCGACGACTTTTTCCGCTGTGCCGGTTTTTCCACCAACCCGGTATCCATCTGGTGAAGCCATGCGACCAGACCCCTCTAATGCGTTCAACCGCAATAAATAACGGATTTGGTCACTGGTGCGGCTGCTTATAACTTTTCTTGAGTTTGCCAGCGCCGCGATGCGGTCACGCGGAAGCAAGGTCGGCGCAATAAAATCACCACCATTTACCAACGCAGAATAAGCGGTCAAAAGCTGCAAAGGCGTAACGGAAAGTCCGTGGCCGAATGAAGCTGTCGCGGCACCGACCTCAGAAAACTTACCTGCAATTTGGCTTGATGTTTTTTCCGGCAGTTCAATCACTGGCTTGCCGTCCATCCCAACGCTTGTCAAGAATGCGCGAAAACGATCTTTCCCCAAAGCTTGCATCATTTTGATGGTACCGATGTTTGAAGAAAACTTGATCACTTCAGGCAAGCTCAAAACTCGGTTTTTGCCGTGAAAATCGCCAATTCTAAATCGCCCAAATGGCACCGCTTTTGTCGCATCAAACTTATCTGTGATTTGAACCAGTCCGGAATCGAGCGCTGCTGCAGCGGTTACGGGCTTAAAGGTTGAACCTAACTCGAATTTTCCTGCGGTAATTCTGTTTATTCGCCCCTCTTCCAACGCACCCGCGGGAACGTTCGGATCAAAGTCTGGCAACGAAACCAAAGCAACAATTTCACCCGTTTGGACGTTCATCATCGCGCCAGCGGCAGCAATCGCTTTATATCGATCCAACGCATCAACCAATTCGCGATGCATCACATGTTGCACCCGCAAATCAATCGACAAATTTACAGGCTGCAGGGAACGATCTCGAGCAAATCCAAGATCTTGCAGCAAGGCAACCTCGCGTAGATCCAAGAAACGCTCTAGACCCGCGATACCAACATTATCAACATTCACGGCCCCCAAAATATGAGCAGCCGCGTTACCGCCTGGATAAAAACGGCGTGACTCCGATATAAAATCAATGCCGGGGATGCCGAGGCGCAAAATACGTTCTTTTTGCTGCGGGGTCAGTTCACGACGCAACCAAACAAACCCTTCATCCCCATCAAGACGGCCGCGCAACCAATTGCGGTCCATATCTTCAAACTCTGCTGATAGCGCCTCAACCGCTTCATCCACATCGATAATGCGGCGTGGTTCAGCAAAAAGCGATGGCACCTGAATATCAATCGCCAGCGGACTGCCGTTGCGATCCATCAAGGCAGGACGAGTTGCAGTAAGCGCAGGACGGGCTTGCCCTAGGGCAACATCATCAACCTCCACAGCAGCAAGCATAACCAAACGAATGGCTACAATGCCGAACACAAACATGGCCAAGGCAACCGTAAGCCGAATGCGGCTCTTCGTCATGTGGCCACGCGATTTACGTGCACCATCAATGGAAATTGAAGGACCTATATCGTGCAACACATCACTCATTGGCTCGACAACCCATCTACATTACTCGGATCAATTCCAGCCCCCAAAGACATCAAGAGCGCATCTAGCCCTTGCGCGTCTGGGGTCGTAGGCCGCATGGGGATATCTTCAATGGACCCAAACTGCGCGATTTTGATGGGCGCGACGTCAAGAAACTCTGCGTGGCGCTCAACGATGGCCTGCAATCTTCCAGGTTGGTTGAGATACGCCCATTCTGCATCCAGCGCACTAAGCACTTGCTTTTGCCCAGCGATTTCGTTTTGCAGCTCAATCACTTGCGATTGAACTTCTTCTGTACGATATTTTTGACCATAGACCATGATCAACGCCAAAAAGCTGGTGCAAAGTAGGAAGAAATTAAACGCACGCATTAGGACACAAACTCCCGTCGCGCATAACCGGGCACACCCAAACCTTCAATACTAAGGTCACGGGCTGGCACTTCGTTTCGCGTTGCAAACCGCAACGTTGCAGAGCGCGCACGCGGATTACGATCCAACTCGTCTTTGCTTGCGCGAATTGCTTTGGAGATATTTGTCCACGGCAATTGGTTTTGCACTTGCATTGGCGCGTGCCGAGACCCTTTCTCCTGGGGTTTGAAGAAGCGCTTTACAATTCGGTCTTCAACCGAATGAAACGACACAACACTAAGCACACCGCCGGCAACCAATAGTTTTTCTGCCGCAAATAGTCCGCGCACAAGCTGACCATATTCTGCATTCACTGCAATCCGCAGCGCTTGAAAGCTTTTGGTTGCTGGATGCGAACCACCCGGTTTACGGCCAAGTTTCTCTTCGATTAATTCAGATAGCTCGGCAGTTGTTTCAAGCGGTTTTTCAGCCCGCTGTGCAACGATGGCGCTAGCAATTTGCCGTGCGCGTCTTTCTTCGCCAAGCTCAAACAAAATATCTGAAATTTCACGTTCGTCGCGCTCGTTCACAATATCTGCGGCGCTTTCACCAGACTGCTCCATGCGCATATCAAGCGGCCCATCGCGCATGAACGAAAAACCGCGGGCGCCTTCGTCCAACTGCATTGAACTGACACCAATATCAAGCACCACAGCATCCACTGGCGCAAAGTCGTTATCAGCAGCCAAGCTTTCAAGGTCGGCAAAGCGCCCCTGAACAAAGCTAAACGCATCGCCAAACTCATCATTCAATTGTTGCGCGTAAGGGCGCACATTAGGGTCACGATCAATACCAGTGACCTTGGCGCCTGCCTGTAAAAATGCACGAGAATAGCCGCCAGCCCCAAATGTGCCATCCACCACATGACGCCCCTGCAACGGCGCAATGGAACGAATAACTTCGCCTAAAAGAACAGAAATATGGGGTGAATTTTGCGCCAAACAAATCTACGCCGCGTGTGTGAACACGTCGAGCTGTACTCCCTTTGCGCCCATTACTCGGGCGTTGCTACTCAATCAAACTGTTCCTAATCAAGAAACAAATTTGCAACTCATTTTCTATGATGAGGCTTAATTTTGTGTTGCTTTTGAAGCAATTGGGTAAAAAAGCCAGTTGGTCTATAAGCCGGATTTTGTAGGGCATAGCAAAGCTATACGCGGCAACCATTCATCTAGGGCATTTGTTGCCAAATGCCTCCTGCAACCTACCCGGATCACTAGCCTGGAAAAGACCGGTCTTGCGACCACATGATCCCTATTTGGTTTTGCTCCCGGTGGGGTTTACCGTGCCAGAACCATTACTGGCCCTGCGGTGCGCTCTTACCACACCCTTTCACCCTTACCATGCAATGCATGGCGGTTTGCTTTCTGTGGCACTTTCCCTAGGGTCACCCCCGCCGGGCATTACCCGGCACCGTTTTTCCGTGGAGTCCGGACTTTCCTCTCCAGCTTACGCTGCAGCGGTTGCCCGACCAACTGGCAACAGTGGCATATGTGCACAAGTGCAAAACGTCAAGCGTTTGAACATGTAGATCAATCCCGACGACCATCCAATATGGTATCATACGCGGAATTTATTGCCGCCATTTTTTTGGAAGTAACCTGCACTAAATCGCTGGGCACCCCCTTTGCGATCAAGCGATCAGGGTGATGTTCACTGACCAATTTGCGATAGGCTAATTTGAGCTCTTTGTCTGAAACATCCGGATCAACGCCCAAAATAAAATAGGGGTCCGTGTCCGAAAGAACCACATGACGCGCCGCCAATCGCGCAAACTCTTCGTCAGTGAAGCCAAAAATTTCGCCAACCACCCGCAAATAAGACAGCTCATCTTCATGCACAAGTCCGTCAGCTTCTGCGATGTGAAACAGACCGTCCAGCACATACTCTAGCGCATCTCTGTCATCATGAAACAACCGCTCGATTCGCTTTGCATAGGATTCATAGCCAGCGACATCTTGTTGCGCCAAATCAAAGATCCGCTCAACTTGACTTTCGGCACCTGCAGGAATTTGCACATTTTGGCGGAAAGCACGGATTTCATCAGCCGTGACCACACCATCGGCGGCCGCCATTTTGGCAGAAAGCGCAACAAGCGAGAGCGTGAACGCTGCCTCTCGACCGCCAAGCAACCAGTTTTCAGGATCGAACAATTGCCCCAAAGAACCAGCAATGCCCGTCCCTTGTGAAAAAGAACCAATCTTTTCTGAAATGATCTGCCAAACCGACATCCGCACTACCCCCACCAACCCGACAAAGCGCCGGGTTGGGCTAGATATAGAACAAAATTGGTCACTTTCTAGGGCGAAAGCGCAAATTTGAGCACTTTAAGCAGGTCTGCGTCCTAAAAGGCGCGCCAAAGCGAACACCAATGGCGACCTGTTCATGGTAAAAAAGTGAAACTCCGTCACACCTTTATCGACAAGCTCTGTGACCTGTTCAGCGGCAACAGCGGCTGCGACCAAGGCGTGTGTTTCAGGATCATCCTCAAGCCCTTCAAAGCGGTCCGCGAGCCAGTCAGGAACCGATGCACCACATCGTTTGGCGAAGCTAGCCACTTGTGTAAAATTGTGGATGGGCTGAATACCGGCAACAATAGGCGCATGTACACCGGCATTTCGCGCCCTATCAACAAACCGCAAATAGTCACTATTATTGAAAAACATTTGGGTGATTGCACGGCTGGCACCCGCATCAATTTTCCGCTTTAAGTTATCAATATCGCCATGCCAATCTGGGCTTTGTGGGTGCTTTTCAGGATAACAAGCAACAGAGATATCAAAATTGCCGATTTCTCTGATGCCAGCCACGAGCTCTGCAGCATTTCTGTATCCACGTGGATGTGGCTGAAACGGCATATCTATCCCTTCTGGTGGATCTCCACGCAAAGCAACAATGCGCGAAATGCCAGCGTTCTGATAGCCGCGTACAACATCGCCAACTTCTTCCTTTGACGCGCCCACGCAAGTTAAATGCGCGGCAGCAGAGACCCCTGTTTCCTTTTCAATCCGTGAAACAATATCAGTCGTTCTGTCCCGGGTAGAACCACCCGCCCCATAGGTTACGGATACAAAGCGCGGGTTCATTGGCGCTAACTTTTCCATCGATTGCCAAAAGCGTTTCTCCATCTTGTCCGTTTTTGGCGGCATAAACTCAAATGACAGCTTAAGCCGTTGCAGTTCATAATCAGACTGCCGAGACAGTCTAACGGGTTGGCTTGATATCGGTGTGTCGCTCATGGTCTTTTTCCGGTCCGTTTCAGGATTGGTCTGTTAAATGCCAGATGCAAACAGTAAGTCCGCCGCCTGGTTTATTATGTGGAATTTCTCTTGCTTCCGTTACGTGCAGTCCAGCAGCGTTCGCCCAAGCATGCATTTGATCATGTGATAAGCCGAGGCGCTTGTGCGCCTGCTCTTCGCGCAAAAACTCAAGCTTGTGCGGCATGAAATCTACCACAACAATTTTTCCACCCGTTTTGAGCGTTTCGCGCGCACTTTGAAGTGCCTGCCCAGGGTCAACGAAGTGGTGCAACACCTGGTGCAGCATCGTAATGTCCGCGCTTGCACGGTATTCATCAAGTTGACCAATATCGCCAAGCCGCACAAAAACACTCTTTTGGCCTGAACACTCAAATTTTGAACGGGCGACCGAGATCATTTCTCGGCTCGAATCGATCCCCACACCCTTTTCGAAATAGCCATCTAGCAACTCAAGCATGCGCCCAGTTCCGGTGCCCAAGTCGACAAGCATCTCAACTTTTTTGCCCTCCATCATGTCAACAATGGCTTCTTCCACCGCTGATTCTGGGGCATGGAGGGAGCGCACACGATCCCAGTCTTTTGCAACCTTGCTGAAATAAGAGGCAGCACGCACTTGGTGGTCATGCTGCACCGCTTCAAGACGCGCCACATCTGCCTGCAAAACTGGATCGCTTGTATCAAGTTGTCCAAGCAATTGGTGCACCAGACTCGCAGCATTTTTTTCATCAGACAGGCGAAAGAACGCCCAAGCCCCCTCCGCATGCCGGGTAATCAAACGCGATTCGGTCAATAACCGAAGATGTCGGGACACGCGAGGCTGACTTTGGTCCAAAATTTCGGTAAGGTCTTTTACCGAGAGTTCACCTGCGGACAATAGCGATAGCAGCCGCAAACGGGTGATCTCACCTGCGGCGCGTAGGATATCAACAAACTCTCGAAGTTCAGCCACAATCAGTCTCAAATCATGAATCAGGGGATATAAAGCTATCTTTATATCCCAAATACAGAATTTAGCAACGAAATAGGTTAAAGCACTTACACCGTTCGAACAGACGACCTGGTTTTAAAAAAAACCGCAATTAGATCAAAGATTAAACAAGAGTCGTAAAAAAGATGACAAACAAAAGTCACGCCACGGTGAAGGAAAGAGATGCCGAAAAGCTCCAACTTTGCGCCATCCTTAATGCACTTTCAGATCCTGTACGGATTTCGATTGTGGAGCAACTTTCATCAAACGGAGAGCTATCGGTTGGCACATTAAGCGAACCGTATGCAATCACAGCTCCAGCAATTTCAAGACACCTGCGCGTTTTAGAAGCCGCTGGGTTGATTGAAAGACGAATAGATCGCCAATGGCGCATCTGTTCGTTGAACAAAAATGCGCTATCGCGTGTTTCGGGATGGTTACAAGTCAACGCTTAGACGAGTAACCAATTTCGGATCGTGTTTGGCCTAAGCTACATTTATAGATTGTTGGCGCTCAGGACTGCCCTTTTTTGCAAAGGAGTGTGACCGCCACATCTCAAAAATGTCTTGCGCGTCTTTTTGCGAAAGCGAGTTGTATTTCTTGACCGCTATGGCTGCGTCTTGTGTCGAGATTTTTTCTCGCCAAGGCAAAGATGCGAATACCCGCTGAAACAATTCAGGTTTGAAATTCATCGCACGTACAGCGACAATCAAAGCACCGGTATCTTGCGTGGCTAGCCACTTGACCAAAACCTCGGGCCTGATGCGCAGCAAAATCGCAAGCGCGCTGGCAACGTGGTGACCATAACCAAACCGACAAAAACGCTCTAGCGCACCAAGATTGAACTGTCGACGATCGGCAAGCGCCTTAACTTGCCCCCACGCAACTTTCCATTCTGTCGCATTGAAACCAGTTTCATTCCTAATTCGATTAAGAACAACAGACTGCGCTTCGGCCAACTTTTCTTTGTCAACGTGCACATGCGCATCGGCAAGGCTGTGTAGGGCACGAGCGCTAGCTTCAGACAATTGAGAGTGGATTTGCTTCCAGTCAACGTCTTTGCGTTGACCTATACTTGCGGCGATGTTTTTGTCGTCCGCCGCGCGAGCCAACAAACCAGAACCAGTTTCTTGTCCGATCTCGGCATCTTTGTTGCCCACCAACCGCAAGACAGTTCTTGTGTCCGCGCGCTTAACTATTTCTGACCCAACACGATCCGTTACAGGACTGCGCCCTGCAATAGCGAAACGGTGGTCATTTGAAAGCTCTTGCACGATTTCAATCAAATCATCATCTGATAAGACAGATGAGAACTCCAGCAATGCACCAGCGACTTCAATCTCATCATGCGCCAGCTTAATCACTACGCTTCCCGGTGCGCGGCTAAGTGGTGCTAGAAGTCGCGCAACATCGGCACGTGCTTCGGCTTCAACAAGCTCTGCCAATTGGCACAAAACTTCGTCATACTTTTCGATTTGCTCATCGTCACAACGATCAACAACGTGGCTAAACAATTTCGCCATGTTGCGCATGAGTTCTGCACATTCTGCGCTGTCCGGATCATTATTGAGTGCATTAAAACTAGAGAATGCAGACCCTTTACCTGAAACACTTTCCACCACTAAACCTCCAAAAACCTGCTCACTTAAGCTGATTATGCAGAACAAGTGTGCGAGCTGACTGAAAGTTTAAGATCAAATTCAATTCAAACATGATGCAATTGGTAGGGATAATGCAAAGATTTTATTCACCATGCTTTGGGGCTAAATCTCACCCCAAAGCAGTTTGTCAGATTGTGTTTGGTGCTAAAGTGCAGCCCGAACCCCAGCAGCGTAATCAGGGTGAACTTGCTCGAAAAGGGCAAGTTGACGTTCAATGATTTCCGTCGGAACCCCTTGCATGGCCGCGGCCACATTTGAAAACAAACGTTTCTTTTCCCCATCATCAAACAGATTAAACAGCGCCCGTGGTTGGGAAAAGTCATCATTGCCTACACGATGGTTGTAGCGATCTGCGTTCCCTTCAATTGGCAAAGGCGGCTCCGCAACATTTGGGTCCTCATGGGCACCGCCAAAGCTATTGGGCTCATAATAGGCGTCCACGTTACCCGATTTTTGACCAACGAAGTTCATCGACCCGTCTTTATGATAGTGGTGTACAGGGCACTTTGGCTGGTTCACAGGCAGAGCTTCATAATGGGTGCCCAACCGATAACGATGCGCATCCGCGTAGGAGAATACACGTGCCTGAAGCATCTTATCCGGAGAATAACCAATGCCGGGTACGACATTCGATGGCGAAAATGCGGCTTGCTCAATTTCAGCAAAATAGTTTTCCGCGTTGCGGTTTAGCTCCATCTCACCCACATCAACCAACGGATAGTCGCCATGTGGCCAAACCTTGGTGAGGTCAAACGGATTGAACGGCGCGCCTTTTGCCTGTTCTTCACTCATCACCTGAATGCACACCCGCCATTTAGGGAATTCGCCACGTTCAATCCCGCCAAACAACTCTTCTTGGTAGGTCTCGCGACTTTCCCCAATCACTTTTGATGCTTCTTCATTGGTGAAATGCTTATGACCTTGTTTGGTCTTGAAGTGGAATTTTACCCAAACCCGCTCACCGTCATTATTCCACATGGAATAGGTGTGCGAGCCATAGCCATTCATAAACATTGGCGCGGTCGGCAAACCGCGATCCGACATCAGAATGGTGACTTGGTGCAAGCTTTCGGGCGACAGCGACCAAAAATCCCACATGGCAGTTGGCGAGCGCATGTTGGATTTTGGGTGACGTTTTTGCGTGTGAATGAAATCGGGAAACTTGAGTGGATCGCGCACAAAGAACACCGGGGTATTATTACCTACCAAATCCCAGTTGCCTTCTTCGGTGTAGAACTTAAGCGCGAATCCGCGCACGTCACGTTCAGCGTCCGCAGCCCCCAGTTCGCCCGCCACAGTTGAAAAGCGCGCAAGCATGTCTGTCTTTTTGCCTTTTTGCAGCGCGGCGGCTCGTGTGTACTTTGAAATGTCTTCAGTGACCGTGAATGTGCCAAACGCTCCCCACCCTTTTGCATGCACCACACGCTCTGGAATACGTTCGCGGTTTTGGTGCGCAAGCTTTTCGATCAATTGGTAGTCCTGCATCAACACGGGACCGCGTTCACCCGCAGTTTGGGAGTTTTGATTGTCCGAAATCGGCGCACCTGCGGTTGTCGTAAGTCTTGCAGGATTACTCATAGTTCTGTCCCTTCCTTAAAATATGGGAACAGCCTAGGTTTGGAATGCATGATAGTCCAGTTGATTAAACTTCTAATTTCAATTAGAAAAACTTATTATGAACATATCCCTTAAACAAATGCGCTATGCGCTTGCCGTTGAAAAACACATGCATTTCGGGCGCGCAGCTAGCGCCAGCTTTGTCACGCAACCCGCACTTTCCCAACAGATTACGCTGCTTGAAGAACAGTTGGGCATGCCAATTTTTGAACGGATGGGCAAAAGCGTCATTCCAACGCCGCAAGGGCTTTTGTTTTTGGCTGAGATCAAACGTATCGTGGGGCTAACCACGGAACTTGAGGAACGCTTCACCGCTGATGTTGACCACATGCCCATGCGCATTTCCATGGCGCTTATTCCAACAATTGCGCCTTATCTCTTGCCCAGCCTACTGCCCGCACTATCTGCCCAGTTCGCACCAGTTCAGTTTTCGGTCAGCGAGCAGCCAACGGAGCAACTTGTTGCCGCCGTCAAAAATGGTCACTGTGACTTTGGCATTCTCGCCACTGACCCGGGCGATGAGCGTTTACAGTTGACGCCCCTCTTTGCTGATCCGTTTGTGCTGGCGGTAGCCCCGCAATCTGATTTGCAAAGCCCAATTGATCTGAGCACCTTGGCACGCGAAAGCATGCTGTTGCTCTCCGATGGGCATTGCCTGCGCGACCAAACAATGGATGCGTGTCAATTGGGCAACGACATGAAGCAGCGCACATTTGCCGCCACATCACTTTCGACAATTGTTGAATTGGTGGCCAACCAGTTGGGCATGACCTTGTTGCCGGCAATGAGCATAAAGCGCGAGGCAATGGGCGGCAGAGTGAAAACCCTTAGCCTTAGATTCCCCGGCGCAGGGCGCACCATATCAATGGTTTGGCGCAAATCCTCGCCCTTGCACGACATGTTTCAGCACATTGCCAAAATCACCACTCATGCAGGCAAACAGTTACTGGTGGAAGACACAAGAACGATCGCTAAACGACGTAAAGCTCTTGGGGCCAAACGCGTACTTTGATTTCATCACCGACGCGGATTGTCCCTGGGCGTTCAATCCAACCTACAATGCCACGCGTGGCTTTTGCAGCTTTTACAAAACCGAACTGGATATCATCACGCCCTGCGTGAACATCTTGCAAACTCTTACCCGAAATTTTACATGGCGCATTATATCCATCAATGCGGATAACCGCGCCAGAGGGGAAAAAGAACTGGGTGCGTGATGGAACCCGTGACAGGTGGGGAATGCCGAGCGTGACAAAGTTTGCGCCAATGCGCCCCGCATCCAACTGCTCGATATCTAATTCATCCGCGATCTGGCTCAGTTCTTCGTGCGACAGAATTGAAACATGCCGCTCGTTTCGCATAATTGTGCCACGTTCGTACCAAGGCTCTCGCCCGCCAGATTTGCGCGTTAAACCACGATGGTAATCACCAACAATCCCATCAAAATCCACCTCAATTTGCTCAACAGGACGGGAAACAAACCCACCGCCGTCGGCAATATACAATTGGGACAATGTGCCAGTTAGTTTTTGCGCACCGATACTGGTTGTCATGCCATTTTCTCTTTTCTTGCTTTTCTGGCTTTCGCATTTGACGAAAATGAATCGTACGTGAACACCGCCAATGATAACCAAATGAGGACAAAGCTGAACAGTCTTGATTGGCTCAACTGCTCACCAAAAAGCCAAACAGCCATTACAAATTGAATAGACGGGGCAATGTATTGGAATATGCCAATGGTCGTCAGCCGCAAACGACGCGCGCCAATGGAGAACAAAATCAACGGCACTGCAGTAATCGGCCCTAACAACATCAAGAGCGTCCACATGGACAACGAACCCTCGCCTATCGGCAAGGGCTGCAATGGTCCAAACAAAACAAGATAGCCGATGGCAAATGGCACCAACAGCATCGTTTCGATTAACAAGCCTGGTGCCGCACCGACGCCCACCGTTTTGCGGAAATAGCCGTAAAATGCGAAACTAAACGCAAGCGCTAACGAAATCCAAGGCAGACCGCCAAGACCAAAGGCTTGGATTGCAACAGCGATCAAGGCGATGCCGATAGCAATCGCTTGCAGGCGATTTTGCCGTTCACCAAGCATCACCATGCCGATCAATACGTTGACCAATGGATTGATGAAATAACCAAAGCTGACAGCCAAAACCTGATTATTATCGATGGCCCAAACAAACAATGTCCAATTAATCGTAATTGTTATCGTTGAAAGCGCCAGCGAACCCATCGATTTCCTGGACCGAAATACTGGTGCAATTTCCTTCAGCCGATTTAATGCAAGAAGAAACAACGCAACAAACAGCGCCGACCACACCACCCGATGGGCAATGATCGTATAAACATTGGTATCGCCCACCAACTTGAAATAGAGCGGAAAAACGCCCCACAATATATAAGCGGAAATAGCACTTATACCGCCGAGCTTTGCCTCGTGCGCCGCTTCATCATCTGTCATAGCGAACTCACAAAATTGGTTGGACCGCAAGGATATCAGCAATCTAAGCGGTGCACCAACAATTGTTTGAGATGCTTCACATCACGAAAAGTGATTACAGTATCAATATGAACTTAAAAACTCAGACAGAAACGGGTTGAACAAGTCTGGCCGTTCTAGGTTGGGCAAATGTGCTGTGCCCTCAATGATTATTGAAACCGAGTTCACCAATTCTTCTTCAAGAATGCGGTGGTTTTCAATGATATCTGGAAAGTCGAGATCACCACATACCAGCAACGCTGGCTGCGCAATATTGGTAAGTTCAGGCGTCGCAGAAGGCGGATAAATCTCGAGTTCAAGCTTTGGCTTATTAAGTGCATTGCTGTTCATATCCAAGAACAGCTCTCGCACCGCACCGCCCACGCGCCCACTTTGCTGGGTTGGTCCGTCAAGCCATTCATGGGCTTGCACCTTATTGAGCATGTCCATGTCGCCCATTTCACGCGCCAATTCCTCCGCCTGCAAAACAGGATTGAGTTCCTCGGGAAGTTCGAAATCGGGCGCGCCACTCAGTGCACTACCAACAAGCACCATACCCGCCACGCGATCAGGATTTGCAATGGCATAATCAATCGCCAATCCACCGCCCATCGAACAACCGACCAAAACCGCGGCGCGGATATCAAAATGATCAAGCACCGCCGATAGATCTTCTAGCTCGCTAAACTCGACATTCTCAGAAACTGTTTCACCATATCCGCGCCGATCATACGCAATGGCGTGAATATTATCGTCCAGCGCCTCAAATTGCGGACCCCACATACGGTGATCACACACTCCAGCATGCAAAAACACCACGGGAAGACCATTCCCCTGATCCACCCCAAAAAGCGTTCCACCATCTACTTCAATATCAAATGTCGCCATGACTTGTTCCTTAAAAATGTAACAAGAAAGCTACCTGAGTCGGATCGTTCTGGCATCCAGATTTGCACGCAAACGAAAAACGGCCACCTTGCACAAAACAAAGTGGCTGTAAGTTTGATGTTAGCAATCAACGCAAAAGTGAATTAGCGCGTCAAAGGCTTATAGGTCACGCGCTTTGGGTTGACTGAGTCAGCGCCGAGGCGACGAATTTTGTCAGCTTCATATTCAGCAAAGTTACCTTCAAACCACTCAACATGGCTATCGCCTTCAAACGCCAAGATGTGTGTGGCCAAACGGTCAAGGAACATCCGGTCGTGAGAAATGACCACGGCGCAACCTGCAAACTCTTCCAATGCTTCTTCCAAAGCGGAAAGTGTTTCGGTGTCCAAATCGTTGGTGGGCTCATCGAGCAGCAGAACGTTTGAACCAGATTTAAGCATTTTCGCCAAATGCACGCGGTTGCGTTGCCCACCAGAAAGCGAGCCAACTTTTTGCTGCTGATCGCCGCCCTTAAAGTTGAACGAAGACGTATAGGCCCGACTGTTCATCTCGCGCTTGCCCAGCGTCACAATTTCATTGCCCTCAGAGATTTCTTCCCAAACCGTTTTATTCGGGTCCATCGCGTCACGGCTTTGATCAACATAACCAAGCTTTACGGTGTCACCGATTTTGATGGAGCCACTATCAGGCTGTTCTTGACCCGTGAGCATTTTGAAAAGCGTTGATTTACCCGCGCCGTTTGGCCCGATAATCCCCACAATACCACCCGCAGGCAGTTTGAAATTCAGATCCTCGATCAACAAACGATCGCCAAAGCCTTTGTTTAGGCCCTCAACATCAATCACTAGATCGCCCAAACGTTCGCCGGGTGGAATAATAATCTGCGCAGAATTGGACTGCGTGCGCGCCTCGTTGGTTTTGACCAACTCATCATAGGCTTTCACACGAGCTTTCGACTTAGCCTGGCGAGCTTTGGGAGATGCGGACATCCACTCTTGCTCGCGTGACAATACCCGTTCACGGGCAGCGTCCTCGCGTCCCTCTTGGGCGAAGCGTTTGGCTTTTTGACCAAGGTAAGCTGAATAGTTTCCTTCGTAAGGAATGCCACGACCGCGGTCGAGCTCCAAAATCCAACCCGTCACATTGTCGAGAAAATACCGATCGTGGGTGATGATCAACACAGAGCCGGTGTATTCGCGCAAATGTTTTTCAAGCCAAGATGTGGTTTCCGCATCCAAGTGGTTGGTCGGTTCATCAAGCAACAACAAGTCTGGCGCAGACAACAACAATTGGCAAAGCGCCACACGTCGCGCTTCACCGCCAGAAAGGTTTTCAACCGATGAGTCACCTGGCGGGCAGCGCAACGCTTCCATCGCCATTTCAACTTTACTGTCCAAATCCCAAAGATTTTCCGCGTCGATCTGATCCTGCAAGGCAGCACCCTCATCCGCGGTTTCGTCGGAATAGTTCATCATCAATTCATTATAGCGATCAAGAATGGCTTGCTTCTCTTTCACCCCAAGCATCACATTGCCCTTAACATCAAGACTTGGATCAAGTTGTGGCTCTTGCGGCAAGTAGCCAACCTTCGCGCCTTCAGCAACCCAAGCTTCACCTTGAAACTCGGTGTCCACGCCCGCCATGATTTTCAACAGCGTTGATTTACCGGAACCGTTTGGCCCCAACACACCAATTTTTGCATCGGGGTAGAAGCTAAGATGGATATTATCCAATACCTTCTTGCCACCTGAATAGGTCTTGGACATGCCATGCATGTGATAGATAAACTGACGGGCCATAGAATCTGCAACTCCGCAAACTGTGAATTAGATTTTGCCCTGTGTTATGCGAAGTTAACAAAATGGGCAATGGCGCAATGCGCAAAACTCTACGCAATGCGGCCCTTTTCCTTGCCGCAACCTTACGGAACCATGACCAAAGCTTAAGTTGTGCAGCCCAACCGAGGCATCTACCCTTTTGATCAAGGGGCTTTTTAAGCAAAGGACATGATCCATGAATATCAATTGCGTTTCAGCTGCCATTCTAACAATCGCACTATCTACCAGCAGCGCACTAGCAGCAGGCTCTGGCCAAATGGATAATGACCCCAAACGCCCAGTTGCTTCGGTTGCGGCGGCATTGGAGATTACGCCAGACCAGTTCGTTGCATGTTTTAACGACGTAAACCCTGCCCCAAAAGGCACCAGGGCCAGTGGCGCTCGTGAACATGCAAACAAAGCGATCTTATTGCCTTGCTTGCAACTTGCAAACCCCTTCATCACCAATGATTGGCTAGACCGCGTGATGGATGACCATCGCCCCGAAGGGCGCGTGGCGGGCAACTAGTGACTAAGGTTGCCAGACACTAAAAAAGGGTGTTGCTTTTAGCAACACCCTTTTTCATTCTTTTATACTTTTACTTTGCTTCGCAGAAAATAGCGTTTCCAGACGCCATCAACTGGGCCGTGTTGCCACTTGTATTCAAGGTGGCTTCGCCATTTGAGTATTTGGTTCCCACGGATGTCGGAACTTTTACCAGCGCATATTGCGACCCACTATCCCGCACAATGTTGGCAAACGATACAGATCCTGCAGTGCTAAGTTCAATGCTCATATTGGACCCATCGTCGCATTGATAGTTCACCGTTTGTTGCATGCCACCAGAAGTTGGCGACGGCTTCGGCACAGCCGCGTGTTGAGGCAAACAATTGCCGATGAACTGGTCTATCGCTTCAACAACACCAGTTGAACTTGCGGTGTTTTGCGCTCCACCAATAATGCCATAAGTAACTTGCTGGCTTGATTTAATGGCCTGCCAAATCGGATCTTTTGAACTCATCCGAATGCCAATACCAGCCCACTCGCCGCTAGCATCAATGAAAACTTTGCCCTTGTAGCCATATGCCTGTTGATCCGCTTGAATAAATGCATCCACGGGTGCACCTTCAATCCGGTTGCCATAATCGACTTGCAGGCTCGTTAGAACAGAACCGTCTGCTTCACAACGCGCATGAAAGCCAATTGCGTCGGTTTCTGGAATTCCAAACGTCAAGTCCGTTACCTGACGTCCAGTATCATAATCCTCATAGCTCGAAGCATACCAAATGGGTTGTGGCACATTGTCATTTACAGACTGAGGAACAGCAACATTGTTCCAGCCACAATGGGCCTTGAAAATATCCAAAGCATCTCGTGAACCCTTCAAGCCAATGCTAACTGAATGCCCTTCAAAATCGAACCTAGCTGCGCTTCCCGACTGAAGTGCCTCAACGATTGCATCATTTGGGCTAATGACAAATTCAGGCACAAATCCGACCATACCCCATTCATTCAATGTCGAAGTATAGGTAAACCGCTGGTTACCGATTGTAATGTTGATTGGCAAAACGGAGCCGTTGAAGCCGTTTTCAATAGCAATCCAAGGAACTGAGGCTAAAGCTGCAAGCCCATCGCCTTGACAAGCGATGATAATGCCAGTGTCCTCGCCGCAATCACGACAGTCTGTTGCAACAATTTGCTCATAAACACCATCTACGCCCCAAACGCGCTGTGGCGCAGTAGGTTGCACCTGCTGAGTTGGCCGCTGAGCAGGCTGTGTATTTTGCACTGGTTGCGCTACCTGTTGCGTTTGACCGCCAAAGCCAACGTTGTAGCCGATCTCATACACGGCACCATCGCCACGCAAAGTGGTTGTAAAGCTGCCTTCTTGATGATTAGCGTCGATTGTAAAGTTGCCGATCTGGTCGCTAGCATTAAAGGAATCCCATTCGCGCAAATCAATCGAAACGCCCCCCGCAGCACTAAGTGATGCATTCGGGTTCCAAGTTTGCCCTTCGTCAATGTCTTGCGCGTCATTTTCGTTAGCGGGAAAACGTTGACCATTGCTTGCAAGTAGGAAAATCTCGTCACCACCAAACCCAAATGTCGTTTCGACGGCACGTACAGACGTGATCTGCACGTTTATTGTCCTTCCCTGGCCGTTCGACGGAGCAGCTGGAGCCGGCTCTTCAGTGAAGAACGTATCCGATATTTGGTCGACCGCGACAGCCGTGCCAATTGCGAGTAGTCCCAAAGCAACGCCTTCAGCTATGTTAAGACCATCACTGTCCTTATTCTGCGCAGAATTTGGCAAACCAGCAACTGGCTGTGTGCTTGGCGCACTCGGGACGCTGGGAGCAACAGGCGCAATTGGAACAGCATTTTGAGGTTCTGGCGTTTTAGGTTTCGTTTGCGCGACTTCTGCAGGTTTTTTGCAGGAATCTAAGAACTCTTGGGTCCCATTACTTTCCCAGTTGCTGTTGCCAAGTCGAATTGTGGTTTTAAAGGGTTCCCGTTTTACATGTATCCTATTCTGTTGAGCCTCAGAATTTTCACGCAGGTTCCGCCAAAATTCCACATCGTCTATAGATTTATTTAGTTTAAAAACATGCTCACCATTTTCATTCAGAGCAACTTTAGCCGCGAATTCGTAGCTTGGGCGTGGCAGCCGCACTTTCCACTCTTCACCGATCTTCAAACGGCTAACAGGGATCTCGTGCCGGCCAATAATGTTAATGATAATTTCTACGACGTTATCGCCGCGCGAGGGACTGCAGGAGAATTTGTAGTTACCCAGAAATCCGGTAATTGATTTAGAATTTGCATTGACGGTTTGGTTGCCTGTTGGCTTACAAACGCGCTCATATCGAGCAACATCTTGCGGGCAATTGGCTCGATACGGTTCACCGTTGCTATCGTAAGCAACGCAATTCTTTGGCCCACCAAACTTAAAACTATTACAAAACTTCAGGTCCTCCAATTGTGCCATCCCTTGTGGGATAAATGCGACAACTAGTAGTCCTGCAATTGCAAAACTCCTCAAAAATCTCTCAAACATACGAGCCCTTTCACCTGCCGCGCCACTTGGAACAGCAATGCTCCCTTTTCCATAATTCTATCTGAACCTAGAATGAACAAAGTGTCGAACGCAAGACCGCCGTCACCGCGTTCGCCTAATCAAAGGGAAAACTTATACCGGCAACCCGCTCAAAGGCTTAACGATCCGAATGGCCAAGTTTGATTGGATTTTAGTCACATGAGGCAAGCGGGAAAGGCGAGTACGATGCACGCGCTCAAAATCCTCGGCGTCTTCGCATACCAACCGCAACAGATAATCCGCGGCACCAGCCACCAAAGCACATTCAAGAATTTCAGGCGCAGAGCGCACCGCCCCTTCAAACTCCTTAAGCGTCGCCTCGCTTTGGTCGGTTAGGCTGATCTCAACATAAAATGCCATTCCAAACCCCAATCGATCTGGGTTCAGATGTGCATGATAGCCAGAAATGAGGCCACGCTCCTCCAACAACTTCACGCGGCGATGACAGGCAGAAGAAGATAACCCAACTTCGTCTCCCAATTCCTGCATCGGGGTACGGCAGTCTTTTTGCAACGCGCGCAGAATTCGCCTATCAAGCTGATCAAGCATAAATGTCCTTTAAAATGACGATTAGATGCAACAATTTCCCATAATCGAACCAATTTAACTGACATTTGCAATTTTCTCCAATGGTTTCTGAAGTAAAATTCTCACCAATTAACGCGTGAGGAGGTCCTGAAATGCGCATTGGTGTTCCAAAAGAAATTAAAAACCACGAATATCGTGTTGGTCTAACGCCTGAGAGCGTTGCCGAATTGGTGGCAAATGGCCACGAGTTGTTTGTTGAAACCCTTGCAGGTGGCGGCATTGGCGCAACGGACGAGCTTTATGAAGCTGCGGGGGCGAAAATCTTGGCGACAGCTGCGGAAGTTTTTGCCACAGCGGATATGATCGTAAAGGTAAAAGAACCACAAGCTGGCGAGCGCGCGATGCTTAAGCCGGGCCAAATTCTTTACACCTATTTGCACTTGGCACCTGATCCAGAGCAAACCAAAGACTTGGTTGCCAGCGGCGCTGTTTGTATTGCCTATGAAACCGTAACTGACAATCAAGGTGGCCTGCCGCTTCTAAAACCTATGAGCCAAGTTGCTGGACGCATGTCAGTCCAAGCTGGCGCAACAGCGCTTGAAAAGGCCCATGGTGGCCGCGGTGTTTTGATGGGCGGCGTACCTGGCGTAGCACCTGCAAAGGTAGTTGTTGTTGGCGGCGGTGTTGTTGGCTTTAACGCAGCACAAATGGCTGTTGGCATGCATGCTGACGTGACCATTCTTGACCGCAACCCAGCAACATTGGAAAAGCTTTCGAACCATTTCGAAGCAAGCGCAAAAGTTGTTTATTCAACAAAGGCTGCGTTGGCCGACTTGGTTGCACAGGCTGACCTTGTAATTGGTGCCGTGTTGGTGCCTGGTGCAGCAGCCCCCAAATTGGTGAGCCGTGACATGTTGAAAACCATGCAGCCAGGCGCTGTTTTGGTTGATGTTGCCATTGACCAAGGCGGTTGCTTTGAAACTTCTAAAGCCACCACACATGCAGAGCCAACATATATCGTTGATGATGTTGTGCACTACTGTGTTGCAAACATGCCCGGCGCGGTCGCCCGCACATCAACATATGCACTCAACAACGCAACGCTGCATCATGCCGTAAAGATCGCCAACAAAGGTTGGAAGCAAGCTCTTAAAGATGACGCGCATCTAAGAAATGGCTTGAACGTATGTGAAGGCAAGATCACATGTGAACCAGTTGCGATCGACTTAGGCTACGATTATGTTCCAGCACAAAGCTTCCTGAACTAGAATCAATTTGCCGAATTTCAGAAAAAAGGCAGCGTGTCAGTGATCTGAGACGCTGCTTTTTTCGTATTGCTAAGGTCTGATCAAATTGACCAAAAAGTTAATTATACTATTGGATTCTACTTACATTAGATGTTACTGACCAGCGCTGGTTTAACAACAAACAAAGACATTTCGCACAACCAATTATAATCGCTTAAGAAAATCTTCAGTGCGAAGTGAGTCGGTTCAACTACTGAGTTGACTATTGTTCGATATGTTGTTGATAATGGTAAAAACTGCGGAGGATTGTTTGAAGGGGTAATAAAATGGATATGCTCAATGCAATGCAAACATTCGTCGCCGTGGCTGAAAATAGCGGCATAACCGCAGCCGCAGACAAGTTAGGGTGTTCAAAGGCAATAGTTTCACGCACGCTAAGTTTGCTTGAGGAGCGACTTGACGTTCGACTGTTGAACCGCACAACCCGCAAGGTTTCGCTGACAGAAGCAGGAACCGAGTATCTCGAACATTGCCGAGCTATGCTTGAGCAGAATGCCGAAATCGAAAACAGATTTGCCGAAAAGGGCCTCGAACCCCAAGGTTTACTGCGCATCAGCTCACCCATGACATTTGGCACGCAGCACATCACACCAGTGCTTCCTGAATTCATGGAAATATACCCAAAAGTGCAAGTAGACCTGCAAATGACGGACCGCTACGTGGACATAGTTGAACAAGGCATGGATCTAGCAGTGCGCATTGGCGCCACCGGTTCAGACTCTCTCATTGTGCGTAAATTTGCCGAAACAAAGCACCAAGTGGCCGCGGCCCCTGCATTGGTCGAAAAAATGGGCGGAATGCCCAAGGCAATTGAAGACTTAAAAAGCTGGCCTTCTATTGTTTATAGTTTGCGAACAGCGGTGCCCGCTTGGCAGTCGTCTCGCTCAGTCACCGAATTGGAGCGGGCCCGTTCAAATAACGGCGAAGCCATCTTAAAGTTGGTGGAAGCTGGTGTGGGCTACGGCTATATCCCTTCTTTCATTATTGAAGAGGCTGTAAACGCCGGTAGGCTAAAAGTACTCTTGCCAGGTATTGCTGAGGAATCCACGCCATTGTACATCCTCTACCCTCATAGACGCCGCCTGGCTTTGAAAACCCGAGTATTCATCGACTTCATGGTGCATAAGTTCTCGACGATGTAAGCTACGGCCGCTCCGTTGCTGATAAGCATCCTACTTTACGAAAAAAGGTCAGCCGTCCAGAGCTGACCTTTTCTCTATTATTCCGAACACTTCAAGCCTTTGCTAGTTACTCAAAGAACGTCGAAATCTCAGATAGCCTTTTCTTTTCCAACGCATGTTTTGGAATTGCTGCGTTCTCATCGGGATAACCAACGACCAACAAAATATAAGGCTTGTCCGTTGAAGGCCGCTCACAAATCTGCGTGAGAAAGCTCATCGGGTTTGGCGTATGCGTCAACGTGCAAAGCCCTGCCTCATGCAGGGCCAAAAGCAAAAATCCTGTCGCGATCGATACGGATTCAGGTACATAATAGTTCTTATACTGGCGACCATCAGCGCCAATGGACCGCCGTTTTCCAAAAATACTGATAAGCCAAGGAGCTTTTTCTAAGAAAGGTTTTTCAGGATCAGTCCCAATCGGTTTTAGCGCCTGCAACCACTCTTCGCCTGCCCGCCCTGCATAAAATGTACGTTCTTCCTCTTCAGCCGCCACGCGAATTTTTGACTTCATGTCTTGGTTTGAAATGGCACTAAAATGCCAAGGCTGGTGATTTGCACCATTCGGCGCTGTACCAGCTGCCAGCAAACATTTCTCTATGATGTCACGTGGAACCGGACGATCCGAAAAATCGCGAACCGTGTGTCGTTTTCTTACGCGTTCGTAAAACGCATCGGCTGCCGCTCGCATCTCATCTTGTGATTTCTCTTGAAAGTCCGGTAGCGCCACCGCTTCAAAGTCTCGACCAAATTGATTTTCCATTGCCCACCCATTGCATTTATTGTCCGATTATATTGTCAGACAATATAGAATTGCGCGAAATCGTCAAGCGCACTTTTTTGCGCTGTTCCCAACACGAACATAAAGTCAAATCCAAAATCCAAAGATTTTGGGATTAGAACCGACTAGCGAGAAACCTGAAAATAGTCATCATCAAGCGCCTGAACCAACTCACCCGCCTTGAGAATATGCTCAACCATTGCTTTTTCCGCCCCATCGGAATCACCCGAAATCATTGATCTTACGATCAACTGGTGATCATCGTTGGTGGTAAATACGGCATTCTGGCCAACCAAAACGCGGAATTGCAGCCAATATATGGTTGTTTCAAAACGCTTTATCGCTTGCAGCAAATAATCGTTGTCTGCGGCCTGTGCGATCCGGCTATGAAACTCAGTGTTCAACTTTGAAAACAGACTAAGGTCAGAGTTCGCGACGGCTTCGTCAAGCTGATGTTGCATTTGTTCAAAACTGTCTTTGTTGCTTTGCACATATGGCGTGGCCAATCTCGCGGCTAAACCTTCCAGCGTTGCGCGAACACAGTAAACATCATTAGCCTGCTTGCGGGTTAATTTGCATACGGACACGCCCCGGTGACGTTCGAAAGTTAACAGGCCAGAAGATATGAGACGCTGAAATGCCTCGCGCACAGTGCTACGGCTATAGCCAAGCCCTTGCGTATAATCAGCCTCAACCAGTCTTGTACCAGGTGTTAGCCGTCCGGTTCGAACTGCCTCAGTGACGATATTTACGACTGCTTCAACATTTGATCCTGCCATTTCCTCCGCCCCTTTTTTGCCCGACATGCATTGAGTGCTTGTAAATACTCAAATTCACATTTCAAAGCCCAACCTAGTCAAATCAGACCCGACTGACAACTTTGTCAGACAAGTGTTGCAATGTCTTTGACATTTTTAGAAATATTCCAGATGCTTGTACCAAAAAGGATGTGCACATGGCTTGGATCAAAACCATCAGTTTCGCAAACGCTACAGGGAAACTACGCCAACTCTATGAACGCATTACTGGACCTAACAACAATGTGGACAACATTATGCAAATGCATTCGTTGCGACCGAACACAATGGAAGGTCACATGGCTATTTATAAGCATGTCCTTCACCACTCAAGCAACAGCTTGCCTAAGTGGTTTTTAGAAACTGTCGGGACTTATGTCAGCTACCTCAACAAATGCGACTATTGCTTCGAACACCACTTTGTTGGCCTAAAGCGAGGACTTAATGACGATCCAAAAGCCAACGCCATCAGAAAGGCAATTACTGATAGCAACATTGAAAATGCTCCGTTAGATACCAAGCAAATTGCGGCCCTAAAATATGCGCAAAAGCTCACTCAAACCCCAGAACAGATGATTGAAAGCGATGTTAGAAATCTAAGGGTTGCTGGGTTTGACGACGGCGAGATACTCGAAATAAACCAAGTTACCGCTTATTTCGCCTATGCAAATCGCACCGCACTTGGCCTTGGCTGTTCGCTTGATGGGGACATAGTTGGCTTGTCGCCAAACAATTCCGACGATCCGGCAGACTGGTCTCACACTTAGCTAGAACAAACGCACAGCGCCATCTGCTGACCAACAATACAATGCAAGATTTGATGATGCGGCCTTGTCAAGTGCAAAGCCCGTTGGAGCAGAAATTGACACGACCGCGCGCACGCCATGACGCGCCGCTTTTTCAACTATCTCATAAGAACAACGACTGCTCACCAACATAAAGCCTTCGGTAAGTTCACTGGATTGTGCACGCCCGCCCAACAACTTGTCCACGGCATTGTGGCGCCCAATGTCTTCGCGTACCAATTTAATGGCACCATCCATGCCAACCCAAGCGGCTCCATGTACTGAATGGGTTTTTGCGTTCAATGTTTGGTACGTCGGCAATTCCTCAATGGCTTTTGCGATCACTTGGTCAGGCAAGTACAAGCACTGATCTGCGACTGTTGGCAGGGGCGCTAAAAAGCTATCGGCATTTTCTAATCCACACAGCCCACAGCTTGCGGACCCAACAAGGTTTCTGCGTTTTTGCCTAATGTCCAACCGCTCCAAACGATCGGGATCAATTTCGACCTTTATGTCAAAACCGACTTCAACAATTTCCACCTTTATGGACTTGATTTCATCTGCCGCGTTTACAATGCGTTCTGAAATTGAAAAGCCAATTGCAAAATCTTCCAAGTCGCTCGGCGTAGCTAACATAACAGCGTAATTGCGCTGATTATACACCAGCGCAACTGGGCGTTCTTCGGCAACGTCCCAAAGCGCTTCTTGCCCACCAATCGAAACTTTCAATTGGCGAGCATTTTTGGATTTGCCAAAGACCTCGTTCATTACTCAGCTGGCTCGGCAGGTACCTTTTGAGCAATCTTGCGCAACGAAGGAGTTTCCAGCGCGTAATGCTCCTGCCATTCCGATTTATGATTGGCTGGTGTCACCTCAACTGCGGTCACTTTGTATTCAGGGCAGTTGGTCGCCCAATCAGAGTTCTCCGTTGTGATAACGTTGGCCCCACTCTCGGGATGGTGGAAAGTTGTATAAACAACCCCCGGCGCCATGCGCTCTGAAATAAGCGCCCGCAAAGTAGTTTCCCCTTTGCGCGACCGAATTGAAACCCAATGCCCATCGCGAATGCCCTTGGCCTCCGCGTCAGATGGATGGATTTCCAGAACGTCTTCCTGCCACCAATCAACATTGTCTGTACGTCGCGTTTGGGCTCCAACATTGTATTGGCTCAGAATACGCCCAGTTGTCAGGATCAATGGGAACTTGCGATTGGTCTTTTCCGTTGTCGGCACATATTCGGTGATAATGAACGCGCCCTTGCCCCGCACAAAACCGTCCACATGCATGATGGGTGTTCCATCGGGCGCATCATCATTACATGGCCATTGCACAGACCCCGTTTCATCCAATCGCTTAAAGCTAACCCCAGCAAAAGTTGGGGTGAGCGCCGCAATCTCGTCCATGATCTGGGATGCATCTGAATAGTTCATTTCGGTATAGCCCATTGCGTTGGCCAGCCGTTGCGTAACTTCCCATTCTTCCAACCCAGTGGCCGTTTTCATCACTGGGCGAACGCGGTTGATACGGCGTTCTGCGTTGATGAAGGTACCGTCCTTTTCAAGGAAGGAAGTGCCCGGCAGGAAGACATGGGCAAACCGTGCAGTTTCATTCAAAAATAAATCTTGCACGATCAAAATGTCCAGCGCCCGTAGTGCGGCCTCAACATGCAGCGTATTCGGATCAGACTGGGCAATGTCCTCGCCCTGCACATACATGCCTTTGTATTTACCAGCGATTGCTTCATCAAACATATTGGGAATACGATAACCCGGCACACTGTCCAACTGGCGCTGCCACGCAGTTTCAAACGTACCCCGCACGTTATCATCAGCAACAGATCGATAGCCTGGGAGTTCATGCGGGAAAGAGCCCATATCGCACGAACCTTGCACGTTATTTTGGCCGCGCAAAGGATTTACTCCGACGCCACGTCGGCCAATATTGCCAGTCGCCATCGCCAAATTAGCCATGCCCATCACCATGGTGGAGCCTTGGCTGTGCTCGGTTACGCCTAAACCATAATAAATCGCAGCATTTCCGCCCGTTGCATAAAGCCGAGCAGCCTTGCGAATTTCTTCGGCGTCTACGCCACTCTCTTCTGCAATCGTTTCCGGTGCGTTGATGTCATCTAGAATAAAATTACGCCACTCGTTAAAGCTCTGCATGTCGCAGCGTTCTTGAACAAATGCCTCGTCGATTAAACCTTCTTTGGCGATCACATGCGCCAAAGCGTTGATGACCGCAACGTTCGTGCCCGGCTTTAGGGGCAAATGATGATCCGCTTCAATATGTGCAGACCTGACCAAGTCAATCTTACGCGGATCAACCACGATCAATTTAGCGCCCGCACGCAAACGCTGTTTCATTTGCGAAGCAAAGACGGGGTGCGCATCGGTTGGGTTGGCCCCAATCACAATCATCACATCGCATTCTTCAACACTGTCAAAATCTTGCGTACCAGCAGATGTTCCAAAGGTTTGGTTCAACCCATAACCGGTTGGCGAATGGCAAACGCGGGCGCAGGTATCCACATTGTTGTTGCCAAAGGCGGCTCGAATGGTTTTTTGCACCACCCAAACTTCTTCCGCCGTACAGCGAGATGAGGTGATGCCGCCAATGGCTTTCACCCCATGATCGGCTTGTGCCTTTTTCAATCGTTCCGCAGAAAACGCAATGGCCTCATCCCAAGAAACTTCGCGCCACGGATCAGTGATCTGTTCGCGGATCATTGGCTTGGTAATACGGTCATTATGGGTTGCATAGCCCCATGCAAATCGGCCCTTAACACACGAATGACCGTGGTTGGCCTTGCCATCTTTATAAGGCACCATGCGGATAACTTGATCGCCCTTCATTTCTGCCTTGAACGAACAGCCAACACCGCAATAGGCACAAGTCGTCAAAACTGAACGGTCTGGCGTTCCGTGTTCAATGACAGAGTTTTCCTGCAATGTCGCCGTTGGACAAGCTTGCACGCACGCGCCACAAGAAACGCATTCTGATGAGAAGAAATCTGCGCCGCCAACAGCCACTTTGCTGCCAAAACCGCGACCATCAATGGTCAGCGCCAAGGTGCCTTGAACCTCGTCACACGCCCGCACGCAACGCGAACACACGATGCATTTTGCTGGATCGAACGTGAAATATGGATTGCTCTGATCTTTTTCAGCATCAAAATGGTTCGCACCGTCATAGCCATAGCGCACATCGCGCAGGCCAACAGAACCTGCCATATCTTGCAGTTCACAATCCCCATTCGCCGCGCAAGTTAAGCAGTCGAGCGGATGATCAGAAATATAAAGTTCCATCACCCCACGCCGCAACTTTTCCAACCGAGGCGTTTGGGTTGAAATTTTCATACCCGGCGCAACCGGCGTGGTGCAACTTGCAGGCGTGCCTTTACGGCCTTCAACTTCGACTAAACACAAGCGACAGGAGCCAAATGGCTCCAAGCTGTCGGTCGCGCAGAGTTTGGGAATATTGATACCGATTTCGGACGCGGCCCGCATAACGCTGGTGCCTTCGGGCACGCTCACTTTGAATCCATCCACTTCAACTTCAACAGTTTTGGTGGATTTTGATTTTGGTGTTCCAAAATCTTGTTCTTTTAAGATAGCCATTGTCTATCTCCTATTCTGCCGCTTCGCGGTTAACCCGCAGCGCAAAATCATCAGGGAAATGTTTAACTGCACTCATCACCGGAATTGGCGTCATGCCACCCATGGCACAAAGCGAACCGTCCACCATCAATTCACAAAGATCTTCAAGCAGAACCATGTTTTGATCATAGTCGGTACCAGCAGCAATCTTATCGATCACCTCTTCGCCACGCACTGCGCCAACCCGACATGGCGTACACTTGCCGCAACTTTCCTCAGCACAGAACTCAAAGGCATATCTGGCTTGAGCGAGCAAATCTGCACTGTCGTCAAACACAACAATACCGCCATGCCCAACCCCGGCGCCATTTTGCGCCATCACTTCATAGTCCATTGCCAGTTCGAGCATTTGCTCTGGCAAATATGCGCCTAAAGGCCCGCCAATTTGCACGGCCTTAAACGGTCGACCCGAACGCGTGCCACCGCCATACTTGTTGACCAGATCCCCTAGTTTAACCCCGAATGCGGTTTCAAACAAACCGCCCTGCTTGATGTTGCCAGCCAATTGAAACGCCAAGGTGCCTTTCGAACGACCCTGGCCGTAGTTGGCGTATGCATCGCCGCCATTGGCCAATATCCATGGCACAGCACAAAGCGAAAGTACATTGTGGACTAGAGTGGGTTTGCCGAACAATCCTTCAAGCGCCGGCAATGGAGGTTTAGCTCGCACAATGCCACGCTTGCCTTCAAGGCTTTCAAGCAAAGAAGTTTCCTCACCACAAATGTATGCGCCAGCGCCGATAAACACGGTTAGTTCAAACGCTTTGCCAGAACCCAGCACATCATCACCGAGCAACCTATTGGTTTTGGCAATCTCAATTGCTTCACTGAGAACGCGAGCCGCGATTGGATATTCTGATCGCAAATAGATGTAGCCTTTGGTTGCGCCCACGCCCAACCCAGCAATCACCATGCCTTCAATCAAAAGCAGTGGATCACCTTCCATAATCATGCGGTCAGCAAACGTACCGCTATCGCCTTCGTCCGCATTGCATACGATATATTTCTGGTCAGCCTGAGCGCCCTGCACAGTGTCCCACTTAATCCCAGCAGGAAAGCCAGCGCCGCCACGACCACGCAGACCAGATGCTTTGATTGTTTCAACAATATCGGACTGACTGAGATTGATTGCTTTTTGGGCGCCTTCTAATCCGCCATGTGTTTGATAATCAGCAATTGAAAGCGGATCGGTTTTCCCGCAACGTGCAAAAGTTAGGCGTTGCTGATCCGCCATAAAGGGAAGGTTTTCAACAATCCCCACAGATTTGGCATGGTCTGCGCCATTCAAAAAACCAGTTTCAAAAAGTGATGCAACATCGGATTTGGCAATAGGCCCATATCCGACCCGCTGGCCATCGACGTCCACTTCAACAAGCGGCTCCAGCCAGTGCATACCTCGCGAGCCGTTACGCACGATCTCAATCTCTAAATTGCGAGAAGTTGCTTCCTGCGAAATCGCAGCCACAACCTCGTCCGCTCCCAGCGCCACAGCGGCGCTATCGAGCGGCACAAAAATGCGCTGTTTGCTCATGAAGTCACCTCGTCGGCAATCCGTTGCCCATCAACGCGGGCGATCAGTTTGCCATTGACCTCTGCCGCTGGCGCGCAGGAGCACAAGCCAAGGCAATAGACAGGTTCAATGGTCACAAAATCGGCCGCATCCGTTTCGCCCATTCTCACGGCGAAGCGGTTGAGCAAGTCTTCTTCAATTGCCCGCGCACCAACAGATTGGCACGCCTCCGCAACGCAAAGACGAATGTGGTTTTTACCGGGCTTTTTGTCGCGAAAATCAGCATAAAAGCTAATCACGCCACGCACTTCCGCCTGGCTTATGTTAAATAGTTCTGCCGCGATCCGAACGGTGTCGCTGGGCACGAACTGGCATCTTTCCTGTACATGACGTAGGCCGGTGATAAGACCACCTGTTTCTCCAACATGACCGGAAAGAACCTCCCTAATAATCTTTTCCATGCGCAATCGTTCTCTCAAAGTGCGGCTAACGTCAAGCGTGTTGATCTACTTCTTTCGTTACAGACAATCACAACTTTGCATTTAGCCACAACATTAGGACGATTGCGGGTCTACAGCAATAGATATTTTATATATAAAATATCTCGAGTAACAGTTGAAAAAACAAAGCAATTCTACGTTTCTTGGATGACAGATTGCGGTTTCAACAAACCCAGTCGTTGGCGTAAAGCGAACCGAATGATGAGAATAATCGCCACAATGGTTAGGCCGCCAGCTAAGCCAAGCCAAATACCAATACCACGCAGCCCAAGCACAAATCCCAAATAGTAACTAATGGGCACGCCTATCACCCAATAACCGAAGATCGCAGCATACATAGGCACTTTTGTGTCACTCAACCCGCGCAGCGAGGCAGAGGCCATTGCCTGAGCGCCATCGACAAGTTGAAACAGGCCAGCAACCGCAAGATAGGATGCAGCCAAGCCAAAGACAGCAGCATTTTCAGGCTTAGTCGGGTCAATGAAAAGCGAGATAAACATACTAGGAAACAAAACAAACAACGTGCAGGTGATCGCCATAAAACCGGTACCCATGGCTATGGATGTCCATCCAGCAACCCCAACACCAAAATCAGTCCCACGCCCATACTGAAGCCCAACGCGGATTGTTGTGGCTTGAGAAAGTCCAAGCGGAACCATGAACGAGATGGAGGCCAATTGAATGGCGATCAAATGCGCTGCGAGTTCTTGCGTACTCAACCAGCCCATCATGATAGCGGCAACGCTGAACAAACCAACCTCCGCCGTTATCATCAACCCAATTGGTGTACCGACCCTGATGATCTCAAAGAACCGCGGCCAATCCGAGCGCCAGAAACGTATCAAAAGCTCATAATGGCGGTATTTTTGACGCAACAGCACATAGCTCATCGCAAAAATGAATGTCACTGAATGAACCAAAATCGTAGAGATTCCTGCGCCAGCAAGCTCCAGACGTGGCAGTCCAAAATTGCCAAACATCAAGCCATAGTTTCCAAAGGCATTGACTACAATTCCGATCAGCGTCGCATAAAGAATAATTCGAGTATCTTCATGCGCGGACAAAAACCCGCGCAATACCGTAAACAGCAAGAATGGATAAAACTGGAAAGCAGCGAACTGCATATAATTCGCCGCCAACTTACCCAATTCCGGATCCTGCCGGAGCAACGCAAAAATCCATTCAATTTGCAGGATGAATGGCACCAAGATCGTTGCAAAAAGGATCGCAACCCAGAACCCTTGCCTGACAGTTCTGCGAACAGAAACAAAATCTTCCCGCCCTACAGCTTGCGCCATCAAAGGCGAAACAGCTGTTGCAATGCCTATACCAAACACCAAAAACAAAAACATGATTGACGTCGCCAATCCACCTGCAGCCAAATGCTCCGCACTTAGCCAGCTCATCATGATGACGTCAGTGGTGCCCAACCCCATTTGCGCAACCTGCGCGGCAATAAGTGGCCATGCCAAAAGAAGAGTTGTTTTTGCTTCACGCTGCCAATCGGCACGCCCCGCCTGAACGTTTGCAGCGTCAGACATCATCTCACCTCATAAAACTATCCCGGTAAGAGATTATTCGATGTCCCCTGAGGCAACTTGTGCCCAAAGGACAACCGCAAGGAGCGATTACCGGCGCGAAGAATTCGCGATTCATGTACTCAAGGTTTTCACTAGCGCGACATTTTGGCAAGCAGTTCTTGGATTAGGAAAGCATTTGGAACAACGGTGTGGCCAATTTACACAGTGAAAACCTAGTGCTCGTTTTGCGGCAATCCATCAGTGATTTCGTAATAGTCGCCTTTTTCAGCGGTAAAGATGTGTTTTTCGAGCATCACATGCGTTGGCTTATCAAACGCGCCCATGGATACGCCGATCCAGTCTTTAAAAATCGCATCGAAAAACAAAGTTGAACCGCACATCAGGCAAAAACCACGACGCACCTTTTCCGACGATTGGAACCAGCTAATGTTCTCTTCACCACTGATTTTTAGAGCATCTTTGTCAACGTCTGTGGACACCAAATAGTGCCCCGTCGTTTTGCGACATGCATCACAATGACAAGCATCCGGCGCTTTCAATTCACCTTCAACTTCGAATTCAACCGCACCACATAAACAGCTTCCAGTGTGCATATTTCTTGCCTTCTCAATAAACAAACCCGCAAGAGCATAGTCTTGCGGGTTTTTGGGATTCCATCTAGTGCTAAAACACTACATATTTGGATAATTGGGACCTTCACCACCTTGTGGCGTTGCCCATGTAATATTCCGCGACGGATCTTTGATATCGCACGTTTTACAATGCACACAATTCTGCGCATTGATCACAAATTTTGGACCAGATCCATCGGTTTGCTCTACCACTTCATAAACCCCAGCCGGGCAATAGCGTTGTGCAGGCTCTGCAAATTCAGGCAGGTTTTTTGAAATCGGCATGTTGGGATCAGCCAGTTTTAGATGACATGGCTGCTCTTCAGCATGATTTGTGAAGCTGAACGACACGTTAGTCAACCGATCAAACGACAGAGTTCCATCCGGTTTTGGATAGACAATTTGTTGATGATTTGATGCCGGTTCAGTCGCCATCGCATCAGATTTACCGTGGCTCCATTTACCAAGCAGAGGCGAACCGAAAAGCGAAGCAAACCACATGTCAGCACCCGCCAAAATCGTTCCCCACACAGCGCCCAATTTCGAGCTCATTGGCTTCACATTGCGAACTTTGTTCAGTTCTTTGGCAATGTCGCCGGTGCGCACCTCTGTCTCATAATCAGAAAGTTCATCGCCTTGGCGACCAGCTTTAAGCGCGACCGCTGCCGCTTCTGCAGCAGCAATGCCAGACAGCATCGCGTTGTGATTGCCTTTAAGCCGCGCAAAGTTTAGCAAGCCAGCCGAACAGCCCAGCAGCGCACCGCCTGGAAACACCATTTTGGGCAAAGACTGCATGCCACCACTGGCAATAACGCGCGCGCCATAAGCTGTGCGTCGGCCACCTTCCAAAAGCGCCGCTACCTGCGGATGATGTTTGAATTGCTGGAATGCCATATAGGGGAAAACATATGGATTTTTGTAGTCAAGGTGCACGGTGAACCCGACATAAACCTGATTGTCTTCCAAGTGATAGATGAATGATCCCCCCCCAGCTTCTCCACCAAGCGGCCAGCCCAAAGAATGCTCGACATGGCCCAATTTGTGTTTGCTTGGATCAATCTCCCATATCTCTTTCATGCCCAATCCAAATTTTGGATAATCAGCGCCTTTATCAAGATCGTATTTGGCGATGACTTGCTTGGCGAGAGAGCCGCGCGCGCCTTCGCTCAAGAACACATATTTGCCGCGCAATTCCATACCCGGTTCGTAATTTGGCCCAGGTGTTCCATCTGGGTTCAAGCCAAACTCACCCGCAACAACGCCAACCAATTCACCATTTTCGCCGTGGACCAATTCAGAGGCTGCAAATCCAGGGAAAACCTCAACACCTATTGCTTCGGCCTGCTCGGCCAACCATCGACAGACATTGCCCATTGAAACGATGTAGCAACCTTCGTTCGACAGCAAAGGCGGCATCAGAATATGCGGAATGGTAAAGCCACCCGTCTCAGAAAACACGTTGAAGTGATCGCTTGTCACTTCAGTGTTCAGCGGCGCGCCCTTTTCTTTCCAATCAGGAATTAGCCTATTCAAGCCAACAGGATCCAATATCGCGCCGGACAGAATATGAGCGCCCACTTCAGAGCCTTTTTCCAAAACGACAACCGAAATATCATCACCGCCGATTTGTTTTAATCGAATGGCAGCAGAAAGCCCCGCAGGCCCTGCTCCAACGATTACAACATCATTTTCCATGGATTCACGCGCGACTTCGGTCATCCCATTTCCCTTCAAATGATCAAAAACGGCTCACAAACTGCAAGCCGTTCAATTTCTTCGTCGTGGATATTTTAAACACAAAACAAAACTGTGCAAAATTAGCATTTCGCATCATACAACAAGTCCATCGCATGATTGGCGAAATCGATCTTAGATTTTAGCTGCAGTGATCATGATCTCAACATCAAAATCTGGCGTCGCCAACTTGCTTTCCCCACAAGCGCGCGCAGGCGGATTTGCTGGATCGATCCAAGCGTCCCAAACGCTATTCATTTCTGCAAAATAGGACATATCAGAAAGCCAAATCTCAGCCTTCAATACGCCAGATTTGGATGTACCAGCTTCAGCCAACAATGCATCAATATTGTCCAAAATAGTCTTGGTTTGTTGTGCAGGGCTCTCGCCAACATTGCCGACTTGGCCAGCCAAGTAAACCATGTCACCAAACACAACTGCTTGGCTCATACGTGGACCAGGATTAATACGTTGAATGCTCATTTTTGTTCCTATTGTTTAAGCGCCGCCCGAGTTGGCGACAAGTCGTTGATGAGTTGTGCATCTGCGAATTCCGGCAATGATTGACCTGAAATCATTTGCGACGCCAAAAGTGACAATGCAGGTGCGGTCTGGATGCCATAACCGCCTTGTCCTGCCAACCAAAAAAATCCTTCAACATCGGATGCAAATCCGCACACGGGTGTTTTGTCGGGTGAGAAAACCCGCAAACCTGCCCAGCTACTGTCCACCCGACTAACCTCATAGGTGGTTGCCTCACTGAACCGGTAAAGCCCTTCAGCCAAAACCATGTCATCCACAAAAACATCATGCGGCGGCACAACATCTTCGTCAGCAGGCGACACCAAAAAACTACCCGCGTCTGGTTTCATGTACCAGTCTTCTGCCGCACTCAAAAGCATCGGCCAGCTGTGGGAAACATCAGGATGCGAAGAGGGTAACGTTGCAATGGTGCGCCGCTTTGCCTTCAAACCCACCGGAGGGGTGCGGAAAATAATGGCGATTTCATCTGCCCACGCCCCCGCAGCATTAACAACGGTTTTGGCCCTAAACTGGCCCTTTTCCGTTTCCACGTGCCAAAGGCCATCTACATATTCTGCATCGCTCACTTGCGCATCGCAGATTACCTGGGCGCCAAGCTGCTTTGCTTGCTTGAGCCAACCATAATGCAACGCCGCAACATCCAAGTCTTTTGCTTCGCGTTCCAACCCGGCTGCCACACACTTGCTAACATCTAGAATAGGCACGATCTGCGCCGCCTGCTCAGGCGTTAGTGGATCAATATCGTCGGCTCCGGCCATGAGGTCGTCAAACTCAGACTTCGAGTTTTCGTCTGCAACATGAAGCACACCGCGGTCTGTTAAAACAGTGTGGGGAAAAAACTCAGAAGGGAGGGTTTTAAACATCTCCCATGATGCTCGGTTGAGTTTTTTGATCGGGTCATTGCCATAATTCATAGCAAACATTGCCGCCGATCGACCGGTAGAATGATAGCCAGGACGGGCTTCCATTTCCAAAACAATTACAGAGCGAGATTGGGCCAATTGAGCTGCAAAGCCTGCTCCGGCAATACCTGCACCAATCACCAAAATATCAACTTCTTGAACCATCCAAATAACTCTTTGAAAATGTGGCAGCGCGAGAATGCGCACCATTAAGGAATCAAATCAAGCCCAAGTCTGCCCTTAAACGGCGTCAGAAAGGCTTTAAAAAGCACGCGCACATGCCCGCTGATTAACATCTAGCGACCGAGCGCATAGCCCTGCATAAATCGCGCATTCGCGCCCGCCCGCAAGTACCCGTTCGTCTTAGACGCTGCGGTCATTCGCCCCAATGTCCAATCTCCGTCCACATGCACCCGATGTCCTCGACGCTTCAACTCGTCAACTGTAGAAGTTGGAAAACGCCCTTCAACGACCAAGTGGCCAGCATCAGCTTCGCGCGGGTAGAAAGAACTCGGCACATGGTTCGTATGAAAACCCGGCGCATCGATTGCTTCTTGCAGATTTTGCCCAAAATGCACGTACCGCAAGAAGTGATGCAGCGACCACTGATCCTGCTGATCGCCGCCCGGTGTGCCAAAAATCATTTCCGGCGCACCATCCTTCAACGCCATAGAAACAGACAAAGTGGTGCGAGGGCGCTTACCCGGCGCAATGCAAGAGGGAGAACGTTCATCCAGCCAGAACATCTGCGCCCGATTGGTCAAACAAAAGCCCAATTCTGGCACCACCGGTGAGCTTTGCAACCAGCCGCCACTCGGCGTTGCGGTGACCATATTGCCCCATTGGTCAATAATATCGAGATGGCACGTGTCGCCCTTCGTATTTCCATCGGAACCCGTTGGCAAATCATCAAACCGAGCAACTGTCGGCTCACCCAAATCAGTATTCGCACGGCCCTCAGCAGTTTCACCTTTTACGCGGTTCGTAAGCGGCCCACCATATCCCTCGACCTGCCCTGGACGCTGTTCAAACGATGCGTTTGGCCCGATCAACAGTTGGCGCGGATCGTTGTACTGATCACCCAACAAGGTCGCCATCGGCACATCAACAAAGTTGGGATCACCATAAAAACTCTCCCGATCGGCGAATGCCAGCTTGCTGGCTTCCACCACCAAATGCACGAACTCAGGATCGGTCGGCGATAACGCGTCCAAATCAAAACCTTTTAGCAATGCCAATTGCTGCAAGAATGTTGGCCCCTGCCCCCAAGGGCCGGTTTTGAGCACTTCGAAGCCCTTATAGTGATAACTCAGCGGCTCCTCATAGCTCGCCCGCCAGCTGGCCATATCAGCGCCGGTCAAAAATCCTGCATGGCGGTGCCCCGAGGTGTCCATCAATTCGTTTTGGCTGAAAAACTTATCGATGGCCTCAGCAACAAACCCTTCACGCCAGATGGTGCGCGCTTTCTCAATTTGCTGTTCGCGGTCGCCTCCAGCGCTTTCCGCCTCTTCAATGATCCGCAGATAGGTTTTCGCGATGCCCAGGTTGGCAAATCGACTACCAACAGACGGCACTTGACCATTGGGCAAATAAACGTCGGCAGAACTATGCCAATGATCCTTAAACAGATTTTCGACAGTGCCAATTGTCCCCGCAATGTTCGGTAATACTGGCACGCCATTTTGAGCATAGGAAATCGCATAGGAAAGCACATCGCGGAGATGCAAAGTTCCGTAATCTTGCAACAACATCAACCAAGCATCAAACGCGCCCGGCACCACAGCCGAAAGCAACCCACTCCCCGGCACAATATCCAAATTCATTGATTTATACGCATCCGATGTCGCCGTTGCTGGCGCCACCCCTTGGCCGCACACAACGCGGGGCGTTTCACCACTTTTGGCAATAATCATCGGCACTTCACCGCCCGGCCCGTTCAGGTGAGGCTCGACAATTTGAAGTGTAAAACCCGTGGCAACCGCCGCGTCAAACGCATTGCCGCCACGTTCCAATACCGACATGCCAACGCCAGAAGCAATCCAATGGGTAGACGCAACAACGCCAAAGTCGCCTAGAATTTCTGGACGGGTTGTAAAGTTTCGCACTGGCCTCTCCCTAATTGCTCCGCAACAACATGAAACGTATTTCTTAAAGTTTCAAGAAATGGTTGTACCAATTCCACACTAAATCGGGAATTGGCATGCAATAGCTTATGCCGCCAACCAATTCTGGTCAGAAACTCGTCAGCTAACTGTTGATTTTTGGAGGTTTTTCGCGCTTAAACTCAATCAAACACAAAATTGGTTGAGAAGATCTTTGACACAAACAACAAAACGAGCCCCCGCGAACATTCAATCTGCGCCTAAAGCTGTTGCCGTACCTAAACCTGTTGCAACGGTGCGCGCCTATGAATCAGTAGTGGAGAAAATTCGTTCACTGATCGAGCAGGAGAATTTGGGCCCAGGGGACTTGTTGCCGCCAGAACGACAATTGTCGGAAAAGTTCAAAGTTTCTCGCCACTCGCTGCGCGAAGCCATACGGGTATTGCAAGAACAAGGCGTACTTTCGGCCCGCCAGGGCAGCGGCAACTACATTCAAGCCACAAGCCAGGCTGATTTGGTGCGCGCATTGGGATTCTCAACAAAAGGAAGCGCCCGAAAACTAAACGACCTGTTTCAAATGCGCGAAATGCTTGAACCGCAGATCGCAGGGTTGGCCGCACAGGTCGCCAGTAGCGAACAAATCGAAGTGATCAAACAATTTGCCGCGCTGGTTGAAAACACACAAGATTTTAAAGAGGGTCAAAAACACGACCAGTCATTTCACGAAGCAATTGCGGCAGCGACGGGCAACGAGCTACTCTTTAACGTGCTGCGCGAAATAAACAAAAGCATGCTACCGACCGCATCATCACCAAGCGAGCGACAGCGGCGCGACAAAGTTTCAAACACAGGGCACAAGCGCATTATTGCAGCAATTGAGGCAAAAGACCCAATAGCTGCAAGCGAGGCAATGCGATTGCACATTTCTGAAATTCGGTCAGAAGTAATCTAGCCGCTGCCCGTGTGAGCAACGGCTAAAGATCAATTATACGACAATGCGCAAGTTTCTAAGCGGTCGCCCAGTCACAAGGTTTTGTGCAACCGAGACAATTGTGTCCGCATCGATTCCATAATGGCTATACAGGTCGCTCACGGTGCCAGTTTGACCGAAATGCTCTACGCCAAGTGGAATCGTTTCGTGCCCAGCAACCGCGCCCAACCAGCTCAGAGTTGCTGGGTGTCCGTCCGTAACGGTGATGATTTTGCAATGCGGTGGCAAATCGGCCAGCATGCGCTCCACATGCGACATGGCATTGGCATTGCCACGACGACGAGCCCGCTGTGCGGCTGTCCAGCCAGCATTCAACCGATCAGCTGACGTGCAAGCCAGAACGCCAATGTCCCGACGATCTTCACCAATCCGCCCAGCGGCCTCAAGCACTTCAGGCGCCACTACCCCTTGATAAGCAATCACGACTTCACAATTGGCACCCGGCTTGCGCCACCAATAGGCACCATCAATGACGCCTTGTTTGAACTCATCTTCTTCGCGCCATAAAGGCTGCTCCAACGGTCGGGTAGAAAGCCGCATATAGATCGAGCCACCTGTTTCATCCCGCAACCATGTGCGCTCATCCGGATCGCCTTCACCATCGCGCTGCATATAATCAAATGCCCAATTCATGATGATTGAAAGTTCGTCCAAATAGGCAGGCTCGAATGCCGCTAAACCATCTTGGCTCATACCGATCAGCTGCGAACCAATGGATTGGTGCGCGCCACCTTCTGGGGCGAGCGTAATCCCAGATGGGGTACCAACAATCATAAAGCGGCTATCTTGATAACAAGCATAATTTAGAGCGTCCAAACCACGCGCCACAAATGGATCGTATACTGTGCCAATCGGCAACAACCGCTCACCAAAAATCGAATGCGACAGGCCCGCAGCGCCAAGCATTAGAAACAAGTTCATTTCCGCAATGCCTAACTCAATATGCTGACCATCTGGCGAGAACTGCCATTTTTGTGCAGATGGAATGGCTTCGTCTTTAAACGTGTCTTGCAACACTTTGCGGTCAAACAAACCTTTGCGGTTCACCCACCCGCCAATATTGGTCGAAACCGTCACATCAGGCGATGTGGTGATAATGCGTTCTGAAAGCTTGTCGTCACGCTTGCCAATCGCATCCAAGATTTTGCCAAAGCCAGCTTGGGTGGACTGCATACGATCGGTCAACTTGATCGCATCGCCCACAGGCACAGCTTCTGCGCTAAAGCGGCGGGTGCCTTTGGCAAAAAATGGAACTTTGTCCAAAAACGCTTGGGTTTTCTGCGGGTCGTCAATCGCGCCAAACTTTTCCCATTCGCTGCCAGTTTCAACACCAACATTGTTGCGAAAGATTTCCATCTGCGTTGGCGTCATCAGCCCCGCATGGTTGTCTTTATGCCCAGCAAGCGGCGTGCCCCAACCTTTGATGGTGTAGGACAAAAACATAGTTGGTTTATCGTGATCAATGCTTTCAAATGCCTCCACCAATGTCTCAACGCATTGGCCGCCAAGATTATTCATCAAAGCAGATAGTTCGTCATCTGAGCGCTTTTCAATTAATGCGGTCACATCACCTTGATCGCCAATTTGGTCCAACAACCGTTTGCGCCACGCAGCACCGCCTTGAAAGGTCAATGCTGAATAAAGCTGGTTCGGACAATTATCGATCCAGTCGCGCAACTTATCGCCACCTGGTTCGGCAAACGCCGCGCGTTGTAACGATCCGTGCTTGATGCGCACAACTTGCCAGCCGAAGGCCTTAAAGATCGTTTCAAGCCGTTCCCACAGCCCCTCTTTAATCACCCCATCAAGGCTTTGGCGGTTATAATCGATAATCCACCACACATTGCGCACATCATGTTTCCAGCCTTCTTGAAGACATTCAAAAATATTGCCCTCGTCCATTTCCGCATCGCCAATCAGCGAAATCATCCGGCCCATAGGCTTGTCTTTCGCCCATTTTTTGGCCTGCAAATAATCTTGAATCATGGATGCAAATGCGGTGATACCTACCCCTAGGCCAACCGAACCGGTTGAAAAATCAACATCATCAATATCTTTGGTGCGGCTTGGATAGCTTTGTACGCCACCGAACCCCCGAAAGTTCTCCATTTTCTCACGAGTTTGATTGCCCATCAGATATTGGATCGCATGAAAAATTGGTGATGCATGCGGTTTCACGGCCACCCGATCTTCGGGCTTGAGCACATGAAAATACAGCGCCGTCATAATCGAAACAATTGAGGCAGAAGATGCTTGGTGGCCGCCCACCTTCACATCGCCATCGCCCTTAGGGCGCAAATGGTTTGCGTTGTGGATCATCCAACACGCCAACCAAAGCACTTGGTTTTCCAATTGCTTGAGCTGCTCAATATCTTTGTTCATGACGGTTCTCTTTTAAGGCGATGGTGACAGTCTTATGAGGTTAAGACGGCCACCTATTGGCAAATAGTTTAGGCGACTTTTTCTGCTGCCATCGGCAACGCTTGCATCAAGTCTGCAATGATATCGTCAGGCTCTTCTAGGCCCACAGACATGCGGATCAAACCTTCGCTGATCAAATGCGCGGCGCGTTCCTCAGGCGTGTAAGTGGAGTGGGTCATGCTTGCCGGATGCTGGATCAATGTTTCAGCATCACCAAGGCTCACCGCCCGCTTGATCATGTTAAGACGGTTCATGGTCGCCTTGCCAGCTTCAATTCCACCTATAACCTCAAAAGCAATCATGCCGCCAAAGTCCTTCATCGTGCGCTTGGCAAGCTCATGCTGAGGAAAGCTTTCAAGGCCGGGGAAATAAACTTCTGACACCATTGGGTGCGCTTCCAATGCTCGTGCAACTTTCATCGCACTTGCACAATGGCGATCCATACGAAGTTGCAGGGTTTTGATGCCACGCAAAATCAACATAGCATTGAACGGCGCCATCACCGCGCCGGTCATGTCCTTCATGCCAACCACACGAATTTCAGTAATATCTTCAAGTGAACCAGCAACCATACCAGCAATCACATCACCATGACCGCCCAAATATTTAGTGGCAGAATGCACCACAATATCCGCGCCCAATTCAATTGGCCGCATCAGATATGGCGTTGTGTAGGTGCTATCAACAACCACCTTCGCACCATGTTCATGCGCAATTTCAGAAACAGCAGCCACATCAACCAAACGCATGTTTGGATTAGCAACAGTCTCAAAATAAACGATTTTGGTTTTGTCGCTGATCGCAGCCCGAACATTCTCTGGGTCGGTCATATCCACATGGGTGATTTTGATGCCAAATTTAGCCAAGCCATGCGTGAAGAAAGCAAACGTGCAACCATAAAGTGTTTCGTCGCAGATCAACTCATCACCAGGTGACAAGAACGTCCACATTACCGATGTAATGGACCCCATACCAGACGCATTCGCCAGTGCAGCTTCAGCGCCTTCCAAAATGGCGATGCGACGCTCAAGCAAATCACAAGTGGGATTGGAGATACGCGAATAAACATGACCCGGCTGTTCACCAGCAAAGATATTGCCGCCGTGCTCCGCACTTTCAAACGCGAACGTCGAGGTGAGGTGAAGTGGCGGCGTGAGTGCACCCTCTTCATCCAAGGGATCATAACCGTGATGAATCGCTCTAGTCGAAAACCCTAGCGGGCGACCCAATGCATCATCTTTCATTTCGCGTACCTCCAAAACAGTGATCTAGCGGCCATTGCGCCAATCTTGTTCAAATGATACTGCTTTTCGAAAGGCATTTTCTGGCTTTCTTTGCCAACAGAACACATTGAGTTGGCATAACATTGCTCAATAAGGCACAAAATGGACAAAACTGACCAAAAAATTATCAGACAACTTCAGGCCAATGGGCGCCTCACCAATCAGGAATTGGCCGAGCGCGTGAACCTTTCGCCTTCACCCTGCTTGAGACGGTTGAAAAACCTAGAGAAAAGCGGCGTAATCAAAGGCTATTGCGCAATTGTTGACCAAAAAGACTATGGCCTACCAGTCACGGTATTTGTTCGAATCAAATTGCAGCACCACACAGAAGGGTCTGTGACCGGCTTTGAAACCGACATCCAACATATCGATGAAATTCTAGAATGCCACCTAATGACTGGCGACTGGGACTATTTGATGCGCGTGGTGGTGGCCAGCCTTGAAGACTATGAACGCTTCACCCGCAAAAAAGTGCACAAAATTCCCGGCGTCGCCGCAATTGAAACCAGCTTTGCCTATGGCGAAGTCAAACGGATCAATGTTTTTCCTGCCGTTTGAGCGCCAGTTTCAAAAAAATGCACCCGCACTATTTGGGCATAAAGTCCTTAGGCATGATGGCCCCGGGGTGACGGATAACCTCTGCCGCCAAACGTTGCCCAGCCTTCACGCACTCTGAAATGGCTTCGCCACACATTCTGGCATGCAAGAACCCAGCGCTAAAACTGTCTCCGGCTGCTGTGCTATCGACCACATCCTTTACGGGATCAAATCTCACTTCTTGAGTTTGGTTTTGTTCAAATACAACAATGCGTTCTGGACCCTCTGTGATCACCAACGCTGCGTTTCCCAAGTGCTTGAGCAACTGCACGGTGTTTGCCCCATTTACAGAACCAAACAGCGCTTCACTCTCATCCTGGCCTACCTTCACAACACTGGAGAGGCCGATCACTTGTTTCATCAAGTCGGCTACATCGATATGGGGCGCGTGGCTTTGCCACAAATGCGGGCGAAAGTTCACATCAAACATCACATCGCGCCCAAGCTTGGCTTGCTTCTTGATCACGTCAAGGAGCACCCTTCGCCCTTCATCACTTAAGACGGCAAGGGTAATCCCAGATAGATAGAGCGCTTCAAAGCCCAGCAAGAAGTCGATTTCCTGTTGGACGGCTGCCCCCGTCAGCAACTTGCGCACCGCCGCATCACGCCGCCAATAGGTGAATGATCGCTCGCCCACTGCGTCGGTGCTAATCGCGTATAGGCCAGGCGTTCCGGGCTCCATTTGGGTGCAGGGAGAAAGCTGAACATTCTCTTGATCGAGTGCCTTGGCTAAATTGTCAGAGAATGGGCCTTGCCCCAATCGGGTCAGATAACCAACGTTGCCTTCGCCCCCAAACAACCGTGAAAGATAAATTGCTGTATTGCCCGTATCTCCACCAAACCCAAAACGCGCTGACCCATCAGGATTGACCCCTGAAAGCTCCAGCATAATTTCACCAACACAGACAACAGATTTGGTCACAAACAACCTCCACAATTCTATGAAGGTTTATTATCGCAATCACTTGAATGAAACCAGCCAACCATACCAATATCAGTCCAGTGAAGAAACCTCATGTGGTTTTAGGTCTATCACAAAGCCAAACCACGTCTTCGACACCGCCAAATTTGGCGAATTGTTTCAACTCTTTATCCAGCGCCTCGAAGCGGGCTTCGCCCCACTTCACCTTTTCCTCCTGCCAAAACGCAACCACTTGAAGCTGCTTTGCTTTGCGATCTGCTTTGAGCTCGATCCGCCCAATAAACCTGTCATTTTGCAAAATTGGATAGACATAATATCCCCATTGTCGCTTTGCAGCTGGCACAAATATCTCAATCGTATAGTCAAATCCAAATAAGCGTTTTAACCGCGCGCGGTCTCTAATTGCAGGATCAAACGGGTTGATAATGCGCATTCTTGATGTTGGCTTTGCCAGCTCATCAAGCGCCTCTTCAATGCCACCAAATGTCAAAGCTTCCGCCCAGCTCCCATCGTGTGCCTGCACCACAACAGTTTCCAGATTTTCGGCCTCAGCCCAAGCTTTGATCTCTTTTGGGCTAGCCGCTTCCCAAAACTTCCTGATTTCGCTCAAATTAGCCACACCCAGCCGCCTCAATGCGGCCTCGCAAAGCCAATCAATTTGTTCTTGTTGGCTTAGTTCGACGTCCAACAAGTCTTTGGGGATAACACGTTCGGTCAGGTCATAATACTTGCGAAACTTCTCGCGATGCGAGGTGGTCAAAACCCCAGCATACCACAGATAATCAAGAGTTTTTTTGTGCGGCGGCCGCGCCCACATCACTTTCTCACCTTCAACTTTTGTATCAAAGGCTTCGGTAGAAAGAGGACCTTCTTGTGTTATCCGGTTAAGAATAAAACGCTGTTCCTTCTTGTCGGTAACTTTGCTGTCAAAATAAACCCGTTCCACCCGATCCCGCATCAAATCGAACCGTCGGCGCCACATGGGGAAAAACTCACAAGGGATCATCGATGCATCATGGGTAAAGTGCTCGAACAATTGCCCTGACCGGCCCAGATAATCATCTATCATGCAGGAACGATAATTTTGATTGCGGCTCCACAAAATATGGTGGTGCGCCCGAGCAACATTCTGAATTGTGTCGATCTGCACAAAACCCAAGTCTTTGACGGTTTGCATTAGATCAAACGAACCAATTGGTGGCTTTGCCAACAGGTTCTTGTTGAGCCAGAACCAACGTGCTTGCTTGTTACTTATTCTTAGCATCGTTCACCCCAGCTCTCCCTTTTCAGAACCAAGACTGGAACATATAAAGAACGAACACAAGCGCCAAACGGGATTAGTTTTGTTTGATCGAACTCGTCCAGCTGCGCAAAAATGTTTCTCGGCGCAGTTGATCTAAAAACACCAACAAGCCCGGCCCCATGCGAATGGGCCGCAAAACAGTGCCAGAAGGTGCCGCCTGTTCCACAATTGGAGGCAATCCTGTGGTTATCGAAAGTTCAGGATGATCGCCTAGCCGGGCCAGAAAATCAATCATGCGCCCAGCAGCTTCCGGCTGTTTGGCGCCTTTTGGAATAAGCGCGGTACGCAGCATAACCCCCACAAAATCGTCGAGTGGGACGATCCGCAGACCATCTGTGCCTTGCAACCGGCTCTCCGCATAACTTCCGAGCACATTATAAGCCAATGCCAATTTGCCTGAAGCAACATCCGAAATCATGTCGCCAGAACAACAATATAGCTGTGCATCGAGCCGACCCATAACTTCCGTTAACCGCCAAAAACTTTCCGTATTTCGTGAGTCTTGCGTGGCAAAAAGATAACCAAGGCCGGATGTGCGCACGTCATATGTGCCAACTCGTCCCGCAAATTTATCGGGATTGTCTCGCAATGTTTCAATGAGTTCCTGCCGCGTTGTTGGCACCTGCAAGCCTTCAAACGCCGCCTCCGAAATCACCATAACCGCAGGCTCTTGAGTGAAGCCAAAAAGTTGATTTCGCCACGTTGCCCAATTGGGAAGTGAACCCGTTGCTTCTGAAGAATAGTCCTGCGCAAAACCGTCGTTTGCCAACTTTGTCTGCAAATCCATCGCCGACGAAATCACCAAGTCAAATTGCGCGCCTTCATCATAAATCGCCTTCATCACATCGGTACTGCCCGATGTCACATAGTTGATAGCAATGTCGGGATTTGTGAGCTGAAAGGCACGGATGATCGGTTCAAACACATCGATGTCTGCAGTCGACAAAATCGAAATTGTACGCTGTGCTCCCGCCAAAGGATACCGTTTTTGCTCCTCTATTTCAAAGGCTTGCACAGTCGATACAAGCGAAAACAGAAACATCAAACCGGCTAAGACCGTTCGAAAACAAGCGCAACGCATGCACCAACACCTTCCTTGTTCGCCTCAATCATCAACTGGCCCTTGTGTGCCCGGACAACTTCATCAGCAATGGTCAGCCCGAGGCCGGACCCAACAATGTCATCCACATTAACGCCGCGAGAAAACCGCCCGGTCAGCTTGCCCAAATCCGCGCTACCAAAACCACGCCCTTGGTCGATCACCGCTAGTGCAATCGCCTGTTTAGTTTGTGTAATACGCACAATAATAGAACTGTCGGCCGGCGAGTATTTGATCGCGTTGTCCAATATGTTGCGCACCGCATTTTGCAGCAAGATGCGGTCCCCTTGGATAACAGTGCGCCCTTCGGAAAAATCGCGGATGATTTCAATGTCTTTAAGTTCGGCTGTGGGCTGCAAACGTTCACATGTCTCGTCGGCCAACTTTGACAAGTCGATCTCGTCTTTTTCAAGTTGGTCCGTTCTAAATGTCACCATCGCATGGTCTAGCAACTGCCCGGCGGAACGCGAGCTTTCATCAACCGCACGGATCATCTCACGCAGGGCTTTGCGATTTTCAGGCTTCACCATTTGCCGATGGATTAACTCCGCTTGCGTGCGCACGGTTGCCAAAGGCGTGCGCACACGATGAGCTGCTTCTGCAATAAACTCCTCAGATCGCGTCAAAGAAGCCCGCAACCGCATCATAAAATTATTCAACGCATCAACAAGCGGCACTAATTCCCCCGGGGTATTCGTGATCACGGGCCGCAAGTCTTTTGGCCCTCTGCGGGTAACCGATTGAGCCAGCCGTTTTAGTGGTGCAACCGCACTTTGTGCTGCAAACAGGCTCAGTGCCGTTGCCATAAGGAAAAAGCCAACCGCAACCGCCATCGCAGTTGTGGTAATCTGGGAAGAAATCAGCGCCAAGCCGCGCCGCGTTTGCGCAATAATTATGCGCACATCTGCGGCGCGTTCGCCATTGCTTACGGCGCGGGCCAACGAAACAACACGCACCTGTTCGCCGCGATAATCGTCGGTAACAAACTGTGCAGCGCGCTCACCTTTTTCAATTGATGGGATGCGCAGATCGTCGTAGCCCGTAACCGTCTCTCCATCGGCAACAATCCTATAAAAGACGCGGTCTTCAGAAATAGTACCCAACATAGACAGGGCTGAATAAGGCAACTCAACCCGAACCTGCCCACGTTCTGAATAAAGCGCGTCAGCAATCGAAGTTGCGGAAGCGGCTAAGATGTTGTCTTGCGTATCGGCTGCCGCCTGTTCCGCGATCGAGCGCACCGCAACAAAGAACACAATTGAAAGCAACGCTGCCATAACGGAAAGCTGAATAACCAAACGGCGTCGAATTGAAGTGGTGACCAGAAACCTGATCATGATTGCTGCATCATGCGATAACCAAGCCCGCGCACCGTCTCAATTCGAACCTGCGAACCCTCAAGCTTTTTGCGCAACCTGCCCACATAGACCTCAATGGCGTTTTCTGACACGTCATCGTCAAAAGAAAACAAGCGATCCATCAAATATGTTTTTGAAAAAATCTGCCCCGGCGACCCGAAAAACACCTCCAGCAAACGCAGTTCGCGGTTGCGCAGCGAACGCTCGTCTCCCGCGATTTTTAGGCTGCCGGTGGTTGGATCAAACACCAAATCTGCAAACTCCCGGGCATTGTTCACGCTACCACCTTGCCGCCGCAAAACGGCTCGGCAACGCGCTTCCAACTCTGCAAAATCAAAGGGCTTGGTGATATAGTCGTCCGCCCCCAAGTCCAACAACCCAACCCGGTCAGATACTTCTGATCTGGCGGTTAAAACAATCACCGGGGTACGTTGCGCCTTACTACGATGCGTTTTCAAAAACGAACGACCATCACCGTCAGGCAGCATAATGTCCAAAAGAATAAGATCGTAGGCAACAGTTGATGTACTGGCCATCGCATCATTGAGGTCTTCTGCATGGTCAACAACATGCCCATCCAGCGCAAAGCGCTCCTTGAGCGCTTTCGCCAATTGCATATTGTCTTCAACCAATAAAAACCGCAAAGTTTCGCCTCACAAAGCAAGAATTATCTGACACAAATAGTGTCACACTTTCCTCGACTTTGTAAGGCGATCAATGCGCAAATTCGTCTCCACACGCACATCAATTGGTGCGTGTAGATCAAGTGCGAAAAAAAGGGATAGTGTTAGATGCCCTGCGTGGCGCCACCGTCGCATCTGATCACTGAACCATTGACGTAGCTGGCCCGCTCAGACACCAAAAACGCTGCCAATTCGCCAAACTCTTCGGTTCGACCATATCGACCAATTGGGATCAGCGCATGGTTCTGCGCCCGAACCTGCTCAATGGTTCGGCCAGTGCGTTCAGCGTTCCCGCCATCTAGTTGATCCAACCGCGCCGTGTGGATGCGTCCGGGCAATTGCATATTGGCAGTAATGCCGTCCCGGCCAACTTCATTGGCCAGAGATTTGCTCCACCCAACAAGCGAAGACCGCAAAGTATTCGACATCGCCAAGTTGGGAATTGGCTGCTCGACACCAGATGATGCTAGGGTCAGAACGCGGCCCCAATTGTTCGCTTGCATATCCGGCAAGCACAAATTGGTAATTTCAATCACACGTAAAATCATTGTGTCAAAATATGTCCGCCAAGTTTGCGCATCGGGCGTCGTGGTAACTCCAGGAGGCGGACCGCCCGTATTGTTGACGAGAATGTCAATGTTTCCCAACTTAGCTTTCGCCTCTGCATAAAGATCGGCGGCAGCACTTTTGTCGGATAGATCCACAACTGCAAAATCTGCTTTTCCTGGTCCCATCTCATTGAGTTTAGCAACCACTTCACTCAACTTTTCTGACGACCTGCCACTGACCACCACATGCGCGCCTTCTTGCACCAGCGCCGTCGCCACAGCCAATCCAAGCCCTTGGCTTGATGCCAGCACCAACGCTTTTTTGCTCGCTAAACCCAAATCCATATCAAAAACCTCTCGTCTAATTCTCAAACTGCCATGCAAATCAGCACCGCCAAACAACACACTTTCATCAAGTTTGTGCAAGCACAAAGAAACATTTGCTTGAACCGTTAGGTTTGATTTTCGTGCAAGATCAATTTGCGCACTCTTTGTACATTGGACTAAGAAATGGCAAAACCGCCAATTGGAATTGATCAGAACTTAGACGAGATCATGCAGCTATGGCCAAATGCAGTAACAGTGTTTCTGAGGCACGAAATGCTATGTGTTGGTTGCCCCATTTCGGGTTTTCACACTTTAGTTGATGCATGTCGGGAGTATGAGCTGGACCTAAACGACTTAATCGAAGAAATCAAAAACGCATAACACACACAATGCACATCAGCGCCCTTCAGCGATTAGAACCAGTTTATGCGCGGATAAAACTTCAATTTTTTGACGCCCAACTTCGACCAACCCCAAATCTACCCAACTGCTAAAAATACGGCTTACCGTATGCAGTGTCGTCCCACACATTTCAGCTATGTCCTGTCGCGATATTGGAATGTCTATTCGAATGCCGCTGTCTGTTTTTTTGCCGGTCTGCCCCACTAACCGAACTACGGCTCGCGCCACTCTTCTCTCAACTTGTTCAGTCGCCATTTCAACAATTCTGTCCTGTGACTCATTCAAGCGGTTGCCAATTGCACCTTGTGCGTTTTGCACAAATTTTGGAAACCTTTCTGCGAACTCGTCCCAGCACTTATTTTGCCAATGCAGAGCGACGCAATCTGATACAGCAATTGCATCTGCGGGATAAGTCTCTCGCCGTAGGGCATGCGCAATGCCGAACACTTCGCCAGGTCCAAAATGGCGCATAATAACCTGATCACCGCTTTCTGTGGTTCGCAGAACCTGCAAATAGCCATCCAAAAGCACAAAAAATCTGGGCGCTGCGTCACCTTGGCGGTAGAATGCCTCGCCTTTGGCAAAATAACTCGACTGCGCGGCAGACAGCATGACTTCAAGCTGCTCCAGCTCCAATCCGGAAAAAGCTTGCAGCCCGATGATCAAGGTGGGGTCGATTTTCAACATGGATTATTTAGCCATTCAACGAGATCTATTTTGGTTCGTCTTTAGCAAACATTTTGACCAAGCAACACCGCAAAAGCGGTAAATGGACTTCAACTATTCACATATATCAAGCTAACCTGCTTGAGAATTGATATTGCGGAGAAGACCATGCGCCTTAAAGACTGCCACAATTTTCAAGACTTTCGGAAGCTGGCCAAACGCCGCCTGCCCTCGCCCATTTTCAACTATATCGACGGCGCAGCGGATGATGAAATCACATATCGGCGCAACACTGAAAGCTTTGAAAACTGCGATCTGGTGCCTAACGTTCTTAGTGGCATAACTGATGTTGACATGTCAGTTACAGTGATGGGTCAAAAACTGGACATGCCGATTTATTGCTCGCCAACCGCATTGCAACGCCTTTTCCACCATGATGGGGAACGCGCTGTCGCGGCGGCAGCAAACAAGTTTGGCACTATGTTCGGCGTCTCATCACTTGGCACCGTAAGCATGGAAGAGTTACGTGAGAAATACGACACGCCACAAGCCTATCAATTCTATTTCCACAAAGACCGTAAGCTTAACAAGGCAATGCTACAACGCGCCAAGGATGCAGGCGTTGATGTCATGATGCTAACAGTCGATGCGATTGTTGGTGGCAACCGCGAACGCGACTTGCGTACCGGGTTTTCCATCCCCTTCAAACTCAGCCTAGGCGGTATCGCTCAATTCGCTGTCAAACCCATGTGGGGTTTGAATTACATCACCCACGAAAAATTCAGTCTGCCTCAGCTTGACTACCACATCAAAATGGATGGCGGCGCGACCTCCATCAGCAAATACTTCACTGAAATGCTAGACCAATCAATATCTTGGGACGATGTAGCGGAAATGGTGAAAGAATGGGACGGGCAATTCTGCATCAAAGGCATCATGTCAGTCGAAGACGCGAAGAGAGCCGCAGACATCGGATGCACAGGCATCATCATTTCCAACCATGGCGGGCGACAGCTGGATGGTTCACGCTCTTCATTTGACCAGCTTGAAGCAATTGTCGATGCCGTTGGCGATCGCCTAGACGTGATCATGGATAGTGGCATTCAACGTGGCACACACGTATTAAAAGCATTGGCTTTGGGTGCGAAAGCAGTTGGCGGCGGGCGGTTCTATTTATTCCCTCTTGCGGCGGCCGGTCAACCGGGCGTAGAGCGCGCACTTGAATTGATGCGCGATGAAATCAAACGCGGCATGGTTCTGATGGGCACCGATTCAATAGGCAAACTCACAAGAGACAAGCTGCTTTTTAGATAAAAAACGCCGACCCAAATAAATTGGATCGGCGCTGTGAGGAGGAGGGTTGAGAATATGGAAGTCTACCGAGGCGATCCCAACTGCCCCAGCAATTGGCTAACCGCCCTCGCCTGCGCGGTCAGCACCTTTGCGCCATTTTGAATAAAGCGGCATCAACATCGGCACAAACAAGGTCAAACCGGCGATCACGAGAATTGTAAGGGTCAATTCACGCTCCCAAAGGAACGACCAGCTATCATTGTTGATCAACAACGCCCGACGAAGATTTTCCTCCATCATGCCACCCAAGATAAAGCCCAAAATCATCGGAGCAAGCGGGTAGTCAAGAAGTCTTAAGACCACAGCTGCCACCGCAAAGATAATCATGAGCTGAATATCAAACGTATTAAAGCTGACGAAATATACCCCGATCAGAGAGAAGAACAGGATCAGCGGCAACAAGAAGCGCGCGGGAATGGCCAATACTTTAGCAATGTAGGGGATCAATGGCAGGTTTAAAACCAACAGGATGATGTTGCCGATCCACATGGAAACGATAACCGCCCAAAAAACTTCTGGGTTATCAATGTAGAGCCGTGGACCAGGTTGAATACCATAGCCAATCAATGCACCAAGCATAATCGCTGTGGTGCCCGACCCGGGAATACCCAGCGTCAGCAATGGCACAAACGAGCCTGTAGCCGCCGCATTGTTGGCCGTTTCAGGAGCTGCAAGCCCTCGTACAGAACCTTTACCGAATAGCTTGCCTTTTTCGGGGCCCGCCAAACGTTGTTCTGTGCCATATGCCAAGAAGCTTGCGATGGTTGCACCTGCGCCCGGTAGAACGCCTATGAGGAACCCAAGAACCGACGAACGGCCAATCACCGGGGCGATTTCCTTCACTTCTTCCTTGCTGATCTTCATCGAACCCAAATTCGCAGAGGCCTCTTTTTCCTTGAGGCGGCTTTCGTCATCTTTGGGTTTCAAAATCGCCATCAAAGCCTCTGACAACGCAAAGGTTGCCATAACCAACAGGAGGAATGAAACGCCGTCGAGCAAATCCATCCGCCCCAAAGTAAAGCGCTGTATGCCTTGGGTTTGGTCTGTGCCAACGGTCGAAAGCATCAAACCAATTACAGTCATCAACATCGCTTTGAGTACGTTGCCTTGCCCGGCAAATGCTGCCACGGCTGTAAGCCCCAAAACCATCAACGCGAAATAGTCAGTCGAATGGAAAGACAGCGAGACACGCGCCAAAAACGGAGCTGCAATGATCAACAGGATCGCACCAATCACACCGCCCGAAAACGATGAGTATGCGGCAATCGCAAGCGCTTTGCCGGCCTTACCTTGTTTGGCCATCGGGTAGCCGTCAAACGATGTCGCCACCGTACTGGCCACCCCCGGCGCGTTAATCAAGATCGACGATGTCGATCCCCCAAATATCGCCCCATAATAAACCGCAGCCATCAAAATGATGCCTGCCGCCGGGTCCAGCCCTGCTGCAACCGGGATCATAAGTGCGATCGCGGACATAGGGCCAAGACCCGGCAACATGCCAATGAATGTCCCCACAAGACATCCAGCGACAACGAATGCCAAATTAGCTGGTGTAAGAGCTGTAGTCAGCCCGATCAGAATACCTTCAAGCATTGCTCATTACCCTCTTAAGAACCATGGCAGCGGCTCAATGAACACGCCTAAGCCTAAAGTCATCAGCGCCCAGAACCCTACAGAAATTGGAACCGATGCCAGCAGCACCAACCAAATTTTGCGTTCACCCAAAATCCAATAACCCACGCCCAGCAAGATTGTTGATGCCAGGATGAAGCCAAGGGGACGAATAGTTAGTCCGTAGAACGACATAAGCGCCAAAAACGCGATGACCGTGAACCAATGCTTGCCAGTTAAATCTACAAACTCTTGGGGTGAAGGTAGCAGGATAATTGCGAGGCAAAGCCCAATCCCCATAACCGCAAGAATCTCTGGCATTGTACGTGCGTGAAACGCGACATTTGCTTGGAAAGGTAGCAATGGAATGCGTTGACTAAGAACTGCGTACGTTACGCAAAACGCCAACAACAACAGGCCGCCAATCCTTCTGTTGGTAAAAAACACGATGAGCCTCCCGACTGATCAAAAAAGAAACGCCCGACCTGCGAGCGTTTCCGTGACGAAGTCCGCCGCAAATTCGACCGCAGCCCTATGGGCTGCGATCAGCTTAACCAATTGGCTTATAGAAAGCCAAGTTCGCGCATCAGGGCACCGATTTCTTCTTCTTGACCTTCCAAGAATTTCACGAAATCTGCGTCCGCGTTGAAGATTTCAACCCAACCGTTGCGATCACGTACAGTTGCCCACTCGTCGGTGCTGTACATTTTTTCCAGCGCTGCGATGTACTGAGCTTTTTTCTCATCAGAAAGCCCCGGTGCGCCAAAGAAGCCACGCCAGTTCACAAACTCTGTCCCAGGAGATCCAGCTTCCGCACATGTTGGGGTTTCAGGTGCGGTTGGCAAACGTTCTGGTGATGTCACACAAAGAATGTTCACTTCGCCTTGGCGTGCCAATTCAGCAGCTTCGCCATAACCAGTCGTCAGTGCAGCGATTTCACCAGACAACAGCCCAGCCATCGCTTTACCACCCGCATCATATGGAATGTATTTCACATCAATGGGGTTTGCGCCCGCATTTTTCATGACCAAAGCAGCAATCAAATGGTCCATGCCACCAGCAACTGAACCGCCACCAATCGCGATGCTTTTGGGATCATTTGCATAAGCGGCCAACAGAGCCTGCATAGTTTCGAATGAGCTGTCTTTGTGCACAACCATTGCGCCATAGTCACCAACCGTGCCGGCAATCGGGGTCAAGTCACGGAATGACTGAGGGAACACCCCTTGCAAAGACCGGATCACGATTGGCGTTGAGTTGACCATCAAAGTGTTCTGGTCTTTTGTTTCAATGATATGAGCAATCGCTAGGCCGCCACCGCCGCCAGACATATTTTCATATGTCGCGCCGCCAACCAAACCAGATTTGGTCAATGCTTCGCCAGTGCCGCGCGCAGTGCCATCCCAGCCGCCTCCAGCGCCACCAGGAATAAGAAACTTGATATCATCAACGACCTTATGATCGTCTGCCATAGCAACGCTTGCGGCGCCGAGCAAAAGTGAAGTTGCCGCAAGTGCGGCCGTAATTTTCTTGAACATGAATGTCCTCCCAAAATGTCCGACGAACTTGTTAGTAGTTCGCCACACAGGGCACCACGCAAAACTGACACCAACCTGTCACGGGAAGAAATTGAAGTTTATGCAAACAAAATCATCATGTTAAACTACACCGTAAATTATTAATCCATCAGGAGATGCGACAAACCCGACGAGTCGGGGGCAGTAAAAAGCATCAATAGGACTACAGATTCACACAGTGAAACGCCTACTTGAAAGCTGCAACTACTTTTGAAGCAACTTCAGCAGCAGTAGCAGCGGCCATTGTCCACCCGAGTGTTCCGTGGCCACAATTGACAAAACCATTTGGGAGCGCTGTTGCCCCAACAATTGGCTGTGAATTTGGTGTGACGGGCCGATGGCCAATCCAAGGGTCACCATCACCCTCCAACACCGCCGCACCCGGAAAGCTGTCGGTTAGAACCGTTCTAAGATGTTTAATCCGATGGGAACCTGCTATCTGCGAAGAAAGTCCAATATCCGCCAAACCAGCGATGCGCAATCTTTCCCCCAACGGGCAAATCACAATTTTTGCCTTGGTGTCAGTAATGCTGTTTTTGGGCGCATTTGGCCCCATCGGATAAGTCAGGCTATAGCCCGCCACCGGCACAACTGGCAGCGCGAAACCCAGCTGTTTGCCCAACTCAGGTCCCCAATGACCTGTCGCAAAAACAAAGGCATCTGCTTCAATATTTCCCTGGTTTGTCACCAACGACTTCATGCGGCCTTGATGCGTCTCCACGCTCAAAACATCGTGTGCACCCAAAAACTTGTTATTTGGCGACACATCAAGAATGTGTGCAACGGCCGCCTTTGCAAATTTATGCGGATCACCCACTTCATCATCAGGCGAATAAAGCGCGCCCGCAATTTCGCCGCCAAAACTTACTAATGCAGGTTCGCGCTCAATGGCCTCAGCCTGGGTCAAAATGGATTGGCTGAACCCCATACTCTGCTTGAGCGCCAACAGGTCCGCTTGTCCCTCGACCGCATTTTGGTCTGGCAAGATTTGCAATTTGCCGTTGATTTTATGATCAAACGCAAAGCCATATTTTTGCTGCCAAACCTGCATTTGCGCCTTAGAGCGCAAGGCAATGGCCAAACTGGATTTTGTATTGGCTAAAAACCGATTTTTCGACCCTTCCCGCAAAAATGCCATGAGCCAATTTAGATTGTGCAAGCTAGGTTTTAACTTGAATTTCAGGCCCGCCTCTTGCCCCAACAAAATGCGGCCCGCCATGCCAATCAGCCCCGGCGTGGCCATTGCGTCCGCATAAGCATAGCTAAGCTGTGCGCCATTGCTTTTGCTGGTTGCACTTGCAACACCAACAAGCCGATCAAGCAGCAAAACGTTGCAACCATTTTCAACCAAAGCAAGCGCCGTGGTAACCCCAACAATACCAGCCCCAACCACCGCTACGGTTGGCGCTGCAGAACCCATTGCCATTTATGTTCGCCCTTTAAAATATGCCCAACTTCATGACCTTACGCGCTGCTAACCTTTAAAAAGCAAGCGTTTAACCGCCAATTGCCAACCCGCATAAGCTTCATCTGCCACGGTTTTTTGCACATTAGGTTGGAACTGGTGATCAAGTGCCCATTGTTGAGCAAACTCATCTGGCGTTCCACAAAGCCCAACAGCCATGCCCGCCAAATAAGCAGCACCCAAAGCCGTTGTTTCGGTAACTACAGGGCGATCAACAGGCGCTTGCAATTGATTTGATAGGGCTTGCATTGCGTAGGCACTATTGGCCATTCCCCCATCAATCCGCAATACGGTTTGTCCTGAGGTATCCCAGTCTTGCTTCATGGCTTCAATCAAATCACGGGTTTGAAACCCAACACTTTCAAGGGCTGCTTTGGCGATTTCTGCCGGCCCGGTATTGCGTGTTAGACCAAAAATTGCACCACGACATTCCGCATCCCAATAAGGCGCGCCCAGCCCTGTAAAAGCGGGAACAAAATATACCCGTTCATTTTCGTCGGCAGCTTCCGCCAATGGGCCCGTTTCTACCGCGTTGCGGATCATCTTCAGCCCATCCCGCAACCATTGCACCACCGCGCCTGCGATGAAAATCGAACCTTCCAAAGCATAGGTTGGCTTGCCATCAAATTGATAGGCAATTGTGGTCAGCAGTCGGTTGTTTGAAAGCACAGGCTTATCTCCCGTGTTGAGCAACACAAAGCATCCCGTGCCATAAGTGGACTTAGCCATGCCCGGTTTAAAGCAGGCCTGCCCCACCGTCGCCGCTTGCTGGTCGCCCGCAACACCACGAATGGGAATGCCAACACCGCCAAACAAATCATCACGCGTAATGCCAAAATCATCAGAACAATTCTTGACCTCGGGCATCATGCTTTCCGGGATATCAAATAATTTGAGCAGTTCTTTGTCCCAAACCCCATCATTAATGTTGTACAGCATGGTGCGCGCAGCATTGGTGGCGTCGGTTGCGTGAACCATACCCCCTGTAAGCCGCCAAATGAGATAGCTATCAACCGTACCAAACAGCAATTCACCATTTTCAGCACGGGCGCGAGCACCCTCCACATTCTGCAAAATCCAATGCACTTTGGTTGCAGAAAAATACGGATCCAGCAGCAGACCCGTTTTCTGGCGCACCGTTTCCTCATGCCCATCTTTGCGCAAAAGCTTGCAGAATTCAGACGTGCGTCGGTCCTGCCAAACAATGGCATTGTAAACAGATTTTCCTGTCTTTTTATCCCAAACGATTGTGGTTTCGCGCTGATTTGTGACGCCAATAGCCGCGATATCGCGTGCCGAAAGGTGCTGCTTTTCAATCGCTTGGTGACACATACCAACCGTTGTGGACCAAATCTCCTCAGGATCGTGCTCCACCCAACCCGATTGCGGGAAAATCTGGCGAAATTCCTCTTGCCCCGTGGCAAGCGGCTTCAACTTTTCATCAAAAACAATCGCACGGCTTGAGGTCGTGCCCTGATCAATCGCTAGAATGTAGTTTCCAGTCATTTTGGTTTGCCCACACTTTTCATCAACACTATGTCCCCCCAACATATCCTTATTGCCTCGCGTATCCATAGCCGCGTTGCAAAAATATCCACCCAAACAAAGCGTATGCCGCAAAATCCAAAACCGGAACTCTGCCGAACGATAGAGGTTCATTCGTTCGAACATGCGCCGAGCCAAACATGCTTATAAATGAAACATTTTTCCCATAATGCCAACCAAATTTGCATTGAAAATTCGTAGTTGTGTTCATATAGTTGATTTACACGTTCAAATGAACACACTACCTTGCAGTCATTGAACGCGCGGAGAAACGGCATGCTGCAGCCAGAGCGGCTTGAAGAAATTATCAGGATGTTGAATGAATTGGGACAAGTGGACGTCATTTCACTCGCCAAGTCATTTGACGTTACCGAGCAAACTGTTCGCCGCGACCTCGCAACCCTTTGCCAGCGCGGGCTCGCCGCACGCATGCATGGCGGCGCGCGCCGATTGGTCTCAACCGCCTCATTGAGCTATGAGGCGCGGCGGATGAACAATATCGCAGCCAAAGTCGCCATTGGTCGCAAAGCGGCACAGCTTATTCCAAACGCCAGTTCGCTCATCCTCAACATTGGCACCACCACTGAGCAGGTTGCAAGCGCCCTAACGAGCCACGAAGACCTAACAATCATAACCAACAACACCAATATTGTCAGCATTATGCAAAGTGCCAAACTGGATGCCCTCATCCAGGTCGGCGGCATTGTGCGCCAGAATGACGGTGCTGTTGTCGGCGAAGAAGCGGTTGAGTTTATCTCTCGCTATAAAGCCGACTACGCCATTATCGGCGCCTCTTCTATTGATGATGACGGATCTATTCTTGACTTTGATTCTCGCGAGGTTGCCGTCGCCCGCGCCATCCTCAAAAACGCCCGCACTCGCATCCTCGTGGTCGATCAATCCAAATTTGAAATCAACGCCCCCGTCCGCATCACGTCAATCGACGAATTGGATTTTGTCGTGATGGACAAAGAGCCCTCTGCCGCTTTTGCAAAAGCGGCGGCTGATGCCGACACTCAAATCCTAGTTGCAGGAACTTAAAATGAACAAGCCGCAATCCGATAAAATCTACGACCTATTCATTATCGGCGGTGGCATAAACGGATGCGGCATTGCCCGCGATGCTGCTGGTCGCGGGCTCACAGTTGCTTTGGCGGAAATGAACGACTTGGCGTCTGCCACCTCATCCTCGTCCACAAAGCTGTTTCATGGCGGTTTGCGTTACCTCGAGTATTTCGAATTTCGTTTGGTGCGTGAAGCACTGATCGAACGCGAAAACCTGCTGGTTGCAATGCCGCACATTTCATGGCCGATGCGGTTTGTTTTGCCCTACCACCAAGACATGCGATTTGAAAGCGACACACCAACGTCAAAATTGCTAACAACCTTCATGCCATGGACCAAAGGCCAACGCCCTGCGTGGCTCATCCGCCTTGGCCTGTTCTTGTACGACAATCTGGGTGGGCGAAAAATCCTACCCGGGACCAAAACCCTAGACCTGCGTACCGCGCCAGAAGGTAAGCCAATCGCCGACAAATTTGTGCACGCCTACGAGTATTCAGACTGCTGGGTCGAGGATTCGCGCCTCGTTGTTCTAAATGCCCGTGACGCACAAAATCGCGGCGCGAAAATCATGACACGGACCAAAGTTGTTGACGCTGTGTCCAGCGACGGCGTTTGGACGATTACAACAAAGGATCAAATCACCGGAGAGCGGCAGGTTTTCATGGCGAAACTGCTCGTCAATGCTGGCGGTCCTTGGGTTGAAAACAACATTCGCAATGTAGCGCATATAAGCACTAACGAGGGCGTTCGTCTGGTGCGTGGCAGCCATATTGTTACCAAAAAACTATTCGATCACAACAAGGCCTATTTCTTCCAAGGCGAAGATGGTCGGATCATTTTCGCGATCCCCTATGAACAGGATTTCACCCTGATCGGCACCACCGATCAAGACCATAAAGATTTGAACACAAAGCCTGAATGCACACCCGAAGAACAAGACTATCTGTGCAAATTCGCATCGCAATATTTTGCAAATGCAATTACGCGCGACGATATCGTTTGGACTTACTCCGGCGTACGACCGCTCTATGATGATCATGCATCATCGAGCACAGCAGCCACCCGCGAATATGTGCTCAAACTCAATCAAACCGGCGAAGCTCCAGCCCTTAATATTTTTGGCGGCAAAATCACCACCTATCGACGTCTTGCAGAAGCAGCTATTGCAAAATTCGAGCAATTTTTCCCTAGCCTCCCTGGAGATTGGACCAGACGCACGCCCCTTCCCGGTGGAGATTTCGCCTATGATCAATTCGATCAGTTGGTGGCAAAATTGCAAAGCCAATTGCCGTTCCTAGCCCCCCAAACCACCCACCGATTGGTCCGCGCCTACGGCACCGACATTTTCAAGATATTTAAAAATGCTGCGACGCAACGTGATCTAGGCGAGCATTTCGGTCACGGTATTTACGCGCGTGAACTGGATTGGGTAATGGCAAATGAGTGGGTTATGACCGCCGAAGACTATTTGTGGCGCCGCACCAAAATGGGGCTAAGAGTTGATGAAACTCAAGCTTTGGCCATTGAACAGTTCATCGCCGAACGGTTGCAAAACAAGAACGGTCTTGTTTAGATTTAAGAAAAATCTGGCTTTCCAAAACCGGAGAATATCATGCAATTCGAAGTTTGTACGGCTGAAAACATAAAGCTTGAAGAAATGCACAACGCAATGTGCGATGCATTTTCCGATTATGATATTCCGTTGCAACCAAGCTTTGCCCAATTCTGTGACATGCTCAAACTACGCCAGTTTTGCCCCAAATTGTCCACGCTCATCATAGCCGAGAGTGCTGTGCAATCCTTTTGGCTTATTGGCAGAAAAGGCGACCGTGGCCACCTCGCCATGAGTGGCACAAGACCAAACGCCAGAGGGAAAGGATTTGCAAAACTACTGGCCGAAAAAACCGAAGGTCTGTTGAAATATGCTGGCGTGGTGTCCATAGAATTTGAGGTTCTCACAACAAATCATAAGGCGATCTCACTTTATGAAAAAACCGGCCACAAAAAGGTCAGACTACTTGATTGCTTTGAGTTTTCCAGCCCACAGAGCACCGCTTTAAAAGGCATCTCAATCCGTTCAACATCTTTTGAATCCATTACAAACGACGTATCCGCGTTCAAGGAATTTTCACCTAGTTGGCAAGCAAGCAACACCGCCATTTTGGCGGCAGGTGAAAAAGCCTTGTGCTACATCGCGCAACATGAAGATAAAATTGTTGGATTCCTTGTTTCAAACGCAAAAGGATCAATTTTGCAGCTTGCCGTCGACGATGAATTTCGGCGCCAAGGGATTGCAACTTTGTTGCTGGCGAACTTCGCTAAAGAGCAAAAGATTGAGAAATTTTCATATGTGAACGTAGACAACCGTGATCTGGCCACCAAAGCGCTCCTGCAAAAATTTGAAGGTAAACAATTCGCCCAACAAATTGAATTGGCAAAGCAGCTCTGAGAAAAAATGGTGGGCCCGGTAGGACTCGAACCTACGACCAGACCGTTATGAGCGGTCGGCTCTAACCAACTGAGCTACAGGCCCAACCCGACGACGCTAATAGCAAGCATCTGCATAAATTAAAAGCCAAAATTGCCCCATTGATCATATTAACATTTTTGAATAAGATTCATTCTGGCCGCGTGAGTTGTCACATGGCACTATACTTTGAGCAAAGATCAACGGCGGCATACGAGTATTTGCCAATTCTTCTGCTCAACAAAAATATTTTTTAGATGCCCATATTGTCTTGAAAGTGATTTATTTATGTCTTTAGATTCAAGTGAAATTCATTCAATACCCTCTTTTTCTTCTGACCTACACCACGCTGCCGGCGAAGCATCAAACTTGCTCAAGGCAATCGCACATGAAGGGCGATTGATGATCTTGTGCCGCCTTTCTGAAAAGGAAGCGTCTGTCTCAGAACTTGAGGATCTGCTGGAAGCACGTCAGGCTGCAGTTTCTCAACAACTTGCAAGGTTGCGGCAAGAAGGTCTTGTGCAAACCAGGCGTGATGGCAAAGCCATTTTCTATTCACTTGCTGACGATCGGGTGCGCTCAATCATAAGCGCTGTGCACGGCACATTCAGCTAATTATTGGCACCAAAACTAATTGTTCGGCACAAAGACTTTCGCGTCTATCTTTTGCGCGTCGTACTTTTTTGCCGCAATAGAGCCGCAATATCGTGGCAACAAATTCGTTCGACATTTGTTTATGGAGATCAGAATGTTAAAGCGTATTTTGCCCCTTTCCACAGCCCTTGTTTTGGCTTGCACGCCTTTGCCAGCATTTGCGCAAGACAATGCACAAGCTGCAACCATGAATATCAGCGCAACAGGCGCTGCCACCGCAGCCCCCGACATGGCGACTGTAACCTCTGGCGTGGTCACAGAAGGCAAAACAGCACGAGAAGCACTCTCTGCCAACAATGAGGCAATGAACGCTTTATTCGGCGTGTTAGAGGCAGCAGGCATTGAACCACGGCACATTCAAACTTCTGGATTTTCCGTGCAGCCAAACTATGTGCATTCCGATATGCGCGACGACAACGGATATGTGCTGCCGCCAAAAATTGACGGATATCGCGTGTCCAACATGGTCAGCGTTCATGTTGTTGATCTAAGCAATCTAGGTGTGGTTTTGGACCAGGCCGTAACGGTTGGCGCAAACTCAATTAACGGCGTTCAGTTTTCGGTTTCTGATCCAAGCAAATTGCTTGATGAAGCCCGCAGGCAGGCAATGGCTGAAGCGATCAAAAATGCTAACACATACGCTGAAGCAGCAAACGTTAAACTGAGCCGGATCACCAACATCTCCGAAAACAACAATTATGGCGGGCAGCAATACAAGCCAATGGCGCGCATGGAGATGGCAATGTCTGATTCTGTGCCAGTTCAAGCCGGCGAGATCGACTATTCAATCACCGTCAATGTTACTTGGGAAATTACAGAGTAGACCTAACAAGTGGGCGGCATTTTTGCCGCCCATCCTTTAGCCAAACAAGGCCTGAACAATCATCCGCGTGCCAACAATCAACAAATAGACGGCCAACACCCTTTTTAACAAAACAGCCGACAATTTGTGCGCAATAAACGCACCAACCGGTGCAAACATGATCGCCCCCACGGACAATGCCGCCATTGCGGGCAAAGATATGTATCCAAGCGAATAAGCGGGCAACCCCACCACCGACCACCCAGAAATTATGAAACCAAGGGCAGCTGGCAGCGCAATAAACACGCCAAGCGCCGAACTTGTTCCAACGGCGGTGTGAACACTCGAGCCTAAAACTGTCATCGTCGGCACACTCAAAGACCCGCCACCAATCCCCATCAAAGAGGAGACATATCCGATAAATGCTGCGCTTGATCTATGGGTAATTGGTGAAGAGGACAATCCGCCCATTAGTTTTTTCTGCAAAGGCACCACAGAATTAATGGCAATAAAAAACGCCATGACGCCAAAGATAACGCGCAAAACAAACGCCGAGTAATATCCAGCGCTTATGCCACCAATGAAGGATGCGATTACCATTGCTGGCGCCCAAAGCACCAACAGTTCTTTTGAAACCGCACCGCGCTTTGCATGCGCTCGCGCGCTTGATAAACCTGTTGGCACAATCACTGCTAACGATGTTGCTACGGCGGTGTGCATAATAATTTCGTTGGGAAGCCCCATGAGTTGAAACACGGTGGCCATAACGGGCACCATGACGATGCCGCCACCAACGCCCAACAGCCCTGCCATCAATCCGCCGGCAACACCTGCACCCACAAGCCAAAGCGCCATGGGCACCAGGTCAACCATTTGATCCATTATCTACTCATCGCTTCACGTAAAAGTTCTACGATCTGTTGTCGCGAATTTCGCGGTGCACTGCAAGTTGCATCAAGCGCGGTTCGCCCATCATCTGTTTTTAAATGTGGATTAGCGCCGCTAAGCAACAAAACATACACAAGTTGCGTGCTGCACCAACTCGCAGCGTTGTGCAGCGCAGTGCGCCCTTTGGGCGTAGCAAGGTTTGGATCAGCGCCCGCTTGCAATAGCATTCTTAGAACCGCTAGCCCCCCCTTGGGACCTGACGCCACATAGACCAAAGGTTGGCCGATACCATTGGTTAAATTCGGATCAGCGCCATTTTTGAGTTCAAACGCAAGCTGGACCGCATCGTTTTTTCTAACGATGGGAAATATGTCAGGCTCCGCGCCCAAACGCTGAACGCAGCCAGAAATCGAAAAAAGCACAAACAAGAGTAAAAATAGTCGCACAACAACTCCTTTCCCCCGATGTTCGAGTTCGCCTTATGCGCGTTTTCGCCTCGCCACTCCGGCAGGCAGTCGCGCATAACGCATCACATAATCAACCAGTGGGCCCGCAACATCCACACCCGTGACTGTCTCCAAACCTTCAAGACCCGGCGAAGAATTCACTTCCAAAACCTTTGGTCCATCGTCAGAGCGTAGCATATCGACACCAGCAAATCGTAAACCCATAACTTTTGCTGCTTTAATCGCCAAAAGACGTTCCCTTTTTGTGATTTTTACTTTTGCAATTTTGCCACGTTGATGAAGGTTTGAACGAAAGTCACCGTCCGCCGCCTTGCGTTGCACCGCGCCCAAAACCTTATTGCCCAGCACAATGCAACGGATGTCGGCGCCATTGGCCTCTGCAACAAATTTTTGCACCAATATGTTCGCGCGCAAATGACGGAATGCCGCAATAACGCTTTCGGCAGCATTCATTGTTTCCGCCAACACCACCCCACGCCCATGCGCACCTTCTAATAGCTTCAAAACAAAAGGTGATTTGCCAATAATGCCAAGCATAGATTTGATGTCGAGCGGGGAATGCGCAAACCCTGTGACCGGCATCGGAATACCTGCTTTTGCCAAAACCTGATGCGCATTCAACTTATCGCGCGCCGCGCCGATGGCAGCTGCGTTGTTTAGACTGAATGATCCGATCATTTCAAACTGCCGCACAACCGCCAAACCATAATAATTCACCGAAGCGCCAATACGCGGGATTATCGCATCGTAATATGGTAATTCCTTACCCTGATAGTGGATTGCAGGGTTGTCGGCCGTAATATTCATATAACACCGGGTGGTGTTAATCACATCGATCTGAATGTCATGTTTTTTCGCCGCTGCCACAATTTTTTGCGTCGTATAGCTGTTCGGTTCTCGGCTCAGCAATGCTACGCGCAAATGTCGCTCCGGCGTACTTTTCGGCACCAGGTTATCATATGCTGAAATATCCAAATCGCCGTTGATACGCACGGCCATCGGGTCAACAACAATGCGCCCCTCCATGGCTGTTCGCCCTAACAATTTGCGATAGTTCATCGACTCTCTGTCCGTCAACGACAGCTCAATTTCCCATTGGTGCTCACCAACCTTGAGCATTGTACGCACAATCGGACGCATCTCCGCTTGCCCATTTGACGAAACAATCTCACGGTAGGCGACCAAAGGCGCAGTACACCAAATTTGAACGTCAGGACGCTCAACAACTGGCTGAACCCCAAAGCGGATCATCTTCTGCCCATTTTCTTCGATCTCTTCGTAAGAAAAGGCATGCAAAGAAGAGGTTTTTGCGCCGGTATCTACTTTTGCGAGCACAGCCGGCAGGCCCAATTCAGGGAACGAAATCCACTCTTCATGGCCAACGCTGATTTTTGGCAATTCGGGATCTGTAGGAGCCATTGTTTTGATCCAATCATATGGGCAATCATTAGCACATGCCCACAAGTCTAACGTGAAAAACTAAAGGCTGCATTACAGCAAAAAATCCCGCCAAGCGACGGGATTTTTCAGCTAAATGAATTTTGTGTTATTTGAGCGGCTATTGTTCTGAGACTGCAAGCTTAGCCGCGAGCAGGCCAAAGCTAACCGCAACCGTGCGCCTGAACCAACGCATAAAGGTCGGTGAACTGGTCAACAATTGACGAATCGAAAACGCCAGCACGGCAAAAACTGCAAACACCAAAAACGTAAGCACCATAAATATGCCACCAAGCGCCAGCATTTCGATGGTGCTGTTGGCAGCGCTCACATTGACGAACTGCGGCAAGAACGCCATGAAAAACAACGACAGTTTGGGGTTAAGCGAGTTGATGGCAATGCCCGAACCAATAACCTTTGCCATGGATGGCACGGCCTTTGGTTTTTGGTCCAATTGAATTGGCCCCGCAGAGCGCAAGGTTTGCCACGCCAAGTACAACAGATAGGCAACACCTGCATATTTAACGAACTGGAATGCAATCGCGCTGGTATGCATCAAAACTGCAAGGCCAAAAATCGCCGCCAGTAGATGAGGTACAATGCCCATTGTGCTGGCAAAAGCCGCAACAATACCTGTGCGCCAACCACCAGCAATTGCCATTGCAACCGCATAAACCATGCCAGTACCCGGGATCAGGATAACGACCATACAGGTCAAGAAATACTCAAATGTCATTAAGTTGCCTCACAAAAAAAAGAATGAAGCAACCCTACCTTTGCGCCCAAAAGAGTCAAAACAATTATGAAGCGCGATCGATGATCCGGTAAGTGCAACGCCGCGCGCCCGATACAATATGGCTTTCGCGCCGAATCTCGGCACTCGGGCCCAACACTTTTTGAAACAGCTTCAATTCAGACTTGCAAAAGCCTTGGCAATTGGTCGCAGCAATGCAGATTGGGCAATGGTTTTCGTGCAGCAGGTAACCTCCCTCCAAAGCCTCAACTTCTGCCATATACCCCTCCGCTTCGCGAATTTTTGCTAGGGTTTTGACTTTTTCACCAAACTCGGTTTTGCCGTCCACTTTGGAAGAATAGGTTTCGAAAGACCGCTGTTCTCGCTTAGCGATGAGTTTGTCCAACCCTTCTTCCCCAAAAGTATCCAAAACAGATTTGATCATTTCAATTGTCAAATCCGCATGCCGATCCGGGAAGCGCTGGTTGCCTTTGTCTGTAAGTTGCCAATATTTCTTGGGGCGGCCCACACTTTCGCGCCGATCATCGCTCTCCACTAGACCAAGTTGCGCTAGCTTCTCCATGTGTTGGCGCACTGCTACAGAAGTGGTTCCCACCAACTCACCCAATGCCACTGCCGTTTGTGGACCGCGCGTTTTGATGAGAAAAAGAAGCCGCTCAATCGTCTTATCATCAGACATTTTCATTCAAACGATCCTTATTTGTTGCGCCACCATAATAAAAAAAGGTTTGACTTGTCAAATAATCCGAACTATCTCAGATAAAGAAAGAATAAACTTATTTAATAACGAGGTGCGGTATGTGGAAAAATAGGTCAGTCAACACTCTCCCTAGGGCGTTTCCCCCTGCTTATCCATTTGCACAACGTTACGCCCTGTTTGCTAGCAAATCTGCCCCCGCCAACAAACAGGGCAACCCCTATTGCAAGCAATGTAGACAGATCAAGTCGGTACATGAATTTTATGCGGACCTCGCAAAATGAGCCAAGGCGACGAGAATGCCCATGCAAAATTTGCTGATTTGTTCAAAGATGGGCGCGCCCTCTTAACGCTGACGCTCATATTGGCCGTCGGCTCGCATGCAACCAACCTGTTCGTCACCCGCACGGTGCTACCCACAATCGTGGCTGACATTGGCGGCAAAGAGCTTATGTATTGGGCGCTGGCGTTGTTCCAAATCGCAGCCATTGTTGGCGGCATGGGGTCCGCGCAAATCAAGGCCCGACTTGGCGGACGCCACACAATCTATTTGGCGGCAGCCCTATTGGTTGTTGGCTCCAGCTTTGCAGGCTTTGCAAATCACTTTGGCTACCTTGTCATTGGGCGCGGCATTCAAGGTTTTGCTGAAGGCATGCTGATTTCACTCTCATACATAATTCTTAGTGAAAGCTATCCCAACAATCTTATGGCCAGGATGATTGGCATATTGGCCGTGGTCTGGGCGATCGCTTCTGCAATCGGCCCCTTGGCAGCAGGACTGCTCGAAGCAAGTTTTGGTTGGCGTTCTGCGTTCTTGGTCAATCTCGCAATCGCAGCAATATTGATTGTGCAAGCAAGACTCTCCGTCAAGCAACAGCCTTCAAAACAAACGGATCAACGCATCCCCGTCGCAAGATTAACCCTTTTCTTGGCGGCAATCACCGGCATTTGCCTAACAGGACAATTCGCAACTCCACTGCCGATCATCGGCATTTTGACAGTTTCTTTTGTTTTGTTGGCGCTTGCAATTGTTCGCGACCGACACGCGAAGAACCGCATGTTGCCAGATAGGATTTTCACTGCCAATGGCTCCATTGGACTTGGGATTTGGGCCAACATTTCTGTCAGCATTGCGGTTGGCGGACACTCCGTTTACGCTATAGCGCTGCTGCAAAGCTTGTGGCTTTTATCTCCCATGCAAGCAGGATATATGGCGTCCATAGTGGCAGTAACGTGGTCAGCAGCATCGTGGGGCCTGTCTGGCATTGCCCAACTAAAAAGCCAACTTGCATGCATCCGCATCGGAATTTCGCTGATTACTGTTAGCTTCCCAGTCGCAGCAATCGGCTGGGCGCAAACCAATCTGATCATAACCGGCTTTGGCTTCGTGCTCATGGGAACAGGTCTTGGAGTTTCCAGCATCTTTTTGGAAAAGAAAATTATGCATGCTGCGGCGAAACCCGAAAAGGATAGAACCTCATCAATCCTGCCACCAATTGACAGTGCTGCTGGCGCCATTGGCGCATCATTTGCCAGCGCACTGGCACTTTCACTAGGCTTGTTCGGCGGCATGCCAACATTCGGCATTCTCGATGCGCAGGTCGCAACAGTAGTTGCTCCCCAACTCTATATGACTTTCTTTGTGCTCTCGCTCCCTGCTATGGTGCTTGCATATTTCTTGCCGCTCGACGATTTCTTACTAGAGCGCCCCCGCAAACCTCAAACGCTTGCAGAACAATGAAATCAGCACAAAACAAGCCATCAGACCATTTCAACAACCTGTTTTCAAAAGAAATCATCCTTCTGAGCCTTTTGAACATTCTGGTTGTGGGGTCACACGCGGTCAACGGCTATGTAACCGTCACCATCGTGCCTTCAATCGTGGTTGATCTGGGTGGCCGCGAATATATGTTCTGGTTGTTCGCGCTTTTTCAGGTCGGCTCCATTGTCGCCGGGGTTGTGGCGGGCAGTTTTAAAAACCAACTTGGTTCGCGTGCCATTTTCGCCATCGCCTGCGCTATTTTGCTTGTTGGCTCTTTGCTTGGGGGAATTGCCAACAATTTAACTTGGGTGATCCTTGGCAGAGGATTGCAAGGCATCGGCGAAGGCATGCTGCTTTCCCTTATTTATATTTTGCTGGCGGATCTGTTGCCCCGGCACTTGCTGCCGCGCATGTTCGCGCTCAGCTCTGTCATTTGGTCAGTGGCCGCCGCTGCCGGGCCGCTTTTTGCAGGCGTCATGGATGAATTCATCTCCTGGCGTGCAGCCTTCTTGTTCAACGTGCCGCTGGTTATCGTATTGCTCGCCTTGGCATGGCGCACCATCCCTCCGCAAACGACAAAAGAAGCAACACAACCACTGCCGATAAAGCGCTTAGCCCTACTCACGCTTGGACTGCTGATTATGGGCGCCGCAGGGCAATTCACAACGCCCATGCTGCTGGTCGCCATAATTTTCGGGTCTCTGATTATGCTCAGCGGATTTTTATGGCTCGACAACAAAGCAAAAAACAGGCTCTTGCCCAAAAACCCTTTTGGGCAAACCACAATTGTTTCCCAATGCATGACCATATTATTTGTCGTGCCTATTGCCGCAGCCGCTGGCAACGTTTATTTCGCGTCCATTCTGCGTTCGGTCTGGGGCCTATCCGCGTTGCAAGCAGGATACTCGCTTGCCTTGATCGCATTCGCGTGGACCATCGCAGCATGGCTAACAAACACGATTGATAATCAACGCACCGAAATCACCATGATCCGTTTGGGCATGGTGTCCTACGTTGTGGGTCAGACCACCGCAGCGCTGGGCTTATTCATCAACTCGCTGTTTTTGGTTTGTGTTGGCTTTGTCATCCAAGGTGCTGCCATGGGCACCAGCAGCCAATTCAACCGCAAAGCAATCATGACCCACGCGGCAAACCAAGAACGCTCAATCACGTCAGGCGCAATGGCACCCATAACATTTTCTGGCGCTGTAATAGGCGCTGCACTTGCCGGATTGGCAGCGCAAGTTCTTGGCCTATTTGGTGGCGCACCAGCAAACGCGGTTTTTGATGTTGAAGTGGCCCGCACATCGGGCAGCCTTATGATGCTCTGCTTCGCAGCCATCACCCTAATTGCGGTTGTGGTTTCGCTTCGGCTCACACCACCTCTTGCAAGCAACGAACACGCAACAACGCCACAAGCGGACGCAACTGCATAGACCAGTTTTAACTCCTCGAACGAATGACCTTAGCCGAACAGGCTGTCGCCTTGCTCTTTGATGATCTGCTTGGCCTTATCAATTGCCGCTGTGCGGGCAATCTCGGGACTCGCTAAACGATCGGCACGCACAAAGGTGGCCGATTTCAATTCGCCATCAATTTCTTTTTCAATAATGCCTGATAGCTGCAGTTCTGACCCAGCCTTCATTTCAACCGCTTTGATCAAGTAGCCCTGATGCGTTTCTTCACCTAAAATTTTAGGCCCCGCAGAACTTGCTTCATTGCCACCAATTCCAAAAAGCTTCTTTAAAAACGACATTTATTCCCTTTCCGTCATAGGTACCAAGTAAAGACCACTTGCATTGTTCATCACGCGAACAAGATTGAAAAACCAATTTAGCAGATTAAGAGCAACAGCTCCAATCATCGTTGGACCTGTACCCAATCGAATATCAAATGCAATACTGCGCTGTTCACGCACGCGCCTTTTTTTGCCAAAATGTTGTGCCCACAAGTGCAAGGAGGCCGCGGCCGGCACATTGCTAACCCGCGTCCAACCCCATGCCAAACTCTGCCATTGCCGCGATGATATTCTCGGCCCGTCGCCCCTTTGGCGTCAATGCATATTCGGTCTTTGGCGGCACAGTGGGATAGATGGTTTTTGTAACAAGTTCGGCCCCCTCCAATTGCGCAAGCCGCTGCGCCAACATGCGCGGGCTAATGCCCACAAGAGATCGCTGCAATTCAGAATATCGCATTTTTCCCTGCAATAAATCGCGAATTATCAAGGTCGTCCATTTCCCACCAAGCACCTGATTTGCGCGCGCAACAGGGCATGTTTCATCGCACTGCAGTTCCGCCATTTACAAAGCCTTCCGAAAGAATTGAACTATACTTTTGGTAACTACTTCCATTTGTATAGCGCAGTGTTTAAGTTCCGGCAATCCCAATGGAGAACTAAAACATGACAAGACAGTCAACCATTCTTTGGCTCATCGCCATCTCACAATTTGCGCTCGGCGCACTCGTTATTCTAATCCCTCAGCAATTCTTTTTGCTGATTGGACTTAGTGCGCCGCCGATCGATAACAATTATATGCTGGGCATGTTGGGAGCACGATTTCTCGCCTATGGCGCAGGCATGGCCATGTTAGCACGCCAGCCATCACCCAACATTTTTTGGATCCGAAATATGATGTTTATCCAAATTGTCGACTTTGCTGTAGGTGGATTTTATTTCGCAACCGGCACAATCGGTTTCAGCGTTGTTGCATTCCCCATGTTCAACGCTGCGCTGTTTGCCACTTTGCTTTGGTTGTGGTTTCCAAAACAAGTCTACGCTTAAATTCAAAGGGCGGCCGTCAAAACGCGGTCGCCCTTAACTTGCTGGTAGGCTTTTCGCATTAGAACATCCTAGGCCATTTCGGCTATCCTTATGAATTGATTCAACAAATTCAAATAACCAGTTGAAATAGAATCTCTTTTCTAATTTCATCGCATCATAATATGCGAAATGCAGAAACAGAATTTTACGCCGCCATCACCCCAATTTCCGGTGCCGCAAAGTCTAACAATATGATTCAACAAACGGCCACAACCCATTGGCATTGAATCTATTTATCTGTTCTCATATTAAAAACAGCACGGATTTACTCCCTAATTCCGAGTAGATTGAGACACAGCATAATTCGTGAATCAATTGAATCACTTAACCCCCAAATCGGCAAAATTTAGCACCTCTAGCGCCAACAGCTGTCTCAAATCCCACCATCACACCGCTCAAACGCTCCAAAAGACCGCAAGAATTACAGCTTTCGCAGCTCATCAATGTGCCGCTCAATTGCAGCTCTGCCCAACTTAAAACCATGGCCAAGGTGAAAATGCTGTGCCCCTTTGGATAATAGTTCCTCTAACCCACGCGCCACCACATGCGGTTCTTCTTCAAAAGGCGGACGTTTTCCAACGCCAGTCGGAATGATCCCACCAAGCCCCAAACCAGATGCCACCAAGTCGCTCACAAAGGCCTGACCATCTTCCATCACCACCGAAACCGATCCCGGCGTGTGGCCCGGTGTTGGCGTAATGTATCCGGACAAGCCATATGCTTTGAGGTCAAACCGATCATCACCATTCAAGGTAATTTCGGGTGCAAAAAAATCGTATGGTGCCTGGGGCGCGCCCGACTTATAAAGCAGTTTGCCAACCCACCCGGTTGGGCAAAGTTTCATCTTTTCTTCGCCCGCACAATATTTGGCTTCTCGTTCATGTATCAGCACAGGCGCACCACTCAATTTACGAATTTGCGCAGCACCGCCGGCATGGTCAAAATGTCCATGCGTCACCACAATCAATTTCAAATCCTTCAGGGTCAGGCCCAAATGGCCCAATGCGGCACTCACCTGATTTTGAGAATTGGGAACCCCTGTATCAATCAAAATGGCACCGGCATCTGATTGAAGAACAAAGGCGTTCACCATGCCAAATCTCATAATCGGAACGCGTCGAATTCGATAGTTCATGTTCTAACTCCTATTTTGATCGGCAAAATAGGTGAGCAGAAAAACTGCACAATCCGTTACAAATTTGTGCCCTATGGCCCCGCTTTAGGACTTTCGCTATATTTGTAAAACCAAAACGAACGAGGTTTGAAATGATCGAAGTAGAACCCGCATCCAAATATGCTGAGGATGCACAAAACTGCCCCGTTGCCGCTGCCGTTCAATCTTTCTCCGGCAAATGGAAACCGATCATGTTGCACATGCTGTCTGAGCAAAAAATGCACTTCGCGCAAATCGTGCGCGCCTTGCCCAAAGCCAGCAAAAAAGTGCTCACCGAACAATTGCGAGAATTGGAAGCAGAAGGCATCATTGTGCGTACCCCAACCAGTGAAAAGCGCGTCCGCGTCATCTATGCCTTGTCAGAGCGCGGCAAACAATTGGCCCCCATTTTGCTCAGCCTCTATGTGTGGGAAAAACAGCGCCGTGGCGAAGAGCTGCAATTCGCGGCCTAAGATCACCTAAATCAAAACTGCTGTTGATCGGTCAAAATCGGGTTGAGTGGAATTGCCAACAGGAACTACTGGTTTCTCGAATTAGATTTTGAGGGATCAAATTGTGAATGCAATAAATAGAATTTCTGGAACCGCTTTTGGCTTACATCTGGCGGATCAAATCGCAATTGTCAGTGTACCATTGGCAGCAGCACTGGTGTTCAACGCCTCGCCAGAAATGATCGGCCTGCTGATTGCGTGCCAGTCACTCGCACACCTGTTGGGATCATTGCCTTTTGGCATTCTTGTTGATCGTTCACCGCTTCGTTCATTGATCATCGCCGCTACAATGATTTCGGCAATTGGGTTCTCTGGCATCACAGTTAGTTTGTATTTCGCACACTTGGTCAGTTTTGCAGTATTCGTCACCGTGTCAGGGTTTGGCATTGTGTTGTTCACGCTCACCGCCTTATCCATCATTCCACTGCTCACCAACACAAAAGGCCTGAGCAAGGGCAACGCCACAATCGAAATTCCACGCACCTTCTCTTCGTTTTTCGTGCCGCTCACCGTCGCGGCGGCCATAACAGTTGGCAATGTAAATGCGATTTTCCTTTGTGCAGCCCTGGCCACCTATGTGGCAATATTGCTCGCGATTGGGCTGCCAAAGTTTGAACGCGCAAAATCAAACAGCCCCGGAATATTTCTAGGCCTGTTTGAAGGTGCCAAATTCGTAGCCAACAGCCATTACCTCCGAGCAATTTCAATCTGCGCCATCTTTTGGAACTTGGCCTTCACCGCCTTGCTTGTGGTTGTGGTGCCGCTTCTAACCGACTATTACGCAGCAGAACCAAGCGCATTTGGTGTGGCTTTGGCCGCTTTCGGCCTTGGCGCGATCGGCGGCACATGGCTTGCCCGCCAAATTGGCGGCACCGTCGCGCCGAATATTTTGCTGATATTTGGCCCCGCCACATCTGCCCTGGCTGCAATCGGCCTATATTTCGGCCCCCAACTTGGGTCTATCTATGTGGTGTACGCCGCATTCTTGCTGCTTGGCTTTGGCCCTTCCATGTGGTTGATCACCCAGAATACCGTTCGCCAACTGGTCACTCCGTCGGAAAAATTGGGGCGTGTAAACGCAGTAATTCAAACCGCGATCTATGGCATGCGGCCACTGGGCGCGCTCATCGGCGGCTTCATCGTTGGAGCAACTTCACCCCAAACTGGACTTCTAGTCGTTGCCATTGCATTCGCACTATCCTGCGCAGTATCAATCTTTAGCCGCCTTATCCGCATCACAACATATGAGAACCTTAGCGCATCGATGCAGAATTGATCACACAAAAAAGGGCCCCACCGGGGCCCTTTAAAACTTCAAAGCAATGATCGACTAGTTGTCGAGGAACGAGCGCAACTTGCGGCTGCGGCTCGGGTGCTTCAACTTACGCAATGCTTTCGCTTCAATCTGACGAATACGTTCTCGAGTCACGCTGAACTGCTGGCCAACTTCTTCCAAAGTATGGTCGGTGTTCATGCCGATACCAAAACGCATCCGCAACACACGTTCTTCACGTGGTGTTAGCGAAGCCAAAACGCGCGTTGTTGTTTCACGCAAGTTCGACTGGATCGCTGCATCAATTGGCTGGATCGCATTGCTGTCAGGAATGAAATCACCAAGGTTGCTGTCTTCTTCATCACCAATTGGTGTTTCCAAAGAAATCGGCTCTTTAGCAATTTTCAAGACCTTACGAACCTTGTCCAAAGGCATTTGAAGCTTTTCGCTCAATTCTTCGGGTGTCGGCTCGCGACCAATTTCGTGCAACATCTGGCGCGATGTACGAACGATCTTGTTGATCGTTTCAATCATATGCACCGGGATACGAATTGTACGGGCTTGGTCAGCAATTGAACGAGTGATCGCTTGACGGATCCACCAAGTCGCATAAGTCGAGAACTTATACCCACGGCGATATTCAAACTTATCAACGGCCTTCATCAAACCAATATTGCCCTCTTGGATCAAATCCAAGAACTGCAAACCACGGTTTGTGTATTTTTTCGCAATTGAAATCACCAAGCGAAGGTTGGCTTCCACCATTTCCTTCTTGGCAATTGCTGCTTCGCGCTCGCCTTTTTGCACTTTGTGCACAAGCTGACGATATTCAGCAATATCAACACCGGTTTCTTGCGCCAGTGTTTTGATCTCATCGCGCAACTCTTCAATCGTGTCACGCTCCGCAATCGCAAAGTTGGTCCATCCCGCAATCGGCAACGTCGAAACGCGGTCAATCCATTCAGGGTCAAGTTCTGAGCCTTGATACTGCTCCAAGAAATCTAGGCGTTTAATGCCATAGCTTTCTGCCAAACGCAGCAGACGACCTTCAATGCGCACCAAGCTTTTGTTGATGTCATAAAGTTGCTCAACCAGCGCTTCAATACGACCATTGTGCAGTGACAGGGATTTAACTTCCTTGATCACTTCAACATGCAAGGTCGCAAGTTTCTTTTGCTGCGCGGGGGTTAGCTCTTTTGAAATCAGACGAAGCTCAACCTGTTCGTCATGCAGTTTACGCAATTTTGCATAAGTGCTAGCGATCAGATCAAAGATCTCTACAACTTGCGGCTTTAGTTCAGCCTCCATTGCAGACAATGAGAGGTTGTTTTCAAACTCATCATCATCTTCATCATCGTCATCGTCAGTGTTTTCGCCGTCTTCGCCTTCTGCTTTTTCTTCTTCCTTAGCTTCTTCTGCTTTTTTTGCAGCGTCGGAATGCACATTAGGCTCTGCTGTCTTTGCGTCTGGGCCAGCATAAGTGGCCTCCAGATCGATAATATCGCGCAGCAAAATTTCGCCTTCAGCAAGCTGATCGCGCCAAATAATAATCGCCTGAAACGTCAAGGGGCTTTCACAAAGGCCTTCGATCATGGTCTCACGACCTGCCTCGATGCGCTTTGCAATCGCGATCTCGCCCTCGCGGCTCAATAGTTCGACGGTGCCCATTTCGCGCAAATACATGCGCACTGGGTCGTCGGTCCGGTCTGAGCCTTCGCGAGCGTTAGACTTGGATGCAATTGCAGTGCCTGTGGCAACTGCAACTTCGGTGCCTGTTTTGGCCCGTTGCTCCGCCTCGTGCTCTTCCACTTCGTCTTCTTCGATCACGGAAATGCCCATTTCTGAAAGCATCGCCATTATGTCCTCAATCTGTTCAGATGACACTTCGTTAGAAGGCAACACCTCATTGAGTTCATCATAAGTCACATAGCCGCGTTTTTTCGCGAGCTTGATCATCTTCTTGACCGCGGAAGCGGAAAGATCGAGAAGTGGGCCGTCTTGGCTTTCGCCTGATTCTGGCTTCTCAGTTTCTTTCTGAGCCTTAGTCGCCATTCACATTCTCCTGAACGGGTAGCCGGCAAAATCGCCGAGTATATGTGGTGAGACAATCAGGCCAAGACAAGGGCGATTGCACTTCGTTCCCCTAAGGGAATAGACAATCATGCTTATCGTTTCGTTACCAAATGCAATAACTTAGCAGTTAGATGCACAAAAACGCCGACCGGGCACCTTAAATCACAGGTTCCGCGTCGAGCGCCCAGATAACGAACCAAACCCCTCAATCAGAGCCTCAGTGCCATCAACACTGGTAATCTGGTTCTGGATGTCTCGCAGCCTTTCATACGACTCTTCGCTCGGGTCATTGCCCAGCGCCATTTCGGCTGCCTTCAACTCTCTATTTAGTCGATGTGATTTATAATGCAAGGCCAAAGCGTGATTCAATCCAACTTCGGCGTCCTGACTGTTCGCTTCTGGCGTTACTTGCCATATACCTTGTTGACGCACAATGTTGTCAATTTGCGCCAAATCAATTGCACATCCGCGCCGCTCAAGCGCTTCGCGCAGCGCCTTACTTTTGATCTCATGATTGGCCGATACCTGCGCCATAACCACATCCAAAATTTTTCTGGCCGCATTTGACTGCAAGTCAATTTGCGCCAAATCTTCAAGATGCATCTCCACAAGCTCTGGATGATTGATCAAACCAACCAAAATCACTGCCTCGCGTGAAGCAACCCCACTGGTTGAAGTGCTGGCCGAAAGCGACTTTCTCAGGGCATTCGAAACTTGATAGCCGCCACGCTGGTTTTTTGCATTCGCCCGCGCACCCGCTTTGGCATCTTTGCTGTATCCGCTATTGTTGGTGCGTTGTTGGTTTCCGCCATATTGGCGTTGCGGTCTGAAAAACTTATAGAGTTTGTCGTTAAAGGCTTGCCCGTAATGCTTGCGCACCGAAGCATCGCCAATTTCATTTGCAATATTTTTGAGCTTAAACTCCAGCGCTGCTTTCGCTTCTGGCGTGCCGATATTCGCGCCGCGCGTTTCGCGTTCCCACACCGCCTCAGACAAAGGCAACGCCGTATTGAGCAACTCCTCAAGCCCCTTACGCCCTTCCTTTTGGATCAAATCGTCAGGGTCAATGCCCTCAGGCAGTGTTACGATTTGCGCCGAAACACCCGGCTTGAGCATAGGCAACATAATATCCATTGATTTAGATGCTGCACGTTGCCCAGCCCCATCACCGTCAAAGCAGAGTATCGGGTCACTGGTCATTTTCCACAACAAGCCCAAATGCTCATCCGTAAGCGCCGTACCAAGCGGAGCAACCGCGCCCTCAAAACCAACCTGCACCAGCGCAATCACATCCATATAGCCTTCAACCACAATAAGCGGTTTTCCGTCATGCGATGCTTGGCGGGCCATTTGACCGTTATAAAGCGTGCGCCTTTTGTGAAACAGCTCTGTTTCTGGGGAGTTGAGATATTTCGCCCGCGCTTCGGCTGACATTGCCCGACCACCAAAGGCGACAACACGACCACGAAAATCCAAAATGGGGAACATCAAACGGTTGCGAAACCGATCAAACGGCACCGCAATGTCGTCGCCCGAAACCAGCAGACCACAAGCAATCATTTCATTTGCTGTGACGCCATTGGACGCCAAATACTCTTTCAACCCATTGCGGCTGTCTGGCGCAAAGCCCAGTCGGAACATTTGTTGATATTTGGGCAACACGCCGCGCTCATGCAAATAGCCGCGCGCCCGCGCACCCACATTTGCGGCCAATGCCTGCTCAAAATAGCTGGTCGCCAAATCCATCACATCATAAAGCGACTTGCGTTTTCGATCCCGCGCTTCTTCCTGCGCATCACGGGCTGGCATCGCAATACCAGCTTGTCCTGCAAGTTTTTCGACCGCTTCTGGGAAAGGCATACCCGCCTTTTCCACCAAAAAACGAAAATGATCGCCTGAAACACCGCAACCAAAGCAGTGATAGCGGCCACGCCGATCATCCGCGTGAAAGCTTGGGGTTTTTTCGCCATGGAATGGGCAACAAGCCCAATAATCCCCACGTTGCGGCTGAGATTTCTTTTTGTCCCATACCACATGCTCTCCCACCACTTGGGAGATCGAAATTCGATCACGAATATCGTCTAGGAATTGATCAGTGAACCGCATGGTCTCAATCTAAAGGTCAAAAGGGGAAATTAGCAAACCCAAAGAACGCTTGGTAACAGTTTGGCTCACCCAAGCCAACGTTCAAATGATACCATATCCCCAGTAAAGCCGCGTCTTGTCCCGCCATCAACTTCAGTGTTAAAGGGCACAAATCCAGCCCGCTCCAACACCTTTGATGAGCCAGCGTTGCTCGTGATCGCTCGACCAATCACCCGATTGATCTTATATTCGTCGCAAAGCATCTCAATACCCGCTTCGACCATTTGCCCCGCAATCCCATTGCCTGTCCAGCGTTCACTCACTCGATAACCAAGCTCAGCCTGGTCCCCACCAATGGTAAAATTGATCCGCCCAACGATCTCATCATCAATAACGCCAACAAAATACATGCCCTCACGAGATTGCATATCAAGCAAAAGACCCTCAATCGCCTCGCGCATGCCATCTTCGGTCAACATCTTAGGCGCCCGCGCCGGAACAAACTGGGTGAAATAATAGGCATTCTCAAGTTCAAAACGCAAAAGCGCCGCACAATGATGCGGCGCAATTTTCTCTAAAATGATCTGTGGTTTGACCATGGCAGACGTTAGCCGTTCAGCGCCGCTTTAACAAAGCGAGAGGCTTGGCCAAAATCAATCCGGCCCGGAAACTTGTCTTTAAGCACGGCCACGACTTTGCCCATATCACGCAAACCTTCAGCGCCTGTTTCTGCAATCGCTTCTTTTATTGCCGCCTGCACTTCGTCTTCGCTCAAAGGCTGTGGCAAAAACTCTTGAATTACCGCAATTTCTTCACGCTCTTGAGTCGCCAATTCTTCACGCCCATTTTCAGCATAAACGGTTGCAGACTCTTCACGTTGTTTGACCATTTTTTGCATGATCTGCAAAATCTCTTGCTCGCTCACAGGCTCTTTGCCTTGCCCCCGTGCTTCGATGTCCCGATCTTTGATCGCGGCATTGATCAAACGGTATGTGCCCGTGCGGCGCGGATCGCGCGCTTTAATGGCATCTTTAAGCGCTGAGCTAATTTTATCACGCATATTATTGCAAAATTCCCTGATGATTTTCAGCCACGGTTATAACCAAGCTAAACGCTTATGCCAATTTTTTCTTTCTGATCTAAATTAACCCTCTGATTTTCAACGATTAAATCTTTATTCCGAATCTGTTGACGCAGGCCAAGTTCTCACATAGTGTCCGCCCGATCCGGACCAGTTTAAGCGCAGCGGGCCTTAAGGCATGCGCAAACGCATATCTAAGCGACAAAACAGAGGTTTAGGATCGGTCAAATTTACGCCCACAATGCAGCGTCAAAGGATTTGAAATGACCGGATGGCAAGACGAAAAAACCACCGCACTTTTGATTTTAGAAAATGGGACGCGCATTGAAGGCCGTGGCCTAGGAGCAATAGGACATGCAGTCGGCGAAGTGTGCTTCAACACCGCAATGACCGGCTACCAAGAAATCCTGACCGATCTTTCCTATGCGGGCCAAATTATTACCTTCACTTTTCCACATATCGGGAATGTGGGCACCAATGATCAAGATGTTGAAACACCCGAAAATGCTTCTGATACCGGCGCAAAAGGTTGTGTGCTAACAGCCGACATCACAAACCCATCCAACTACCGCTCGACCCAACACTTGGATGCTTGGCTAAAAGAAAAAAACATCATTGGCATTGCAGGCGTCGACACGCGTGCCCTCACCGCCTTCATCCGCGAAAATGGCCTAACAAACGGCGTTATCGCCCACGCACCAGACGGCGTGTTTGATGAAGATGCCATTGCTAAGGCGCTTGCTGGCTTTGGGGGCCTTGAACACGCTGACCTTGCAGCCGACGTTACCACGGCGAAAACCTACGAATGGAAGCAAGGCCGTTGGGTTTGGAACGAAGGCTACTCACCTGTCGACAACCCAAAAAACCACATCGTAGCGATAGATTATGGTGCAAAGTCCAACATTTTGCGCTGCCTTGCGCACGAAAAAGTAGCTGTTACCGTTGTTAGCGCCTCTACTCCGGCAAAAGATATTCTAGCGTTCAACCCAGATGGCATCTTCTTGTCCAACGGCCCCGGTGATCCAGCGGCAACAGGCGAATATGCTGTTGGCATCATCAAAGAGCTAATCTCTAGTGAAATCCCAATTTTTGGCATTTGTCTGGGGCACCAATTGTTGGCGTTGGCGCTTGGCGGCAAAACCATGAAAATGCACCAAGGTCACCACGGTGCAAACCATCCGGTTCAAGACCTAACCACAGGCAAAGTTGAGATCACATCGATGAACCATGGCTTTGCTGTGGATGCAGATAGCTTGCCAGCTGGCATCAACCAAACCCACATTTCGCTGTTTGATCAGTCAAACTGCGGGTTGGCGGTTGAAGGCAAACCGATCTTTTCGGTCCAATATCACCCTGAAGCTTCACCTGGCCCACACGACAGTCATTATTTGTTCAAACGCTTTTTGGACAACGTGCGCGGCATAAAGGCCGCTGCATAACAAGGCAGTGAACATTTCAGGCGAAATTAAGCGGAGGTCTTACGCAAGGCCTTCGCTAATTTTTTGTGGCAATAGTTTTGCCACAACCCCAAGTGCGGCCCCAACCATCCGCTCAACGATCGCCCTAAAGCGCCATTCGAACAGTTTCGAAAACACAACTGCAGCGGCATAAGTTGCAAGCATGGTAACAACCACGCTCGCCCAATAGGGCAGTGCTGGATTGAGCGCATCCAGCAGCAAAAACCCTAGATTTTCATGCAACAAATACCAAGAATAACTCAGTAGCCCGATGTGCCCCATACCATTGCTAAACAAAGGAATATGCGGCAAACGCCAGCCAACACAATATGCGCTAAATATCCCAACAAGCCCTAACACAATTAGACCCGTCGATAGGGATTGCAAAGTCAGGAATGCGTCCACTTCGTCAGCACTCATAACCATGACTATGGCAACGCTCAGCACAGTCAAAACAACAAACAAAATGCCAGAGTTCGTGGCCCTTGCTTTAAGTTGAACACCAACAACGCCAAGGGCAAAGAATGGTAGATACGGCGCGATCAGCCCCTTTTTCAGAGCGAGCGCCACTTTGCCCAACACATCAATTTGCATGCTGCCAAACATAACAACCAACCAAAGCAGTCCCATAACAATCGACAAATAGGAAAACACCCGCGCCAATCGCGCTCCTTGTTTGATGAACATCGCCATTGCGCCAATGAGCAAATAGAATTGAATCTCAACCGTAATCGACCAAAACGACCCGTTGACCCATTCAAATACGCCCCCCATCAAAAACAGGTTGCCCACTAGGTCGATAAATCTTGGCAGGGCGTCACGATAACTGTATTCTGGCAAAATCGGCAGAGGAAACACTTGATCAACTGCAAACAACAGCAACGCAGCAGCAACAAACGCAGGGTAGATACGCGAAATTCGTTTAGCGAAGAATGTCCAAACCGTTGGCGCCCGTTCTAGGGTAAAGAAAATACAAAACCCCGAAAGGATGAAAAAGAAATAGACCCCTACCCAGCCGAAACTAAACTCAGGCAAAATGCTTTCGCTGGCACCAAACACCTGCAAAGGCAGACGCGCCGTGTAATGGAAGAGCACCACAAACAACACAGCGACCGCCCTAAAGATATCAAGGGTTTGGTCACGGTTTTTCGGTTTATTCGCTGTTTCGAGCATGTTCACTCCACAAGGGATCAATTAACGTGAACATCAATTTCTACACAGCCAATCCAAACTTGTTGTTAATTTCAGAGCTGTTCAGCACTAATTGTGTCGCATTGTCCAACATTGCCGGTCCTATACCCACGTTCAAACCAACGTTGGCGCTGTGAAGATGTACCGTGATTGAAATTTTTCGGCACAACAAAGCCCTGAGAGCGCATTTGAATGGCATCGTCACCAATCTGTTCCGCAGCATTTAGCGCCTCAGCGATATCGCCACGCTCCAACAAATTCTGCTCACCTACATAGCTCGCCCAAACGCCCGCATAACAATCCGCTTGCAACTCAACCCGGACAGAATAGGCGTTCGCCTCATTTGTGCTCATTGCACGGCGTTGTTGGTTAAACTCAGGCAAAACGCCGGTCAATTGCTGCACATGATGACCTACTTCATGCGCCAGCACATAAGCTTGGGCAAAATCGCCGCCAGCGCCAAATTGCTGCCTAAGCTGATCATAAAAGTCCAAATCTAAATAGATTTTTTCATCCCCAGGGCAATAGAATGGGCCTGTTTGCGCGCTCGCGGTACCACAAGGCGAACTGGTCGATCCTGAAAACACCACAAGAACCGGTGCACGATATGTCAGATCATTCTGCGCGAAAACTTCAGACCAAAGTTTCTCTGTCTCATTCAGGTTCACTGCAACAAAATCAAACAACTCATCCTTGCCAGCATCGGGCAATGGCCGCGTATCAGAGGGGCGATAGGTTGTGCCTCCACCCGTTGAAACCGTTCCATCCAGTAAGCTCATGGGATTGATGCCCAGCGCCATGGAAATCACGACCACAATAATGATCATCACCAGACCGCCCGCACCGCCCTTTCCTGCGCGCCCCCTTGGCATTGGAATACGCACGCGCGATCCACTTGACCGGCCGGACCTTCCGCCGCGCGCGCCGCGACGGTCTTCAATATTTGAACTGCGGTCCCGACCTTGCCACTTCATATTATGCCCACCTTTTTCAACCTTGTTCAAACATCTACCATTGCGTTGCTTGATTACAAGAGTTTTCGACCACAATCGAGACACACAAATTCACAAAACTGTCGCGGTTTAGCCGCCAAATTGCAACACAACCAGCCTATCGCATATTCATCAAACTTGGTTGGTACATATGCACGATAAATATATTTTACCATTTGGTCTAAACATGTCACACTCCGCCGGTCGCATGAATACTCAGCGACCAATAGGTGGTGAAGCACAAATAATTGCGCTCGAATTTTCGGAACAATGCGCCCCACCAATAAGTGCGCCAAACCAACCGCACAAATTTCAAAAAATGACATAAGCGGAGGACGACAATGTCACTTCTAAATTCTATTTCACGACGCTCATTTTTGGCTGGCACGGCCAGTGCTAGCGCGCTCTTGGCCATGCACCCATTTGCGGCAATGGCATCTAATTCACAAGCTCATTTACGCCTTATGGAAACAACCGACATTCACGTGTCGATTTTTCCTTATGATTATTACGCAGATAATCCAAATGACACGATGGGTCTTGCCCGCACTGCAAATATCATTCGCAATGTCCGCGCCGAAGCCACCAACTCCATGCTGGTCGACAATGGCGATTTGATCCAAGGAAATCCGATGGGCGACTACGTTGCCTATGAACGTGGCTTTAAAGACGGTGACCTACACCCCATGATCGCGGCCATGAACACCCTTGGCTACGATGTCGCAACGGTGGGCAACCACGAATTCAACTATGGCCTTAGTTTCTTAGAAAAAGCGCTATCTGGTGCCTCATTCCCATTTGTAAGTGCAAACATTGTCATGGGCACAGTGTTGGGCGAAGACCCAACCAAAGATAAAACACTGTTCCAACCATACAAAATACTGGAAAAAGAAGTCATTGATGGCGCGGGCAACAAACGCCCGATCAAAGTCGGCTTCATCGGCTTTGTGCCGCCGCAAATCATGGTTTGGGATTACCAACACCTAAACGGCAAAGTCACAACCCGTGACATCGTGCAAACAGCCAAAGCCTACGTACCGCTAATGAAAGAACAAGGCGCTGACCTAATCGTTGCCCTGTCCCATTCCGGCATTGATGGCTCCGGCGAAACTGACATGATGGGCAATGCCTCGCTTTATTTGGCGGGCGTTGAAGGCATCGACGTAGTGTTCACTGGTCACCACCACAACGTGTTCCCTAGCTCACAATATGATGGCATTGACGGCGTCGATACCGAAAAAGGCACACTGCAAGGCAAACCTGCCGTCATGGCAGGGTTCTGGGGATCTCACATGGGCCTGATCGACTTGCTAATTGAGCATGATGGCAATGAATGGAAAATTGTCTCGCACACGTCAGAAGCACGACCAATTTATGAGCGCGTAGAACGCAACGTAAATCCATTGGTCGAAAGCGACGCTGAAGTATTAGCGTCGGTGCAAGCGACCCATGATCAAACTTTGGAGTATGTGCGTACAGCGGTTGGTCAAACCGATGCTAAACTGCATTCCTATTTCGCACTCGTGGCCGACGATCCATCAGTCCAAATCGTGTCTCAGGCGCAAATGTGGTACACCGAGCAAATGATGCGCGGTACACAATGGGAAGGGCTGCCGATTCTTTCCGCAGCCGCGCCGTTCAAGGCTGGTGGCCGTGGCGGTCCCGACTATTACACTGATGTGCCAGTTGGCCCCGTCGCCATCAAAAATGTCGCCGATTTGTACCTCTACCCAAATACAGTCCGCGCAGTGGAAGTAACCGGAGCTGGCATTAAAGAATGGCTCGAACGCTCCGCAGGCATTTTCAATCAAGTTGAAGTTGGCAAAGCAGATCAGCCTTTGGCCGACCCTGATTTCCCATCGTACAACTTTGATGTGATCGATGGGGTGACATACAAAATCGATATTTCTCAACCATCGAAATATCCACCGCGTGGTGGAGATGCCATCAATCCAGATGCCAGCCGGATAATTGACTTACGATACAAGGGCGAACCAATTGACATGAACCAACGCTTTGTGGTGGCCACCAACAATTATCGCGCTGGCGGCGGCGGTGCATTCCCAGGCCTTGGCGAAGATGTGATTATCTTTGTTGGACCAGACACAAACCGCGACGTCCTTGTGCGTTATATCGTCGAAAAAGGCACCATCAATCCAGGCGCTGATAGCAATTGGTCTCTGGCGCCTTTGCCAAATACATCAGTATTGTTTGAAACAGGGCCAAAAGCCAAAGATCATTTGGACGATGTGACAGCGGTGGATATCGAATATGTTGGAGAAGCCGAAAGTGGATTTGGCCAATATCGGATAAATCTCTAGTCAATTAGTAATGTGACTGCAAACCAGGGACGGCGCAACGTGTGCTGTCCCTTTTTCAATTCCGCGTGACAACACTATACCGCGAGCCAAAGCATATCTATGCTTCTTGATAAGGACGATTGAAACATACAAAAAACACAAATCTAACCAAATCATATTTATCGCAATTAACAATATCACCTCGTCCTGTTCAGCCAAATGGGAGGCAACTATGTTTAGATCTCGCAGACAATTTCTCAAAACTAGCGCGGTGGTTACAGCCGGCATCACTTTCATTCCATTCAACGCATTTGGTGACGACCATATGAACCACGTTTTCGAAACTGAAAATGGCAAAATCACCGTTCACCCAATCGACCACGCATCTATCGTGCTGGAAACACCCTCCGGCACAATCTATGTGGATCCCGTCGGCGACCCGGCGCAATATGCCATGCACCCCACCCCGGACTTAATATTGGTAACCCATGAACACGGTGATCATTTTAATGCGGAAACCTTGGGTGCAATCGCAGGCGAACACACCCAGCTTGTTACCAACCCAGCGGTATTTGACGCATTGTCGCCTACCTTGAAAGAAAACGCATCTTCCTTGGCAAATGGCGAAAGCACCAGCTTTGCTGACGTGTTGATCGATGCCATTCCTGCCTACAACACCACACCAGAACGCAAAAACTTTCACCCGCAAGGCCGCGACAACGGTTATGTGCTCACGATTGATGGTATCCGCATCTATATTTCAGGCGATACCGAGGATATTCCTGAAATGCGAGCATTGGAAAATATAGATATCGCTTTCTTGTGCATGAACTTGCCGTTCACCATGGACATAAACGCCGCAGCATCAGCTGTGGCAGAGTTCAAACCCACCTACGTCTACCCCTACCATTATCGCGGACGTGAAAACGGCACTCAAGACCCAGCAGAGTTCGCCAAACTGGTTGGTGATGCTGTGTCCGTCAAAATGGGAAACTGGTACAGCTAAACTGCAAAAGAGCCAATGGAGGGGACAGCCCCCTCCTACCCCGCAGAAAACAACAAATCGCGAATATCATTTCGGATTTCGTCCATTGCCTTTTGCTGGTTCGGTTGGCTAGCAAACACAGACAACATGACGGCCAACGAAACAAACTGTCTCCCAGTGCGCTCGGGTTCAGGCTCGTCGGCCCACTCACCATTCTCGTGTGCCATTCGAATATTTTCGGCCACCATAGTGACCAGCGAACTAACATAACTGGCATACAGTTGCGCAATTGCACTGTCTTCACGAAGGGGGCCAGACGCGCTGCGCATCAAAAAACACCCATTCCATTCAGCAGTTTCGCTGCCAGCAACGAATGCTCGCCCAAAAGCATCCAACCCTGCACGACCACGCTTGGCAAATGGCTCGATCATACAACTCTGCAAACCTTTTACGTAGTGCCGCAACGCATCAAGGACCAAAGCGGACTTATCTGGCCAAATGCGATAGAGCGCTTTCCGACTTAAACCACTGGCCAACACAAGGTCCGCATAGGAGGTTTGCTCCACACCCTGCTTCCAAAACAAATCAACCGCGATTTCCAAGGTCTGCTCATGCACTTTTTCACCCCCTTTTTGTCAAATATTGGAATAGACTTGACAGAGAATGCACATTCTCTCATATTCCGTCAACAGGAGAACACTAATTCTCAGATAGGGAAGTATATCAGAATGGCATTTATCCACGTTCAAATAGAGACACAGGCAACACCAGAAAACTGTTGGACACTTTTAAAAGATTATCAAAATATCGACTTCTTCAATCCCTACGTCGCGAGGTCTTTTTTGCTCGACGAGCACACACCAAATGGCATCGGCGCGTTGCGACAATGCAATTTCAAAGACGGTAAAAACTACATCAAAGAACGAATTATTGATTGGCAAGAAGGAAAGAGCTTCACCGTCGACATCTATGAAGGCACAATGCCAGTGAATGACATCAAAACTTCTTTGGGCATAAAACCGAGGGCAATGGGCGGTGCGCAGCTGTATATGCACATGGAATACACTCCAAAATGGGGATTCTTCGGCGCAATCCTCAATCGCTTGATGATGACAAGTCAATTTGAAAAGATGGCAAGAAATGTACTTCTTGGCCTTGATCAAAAAGCAACCCTTGCCAATACCACGCCGCAACGGGATGTTACCTAGCGCCATATGCCACAAACTTCTGACCGGGTGAGAAATCATTTTTCTCGCCCGTTATCCAACGAAAACAAGCCGCCATGTATGGCTGTATGCAGCGGCTGAATGCTTCGGCAAATTACGACTAAGCCACACATAGAATCTCAAATATGAGGCAGTTTGGGAACTTGGATTACACGCCTACTCAAGCCTTCCCAGCAGCTTGTCTCATCGCTGCTATCGCATTACAGTTCCGAACACACAATACGCCGGAGAACTATGTGACACACTTAATCGTTCGCCCTGCCACCCGTGACGATATCGCCACCATTCTCGCCCTCTCTATCGGCGGCAATGCACCCGGTCGCGCCATTGTTGATGATGCAGATGACGCAGATGCGCCAGAATATCAGCGCGCATGGGATGCACTCGAAAACGATCCGACAAATTTCTACGTGATTGCCGAACTGGAAGGCGAAGCTGTGGGTTGCATGCAGATTAACATTCTGCATGGCTTGGCGGGTCGCGGAAAATCACGCGCGCAGCTTGAAGGTGTCCACATCCGCACAGACCAACGTTAGGCAGTCAAATGATTGAATGGGCCGAAAATTACGCCCGCGAAAAAGGCGCACGTATGGTGCAACTCACCTCGTCAAAAGTGCGCCCAGAAGCACATAAGTTCTATAAAAAGCTAGGTTTTGAAAATTCGCACGAAGGGTTTAATCGCCCAATTTAGTGCTGTAGCCATCACCGAAATACAATTTGGCAAAATCACAGACCTGCATTACCACTTAGGTTCAATTAGAATCCCAAAATCACAAGGTAAAAACTCATGCACAATCTCGTTGTTGTAGGAATTTTCTTAGCAGGCTTAGGTGTTTTTTTCCTCGGTGTTAGCGCCCTTTGGTGGGTTTCCGTTCAATCAAAACCATCAGAAAAATGAGTTTTACGAACTCCGGAAAAAGCATTAGGTTATAGCTCTTGCCTTACAGCTTTTTTCCGGGATCAAAAATGAAACTCCTCTTCTCCCATGCTTCGCCTTACGCCCGCAAATGCCGCATCACGGTAATTGAAAAAGGCATTGAGCTTGAAGAAGTGCTGGTCAATCCAATTGACGAACCTGAAAAGCTGAACCACATCAACCCGCTGGGGAAAATCCCCTGCCTCATTTATGGCGACGGCAAAACGCTTTTTGATAGCCCTGTCATTTGTGCCTATCTTGATGAAATCGGCAGCGGACATGATCTTATGCCCAAATCAGGGCCAAACCATTGGGCCATGCGGCGACACGAAGCCATGATCGATGGGATATTAGACAGCGCACTGGGGTTGGTGCATGAATATCGCAAACCAGAGGAGAAGCATTTTGAAATGTGGATCCAACGCTGGACCTGCGCCATCGACCGCTCCCTATCCCAAATCAATAATGAACTCGACCTAATCAAGGGCGATGTATCCACTGCTCAGATCGCGCTGGGCACTGCAATTGGTTATCTAAATTTTCGCCTCGGTGACAAAGACTGGATAGAACCCTATCCAGAACTCCAAGCATGGTATGCGGACTTTTGCAAACGCCCATCCATGCAGCTAACGCTTCCCAAATAATGTCACGCGCAAATTCAACGCTTATTGGCGCTATTGCCATTCTGCTCTGGTCATTTTTAGCCCTATGCACGGCGGCCAGCGGAGACATCCCACCTTTCCAACTCAACGCCATGGCTTTTGCTTTTGGCACTTTGGTTGGCATGGCAAAATGGATTAAAGACCCCGCATCCATAAAAAAACTTCGCCAACCCGCAAAAGCTTGGATCTTGGGCGTTGCTGGCCTTTTCGGGTATCACTTGTTTTACTTCACCGCTTTGCGCAACGCCCCCACCATTGATGCAAGCTTAATTGGCTATTTGTGGCCATTGCTCATTGTATTGTTTTCATCGTTCTTACCCGGTGAACGGCTGAAATGGCAGCACATTGTTGGGTGCCTTTTGGGGTTAGCTGGCGCCGGCCTTATTGTCACCGGAGGTCAGGGCTTCGCTTTTAAATCAGAGTTCGCCTTTGGCTATTTCATGGCCCTCTTGAGCGCCCTGAGTTGGTCGACATATTCTGTACTGTCGCGCCGATTTGCCAATGTACCCACAGACACTGTCACAGGATTTTGTGCGGCCACAGCCATTCTATCGCTTGGCGGTCATCTTTTATGGGAAACCACGGTGTTGCCCCAAAACATTTGGCAATGGGTCGCGGTAATTGGCCTAGGCCTTGGCCCGTTGGGCCTCGCCTTTTATGTTTGGGATCAAGGCGTCAAACATGGTGACATTCAAATATTGGGCGCAGCCTCTTATTCAGCGCCACTACTTTCAACCCTTATCCTGATAATATTTGGATATGCCCAATTCACTTGGGCCGTGGGCGCAGCCTGCCTGTTGATAACTTTTGGGGCGATAATTGCGTCAAAAGACATGATATTGAAGCGTAAAACTGCGCCAATTAACGTAAACTGAGGTCTATTGCACCAAAAGCGCATTTTTCTTTATTTGTGGGGTTCCCCTTTACCCCTTTACCCCCTAAAACGCGATCTCAGCCATACATGAGATGAATCGCCACCCAAACCGCGCCTCCCCGCCGTTTGGATGTGCCCTGCTGAGAAGTGATGTTATGCCCAAACGCGAAGATATTTCCTCCATCCTTATCATCGGCGCCGGACCAATTATTATTGGTCAGGCATGTGAATTTGACTATTCAGGCACCCAAGCTTGTAAAGCCCTTAAGGCCGAAGGCTATCGCGTGATTTTGGTGAACTCCAATCCGGCCACCATCATGACAGATCCCGATCTGGCCGATGCCACTTACATGGAGCCGATCACCCCAGAAGTTGTGGCAAAGATTATCGAAAAAGAGCGCCCCGATGCGCTGCTGCCCACCATGGGCGGACAAACCGCGCTCAACTGCGCACTGTCGCTGCGCAAAATGGGCGTGTTGGAAAAATACAATGTCGAAATGATCGGCGCAACGGCGGAAGCCATCGACAAAGCTGAAGACCGCGACCTGTTCCGAGCAGCCATGGAAAAAATCGGGCTTGAAACACCACGCTCTATGCTGGCACACGACTTAACCGAAGCGCTTGAGGCGCTCGAAGTGGTTGGCCTACCTGCCATCATTCGCCCCTCATTTACCATGGGCGGCACAGGCGGAGGCGTGGCGTACAACCGCGAAGAGTACATCTCAATTGTTGAAGGCGGCATTGATGCATCCCCCACCAATGAAGTGTTGGTCGAAGAAAGCATTATCGGCTGGAAAGAATATGAGATGGAAGTTGTCCGCGACAAAAAGGACAATTGCATCATCATCTGTTCGATTGAAAATATCGACCCGATGGGCGTTCATACGGGCGACAGCATCACCGTGGCCCCTGCCCTTACCCTGACCGACAAAGAATACCAAATCATGCGCGATGCTTCACTGGCAGTTCTGCGCGAAATCGGTGTGGAAACAGGTGGCTCAAACGTTCAATTCTCCGTCAATCCAAAAGATGGCCGCCTAATCGTGATTGAGATGAACCCACGGGTATCTCGTTCGTCTGCGTTGGCGTCCAAAGCAACAGGTTTCCCGATTGCCAAGGTGGCGGCACGTTTGGCTGTTGGCTATACGCTTGATGAGTTGGAAAACGACATTACCGGCGGCGCAACCCCAGCTTCGTTCGAACCATCGATCGATTATGTGGTCACAAAGATCCCACGTTTCGCATTCGAAAAATTCCCCGGTGCAGACAATCGTCTAACAACGGCCATGAAGTCGGTTGGCGAAGCTATGGCCATTGGCCGTACGTTCCAAGAAAGCATGCAAAAAGCACTGCGCTCGCTTGAAACTGGCCTAACTGGCTTTAACGAAATCGGCATTCCCGGCGTTGGCGAAGGCGACGACAAAAACGCTGTGCGCGCTGCTTTGGGCAAACCAACGCCAGACCGGATTTTGGTGATCGCCGACGCCATGCGTTTGGGCTTTGATGACGAGTTTATTCACAATGCCTGCCAGTTCGACCCATGGGTGCTTGAACAAATTCGCGGCATTGTTGAAATGGAGCAAAAGGTCAAAACCCACGGACTGCCTGAAACCGCACAACAATTGCGCAAACTCAAATCCATGGGTTTTGCCGACACGCGCCTCGCTGACTTGAGCAACAAACAGCCACGCGACATCAAAGCTCTGCGTGACAAACTTGACGTGCATCCAGTTTACAAGCGGATTGATACATGCGCCGCTGAATTCGCTTCACCAACCGCTTATATGTATTCAACATATGAAGAGCCGTTTGCAGGTGCACCAGTTAGCGAAGCGCAACCTTCCGATAAAAAGAAAATCGTCATTTTGGGCGGCGGGCCAAACCGCATCGGCCAAGGTATCGAGTTCGACTATTGCTGTTGTCACGCCGCGTTTGCACTGTCCGAGGCAGGTTATGAAACCATCATGGTCAATTGCAACCCAGAAACCGTTTCAACCGATTATGACACCTCAGACCGTCTATATTTTGAGCCACTAACCAAAGAAGATGTGCTCGAAATCCTGCACCTTGAACAGTCCAAGGGCACACTTGAAGGCGTTATCGTACAGTTCGGGGGCCAAACACCGCTTGGCCTTGCAAATTCAATCAAACGCGCCGGCTTCCCCATTTTGGGCACTCAGCCAGAAGCCATTGATTTGGCAGAAGACCGCAACCAGTTCCAAAAACTGTTGCATGAACTTGAATTGACACAACCGCGCAACGGCATCGCTTATTCACTTGAGCAGGCCCGTATGGTGGCGGAAGACATTTCATATCCGCTGGTCATTCGCCCCTCGTTTGTGCTTGGTGGCCGCGCCATGGCCATCGCCAACAATTCTGACGAGTTCGAAGACTATGTGCAAAGCACCCTCACCGAGCTGGTGCCGCCCCACATTCGTCAGAAATACCCGAACGACAAAACGGGCCAAATCAATTCCGTCCTTGCCACCAACCCATTGTTGTTTGATAGCTATTTGGGTGGCGCGATTGAAATTGATGTGGACACGCTTTGCGATGGCACAGACGTTTTTGTTGCCGGCATCATGGAACACATTGAAGAAGCTGGTGTTCACTCCGGCGACAGCGCTTGTTCATTGCCATCCCGCAACTTGGACGCTGCCACGATTACTGAGATTAAACGCCAAGCCACCGAACTGGCACTGGCGCTTAAAGTTGGCGGCTTGATGAACATTCAGTTCGCGCTCAAAGACGGCACCCTTTATGTGCTCGAGGTGAACCCTCGCGCCTCACGCACGGTACCGTTCGTTGCCAAGGTTATCGGTATGCCGGTAGCGAAAATCGCGGCGCGCATAATGGCGGGTGAAAAACTAGCAAGCTTCAACTTGGTTGAACCTGTGCTTAAACACATCGCCGTAAAAGAAGCGGTGTTCCCGTTCGCTCGCTTCCCTGGTGTTGATACTATTCTTGGCCCAGAAATGCGTTCAACAGGCGAAGTGATTGGTCTGGATAAAGACTTTGGCGTGGCCTTTGCTAAGAGCCAACTTGGCGGCGGCACCAAAGTGCCAAAATCAGGCACCGTGTTTGTGTCTGTGCGCGACGAAGACAAAGCGGTAATTTTGCCCAGCATCAAAATGCTCGAAGAGGTCGGCTTTAAAGTCATCGCCACTAGCGGCACCCGCAGGTTCTTGTTTGAAAACGGCGTAAAAGCCGAAAAGATCAACAAAGTACTTGAAGGACGTCCACACATTGTCGACGCCATGAAAAACGGCGAAGTACAGTTGGTGATCAACACCACTGCCGGACAACAGGCGCTTAAAGATAGCCGTGATTTGCGGCGCACAGCATTGCTGAACAAAATCCCATACTACACCACAATCGCAGGCGCGATTGCCGCGGTCGATGGCATTGTGTCCTATTCTACAGACACGCTGACCGTAAAATCTGTTCAAGAATATTTTGCGGTCTGAGTAGATTGAAACAAACCAAAGGCGGGCCTGATGGAATTCCATTTGGCCCGCTTTTTTGTGGGCACAAAACAAGCCTATTTAAGGTTTTTCAGATCCTCAGCAGGATCATAAAACATACCCGACATCAGACTACGTGCGATATTTTGCGCCCGAGCCGTAAAGAAATTCTTTGCTTCCGGCGTAGGCGCAATCTCTTCCAAATTTTGATCGAAAATCGCCAACCAGCGGTCAAAGTGCCAAGGTTCAACTTGTTTCAGCTTTAGATGCGCAGGCATCGGCCGGCCATGATAGTCACCGGTTTTTAGCGCAATCGCGCCCCAAAACTTCTTCATTTTGGCCATATGTAAGGGCCAGTCATCCCCAATGACCTCATCAAAAATCGGGCCAAGGTCTTTATCCGCACGCACCTTTTGATAAAAGCTTTCCACCAAGAGCGACACGAAGCCTTCATCTATCCCGTAACCATTAGCTTGTTGGCGGTAGTTTTCTCGATGAATCTCAGCGAAAGTCTTGTCCATTGGACAGCACCCTTTAAAGATGTATATTAAGTGCATCTTTATCGCATTTGCCCAGAAACGCAATATGTGAACACCGTTTTTGATGATCAGTGAGGTACGTCGTGCAACTTACCAGCCAAACCGACTATGCCCTTAGACTGCTTATGTACCTTGGCACGGGCAAACCTCAAAAACGAACAATCGCACATATGGCAAGCACCTTGGACATTTCAAAGAACCATCTAATGAAGATCGTCAATCGGCTGACCAATGCCCAAATACTGGATTCGGTGCGCGGCAAAAACGGTGGTGTAACCCTCAATCCGAGTGCCTACAGCCTGACAATAGCAGAAATTGTTGAACATACTGAACCGAATTTTGCAATCGTGGAGTGTCTTAATAAAGAAAAATGCAGCTGCGTATTTATCGGATACTGCTCCCTTACATCCCTTTTTACTGAAGCAAAATCAGTGTTTATTGACCACCTGCGCACAAAAACACTTGGCGACATAATAAAACAGAATTCTATTCTGCCACCTTCATTGAATTGACACACCCGAATGCATAAATCCAAAATTCTGATTTTGGAATGTTTTTAGCCAGTTGAAATTTTTGCGATTCAATTCTATATTTATAGCATCGAATATTGGCCGAACGACTTGGCCGGAGCTAACTCCGCGAATGCTACGTTTCTACCAACATCGATTACCCCCCATTTGCTTGCGGTGAGCAATTGGGATTACGGAAGTTTTTCGCGAAAGGATATTTCCATGGCTTCAGGTACAGTTAAATGGTTCAACACTCAAAAGGGTTTTGGCTTCATTCAACCAGCAGACGGCGGCAACGATGTGTTTGTGCACATTTCAGCTGTTGAGCGTTCTGGTCTGTCAACATTGAATGAAAACCAAAAAGTAAGCTACGAGTTGGTCGAGGACAAACGTTCTGGCAAATTCTCAGCTGGCGAACTCTCACTTGAAGACTAAGCCATAAAAGGCTATTTCTTCTGCTTCTGATTTTGGCCAAGTGCTCGAATCACAAGCGTCACAATTTACTTAGTCGCGAATTGCCTAATTTTGAGCGGATTTGCGGCTATGTTGGTTTTTTGCATGATAACGGCCTCTAATTGCGTAAATTGGGGCCGGTTTTTTATGTCATGCAGCAGTTTTTGATTGAAAGGGTGGGACCATGGATAAGATCCCGATGACTATTGCAGGCCACAAAGCTTTGAGCGAAGAACTCACACGCCGCTCGTCTGTCGATCGCCCGAACATTATTGCCGACATTTCGGAAGCGCGCGCCCATGGCGACCTTTCTGAAAATGCGGAATACCACGCAGCTAAAGAGCAACAGAGCCTAAACGAAGGCCGGATCCAAGAGCTAGAATCTATCTTAGCCCTTGCTGATGTCATCGATGTGACAAAACTGAGCGGCAACACCATCAAGTTTGGCGCAACCGTTGAACTTGTGGATGAAGGTACTGACAAAGAAAAAACCTACCAAATCGTGGGCAACCCAGAAGCCAATGCGGGTGAAGGTAAAATCTCACTTTCTTCCCCAATCGCGCGCGCGCTGATTGGTAAAGAAGTAGGCGATAGCATCGAAGTAACGGCACCTGGTGGCTCAAAAACATACGAAGTTCTTAAAATCAGCTACATTTAACCAGAACTTGGCTTCACGTTTGTGTGGGCCAATTCGGTTCTGCCTTGTAACAGGCGTGTCGCATACTTAAACTAAGTGCAACTCAACTATTCACTTAATAAAGGTTTGCGAAAATGCACGCACCCGTCATGATCATCGGCTCTGGCCCCGCAGGATACTCCGCAGCAATCTATGCTGCCCGCGCCATGCTAGAGCCGGTCATTATTCAGGGCATTCAGCCCGGTGGCCAGCTCACCATCACCACAGAAGTCGAAAACTATCCCGGTTTTGCCGACATGATCCAAGGCCCTTGGCTAATGGAGCAAATGAAAGCACAGGCCGAGCATGTGGGCACAAAAATAGTCTCCGACATTATTGTTAATGTGGACATGGAAAAGCGCCCATTTGAACTGACTGGGGATAGCGGCACCATTTACACTTGCGATGCGTTGATCATTGCCACCGGCGCCCAAGCCAAGTGGCTTGGCCTTCCTTCAGAACAAGAGTTCCAAGGCTTTGGTGTTTCTGCTTGTGCAACTTGCGATGGCTTTTTCTATAAAGAAAAAGAAGTCTTGGTAATTGGCGGCGGCAACACAGCGGTTGAAGAAGCACTGTTTTTGACCAACTTCGCCTCTAAAGTAACCTTGGTTCACCGCCGTAACGAATTGCGTTCAGAAAAAATTCTGCAAAAGCGCTTGTTCGCCAACAAAAAAATTGAAGTTGTCTGGGACACTGAACTTGTTGAAGTTACAGGCACCAGTGGTTTTCCAAAATCTGTAACCGGCGCAAAGTTGAAAAACCGCACCACTGGCGAAATCACCGAGAAAGCTTGTGACGGCATTTTCGTCGCAATTGGCCATGCGCCTGCCACTAGCCTGTTTCAGGGCAAGTTGGAAATGAAGCATGGCAATTACCTGGTGACAGCGCCGGACAGCACAGCCACCAACGTTCCCGGTGTTTTTGCCGCAGGCGACGTGACCGACGACATTTATCGTCAGGCGGTAACCGCTGCGGGCATGGGCTGCATGGCGGCCCTAGAAGCTGAAAAATACATTGCCGAACTTGATGTAGCGGAAGCGGCTGAATAATGGGCATTGATTGGGATCGGCTGCGGATTTTTCATATTGTTGCAGAGGCTGGCAGTTTCACGCATGCTGGTGAACGACTAGGTATGAGCCAATCCGCAGTGTCCCGTCAGGTTTCTTCACTTGAAGAAGGCCTTGGCCTAAAACTGTTCATTCGCCATGCCCGCGGCTTGGTGATGACCGAAGTTGGTGAGCAATTGTTCAAAACAGCCCACCGCATGGCGTGGGAATTGCAATCTGTTGAAGCGCAGATGAGCGAAACCCGCGATCAACCCACCGGCCCACTTTTGGTCACCACCACCGTTGGTTTTGGCTCAACATGGCTGACCTCGCGGATCAACGAGTTTTTGGAACGTTATCCAACCATCCAACTGGAAATTAAACTCAACGATTCAGAACTCGATCTTGCCATGCGTGAGGCTGATGTGGCGATCCGGCTGCACCGCCCCAATCAGTCCGAACTGATTCAGCGCAAGCTTTTTACCGTGCATTTCCACTTCTACGCCTCATCTGCTTATTTAGAGCAGCACGGCATTCCCAAAAGTGTCGATGATATCGACAATCACAAAGTCATCACTTTCGGCAATCCAAGCCCAGCCTATTTGGGTGATGTGAATTATCTTGAAACAATAGGCCGCCCGGAAAACAATCCAAGAATTCCTGCGCTGCGCGTCAACGCCATTTATGGCATGATGCAGGCCTGTCGCGAGGGCATCGGCATCGCCATGCTGCCCGACTACATCACTGAGGACGAAACCTCTCTTGTGCAAATTTTGGACACGGTAGAAATGCCGGAGTTTGAAACATACTTTGTATATCCACCGGCCTTGAAAAACTCAAAGCGCGTAGGTGTTTTCCGAGATTTCTTGGTGTCAAAAGCCCGCGGCTGGGAGTTTTAGTAGTCGCTTGGCGCACCCAAAATGCGCTCGGACAAACTAGCCCATATATCGTTTTCGAAATCCTCTACACCAATGATTTTGTCATAGCCCACAAGCTGGTTCTCAATATTGAGATGCGCGAACCCATGTACGACGCTCCAGTATAGCGACACATCCACATACAATTGCTTTGTAAGGCGGCCCTCACGAAAATCTTCAAGTGTTGCGGGCTTTTCACCTCGCAGCCCATGAACGATATTTATGAAGGTGCTATAGGCCCGCTCTTCCGCAGCACATAGCTCATGATCATCAGTATCAAGCAAATCACGCCGAAACATCAGACGAAACCGCTCGGGATTTTCTTTTGCAAAATGAGAGTAGGACACCGCGAACGTTCTTAGTAAGGCGTCGGGGTTGCCATCAAACTGCGCATATACTCTCTCTGCAACCAGTGCAATCATTTGGAAACTCTCAGCAGCAATCGCCGTGAGTAACCCCTTAAGCCCGGCAAAATGATGCGCCGGCGCAGCATGAGAAACGCCAGCTTGGCGCGCACATGCCCGAAGCGTCAACCCCTGCAATCCCTTCTTTGCCAGAATTTCAGCCGCAGCCAAAAGCATAGCTTGGCGTAGATTGCCGTGGTGGTATGTGTCGTCTTTTTTGGCCAAGGGAAAACCTGTTCCTGTTTGGGCACATCATTTTTTGATGTTTACAATGTGCAGAACCCGCAAACAAGCCACACGCACTACATAAAACAAGGCGCCAAAGAACTAAACCGTAGCTTTCCAATGTGCAAAATAATGCAATGTTTGCTGCATCACAGCCTAATTTGTAGCCCTGAATACGCGCATTGACTGGACGTCACATTCAAAATTGCAGATATTTTTCATTAACAGAGCTACCCATAAATATTTGAATTCTATATACAATAATAGCAACATGCGTAAAACGCATACCCGCCCTGCGCCGACCGTGGTTGCCAAAAAGTGAAACAACAATCATATACCCCACAAGAAAAGCGGCATGAGTTGTTCCTCCTCCCTCAACTCATTCGTTGTTCCCTCCTTGTTAGAGTTTTCTCTAATCTTTTCTGGCTCTATCCTTTTGGGTAGAGCCTTTTTTTTGCCCTGTCGCATGCATGCATTTGGCGCATGGCTAGTATGCAGACATGCCACTGGTAAAATGCTGCCCAAGCATCCATATACATCTCATACGAGTTGACGACGTATCCTCCTCCCTCGAAGTCAACTTGTTTTACGGCAGACACCGTCCCTCCTCCCTCGATGTCTGCCTACCTATTCAAAGGCTCCGTCCCCCTCGACGGAGCCTTTTTTATTGGAATACTGGTGCCATGCGCGAAACAAAGGAAACCGCGAATTCCTTGAACAACCGAAGCTGCAACGGCACTTGTTTCTGACTGCTGTGTAGAAGATAAAGCTGCACTTCGGGCATTTCCCATTCGGGTAGAACCCGACAAAGTTTGCCTGTTCTCAGCAATGACGGCTGGACAATTTGCGGCAACTCGCCAATGCCAGCGCCCCCCACCAGCATCTGCGCTAAACCATCATAGTCATTTACGCTCAATTGGGGCTCCACCCGAATTGTCTGCTCTTTCTTGCCTGTCATTAAGGTCCAAGACCTTTGCCCATCATGTAGAAACGTCAAAAGACGATGGGCAGACAAATCCGAGGGCAAACCAATTGGCGATGAATTCTCCAGATAGGCTGGGCTGGCCACCAGCTGATGCCGGTAGGTCAGCAATTTGTTTGCGATCAAAGTGGAATTCTGGAGCGGGCCAACTCTAAGAATCGCATCCATACGATCATAAATTGGGTCCATAAACCGGTCCGTGATTTGCAACTCAACCTGTATTTGGCTGTATGTTGATTGAAAACTAGCCACCAATGGACCCAGGATCGTCGCAAAAATGGAAGGTGGCGCGGAAAGGCGCAGCATCCCCTTTGGCGTGCCCGTTTGTTCGTTCAGCACATTTTCCAGCGACGAACCAATATCCAACAACCCCTTGGCAGCTTCATAAACGCCAAGTCCTGTCTGTGTCAGCCGCAATTTTCTGGTCGAGCGCTCTAATAATCGCGCGCCTAATTCCGCCTCTAAGATCGTAACTTTGCGGCTAACCGTAGAGAGAGGCACTTTCAGCCTTTTAGATGCCAAGGTGAAGCTACCCGCATCAGCAACCACCGCAAAAATCCGCAACGCATTTAGATCCATTTCATTGTCCCATATTTGGAATATTATCTTCCGGTCTTCGCATCTAATCCCAATATAGAAACTAATGTAAATAGATGACAATGTTTTAGCGCAATAAAGGAATGTCCCAAATGATGAAGGCTGTTGTTTTAACCCAACCGGGTGGTCCGCAGGTATTAGAACTTGAAAACCGACCTGTTCCTGTTGCCGAAGAGGGCCAAGTGCTCATCAAAGTTCGCGCATTTGGACTAAACCGCTCTGAACTATTTACGCGTCAAGGGCATTCACCCAAGACCTCCGTGACTTTACCTAGGGTCTTAGGCATAGAAGCTGTGGGAACAGTTGAATATGCCCCAGGCGGAGAGTTTAGGAAGGGACAGATCGTAGCAACCGCCATGGGCGGCATGGGGCGCTTATTTGATGGCGGCTATGCGGAAAATACATGTGTGCCAGCCAAACAAGTGCAGGCCCTTAAAACAAAACTGGCTTGGGATGTTTTAGGCGCCATCCCAGAAATGTTTCAAACGGCGTGGGGATCATTATTCATTTCGCTCAATTTACAGCCTGGCGAAACCTTGTTAGTGCGCGGCGGCACAACATCGGTTGGGTTGGCTGCGGCAGCCATCGCCAAAAACCATGGTGCAAAAGTTGTGGCCACAACACGCTCACCCAGCAGCAAAGAAATGCTGCATGATAATGGTGCTGACCTTGTTCTAATCGATGATGGTCATATCGCACCAAAACTACGGGAGCACATGCCCAGTGGCGTCAACCGCGTTTTGGAGCTGGTTGGCACCACAACACTTGCCGACAGCCTACAATGTGCCGCTAAAGGGGGATCAGTCTGCATGACAGGGATGGTTGGCAATAAATGGACAATTGATGATTTTAGCCCTATGGGCGCAATTCCAACCGCCGTCAACCTCACAACCTATTCAGGTGGCGTGGACGAGTTTATGCGTATGCCGCTGCAAGAATTGGTAACCCAGGTGGAAAAAGGAACACTTACACCCAAAATTGGGAAGGTTTTTCGCATCGACCAAATCGTTGAGGCGCATCGGTGCATGGAAGAAAACCGCGCCGGTGGCAAAATTGTGGTTCTTACATAGTCGCTCACCAGCCTTAGGGATTGACGATACCAATAAATACAAGCCATGCAATAATTGGGAGTTTCTGCCCTTGAAACTGGTCGATTTGGCCAACAACCAACAACCTAATCAGAAGGCATGCATTTATTGCATATCTAATATGCAATAGCGACGCTTGTCTATTTGCGGACAATGCCCCATATACACTTCATAACGAGTTGACAACGTATCCTCCTCCCTCGAAGTCAACTTGTTTTACGGCAGACACCGTCCCTCCTCCCTCGATGTCTGACCAACTATTCAAAGACCCTGCCTCATAAAGGCGGGGTCTTTTTTTTGTTCATTAAAAAAGCGCCGATGAAATCAATCACCGACGCCAGTATTTTTGGGAGGATAGTATAGCTACGGCGCTATCGGTAAAGCAGATCACCTAAATCTTGTTTATCTGCATAAAGACTTGCCACCTGTTCTTCATAACCATTGAACATAAGTGTGGGCACCCGCTCGCCTGTGTGCAAAACCCGCTCGGTTGCTTGTGTCCAGCGAGGGTGCGGCACCTCTGGGTTCACATTCGCCCAAAACGCATATTCACGCTCTTGCAATTGTTCCCAGAAACTAATTGGCCGCTCGTTGGTGAATGTGAATTTCACAATAGATTTGATTGATTTAAAACCATATTTCCACGGCACAGCCAATCGCAATGGCGCGCCCATTTGGTCAGCAACCTGCTTGCCATATGCACCCACCACCAAAAACGCCAAATCGTTCTGCGCTTCTTCAACCGTTAGCCCCTCGATATAGGGCCAAGGATACCAAGGTTGTGTCTTGATTCCACGCGCAACGCTCGGATCGTTAAAAGTTTCCATGCGGATATATTTTGCGCCAGCTTGCGGCCCGGCCATTTCAACCAGCTTGGCAAATGGGAACCCAATCCAAGGAACCGTCATCGACCACGCTTCAACACAACGATGTCGATAAAGTCGCTCTTCAATGCCCATTTTCGTAATAAGCTCGTCAATATCCAAAGTCGTGGGGTTATCGACCATCCCATCAATCGTCACCTGCCAAGGCCGCGCTTCTAATGCCTGCGCATCCTTCGCGATTTCCTTGTGCGATCCAAATTCATAGAAATTGTTGTAGTTCAGGTTCACATCTTCGGGCGTTAACTCCCGATCAAGTTGAAAAGCTTCGTTGCGCGGCGCATTCAGCGCCATGCGCTCGTCGCCTGTTGCCGCAAAAGCGCCCTGCACAGTGCCCAGCGCCCCGGCCAAACCGATCGCGCCCGCCCCCGCCATGATTTGCCGTCGGTTCAAATAGACACCTTCTGGCGTTGCTTCACGTTCAGCAATTTCCCAGCTACGCTTTTTCTTGATCAGCATCTTTTCTCTCTCACTTTGTGGCTTTCCTGAATAACACCAAACAAAACTTCGCGATCACAGACAACTGAGCAATTGTCAAATCACCGTGAGTACGCAACAAGGCTTGTAACTGTTTCATTTAATTTTTGACCAAGTGATAAAATATCTGTAAAAGATCGAAACCTTAACCGCAGCGAGGTGCCCATGCCTGTCATCAACATCGGATCGATCAACATTGATTACGTTCATCGCGTGCATCACTTCCCTGCTGCTGGCGAAACTATACGCAATCTCTCCTACAATGCAGGCTTAGGCGGCAAAGGGGCAAATCAATCCATCGCCATCGCCCACGCCGGCGGCATCGTCCACCATGTGGGGCGAGTTGGCGATGATGGGCTTTGGGCAAAAGAAAAACTCGCAAACCATGGCGTGAACACAGATCACATCATCACCGACGATGATGCATCTGGCCATGCGGTTATCTATGTGGATGATCAGGGTGAAAACACCATCGTCATTCACGGCGGCGCAAACGAAACTCTGACCCATCAGCAAATAGGCACCGCCCTAGAAACCGCACAGCCGGGCGATTGGCTTTTGTTACAAAACGAAACCAACATGATTTTGCAGGCCGCCCAATTGGCGAAAGCCAAAGGCCTAAAAGTCGCCTATGCCGCCGCGCCATTTGATGCAGCAATCGCCGCCAAAATGATCCCTCATGTGGACCTGATCGCCGTCAATCAAATCGAAGCCGCCCAATTGGCCGATACTATGCTTATGCCGGTCAATGACCTGCCGGTTGAAAAAATCCTGATCACCAAAGGATCAAAAGGCGCGACATTTGGCGATGGCGACCAAAGCTTTGGCATCGAGGCGTTCAAAGTAACCCCAGTGGATACCACGGGCGCAGGTGACACATTCACTGGCTATTTTCTCGCCCGGCTAGATCTTGGTGACGACCCCGCAACCGCCCTAAAAATCGCCAGCGCAGCCGCCGCCATTCAGGTCACCAGACCCGGCGCGGCAGACGCTATTCCCACCATTTCAGAAGTTTTGGAATTCTTGGAGACACGTACATGACCGTCCACAAAATCATCATCGACACAGACCCGGGCATTGACGACGCAATGGCCCTGCATCACGCTTTCGCCGACGAACGACTAGACGTTGTTGGCCTCACTACGGTGTTCGGCAACGTACCGGTGAAAACTGCGACCCGCAATGCCATACACCTTACCGACCTTGCTGGGCTAAATATTCCAGTAGCCGAAGGCGCCGCTACACCCTTGACAATCGTTCCTAATCCGCATGCAGATTTTGTGCATGGCGTAGAGGGTTTTGGCGATTACCCACCACAAGTACCTAGCCGCAATAAAGATGCTCGTTCTGCCGCGCAGTTTTTGTGCGAAGTCACAAAGGCAAGCCCGGGTGAGATCACAATTTGCGCCGTTGGCCCACTGACCAATTTGGCCCTTGCATTGCGCCACGATCCTGAGATCGCAAAGAACGTCAAAAAAGTTGTGATCATGGGCGGCGCAGTCGACGCGCCCGGCAACGTCACCCCATTTGCTGAAGCAAACATCTGGAATGACCCCCACGCGGCCCAAGAAGTATTTGATGCAGATTGGGACGTTACCCTTGTGGGCCTAGACGTCACCCACTCTGTTAGCTGCAATATGGATGATTTCCGAGACGTCACCAAACACTCGCCAGACATCGGCAAATTCTTGGAGCAAGTGTCAGAATACTACATCAAATTCTACACCGAAAATGTTGGCGTAAATGGTTGTTACCTACACGACCCAGCCGCCGTTATCGCCATCACCGATCCTGACTTCTTCGAGATCAAAGAAGCACCGCTCAACACAATTCTTGAAGGGGATGAAGTCGGCAACACCATCGCTGACCCTGCCAAAAACGGACGTCCGGTGAAAATCTGTCTTGAAGTAAACGACCAAGGCGTCAAGGACACATTCCTTTCAACCCTCAAAAAAGCCGACGCCCGCCGCGACGCGCGACGCGCTTAGAACGTACATATTGAAGCTTGCCTGCGCACCGCTAGGCGCGCAGGCAATCACCTCAATACCTAAGAAACAAACAAACTAGAATATGCCCCAAGCGCCTGCGCGCCACCTGTGTGTAAAAACAGAACGTCGTCGCCCTTTTTCAGCCTACCCGCCTCAACATCACCAATCAGCCCTGCCAGTGCTTTGCCGGTATAAACCGGGTCAAGCAGTATACCTTCGTGCGTCGCCATTGATCTGATCGCATCGTTCCCTTTATCATTGGAAATGCCATAAGAGGGCTCGCCATAGCCACTAAGCACCAACACATCATCTGGCAAACGATTTTGGGATAATCCCAAATGACCGATCAATTCATCGACCAGACCTTCAACCGTCGCTTGGATCGATTTGGGGTCCTCTTCATTATGCACTCCAACAATCGGGAATGGTCGATCTGCAATCATCGCCCCAGCCACCAAGCCAGCATGGGTGCCACCGCTTGATGTACAAAAATACAGCGCTTTTGGCGAAATGTTCATGTGCGCCAATTGCGTTTGAATTTCGCCAATCGCCGCCACATAGCCAAGCGCACCAATAGCGTTCGATCCGCCAAGCGGCACAAAATAGGGATTTTTGCCGTCCGATTTCGCCTGTTCAATCATTTGCGCCCGAACATGATCTCGATCCGCATCCGCACCAAAAACCGTGACTTTTGCGCCTAACACATGATCTAGCGTTACATTGCCTGCACGCCGATAGGCAGGTTCGGCCCAATCCACTTTGTCAACCAGCGCCAGCCGACATTCAAGCCCCAACCGCGCCGCTGCGGCAGCAGTCTGGCGACAATGGTTAGATTGCATCCCACCCGTGGTGATCACACAATCCGCGCCATTGGCCAAAGCATCAGCCATCAAGAACTCAAGCTTGCGGGTTTTGTTGCCACCCCCCGCAAGCCCCGTGCAATCATCACGTTTGATGTAGATTTCTGGACCACCCAAATGGGCGCTTAACCGATCCAAACGGCGCAGCGGCGTCGGCAAATGCGCCAATTCAACCCGTTTTGAATTTGCCAAAGCCCGATCAATGTCACCGCTGTTCGTCATCATTTCCCCCTCTGAGGCGCGTTGCCCTATGTTAAACCGCCAACAAAAGCCTCAAACCGATTACATGCCCGTCCAATGTCTTCCAACGACACGGCATATGAAACACGGAAATGCGGAGACAAACCATAAGCGCCGCCATGCACCGTCGCCACATCCACTTCATCAAGCAGAGCCAGCGCCACATCTTCGTCATTATTCAACACACGACCACCCTTTGTGGTCTTGCCCAATAGTCCGGTACAAGATGGATAAACATAAAACGCACCATCCGGCGTCAAACACTCAATGCCTTCAATCTTGTTCAACCGATCCACCAAATAGTCACGCCGCTCAATAAACGCTTCACGCCAACCATCCAAGAATGTTTGGTCCCCATTAAGCGCCTCAACCGAAGCCCATTGCGCAATGGAACATGGGTTAGAGGTGGATTGACCTTGCAACTTGCGCATCGCCTTCAGCAACCAATCAGGCCCCGTGCAATAACCAATCCGCCAACCTGTCATTGAATAGGCTTTAGATACCCCATTCATCGTCAGCGTTCGGTCCGCTAAGTCCGGCGCAATCTGCGCCATGGTGTAAAACTTGGTGCCATAGGTCAGATGCTCGTAGATATCGTCCATTAAAATATGAACATGCGGATGCCCGCGCAACACCTGTGCCAGCGCTTCCAACTCGTCTTTTCTATAAACAGCACCAGACGGGTTGCCCGGCGAGTTGATCAACAACCATTTTGTTTTTGGCGTAATCGCTGCGGCCAATTCAGCTGCCGTGATCTTGAAGCCGGAAGCCGCGCTTGTTTGCATGATCACCGGCGTTGCACCCGTCAAATTGACCATTTCAGGGTAGGAAACCCAATAGGGCGCAGGAATAAGTGCTTCATCACCCGGGTTCAGCGTCGCCACCAGTGCGTTGAAAATGATCTGCTTACCGCCGGTCGCGACGAAGCAGTCGCTTGGCTCAACCTTTATGCCGTTCTCGCGCTCAAACTTTGCCGCAATCGCTGCTTTTAACTCTGGGATGCCGTCAACTGCTGTATATTTTGTTTTGCCCGCATCCAGCGCGCGCTTTGCCGCCTCTTTAATATGCTCAGGCGTATCAAAGTCAGGCTCGCCCGCGCTCATAGGAATAATATCAACACCTGCTGCGCGTTTTTCCAACGCAATTGCCGAGATATTCATGCTGGCAGAAGGTTTCACACGCTGTAGCGCATCAGAGATCATTGTCATGATGAAAGGTTCTTTGGTTGGATAGATTACAACCAATCAAAACAACTTCCCCCCGATTTGGCAAGTCCTGTTCAATCAAATGCCTTGCCACAAACTTGCCGCACAATTGAACGCAAATTTCCCAATTTCGACCCAACTCTGAACGCATCAGCCCTGCACATTGAGCACAACGAACGATGTACTGAACGGGATAAGAGCAATGAGCGCCTTCAAAAAAAGAAAACTCGGATCGCTAAAAATCACCGCTGCACTTGCAGGCTGCTTTGCACTGCTGCTTGTGGCTAGCCCAGCATTCGCTGCCAATGCCGACCATTCAAGCACCCTGGCCCTCAGCATCATTCTACCAGCGCTTGCACTTTGCTCCGCCATAATTTTTGGTGTCTGGCATCAAACAAGCCGCACAAAACTCAAATCTATCCGCGTGCGCAATAGGCACCGCTGATCAGTTTAAAGCCACGACCTCCATTCTGCCCCGCTTTCCAGCAGAAGTTTAAAATTGGAAAGCAGCCCCCAAAACTAACTGACCGATGCCTTACCCGCATCGGTCTTTTTTTGTTCAAAAACTCAATCCTTTCCAAACTTACCAATCTTTCATCTGCCGGAAAACTTTAGGCAACGTTGCTTCCCCTATCTTCAATCTCGATCAGACGCACAACAACAAGCGCCCAGAAAGACTGGGCAAAGGAAAAATAACATGAAAAAACTCTCAGCACTCGCACTTGCAGCAACTCTTGTTGGCACAATGTCTATCAGCGCTTTTGCGCCATCCGCATTTGCTCAAGACAATTCCAACCAAACAAACGCCAACAAAGGCCCGAATGCTGAACAAAAACAGGATCGCCAAGGCAAAGGTCAATTTCGCCCCATGCGTGGTGGCCACGGCTTCTTAGGCAGCATTTGCTCCACAGAAGGCGCTGATCGTTTGGATAAAATGCTCGAAATCATGGCCATTCGCATCGATTTGACTGATGCACAACGCCCAGCATTTGATGATCTAAAGACCGCAGCCCTAACCGCGCAAACCGACTTTGCAGAAAGTTGCGCCCCGCTCAAAGATCAAAAACCAGAAAACGCAGCAGATCAAATGAAGCACCGTGCGGCAATGATGGAACTGCAACTGGCCAGCATGAACACTGTCATGCCAGCGTTTGAAACATTCTTTGAAAATCTGTCAGACGAACAAAAAACCCAGATCAACAAAATTGGTGGTCAAAACGGCGAACGTGGTGATCATGGCAAAGGCCACAATGGCAAAGGTCCACGCGGTCAAGGCGAAAATGGCCCGCGCGGTCCACAAGGCCAAACTGCGCCCGCACCAACAAACGGCTAGTCCGCACTAGTCCGTGGTCTGGCGGCGCAGCCCCTGTCGCCGGACCGAAAGAAAACTGACCTCCCAAAAAACACCAATTGTTCCCCAACAATTGGTGTTTTTGTTTTGACTTGCCGCGCAATCATTCTCGCGCTACCAATGTGGTTCAACCAATTCTTCGGGATGATGATCATGACATTGCCACTTAACACCAAGGCGGTTCGCGCCAATTTTCCTGCGTTCGACCAAGACGACTTGAAAGGATGGGCGTTTTTTGAAAACGCTGGTGGCGCCTATATGGCCAAACAGGTCATCGATCACTACAACCATTACTACACTGCGCACAAATTGCAGCCATATGGCACCTACCCAGCATCGCAAGAAGCAGGCTCTGAAATGGACCGTGCCCATGTTCGTTTGGCCAAAGTGCTCAACACTTCGGTTGACGCCATCCATATTGGCCCATCAACAACTGCAAACACTTACACGCTGGGCAATGCTTTTGCTCAAATGTTGCAACCAGGTGATGCGATCATCGTCACCAATCAGTGCCATGAAGCCAATACAGGCGCGTTCCGCAAACTTGAAAAAATCGGCGTTGAAGTACGCGAATGGCAAGTCAACTCCCAAACTGCTCTATTAGAGTTAGATGCGTTTACAGCATTGCTTGACGACAAAGTGAAACTGGTCACTTTCCCCCATTGTTCCAACATTGTCGGGCACATCAATCCAGTAAAAGAGATTTGCGAAATCGCCCATTCCGTAGGCGCTGTAACTGTGGTTGATGGCGTCGCCTACGCCCCCCACTCATTGCCCGACATTGGTGATTTAGGGGCTGATATCTACTTATTCTCGACCTACAAAACCTATGGTCCTCACCAAGGGGTAATGGTCGTCGACCCAGATTTAGCGCGAAAACTGCCAAACCAAGGTCACTTTTTCAATCATGAGATTTTGCGCAAGCGCTTGGTGCCAGCCGGCCCAGACCACGCACAAATTGCTGCCTGCAATGGCATTGTCGACTATTTCGACGATTTGGCAAAAATTGCAGGCACTCAAGGCGCTCCAAATTCCTACCGCGCCACCTCCGCCAAAATGCGTGAGCAAGAAACTCAATTGATTGAGCCATTGTTGGACTTTTTGCGTGAACGCAACGATGTGCGCATCATTGGGCCTTCAACTTCGGCAGATCGTGTGCCCACCATCTCCATCCACTGCCAAAAACCAGGTGCGGAGTTGGCAAAAGACTTGGCCAAACACAAAATCATGGCCGCAGGCGGTCATTTCTATGCTTATCGGTTGATTGAGGCGATGAATTTGGGGATTGACCACGGCGTTTTGCGCATGTCATTTGTCCATTACACCAGCCCTGAAGAAATCGATCAGCTCATTAAGGCGCTCGACAAGGTCCTATAGTTTTTCGGCATCGCCTTGTTTGGGCGAAAAGCCCATTCAAGATGTGAAGGTTGTCGCCATGTCGCGCGCCACTGCTACTGCTTTGCTGATCGTTGCCACCATTATTTGGGGCTCCGCCTTTATTGCGCAAAAGTCCGCAATGGGCGCCATGCAACCGCTCACTTTCCTAGCAGCGCGCTATTTGCTCGGTGGTCTTTTGATTTTGCCTTTGGCGATTTGGGAAAGCCGTCGGATCAACAAACCAATCAGCAAACGCGGCTGGCAATTGATCGGCCTTTTGCTGATCGCCTTCTTCTTTGGTTCATGGCTGCAACAAATTGGCCTACTCACGGCCTCAGTCACCAACACTGGGTTTTTGACCGGGTTCTATGTTTTCTTTGTGCCGATTTTGATGGTGGTGTTCACAAAAGCTAAATTGCACAGGTTGATTTGGGTTTCTGCCGCTCTGGCTTTTGCGGGCCTATACCTCTTGAGCGGCGGCAAAGTCGAAAACTTTGTTGCCGGCGACTATTTTGTTTTGGCCAGCTCATTTTTTTGGGCAATGTATGTGTTCTTTTTGGGCACCACAGCCAAAACCACTCAACGCCCAATTACCGTATCTGCCATCATCTTCATCATCGGCGGCTCTGTCTGCGCTGCAGGCGCATTTGGCACCGAGACGGTCTCACTCGAGGCGATGCGCATCGGATGGGTAGAAATTCTTTACACAGGCGTGTTGTCAACAGCGATTGGCTTTACGTTGCACACCATAAGCCAGCAGCACGTGCCCACCGCTAACGCGGCGTTGATCTTATCTATGGAAAGCCTATTCGCTGCCATCGGCGCCGCCATAATTCTTGGCGAGCGTTTGAGCGCGCTTGGCTACTTAGGAATTGTCTTGATATTCTCGGCGATTATTCTGGCTGAAGCAGGCCCTGTCTTTTTTGAAAAGGCCCGCCTTCGCAAATCAAGCTTGAAACAATCTATTTAGCCGCAACCCGATCAAGCAACACCTCTTCACACAAGAAGAATATGCAGCCCTTCACCGACATTTTGTCTGCAGATAACTGCTTAACTGTGCCGTTGACCTTGTGCCCTTGAAAATGAATGGTTCCGCGCCATTTATCGCGACCGCGCATAGGAATTTCAGAAAACAAATTCGTTCCCAAAAGCTTCTTATTATCATCATTGACAAATTTGGGATCTATCCACGCCACTTTGGCACATAGGTCGGAACCGTTGCCACAATAGCTAAACTCGTATTGTGATTCCTTGTTGCCCGGCGTCCATGTACCCTCCGGGTTCAAATTCTGCGCCATTGCAGGCACACCCATCGACATGGTCAATGCAATCACACTACCGATTTTGGCAAACTTGTTCATTTCATCTCCAAACAAAACAATTGCCGCCCGCTCGATCTATCTAATTGCGGAGTGTGGCGGCATTGTGAACTCAAATAACGCGTTCTTTCCATTATGACCAAACATGATCTACCAAATATTGGTTTATCACCGACATTTTCTTACAAATACCTACAACTAACTGGGCAGCTTCATCCAAGTTTTCAAGTGCACCCGGATAAGATAAGTTGCCACTTTTTACAACCAACCCTTTGTGCCGCAACCATTGTGCGCCCTTTGCATCTTTGTCAAACCCACGTGGCACCCGAGCCAGCGCAGGCGGATCCAATTCAACACCAAATTTCGCCGCTGCTCCTACTGCCCTCGATATGGCCTCACCACCATCCAGCATCACCTGCGCGCGCATGCGCTCCAACTGATCATTATCCAGCCCCCAATGCCCCGCTCCAAACGCATAACTTTGTGCATTGAGGATCAAATGTACGCCCGGAGACTTATTGGGATGTCCCCCTGCCCAAAATATCAAATGTACATGCGTGTGATAGGGTGTTTTGTCTTTTGAAAAACGCGTATCCCGATAAATCCGTCGCAAGGAACCATTGATCCTTGGCTCCGCGCGCAATGGCGGACTAAGCTGTGAAACAGGGCCATCCACGGTGCCGATGAGGTCGAGCATTGGCCCCACCACATGATCTTGATATCGCAATTTGTTCGCTTCAAACCATTCCCGATTATTGTCTTCTTTTAACTCGGCCAAAAATCTACGAAACTCTTCACCAATCATCTTTAAAAATGCTCCTGAATGCTAATGCTCGCTACAATCTACGTCGAACATCGCGCGCCAAATTCGACAAACCCAAAGAAATCAAAAAAATTAGCTTATCCCCACCCTGTGGACGGTCATCCATTTGTCACAAATCAGACACCTAACCGTCAATAACAATCCCTAGTCTGGCAGCTGTTCAAGGCACATTGCCCCGTGTCTTGAACACCGGACAGCGCAAAGCTGTTTGCAGACTGACGTGCCACCACCCCAACAGGCACGCAATGGCCGCTCCGCCAGCGGCCATTTTTTTGTCGAAAACCCTCCCACAAATTACTCAATTCTGGGGGCGGCGCGCGATTTTTTGCACCTTGCCTTCTAATTCATGGTCAAAAGAGCCTAGAATAATCCAACTCAAATCGATTCCATGAAGGGCGCTAGCATGGCAAAGCTATATTTTTCATATGCGGCTATGAATGCTGGCAAGTCGACTATCCTGTTACAAGCTGCCCACAATTATCAAGAACGCGGCATGAACACCCGCCTCTATACCTCATCGCTTTACGTGGAAGGTGGTGTGGGCAAAATCTCGTCACGCATCGGACTTGATGTTGAAGCCAATCTTTATGATGGCGAAATTGATTTATTGGCAGACGTTGAAGCGGCCCATAGGGCAAAAAAAATAAACTGCATTTTTGTTGATGAAGCGCAATTCCTGACCAGCAAACAAGTCTGGCAACTTGCCCGCGTTGCTGACCGTTTGGGCATTCCGGTAATGTGTTTTGGCCTGCGCACCGATTTTCAAGGCAAGCTTTTCCCCGGTTCAGCTGAACTGCTCGCCATCGCGGACGTCTTGCGCGAAATTCGCACCATTTGCGAGTGCGGTTCCAAAGCCACCATGGTGGTCAGAATGGATGAAAACGGAAACGCCATCCGCGAAGGTGATCAAGTCAGCATTGGCAAAGAGGTCTATGTGTCTTTATGCCGTCGGCACTGGGAAGAACACATGAATCCCACAAGCGTGATCAACATTGAGCGCCAAACCAGCTTTGATTTGGACGAAGACGACGATGATGAAAATTCAATTTCGGCACTAGGATAATCAAATGAGCGAAGATGAACCAAAAGGTGATTTGACCATCCGCACAATTGCCATGCCTGCGGACACCAACCCGTCAGGCGATATTTTTGGCGGCTGGGTTTTAAGCCAGATGGATATTGCTGGCGGCATTGCTGCTGCCGAAAAATCAAAATGTCGCGTGGTCACAGTGGCGGTTGAAGCCATGACCTTCATCGCCCCAGTTAAAGTTGGCGATGTGCTGTGCGTTTACACAACCATCGAGCGCGTCGGCAAAACGTCAATTTCAGTATTCATGGAAGCATGGGCGCGCCGTAGCCGCATCAAAGAGCGTGAAAAAGTGACCGACGGCCGCTTTGTTTATGTCGCACTAGACGATGACGGCAAACCAAAACCGATCGATATCTAAACGAGTTTTCGAAAAACCTCTTCTATTTTCAGATCTAAGACACTGAAATTGCGTTGGATTACACGTTGCGGCTCAACATGAACTGAAAATGAACGTTACCATTCAGTAACCATTCAGCAAGGTTTTGGTTAATTGGCATCACACAACAAGTGACGCACAAACCTGGGAGACCTGAAATGGACATTCGCAAGCTTACTAAAATCGCAGCCCTTGCAACAATGGGCATCGTTATCACCGCATCTTCAGCCTTTGCCTATACAGCAAAGTCATCCGCCGCACTAAATGTACGCTCAGGTCCAGGCACCGGCTACAATGTCGTCGACGCCCTTTACACTGGCGAAAAAGTCAATGTCGAGAAATGCACAAAATCAAGAAAATGGTGCTACGTCACACATACTGGTGCAAACGGCTGGGTTGCAGCGAGCTACCTGCAAAAAGTCGGTAGTCACAAACCAAAACCTACCCCAACACCAACACCTAGCGAACCAGATATTACATTTGGCTTCCAGTTCGGCTCAAATGGTTCTTCGTTCACTTTTGGCCTATCAAATGGAAACAACAATTGGCACGATCCTGAGCCCAAAAAAGCCAAAATCTGCTTCTTTAGCCAACCCAACTTCAATGGCAAAAAAGCATGCGTGAACGCTGGCGCGAAAGACCGCTTGCTGTCACCAAAATGGAACGACCGAATTTCTTCGATCAAAATCATTGGTGATGCATCTGTAACCGTGTGCAAACACAAAAACTTTAAAGGCATCTGCCGCACAATTGACCACAGCGTACCAAAGTTGGGCTTCCGTTTGAACAACGAGATCTCATCATTCAAATCTTACCGCTACTAAGTTTACGCTCAATTGTCAGACCTCCAACTGGCCTATACCGCTCCGGCATCCCCGGGGCGGTTTTTTACTTTCATCTTTGTCCCACGTCGATCCTCAAACATTGTCGTGATCAACCAAGATCCAAAGCCGTGACACAAAACGTTTATGCTGGTACCAACGCAGATGGCGAAATCACAGATTTGCGGATGCGATCAGACGTGTTGAAAACGGTAAGAATTTAATGGAACAGAACTTTTCTGAACTTGCTGATTTTGGATGGACTTCGTTCTTCTCATCCCAGCTCAATAAGGACGAACAAAAAAGCCTTATCCCCGTAAAAGTCGCAGAAGTTCATCGCGCAAAAATCCGCGTTTTGGCCCCTTCCCTAGATCGCTATGTAGCACCGTTTTACGTGCGCAAAGGCAATGACGAGGCGCGGGCTATTGTCGGCGACTGGTTGTTGCTGGATCAGGTTCACTTTCAACCCCAGCGCCTACTCACTCGCAAAAGCTTGCTAAAACGCCTCGCCCCAGGCAAGGGCCGCAAAGCCCAACTCATCGCGGCCAACATCGATACACTTTTTATTGTCGCCTCATGCAATCAGAACTTTAACATTGCCCGCATAGAACGTTATTTGACCTTGGCCCAAGACGCAGGTGTGCATCCTGTCATTGTGCTAACCAAACCTGATTTGGCCGACAAACCCCAAGACTATATCGACCAGGCTAAAGAACTTCTGGCCAACTTAGACGTCGTGTCGGTGAACGCGAAAAGCTCAACATCCGTCGAATTGCTCCTGCCATGGTGCAATAAAGGCCAAACAGTTGCATTTTTAGGCTCGTCAGGAGTTGGCAAATCCACCCTGATCAACACCCTAACGGGGGGCACCGAAATTGCCACCCAAAGCGTCCGCGAAATCGACGCAAAGGGTCGCCACACAACTACCAGCCGCGAACTGCACCTGCTGAGCACCGGTGGTTTGCTGATGGATACGCCGGGCATGCGCGAACTGCAATTAACAGACGTGCAAACCGGCGTTGAAGAAGTTTTTGCCGACATTACCGAGTTGGCCCTCACGTGCCGCTTTCGTGATTGTCAGCACAAATCAGAACCCGGTTGCGCAATAACCGGTGCTATTAAGTCCGGTGATCTAGACAAAACCCGTCTACAACGTTGGGAAAAACTAGCCGAAGAAGACCAGCAAAACACCGCAAGTCTGGCCAAACGCCACGCGCGCGAAAAACCATCAACCAAACTATCAAAACGCGGCAAGCAAGATCGGTCGGAAGAGTAGCTGGCTCGAACAGCATTTGCCGCACGCCCTAATTCCGCCCCGTTCATCGGTTCTGCTGTTGGGATACTGAAAACCAGTTCTTGAGGTCCAAAATGAACCCGCTGTCCGTCATTTCCGCTGCCATCATTGCCCTTGGTATGACTGCCGGTGGCTGGTTGCTTGGCCAATCACTTGAGAACAGTCGCAAGCCGATCCGCACCGTGACGGTGAAAGGCCTAGCAGAAAAGAATGTGAAAGCCGATCTTGGTTTTTGGCCGATCCGGTTTATTGCAAACGGACCTACCCTTGAAGGTGCACGCGAGAATCTGGAAGCTTCTGAGCAGGCCGTTCGAAAGTTCTTGGCCGAACGCGGTTTCGTGGTCACCGAAATTGAAGTTCAAAACCTACGGGTTGAAGACCGTTATGCGGGTTACAATGGCGGAAACTTCCCCGCCGACGTGCGTTTTAGCTTAAACGAAGATATGTTGGTCACCACCGACCAAGTAGATAAGCTCGCAGCGGCCTCCCGCGACATTGGCGAGTTGCTCAAAGCTGGTGTTGTGTTTTCGTCTGACAGTTGGTCGGGTGGACCAAGCTTCATCTTTACAGGCATTGCTGACCTGAAAAGCGAAATGCTGACAGAATCCACAGGTCGCGCCCACGAGGCTGCGCAGCAATTTGCTGAACAATCCAAATCAAAAGTCGGCAACATCCAAACCGCCAACCAAGGTGTTTTCCAGATTTTGCCCGCCGTGGATATCCCCAACGACCGGCCAGACAAGCAGATCGATAAAAAGGTCCGCGTAGTTTCTACCGTCACCTATTTTTTGGTGGACTAAAAACACGATTGCCCCAACGTCGCGGCCAACATCTATTGCACAAGGGTTTGCGGTGCTTGATACTTCCCATCAATCAAGGTTTGAGGGGATAAACTAGGTGCGTTCACAGAAAAAATTGGCCAACCCAACCACCAAAATCCGCCCAATGAGCCAGTCCGAATTTGAGGTTTGGCTGCCCCATTGCGTCAAAGAATATGCAAATGATAAGGCGCGGACCATGCAGATTTCAATTGATCAGGCATTGAAACTCTCTGAGCAATCCTTTGCAGAAGGACTGCCCGAAGGCCTTGATACTGCAAACAATTTTCTCTTCACTATCCTAACTGACAATGATGACATCGTTGGCACCATTTGGTTCAATATCTCGACCACATGGGACATCACATCCGCCTTCATTTATGACCTTGAAATCGCCCCTGCCCACCGCCGAAAAGGCCACGCCCAAAATGCATTGCGCTTAATCGAGCACGAAGCGAAAAAGCACGGCGCCACCAAATTGGCTCTCCACGTTTTTGCTTTCAACCATGGCGCTACCGAACTCTACAAAAAACTCGGATATCAAACCACCGACATCAGCATGGCCAAACCACTGTAATCTGAACAAACTCCAATAGTTAACAAAAACTTGCCAAAATGTCGCACCCATGTAAGATTTTGCATTGCTGGTGGGGGCGACGGCGAATTATAGGGGAACCGCCCCATTGAAATGGGGAATAAAATGGAAGAACTAACCGCAAATGTAAGCTGGTTGGCAGTAATTGTTGGTGCTGTTTTGGCATTCGTGGCAGGCTGGCTCTGGTATTCACCAATATTGTTCGGCACCAAATGGGCAGCAGGCAGCAAAGTAGAACTTGGCACCGCTGCAAACATGCCAATGCTTGCTATGCTCACCCAAGGGCTAGGGCTAATCGGTGTGGCTTGGGTCGTTGCCATTACAGCGGCAACAAACAGCTTGTTGACCATCATTCTGATCACAGTTTCGTTCGTGCTTTTGCAGTGGTCCGGCAACTCGTTTTCGCAAAAAACGACTTACGCCAAAATAGTCGACGCAAGCTATTGGGTGGTCTCAGTTGTCATCATGATTGTGGTACAAGCAGTACTATAAACCAACCAAGGGCCCGCAAAACCGGGCCCTTTCTTGCTTGCAACATGTCCCTGCGCCATCATTAATGTCCAGTCGGCGCACCTTCAGCCACGGGTGGTCGGCGCACAAAAAATGCCAGCACCAATGCAACCATAAAGATCACGGCGCCGCACAAAAATGCAAGGCGAATCCCACTGGTCAGCGCAGCGGTTGCGTCCATTCCCGCCTCCACAGACATCCTCGTTTGAATGGACATAACAGCCACAAACAGTGCCACACCGGCCGCCCCGGCCACCTGCTGAATGCTGCCCAGCATTGCACTACCATGAGAGTATAACTGTGGCGGCACTGCCCCAAGTCCTGCCGTGAATAATGGCGTAAACACCAACGCTAGCCCAACGCTAAGCACCATATGGCCAATCAAAATATTCCAGATGCTCGTACTTTGTCCCACAAGCGTAAGCGCCCACAGTACCCCAGCAACCAACAAAGTACCCGGAATAACCAAAGGGCGCGGACCAATGCGGTCATAAAGGCGGCCGATGCTTGGGGCCAACAAGCCCATAAGCAGTCCACCCGGCATCAACATCAACCCCGTTTGCAGCGCATCAACGCCCAACACATTTTGAGTGTAGATCGGCAGTAGAATAATTGTGCCTAAAAGCGTCATCATAGAAATTGCTAGCATGGCTAGACAGATTGAATAAAGCTTTGACTGAAAGGTTCTAAAGTCAAGCAATGCCGCGTCTTTTTTCTGCAACGAAAGCTGACGCAAGACGAAGATAACCATCACCACAGCACCGACCAACAAAGTTGCCCAAGCCGGCAGACCTGCAATGGTCGCTGTTTCACTGCTGCCCAACCCTGACAAGCCGTAAACAAGACCGCCAAAAGCAATCGCCGACAGAATGACAGAAGAAATATCTAACGGTGCATAGCGCGGCTCAGTAACATTTTTCATCCACTTAGTGCCCAGTACCAATGCCAGCAATGCAATCGGCAACACCAAAATAAACAACCAACGCCATTCCAAATAATTGAGCACAAATCCAGAAATTGTGGGCCCAATTGCAGGCGCAACCGAAATCACAATGGAAATATTGCCCATTGTTTTGCCCCGCGCTTCAGGCGGCACCAATGTCATCACCGTGGTCATCAACAATGGCATCATAATCGCGGTGCCCACAGCTTGGATCACGCGACCAAAAATCAGCAATTCAAGCCCGGGCGAAACAGCACAAATCAATGTACCAACGCTAAAAATACTCATGGCCATGATATAAATGGGCCGTGTATTCATGCGTTGTATCAAGAAACCAGTGATCGGGATCACCACGGCCATGGTCAACAAGAATGCCGTGGTCAACCACTGGACTGCGCTTGCTGGTACGTCTAACGCCAACATCAATCGCGGCAGCGCCACAGTCATAATCGTTTCGTTCAGAAACACCACAAAAGTTGATGCCAGTAACAAGCCAATAACCAACTTGTCGCGCGCTGCATTATCCGGTGCAAGTGCAATTGTTTGTGCCGAAGTCTCAGCAGCATTTTGTGAATTAGTCATGATTGCCTTTTTCGCAAATTTAAGCGCAAACGTGGGGAGAATAAGAATATGGGCACGAACGATTTTGTGGTGACATGACCAGTTTTTTCCGCCAATTGTCAAGTATGTTCCCTTTACGTTCACACGATAAATGCTATAGTGTATCAATTCCACATCACCCCTGCGCAGGAATTCGAGATGAGCGGCGACAAGTCAAAACCCAGCCGACCGAGCAAAGCTGACTTTTCAATTGATGACTTCATCAGCGAAATTGAAAAAGCTGAGGACATTGTTGCGTCCAAACCTTTGCCACAACACCGATTGCGCAACGCCCGCGCACTTGACCGTGCCGAGGCCGCTGAAGCCAAGCGCAAAAACACCAAAACATCTAATCCAGACACCGTGACCGGCATGTCCAAAAAATCGCCTAAATCAAAGGCGAACGCCGTGGAGCGGCCCGAAAACTTGGATGGATTTGGCGAAACTCAACAAGCAGGTTTCAACCATGTACCTGCCTCCCAAATACGCAACGAAGCCGCCAAAAATCCTGAAGTGATGAGCCAATTGCGAGGGGCCTTATCGACCGCTAAAAAGGGCTCGGAAAAGGAACGTTTTTCCGAAGCCACCACAGGCGTGTCAGAAACCGTAAAGGCGCTTGAAAACCTCATCCAATTTGGCCGCAAGGAAGTAGAAGGCGTTGAAGCTTGGAAACCGCACCGCCCAGACCGCCCCGCAAAGCGAGAGGGCGGCATCAAGTTTGACCTGGTGACGAAATTCGAGCCGCAAGGCGATCAACCAACCGCCATCGCAGAATTGCAAGAAGGCATTGAAAATGGTGAAACCGATCAGGTCCTGCTCGGCGTAACCGGTTCAGGCAAAACCTTCACCGTGGCGTCACTGATCAACAACACCCAGCGCCCCGCCCTTGTGCTCGCGCCCAACAAAACACTGGCCGCACAGCTTTACGGCGAGTTCAAAAGCTTCTTCCCTAACAATGCGGTGGAATATTTCGTTTCGTTTTACGACTATTACCAACCAGAAGCCTATGTGCCGCGCACCGATACCTTCATCGAAAAAGAATCCACTATCAACGATCAGATCGACCGCATGCGCCACTCCGCCACCCGCGCCGTGTTAGAGCGCGACGATGTAATCATCGTGGCCTCTGTGTCGTGCATCTATGGTATTGGCTCAGTGGAAGGCTACACCTCGATGATTGTTGACCTTAAGGAAGGCCAAACAATCGACCAACGCGAATTGCTCGCTCAGCTCGTGGCCCTGCAATATAAGCGCAACGAAGCCTCGTTCGTACGCGGCACCTTTAGGGTGCGCGGCGACACAATCGAAATTTTCCCCGCCCACTATGACAGCGCTGCATGGCGTGTCTCATTGTGGGGCGACGAAATTGAGAGCATCGTCGAGTTCGACCCTCTAACGGGCCACAAAGCCGCCAACCTAAAGAGTATCCGGCTTTACGCGAACTCGCACTATGTGACCCCGCGCCCAACGCTCAACCAAGCCATGAAGTTCATCAAAACCGAACTGGATGGTCGCTTGCAAGAACTCAACGACATGGGCCGTTTCCTGGAAGCACAGCGCTTGGAACAGCGCACCTTGTTCGATTTGGAAATGATGGGCGCAACAGGCTCTTGCGCAGGGATTGAAAACTATTCACGCTATCTTACTGGCCGCCAGCCGGGCGAACCGCCCCCAACATTGTTTGAATATCTGCCCGACGATGCTCTGGTTTTCGTTGACGAAAGTCACGTAACCGTTGGCCAATTGGGCGCCATGTATCGCGGCGATTTCCGCCGCAAAGCAACGCTGGCTGAATATGGGTTCCGCCTGCCTTCCGCCATGGACAATCGCCCCTTGCGGTTTGAAGAATGGAACGCCATGCGTCCGCAATCGGTCTATGTTTCAGCGACCCCTGGCAAATGGGAAATGGACCAAACTGGCGGCGTGTTCGCCGAGCAAATCATTCGCCCAACAGGGCTGATCGATCCCCCAGTAGAAATCCGTCCGGCCACCAACCAAGTCGACGACGTCATCGACGAAATCAAAAAAGTCGCCAAAGTCGGTTATCGTACACTGGTCACCACTTTGACCAAAAAAATGGCCGAAGATCTCACCGAATATATGCACGAACAGGGCATCAAAGTGCGTTACATGCACTCAGATACCGACACGGTGGAGCGCATTGAAATTATCCGCGATTTACGGCTAGGTGCGTTTGACGTTCTCATCGGCATCAACTTGCTGCGCGAAGGTCTGGACATACCAGAATGTGGATTGGTCGCCATTTTGGATGCAGATAAAGAAGGCTTTTTGCGTTCCGAAACATCTCTCATCCAAACCATTGGTCGTGCGGCGCGTAACGCAGATGGCCGCGTGATCCTTTATGCGGATAAAGTCACAGGTTCCATGGAACGGGCGATTGGGGAAACAGACCGTCGCCGAGAAAAGCAAGAGGCCTACAACCTCGAGCACGGCATCACCCCAGCTTCGATCAAGTCTGATATCAAAAACATCATGAACTCCGTTTATGAAGGCGACCGCGTCACCATCGGCACGGGCGACAAATTCGCCAAGGGCGATGTGCATGTGGGCGACAATCTTGCCGCCACCATCAAAGATCTTGAAGCCAAAATGCGCGATGCCGCAACCAACCTTGAGTTTGAAGAAGCCGCACGTCTGCGCGATGAAGTTAAACGACTTAAAGATATGGAATTGGACATTATTGATTAGGGGCTCGCCCCCTAATCAATCAATTCCTCGTTATGTTCGATGTTTTCGCCACCCTCAATAAAACAAACGTGAACACTTGCTAATCAAGGCTCCAATCGCACAATTTTCCAAAAAAGGGCATCACACGACTCCGTGTTAAACGTGCTTTTCTATTTGGGACACCGTTGACCTATCTTCTTGAATAAATTATCAAAAAAGCAACACCATAAAGTGTTCAGAGGAAAACATATGCGTAAACTGATAACCGGAATGGTCGGCACACTTGCCTTAGCCACGCCAGTCGCGGCCCAACAATTTGGCAGCGGAGACTGGGCCGCAAGTAAAATTGGCCAAACATGTTATGTCTTTACGGTCCGTTCTGCCCGAGACACTTCCGGCGCTCTAATTTTTCGCTTCCAAGAAAATGGTTTCAATGCAGATTTCAGCTATGAATACCAACCATGGCCAGGCGCGCAAGGCGCTCCATGGGGTACAGATGACCTGGTTGTGCTTGAGGTTGATGGTGAGGAAATTTGGCTAGGCGATGAAATGCTCACCGCCGAAGGGCCAACCGGATATGGCGCTTCAATGACCGCTGGTTTCGTTCCAGAAATGATCGCGGCCATAAGCAGGGCAACAAACTCAGTAGCATATTCGATGGATAGACAAGCTGATGGTGAAGTAGTGCTTTACGGCCTATTCTCAAACGCTGGATTTACAGAGAGCATCAAACAAGCTGGAGAATGGTGCAACTTTGACCCAGCTGCGCTGCCATCTAGCTAAACATAGCCGCACTACACAAATCAAGGGGCGTCAACATTTTCCGATCTTTTTTGGGGGAAACTCATGGCGCTCCAACGCAAATTTTTTCCCTTTTGCGACGAATGCCTTACCGACAAAAGGCGAGCAATCTCGACACCACCGCAAAAATGCCAATGCCAACAGCTTCGCTGTCGCGACCTCAGAAAACACGTAAGTCATTATAAAATTTATACTTCTTACGCAAGAAATCAATTCAGAGCACAATTTAGTCCCAAATGTAACTACACTGCAATTGATTTATATCAATTATCAGAATCGCAATTTCTGCGCATACTAACCACAAGTTGAGGAAACTGGTCACCATCGAATTACATGATAATCGAGCGTGGTCCTTCAATCAGCGTTGTGCAAATGGCGCTGTGCAATAACCTTGGCGGGTGTGCATTCATCTCATGCCTCGCAAAGCCCGACCAAGGTTTATTGCCAACAAGTGTTCGAACAGGTGTGGGCATGTTCTCGCGATCATCCCCTATCTGATCTCTCCGCGTATGCTACGCCTGTTCGATCCACTGTTCCCCTAACGTATTGGCACTTGCTTTAGCGCTTCGCGCTTGGCCGAAATTGCCTTTTGGCGTTCCCGCCACCATACAAACAATCCCGCACCCACCGTCAGCGATGCACCAAACAAACTAAGCAAATCAATCCAATGCCCAAAGAATATGATCGTCATGATGATTGCGGCGGGCAATATTAGGAAATTGAACGGCTGTAACGCGCTCGCGGGTGCTTCGCGGTAAGCCATGGTGAAAAGCGTATGCGCCACATTGGCGGTGATAATCACCAACCCCATCATAAGCCATGCGTTCAACGTCATTGGGACCATGTTGAACACTCCAACTGATGTAGACAAAACGACCCCCACAACAGCCATATAGGCCATTGAGGTCGTTGTGCTGTCTGTGCGCGAAACCAATCGCGTCATCACTGTGTAAAGCGCAAATGTGGCAACCGCACCAAGCATAAACCAAACGCCGATATTTACCTCTTGGAACCCAGGGCGAATGATGATCATCGTGCCTAAAAATCCAACACCGATTGCTGACCATCGGAAAATTCCGACTTCCTCCCCTAAAACTGGAATGGCGAACAAGGTCACAACAATTGGGAAAAGCATAAAGATCGCTTGCAAATCGCTTAGGGGCATAAACTGCAGTGCCGCACTGAAAAACCAAATATCCAGAACCAACAACGTACCGCGGGCAATCTGCAAAATCGGGCGTTTTGTGCGGAATGCTTGACGAATTGGCCCTTCGCGCAAAATCCACACCAAAGTGAACACCGCAACGCCCCAAAACCTGATCATCACCACCTGCGTTGGTGGATAATCAGTGACCAACATCTTCACCGTTACGTCCTGCACTGAAAAAATGAGGATAGAGATTAATGTAAGGGCGATGCCCTTGGAGATGTTGTTCCCGGCGTCGGGGCTAATGCTGTTCATGGTTTGACCTGAAATCGAAATAACGCCTGATCAAATCAGTGCGTCCAATGTTGAAGATCAAAACCGTAGCATTGAATGTGTGAACTGCCTATAAGAATACGCTGACAAACAAAATGGAAGTTTTCCCCCACCATGCCCCACATAATAGTTGAATATGCCGCCTCAATTGCGCACCATCATGATCTGGATAAATTGTGCGAAGAACTGTTTGAAGCGGCGATGACCACCAGCGCGTTTGTCACCCCTGAAGACATCAAAGTGCGCATGCTGCCTGCTTCACACTGGTTCCAACAAGTTGAAAATTCAAGCTTCGCCCACATCACCGTAAGGCTCATGGTGGGGCGCACCGTTGAGCAAAAACAAGAAGTTACCACAACAATTTTGAAGACTGCTGCCAAATGCCTATCGGATGTGGGCAGTATTACAGTGGATATCAAAGAGATTGACCCAGCAACCTATGTGAAGCACATAAACTAAAAACAAAATCGGCCCCGCCACTAAACGTAACGGGGCCAATCGTACATTTTGTTATGGCTTACTCGCCTGAATTGTTTGCCATCATGTTTTTCACGGTGCCAACAATAGCGGTCAGCACGCTACCGCCAACAAGACCCGAAATGCCGTCACCGGCAAGGCCCATGCCCGCAAGTGCATCAAGTCCAGGCACTGCGCCGATAAGTGCCGCACCACCAAGACCACCAATGGCACCAGCAATCGTGTTGCCCATGGTGCCCAAATTGGCATTTTTAAGTGCTTGCGCAACGCCGTTGCCGCCTATACCGCCAGCAATGACTTGGATGAGTAGTGGTAAAATCGCTTCCATATTTCCCCTCTTTTATTGGACAGATCCCTCAATCTGTCGAGCAAAGCTTAGACTATGATCAATCAAAACTAAAGGATCTTGAATATGTTGTCAGACAATCTTATAGCGCGATCAAATGCTGTGCAAACTCCAAAACTAGTCTAAGTTGTTCCCAACAGGGAGCGATACATCATGCGATTAATTACCACGCTTTTCATGGCATTTTTGACCATATCTTCGGCATATGCCGAAACATCTAGCGAAACACGCGCTTATTTCAAAGATTGGTTAGCTGCATGTAGGCCCAATACAAACTATTGCTCTGCAATTTCGTATATTAACCCAAATCCGGGTAATGGCGCTGTGGCGGACCACTGGTTGCGCATTGGCCGACATCAAGATGGCGCTGCATGGGAAATTTCGATCACCCCGATCATATCCATGCCTAGCAACACCACAACCTTCTACTTCTGGATCGGCGAGGATAGTTTTTGGTTCACAAAAGGCGACACCGCGCTGGCATATGGTGCAATCAACGATGTGTTCCTAACAGGTGCGAATGCCACCCAAATGCTAACATCCATGCTCGCCGGCAGCGCAATGGAAGCAAGTTTTGAAGACGAGACCAACCAAACTTTGAACATCAAATTCTCTTTGTCAGGCCTCACCGCAGCTATGCTGTGGATCGATGATCAACAAGGTCGGGTGGGCGACCCAAGAATTGCAGGCAAATTGCCGATCGGGCTAACAATTGCCGAACCTAAGCTGGAGTTGCCCAAAGCAATTCCAACGCAGATATTGGCCATTCACACCGCCACAGATAGCTGCGAGCAATTTGAAAACTTGGTTCATGCGCAAGATTGGCAGGTGCATCAACTCAACAACGACACCTTACTTTATATGTTGCCTTGCAGCGCCGGTGCATACAATTTCTCACACGCCTTTTACACCCAGTCGATTACATATGGCGGGGTAACCCGCTTGCTGTTTGCCGACTACTGGGACTCTCTGGGTTGGACAGGCACAGACCTATTGTTCAATGTCAGCTATGACCCTCAATCACGCAGCCTCACCAGCTATTATAAGGGACGCGGTTTGGGCGATTGTGGCACTTCTGGCGAATGGCAGTGGCAAGAATATGGGTTTAAGATGCTCAAGTTCTTCGCCAAGTCAGAATGCAACGGCTTCGAAGACGATGCCGATATGTCGTTCCCCCAAATATTCCCAACCAACTGATTTAGGGTTCAACTTGATGAGAATAGCTGTCCTAACCGCTTTGGCGATGGTTGCTTTTGCGGCCAATTCGGTTTTCACCAAAATCGCATTGGTGGAAACACAAATTGATCCGATTACGTTCACCGCTATTCGGTTGACCACCGGCGCACTTGTGCTTGTGGCCATCGTCGCGGTCCAGCAAAAATCATGGACATTTGCCAAGATGGGCGGCAGCCCTGGCGGCGCGCTGGCGCTGTTTTCATATGCGATCTTTTTCTCATTTGCCTACCTGTCGCTTGGCGCAGGGCTAGGCGCGCTCATTCTTTTTGCTTCGGTGCAAATCACCATGATTTTATGGGCAATCTATAAAGGCGAACGCCCCGGCCCGATTGAAATTGCAGGCATCCTCCTCGCCTTTGGCGCCTTCGTTTATTTGGTTTCACCTGGCCTGGTCGCACCCGATCCTTTAGGGACAGCTTTGATGATTCTTTCAGGGATCAGCTGGGGTGTTTACTCATTGCTGGGCAGAGGTTCGAAAAGTCCTGCACATGACACCATGTCAAACTTTGTACGCGCTGTGCCGCTTGCAATACTCATAGTCATTGGCCTTGCCTTTGTTGCCGATATTTGGCCCCTCGATATGAAAGGCGTATTGTTCGCTACGCTATCAGGTGCGCTTGCTTCTGGCATTGGCTATGCAGTGTGGTATGCGGTAATGCCCAAATTGGCACGCACCAGCGCTGGTGTTGTGCAACTCACAGTGCCCGCCATTGCCGCCTCTGGTGGCATACTGTTTTTGGGCGAACAGCTCAGCTTACGTTTTGTTCTGGCAAGCATGCTCATTCTAGCGGGCGTGGCATTAGCCACAATTTTCAAGAAATCGCGCTAAGACATGAAGCCGCGCGCCAAGAAGGCCAGCGACAAGAGGTAAGGCAGCAACAGCAATACAACACCTAGCCGTGGCAACAACTTCTTAAATCGCCGCCACAGAATAATGCCGAGCCCCAGCCCCAGTAGAATTTCAAAACTGCTCACCCAATCGCCATAATATTGGCGTTGCCAATACGATACTGGAGAGTGAAAACGCTCGCCGCTTAGCGGCCAGAAATGCACATGTGCGTCATCGGCATGCACCAATAGATCCACCAACACATGGGAGAGACAGGCCGCCGAAAATAGCCCCAAGCAGAGCCATAACCCCTTGTAAGAATCCCTGCGTCGCAACAAGACCCAAAAGACCAATAGGGCGAGTGCATATAGGGGAATGGAATTTGAAAGCGCCGATAGGAATTGCCACGGTTCCTGCCAATATAGTCCGTCGGGCTTGCGCCATAGGTTCGTAACGCCAGATCCAGGCATTCGCCCCACCATGGCCAACACAGCAATCGACAAATCAGGGAATAGTCCGCCAAATATCACCAACAGGTTTTGTCGTTTAGTAAAGTGCGTTCGCGTCAGCGCAGCCGTCGCAATCAGGATGTGCGTGTTGGTCAGCATTGTGGTCCCCTATCCCGCTCAACTTTATGAGGAAACTAATTACCTGACCAGCGCATCAACTAAGTTGTGATGTCTTTACATATAATTCCCAGTCCCCATATGTGACACACTTGTATTTTGCGCCGATCTTTGTCACTACCAAGCGCACACGTTTTTGAGAAAAGGTTCAAATGCATTATTTGCTGCTCATTCTGGGCCTCGTCACGTTGGTTGTAACCGGTGATTTGTTGGTGCGTGGCGCCGTTGGCTTGTCCAACCGCTTGGGCATTCCACCTTTGGTTATTGGCTTAACAGTTGTCGCCTTTGGCACCTCTGCGCCTGAACTCGTTGTGTCCTTGTCAGCTGCCGCAGAAGGCGCACCGGGGCTTTCCATCGGAAATGTTGTCGGCTCGAATATCACGAATATTCTGTTTGTGCTGGGTGTCCCCGCCCTGTTTTTTGCCATCGATTGCAAGCAGACAGGGTTGCGCCGCTCAACGGCCTTCATGGTGTTTGTCACCGTGCTGTTGATCGTCCTAAGCCTTGATCAAACCATCAGTTTTACCGACGGTCTCATCCTTCTGGCGCTGCTGACGGGTTATTTGGTCTATAATGGTTTTGAAGCGAACCGGATGCGCAAGAAGGGTCAGGCAATTGAACAGATTGTTGACGAGATTGACGACGCACCAAATGACACCCGGAAAATCGTCATTTATTTGATTATTGGCATTATCGGCTTACCCCTGGGTGGTAAGCTAACCACCGATAGCGCCCTATCGATTGCAAGCGCAATGGGCGTGGCAGAAAGCACCGTCGGTCTAACAATCGTTGCTCTAGGCACATCATTGCCTGAATTTGCCGCTGGTATGGCCGCAGCCTTGCGCCGACAATCAGCAGTTGCCATCGGCAACGCGGTTGGATCCAACATTTTCAACATTCTGTCGATCATTGGGGTCACCTCAATGATCATTCCATTGCACGTGGACACAAACTTCCTTGTGTTTGATTATTGGGTCATGCTGCTGGTTTCAGCTGCGCTGTTGCCGATTGTGTTTATGCATCGCAGTATTGGCAAATTCGAAGGTCTGATCATGGGCGCACTTTATGTGATATATTTATATATCGCATTTACTGTTGGGCACACCATGATCGAAGGGAGCATTTAATAGGCAATGTCAGAAGGTGTTGCACTTATCACCGGCGCTGCAGACCGCATTGGCGCGGCAATTGCTTCTGCTCTTGCCGCTGACGGTTTTCACACCATCATCCACTACAATAGTTCTGGGGAAAAGGCAGACGCCCTCGCCGCACAAATCAACGCAGCAGGCGGATCGGCTGCAACTGTTGGTGCCAACTTGTTAGACAGCAACGACCGCAACACTTTGATCGAACGTGCAGGAAAACTGTTCGGCCCGCTTGACGTATTGATCAACAATGCCTCGATTTTTCAGCCGGACAGCATCGAAAATCTGTCGGCCGATTTGTGGCAGAAGCACTTTGCTATTCACGCGGAAACCCCTGTATTTTTGGCCAGCGATTTTGCAAAGCAATTGGGTCAGGATCAACGCGGCAACATCATCAACATGATTGACCAACGCGTGTGGGCGCTCAAGCCAACTTTTTTCTCTTACACATTGTCAAAGTCTGCATTGTGGACCGCCACCCAAACCATGGCCCAGTCACTAGCCCCACGGGTTCGGGTTAATGCCATTGGTCCCGGCCCCACCATTAAGAACATCCATCAAGATCAAAGCGATTTTGAACGCGAAATTACAGCGCTTCCTTTGAAGGTCGGCCCGCAACTGGACGAAATCTGCAACGCCGTGCGATTTATTTTGGGCGCTCATTCCATGACAGGGCAAATGGTAGCCCTTGATGGCGGTGAGCACTTGAAGTGGACGCATAAAGGTGAAAATATCGCCCAATAATGAGCGACGCAACCACCTCCCCCGGCCCTGAAATCATCAAGAATTTTGTCAAGACCCTACCCTCGGGTCCGGGCGTTTATCGCATGTTCGATGATGCGGGCAACGTGATCTATGTGGGCAAGGCGCGAAACCTTAAAGCCCGCGTCACCAACTATACCCGGTATGAAGGCAATTCAATCCGCATTGGCCGGATGATCTCGGCCACCCGCTCCATGGAGTTTGTAACCACAAACACCGAAAGTGAAGCGCTGCTCTTAGAAGCCAACATGATCAAGCGGCTCAAACCGCGCTATAACGTATTGTTGCGCGACGATAAGAGCTTCCCCTACATTTTGATGGCCACCGAGCACAAAGCCGCAGAGCTTACCAAACACCGGGGCGTGCGCCGCAAGAAAGGCCACTATTTCGGCCCATTTGCCTCTGTAACCGCCGTCAACCGCACCATTACCGCTTTGCAGAAAGCGTTCCTGTTGCGCAACTGCACAGACAGCTATTACGAGGGCCGCACCCGCCCCTGCCTACAGCATCAAATCAAACGATGCGCGGCCCCTTGCACGGGCGAAATATCACTTGAAGACTACCAAGTGCTGGTGGATGACGCGGTTAAATTTTTGTCCGGTAAATCCAGAACTGTGCAGGCAGACCTGTCCCAAGAGATGCAGAAGGCATCCGAGGAGATGGACTTTGAACGCGCCGCCATGCTGCGTGACCGCATCGCCGCCCTTTCCATGATCCAGGGCCAAGGCGACATGAGTGCGCAAACAGTTTCAGACGCGGATATATTTGCCATCCACCAAGAAGCCGGAAAGTTCTGCATTCAGGTCTTCTTTTTCCGCGCCCACCAAAATTGGGGCAATCGCGCCTACTATCCACGCGCTGATAAGAGTTTTGACGAGAGCGAAGTGCTCACCGCCTTCATCGCCCAATTCTATGAAGCGCGCACACCACCCAAAATGGTCTTGCTATCGCATATTGTTCAGGAGCCAGAGTTGTTGGCCGAAGCTTTGGCAATTCGCGCAGACCGCAAGGTTGAGATTTTAACCCCTCAGCGCGGCGAGAAACGTTCTCTTGTGGAGCACGCGCTTAACAATGCCCGCCAAGCCCTTGGTCGCCAATTGTCTGAGAGCGCGTCGCAAATTCAGTTACTTGAAAGCATGGCGAAGACATTTGACCTAGACGCCCCGCCGCGTCGTATTGAAATTTACGATAACTCCCACATTCAAGGCACCAATGCGGTTGGCGCCATGGTTGTTGCGGGACGCGAGGGCCTTTCGAAGAAGCATTATCGCACCTTCAACATCAAATCGACAGACATCACCCCGGGTGATGACTTTGGCATGATGCGCGAAGTGCTGACCCGCCGCTTCACCCGCTTGGTCAATGAATATCAACCAGCCGACGATAGCGCAGACGCAGACAAAGACTCCATGCCCAATTGGCCAGATGTTTTGCTGATCGACGGCGGCAAGGGCCAAATGAGCGCGGTGCGCGAAACACTGAAGGAGTTCAACTTGCCCCAAGCGGTGACCCTGATCGGCATCGCCAAGGGCGAAGAACGCAATGCGGGCCGCGAGACCTTCATTGTTGAAGGCCGTGAACCCTTCATGCTGCCCGCCCGCGACCCTGTGCTTTATTATTTGCAACGGCTACGCGATGAATCCCACCGCTTCGCCATTGGCACCCACCGCGCCAAGCGCTCCAAGCAGATCGTCAAGAATCCATTAGATGAAATTGAAGGCATCGGCCCAACCCGCAAGAAGGCCCTGCTCACCCATTTCGGATCAGCCAAGGCTGTTGGTGGTGCCACCTTGAGGGATTTGCAATCTATCCCCGGCATTTCCAAGCAAATGGCGCAAATTATCTATGATCATTTCAATCGCTCTTGACCTATCCGCTTTCATCAGATTGCTTGGTGCGCAGAAGAAGGGGACCAATTAAGTGAATCTACCAAATATTCTCACCTTGTCGCGCATCGCTGTCATTCCGTTTATCGTGGCCTTGGTGATGATGAATAATTTCACCGCCCAATGGATCGCCTTCGTGCTCTATGTGCTGGCCGCTTTGACCGATTTTCTGGACGGCTACTTGGCACGTAAGATGAACATTGTTTCCTCGCTGGGCCGCATGCTTGACCCGATTGCCGACAAACTTATCGTTGGCGCGCTATTGATTACCTTCGCCTATGAAGGCAGTTTTTCCGCAGCACTCACCTTTGCGGCGGTATTGATCATCATGCGCGAAATTGCCGTTTCGGGCCTTCGCGAGCACCTTGGACCTCTTAACATTGTCATCCCTGTCTCTGGCATTGCCAAATACAAGACCACCCTGCAACTGATCGCGCTTGGCCTTGTGATGGCTGAACCAATTGTGCCCGGCCTAAACCTTGCTGCAACCGCCAGCCTCTGGCTCGCCACAGGCCTAACGCTTTATACGGGCTACGAGTATTTTGCCGGTGCATGGCCCCATCTAACCAAAGAAGACGCATGAAGATCCTTTATTTCGCATGGCTGCGTGAACGCATGAACAAGGGTAGCGAAGAAGTTTCGCCCCCGAACGATGTGACTACAATCGACCAATTGATTGATTGGAAATCTAATTCAGACGAAGGGTTCGCTTTGGCGTTTACAGACCGCGCCATCATTCGCACTTCAATTGATGACGAGTTGGTGGACCCAGATGCCCCGATTGCCAATGCCCGAGAAATTGCCTTTTTTCCCCCAATGACAGGCGGCTAGTATGTGGGTGCGCATTCAACAAGAAGCGTTCGACCCTAGCGCTGAAAGCAATGCTTTTTTCGCCAAGGACGGCGCAGCGGGTGCAACTGTTACCTTTACGGGCTTGGTGCGCTCTACACCGGATAATCCAATTGATGCGCTCATCCTTGAACATCACCCGACCATGGCCAAGAAGCAGATCGAACGGTTCGCATCCGAGGCACTGGCGAGATTTGACCTTGTTGATATCGCCGTTATTCACCGCTTCGGCGAGATGAAAGTTGGCGAAGTCATCGTTCAAGTCATGGCCTCATCGCCTCATCGCCAAGCTGCATTCGACGGGGCGAATTATGTGATGGATTGGCTCAAGACCGACGCCCCATTTTGGAAGAAAGAAGTCACTTCCGATGGCGCTGAATGGGTGCAGCATCGCGCGGTTGATGATGATGCCAAGAACAAGTGGCAAACGCAAACGCCGCCCAAATCAGATTAGGCGGCGTTTAAAATTCTTGCAGTATGATTTCTTATTCAGCAGCAGCCTTTTTTGGCTGCACTTCGGCTGAATAGGCTTTCATCATCGCGCTACAAATTTCGCGCTCAGGGAAGACAACCCCCTCAATTTCAGCAACAGGCACAACTTCAGCGGCAGAACCGGTGAGGAAGCACTCGTCGAAGCTGCTCATCTCTTCAGGCATAATCACCCGCTCGGTGACTTTGATGCCATTTTCACGCGCCAAGCCGATAACTGTACGGCGGGTAATGCCGTCCAAGAAGCAATCTGGCGTTGGGGTGTGGATTTCGCCGTCTTTAACAAAGAACACGTTCGCGCCCGTTGCTTCTGCAATCTGGCCACGATAGTCAAGCATCATCGCATCAGCAAAGCCACGCGCTTCCGCCGCATGTTTTGACAAAGTGCAAATCATATATAGACCAGCAGCTTTTGAAGCAAACGGGGCAGAGGTTGGTGCCGGGCGACGCCAATCAGACAATGCAAGGCGGGTGCCTTTTAGTTTGTCTTCATGCGAGAACAGGCTTGGCCATTCCCATGCGGCAATGGCCACATGAACTGGATTGTTGTGCGCACCCAAGCCCAATTCCGCAGAACCGCGAAACGCTACCGGGCGCATATATGCATCAACCAAATTGTTCTTCGCCAATACGTCGCGACATGCTTGGTCAAGCTGATCAGCGCTATAAGGCACTTCAAAGTCCAACAATTCAGCGGATTTGCGTAAGCGAATAGAGTGATCATGCAGCTTGTAGATTTCGCCGCCATAGGCACGCTGCCCCTCAAACACGCTCGATGCATAGTGCAGAGCATGTGTGAGCACATGCACCTTGGTGTCTTTCCAAGGTATCATTTCACCATCAAACCAAATCCAACCATCCCGTTGGTCCAAAGGCACGCCAGCCATGTCAATTCTCCCTGATGTCAGTGCCCACCCAGGGGCACCAATAATAATGCTTTTCCCCAATAAACACCCACGCACTTGGCAAATCAACTCAAGCTTGTGATAAGGTGAAGAAAAGCGATGATGAAGGCCAGCATGCCAGCCATAAAAATAAATGTCAATAAGACTGACATAAATTTATCTCTCGTGAATGAACCCGCTGAATCTAGCGCTGCGATGCCGCTTGATCTTATGGGCCTGTTGTTCTTCGCCTATCGCGATTTTGTACGTGACGCAGACGCACTTTTGTCCAAACAAGGTTTCGGCCGCGCCCATCACCGGGTGCTTTATTTTGTAAATCTAAGACCCGGCATGACGGTAGCGGACTTATTGGATATTCTAAAAATCACAAAACAAAGCCTTGCCCGCGTGCTGCGCCAATTGGTTGATGGCGGTTATGTGGAACAGCGCCCTGGCCCAATTGATCGTCGTCAACGACTGTTATATCCAACGATAACCGGCTCGAAGTTTTTTGAAACCCTGTCCACCTCACAAGCCCAACGCATCGCCCGCGCCTTAGAACCCATGCCGCCCGAAACGCGGCAGTTGGTCACAACTTTCCTTGCATCAATGATTGATCCCGAAGATCAAGTCACTTTGGAAAACCTGAACCTTGTTGAGTAAGACTAGTTGCCCTTTTTTCCACTTTGTTTGCGCCGCCGCACCTAAAATCGCAGTTTAATCTATTTTCCACGCACAAGTCCCCAACGACCATGAGCCTTGAGTTTTTGAACAGTGCAGACACGCGAGGCGTTTAAAATCTCGTCTTGTGTAGTTTAAAAATGAGACGTTAAACACCTCGCGCAAAATGGCTTTTGCTTTTAGCTGAAACACCCCGAGGTGCTAAACCCTTCTATCCCCTTTTGCTGCATCATGATCCGCTGATCGATCATTGGGTATCTTTGGCGCTGCGACCTGTA